>Ga0209337_1000009_pt1 | contig 513315 bp, 479 predicted proteins | sample LinPmetageLP53_FD_184044 | JGI IMG/M metagenome (GOLD analysis project Ga0209337, IMG submission 184044) | Marine viral communities from the Pacific Ocean - LP-53 (SPAdes) (version 2) | ecosystem: Environmental > Aquatic > Marine > Oceanic | place: Pacific Ocean | collected 2010-02-08 | reverse complement strand
CAGCCCATCATAGCGATGCTCCAAATCAAAAAATCCCCGCTGGCCCATCGTCTGTCCCTCATGTCAGTTCAATATCCTTGAATCAAACTTTGGCCGCGTTGGGAAGGGGCTATTTTTCGAGGTGGCCAAATATATCCGGCAGATTGATGGTTCGGCCGGGATTGCGGTGTTTGTTGCAGATAAGAATGATCCAGAACATTGGGTGCAAGCGGGTCGATCCTGCCAACGATTTGCGCTTCAAGCAACCGCACTTGGTCTGAAAACAGCGTTTATCAATCAACCCACCGAAGTTTCCAAATTGCGCCCCGATCTGGCAGCTTTGGTTGGGATGCAAGGATATCGGCCCAATATCGTTATGCGCTTTGGTCATGGACAGGCCATGCCCATGTCGCTACGCCGCCCAGTGAATGCAGTGCTGATGACCTAGGCGGGACGCGTACAGTACAAGAACTCCCGGATTATGAAGATATCTGTATATTTGCGGACGGGCACCACGCAAGCTATTGCCAATGTGCCTCAATCAATGAAAATCGCGCGACTTCGGCAAGATCCGGACATTGCGCGGATGGCCGTGGCGCGGATAGGCGGGCTGGGCCGCGTCCCGTTCCGCCCGGGCGGCCCGCCGGTCCTCGTTGCGATAGACCGGGCGGTTGACCTCGTCGGCGCGGGCCATCGGCACATCGGGCCTCTGGTGAACGGTGATCTCGTCCAGCATGAACGTATAATCCTCGACCCGCGTGGTCATCAGATGGGTCACGCCCTCGACGCTGCGCTGGACCTCGCCGGTGGCCAGCATCAGCCGCGCCGCCATCACCGGGCGGCGCATCTTCTCGAAGCGGCTGGCCCAGAGCAAAAGGTTGGAGACGCCGCTTTCGTCCTCCAGCGTGATGAAGACCGCATTGCCCTTGCCCGGCCGCTGGCGGATCAGAACGACGCCGGCGACCTTTGCCTGTGAGCCGTTTTTGGCCAGTCCCAGCTCGGCGCAGCTGAGCACGCCCATCGCCCGTAAGCGTTCGCGCAGGAATTGCATCGGATGGCCCTTGAGCGACAGCCTCACGCTCTGATAGTCGGCGACGACATGCTCGCCCTTGGTCATTGCCGGCAGGCGGGCGTCCTGCTCCAGCCCGAGCTCCTTCGCCTGCGCCGCCTCGAACAGGGGCAGGGTGTTGACCGGCGTGCGGCGCACCTCCCACAGCGCCTGCCGCCGGTCCAGCCCGAGCGACCGGCAGGCATCGGCATCGGCGAGCAGCCGCAGCGCGCGGGCGGGGAGCCCGGCCTTGTGGGCCAGTTCCTCGATGGTCTTGAAGGGACGCGCGGCGACAATCTGTTCGGCCCAGGCCTCGCGGAACCCGTCGATCTGGCGCAGGCCGATGCGGAGGGAGACGTCCCCCTCCCGCTTGCGGGAGGGGCCAGGGGTGGGCTTGTCTGGTGTTTCGGACCCACCCCCAACCCCTCCCGCAAGCGGGAGGGGAGCATTTCTCTCCACCCCGTTATCCCATCCACTGAAATTCACATCCGGCTCGCGGATCTCCACTCCATGTTCCCGCGCATCGCGGACAATCTGGGCCGGGGCGTAAAATCCCATCGGCTGCGAGTTGAGCAGCGCCGCCGCGAACACCGCCGGGTGGTGGCACTTGATCCAGCTCGACACATAGACCAGCCGGGCAAAGCTGATCGCGTGGCTTTCGGGAAAGCCGTAGCTGCCGAAGCCCTGAATCTGCTTGTAGCAGCGTTCGGCAAAATCCGCTTCATAACCCTTGGCGGTCATGCCGCTGACCATCTTCTCGCGGAAATGGTGGATCGTGCCGACATTGCGGAAGGTCGCCATCGCCCGGCGCAGCTTGTTGGCGTCGGCGGGCGAGAAATCGGCAGCGACAATCGCCAGTTTCATCGCCTGTTCCTGGAACAGGGGGACGCCAAAGGTCTTGCCGAGGATCGATTTCAGCTCATGGCGATCATGTGGCGGCTGGGGCGAGGGCAGGGTTATTTTCTCCCTGCCCGAACGCCGGCGCAGATAGGGGTGTACCATATCACCCTCGATCGGACCGGGGCGGACGATCGCCACCTGGATCACCAGATCGTAAAATTCGCGCGGTTTCAGCCGTGGCAGCATGTTGATCTGGGCCCGGCTCTCGACCTGGAACACGCCGATACTGTCGCCCTTGCACAGCATGTCATAGGTCGCCGGATCCTCGTGCGGCACATTCTGCAGCGTCCATTTTTCCTTCCTGTGCACAGCACGGGGAGGGGGACCATCCGCAGGATGGTGGAGGGGCTGGTGCACAAGAGCGATCCCCGAGGCCCCCCCACCATCAGCCGCCGCTTCGCTCTGGCTGACGGTCCCCCTCCCCGAAGCTGGCGCTTCGGGGAGGATGTTGATGCTCTCCATCAGGTCAAACGCCTTTCGGATGCAGGTCAGCATGCCGAGCGCCAGGATATCGACCTTCATCAGGCCGAGCGTGTCGATATCATCCTTGTCCCACTCGATGAAGGTGCGGTCGTCCATCGCCGCGTTGTGGATCGGGACAGTCTCGTCGAGCCGGTCCTGGGTCAGCACGAAGCCGCCGACATGTTGCGACAGATGGCGGGGGAATTGCAGGATCTGGCCGACCAGATCGCCGAGCCGCCGGATCTCGGGATTGTCCGGATCTAGCCCGGTTTCGGCAAAGCGCTTGTCCGGCTCCTTGCCCCCGTGGCTGCCCCATACGGTGCTCGACAGGCGGCTGGTGATATCCTCAGACAGGCCGAGCGCCTTGCCGACCTCGCGGATCGCGCTGCGCGAGCGATAATGGACTACCGTAGCCGCGATGCCGGCGCGGTGGCGGCCATAGCGCTGGTAGATATATTGAATCACCTCCTCGCGCCGCTCATGCTCGAAATCGACGTCGATGTCGGGGGGCTCGCGCCGTTCCTCGGAGATGAAGCGGGAGAAGAGCAGATCATGCTCCATCGGATCGGCCGAGGTGATGCCAAGCAGATAGCAGACCGCGCTGTTCGCCGCCGACCCCCGCCCCTGGCAGAGGATTTTCTGGTCCTGGGCAAATTTGACGATATCGTGGACGGTCAGGAAATAGGGCGCATATTCCATTTTTGCGATCAGCCGCAGTTCCTCCTCGACCTTGCTGCGCAACCGCTCCGGCAGGGTCGCGCCGTGACGGGCATGGGCGGCGGACCAGGTGACATGTTCCAGCCAGCCCTGCGGTGTCCAGCCCTCGGGCACCGGTTCCTCGGGATAATGATAGCTCAGCTCGTCGAGGGTGAAATCGACCAGCCGGAGCAGCTTCTGCGTTTCGGCAATCGCTTCTGGATGGTCGCGAAACAGGCGCGCCATTTCTTTTGCGGGCTTGAGATAGCGCTCGGCATTGGCGGCGAGCAGGCGGCCCGCCTTGGCAATCGTGGTCTTTTCGGTGATACAGGTCAGAATATCGTGCAGCGGCCGCTGCTCCGGCGTCGCATAGAGCGGGTCATTGGTGGCGAGCAGGGGGATGCCGGTTGCCTGGGAGAGACTGTGCAATCTGGCGAGATAGCGCTTGTCCGGGCCGGTGCGCGGCATGGTCGCGCCGAGCCAGATATGCGGAGTGAGGGAGCGGAGTTGGCTGATAATATCCTCCCCGCGCGCAGCGGGGGGAGGGGGACCATCCGCGGGGGGGGGGGGGGGGCGGTGCCCGATAGAGACGACCGAAGCCCCTCCACCATCAGCCGCCGCTTCGCTCTGGCTGACGGTCACCCTCCCCGAAGCTGACGCTTCGGGGAGGGTGATCAAAGCCCAGTCCTCGCTGCACCACTCCAGCAGATCCGCCTCATATAAAAAACACTCCCCCTTCTCCGCCCGCAGATTGCCGGTCGACAGCAGCCGGGTCAGCCGCCCCCAGCCGCGCCGGTTGCGTGGATAAACGATGGTCTCCGGCGTATCATCGGCAAAGACCAGTCGCGATCCGGCGATCAGCCGGAATTCCGGCAGCACCAGCCCCTCTTCCGCCGCATCCTCGTGCGCCCGGCGCAACGCCGCATGCGCCCGCACCACCCCGGCGACACTGTTGCGGTCGGCAATGCCGATCCCGGTCATCCCCAGCATCATCGCCTGCATCACCATGTCGGCGGGCGAGGAAGCACCGCGCAGAAAGCTGTAATGGGTGGCGGCCGCGAGTTCGGCGAAGATCGTCATTGTGAGGAGCCATGTCCGTTCGTGTCGAGCGAAGTCGAGAGGCCGCTGGTGTCTCGACTTCGCTCGACACGAACGGATTCAGGGCAACAGATATTCTCCATCACGCAAACAGCCCATGCACATACCAGTCCGGATTGGCCTTCTCCTCGCCATAAAGCCCGTGCCGGAACAGCCAGTAGCGCCGGCCGCGGGCGTCCTCGACGCGGTAATAGTCGCGGGTCAGGCCGCCATTGCCCCTTTGCTGCCCGTCCTTGCGCTGCCACCATTCCGAGGCGATCCGCTCCGGCCCTTCATAGCGGATCACCTGATGCGCCTTGCGCCGCCAGGTGAAGCGGTGCGGCGGACCGTCGGGGACCTCGGCGATCACCTGCACCCGCTGCGGCGGGTCGAACATGTGCAGGGGACGCAGCGGCGGATCGCCGGAAGGCTGCATCTGCCATGCCACCGGTGCGGGCGCGCTGAGCGCTGGTAGGGCGAGCAGGCCCTGTTCGGGGATATGGCTGTCGGCAGGAACAAATTTCTGCACCCGCTCACGGCCCAGCCGCGTGCTGAGCTGGCTGACCAGAGCGACCTCGTCCTCCTGCCGGTCCTCGCCGCCCGCCAGCCGCAGCTGCTGCGGTGCCAGGGGGTCCGTCGCGACGATGCTCAGCCGGATCAGGTCATAGCCGAAGCCGGGATTGAGCGGGTCGTTGAGCGCGTCGATCCGCTCACGCAGCAGCCGCTGGAACAGCGCCGCATCGCGGGTCGGCGCACCGGTTTCCAAGCCGAGCCGGGCAATATCGCCGTCGCAGCGGAACAAAAGCATGCGGACCATGCGCGCACCCTGGCCGCGCTGGTTGAGCCGCTCGGCGGCTTCCGCGAACAGCTCCGACAGACATTCCAGCGCCGCATCGATATGGGTCAGCGGCTCGGCAAAGCGGCGCTCGGTAACGATATTGCCGACCCGGCGCAGCGGATCGATCGGCCGGTCTTCCAGACCCAATATCCGGTCTAGCCGCAGCGTCAGCTCGGCCCCGAAACGCGCCGCCAGATTGGCGCGGGGGCGCTCGGCCAGATCGCCGATTCGGTATAGCCCGGCCCGCTCCAGCGACTGGTGGGTCTTGTCATCCATGGCCAGCGCCGCCACCGGCAGCTGCGCCTCGGCGCCTTCTTTCAGGCCGTGCCGGGCCAGCGCCAGCGCGGCATCCGCCGTTCCGGCCAGCGCCCAGCCAGCGCCATAGCCGGCCGCATCGAGCCGGTCCTCGGCATCCTGCGCCAGCGCGTCCTCGCTGGCATGGAAATGTGCTGCGCCCGTGATATCGAGGATCAGCGCATCGGGTGGCTCGACCGCGACCAGCGGCGTGTAGCGCTCGCAGGCTTCCGCCAGCCGCGCCAGCAGATGGGCATCAGCCCGCGGATCATGGTCAAAGGCGAGCAGGTCGGGCACCCGTGCCCGGGCGTCGGCCAGCTTCATGCCCGGGCCCAGTCCCAGGGACGCCGCCTGCCGGTCCGCCGCCATGATCACCATCGCGCCGCCGATCTTTGCGGTCAGCGCGAAGGGATGGTCAGGCGGCCCGCATTCCCGGATGATCCGCTCGGACGCCAGCCAGGGCAGGAACAGCGCCAGCATGCGGCGTGCCCTCGCCTGGCTGCTCGCGGAAGGCTTGTTCGTCACGGTTCCACTCCAGTCGGGCGCTGAGCCCGTAAAGACCGCTGCGATGCCGCAGCAGGGTGATGTCAAAGGCTGGATGGCCGGGGGCATTGGCTTCCAGCGCAAGGGAAGGCGCGGCCGCCACCTGCCAGCGGCTGAAGGCCGCAGTAGGCAAAGGGTTGTCGGCATCGCTGCCACAGCGCAGCAGCAGGCCGAGCACGCCTGCCTTTTGCGCCGACAGCGACAGCCGCCGGGTCGCGGTCAGGTCGAGGCCCTTGGGCTTCTTGCCCGCCAGTTCGACAATCACCGCGCTCATCGCCGAAGATCGTACGCCGTCGGCGGCCGCGCGCAGCGCCGCGATACTGTCCGGCGCGTCGACATGGAGGATGGCAGAGGGATCGATCCCGAGTTCCGCCAGCCCCGGCGGATAGAGCCGGCCCTGCCGTCTGGCCTCGCCGCTTTCGCTGATCCACAGGATCGGCTTGCGGTCCGCTTGCAGTGCCCGGCAGCGCTGCGCCAGCAGCAGGGCCATGGCAGCCGCGCTGGTCCGGTGGTCTTTGCTCTGTGCATGCAGCTCGTGCAAGGCGGAGCGCGGCAGGCCATCGACTCCCGCATTGCCACGCAGGGCAGTGTCGATCCTGTCGACACCCAGGGTGAAGTGGGACGGCTGGTCGTCCGGCTGCGCTGTTCCTGTGCCGGAGGCCGCCAGAATCTTCGCCAGCCGCGCCTTCAGCGCTGCTGCCTTCTGGCTGGCTGTTCTCGGCACGGCAGCGGAATTAAGCGGCAGGGGTTCTCCCGAATCGAAATCATTATTGTTCATGGTTTGTTCTAAAATAGAGAATGGAGGGATTTGGTCAAGCAGACTCGTCATTATCGGTGCACAGGACTGGACTACGGGCCAGACGGCTAAGCATCATTCTAGACAGAAAATATCGGAATCAGGAGATTATGCAGTATTTTCAATGCGCCGCCGCGCGACTATCAGGAGCACGAACATAATGCAGGCTCCGCCCACTGCAGCGGGAAAAAGGACCGTTGTCCACGAATAATGTTCAAGGGCCGCAATCACGAATCCGTTGCGCACGACCGCGATGGCAAAGAAAGCGACATTTTCCTCCCGGGGCCGCTGATAGGCTTTCCGGACGGAGGGTCCGAAACCGAGCAGGTCAACGACCGTCAGGACGATTACCGCGGATAGCGCGGTGGAAGTGAAAAACCACAGGGGCAATGCCGTCAGGGCAAGGGCAAGAAACAGCCAGTCCAGTTTGACCACCGACATGTCCGGGGATCGGGTCAGCGCCAGAAACACCACCAGGAATGTGAGCAGGCCGGACACGGCAATCGGCCACGCACCTACGCCAGCTCCATCGGTCCATTGCGCAATCGCGACGATCACCGTGCCAGCGGCCCAGATAAGCCAGGAAAAAACATGGGGACGGGTCTTTGCCTGCCAGATCGACCAGAAATAAGGAACAAAGGCGACAAAGGTCAGAACAAGCGCAACCGCCGCGAAAATTTCTTTATGATGCACGTCAACAGCCATGCTTTTCGTTATGCGATCGGAAAGGCGAATGCCACCATCCTTACGCTCCCGGTGGAGGGCAGCAGAGCGCTATGCGTCCTCACCACCAACTCACCACCAATGCGACGCATGAGCGGATGGCAGACAGGAAGCCCTGACAAACGGGCCGGAGACAGAAAAACGGTCGCTCAGGCGGGCCCTGAAACGGCTGCTAACCGATCCGCGGTCGCCCATAAAAAGCCCGCCCCTGTCGGGGGACAGGGGCGGCAAGGCGCCCTTGGAATGTTCAAACAGGAGTCAGAAGAAACCCGTCACGGCGGCTAGCGCACCAATCGCAAGCACTATCGATATACCGAGCACTATGGTCATGTGACGGGTCGTGAAGCCTTGACGGGCTTCGTTTTTTTCCAACTTCTTTTTCATAATTGTTCCTGTTTTTCAGATTGCGGCGATTAGATTATAGGCTGGCCGAGAGCATCCATGATGCTTCTTCCAGCGCCCCGATCCGTGTCGTGAGCAGGTCGGCGGTAAACACATCGTCCGCTTCTTCGGCGATCTTCACGAATTCGCGCATCTGGTCGGCAACGGCAAGATTGTCGCCGGAAAGCTGCTTGAGCATGGCTTCAACATCACCCCATTCGACCTGATCGTCGATCACACTGTTGTTGATATAGGTGGAAAGCCCGACCGGCGTCTTGGCGCCCAGCGCCCGAATCCTCTCGGCAATCTCGTCGATCGATGCGGCGAGATCTTCATATTGCCCTTCGGTCAGCTTGTGGACGCTGACAAACAGCGGGCCGGTCACGTTCCAGTGGACCGACTGCGTTTTCTGGTACAGCACATAAGTCGACGCGAGAGCCTGGCCAAGCTTTTCGGCCATCTTGGCACGGTCGGCCTGTTTGATATCGCTTTTCATGTCACGAAGGTCTGCGGTCTTGATAGTCATGAGATATTTCTCCTTTTTTGGGCGCGCTCAACGAACTGGCGGAGCGCTGCATCTTCCAAAACTTACGCACTGCCTCTTTTTTGGTTCCGTTGGAAGCGCGCAGACCGGGAGAAGCCGGTCGCAGCGGAATTCTCTCGGTTTGATCGGCAGGAAAGCCAGGAGGGTTCCCCGCTGTTATGGAACCAATGCCCCGGCCGCCGCGTAGATAATATATAAACCCCCAACGAAAGGCAGACAGAAATGACGAAGATTTCAAATGCAAAAATAGCAATTCTGGCAACAGACGGCTTTGAAAAATCGGAGCTTTTCGAGCCCCGGAAGCAGCTGCTTGACGCAGGCGCAGAGATCACGATCGTGTCCCTGGAATCCGGTTCGATCAAAAGCTGGGATGAGAAGGACTGGGGCGAGAGTATCGCCGTCGACATGACCTTGGACAAGGCCAGCGAAGGCGATTTTGACGCACTGGTCCTGCCGGGCGGACAGATCAATCCGGATCTCCTGCGCGTAGAAACCAAGGCCACCGATTTTGTGAAGGCATTTTTCGATGCCGGCAAGCCGATTGCCGCCATCTGCCACGCTCCGTGGCTGCTGATCGAGGCAGATCTGGTGCAGGGCCGCAAGGTCACCGGCTACAAGTCGATCAAGACCGATCTGATCAATGCCGGCGCGCGCTATGAAGACAGCGAAGTGGTGGTCGATAACGGCCTCATTACCTCGCGCAACCCGGGCGATCTCGACGCGTTCTGCGCCAAGATCATCGAAGAGGTCCGCGAAGGTCAGCACAAGCGGACGCAGAAAGCCGCATGATCTGCGGATAAGCGCGCCGATCGCGCCTGCAGTGCAGCCTGTCCTGTCGGTGCGTCGGTTCGCCTCAATAGCCTTAACAAGTCGCGTATGCGCTTTTTAGCCCGTGTCTTGTAATAAAATGGCCATTTTGTAACCTTGAGGAGTATTATATGAAGAATTTTTTCACCCTGATGACTGGCGCGGCGTTGCTCGCTGCAACCCCCGCCTTGGCCCAGGATGCTGCGCCGACGGTTGAAGCCCAGGCCGGCATGAAGGTTTTCGGACCGCAGGGCGGTGAAGTCGGTACGGTCGAGTCCGTCAGCGATTCCGTCGTGGTTGTTGATACCGGAACGCACAAGGCAGCCCTCGGCACCGACGCTTTCGCGAAGGCCGAAAATGGCCTGTCGATCATGATGACCAAGGCTGATCTTGACGCAGCTGTAGCAAAGGCGACCGCTGATGCGAGAGCAAAATTGCTGGCCAGCCTGACCCCGGGCACCGAGGTCAAGTCGGTAACCGGCGCTGCGGTGATCGGCACAGTCAAGGGCAAGGATGCCGAATATGTGACCGTCGATCATGAAGGCCAGGAAGTGAAACTGCCTGTGAATGCGTTCATGGCACAGCCCGACGGCGCTATTGCCATCACCATGACCGAAGCCGAGTTCACGGCCGCTATTGCCGGTACCCCGGCCGAATAGGCTTAATCAGGCTCTGACAGCGGTAGGACAAGGGTCCTGCTGCTGTCAGTGGCTGAATTTCAACCCCAGTTCATACATTGCAATCGCCGCCTGCGCCGCTTCGCCGCCCTTGTTCTTGCGGGTCTTGTCTGCCCGGGCCAGCGCCTGCTCTTCATTTTCCACCGTTATAATGCCATTGCCGATTGCCGCGCCGTCCATCGACAGCGCCATCAGGCCGCGCGCGCTTTCGCCCGCCACAATCTCGAAATGATAGGTTTCACCGCGGATCACCACACCGATCGCGACAAAGCCGTCATAGAGATCGCTGTCGATCGCGAGCGATATCGCCCCCGGAATCTCCAGCGCACCCGGCACGGTTAGAAGCTCATGCTCATGCCCCGCTGCGGTTAGCGCATCGGTCGCCCCTTCGATCAGCATGTCGTTGAGATGGTCGTAGAACCGCGCTTCGACGATCAGGAATTTTGCCATTTTCAGTTTCTTTCTGTGTCTTGGCCCCTCCTTTTCAAAGGAGGGGGTGGGGTGGTTTCTCTCGTCGAAGAACGACTCTTCGGTTTTCCATTTCTTTCGGGCGGCACTATCGTTGTTCGCTTGCGCGAGCGATGCTTGCGCATCGCCACCACCCCTTGGTCCCCTCCTCTAAAGAGGAGGGGCGGATGATTGCTATGCCGTCTCCAGTTCCTCGCTCGCCTCGCTGCCGCTGTTGGCCGGTACCGCCCGCTGTCCGACAATCCTGAGACCATAAGCATCCAGACCGACCAGATCATGGCTGGTGTTGGTCAGCAGCTCCATATCATGCACGCCGAGCTCGCTCAGAATCTGCGCGCCGACGCCATAGTCGCGCAGCTGGTCCATTGGTACTGGCTTGCCGCCGGCAAGGCTGCGCACCTGACGCGAATAGAGATCGGGGACGCGCGGGCTGATGAACACGATCACGCCCGCCCCTTCCTCGCCGATGATCTTCATCGATTCCTGCAGCATGTTGGCGCGGTCGGTATCCTGCCCGAACAGGTCGGCGAAGATCGCGGTGGCGTGCATCCGCACCAGGGTCGGCTTGTCCGGATCGACATGGCCCTTCTGCAAGACGATCTGCTCGCTCTCGGTCGCGCTGTTGTAAAAGGTGATCGCGTTCCACTCGCCGCCCCAGCGGCTGGTGAAACGGGCTTCCTCGCGGCGCTCGGTCAAATGGTCGTGGCGCAGCCGATAGGCGATCAGGTCGCGGATCGTGCCGATCTTCATGCCGTGATGCTGGGCAAATTCGATCAGATCGTCGAGCCGCGCCATCTCGCCGTCATCCTTCATGATCTCGCAGATCACGCCGGCCGGGTTGAGACCCGCCAGCCGCGACACGTCAACCGCCGCTTCGGTATGGCCGGCACGGACCAGCACGCCGCCGTTGCGCGCCTGCAGCGGGAAGACATGGCCCGGGGTGACAATATCGTCCTTGCCGCGGGTGCGATCGATCGCCACCGCTACGGTGCGCGCGCGGTCGGCGGCGCTGATCCCGGTGGTGACGCCGTCGCGCGCCTCGATCGAGGTGGTAAAGGCGGTTTCATAGGCACCGCGGTTGTTCGCGCTCATCATGTCGAGGCCCAGTTCCTCGACCCGGTCGCGGGTCATCGCCAGGCAGATCAACCCGCGGCCATATTTGGCCATGAAGTTGATCGCGTCGGGCGTCGCCATCTGCGCCGGGATGATCAGGTCGCCCTCATTCTCCCGGTCCTCGTCGTCGACCAGAATATACATGCGGCCGTTGCGCGCCTCGTTGATAATCTCTTCCGCCGTCGCCATAACCCCGCTGCCGCCGCGCACCAGATAGGTCTCCAGCTTGCCGAGCGTTTCCGCGGTGGGGTTCCAGTCCTCCTGGCCGAGGCTGCGCAGGCTGTTGGCGTGCAACCCGGCGGCGCGGGCCAGGCCGGCGCGGGTTTCCTTGCCGGACTCGATCAGTTCGATCAGTTGCTCGATCAGGATTTTGCTCATGGGACTCGCCTTTTCAATGTGATATTGCGGATTTTGTATCACACCACAATGTGATGCGTCTAGGGAAATATCACATTGGTTTCACATGGAGCCGGTGATTGCGTCATCCACACCCTCATTGAGAGCGCAGCGAGCCGAAGGCGACCGAAGGTCAACCAATCCAGTGCGTCGCTCGCCGCTCCAGATTGCCACGTCGCTCCGCTCCTCGCAATGACGGCATTCTCCCCGGACAAGCAATAACTCAAGCCGCTCCTTTTTAAGGGAGGGGTTGGGAGGGTTTCTCTCGTCTGCTCACTGCTGCCTTGATTGCTACCGCCCATGCGCGCAGCGGCCATGACGAAGTCTGAGCAGTGTAACCGGAATGCCGTAATGCCAGCGTAATCTCGATTTCAAAGGGGCCTGATGAAGCGGGAGAGAGCGGTGAATCCAATCAAATCTATCGGAAGGTCTCGGGCTTCGCTCGTTCAGCAAAATGGCTGGCCCTGCTTTCAAGCCAGCGCACTGTTTCTGTTGATGCCGCTAATATCCGGTTGTGAGACCAAAACAAATCAGATTAATCAGAACAGGCGCGACGAGGTTACTGAAGAAGCGCCACAGAAATTGAAATCAACCAACGACCAGGCAATGGGTCGCGACGATTTGATACTGGTATCCTATTTCCCGTTCCCCGGAGCAAATATTTGCCCCTTCATGGTCGATGCTCATTCTCCATATTGTTTAAAAACTTCGGGAATACCCGAAGGATTCGAAGATTTCCGGATTATCAGAAATAATTATAAATCGGGGTCTGCTGTATCAACCTTTGCCGGTGAGCATTGCAAATTTGAAACATGCATCGTGCTGAACGGGGTTGAGACATGGATTGATGCAGCGCAAAATGCCAAAAATTATACTTCCACTGGCACATGGGTGATGTCACCAGTTTTCAATAAATCTAAAATATCCGGATATATATTTTATTCCATTGATGTGAGAACAAGTAGCATAGTAAAAAATTGCTATATATTTGACCCGGATATTTGGATAGAAATTGACAATTATTGCAGAAAAAGTGGAGGGATTAAGTGAATAATTTCAATATTTAATTCCTGCGTTCGAGGGAAAGTCCGCCTCTTCTCTTCCGGTCTCCGTCAGGCGAGAGGGAGCAGTTGCATCCCGCGCACCAGCCCCCGGTCCCTTCGACCGGAACCTTTTCCCCTCCGATACGCTATCCCATGATGGCCAAAGCGAAACACTGGATCGAACCCCATCCGCAGGGCATTTATGTGCGGCCGGCCGATATCTGGATTGATCCTTCCACACCGAAAAAACACGCGGTGGTCACCCATGGCCATGCCGATCATGCGCGCGGCGGGCATGGCGATGTCTGGGCGACACCGGAGACGCTGGCGATCATGGGTTTGCGCTATGGCACAGAAGCGGGAACACCGGTCGGCTATGGCGAGGGGTTCGAACGGGGCGGTGTCCGGTTCACCCTGCACTCGGCCGGCCATGTGCTGGGCTCCGCTCAGGTCCTGATGGAATATCAAGGCGAGCGAGTGGTCGTCACCGGCGATTTCAAGCGGCGGCCCGATCCCACCTGCGCGCCGTTCGAGCCGGTGCCCTGCGATATCTTCATTACCGAGGCGACCTTTGGACTGCCGGTGTTCAAGCACCCGCCGATCGCCGGCGAACTCGACAAGATATTTGCCCGGCTGGAGGCCGAGCCGGATCATTGCCTGCTGGTCGGTGCCTATGCGCTGGGCAAGGCGCAGCGGGTGATCGCCGAGCTGCGCCGCGCCGGCTGGGACAAGCCGATCTATCTGCACGGCGCGATGGTCCGGATGTGCGAACTGTACGAGGAACTGGGCGTATCGCTGGGCGAACTGCGGCTGGTGATGGACACGGACAAGGAGGATATGCGCGGCCAGATCATCATCTGCCCGCCATCGGCCTTGATCGACAAGTGGAGTCGGCGGCTGCCGAACCCGATCACCGCGATGGCCTCCGGCTGGATGCGGGTGCGGGGACGCGCGCGGCAGCGCGGGGTCGAGATCCCGCTGGTGATTTCCGACCATGCCGACTGGGACGAGCTCACCGGCACGATCCGCGAACTGGCGCCGCGCGAGACCTGGATCACCCATGGCAGCGAGGACGGGCTGCTGCGCTGGTGCGAGCTGCACCAGATCAAGGCGCGGGCGCTGGCGATGATCGGCCGCGAAGACGGGGACGACGGCTGATGCGCCGCTTTGCCGCCTTGGTCGACAGTCTGATCTACACCCGCTCGCGCAACGCCAAGCTGGCGGCGATTTCCGCCTATCTCAGGGCCACGCCCGATCCCGATCGCGGCTGGGCGCTGGCGGCGCTGACCGACAGTCTCGATTTTCCGGCGGTCAAGGCCGCCACCATCCGCAATCTTGCCGGTACCCGGATCGATCCGGAACTGTTCCGCCTGTCGCGTCACCATGTCGGGGACACCGCCGAAACCGTGGCGCTGGTCTGGCCGGACTTGCCGGACGGAGAACAGAGCGATCCGGGCCTCGACGAGGTGGTGCAGGCGCTGTCCGCCACCACCCGGGCGACCGCGCCCGATGTCGTCGCCTCGCTGCTCGACGCGATGGATGCCAACAGCCGCTATGCGATGCTGAAACTGGCGCTGGGCGGGATGCGGGTCGGGGTGTCCGCGCGGCTGGCGAAGACCGCCTTCGCGCAGGCCTTTGACGTCGGAATCGACGATGTCGAGGAGCTGTGGCATGCGCTTGATCCGCCCTATGAGGCGCTGTTCCGCTGGGCAGAGGAGGGCGGCAAGCGTCCCGATCTGTCCACCACCCCCTTCTTCCGCCCGTTCATGCTGTCGCATCCGTTCGAGGGAGACAGTCTCGATCTTGGCGAATATGCGGTCGAGTGGAAATGGGACGGCATCCGCGTCGAGGCCGTCCATCTCGGCGGCGAGACCCGGCTCTACAGCCGCGGCGGCGACGATATCAGCGCGTCTTTCCCTGACGTGGTAGAAGCCTTTGACCGCGACGGCGTGATCGACGGCGAGCTATTGGTGCGCGGCACCGACCAGGGCGGCGAGGCGGCCAGTTTCAACGCGCTGCAGAAACGGCTGGGGCGCAAGACCGTGTCGAAAAAGATGCGCCAGGACTTTCCCGCCTTTGTCCGCATCTACGACCTGCTGATGGACGGCAAGGAGGATCTGCGGCTGCTGCCCTGGCACCAGCGGCGCCGACGGCTCGAGGCCTTTGTTCCGAAACTGAATTCCGACCATTTCGACCTGTCGGCGGTGGTCGAGGTCGACGATTTTACGGCGCTGGAGACGATGCGCGCCGGCGCCCGCGACGCAGCGATCGAGGGGGTGATGCTGAAACGCCGGGAAAGCCCCTATCTCGCCGGCCGGGTCACCGGCCACTGGTACAAGTGGAAGCGCGACCCGCTCAACGCCGACTGCGTGATGATGTACGCCCAGCGCGGCAACGGTCGGCGGGCGTCCTTTTACTCCGACTATACCTTTGGCTGCTGGACCGAGGATGGCGAGCTGCTGCCGGTCGGCAAGGCCTATTCCGGCTTCACCGACGAGGAGCTGAAATGGCTCGACCGCTTTGTCCGTCAGAACACGCTGAACCGCTTCGGCCCGGTGCGCGAGGTTGCAAAATCGCTCGTGCTGGAAGTCGCGTTTGATTCAATTCACGAAAGCAAGCGGCACAAGTCGGGTCTGGCGATGCGCTTTCCGCGGATTCACCGCATCCGCAAGGACAAGCCAGCGGAAGAGGCCGACCGGATCGTGACCTTGCGGGGGATGATTACCTGAATTTCCCTCTCCCGTGAGGGAGAGGGTTGCGCAGACTTGGCAGCTCGCTGCCTAGTCGCAGCTGGGTGAGGGTGTACTGCGCCACGGTGGCACAGCAGACCACCAGCCGAACACCCTCATCCAACGGCGCCTAATCCTCCGGATAAGGCGCCGTATCCTTCTCCCTCACGGGAGAAGGTTTTAACGAGCCGAGCGCTTTCCCGGAAGCATCCGTCGCAATGTATTGTCCTTGACCACATAATGATGGAACAGCGCGGCAAGCGCATGCAGGCCGATCAGGAAATAGCCGATCGTGCCAATGGTTTCGTGCACCTCCTCGATCTGTTCCGCCAGAGCCTTGTCCGGTGCGACCAGGGCAGGTAGCTCCAGCCCATAGAAGGGAATGGTCGCATCGGCGGAGCTGAGGATCAGCCAGCCCAGGAGCGGCATCGCCAGCATGAAGGCATAAAGCGACAGATGCGTGACTTTGGCCAGCAGCATCTGCCATGCTGGCGGCTCCGGCTTGATCGGCGGCTTTGTGGTGAACAGCCGCGTGACGATGCGGATGATCACAAGCGCCAGCACTGACAGGCCAAGCATGAAATGCCAGGTCTTGAGGTCGGCGCGCATGTCGCTGCCTCTGGGAAAGGATTCGTGCAGCAGGATGCAACTGTAAACCCCGATGATCAGCAGCAGCATCGCCCAGTGGAGGAAAATGGAAAGCGACGCATAACGCGTGCGGGGTCTCGTGGCAGTCATATCCGTCCTCTTCATTTTATAAATGGCAATCTATCACAAATTTTCCTGCTGTCACGGTCAACCTGTTGAACCGCAGGACCTGTGCAAGCCGTTGGGCCCCATGCCGATCAGAGAAAGTCCCTGAGCGTGCCGACAAACTGCTCGAACTGGTCATGGTGCAGCCAGTGGCCCGCCCGCTGGAATTCCTTTACCGCCACATTGTCACCGAAATATTGCAGACGCCCGTCTTTCTCCGGATTGCTCGCCCAGCTGTCCGCGCCATAATGGAGTTGGGTCGGGCACGTGATATTACTCCACAGTTCGTGGATCGCGTCCTGGCCGAGGTCGATGCTGTCCCAGTGCTGCACATAGGGATCGAACTTCCAGCTGTAGCTGCCGTCCTCGTTGCGGATCACGGCGTGGGTGGTCAGATGCCGGGCCTGTTCGTCGGACAGATGCTGGTTGGCGTCCTGCATCCTTTTCAGCGCATCGTCGAAGGTCGGATAGCGCTTCACCTGCCGGGCAGCGGCCTTGCGCTTTTCCTCGATCGAGTTGCGGACCCGCTGCAGCGGACCGGTCTTGTTACGCTCGGCGAGCATCTCCGGGCTTGGCCCCAGCCCCTCGATCGCGACCAGCTTGCGCACCATGTCGGGATAGAGGCCGGTATAGCGCAGCGCGATATTGCCGCCCATGCTGTGCGCGACAATCGTGACGGGGGACAGGTCGAGCTGGTGGATCAGCTGGGCCAGATCGGTCACCATTGCCATGATCGCGTAATGGCCGTCGGTGCTCCACTGGCTGTCGCCATGGCCGCGGACGTCGGGCGCGATGATATGCCAGTCGTCGCGCAGCGCCTGCGCCGTCCAGTCCCAGTTGCGGCAATGGTCCTTGCCGCCGTGCAGCAGGATCAGCGGCGGCTTCTCCTCATTGCCCCAGTCGGCATAATGCAGCCGAAGCCGCTGTGAAAAATAGCTGTGGGAGGCGGGGCCGATCAGGGTCATGGAGGGTCCGTCGATGATGAATAGGGCGACCATGGTCTAGTCCGATGATTGCGTTTCGACAAGCGCCGGATGTGGCCCATCCGCAACGGTTTCACCACCCCATCAATGCTATTGCCAATCATTTGCATATTACCATTTGACAGAATGCCGCCAGCCTCACTAATTACAAATGCGAATCATTTGCATTAGCAATAATAACGGGGATATATTTATGAGATCGAACTTCCGGCACCGGGGGCTGGCATTCAGCTGCAGTTTTCTGGCTTTGGGCCTGTCGCAGCCAGCGGTGGCAGCCAGCGATGTCAGTGCGGATGCGGATGAAAATATCATCACGGTCACCGCTACCCGGGCACCGGTGGCGGTGGTGGATGCACCCGCCACGGTCACCGTCATCGACCAGCAGCAGATCGCCGATGAACTGGCCACCGATGTGCGCGATATCGTCCGCTTCGAACCGGGCGTGTCGGTGCGCCGCGCGCCTGCGCGCTTTGGTGCCGCGCAGGATGTCACGGGCCGGGCCGGTAACGAGGATTTCAATATTCGCGGCATTGGCGGCAACCGCGTGCTGATCCAGGTCGACGGCATCCGCTCGCCGCAGGGCTTCAGCTTTGGTGCCCAGGATGTCGGTCGCGGCAATGCCACCGATGTCGGCTTGATCAAGTCGGTGGAAATCCTGCGCGGCCCTGCCTCGGCCCTCTATGGCAGCGACGGTCTGTCCGGCGCGGTCAGCTTCATCACGTCCGATCCGGAGGATTTTATCCGCGGCGGCAACGCGCTCGGCGGCTTCGCCCGCGCACAATATAGTTCCGCCGATCAGGAGTTCGCCGAGACCGCGGCGCTCGCCGGGCGGACCGGAGACTGGTCCGCCATGCTCGCCTATTCGCGGCGGGATTTTGAAGAGCTGGACAACAAGGGGAGCATCGACAGCAATGACGCAAGCCGGACAACGCCCAATCCCCAAGACGGCGAATCAAACGCCTTTCTGGGCAAGCTGGTGTGGAGCCGGGGCGCGCACAAGGTCCGGCTGACCGGCGAATATCTCGAGCGCAAACTGTTTTCGGACATCCTCTCGGGCCAGGGTCCGGTGTTCCTGTTCGGATCGACGCCCAGCTGGATAGTCGACCGGATGACCGCACGCGACAAGACCCGGCGCAGCCGGGCTTCGATCGACTATACATATGATAGCGGCGAAAAAGGGTCCGGACTGATCGACTATGCGCATCTGGCCGCCTATTGGCAGGACGGCAAGGACCGGCAATTTGCCCTTGAGGAGCGCAGCCCGACCGGGGCCACGCCGCGGCCTGACCGCGAACGGCTGAACACGTTCGACAACGAGGTATTTGGTGCGATGGCCGATCTCCGTTCGTCCTTCGACACCGGTTCGATCGAGCATGTCCTGACTCTCGGCGGCGATATCAGCCAGACCCGCCAGGAAGGCCTGCGCGACGGAACCGAGCCGCCGACCGGCGAAGTCTTTCCGACCCGCGCATTCCCGGCGACGGACTTCACTCTGGGTGGCGTTTTTGTGGGCGACGCGATCACGCTGGCTGGCGGCGCGCTCACTCTTTATCCGGCGCTGCGCTACGACTTTTACGACCTCAATCCGACCAACGATCCCCTGCTGCCGGGCTTCACACCCAGCGCGCAGCACGGGTCGAAACTCTCTCCCAAGCTCGGGGCGGTTGTCAAGCTGGGCAATGTCCGCCTGTTCGGCAATTATGCCCATGGCTTCCGGGCACCGACGCCCACCCAGGTCAATAATTTCTTTGAAAATCTGGCCTTTGGCTACAAGTCACTGCCCAATGCCGATCTCCGGCCGGAGACCAGCAACAGCTTCGAGGCCGGCATTCGCTATGCGACCGACGAGATAAACCTTTCGCTGGTCGCCTTTCATGCCGATTATGACGACTTCATCAGCCAGGAACAGGTGGGCGGAAGCTTCACGCCCGCTGATCCGGCAGTGTATCAGTTCGTCAATCTGGACAGCGTGACGGTCAAGGGGGTCGAGGCCAAGGCCAGCTATCGGGCAGCGAACGGATTGCGCGCCCGCTTTGCCATTGCCTTCGCCGACGGCACGATCCAGTCACCGAACCGCCCGGACCAGTCGCTGTCGACGATCGATCCGCTCAATGCGATCCTCGGCCTCGGCTATCATGATCCCGCCGGCGCGTTCGGTGGCGAAGTGATCGTCAGCTACAATGCGCGAAAAGAGGCAAACGAGACCATCGGCGTCTGCAGCGCGACCTGTTTCCGGCCGCAGGAATCGGCGATCATCGATGCAACCGCCTTTGTCCGGCTCACCGACAATCTCAAAATCCGGGCCGGGATCTTCAACATCACCGACCGAAAATATGCGCTGTGGAGCAACGTCCGGGGACTGGAAGCGGGCTCGGCGATTACCGACGCGTTCACCCAGCCGGGGCGCAACGCCAGCGTTTCGCTCAGCGTCACATTCTAACTGCAAGGGGAACATCATCATGACCATCAAATTGAAAAACCGGATCGGTGCGGCGCTGCTGGCGCTGACTGTTGCCAGCGCTCCGGCGCTTGCCCATCCTCCGATACCCGAACGACCGGCCGAGGTAGAAAAATCGGCGTTCGAGGCGGACCGCGCCGATATCCTGGCGATGGCAGGGGCGTTCAAGGTGCGTTTCGACATGCAGGAATCGACCGCCTGGGCAGCCGATTATCAGCCGCTCGACCGCAAGATCTCGGGCGGCCATGAACTGGTGAAGGTGATCGAGGATACGGGCCGAAAAATCGTGCTGCAGCATCTGCTGGTCGTAGACGCCGACGGCAAGGATTTCATCGTCAAGCACTGGCGCCAGGACTGGCAATATGAACCGGACAAGCTGCTGGTCTATTCCGACCGCAACACCTGGGAATATCAGCCGGTACCTGAAAAGCGCAGCCATGGCCGCTGGTCGCAGACCGTCTATCAGGTCGACGACAGCCCGCGCTATGCCGGGCTCGGCGAATGGGAAACACAGGGCGGTGTCCGGCGCTGGCGCTCGAACTGGACATGGCGGCCGCTGGCCCGGCGCGATGCGGTGCGCCACCCGGTCTATGACCGCTATTACGGAATCAACCGGCACAGCCCGACACCCAGTGGCTGGATCCATTTTCAGGACAATATAAAAATGGGCATGGTCGATGGCGCGCTGAAGCCGATTGTGCAGGAATATGTGCTTAACAGCTACACCCGGTTCGACGGCTATAATGTCCAGGCGGCGGAAGATTATTGGGCGAAGACCAGCGGCTACTGGAGCAGGGTCCGGGACGCCTGGGAACAGGCCTTTGCTACTGGCAACGGCGTGGTGATCGAAGAAGAGGCCCAGACCGGCACGGTGATCAGCGGACAGCTGCTCGATATGGGGACGCAGATTGCCGACGGCGAAATGGTCGAGGCCGATGCGGTGAAGGCCGCGCAGACACTGATCGCTGATGCGACCAGCCGGCAGCGGGCGGAAAGCGATGCGAACAGAGCCGCCCCGGCGAGCGCCTATTGAAGGCATAGCCTACTCGACCGTTGATCGGGGCCTGCGTGCGGCGCGGGTCTCCGCACTCGGCCTGGCGAGATTTCGGCTGACAGGAATATTGTGCTAATGTGTCGGTGACGTCGCTTTTCAGGAGAGCTGCCATGACCGATTCCGCCCGTGCCTCATCCCTCAGCCGCCGCCAGCTGCTTGCCGCCTCTGCTGCCACCGGCGCCGCGCTGGCGGCCGGTCCGGCCACCGCCGCTGCCGCCGGCCAGCCCGATCTAACCGGCAAGGCCGTGCTGATCACAGGCTGCTCATCCGGCTTCGGCAATCTCGGCGTGATATTCTATGCCGAACGGGGGGCAAAGGTGTTCGCGACCATGCGCAATCTGCCGCGCCCGGAAGCAGCAGCGCTGGTACAGACGGCGGCGGACAGGAATCTGGATATCGCGATATTGGATCTCGACGTCTTGTCGGAAGACTCGGTAAACAAGGCGGTTGCCGAAGCCGAACGGCTCAATGGCGGCGGGCTCGATGTGGTGATCAACAATGCCGGCATCGGCACCGGCGCGCCGGTCGAGCTGCAGGATCTGGCGATGATGCAGCGGCTGTTCGACACCAATGTGATGGGCTACCAGCGGGTCACCCGCGCCGCGCTGCCGAGGATGCGGGAGCGCAAATCCGGTCTGATCGTCAATATCTCCTCCCAGCTCGGCCGCGTGATGGTGCCGGGCATGGGCCTGTACAGCTCAACGAAGTTCGCGGTCGAGTCGATGAGCGAGCAACTGGCCTATGAGCTGGTGCCGCACGGCGTCGATGTGACGATCGTCCAGCCCGGCGGCTACCCAACCAAGATCTGGGAGAATGGCAACCGCTATACGATGGAAATGCTGGCGGAGGCCGATGACGAACGCAAGGCCGCCTATCAGGCGCTGGTCGACGGCGCGCTGCGCAACAGCGGCGGCTCGACTGATCCGGTGGATGTGCCCCGCGCGATTGCCGGGCTGATCGCGATGGCACCGGGCAAACGGCCGCTGCGCCTGCCGGTTCATCCCGGTGCGAAGCCGCAGCTGGCAATCAACAAGGTCAGCGCCGAAACGCAAGTGGCGATGCTGGGCAACTCGCCCTTTGGTCCCTGGGTCAAGGATGTGAACGGGCGCGGCTAGGCTGGCGGCAATGTGCTCCGCACTCGATGCGGAGCTCTGGCGGCTACAGAACTGCTCGCCCGGCAAAGCTCCGCATCAGGTGCGGAGCACGGTAGCTTTAATCCGTTCGCTTCACCAGCAGCAGCGGCGCCAGATATAAGACCAGAAACACAATATTGGGAATGACATTCTGCGGGTTGCCGGACGCCACCGATGCGCTGCTGTCGATTCCGAACCACATCAGAAAGCTGTAGATCGACCCCTTGCGGACCAGCTCGCTGCCCTGTTCCACGCCCGGCGCGGTGATGAAGATATACACGGCCATCAGGCCGCCAAAAACGCCTCCGGCAATCGCCATCGCCAGTTTCGCCTCCGCCGTGTCCAGCCCGGCTACGCCGTTGCCGCCTGACGATGCGAGACGGAAGAAAAGATCGTTGGCACCGGTAAAGTCATTGACTCCCGCGAGGGCAAATATCAGCGCGACCAGAAGGGAAAAACTGCCGACGATGCGGATATAGCGACCGGAGGCTTGGGGTGACATGATCATCTCCTGTTTCGGTTTCCGCGTCCTTTGACCATGCACCGTCCCTCAAAACAATTACCTGCGGGGTAAGTGCGTGGCGCGCGATTCGTGCTATTGGCGGGGAAACGTGTGAACAGGGCGAAGGACAGGGCATGCCGTCGGAATTTGGTGCAATCCTGAAGGACTGGCGCAAGGTCCGCCGTTTCAGCCAGCTCGATCTCAGCCTCGAGGCGGAGATGTCGGCGCGTCATCTCAGCTTTCTCGAATCGGGCCGCGCCAATCCCAGCCGGGCGATGGTGCTGCGATTGTCGGAAGCGCTGCAGCTGCCCCGCCCCGCCGCCAATCAGGCGCTGCATGCGGCGGGCTTTGCGCCGGTCTATCCCAGCCTGTCCGATGACGCGCCGGAACTGGCGCCGGTCAATCAGGCAATCGCGACGCTGCTCGATCAGCATGATCCCTTCCCCGGCTATGCCATCGACCGGCACTGGAATATCGTCACCAGCAACAAGGGCGCCGAGATGATCGTTGCGCTGGCCGCGCCCGGCGGGCCGGCCAACCTGATCGACATTTTGCTCGCCACAGCCGGACTCGACCTGATCGAGAATTGGGAAGAGGTTGCGGTGCTGACCCTGTCGCGCCTGCGCACCGAAATTCTGGAACTTGGCGGCGACGAGCAGCTGTCCGGGCTGGCGAAACGGCTGGCTGCCCACGAACGGGTCCGGCGGGTGGACATGGGCTCGATCAATGTCAACCAGGCGGTGATCCCGACCATTTTCCGGGTCGGCGAAAATCGCCTGGCGCTGTTCTCGGTGATCGCGCAATTCGGTTCGGTGCAGGATACCAAGGCGGGCGAAACCAGGATCGAGCTGATGTTCCCGATGGATGAGGAGACGACCAGCTTTTTCCAACGATAGCAGCCATTGTGTATTCATCTCGCCCGTATTAGCAAGCGGACAGACGGAGGAGAGAGAGATGCACCGGATTGCTGGAAGCGTGGCATTGCTATTGGCGGGCTGTGCCCCGATGGCACAGGAGCAGGCGCCCGTCCCGCCGGAAACGGTCGCTACCGCGGTCCCGGATAGCATCTCCAGTCCGGTGAAGGACGAGAACCCCGGGCAATTCGACTGGCGGCAAAATTTCCCCGGCTGGTACGCCGCGGTCACCCCCTACCGGATTATCGGCAGCGGCAGGACCGGCATCTATTATGTCGGCACCGAGGGACTCGGCATCTATTTTATCCCGACGAGTGCCGGCCATATTCTGATCGACGGCGGTATGCCGGGCGAGGGGCAATATGTTGCCGACGCGATCCGAAAGCTCGGCTTTGATCCTAAGGATGTAAAGATCCTGCTCAACAGCCACGCCCATCTCGACCATAGCGGTGGCCTCGCCGAGCTGAAGGCGCTGACCGGCGCGCAGATGATCGCCAGCGAGGGCGACCGCTCGGCGCTGGAAGGCGGCTTCTATCTGGGCTCCGAGGAGGACAGTTCGATGAACGCGCCGCCGGTGAAGGTCGACCGGACGATTGCCGACGGCGAAACGCTGACGCTGGGCGATGTCACGCTGACCGCCCATATCACGCCGGGCCACAGCCGCGGTTGCACCAGCTGGACCATGCCGGTTGAGCAGGGCGACAAGACCTATCAGGCGCTGTTCTTCTGCTCCGCCACGGTTGCCGCCAACCGGCTGATCGGTCCGCCGCAATATGAAGGCATTGTCGATGACTATCGCAAGACCTTTGCCAAGGCGAGGGACTGGAAACCGGATATTTTCCTCACCAACCATCCCGAATTTGCCGGGATGGCGGCCAAGCGCGAAAAGCAGAAAGCCGGCGACCCGCTGGCCTTTGTCGATCGCACCGGCTTTCCGGCAATGATGGCGAAGCTGGAGCAGGCGTTCGAAGCAGCGCTGCAGAAACAGACGCTTAAGCATAACGCCATCATGGAGAAGTGACGCCGGTCGCGGCCGCTCAGTCTTCGGCGATCCATTCGCTGCGCAGCGGCCGCGCCGCCAACGCCATCAGCACCGCCGCCAGACCATAGAAGCTCAGCGAGTAGAGCATCGAATAGCGCAGCCCGTCTTCGCCATAGATGGGCGTGAGAAAGTCGGACAGGGCGCCGAGGAAGAATATGCCGCCGCCGATGCCGATCAGGTTGTTGATCAGCAGGAACAGCGCCGAAGCGGTTGCGCGGGCATCGGCCGGCACCAGATGCTGGACCGCCGAGAGGACCGGGCCCAGCCAGACATAGGCCAGCGCCTGCGGGATCAGGAACAGGATGAAGGCAAGAGTGGCCGAACCGCTCATGATACCGGCGGCAAACAGCGGCACCGCCAGGAGGAAGGCCGCGGCCGGCACCAGCCCGTAGGCCGCCTTGTCCTTTTTCCCCAGCCAGTCGCCGATCATGCCGCCGCCAAGCACCCCGGCCACCCCGCCGACCAGCAGGATCGCGCCGAAGAACAAGGAGGTATCGATCAGGCTGAGGCCAAAGCTGCGCTGCAGCAGGCTTGGCAGCCAGAAGGCGATGCCATAGCCGAGCATCGAACTGGACGCGGCGCCAAAGGCGAGAAACCAGAAGGCGCGCTTGCCGGCCAGCAGCCGCACCGTGCCGATGAAGCTGTAGGCCACCACCGGCTGACCGGCGGGTGCTGGCACCTTGACCTTGTCGCGCACGAAATATTTGAAGAAGGGCGCAATCAGCAGGCCGGACAGGCCGACCACGAAAAAGGCCAGCCGCCAGTCGACGCTCGCTGCGATATAGCCGCCGGCGATCACGCCGGTCGCCGATCCCAGCGGAATGCCCAGTGAATAGATGGCGAGCGCCCGGGCGCGCCGGTTGCTCGGAAAATGATCGGCGATCACTGCATAGGAAGGCGCAACGCCACCGGCCTCGCCAATGCCGACGCCCAGCCGGGTCAGGAAGATCGACCAGAAGCCCTGGGCGAGGCCGGTCAGCGCCGTGAATCCGCTCCAGATCGCCAGCGATATCGTGATCACCCAGCTGCGGCTGGTCTTGTCCGCGACCCAGGCCAGCGGCACCGCCAGCGTCGAATAGAGCAGGGCAAAGGCGATGCCGCCGAGCAGCCCCATCTGGGTGTCGCTCAAGCCAAGATCGGCCTGGATCGGGCCGGCCAGGATCGCCAGGATCTGCCGGTCGACGAAATTGAAGATATAGACAAGCAGCAGCATGCCCAGCGCGATATTGGGCGAGGTCGTCCGGCCGGCTGTTGCGGGTTGCCCGGCCATCTAGTTTTCAAGCTCCGCATGGAAACGGTCGATCGCGGCCAGCGCCTCCGGCTCGCCTAGCATCGGCGTGTGGCCGCGCGACGGGATGTCCACGGCGGCAAATGTCCCGGAATGACGAAGCTTCATCTCCGCGACGGTAGCGGCGGAAAGTATGTCTGACAACGCGCCCCTGATCACCAGAACGGGCAGGGCCGAAAGCTGGTCCCATATTGCCCAGAGATCGGGCGGAACGACGGTCGGATCGGTGCCCGACAGGCCTTCGGAAATCGCCGGGTCATAGGCCATATATATCCGGCCGTCGGCCCGTTGCTCGCAGACATGGCGGGCAAATACCTGCCAGTCCTGCGCGCTATAGTCCGGGAAGGAATCGCCATGCACCGAGCGGCAATGGTCGGCGGCCTTTTGCCAGCTGTCAAACGGTGCGAGCGCGCCGACATAGGACTGGATCCGGGCAAGGCCGGTCGCGTCCACCGCCGGGCCGATATCGTTCAGGATCAGGCTGTCAAACCGTTCGGGTTGCATCGTCGCCATCATCATCGCCATCAGGCCACCCATCGAGGTGCCGATCAGACCCATGCGGTCGATAGCGAGCCCGTCGAGCAGCGCGAACATGTCCTCGACATATATGGCTGGCGTGTAATTTTTCGGGTCCGGGTCGTGGTCCGACCGTCCCCGGCCGCGCTGGTCGGGGACGATCAGTTTATATTTGCGGGCGAGATGCCCGGCCAGCGCCTCGAAATCCCCGCTGTTCCGGGTCAGCCCGTGCATCAGCAGCAGCGGCCGGCCCTCGCCCTCATAGATGCGGGCGTAGAGGTCCAGCCGGCCGTCGGCGCTGCGATAGCCGTGGTCGGCATATGTCATACTATCAACCTGGCGATCGATCAGAATTTGATGCCGGCGGTGACAAAGACCTGGCGCGGATTGCCGTAAAAGGCGGTCAGCGTGCCTTCGGGTCCAAGCGTCGGGATCGGCTGGCCGTTGGGTCCCAGCGCCAGTTCGCCGGTCTCGGGATTGGCAGCCACAAATGTGTAGCCCGATGTCTTGTAGCGCTTGTTGGTCAGATTCTTGCCATGCAGGCCAATGCTCCAGCGCTTGTCGGGTGCATTATAGACCAGATTGGCATCCCACAGGGCATAGCCCTTCTGGTCGATATAGGGGTTGGCGATCTCGAACTGGTTGACCTTGCTGCGATAGGAGACGGTCGTGCCGAAATAGATATCGCCGTCACCGACCGGCGTCGAATAGGAAAAGGTTCCGCTGGCGGTCCATTCCGGCGTGTTCTGCACCGAACGGAACTGGGCAACATCGGTCGGCACCGGAAGGCCTGTGATGGGATCGGGGATATTTGTGATATATTCGTCATATTTCGCGTCGATATAGCCCATCGAACCCGACAGCATCACCCGGTCACCACTGGCCAGCATATCCCGGCCAAGGCGGGCACTTGCCTCCAGTTCGACGCCCTTCAGCGTTGCCTTGCCGGCGTTGTTGATCACGCCGCAGAAGGAAGGCTGGCCGCCTACGGTGCAGGCCACCGATCCGGGAATCTGGACATCCTTGTAGTCGGAATAGAAGCCGGCGAGCGCGAAATTGAGTGCGCCGTCGAGCAGGCTGCCCTTGTAGCCGACTTCATAGCTGTCGACGGATTCCGGACGGAAGCTGAGGAACGCGGCGATTTCGTCATCGCTCGGACCGCCGCTGGTGTTGCTGGTCGGTGCGTTGATACCGACGCCGCGTGGGTCAAAACCGCCACCCTTGAAGCCTTGCGAGAAGCTGGCGTAGATATTGTGATCGGGTGTCGGCTTGAAACTCAGCGACGCGCGCGGGGTAAATTTCTTGAAGTTCGCGCTGCCGTCGAAATCGGTGGCCGGTGCGCCGGCCGAAATGCCCGCGCCGCCAAAGGTCGGGGATCCGCCGCCGACATAATTCTGCCGCAGGATGCTGGCGGTGCGCTCGTCCCAGGTATAGCGCCCGCCGACCGACAGGCTCAGCTGTTCGGTGAAATCATAGGTGAAGTCGGCGAAGACGGCATAGGTTTCGGTGTCGACGTCGGCCTGGGTAAACGCGGTCAGGCCAGCGACCGTGGTGAACAGCCGGACATCGAACAGGGTATCCGCCCTGGCGTCGAGATAATAGAATCCGACCAGGCCGTTGAGCTTGTCGCCTTCATAGAGCAGCTGGAATTCCTGGCTGATCTGTTCGTTCAGATAGAGACCGGGCACGTCGAGATCGACCGCAGGCAGCGCGTCGAAATCGATCGGCGTGGCGGTGTCATCCTTGCGCCAGGCGCTGATCGACCGGAAGGTGACGGTATCGCTGAGATTGGCGGTGATATTCATCGCCAGACCGTAAGCCTCGATATCCTGGACCGGATCGTTGAGGCCGCCGCGGGTATCGAACACATCGTCGAGCACCGGCGCGCCGGACACGGCCCCCGGGATCAGGCGGTGGCCACCGCGCGGGTTGCTCTTGTCCCTGGTATAGTCGCCGGAAATGCGGATCAGCACCGGTTCGCCATAGCCGCCCAGTTCGACGGTGCCGCGAGCGGCCCAGATATCCTTGTTGTAATTTTCGAGGCCCGTGGTCAGATTTTTGCCAAAGCCGCCGCGCGACAGACGCGCGCCCGAGGCCCCGACCCGGACCAGATCGGAAATCGGCATGCTGGCGGTGACCACCGCTTCGGCCTGGTCATAGCTGCCATAGGTCACCCGTGCCTTGAAGGAAGGATCCTGCGGCAGCGCCTTGGTCACATATTTGACCGCGCCGCCGATCGTGTTGCGGCCGTAAAGCGTGCCCTGTGGACCGCGCAAGACTTCGATGCGTTCGACATCATAGATATCGAGCACCGCTGCCTGCGGCCGGTTGAGATAGACATCGTCGAGATAGATGCCAACGCCCTGCTCGAAACCCGAAACTGGGTCCTGCTGGCCGATGCCGCGGATGAAGGCGGAGAGGGTGGAGTTGGTGCCGCGCGACGCTTCCAGGGTAGTGTTGGGCGTGGTCTGGCCGATATCGGTGATATCGATCGCGCCCTGCTGCTCCAGCTTTTCGGAGGAGAAAGAGGTGATCGCGATCGGAACATCGATCTGGCGCTCTTCGCGGCGGCGCGCTGTGACAACGATAAAGCCTTCGTCGCCGCTCTGCTCGGCCGCTTCGCTGGCCTGGGCATGAACGCTGGCAGGAGCGATGAGACCACCCGCTAGTCCGGTGACAATGGCTGCATAGCTGACGGTGTGCTGGAATTTCATGATAGCATCCTCCTTGAATATATGCCCGGCATTTCCGGGTCGTGAAAGGCGCTATATTGAAACATGAATCAAATTTCAACTTAGAAATTTGCTTATCCGCTCAAATGCGGTTAGCCGTGACATTATGGCCACCGAATATAGCGAACATATCGAGTCTCAGGACAAGCAGCCCCGCACCGCGCGCGGCCTGAAGACCAAGCGCAAGCTGCTGGATGCGGCGGCGCTGGAATTCGGCGAGAAGGGCTTTCACGAAGCCTCGATCACCGGAATTACCCAGCGCGCCGGAACCGCGCTCGGCAGTTTCTATACCTATTTCGATTCAAAGGATGAATTGTTCAGCGCGCTGGTCAAGGATATGAGCGCGCGCGTGAAGAGCCATGCGGCGAGTGCGATGACCGAATGGCAGGGCGCGCTCGAACGGGAAAAGCTGGCGCTTGAGGCCTTTATGAACTTTGCCCGCGAGCACAAGGAAATCTACCGGATCATCGACGAATCCGAATTTGTCGATCCGGCCAGCTATCGCTTGCATTATGAGGAGACCGCAAAGCGTATCCATGAGCGGCTGGAGGAAGGCAGCGCCGCCGGCGATTTCCGCGGTCCGCTGGAAGAGGCCCATGCCTGGGCAATCATGGGCATGAATGTGTTTCTGGGGCTGCGCTACGGTATCTGGTCGGAAGAAAAATCCGCCGAGGAAATTGCCGAAATCGCCAACGGCATATTGGCCAGGGGCATAGCGGCGGAACGATAGCGCTCCGCCGCCTGGGTTCTGGCTAGTTGGCCATCCAGCTTTCCAGATTCTCGTGGAAGAAGCGCAGGCGCCGTTCCTGCCAGGCGAGATAGTCCCGCTTGTAGCCGCGCGAGTTCAGCCCGCGCTGCTGCACTTCCCAGACCTCGACATCCTGATCGATGCCGGGGCCCATCGACACTTCGCCGACCTTGCCCTGGACATGCGGCGCTGGCACCGAGACATCGACCCACTCGGCCATGCTCTGCGAATAATAGCGGTCGGTGCCTTCGGGGAACAGCGTCATATACCACATGTCGAAATAGCATTTCTGCGGATCGCTTTCATGCGGCCGGGCGCGCAGCCAGATATTACCGTCGGGCTTGAGGCTGAACGACAGGTTCGGGAAGATCGTATAGTGCCAGTGATCGGTCAGCTGCGAATCCTGATAGCTGGAGAAGTCGAAACCTTTCTCGGCGCCCCGTTCGCGCTTGGCTTTCTGCAGCGCTTTGCGAATCTCGCCGGTCTTGCCCTTGCGGAAATCGTCTGGATTCAGGCCCCAAAATTCCATTTCCTCGGCCAGCTGCTCCAGCGTTTCCTTTTCGCCGCCGCGCAGCGTCTTGGTCGGTCCGGCGCCCGGCATGATCATGTGGGCATGACCCTGCGGATAGAGGTCGAACTGGCAATGGTGGTGGGAATATTCCATCACGAACTTGGTCTGCGGATGGACGAAGGGGACGTGATAGCTCTCGTTGAAATTGTCCTGGACCAGCTTCCAGTTGAAATTGCCCTCGATCGTCATCCAGTGGGTGCGGACCATCTTGTCCATCGGATAGGTCTCGATCTGCTCGGCGATCGGGCCAAGAAATTCGCGCAGCGGCACGGCATTCTCGTCCATGTTGATCCAGATAAAGCCCGCCCAGACCGTGCACTGCACCGGAACCATGTTGAGCTTGCCGCACGGCGAACCCTGGATGAAATCGGCTTCGTCCGGAACCGCCTTCAGCCGCCCGCTGAATTCATAGGCCCAGCCGTGATAGGGGCAGGTCAGCCGCTTGCCGCTGGCATTGCCCTGTTCGCCGGTGACCAGCGGCATGCCGCGATGCTGGCAGACATTGTAAAAGGCGCGGACCTCGCCGTCCTCGCCCTGGATACAGACAATCGTTTCCGGTCCGAAATCGGCCGTGATCCAGTCGCCCGGCTTGTCCAGCTGCGCGGCAACCCCGGCGATCTGCCAGGTCTTGGTCCAGATTTTCTCCCATTCCTTGTCGGCCCATTCCTTCGACGAATAGCGATCCGGGGTGATCGGCGTGTTGCGGAATTCCGGCTCGCGCAATTTTGATGTATCGGTCCGAAGCGCTTCGTCGGACTTTTCCTTGCTGACGACGGTAGACATAAGACTATCTCCTCTGAATTTTCCGGTGATGAAAGCCTGCCGTCACGATGACGTCTGGCTGGCGAAATGAGGGTAGGATGGATCGGCTTTGCCGCGGGCGCCAAAGCTGTAATCGGCCATGGTGGCGCGGTCCCATATATCGGTGGAGGGGCTGACGCTGCTCCAGTCATAGACGGCGCCGCGATGGGCCATGCGCCATTCGCCGTCCCGACGCTCAAAGCGGTCGAGATAGCGTCCGGCGGCGATCATGAAATTGTCGCTGCCATCCTCGGCGGGAATGGCATGATGGGCGATGAAATAGCTTTCCCCGTAAGCGGTATCGCCATCCAGCTTGATCAGGACATTGCCGATCATGTGCTGGGTCCGGTGCATGCCCTTCAGGACTTCCATCACCCAGGGAACAAAATCCCTGGCGCTACCCTTGTAGCTGCCGTGGTCATCCGTGGCGTCGGGGTGGAACAACTGGTTGACCAGCTCTCCGTCGCAGCGGTCGATCGCTCGCGCCATGCGATGCACCAGTTCCGTGCAGTCCTGCTTGTCGAGCATGTCCGAGATCCGCTGCTCGCGGCTTGGCAGATCGGCCGATCGGGATGGGTCTTGGGTCATGTTTCACTCTCCAGTCCGGCATGGCGGCCGGGGGCCGACCGCCATGCACATTTGTATCCGATCAGAACCGTACTGTGGCCTGCACCGTCACCGTGCGGGGGAAGGCGCCATAGCCAAGCGCGTCGCCGCGCACCGCTGCAGCGGTGCCGGTGCCGGAACCCGTCGACGGGGCGGTGCCGCCCCCGGTGAAGTAGAATTTGTCGGTGAGATTTTTGCCGATCAGGGCAAGCTGCCAGCTGTCATCGCTGGCGCCGATGCGAATGCCAGCATCCAGAACGGCATAGGCCGATTGCGTCGTCGCCCGGTCGCCGAAGCTCGAACCAATATAGGATCCGCTGTAGCGCATGTCGATATTGGTACCCAGTTTCAGGCTGTTCGACACGTCGGTCTCATAGGCGATTCCCGCCGTACCGGTCCATTTGGGGGCCACCGCCGTCGGCACGCCGCTGAGATCTTGCGACGGCACACCGGCGATATTGAGCGAGCAGCCGGCCGCGATCGATTGACCGGAATAGCAGGGCGCGATGAAATCCTCGTAGCGCGCCTTGTTATAGTTCACATTGCCGCGCAACCGGAGCCCCGGGATCGAATAGGGCGCATATTCCAGTTCCAGTTCGACGCCTTTCGACCGCGCGCTGCCGGCATTATAGGTGATATAGGCAAAAATCTGCGAGTTGAAAAAGTCGACCTGCAGATCGGTATAATTATAATTATAATAGGTCAGGTTCGCCTGCAGCTGATTGTCTGCCAGAGTCGACTTGACCCCCAGTTCGAATCCCTTGCCCTTTTCGGGGTTGAAGCTGAGATCGCCCGATGGATTGGCGGACAGCGCCGAGTTGATCGCGCTGTTGGAGAAGCCGCCGGATTTATAGGCAACCCGATAGGCACCATAGAGCATCAGATCGTCGGTCGGCGTCCAGCGCAGCGTGAAATCGGGCGACCAGTCGTTGAACGTCTGGTTGCCGAAGATCGTGCCGTTGACCGCCGCGCCTTCGGGAACAAACAGCCCCTGCAGACCGACATTGACATAGGGCTGGGTAAAGCTGCTGTCCTTGGTTTCATGGATATAGCGCACGCCGCCGGTGGCTTCCAGCGTCGGCGTTATTTTCCACATCAGCTGGCCATAGCCGGACAGTGTTTCCCCGTCCGTCCGCGACTTCTTGGAATAGGCGACATAGCGATTGCTCGCGCTGGCGGTTGAATCTTCCAGATTGGCGAACATCACCGCCTGGAAGAAGTCGCGCCGGGTTTTCTGGTAAAGCGCACCGACCATCAGGTTGACCGGGGCATCAAAGTCGGTGAGCACCCGCAGTTCCTGGCTGAACGCATGATAGCTGGCATTTTCCGTCGCCCAGACGCCGGCGCTGAGGAAGTCGCAATCGCAGGCGAACTTGTTGTTGTTCCAGTTATAGTTGGTGATCGAACTGACGGTCATATCGTCGAGCGCATATTCCAGCGATCCGGTTGCCGCCCAGGATTTATAGGTATTGTACAGGCTGCCATCTTCGCGCGCGAAAGGATAGTTTTGCGCGATATCCACGGGAAAATCATTCTGGTGGAGGGTGAAATTCCTGCCGCACGTGTAATTCGGGGCGTTGGTGGTCTGGCCGGTGGGGCAATCGATCGCCACATAGTTCCAGCCATTGCCGGCGGTGCGGTTATAGGTGCCGGATACCTTCAGCTTGGCGGTGAGGCGGTCATCCGGTTCATATTTCAGGGTCACGCGACCGATGAGTTCGCGTTCCTGCGGCTGGTCGGTCGCTGCGGCGGCGGCGCTATGCAGATTGGTGGTGCCGTTGCTGACGTCGAGCGTGGGATAGCTGATCGTCTGCTGCTCGTTGGTATAATAGCCGCCCCACATGCGCGAACCGCGTATCGCAACCCGGAGACCCAGCGTATCGGTGAGCGGCTGGGAGATGATCGCTTCGGCAAAGGCGCGTTCTGCAGCAAATTCATAGCCGACCCGGCCGATAAATTCCGGATCCAGCCCGGGGTCGGCGGTGGTCAGGGAAATAACGCCGGCGGTCGCGTTCTTGCCAAAGAAGAGCGACTGCGGACCCTTCAATACCTCGACCCGCGCCAGATCGAAAAATCCCTCGTTGATCACACGGCCCTGGCCATAATAGACGCTGTCGACGACGATCGCGACCGACTGCTCGATGCCGATCGAGGTGGCGGATGATCCGATGCCGCGCAGGGTGAGCTGGGCACCGGCACCATTGGAGGAACGCGCAATCGTGAAATTGGGGGTCGCGGCCGCGATCTTTTCGAGGCTGCTCAGGTCACGCGCGGCGATTTCCTCGGCACCGATCGCTTGCACCGATACGGGAATCGACTGCGCCGATTCCTCGCGGCGGCGAGCGGTGACGACAATCGTCTGCAGGCCGCCGGTCTGGGCGTGGTCGGCATCGGCCGTTTCGGGAAGCTGGGCGCTGTCCGTATCGGACTGGGCGAGGACGGCTGCCGCGAGACTGTTACTTGCGGGCTTTGCGGAGGCGGTCAGCTGAGGACCATTTGCGGATGGCGCCGCTGTCTGCCCATGGGCTGCTGTTGGTGCCACCATCATGGCAACTACCAATGATGTCCCATAGATCAAATCTGCACGCAATGCGGTTTTCGCCATTCCGAATCTCCTCCTAAATTTTTTGCTTCCAGCGCTTTTTTGCGCTTTCCGGGACTTTAGGACATCGGCGAAGGCTTAGCGCCTAACAGTTTGGCCTAACAAAATTGAGCTATCAAAAATGCTGATTGAGCTTGGGCCACGATCGCCAGGCTATCGGAATCTGACATGGCGATGACGCTCCGGATCGCTGTCCTGTCGCGGCGGCAGCCAGGCCGTGAATCTTGTCCCAAGCAGGCCCTGACCGGAGGTCGCGTCGCTACGCGCGGCGGCTTATTTTCCGCTTCTTGGCACAGTAGAGCGCTTCATCGGCGGTGTTGAACAGCATTTGGGCGTCATAGCTGTCGTCGCCGGATGCGAAGGCGAAGCCAGCCGACACCGTGAGGGTCAACGGGTCGCCGTTCCACTGGATCGGCCGAAGGAGCCTGGCAGTAAGTGACTGCAATTTCGCTTTCGCCTGCCTTTGCGAGACCGAGGGGGGCAGCAGCACGGCAAATTCATCGCCGCCGATCCGCGAGACCAGATGCGCGTCGACGAATGTCCTGCGCAGCTGTTCCGCAAAATTGACCAGACAGGCATCACCGGCAGCGTGACCCCAGCGGTCGTTGATCCGCTTGAAATCATCAATATCCAGCAGGATGAGCGTGCCGATGAGATCGGTGGCCGGTTCCCTGAGGGGCGGATCGAGAAAGCGTTGAAAGGGCGTTCTGTTGGCGATGCCCGTAAGCGGGTCGCATTCCGCCTGCGCCCGCAGCAGGTCCCACCGCATGCGGTCATCCGTGATATCCTGTTTCATGCCGAACAATATCTCGCGTCGCCCGTGTGAACCCCGCGCGGCGGCCGTAATCCGTATCCAGCGCTCGGCACCGTCCGGGCGAAGGATGCTCGCCTCCAACGTGAATCCGTGGCGGCGCTCTATCGCTTGCGCGCGTTTCCGCTCAAGCAGATCCCGTGATTCCTCGCTGAACATTCGGATCGCGTCCTGGCGTTCCACGGCTGCATCGTTTGGCAGTCCAAAAATGTCGTAAACGCCATCGGTCCAGTTCAGCCGGTCGCTTGCCAGATCGCAGGACCAGGCCCCGATCGGAACCAGCGATGCGGCCTGATCATAAAGGTCCAGAAAACCCAGCCGTTTGTCGAAAAGCGCCGATTCGGCCTGATAGTCCTGTCTGGAATATAGCTGGTTCATGGGCTCCCCGTTGACTGCGCCTTTGATCTGAAGTTCAGTAGCGCCAGCATCGGTGTCTAGGGGAACCATGTAAAGATTTTGTTTAGGGCACAAACCAGAGGTCGATGAATTGGGGAGGCTAGGGGCTCACCCTATGTTCGATGGACTGATTGGCTTCGGGGATGTCTTCAAGTGGCAGGGATATTTCAGACGCTGAGCCGGGGTTTCTCGATGGTGCTTTGCCGGGTAACGGTTCGCTGTCGGCGTGCCATCGCCATTCCTATATGTTTTATAATCACATTATAATCGGACCCCTGGATATTCGGGGCGAGGGGGCGGGTGGCGTCCGTATGAATGGCGCGCGAACTATACAGGATTTCCGGCCCCTCCCGGCAGGCAGCTAACCCTTTCTTCAAGAGTAATGCCACGCATTTGAGTGATATATCTACCAACGCGGGAGCACGTATATACGATATACCGCATAACTACGAATTATTCGGTTTATCGTATATTACTCTTTTATACGGAGTTTCGTATATCACCGCACTAAAAAAAGAAGATCATCCGTCGGAATAATTCGACTTCATGCTACAGGGGGATCTCGCCATTCCCCTCTGTCTCCTTTCCTTGCTCATGCCCGCCCTCGGGCGTGAAGCGATCGGCATAAAAAATCGTCTGGCCGCGCTCGCCCTTGCGGACGCACCCGCCTGTTGCAAGCGCCTGTCTGAAGGTCAGCCAGTCCTGCGATGCAAAACCGCCATTAATGACCGCTCCCCACAATATAAGCATATTGATGCCCGAATAAGCCCGCCCCGAAATCGTGTTGCGGGGAAGTCTCGGCATGACTGTTGCAGAACTCCACGGCTGCGCCCAAGGGCAAATACCGGCTTCCAATTGCGTGATAATCTTGGCGGTCACCTCTTCATAAAGCAAAACACGAGGGCCATCGCCGCCTTTCTGCTCTTGCCGCGTCCCGTCCGTTTCCGATTACCAACTGCCATCACCGCCTCCTCGAACCCAAAACCCGGAGAGGCGGGGTGGGCGGCAAGCAGCGACCAGAGAGGGGCGGACTGTGCCGGGCACATCCGAAGGGCTGTAGCGATGAGAAAGACCCCGTGAGGGGTTGTGAACCGGGGCAGTGCGACCCTAGGCGGAAGCGCCGCCCACCCCGTCTCTCCGGAGCCGGAAAACAACGCCGGCGCACACGCGCCGTCTACAGACCCCACATATGCCTCCATGTGTCCGAACGACCAGCGAGTTGACCAGATCAAATTACTCGCACTCTGAAAGGAGGCAGAAAATCGCTAACCTGCCCGTGCAAGCGAAAAGGCAGGGCCTGTCGACTTTTGACGCCTGCACTGATTCCCGTCTCTGCCGGTTCAGCGTGCGCGCGGGGCCCTTCTCGTCAAACGCCGCATCCTAAGGAGCGCGCTGCAGGCGCGCGGGATAGCGTGCGTCATCAGCTCCGCCCACCATTGGGGCGTTGCGGGGAGCATCCCCGCTCGAAGGGGTGGCTGGAGACAGCGCAGCGGCTCCGGCTCAGGGGAAGGCTTTTCCCTCATATTGGTACGAAACGGCATGCGACAATGTAGTCACGCTCAGCTTGCACATATGTGCCTTGAAGCGTTGGAAAAAAGAAGGACAATTCGGACGGTGCGGCTCTGAATGAAAGATGAGATCCCCGGGCAGGTATTTCGAGGTGACCTCCAAGAGGACACGCGGACCCTGGAATGGCGGGATAAATCAGGCGGAATACCGCGGTGAGCCCCTATTGGCTGTCCAATGGATGCTTTTGTAAATCCCCGCGCGCCAACGGCAAGGAAAGCGTGACGCGCAGTCCATTACTCGCGCGGTTTGCCAGTATTATCGATCCGCCCCAGGCGGCTATGGCGCGGCGCGCAATACCAAGCCCGAGGCCCGCACCGCTCTGGTGCGCACCCTGCGCAAACGGCTCAAGAAGCTGCGTTGCCTCGCCGTCGGCGATGCCCGGCCCCGCATCGTTCACCGTGACAATACAGCGGTCATTGCCGTCCCGTTCAAGTGTCAGGACGACGGCGAACCCCTCAGACGAGAAACGCAAGGTGTTGCGCAGTATGGTCTCGAAGGCGCGGTGAACGAGCTGACCGCTTCCAAGGATCAGCCATTCGTCATCGGCGCTATCCGTTGGCAGGTCGGCATTCAGGGCCACACCCTGTGCCCCCGCTTGGAACTGCGCGTCCTCCGTCACGCCGCAATACCTCAGCCAATCAAAATAGGATAGTTTCTTTGAAATGAAAGACTTGGCCGCTGGTCAATGGTTCGCCAAACGGCGCATCAAAATAGGCCCAGTGCGAAAGCTACCTTGAATCAGAAACCGTGCGATTTCGGAATCCTCTTGGTCAATACGCGCTAGAGCAATATTGCTGCTATCAGGCTAGGCCCGTGAATTGCTCCGGGAACCTCGTTTCCCCAAGGTTTATGCCAGCGACAGATCAGGCCGATCGCAATCTCTCCGAATTCTCATACATTATCGCGAAAATCCTCGCCTGGTATCGAACCAGATTCTTGTCGCCGTTATCTGGCATTGGCCCAGCTTGTAACAAGTTCTCGCCATTTCTTCCCGTCACAAAAAGGGCATAATGAGAAAATAGTTTCAATAAATGAAAAAAAAGGGAGAAAAATGTTGCAAATGGCAATAATATCTGTCTTTTATAGAAATCAGCAAAACATAGAAGGCAGTGCTTTTCGATCTGATCAAAAGGTCATGCGAATGAGAATGCAGCCGATTTTGCTGCCTACAAGGTAAAGGAGGTTTGTATGAAGGTCGTTCATTCTTGCTGGTATGCCAGTACCGCGCTATCAATGCTGGTCGGGTTTAGCCCGGCCTATGCTCAATCAACTGCTGAGCCAGCCGAGATCGAATCTGGTGATGAAATCGTGGTAACGGGATCTCGCATTCAGCGTTCAGGATTTGACGCCCCGACGCCGACGATTGTCATCGGCGAGGCGGAGCTCGCGCTGGGGAACCGTCCGAGCATTGCACAAGTTCTGAACGACGCCCCCCAGTTCCGAGCCACAGTGACGCCGACGACTACGCCGGGCAGCACCCTGAGTGGCGTTTCAACTGCGGATATGCGTGGCCTTGGTCAAGCCCGCACGCTCACGCTTCTCAATGGCCATCGCTTTGTCGGCTCCAACGATCTCAACATCGTTCCGCAAAGCCTAGTTCAGCGTATTGATGTCGTGACGGGCGGCGCGTCGGCAGCGTGGGGTTCGGGTGCAGTGGCCGGCGTCGTCAACATCGTTCTCGATGATGATTTTACCGGCTGGCGTATGGGCGCACAAACCGGGATATCTTCACGCGGTGATGGAGCGCGCTATGGTGCCGATATTGCGTGGGGCACGGACTTCGCAGGGGGCCGCGGCCATTTCATGGCAGCTGCCGAATATATGAACGAGCAGGGTGCGCTCAGTCGCGATGATCGTCCCAACCTCTTGTCCGGTTTGTTTCAGCGCCCTGACGGCAAGCTGGAACTGGTCAATGATCCCAACTCCACGCAGCTTTACAATGGAGGCTCGATCCTCACGACCAGCGGCGTACCATATAATTTGGTTTTCAATCCCGATGGAAATATTGGTGCGTTTCCGCTTGGCAGCGTGACCCAGGGAGCGACGACTGTCGGCGGCGGTGGTCAGAGCATTTTTGATTATGTTGCAGTTAGCACCCCGTATGAACGCATCAACGTGTTTTCTCGGGCCAGCTACGAACTCACCGATTCGCTCGAGCTTTGGGGCAATTTCGGATATCACCGCATGACCGCAAACTATCCGTTCTTTCCGGAAACTCCGGCGGTGGTCATCATGCCCGACAATGCGTTTTTAACGCAACAGAACCGTGACCAACTATTGGCTGGGGGCGTCACTGGTCCGTTTCTCCTTGGACGCGTTCTCGACGATGTTGGTGCCGACAAGGTGATGACATTCAAATACAACCGGCGGAATCTCGAGGGCGCAATCGGAATTAATGGCACGTTTGGTAAAGGCTGGAGCTATGATGCCTACTATAACCACGGTGAAATACGCTTAAGCCAAGGGCTAAACAACCAACGGATCAAATCGCGCTTCAACAATGGGGTCGATTCGGTTCTGGTCGGTGGAATCCCGACGTGCCGTATCAACGCCGATGTTCCGACCGCCAATGACGACCCCAATTGCGTGCCCATCAATCTTTTTGGCAATGGGAGCATTTCCGACAGCGCGGCGGCGTATGCCTTCGGGGGCTCACATTTGATCTACACGATCAAGCTCGACGCAGCGGGTGCCAGCCTTTCAGGTCAGCCTTTCTCAACCTGGGCCGGGCCGATTGATATTGCGCTCGGCACGGATGTCCGCTGGGAAAAGCAGTCGACGCAATATGTGGATCCCCTATCATTGGCCAATGCGCTGGGAACGCTCAATTCGTCGGCAACAAACGGAAGCTTCAATGTCAAGGAAGTCTTTGCAGAAGCGAACGTTCCCTTGCTCGACATCACTGACGCGTTAAAGTTTGAAATCAATGGTGCGGCACGTTATTCGGATTATAGCACCAGCGGCGGCATTTGGTCTTGGAAAGCGGGCGGCACGCTGCGTGTGATGAACGACCTCCTGCTTCGCGCTGTCTATTCACGCGATATCCGGTCTCCCAGTATCTCCGAATATTTTCTCAACCGGTCGACTAGTATTGGCACTGTTTTCGATCCATTCCAGGGTGCGAACGGCATGGTGCAGAATAATGTGGTGGTCTATGGAGGGGGCAATGCAAATCTGACGCCTGAAATCTCGCATACCCTGACGCTGGGCGGATCCTATTCTCCCGATTATATAAAAGGGCTCAGTCTGTCAGTCGACTATTATGATATCGATATTGATAATGTCATCACTACTGTCACCGCAAACGACCTTCTCGAACAATGTTTCGCGTCAGATCCAAGCGATCCGACCTGCGAAGGTATCATTGCACGCGAAGCAAACGGTACTATCGGGACAATTACAAACGGCTTTCGCAATCTGGCGAATTACCGGACGCAAGGTCTCGACATTGAGGCTTCCTACCGGCTGGCAGTAGGAGATGGTAACCTGACCGTCCGCGCGCTGGCCAATCATGTGTTTAACCTGAAGATAAACGGCACTGATGTTGCTGGTATCGTAGGCGGCGATACGGCCTTTTCAACACCAAAATGGCGCGGTACCGGGACGATCGCTTATGATGACGAAAGTTTCGGTGCAAACTTGCGGATCCGCTATGTCGCGGGCGGCGAGCACAGTGGTACCCTTCCAATCGTGAACAATAAGGTGAGCGATCGGACCTACATCGATCTTGGGACAAAGTTCAAAGTCGGGTCATTCACCCTGTTTGCGAATGTCAACAATCTGTTCGACCGCGATCCGCCCCTTACGCAATATACCAACCCGAACTATGACGTCATGGGTCGCTATATTTCGGGAGGCGTAAAGCTCAGCTTCTAGCCCCTCACTAGAAGTAGTCGCAAGGCAGCGGTATTGATTATACCGCTGCCTTTTTTGGGTTGCAGTGTATCGACGGAGTGCCGAGCATTCCTGCGACGCCGCAGGTTCAGTCAGCACGGCATATTGGAGCGTTTGAGTTTTTAATGCCGCTATGGCGCCGGAGGAGGCAATCGAGCCATTGGGACAAGGGTCTGAAGTCGTCGTCAACACCAAAGGCTCTTAAAAACTTGCCATTGCGGATCGTCCGCGATGAGGTCCGTTGCGGACAGGGTTAACTGCGTCAGAACCAGTTTTGGTTGCGCCTCATAGTGCTGCTGGCCATTCCGAACCCGGTCCGGAGCCAGTTAGCCGACATTGCCACAAATCCTGGTTAAATCTGGCATGGCGGGCAATCAAGACTTGCTCCGTTGCCCGGTACAGCCGCCATGCCACTTTCAGCAAAGGCAGGCAATTGCTCTTCGACCAATGGGCATATCTCGATTAAGCTTTGGGAGGGTACTCGATATCGGCTGATGCCATCTTTCGATAGATATGGCGGCACAACCGTTGTCAGTTGCTTCTTCAGCTTCCATGCACCGAGGGGGACGAAGGAGGATGTATGATTAAAGCGGCTTCAGTGCGTTCCAACCAGCCTGGCCGAGAGGATGCCAGAAAAAATTGCCGAGACACAGCAGCGACCTTCGTGGCACGGACCTTAGCCGGGTGATCCAAGTGGATAGGATCAATAGTTTTCCAACGGGAAATCCGTCAAGGAACAATGGTGGACGCCAGCCACCGGGCTAATGCATAGCGGCTCTTCAATTCGACAGCTGCAAGCAGAAGATGCCATCATTCATTGCTTCGAGCCCGGCAGCACGGCTGTGGCATATTTGACTCGGCATATGGAAAGGGTGAAGCAAGCCGAAGCGTTTTGATCGACACATGTAGCGTCAGGAACGGCCTCAATAATTCACCGTCATCGCGACGAGGCCAAAGGTCCATGCAGTGTAGAGCGTCATCAGCATCGCCAGCAAGATGAACATTGCCCACAATGACCGGAACCAGCCGCGCTTTTCCTGCCGGACTATACGAAGATTCCATAGAGCCAGCATAACACCGCCGACAAAGACAATCAGGCTGCCGATCTGGAGTGTCCACAGCCAAGGATCGTAGGAAGGCACCGGCTTCAGCTTGAACAGGCTCACTAGCCAGGCAATGACCAACCCAAGCACCAGCCCCGAAGCGACACGGATGCCTCGATAGATGAAGAGGGCGAGCCCCTGCAGTGCAAGCGGCGATTGATAATAACGTCGCACCAATGCGGAAACTGGCCACTGAAGCAACGTAATCGCCAAGACTGCGCAACCTGCATATAGGGCAGGCATAATCCAAGCTGCGGATTTGGAAACGGGCGCGCGGTCAAACACCATGAAAGGTGAAATGCTGTCGATGCTCCAGCGCACGATTTTGCCATCCACCACCTGCGCCGCGAGCCGCCCGTGACCATCAGCATTGTGCCAGATGAAGGGAGCGGTTTCGATCCACTTTGCCGGCTTCCCGTTCAGGTCGCGCCCTGCGGGAACGATGATCTGGCCGTTTGCATCGACATCGACGCTCACCTGGCTAAGAAGCGACATCAGCGCAAAAAATGTTGTGTCCGCCCGGCGGCTGTTGATCCAAGTTCCCGCCAGCATGTTTGCATGCTCGACTGCAGTCTTCGCATCTACGCGAGTGTCAGGGATACCTGTTCCAGGAAAGTAGCGATCAGCGAAGCCTTCGAACAGGGCGCGGCGCAACGGGCCAACCGAGGCCTGTTCGCCTGTCGCGTTAAACGACATGTAAATGCCGACATTTTCTTTCATGAACAGGTGCAACCCGGTGTGAAAGGCTTGCGTATCGCCCAAATGGGCGATCACTTGACGGCCATTGATGTTTGTTTCGAAGAAGCCAAGTTCCATTCTGTTGAGGGGTGGCAAAATCGTCAGCGGCGTGTTGTGCATCATCCGCGCCGTTTCAGGTTTCATCAAACCCGCGCCATTAGCAAGATGCGCTATCATGAACTTGGCCATGTCGGCGCCCGTCGAAGACAAGCCTCCGGCCGGCGATGGACCAAGGATTTCGAAGTTGTACGGCCCCGTCGAAAGCTGGCGATATCCCGTCGCCATCCAAGGAGTGAAGGCCTTGGGGAGCGGTTGCCTAAAGGTCGAATTTGCCATTCCTAGTGGCTGGAAAATCCGTTGTTCGACATAATCATCGAACGGCATTTGGGTCACTCGTTCGACGATATAGCCCGCTAGTGCCGTGCCATAGTTAGAATAGGAGGGCGTCGACCCTGCCGCGTAGATGCGTCGGGGAGGCGTCTTAACATAGTCGCCAAGTGGAATACTGAACTTCGGATCGTCGAACATGATCCGCTTGCCATGTTCCTCGAATCCCGCGGTATGCGTCATCAACTGGCGCATAGTCACCGGCCTCCCGTCCTTTAGCGGGATGTTGAAATCGAGATATGTATTGACGTCGGTGTCGAGGCGGATCGCTCCGGCTTCGACTTGCTGCATCACTGCGGTCCAGGTGATCAGTTTGGACACAGATCCGGGCCTGAACAGCGTACGGGTGGGATCTACCGGGGTACCCTTGGCGGCATCGGCGTAGCCGAACCCTCGCTGCGTCAAAACTTGTCCATCCTTGACTACGACGATCACCGCACCGGCCAGATCACCGCGCCGTAGTGCGAAGGGAACAAGACCATCCAACCAGCTATCGACGTCCTGCTTGGCCAACGGAGCGCCTTTTTCAGAGGGCATTTTCGCAAGTGAGGCGGAGGGATTCCACGCGAGCGCAATAACGAATATCACCAATGGCAACCAGGCTAGCAACTTGACAAAACGCACCCAATTTCTCCTATGGTCGTTGCAGCGGATCGCTGCTCACTATAACGCGCAGCAAGCACTTCGTTATAATTCTAATACGGCACATTATATCAAATATTGAAATATAACAGCAAAATTTATCTGTAACGGAAAATCACAATCTTTCGTCACAAAACGTTCAATCACTCGCTGCAGCCGCGCGCATAAATCCGAATTGGTTGGAGGAGCCATTTTGCGCCACTGAAGCAGAGAGTTGTCTGAATAGCCGGGCATCGTGACTAGATGCATAGTCCGCAGATTCATTGCTATGCGATTTTTCAGATTTTCAAATTTGCCATGTAGCCGCTAAACTGATATTCTGCTGCAAAGAATATGGTGAATAGCCGCCGAAATACATGATCTGCGCTGCTTGGTTGACTTTGAACGCAAGGGTGCAAATTTATAGTAGTTAATGGGCGATATGAAAGAAACAAATGCAGGACATCCAAAATCTGAAATTGCTGAATAATGATGGGCGGGCTTCTCTTGACAGCAATCCAGGGATTTTTCTTCGAGAACTGAGGGCTGAAAATGATTGGACGCTCGCGGAAGTCAGCCAGCGAACAGGAATTCCAGTTTCAACCTTATCAAAGGTGGAAACTGGTAAAATGTCGCTCAACTACGAAAAATTATTGCGTCTCAGTCGGGGCCTTAAAATTGATATAGGGAGGTTGTTCAGTTCACCCGCAATGGGCGCGCAAGGTTCAGGCGCTGCTTCTGGAAGGCGCAGCATCACGCCTTCAGGTGAGGGGCCTTCGATTAAGACGGCGACCTATAATTACACCTATCCATCGGCAGACCTTCTCAATAAATTGCTGAATCCAATGATCATTGAAGTTACAGTACGGTCCATCAAGGATTTTGGTGAGTTGATGCGTCATTCCGGGGAGGAATATGTGCTGGTTTTAGAAGGTCAGTGTGAATTCCATAGTGATCTTTACGCGCCGTCGTTGTTGAATACGGGAGATTCTGCATATTTTGATGCATCTATGGGCCATGGGTATGTCGCAGTAGGTGAAGGACCATGTCGCGTCCTTTCGGTTTGTTCGGCGGCTGGAATCGATCTCAATTCGACAGCGCCAGGGATCGGCGGCGACAAACTCTCTTAACTTCAGTCGATATTTTTTAGACACAGGCGGTGATCTGACCAAAAGGGATCGCGAGATTGCGCGGCCTTGGTGGCATACACACGCGCGCACTGGACGGATATTGAGCTTCTGGACCCTTGTTGAAGCGGGTCGCGGAGTTTTTCCCCCAACATACTCCGACAGAGCTTCACTTTGAAACCTGAGGGCTGACGTCCCTCTGCTGACACCGGGTGTCGGAGTGAAAATATTTTCAAAATATCTTGTTATTATCCGAAACAGAAACTAAAGTTCTGTTTTGGAGAATATTGGCGAGGCTACGGACGCAATGCCGCTATCCCCTTGTGGATTTGGAGATACCAATGAACATTCAAACGCCAATGGACGCTGTCGCTAGTGTATTGTCTCTGCCACAGCCATATCTGCTTTTCCTCGGTGATATTAAAGATGTGGGATTTGCCAAGACGGCCTTTGGCCTAAAGGATTGGGCGCCGGAAAAATGCGTTGGCGAATATGCGCTTCCTTCTGCTGGTGTCAGTACGGGGCTGCCCGCGCTGACGCCAGCACAGGCTGCATCTGAAGGCGCACGTTCGATGCTAATTGGTGTCGCCAACAGCGGAGGCCTTATTGCTGACAGTTGGATTCCGGCTTTGGTCGAGGCGCTGGAAGCGGGCTTGGATATTGTCAGCGGGATGCATGTTCGACTGTCAGACGTACCCCAGCTTAGCGCGCTGGCGACCCGGCTCGGTCGACGCTTGGTCGATGTCCGTTTTCCCCCGCCCGGCCTCATGGTCGGCACCGGTCGCAAGCGTTCAGGCAAGCGCTTATTGACGGTCGGAACCGATTGTGCGCTGGGTAAGAAATATACCGCGCTTGCAATATCGCGCGCTTTTGCGAGTCGTGGGATTGACGTTGATTTTCGTGCGAGCGGCCAGACCGGAATTATGATTGCCGGTGGCGGCATTGCGATGGACGCTGTTGTTTCCGACTTTGAAGCTGGTGCTGCAGAAATGCTCAGTCCCGATGCTGCGCATGATCATTGGGATGTGGTAGAGGGACAGGGGGCGCTTTTTCATCCCGCTTATGCTGCTGTGTCGCTTGGCCTGCTTCACGGCAGTCAGCCCGATGTAATAGTCGTCTGCCACCAACCTGGCCGCACGCAAATGCTCGGGGTTCCCGGCTATGCTGTTCCGACGATTGAGGATACGATTGACCTCAACCTTCGCCTTGGTGCTCGTACCAACCCCTCGATCCGTTGCGCTGGAATCTCGCTCAATACCGCGCATCTCTGCGAGGAACAGGCGGCCGCACTTATGGCCGAAGAAAGCCGAAAATTGGGGCTCCCGGTCGCTGATCCGATCCGCGGAGGCAGTGCTTTTGCCCGGCTGGTCGACAGTTGTCTGGCATGAGCGCTCAAATGACCCCGGCAACGGCAAGCATTGGACCGGAATCGTTTGCACGTTTTTCGCTGACCAGCTTTGGTTTCAAAGCTGTGGTGATTGGCGGCGGAGGTGCGACCATGCGCGCGTTGGGTGAGTTTTTCCTGCCCGTCGGACCATGGCGTGGTCATTCCGCGACGCTCATCACAATACTGCTGTGGAGCGTCATATGCGCAGTGACCTGCGTACTGGTACGGGCAATGGGCAAGCATTGGCAGTATCACAGATTTATCACGGGGATCGCGAGCAAGCCGATCGAGTCTGCCTATGTGGCATTCAAATATGGCAGGGTCGAGCCGGCAACAATGAAGTCGGCCTGGCCGATTTCAGATATCAGCCATGGTTGCCGTGAGCTTTTGTTCAGCAGGGTCAGGAGCGGAGAATGAGAAAGCTAACGGGGTGGCGGCGTGTGGGCCTCTGGATCAAGCGAATATTGCTCGGACTTCTTGGTTTGCTGGTCATGCTAGTTTTGGTAGGCTCGATTTATGAGATGCTGGGTCGTAAAAATGCGGAAGAGAGACTTTTGCCGCGCGGCAAGTTGGTCGATGTTGGCGGGCGCAAGATGCATATCGATTGCCGCGGCACCGGGTCGCCCACTGTCATCCTTGAGGCTGGACTAGGCACTGGCGGGACGCTCGACTGGACGCTGGTTCACGACAAGATTGCAGCTTTTACCCGCACTTGTGCTTATGATCGAGCGGGGATCATGTGGAGCGATCCCAAGAATACGCCGCAGCGGGCCTCTGCAGTTGCCGACGATCTTCATGCGCTGCTGAAGGGCGCAGGAATAATGGATCCCCTGGTATTGGTCGGTCATTCGATCGGTGGCACCTACGCGCGGACCTATGTTGGGAAATATGGCGATCAGGTTGCTGGTCTTGTTATGGTTGATTCGTCGCATCCCGATCAAGTCGAACGTCTTGGCAGGGTGGTGAGTGTCGATGTCCATCCGAAACGGGCGTCAACATTGATGCACGCGGCGAACGCTTTGGCGTGGACGGGCATTGTTCGCTTTGTATCGATGCGCGGTCAAATCCCAGAACTTCGGACGGCAGCTGAGACCAATAAGCTTGGCAAGTCATTGGAGATAGCAGCTGCCTATCGCAGCAGTTCGATCGAGGGGTCGACTTCTGAACTCGATGGCTTTGACGCGACGATGGATGATGCTCGTGCTGTCCGCAGCTTTGGCGATCGGCCACTGATTGTGCTGACGGCCATGGCGCCGTTCAAGCCCGAGCAGCTGGAAGGGCTGGACATGACGGTGAATGATGGCGAACGCTTTAAACAGGAGTGGAAAAAGCTCCATGCAGAACTGGCCGCGCTTTCGACCCGTGGTAGCCAGACAATCGTTCCAGACGCGACCCATTACATTCAGGTTGATCGTCCTGAAATCGTAATTGGGGCAGTCCGCGAAGTGGTTGATACGGTGCGCGCTGAGGCGCAGGCCTTTGTAAAAATCAATAGAAACAACGAAAAAGTCGTCAGCTCTCGGGCCGCCGACAGGGAGATGTAATAATGAAATGCAAAATTCTTTTCTGTGCCTTGTCGTTGCTGCTCGTCGCGAACGCGCCAGCTGACGAATATGACATAGTTATCCGCGGCGGTCGAGTATTGGACGGAGCCGGCAATCCATGGATTCGTGCCGATGTCGCGGTCAAGGATGGCCGCGTTGTGAGCATCGGTCAAATTCCTGGACACGGCACAAAGGAAATTGATGCGAAGGGGCATTATGTTTCGCCAGGCTTCATCGACATGATGGACCAGTCGGGCCGCGTCCTGCTCAAAAATGGAGCTGCTGAGAATAAGCTGCTTATGGGTGTCACAACGGTGATCGCTGGCGAAGGTGGTCCACCGGCTGCAGCGGCCGAGATACCACAATTTTTTAAGACACTGGAGAGCCAAGGTATTTCGGTCAACTACGGTACTTATTATTCGGCGACCCAGGCTAGGGTAAAGGTAATGGGTGACGGCGCCGGATCACCGACTGCCGAGCAACTCGATGCGATGGGGCGCGAGGTGAAGCTCGCGATGGAAGCCGGTGCGTTTGGCATCTCTAGCGCATTGATCTATCCACCGAGCAGCTTCCAGAGCACCTCCGACCTTATCACGCTGGCTAAGGTTGCGGCGGAGTGCGACGGCTTTTACGCGACGCATATGCGCGATGAAAGCGAAAATCTCATCCAAGCGATAGAGGAAGCGGTTGAGATTGGCGAAAAAGGCGGTGTCAAAGTTGAGATATTTCATCTCAAGGCGGCTTATGCTCCCGGCTGGGGAACGTTGATGCCCCAGGCGGTGGCCACCATTAACGCGGCCCGCGCGCGCGGTATTGATGTGGCTGCGGACGTCTACCCCTATACCGCTGGCGGCACGGGGCTTGAAATCGTTGCGCCGAGTTGGGTGTGGGCAGACGGCCTCGAAAAGGGCATTGCCCGGCTCCGCGATCCAAAGATTCGCGAGCGAATGAAGAAGGAAGTCGCGGAAGGATCAATGCCCGGCTGGTCGAACCTTGTTCACGCCTCGGGGGGTTTTGGCAATGTCCGGCTCGCCAACAGCTTTAGCAAGAAATATGCGCCGTATCACGGGAAGAGCCTGGCCGAGATTGGTGCCACACTGAATCGTGAACCGGCGGATGTGGCATGGGACATAGTGCTCGAAGGCCTGCCCAATCGTTCGGTCGCGCTCTATTTCATGATGAGCGAGCAGGATATCGAGACCGCTTTGATGCAGCCATGGGTTAGCATCGGCAGCGATGCTGCAGCATCGGAAAAACTGGGTGAGATTGATGCGCTCGGTCTCCCGCATCCGCGCGCCTACGGCACCTTCCCGAGGATTATTGCCGAATATGTGAAGCGGCGTCCTGTGTTGTCGCTGGAAGATGCGGTGCGCAAGATGACCAGTTGGCCAGCGCAGCGCATGGGATTGAGCGACAGGGGGCTGATCCGCGAAGGGATGCGCGCTGACATTGTGATTTTCGATCTCGACAAGCTGGATGATGTTGCGAGCTGGGACGCGCCTACAGCGCTGCCGAAGGGAATTGGAACCGTGATCGTCAATGGGAAAGTCACGATTGCGGAAGGCAAGCACACCGGGACGAAGGCAGGTCAAGTGCTGCGCCATGAATGTCCCATTCAAGGCTGATCCAACGCTGCGCAGTCTTACTCAGAGGTTGAAAATCGTGATCCGACAAATTTTCCCGTTGGCCCTAGTGAGCTTGGCGCTTTCGGCATCCGTACCGGTGTATTCTGCCGCGCCGGTCATCTCCACTCCGACCGATCTCGGTATCGCGGTGTCCGCGCAGATTGCGTGTGCCGGGATTTTTGTGGCAGAGCGCGGGGAGGAGGATGTGTTGCGCGACGATATCCATGCCCTTGCTCCCTTTACGCAAACGGTGTCGCTATCGGTTGATCGCGAAGGGCGTTCGGTCACGGCATCGGCACCCGGCGGAGCTACGCGCACCGCGCTTTATCGGCCGACAGTTGGCTGTACTTTGCTAACCGGCGACATGTCCCCAACCGAACTTAATGCTCAGGTGGCGCAGCTCAAACCTATGCGAGCGCAATCGGCAAAGCGATGGCCAATGGGTGATGGCGTGTCGAAGAAAGCCAAAGCCTCAGCTGAAGCCAAGCTCGACAGAGCCGCACTTGAAAGGGCGGTGAGCAGCGCCTTCAAGGAACAGAATAAGGACGGCTATCCCGACACAAGGGCGATAATTGTGGTTCAGGGCGGCGCGATTGTCGCGGAACGATACGCCCCGGGCTTTGACAGAAATACTGAGTTGCTGGGCTGGTCGGCCTCGAAGAGCATCATGGGTACACTCGTGGGGTTGCTGGTTGATGATGGTGTGCTCGACCTTGATAGTCCAGCGCCTGTGCCTGAATGGCAGGGCGAAGGTGACCCGCGTGCAAAAATAACGCTGCGTCAGCTGCTCACAATGTCCAGCGGCCTTGCCTTTACCGAAAGCTATGTGCCGGGCAATGACTCGATCAAAATGTTGTTCGAGGCGGGAGATATGGGTGCGTTTGCAGCCGCGCAACCGTTGAAGAATACTCCTGGCGAGAATTGGAGCTATTCCTCCGGCACGACCAATATCCTATCGCGCATCGTATTCCAAGCCACGGGCGGCACGGTTGAGGCTATGACGCGTTTTGCGCAAAAGCGATTGTTTGAACCGACGGGCATGACCAGTGCACTTATCGAACCTGACGAATCGGGCGTTCTCGTTGGCAGTTCATATGCTTATGCGACTGCCCGGGACTGGGCGCGCTACGGGCTGCTTCACCTCCACGGTGGCAAAGCAGGCGGTAAGCAGCTGTTGTCAAGTAAATGGCTCGATTTTGCGCTTACGCCCACTCCATCGGCGCCGCGAGCATTTTACGGAGCACAGATATGGCTGAATTGTAGCGATACTACGGGGATGGATACGCGGCTGCTTAAGGATCTTCCAGCTGACACTTTCATGGCTATGGGGCATAATCATCAGATTGTGGCCATTATCCCCTCGCAGGATGCGGTGATCGTGCGTCTAGGTTGGACGCCAGAGGGCCAGACATTCGACTGGAACAAATATTTGTCCCAGATTGCGGCAGCGTTGGCTCCTGCCGCAAATGCGAAAAGTTGCGGGAAGTGAATTGCTTACGCGTTGCATCGCTGAACAGTTTCAAAAAGGACTGAATTTCATGAACAAGTGTGCCAACCTTGTCCTCGATTTTGAGGTCCAAGTTTTCCCGCTAGCCAAGCCTTTCCGGATTTCAGGACATGTGTTCACAGATGCGACCGTTGTGGTGGTTACGATTTCGGACGGACAATATGTCGGGCGTGGTGAGGCGTCCGGCGTCTATTATTTGAATGATGATGCGTCCAAAATGTCTGCGGCTATCGAAAATGTGCGTGATTCAGTTTCAGCCGGGATAACGCGCGAGCAGCTGGTGGAATTAATGCCGGCAGGCGGCGCGCGCAACGCCATCGATGCCGCGCTGTGGGAACTTGATGCCCGGCGCCATGACGCTCCCATATGGGGCTTGGCCGGAGTCCCCGAACCGCGCCCGCTTCTCACAACCTTCACCCTCGGTGCCGACGACCCTGAAAAAATGGCACAAAGCGCTCGAGATTTTGCGCAAGCGCGCGCTTTAAAGCTGAAGCTCACTGGTGACCTCGAAATTGACATAGCACGGGTGCAAGCTGTTCGCGAGGTGCGCCCTGAATGCTGGATTGGTGTCGATGCCAATCAGGGATTCACCATTGGCGATCTCGATCGGCTCGTTGAGGCGCTGGTGACAGCCGATGTCAAGCTGCTCGAGCAACCGCTGGCACGCGGTCGGGAGGCCGACCTAGCCGGCTATCAATGCCCCATTTTACTTGCTGCCGATGAAAGTGTGTTGACGCTGGAAGATGTCGATGGGCTGGTCGATAGGTTCGACGTTGCAAACATCAAGCTCGATAAGTGCGGTGGCCTGACAGAGGGATTAGCTATGGCTCGGCGCGCGCGCGAACTCGGACTTGGAGTGATGGTCGGTAACATGGTCGGATCCAGCCTGGCAATGGCGCCAGCGTTCATCTTGGGCCAGTTGTGTGACTTCGTAGATCTCGATGGACCGATATTTCTGGCGGCGGATCGGAGCCCCTCGCTTGAATATGCGGATGGCGAAGTGTGGTGTGGAGAGGCGGTCTGGGGCCGTAGCGGCCATTGATCAAAGTAGCGGAACGGAAGTGACAGCATGAAAAAGATGATATTCGCAAGCCTAGCGTTTTTTGCAATCCTCCAGCCCGCGGCGGCGCAGGACGTCGCGATGCCGGGGATCACCTATATTCATGCCGGGCGGCTGCTGGCGGACCCAGCCGATGGCCGGGTGGAAACGAAAAAAACTATTGTCGTTGAAGCAGGAAAAGTCTCGGAAATTCGCGACGGCTTTGTTGGTGAAGGCAAGATAATCGACTTAAGGGACCAGTTCGTTTTGCCCGGTTTGATAGACAGTCATGTTCATCTGACCTTTGAGTCCAGCACAACAGGTCGACTTGATGCAGTTACGAAATCGGCCGCAGATCAAACGCTGGATGGAGTTGTATTTTCCAGACGTACCGTGCGAGCAGGATTTACCACTGTCATTGATTTGGGGGCAGATCCCCAAGCAATCAACGCCCTGCGCGATGCGATCACCGCCGGGAAAGTGCCAGGGCCGCGGATCATTGCGGCGGGGGTCGTCGCCGCTCATGGTGGCCACGGCGATATCCACGGTTATCGCCAAGAAATTATGGATCTTTTCCGCTCCCCGACGCTTTGCTCGGGTGCCGACGATTGCGCACGGGCAGTCAGACAAGCCGTGCAGCAAGGCGCCGATATTATTAAGACAGCCTCGACAGGTGGTGTGATGTCGAACACTGCAACGGGATTGGGACAACAAATGAGCGACGCGGAATTGAGTGCAATTGTCGCAACCGCGCACCAGCTCGGAAGAAAGGTTGCAGCCCATGCCCATGGAACCGATGGCGTGAACGCCGCGCTGCGGGCTGGCGTTGATTCGGTCGAGCATGGTACGTATCTCGACGATAAATCGATTCTGCTTTTTAAAAAGGAGGGGAGCTATCTGGTTCCCACGTTATTGGCGGGAGATACCGTCGCACATCGGGCGGATGAAGCGGAATGGATGCCAGCTGCTATTCGCGCCAAGGCGCGAACGGTGGGGCCATTGATGATGGATGCGTTGGGCCGCGCTTATCGCGGCGGTGTGCGTATTGCATTCGGTACTGATTCCGCAGTTTCCGCGCATGGCGAGAACGCCCGCGAATTTGCATTGATGGTAAAGGCTGGAATGTCTCCGCTGGATGCAATTCGCTCTGCAACTATTTGGGCCGCCGCGCACACTGGACTTGAAAATGATATCGGTAGCCTCGCACCTGGAAAGGTTGCCGACATCGTTGCAGCCAAAGAGGACCCCTTGGGCGACGTGCGCGCGCTTGAAGCCATCACGTTTGTCATGGCGCAGGGCGCCGTTGTCAAAGCAGTCGGCGACTAAAGCCAGCTTTTGTAAATTTCGCAGAATGGAGCGGTCACCCAATTGACTTGGCCTTTTTCTGTCGGCGACCCTCTGAGCAACCCTGCCGCTTCGGAGTCGAGCAGGTATGTAATCCAGCCGATGATATCGATGCAGATATTATAGCGCTTAGGTGAATGCTGACACTAGGCAGAAACGTTTGTCTCCTTTGGTTGGTTAGGGCAGTTCGAAGCAATAGGCTATGAATAGTGATGAATTCCTGATTATCGAAGGCTGCGTTGCTGGTGTCTATGCCGCTGCACAATTGGCCAAGCACCGACATGCGATTGTTTTGGAAGCGGAATGCAGCTTCGGCCAACATTCGAGTGGGCAGAGACTCCATGTGCCTCACCTCTTTCGAGGAACCGATACTCGAATTGCTCGTTTTGCCTATTGGCCTGCCAGTGGCATCGTCTGGCTGGTTCCGTCTTGCCATTGCCCCCGTTGGAGTCTAGTAGTTGCGAATGAGTCGCAATAAGCGGCGCAAGGGGGTAGCGCAGGGAGTAGAGATAGATGACCCACCATGTCCCGCTGGCGAACCTCAATCCGCTCATCGACCGCGCGACCTGGGTCGCGGCAATGCGATGTTGGCGGGAAGGGCGCGACATGGATCTCGCGGTCCAGCCTTGCCTCTATCGAATCCTTGCCCCCCAGGGCTTCGAAATGCTCGCCCCCGTTTTCGACAGCCTGATGACATTGTACGAAAATGCCCTGGGGAGGCGGGTAGCCGTGGGGGAGACTGCAGGATTGTCTGGTGACGAAAATTTGTTGCTCGCCATATTTGACGGTTCGCGATCCCACCGCGCCTGCATCGATTGCCCAAAGGGCGCCGCTGCCAGCCTCGACTGCGCTATCTGCGCGACGCGAATTATGTTGGGAATGGCGTTGAATAGCTAATAGGGTTTCCAAGACTGTACTGTTCTTCGCCATCTTTTGTGGTGCGCCGAAGCCGAAGCATTGAGCCAATCGACAAATCGAACAAAGCCGATGGGCGAGGAACGGGATCAAGCTCCAGCGCATTTCACGGCAGAGAAAAGATTGCGCACTACTTATCTGGCGAGCTAATCACCCGGGGAAGTCGGCATTCGGGCGGATTCACACGGATTATCGCCCGACAAGGCCCTGGAGCATAGAATTCAGGCGTTTTGCGTCATCGATTGAGTGGGCTCCCCCCAATCAGTCCAGTAGACCAAAACGTCGCGTTAAACACCACCGATGCCAACACCGAGAACCCTTAGGCCTTATGGTCTTCTCTCTATATCCATGCAAGGATTCTGATCTGTTCTGCGATGTGATCATGTGTCGAGGACGGCGGACTCAGCTCCGGTATTCACGTATGAAGCATTATTAGATCTGGCTGCTCGTCCAGAACTCCAATTTCGATGATGAACGCGTTGCCAAGTCTCTTGCTGCGACCTTTCAACACCGGAAGCCCGATATTCCGGTCGAGTTTCCAGATAGGTTGATACCTGCGTGTGCCTGGGATTCAGCCTAAAAAGACACAAAGGAAAGCGTTCAGCCGCACCTTTCAATTGATCCGAGAGATTTGCTAGAGCCGGGCAGCTGTGCGGGCTAATCTTCTCGGAAAGCCTTTGAACGGAACTGCCCAGCCTTTTGTCGGTCGTCTCGCGAGCATGGAAACAAAAAATTTTGTAGAGCCCAATTGACTTGCTTTGCAAATCTCTCCCCATTATTGCTCATGCGAATCATTCTCAATAATGGGGAGCCCATGAACCGCACTTCAATTTCTACGCTAAAACTCGCCTTGCTGGCGACAGCATATCTGACAACGCCCGCAGCGGCGCAGCAGACATCCGCTGACCAGGAATCAGAAGAGCGTGACAGGCGAGACTCGCAGGAAAGTCGCGATAAGCGGAGCCAGGATATCGTCGTCACGGGCGAGAGATATACGGGCGGTACCGTCAGCATAGGCAAAAGCGCACAGAGCCGGCGCGAGATTCCGCAATCTATCAGCATCATCACCCGGCAGCAGTTGGACGATCGCAATTTCACCAAACTGGAAGACGTCGTCAAACAAACTACGGGCGTCACCATTACGCGTTTTGATGGCGGAGGAAACTTCAACAGTATTCAGTCGCGTGGTTTCGACATCGGCGCGATTCAGCTGGATGGTATTCCCATTCCACAGGGAGCCAATTTCGCGACAGCCCTTGACGCTGCGATCTACGAGCAAATTGAAGTGCTGCGAGGTCCTGCGGGGTTGCTGCAAGGTGGAGGCGAACCAGGTGGTGCTATCAATCTGGTGCGCAAGCGCGCGCTGTATCGGCCCGCCTTAGGTGCAGCCGTTCAACTGGGTTCATTCGATTTTCATCGGGCGGAAGTTGACCTGACCGGTCCGCTCATTGCATCGGGCGCTCTGCGCGGGCGCGTGGTTGGCGTAATTGACCGACGCGACAGTCATATCGTTACAGTCTCCAACAACAAGTGGCTGGGATATGGCACGCTGGAACTGGATATCACGCCAGCCACGACCCTATCCGCGGGCTATAGCCGCCAGGAGGTGCGCGCCGGCTATGATCGCGGTCTGCCGACTTTTCCCGATGGCACTCTGATCGATTTGCCCGTGTCGTCGGCGGTCATCCTGCGGGGCACCCGCCAAGATCTGGATACGGAGGATGCGTTTGTTGAACTCGAACATCGACTGGATAATGGCGGGCAGATCAAGTTCTCGGCTCGCAACGTAGATCGTTTCCTCTTCTATAAATTTGCCGATAGCAATAGCCAGCTGGCCCCCAATGGCGATTTGAGCATGGGCAACGGCGAAGTGCAGTCAAAAAGCAAAGACCGCAGATATGATCTGTATTTCGCAACCCCCTTTCAATTCGGCGGCCTTGATCATCGTCTCCTGATCGGAGCCAGCCGCAATAGCAGTGATTTTTTTGGCGGAAACTTTGCGCCTGGCCCTGCTTTGGACTTCAACCTCTTCGCGCCTGACTATGATATGGCCTTTCCGCCGGTAACGCTGCCAGGCTTCCAGAATGTCACAAAGCGATCTGAAAGTGCGGTGTATGGCCAATTGCAACTGAGCATTTCTGATCGTCTCAAACTGCTTGGAGGCGGCCGATTGAGTTATGCTGAGGTGGAAACTGTCCGACTGGGCGACGGGATGACCACCTCGCTTTCAAAGCCAGGAGGAAAGTTCACTCCGCAACTCGCAGTGCTCTATGACGTGAGCGACGCTGTTACCGCATATACCAGCTATGCAGAAACTTTTGTCGTGCAGACGGCACTGGATGCCGCCGATGAACTGCTGCCGCCTCGCACGGGTTCGCAAATCGAATTTGGCGTGAAGGGAGAGTTTTTTGACAGCGGGTTGCAGGCGCACGCAGCAGTGTTCCGCATCAATGACAAAAATCGAGCCATTGCAGATCCCGACGTGATCAACGCCTCTATCCCCGGAGGAGAGGTCCGCAGCCAAGGTTTTGAACTCGAAGCGAGTGGCCAGGTTGCGCGCGGATGGGATGTTCTGGCTGGCTATGCCTTCACCGACACCAAATTTATCAAGGCTCCTGTTTCTCAGCTAGGCATGGTGTTCAGCACGGTAACACCCCGTCATAGTCTCAACCTGTTCACACGCTACGCTTTTCCGGACAATATATTATCTGGCCTAAGCGTAGGCGGCGGGGTCTCCTATCGAAGTGAGTTCTTTGCGCAGTCAGGCCCGATCCGCATCGTTTCCGGCAACTATGCGCTGATCAACGCCCAGCTAGGCTATGAAATTGGCGATAACTGGTCTCTCAATTTGACTGCGGATAACTTGTTCAACAAGAAATATTATGAGAAGGTTTCGGGCACCGTGCGCCAAAATTTCTATGGCGAACCACGTCGGGTAGCGCTGGCTTTGAGGGCCAGTTTCTGATGGCCTGCCAGCCGGCTGCTACCCCGTCTGCGGCTTGGAAACGTCGCGGCGACAATGCCTTGCGTATTGTCGCCGCAATACCGCTTGGATATGCCGTCGCCAGCCTGTGGGCGATGGCTTTGGCCCGCCTCTTGCCAGGCGATCCCTCGCAGGCGTCTGTTGCCGCCGCTCTCATTGCCTTTGTGATTTGTCCCGCCGCAGCGATGTGGGCTTTCGCTGCACGCAGTGGTTGGCGAGCGTTTTGGACTTTGCTGGGTGCGGGGGCAATCGCAGGCGGGATGGCCTGGGTGTCGATAGCGATAGGAGGTCGAATATGACCAAGGGATTCCGGCAATCGCAATCAACGCTTCATACATGGTCTGGATTATTGCTGGGATGGGTTCTGTTTGCAGTATTCGTGTCTGGCACCGCAGCCTATTGGCGCGAAGCCCTAAACCGTTGGTCGCGACCTGAATTGGCGCAGATTGAAGACCCGGATCGGGTCGTTCGCGGCGCGGTGCGGTTCCTTGAGAAACATGCACCCGACGCGCAGAGCTGGTTCATTCAGGTGCCGACCAATCGCAGTGCCGGTGCAGAAGTATTTTGGCGACCTCAGCCCAATGATGACCAGGCACCTTCCGGACGCCGTGAGACAAGCGCGCTTATTGGTGCCAACGGCCAGTCCGTAACCACTCGCGAAACACGGGGTGGCGAGCTATTCTATCGCTTCCATTTCGACTTGCATTACATGCCAACTGTTTGGGGGCGATGGCTGGTAGGGGTGGCAACCATGTTCATGCTGGTTGCGATCCTGAGTGGAATCGTGACTCACAAGAAAATTTTCAAGGATTTCTTTACTTTGCGTCGCGCAAAGGGCCAGCGTTCCTGGCTGGATGGCCACAATGCGGCCGCCGTGCTTGCGCTGCCCTTCCATCTCATGATTACCTATACCGGCCTGGTAACCCTGTTCTTTCTCTATATGCCATGGGCCTCAATGGCAAATTACACCGACAAGGTCATGGTGTTTGATGATTTGTTCCCCAAGTTGGAAACAGCCGAGCGCACGGGCCAACCGACACGGCTAGTCGATCTTGTACCAGTGATCGATGATGGTGAGCAGAGGCTTGGCGCGCCAATCGGTAATATCCTGGTATCAGAACCGGGCGACGCGGCTGCGCGCATCACCTTGTCGCAATCGAATGCGTCGATGCTGTCCTCCCGCACACCGGATTTGACATATGATGGCACAAACGGTTCCCTGCTGTGGCGTTCTCCTCCGCTCGGTGGTGCGACAATTACACAAGGTGCAATGGTAGGTCTGCATACTGGACGTTTCGCAGACTATTCAATTCGCTGGCTATATTTTCTTTGCGGTATTGCCGGATCGCTGATGGTCGCAAGCGGGCTTATATTATGGGTGGTCAAGCGGCGCAACAAACTACCCGATCCCGACCTCCCGCACTTTGGATTCCGCCTGGTCGAACGCTTGAACATAGGCTTTATAGCGGGATTTCCGATTGGGATGGTCAGTTTCCTCTGGGCCAATCGTTTGTTGCCGACGCAAATGGTGGCGCGCGCCGAATGGGAAATCCACGTGATGTTCATATGTTGGTCTATGGTGCTAGTTTATGCCTTTTTCCGGCGCCCTTTGCGGGCATGGCTGGAGCTCCTTGGGCTATTGAGTCTGGCACTATTGACGCTGCCCATTTTCAACTTGCTGGCAACCCCCGCAGGATTAAATGCAACAATCGGGGCAGGTGACTGGGTGCTTGCCGGGACGGATCTTACGTTGGCGGCCTTGGGAGGCGGGTTTGGGTTTGCAGCTTGGCGAGTAGCGCAATTCCGGCCCAAGATACGGGCGACCTGCGCTCGCGACGCACAAGTTGTTGTGGGGGCAGATACTTCCGAACTGGTATCGGCAAAGTGATCGCGCTTCTGCTTTTCATGCTGTTGATCGCATTCACGTTGTTCGGCCTCGCCACAGACAGACATCACCATCGGTGGCTGCACCGGAGCTGGACCAAACCCAGGGCCAGGCGTCTGCGAGCAATTGCCTGGACGACGGTCCTGCTATCACTGCTGCCAGCTTTGAAGGCGTGGGGACCGATATTCGGCTTGATCGGATGGACGGGTGCCACGATGTTCGCGGCTGGTGCGCTATTCCTCGCTTTGAACCTGCTTCCTGCACCGGGCTCAACGACCTCCCGTCCTGGTCCGGCGCGGTCGAAGCCAGCCGGATAAAAAAGGGCATAAGTTAGCCAAGCAGAGATTTACCATGCTGAGGCAGAGATTTGGTACCAGATGCGACTGCGACAGAGAAATTCTGACTGACAATGGCGCCGAACCCATATCGAATGTCGACGGAGCTTCAGTATAAAAATAGTTAAAGTTGCAACCCCGAACACACATGTGCCTTCGCTTTTGAATTGCCATGGCCACCATAATTTTGCGCTCAGTCCCGCTTGCCGGGAAGAGAATTTGGCGCGCAGACGGACACTTGTCTCTTATGATTGCGTAATGCTTGCGCCGGTATTCGACAGTCTGATGACATTGTGCGAAAGCGCTTTTGGGAGGCGGATCACCGTTGGTGAGGCGCAGTCCTTATCCGATGATGAGCAGATGTTACTTGCCCTGCTAGATGGATCGAAATTGTACCGCGGGTGCATCAATTGTCCGAAAAACGCAGCGACCATTTTGTATGGTGCCATTTGCTCGACGCGGATCCTGATAGGCTTGGAATGGGGACATCACTTAGGCGCAGTGCGGGAACAATAAGTAGTCCTTCCGCTAAATACGGGGTTGATCATTCTGGTGTAAGTGTATCGGGTCTCGAAAAGGGAGGTTGCAGGAACTAGCTTCTGCCCTCGGCATGACCAAAATTGGGCGCGTTTAAGATCGATTTGGGATCGACCTCACGGCGGAACCAGACCCAGAATATACATATGCTTTAACATCACGCAACAATTCCGTCATGGTCGGGGTGAAGACGGCTGGACCCCGGCCTCCTGTATAGGAAGCGCTCTGTCAGGCCGATTGTCAGGAAATGTGCAGCAGGCTCGTCATTCAAGCTTTCCTGATTGCGGAAACTCGGTTGATGTGACGATAGCAAATAGGGACCAGAGAAGGCGTGTTCCAAAGCCAGAGCTTGCAGGCTTTCCGAAAAATCAGGCTTGGCGTCGGCCGACCCGCTATTCGGTCATCACCGCATAAAAAATTCGACCGGAGCGGTGATCTCGATACGGTCTCCCGGGAGGTCCTGCGGGGGCTTTGGAAAGGGTGCCGCCCGGCGAATTGTAGCAAGCGCGGCTTTGTCGAGGCGCTGGGAACCGGAGGACCGGGAAAGCTGCGCACTGATTAGTTTGCCCTGCTTGTCCATCGTGAACCGGATATAGGCCACGCCCTGTTCTCGGCGGGCCTTCGCGCTAGCGGGATAGCGCCGAAATTTCTCGAGATGAGCGAGAAGCTTTGCTTCCCAGCTGACATCGACATTGCTTGTTTTGGCGGCTGGCGGGGCTGGTTTTCTTACCGGTGCTGTGGTTTTTTCAACAGGCGGTCCAGGATCAGGCTGAGGGCGGGACACAGATGTCGGATTGTCGCTGACAAGCTGCACGTGCGGTGGTTCGATATCCTGTTCAAGCGGCTCGGGCTTCGGCTTTTCTTTTTCTACCTGTTCCGGTCCGGGTGGCACCTCCATGATTGGCTCGGGGGGCGCCGCTGGCGGCGCAACATTGAACACCGTCAGTGCAGGCACTTCCCGCGTCACATGGCTAACGCCCCACTGGACGATGAAGCCGCAAACGACGAGCGCATGAATAGCCAATGTCAATGTCAGCGCTACCGATTTGTCTGAAGCACAGGAATTGCCATAGCGTCCGGGCTCAAAACTTGTGACAGAATCTTCCAATTCTCGCCCTTTTGTGCCCTGAAAGGTCTCCGGTGATGCCGCTTTTCGACCGATATCTGACAATTGCATATGCTTCATTTTCCCGGAGCACCTCGCTCACTCCCGGAAGGAAGCGGCCGACTGGCGACCCACAGCGCGCTGGCCAGCATGGCAACGCTCACCACGCTCCCGAACAGCAATCCCGGGCGAGCGCCGATCAGAAACAAGCCATAGCCTAGAGCCATGCCGCTCCATGCAGCGATACGGGCCTTGTGCGAAATTGCCCCTTCCTGACGCCAGGCCCGCAAACCCGGTCCAAAGCGCGGATGGTTCAAAAGCCATGCTTCCAGCTTGGACGACGAACGCGCAAAACAGGCCAGCGCCAGGATCAGAAAATCGACGGTTGGCAGCAGCGGAAGAAAGGCGCCAACAAAGCCCACGCCCAAAAGCAACAGCCCCAGCCCCAGCCAGAGCATCCGGGCCGTTCGGCTGCGCGTCAGCAGTTCTTGACCGCCGAATTCATCCGGATTGCGCTCAGCCAAGACAGGCATGGGCCAGTTCCTGCACACAGGCAAAGGCCGCTTGCGCACCTTGCACGACCCGGGCTTCCTCCGTGTCGGTCAACTGGGCAGCATCCAGCGCTGTGGTAAATTCCCGCCAATGCGCCGCTGGGCCGCCTTCTGCCGGAGCAAGATGACGAGCGCCAAAAGCGTCCGAAAGCCCCATTCTGGCAGCCTGCTTTCGTAGCAGGGCCGCGCCCATGTTCGATCCTTCCGCGACATAGAGCCAACCCAATGCAGTCGGCAGGTCCGGCGTCTCACCCGGTTGGAAAATGGGGGCGCTCTGCACTTCGGGTACACCAAGCCCGAGGTCCACGAGATCCGCCACAATCAGCGCCATCCTGCGCCGATCCTGCAATCCGGGCAGAGCCATCTGTAGCCGCCCATCATCATAGAGTGCATCAATTTGGCGGTGAAACGCCCATTGCATCTGCACGAAGCGGCCATAGCCCAGTAAATCTTCAAAACTGGATGCCTCCATCACGGACTTGTCCAGTGCGTCATGAACTTCGCGTGTTAAAGCCTTCAGTCGCTTCGCCCGCGAAGGAGCGACAGTATCAATCATATCAGTCATCACAATGTCTCCGAATATCAGAATCGAAAGGTAAGGCCGATTTTCAGCCCGTGAACATCGGCCTTGCTGGCGGCCCGGCGTCCGTTCACGATATCGGAGGTGCCGATTTGCGTGACCTTTTCGTAGATCGGGTTGGGGATTTCGATTGTTCCATATCCCGGAATCTCGTAGAGTATTGGGTCACCATATCCGACGATTTCATTGTAGCTGAATGACTTGCCAACGCCGGACCGGGCATCCTCGAACAGGAAGTCCTTCTGCCCGAATCTCGCGTAGCTATATTCACCGCGCAGCGAGACATTCTTCCCGAGCGCGATTTCGGCACCAGCGCCAAGCGTCCAGCCGGCGCGCGTTTTACTGTCCGTCTCTGTAAAGGAGCGCTCCGTCAGATAGCCATAGGGATTTTCCGGAGTCAGGTTCTTCACAGCATATGTGTCAATATACTGGCCACGGGTCTGCTCCTCCTTCAGGAAGGCAAGGCCGCCGGTGCCGTAAAATAGTGCCCGACCAGTTGCATAGCCAATCCGTCCGCGTGCTGTGGCCATCCACTTTGACTCATAGGCCATGGATGCCTGCGCTTCCTGGTCGGCAGCGAGTTCGTAAAAGCCGTTGGAGGTGGTCTGGATTTCTTCTGAAATAGCATAGCGCGTGGCCTTGCCCTGCATCAGGGTAAAATCGGCCTCAACACCGACAACCCAGTTGCCACCGAGATTGAAATTATAGCCGGCAAACCCGCCCCATTGCATGTCACCATGACTCAGATCGGCGCTTTCGCTGGCGGCTACGGAATCCGCATTGCCGGCACCGTCGGTGGTCGTGCCTTTCCTCGAAATATCGGCATAGCCTGCGGCCGCGCCGAGATAGAAGCCGCTCCAGTCCCCGTCGAACGAACCGGTCGCCGGTTTCCCGAGCAGATAGGATTCCATCGCACGCTGGCGCTGACCATCAGATTCCACCTTTGCCGGACCGCCAAAAGCACCGGTGAAGCCGAGTCGGAACGTCCGGCCTGGCGAAGGCATCAGGCCCAGTGTCAGCGCGTCCATATAGTAGCGGTCGGTAATATTATCGATTGCGAATTCCACGCTCATCCGGTCATCGATGCGGAAATCCCCGAACAGATCGAACACATCATAGGGTTCCCAGTCGACAACCGTCGTCGATCCGCCAAATGTATAGATCGTATTGCCGCGATCCCCCATATGGGTATAGCGCCCGCCGACGTGCAGCCGCTCGTCAAACAGTCTCGCGCCCAGCGTCGCCGAAAGGCTGTTCTTGGGCGGAAGGTGGGAGGGAATATAGCTGTTGGCGGTCCCGCCTTCCCGGCATGCTCCCGCGTCGGTGCAGAACTCTTCATAAGTCAGGACGGTACCGGCCAGTTCGGCATAGATGCCGCCCGTGTCATAGCGTAGCGAAAGCTCCGCGCCCTGGAACTCGGCACTGTCGATATTGATCACCGACGTCAGGCCATCGCTGTTGCCGCGCGTCAGATAGTCGTCCACATGGTTGGAATAATAGCTGATCCGGGCCTGCAGGACATCATCGGAAAAGATCAGCGAATCCGTCTGGTAGTTCAGACCGATCTCGCTGTTGCGTGACCGCTCGGGACGCGCCGGATTGTCCGGATCCGGATAGAAAGAGAAACCGGTCGTCGACTCAAACAGGCTCGGGGCGCGGATCGCTTCGGCATAGCGGGCGAAAAACTGCAATCCGGGCAGCGGCTCCACGATGACCGAGGCAATTGGCGAAAAGCCACTGTTATTCTCTTCATTATAGCCGATCGCCCTGTCCCGGTCGCCGGAAGAACCGATAGAAACATCGACCAGATTATTGTCGTGGGACTTGACCTGTGTATAGCGCATCGCTGCATTGAATGTGAGCCAGTCAACCGGCTTGAGTTCTCCGGATATATAGGCGCTATATTCATTGCGCCAGCCGTCGCGGGGCTCCACGAAAGCGCTATATCCCGAGTTGCCCTTGTAATCTTCCCATCCCGGCGGCGGTTTCAGGCGCTCGCGCGTGTAGGATCCGCCGTAGCTGAGAGCGAGCGCGCCGATCCCGGTATCGAAACGGGAATCGTTCCAGAGCCGCAGGCCCCAGCGATTGGATTGGCTTTGAAACGCCGCATCGTCGTTTAGCACCGTCCCGTTGGGGAGCGTATAGCGATAGAGCGTTTCGATGCTGGTGAAATTATCCGTTGCCCAACTGTCGAGATGCAGGTCGAGATAGTCATTGTCTGCGGGATCCCAACGCAAACGTCCGGTATAGGTGTTCACATGGGTCCGGCTGAGCGGTGCCTGTAACGCGCCGCCGAAACGGATGATCTGCGATGGCATCATCTCTCCGAAATCGCTTTCGTATCGCATATAGGACAGATCCAGCGCAATGTCCTCGCTTGGCCGGATCACGCTGCGCAACAGGATCGACATATTGTCCTGCGAACTGCTGAGCACTTCCTCGCCATGCTGGTAGCGGCGGCTGCCTGACTGCACCTTGCCATGCTCACCGCCAAAATAATTTCCAGTCTTGCGGCGCGCGTAAGCGGCAACCAGATCGAACGATTCAAACCGGTGTGCTGCGGCGATGCTGAAATTATAGCCGTTCAGATCTAACAGGCCCGGACGGTCCAGCCGTTCTTCCGAACCATTGCCAGTGCCGAGCGTGCCCACGGCGGGCGGGTCGACGTTATTGCCCTGCAATCCGGCCTTGAAACGGATTCCGAATTTTCCATCTTCCGCCACCAGATCATCCGCACCCACGGTGTTTGCGCGCACTACTCCGCCGGTTGCTCCAACGCCATCTGCCGCCGCGCTCGGGCCTTTTTCGATCGTCACGCTGCCCACCAGATCGGGGTCCAGATAAGTCCTGCCCGCGACTCCCGAATAGCCGCGATAAACGGTCGACTGTTGCAGCGACCCGTCAATCACCACCGGTACCCGGTCCATGCCCTGCATCCCCCGGATATTGACGTCCAGAGCACCGGAATTGCGATTGTCGGCATTTAGTACACCGGCAATGCCGCGCAGGAAATCACCCGGCGAGGTGCCGCGGTTCTGCTGAATCTGCTCCGCTGAAATATGCGCGGTGGAAGCGGCGCTGCGAAAAGGTGCATCCCGGGCAGCAACGGCATCACCGGCAGCTCCAAGGCCGGAAACTCCCCCTCGTCCTGCTCCTCCATTAGTGCCTTCTACCTTTAGCGTCGGAAGCTGAATCGAATCGTCATCGCCGGAAGCGACCGGCTCCAATATCACCGACCCGTTGGTGAGCGCGCGATAGGTGAGCCCGGTTCCGACGAGCAATCGGGCCAATGCTTCGTTCACAGTCATATCGCCTGATACCGAAGCGGAGCGCTTGCCATCTACTTCCGCGGCTTCGAATCCGACCTGGATATTGCCCTGTTGCATGATTTTCCGCAGTGCAGCCCGAAGCGGTTGAGCGGCAATATTGAAATTATATGATACATTGGCGGGCGCCGCAGTCTTTTCCTGCGCAACAGCTGGCATGGCCAGAGTGACGTTCAGCGCAGTACCGGCCAACATCAATTGACGCACAACAAAAAGCGCCTTCAGACTACGGCTATTTCTCGATATCATTATATTGCAATCCCTTCAGAACATCACAGCATCAACCAGATGATGGTGCATTATCGCTATTGCGAGTCAATCGCAGTAGCTGTCAGAAGATAGACTGATGTCGGGGGCTTTTCCCCAACCCCTTCGAAAATTTTATTTTGCGTGAGTGCGTAAAATTACGATGCCGCCGGGCAATTCGATCATCTGCAGGTCACGCATTCGGGCGATCGTCTTCAGCGCTTCATCAGGACGGGAAATTAGGAAAACACCACTAACCGGCAGCAAAGCGTCAAAATCGCCGAGCAGCCAGACCGGAGGATTGCGATAGCGGGCGATTTTAAGAATCGCCCTCTCGACATCCTGCTGGTCGAACAATATTTCGCCATTACGCCACGACGCCAGCGTCGCGACAGGCCGAGATGGCATCGGAACAAGGCCGTCGTCGGAATAGCGCGCTCTTTGGCCTGCTTTCAGAGGAAAAATTGCCTGACTCGCAAGATCTTGCACTTCAACGGCACCTTCGGTCACGGAAACCTGAACGGCTTCCTCCTCCCTCTGCACCTCAAAGGCCGTTCCTACATCGCGGGTAACTCCGTCCATGGCTTCCACTAGGAACGGACGGGATTCATGCTGAACCTGGAACCATGCCCGGCCTTCCAACAACTGGACAACGCGGCGCTCGCCTTCGATGTTAACAGCGATCGCTGTCGCGCTATCCAGCATGACAGTAGAGCCGTCCGACAGCTCTATGCTCCGGGTTTCGCCCGCTCCAGTCCGGAAGTCCGACTGCATTTCTATCAGCAATGTAGGGCCGAAAAACATCGCGACCAAGCTAGCCGTCAGCGCTAACGGGATAGCGCGAACAATCCGACGGCGGGAGATGCGCGGACGCTTCTGCACAGCAGCAGGTCGCATGCCAGGGGCCATTATATTATATTGCTGGAAACTATCGGAAACGGCATCCAGATCTTGCCAGAGCGCACGCTCACGAGCGAAGGCGCTGGCATGGCTATCATCTTCGGCCAGCCATGCCTCCAACCGTTCCAACTCTTGTCGCTCCATTTCCCTCGAGGCGAGGCGAATAATCCAATATTGTGCACGCTCGCTCACGTCAGCGGGCGCGCTATCGATTTTTCGCTCAGGGTCTGAAATGGTCTGTTTCTTCATGTTTATTATACAAGATGATCCGAATTGCTCGCTGATTAGATTAACGCTATAATATAAGACGTTTCTGGATAGCTTTTTCCCAAGCAATTGCCGGAATATTTATTTCTCGTCCGGGTCGCCGTCACGAATACGAGCGAGTTTCGCCATCGCCCGGCGCAGGTGGTTTTCAACCGTAGTGGAACTCACGCCGACCCGTTCCGCAGTTTCGCGCTGCGTCAGGCCTTCGATGCGCGTGAGATGCAATATGATCCGCGTCGGCTCGGGCAAATTTGCCAAGGCATCCCGCACCCGCTGCAATGTTTCCCGCGATTCCACAATCCGGTCCGGGCCCGGTTCCTGGTCTTGTTCCCACAGCAGAGCTTCCACATGCTGGGCCACGCCTGTCGTTCGCTGATCGCCTTTTATGTGATCGACGGCGACATTATGGGCCAGCCGCCGCAGATAGGCGTGCTTGTTTAGGATCGGCGGGTCGTCTCGAACGGCCTGTATCTTCAACCACAATTTCTGCGCCACATCCTCGGCGCTATCGCGCCCGACAAGGCGGCTCACCTGTCGGAGCAACGATCGGCGTTCTGCAAGCAACAGACGCGACAGGGCGGTGGAATTGATAGACATAACTGACGGTCGGGAACCCTATATCAGTTGCGAATCATTTGCAATAAGCGCATCAAGTGCAGGAAGGGCAGTATCAGTAAAGAGACTCTCCTTTCGGAATGACGACAATTTGAGCGCATTCCAGACAGAGAATAATATTGGATAAGCTTGATCCTAACTATCGCAAGGCGGCGTGGCGTTACTTTCTGGACCGCTATAAAGGTGACCGATTGCAGGTCGAATTATCGACCATCGCCGTCTGTAAGCTGCCCTCAGCAACCCACCCTGTTTCGGTCATTATGGTGTAAGCGCAACTAGTTCAGGCATTGGCCGCTTTCAGGAACGAGCGTCTGCCTTAAGAATGGCGACAATTAAGGCGCGAAGCAGATCTATGATACTGGCGTCAGGTGGATCATGATCTTTGGCCATGCGATCCAGGCCGGCCTTCTAAAACGATGAGCCTGCGGGTTACATGCCTCGCCCAAAAAGCAGTCGCGGGCTGTTATGCCGTTCGGGTGCGGGGAACTCGAACAACTAACGCTGAATAGATTAGGCGGTCGAGACATTGGGGCTCAGCAATATCTAGCGCGTAAGGGATGACTGCTGGGTGCCATCGAGAATCGCAGTGACGATATCAGGCGCAAAGTGATCCAGACGGATCAGCCGGGCAAAAAATGATGGCCTGCAGTGTTATTTATAGGCGAGGTTTTCGATCCACCAAATCGCCTCGTTTGCAAGGATTGGTGGCCAAGGGCGCTTGGCGTCGCGTTAGAGGCAGAACTGACGAATTGAAGAAGGGGCGAAGTTGGTTGGAGAGTTTTTGGTGAGTTTTCAGTTTTTCAAACTTACCAAAATGTGACAAGTCTTTGAAATAATGGTGCACCCGACAAGATTCGAACTTGTGGCCTCTGCCTTCGGAGGGCAGCGCTCTATCCAGCTGAGCTACGGGTGCCGGGGCGTCTATCGCCGAACGGGCGTTTAGCAGCGACTTTGCCGCTTTGCCAATCAAATAATTGGGCTGCCGGATTATTGGCCCGGTGCCGATCGTCCGCTAATGCCCGCTGTGGTCTTTCGGGACTTTCTCGATCTGCTGGAACTGGCCCAGGCCGCAGGCGCCGCGCGTGTCGAGCCGGCCGGCAGTCTGGTCGAGCACATGGATGATATCGACGCTGCACAGCTGGTTGGTCGAGGTCTTGTAGGAAAAGGCCTGCTCAAAACCCAGGCCGCTGCATTTCTGGGGCAGGCGGTTGCGGTAGATATCGCCATTGTTCATCTTGAAATCGATCGTCTGGTCGTCGACCACATCGGTCGAACGGATGCTCGAGCGGGTGATGCAGTTTTGCGGCTCGCCGATCATGCGGATCTCCGTGCTGTCGTCCTTGGCCGGCTTTTCGGCGGAAAAGGCAACGCTGCCGGTGGCAAGCGCGGCTGCGACAAACAGGAAGGCGGGTGTTCGAACATGCATGGTCTTCTCCTATCATGATCCGTCGACATCTTGCGATTCTGGAAACAGACTAGCGCGGTTCATCTTGCGGAAAGCTGAATGGCCGGCGATCCGCAGACAGGCCAGGCCGCCAGCACCTATTCCGGGGCCGGCGTCTTCTTCTTGTAGCGACACAGGTCGGCGACCGGGCAGCGCCAGCATTCGGGCTTGCGCGCCTTGCAGATATATCGGCCGTGCAGGATCAGCCAGTGATGGGCATGGACCCGGAACGGCGCCGGTGTCTGCTTGTCCAGCTTTTTCTCGACCGCCAGCACGGTCTTGCCCGGCGCCAGCCCGGTGCGGTTGCCGACCCGGAAAATATGCGTGTCGACGGCAAAGGTTTCCGCGCCAAAGGCACAGTTCATCACGACATTGGCGGTCTTGCGCCCGACCCCGGGCAGCTTGACCAGCTCGTCGCGGTCCGCCGGCACCTCGCCGTCATAGTCCGCGATCAGCATTTTCGACAGCGCGATCACATTCTTGGCCTTGGTGTTGTAGAGGCCGATCGTCTTGATATGCTCCTTCAGTCCCTCGAGCCCCAGATCGACCATCTGCTGCGGTGTCTTCACCTCCTGGAACAGCTGCCGCGTCGCCTTGTTGACGCCGATATCGGTCGACTGCGCGGACAGCGCCACCGCGACCACCAGCTGATAGGTGTTGCCATAGGCAAGTTCCGTCTCCGGCGCCGGATTGTCGGCGGCGAGGCGGGAGTAGAATTCGAAGATATCGGCTTTTTTCATGGCGCGCTCAGTCGTCCTGCACCCGGTCCATCAGATCCATGAAATTGCGCGCCATATCCCGGTCCGCCGGATCCTCGAACGCGCTGTCCAGATCGAGATGCGTGCCCAGCATATAGAGCAAAGCCCACAGCGCAAAGCGCCGCCCGCGATCCCGTTCCAGCCCGAAGTCGACCCGCATATGCTCGATCCCCGCGGCCATCGCCTCCGGCCGGATCGCGGCCATGTCGGTGGTGCCGAAATAGCGCTGCAGCTGATCATCAAAATCCATCCCGCTCGCCTATGGCCTGCGCGCCGCTTTGGCAAGCCGGAGCAGCGGGCAGGGACCGATCCCGCCGTCGCGATTCTCGTCCCCTCCGGGAACCGATCGCAAGGCCGCGCGTAAGGGGATCATGCGCAATCGAAAGAAAACGCCGACGGAGATTTTTTCCTGGACCGTAATCGGGCTTTCCCTTGCGCTGCTGTCCGGCATGGGCCTCGGCGATCTCACCAGACAATCGATGCACGCTCGCCTGTCCGCCAGCCCGCCCGCTGACCCGGTCGAACGCTATGCGCTGGGCCAGAATGCCTACAAGACCCCCCGCATCACCGCCAGAACGACCAGCGCGCAGCCGGCGGACTATGCCGATGCCAGCTATGAAATCGGCCGCTATGAAAATGGCGCCAGAATCCTGATGCCCGAGGAACCGGCGCGCAAGGCCGACCGGCTGCGCATGGAACGGCTGCAGGACTGGAACGAGCAGAGCTTTGGTCAGACACTCGACGAGGAACCGGTTGACTATGCCGCACTGGACAGCGCCGACTATGCACCGATCGATGTCGGCGCGGTTATGCCAGCGCCGGAGTCAGGTGACCGTCCTGCCGTTCGGCAGATCAGTGCGACCAGCAGCAGAATGAAGGCAGAGCCGATCACTCTGAACGCAAGCGCCGTCCGTTCTGCCCCGGCACAGCTGATCCGCACCGGCAGCTAGTCGCCTCCGCCAAAACCAAATCCCTCGCTCCGCCAGGAAAAGCTTGCCGCCAATACGGCCATCAGCCCCACTCCCGCCGCGGTCAGGCGTCGGGCAGGATCGACTGCATCACCAGCGCCTTGCCGGTCCATTCATCATCCTCGACCGCATCGGCCAGAACCGCAGCGACATCGCCGCGCGCGGCCTTGCCCTTCGGATCCGCTTCGTCGCCAAAGCGCATATCGCGGCTGCCGTCATCGTCGGTCAGGCTGACCGGCCGGACAATCGCATAGCTCAGGCCGGAGGCCTTGAGATGCTCGTCCGCCTCATGCTTGGCCTGCAGATAATGGGCGAGTTCGCTGTCCGGGTCCGGATTATCCGCGCCAACGCTGCTCAGCATCACAAAGCGCGACACGCCCGCGTCCGCGGCCAGATCGATCAGCCGCTTGGCGCCGTCGCGGTCGACCTTGTCGGTCATCTCCGGGCCGGTGGAGCCGCCCGATCCGGCGGCAAAGATCACCGCGTCGCAGCCATCGCAGACCCCGCTCTCCAGATCGGTGAGATCCCCGAGCCGCAGCGCCACATCGTCCGGCAGCGCGCCGGTGTCCGAAGATTCGCGGACCAAAGCGATCGGCGCATGGCCCTTTGCCTTCAGCTGGTCGACAAGCCGCAGCCCGGTTTTGCCGGTAGCGCCGGCGATCAGAATATCCATGAGTTTCTGCCTCTTTGTTGTGGGGGATTAAACCTTTCGCGATCAACGCATCCCGCGCGCTTTGGTTGCGTGGCGAAGCCACTGACAGCGCCCAGCCTTGTTCCTCAAGAGAGTTGGATGTGAGTGTCCTACTGGTGGGTTGTCGTGACACCAGGACTAGGCACAGCCTTGCGGAGATTCTGGTAAACATGCTGCCTAGTGACGTGGTGCAAAGAATGGCTTCATTTAGCACCAAGATCGGTTTTCAATATAACATTTCACTTCTTCTCAAGATAAATCGATTTAAGAGGAAGGTATGGTGTCGAGCGATTTTCTAGTTGTCGGAAATACAATACTTCGTATTGTCGTTTATTTTAATGGCTAACAAAATTTTAAAACTTAAGTCGTTTATTTGGGGGATTGTAAATTGGCTATTACCAAACACGCGAGAGATTTGCTATTTTTTGATATGATTGTTTCTCGCCGAACTCATCATGCTCCGTTTCCGAAACTGCCTGATTTGGCAGCACTTTGGATTGAAACGGCTTCAGATAAATCTGCTCCGGTTAAGACCTTTGAAAAGGGAATGGTGACCTGCATTATCAAAGATTCACATCTCGACGACCACGACAACGTGTTGACCTTGCTCATCGAGGTTTCAGATAAAAACACGCCCGATACCACCTATCTAGATCACCAAAATAGAACTGGCAGAACTTTCAAAAAAGAAGAGCCGGAAGGAACTGGATTTGCAGCCCATGTCCTAATCTCGCTTGACGAACAAAAAGAGAACACTTATACTGCGGCAATTGAGGTAATGCCCACTGTGAGCGCGGCTCGTGTTCAGTCAGTTCTAAATTGGACGATACGGCGGTTGTGCGCGATAGATAGTGAGTTGTTTACATTCGTTAGGCCCGGAGGCAGCAAAAAAGCAGTTTCCTACGTTCCACACATATTACTCGCTGGCCATCCATCGGATGCTTTCATTAAAGATATAGAGAACGGTCGCATAAATGGAATGCGATTGATAAAAACTGAAGAGAAAAAATCCCTCGGTCAGAAGGGATATTTGAAAATCAAAAAGTACATCGCGGAAGTTAGTGTCTCAAAGGATATTCCTCAGGGTGAGCGATGGAGTTTATTAAAAAAGGGGGCTAAAATGGAAAAGGATAAATTCCCGATGGCTCGCATTCTCGTGCAACCTGAAAGTGGCGGCAAATCATTCCATGTAGATATTGACTCAGATACCGGAGCGTTGATTGGTCAAGCTTACACAAAGTCAAAGCGGTTGACCGGGTTTGAATCGATGCTTCACAGCAGTTCACCTGACGTGGTGGTCCAGGAGTTTAGAATTAAGGCCACAAGCGCGTTGAAAAAGGAAGTCGGTTAGTGACAACCGCTTATCAGTTTATGCGTCCGATCGCATTTTTGACGGTCAAAGGGCCGGGGCTGAACTTCTATAAATTTTATGGTCCTTTGATTTTATCAGTATTTTCCGTTGGAGTTTATTTATTAGCGCCAGTGAAAATTCAGTTGGTTGGAAGTGGCTCCGCAACCGATCACATGATTGGATTTTTTTCAATATTACCAGGATTCTTTATCGCATCTTTAGCTGCTATCGTTGCTTTTCAAGGTGGTGATCTAGACGAAATTATGCCGGATGTCAGTGTAATGGTTGTGGTGCAGGGAGAATCGGCTCTAGTTGATATAACTCTACGGGTGTTTCTCTGTTATTTGTTCTCGTTTCTTACTGTAGCATCCTTTGTAGGTTTTTTCATATGTGTTGGCGGCTCGTTGATGGCTCCTTCGCTCTTAGAAATCGTCATGTCAGCTGAATCGCCCGGTGCCCAATCTTTTGTGATAACTGTGCTTGAAGCCGGGTTTGTAGCGGTACTGACCATCGTTACGGCGAGCGTGGTATTATGCACCGCACAGGGTTTGTATTTTTTAGCTGAAAGAGTTCACCAAAAGCTCCTGTAGTAAATTCAGTTCGCGCAGAAGAAATTTGCCTAAACCTCGTGCTCTAATCAACCTCGACTAAAACCCCAAAACCCCATCCATCCCGTACCGCCCGGCCTTCTGCTCAACCAGCCACTGCGCCGCCTTTACCGCGCCGCGCGCAAAGATCATCCTGTTCTCCGCCCGGTGGCTCAGCTCGATCCGTTCCTCGTCGCCGGCCAGGATCACCATATGATCGCCGGCCACCGATCCGCCGCGCAGCGCCGCAAAGCCGATCGCGCCCTTCGCCCGCGCGCCGGTAATCCCGTCGCGCCCGCTTTCCTTATGGGCTTCCAGATCGATGCTGCGGCCGCGGGCGGCGGCCTGGCCAAGCAATTTGGCGGTGCCGCTCGGCGCGTCGACCTTGTGCCGGTGGTGCATCTCGAAAATCTCGATATCCCAGTCGTCGCCCAGCCGGCTCGCTGCCTGCTCGACCAGCGCCGCCAGCATATTGACGCCCAGCGAGGTATTGCCGGTCTGCAGGATCGGAATCTGCTCCGCCGCCTGGTCGATCGCGGCATGATGCGCGTCTTCCAGCCCGGTGGTGCCGATCACCACCGGCTTGCCCGCCGCGATACAGGCATCCAGCGTCGCCTGCAGCGCCCTGGGCGAGGAAAAATCGACCAGCACATCGCTGGCCGCGACCAGCGCCGCCAGATCATCGCCCTGGTCCGCTCCGCCGGCATGGTCCAGCCCCGCCTCGGCAATCGCCTCTACCAGCGCCTGTCCCATCCGGCCCTTGCTGCCGATAATTCCGATGGCTGTCATATTGCGGTCCCTGTCGTCTTGGTCATTTAATTCCGTTAGTCCTGAGCTTGTCAAACCGAAGGTCGGCGAAGCCAACAACGCTTATAGACGAGAGGCGTGGTTCGACAGGCTCACCACTAACGGTTTTTGGAAAGCGTGCAAAGCTTCTCGACTTCGCTCGAAGCGAACGGTTATGATGGGTCGCATGAACCACAACGAGAACATCGTCATTGCGAGCGTAGCGAAGCAATCCAGGGCTTCGCTCGCGGCTCTGGATTGCTTCGTCGCTGTCGCTCCTCGCAATGACGGCGGGACCGTGCCTCGTCGCGATAGACAATATTGATCCCAGCATGACAAACAGGACTTTTATGAAAGACATCCAGAATATCGTCATCCTGACCGGCGCCGGGATCAGCGCCGAAAGCGGCGTTGCCACCTTTCGCGGTCCGGACGGCCTGTGGGAGGGCCACCGGGTCGAGGATGTCGCCACGCCAGAGGCCTTTGCCCGCAATTCCGAACTGGTCCAGAATTTCTATGACCAGCGCCGTGCCAAGCTGAAGACCGTCCATCCCAATGCGGCGCACAAGGCGCTGGCGAAGCTGGACGCAAAATGGCCGGGCGAGCTGCTGCTGGTCACCCAGAATGTCGACGACCTGCACGACCGCGCCGGCTCGACCCGGCTGCTGCACATGCACGGCGAGCTGAACAGCGCCTGGTGCCTCGCCTGCGACGCGCGCTCGCCGTTCGAGGGGGTGATGGCCGAGGGCCCCGCCTGTCCGCACTGCCATCAGCCCGGTCGGCTGCGGCCCGATATCGTCTGGTTCGGCGAAATGCCCTATCAGATGGAGCGGATCGAGCGGGCGCTGAGCCGCTGCGACCTGTTCGTCTCGATCGGCACTTCGGGCGCGGTCTATCCCGCCGCCGGCTTTGTCCAGACCGCTCGCTATAATGGCGCGCGCACGCTGGAGATGAATCTCGACCCGTCGGAGGGCAGTTTCCATTTTCACGAGAGCCGCATGGGCCGGGCAGGGGATCTGGTGCCCGACTGGGTGGAGGAGGTCCTGTCGCATGGCCTGTGCTGACGGGACCGCGCTGACCGGTCGCTGCCATTGCGGTGCGGTGACGATCAGCGTACCGGCTCCGCCGGCGCAGGTCAGCCGGTGCAATTGCTCGCTGTGCCGCAAGACCGGCTGGATCGGCGGCTACTGGCATCCGGATGCGGTCGCCGTTGCCGCCGCCACCGATACGCTGCACCCCTATGTCCAGGGCGACCGGATGATCACCACCTGGCACTGCGGCACCTGCGGTATCGCCAGCCACTGGACCCCGATCACCGCCCCGCCGGACCGCATGGGCGTCAATATGCGTCTGTTCGATCCCGCCGACTGGCAGCATCTGCCGGTGCAGAAAGTCGACGGCGCCAGTTTCTAGCAGCGCTGATAATGGCCCCGTGCTCCGCACTTGATGCGGAGCTCTGGCGGCAAGAAGCGTCCTTCGGCCGACCAGCTCCGCATCCAGTGCGGAGCACCAAGCCTACAGATCCTCCGTCACCGCCTTCTTGTAAATGGCCGGCCCCAGCGCCGGCGTGGCGGTGCCGAGGACCAGCAGGCGCGCGCGCAGCACCGCGTCGAGAAAGGGTGTCTCCAGCTTCAGGAAGCGGCGCGCCGTCATGCCGAGAAACCGTTCGGAATCGCGCAGGAAATGGGATGTGTCGGAATAGCCTTCATCGATCAGGCGATAGTCATGGGGAGAGTCTGCGAGCTTGAGCGCGACCAGCGATCTTAGGAAACGGGTTCGGGTCAGCAGCGTCTTTGGCGGGAAACCAAAACGGCTGTTCGCCAGCCGCGCCAGACTGTGGACCGGCAGATCGACAGCGCTGGCGAGATCGCCGACAGTCTGGATCGCGTCATCCAGCAACAGCCGGTTGAGCGCCATGATCCGCTGCTCCGCCGGGTGCGGCCGGTTCATCCGCGGCAGGAAAAAACGATCGAAGATGAACTTGACCGCTGGCCCCTGGTCCGACGCCCTGAGTTCGGCAACCAGTTGCTCGCACCCCTCCGGCAGCAGGGATTGCAGCGGCACCATCCGGTCCCGATAGTCAGCCACATCGATGTCGAACAGGCGCGCGACGCCGGCCGGTGTCAGGCTGACGCCCATGCTCACGCCGCTGGACGATGTATGTTTCAGCACCCGGCTGGTGGGACCGTAAAAGCCGGCTTCGAGCAGCGGCGACCAGCGCCAGTCGGGCGCTTCGATGGTCATCGGGCTTTCGGCGAGGGCAAAGCGGATCACCGGCCAGTTGGGCAGCATCCATTCGACCGATCCGACCGATTCGGGGCCCTCGGAATCGAAGATGAAATAGTCGCCGATCAGCCCCTCGAGCGACGCGTGCGGCTGTTCCCAGCGCATCGCCCCGTGCGGGAGCAATCCAAACTTGGCCGGATCAATCCCCGGCACATGCGACCCGCTTTCAATCATCGCGCGCCACTAGCCGATCGCGCCATTGCGATCCAGCAGGATATTGCGAGGGTTTCACGGCGCATTCTGGACCATGGTGCCGTGCGCCGCGCCCGATGCGGAGCCCTGTCGGCAAGAGCCGCTCTCCCCGAACCAGCCCCCTGACCGGCCCGGGTCAAAGGCCCTATAAATTCACCGTGACGAACAGATAGATCACCCACAGCGCCATCGCGACAATCGCGATCGTCGTGCCCATCACGCCGGCCTGGCGAAAGCGCACCGAGCCGGTGCTGTGATGCTGGTACATGCCAATGATATGGGCCACCCGAGCGACCAGAAACAGCGCCGCCAGTCCGGTCAGCGTCCAGTGACGGGCGCTGGTCATTTCCAGCAGCGCCATCAGGATCAGCGCGATAGGCGCATTTTCGGCGAGATTGGCATGGGCGCCGCGGACCATCTTCATCTTCTCGTCCTGGCCGGCTCCAAACATGGTTCCGGTGCGGATGCGCTGGCCGATCACCTGGAATTTCAGGAAGATCAGCAGCAGCGCGCAAATGGCGGCGGCGAGTGCGGTTACCGGTAAGGTCATGGTCTGGTCCCCCTTGAGCGAGCAACTATCCGCCAGCGGCAGCGAAAAGGCAAGGCCGGCTGGCAGTGTTCAAGTTTGCGGGGTGCCACAGCTTTTGCAATACGGATCCTTGGGCAGATTGATGCTGCGCATCGATGGGGCAAGTCCATCAAAAAGCTGAAGTTTTCCGGCCGGATCCTGGCCGAAGCCGGTGACCACGCGGATCGCCTCCATCGCCGCGAAACTGCCCATCAGCCCGACCATCGCGCCGAGCACGCCAACTTCGCTGCAATTGTCGCAATCATCGGGGTCGAGCGCGTCGCCGACGAAGCAGCGGTAGCAGGGCTTGTCCGCTTCCCAGCCGCGGAAGGTGCCGAGCTGCCCCTGGAACTGCCCGATCGCCGCAGAAACCAGCGGTACATGGTGTTTCACCGAAAGGTCAGAGACCAGCAGGCGGGTCTGGTAATTGTCGCTGCCGTCGATGATCGCGTCGAACGGCGCAAAAAATTCTGCGCCATCGCCGGGCAGCTTTTCTGAACTAAGTCTTTGATTTAATGGAATTATCTCAACATCAGGATTGATACGCTGCGCGGCAACTTTGGCAACTTCCACTTTCGCCTTCCCGACATCCTTTTCGCCAAACAAAACCTGCCGCTGCAGATTCGAAAGCGACACGACATCATCATCGATGATGGTCAGCGCGCCAATTCCCGCCGCCGCCAGATATTGAATCGCCGGACAGCCAATCCCGCCAGCTCCCACGACCAGCACATGGGCATCAAGAATCTTCTTCTGCCCCACCCCGCCAATATCCCTGAGCACAATATGGCGAGCATAGCGGTCGAGCTGTGCATCTGAAAGGTCCAATAGCTTACCAGTAGAATTTCAGGATGCTGCGCCGCCAAGCGGGCTTTTCATCGGGCGTAGGCTTCATATTATTTTTGCCTTCACGGGCAAAATATTCGCCCACATATTTTTCCAAAGCCGGACACTGGATGGAGATTGGCGTCACCTGACGGAGACTGCCCTTGCCATCGGTCAGCAGAAGTACCTCGACGAAATAATATTCGCCGTCGTTAACCTTCTGCGTTGGCTTGCATCCGGCCGTTAGTTTTTTTGCCTTGAGCGACTCCTGATAGCCATATTCTGGGTTGGTCCGAAATTCTGCAACCTGCACCTCATTCAAGTCGTCAGGCACTGGCGGTAGATCTGCGCTTGCGATCGGACTTGCCTGCAGTGCTGTTGCCAAGATTAGCGTTGAAATGCTCATTTCCTACACTCCTGTTGAGCCAAAGCCACCCTCTCCTCGCGCAGTTCCGTCGAGTCGGTCAACCTCTTTGAGAACCCCGCGCTGTACCGGAGCCACAACGATCTGCGCGATCCGGTCGCCGCGCTCGATGATGAAATCCTCCTCGCCATGGTTGAGCAGGATGATCTTCAATTCTCCGCGATAATCGCTGTCGATCGTGCCGGGCGAATTGGGAATGCCGACACCCTTTTTCAGGGCAAGGCCGGAGCGGGGGCGGACCTGGATTTCATAGCCCTGCGGAATGGCAAAAGCCAGCCCGGTCCCGACCAGTCCGCGATGGCCGGGAGCGATTACGATATTCTCGGCGGCGCGCACGTCCATGCCGGCGGAGCCGCTGGTCTCATAGGATGGCAGCGGCAAGTCACCGGCGTGAGCGAGCCGCTTGACGGAAATATCAACAGGTTCAAGCATCGGCCAGTTCCTCGCCAATCCGGGCAACCAGTCGGCGTGCCACTTCTGCCTTGGGCAGACGTTCCCAGATTTCGCTGCCGCTCCGGGTGACGAGATGCACGCTGTTGTCGGCGCCGCCCATCACGCTGTCCCCGACCGGACCGGAGACATCATTGGCGACAATCCAGTCGCAGGATTTTTTCTCGAGTTTTGCTTTGGCATGCTGGTCAATCTTCTCCGTTTCTGCGGCAAAGCCGATCAGCAGACCAGGGCGCTGCTCGTGCCGGGCAAGGCCTGCCAATATATCGGGGTTTTCGGTCAACTGAAGCGGAGCCGGGGCGGCGCCTTCCTTCTTGATTTTCTGTTCTGCCGGACTGTCGGCGCGCCAGTCGGCGACGGCCGCGACCATGACGGCGACATCGGCGGGCAGGGCGCCTAGCACTGCTTGGTCCATTTCCCGTGCGGTTTCGACATCGATTCGCATCACGCCCGCCGGCGTTGGCAGATGGACAGGTCCGGCGACCAGAGTCACGCGCGCTCCGGCCTCGGCAGCGGCAGCGGCAATGGCAAAGCCCTGGCGGCCGGAAGAACGGTTGGCGATATAGCGCACCGGGTCGATCGGTTCATGCGTGGGCCCCGCTGTAACCAGAACATGTTTGCCATGGAGCGGGCGATGCTGGTCCGGAGCAAAGGCGGGCTGTCCGTCGAGCGGATTGGGACCGAGTTCATTTTTACCCGGAAGCTCTGCCGTTCGGTCCTCGTCCAGGCGGTGTGTAATCTCAGCCATGATCGCTTGCGGATCCGGCAGTCGGCCGGGGCCAAATTCACCGCAGGCCATATCGCCCTCATCGGGCTGCATGACGATGATGCCATCCGTCCTCAGCTGGGCGATATTGCGCTGGGTTGCGGCATGCTGCCACATGCGCACATTCATCGCCGGCACGGCCAACACCTGGGTATCGGTTGCCAGCAGCACAGTGGTGGCCAGATCGTCCGCGATGCCCCCCGCCATTTTTGCCAGAAGATTCGCGGTGGCAGGACAGATGACAATCAGATCCGCCTCGCGGCTCAGCTGGATGTGGCCCATTTCCGTCTCGTCCTTTAGGGACCAGAGGGTCGTGTGCACCTCGTTTTCCGACAGGGCGGCCAAGGTCATCGGGGTCACGAACTGCGCGCCCGCCTCGGTCAGCACGCAGCGGACCGTCATGCCGGATTTCCGGATCAAGCGAATGAGTTCCGCCGCCTTGTAGGCCGCGATGCCGCCGCCGATGATCAGCAAGATATGTTTGGGTTTTGCCATTCTTTTCGATTTAGGGACAAGCTGGCTCAAAGCCAAGCAACATGTGAACTGGCATGGGCAGGCCCGGTTTGACCCGTCATCCCCAGAGGAACATCGCGGCGGCACCTGCAGCGCCGGCAATGATTGTGGTCACCGCATAGCGCCAGAATCCTCCGGGCGGACCTTTTCTCCGCCTGTCCCACATCAGTTCGACGTCTGCCAAGGGCAGGGCAGGCGGTGCTCCGCCCTTGCGGGGAAGCTGAGCGTCGAGCCGGCGGACAATATCGGGCAGCATCAGGATCGTTTCGAGATCATCATTGATCCGGTCGGCAATCGCAGCCTCCGGTCCCAGCTCACCGCGGATCCACTGTTTCACATAGGGCCCGCTGGTGTCCCACATATTGATCTGGGGGTTGAGATCGGTGGCAATGCCCTCGACCATCACCATTGTTTTCTGCAGCAGCAGCAGGTGCGGCTGGGTTTCCATGTCGAAGTCGCGGGTGATCGCGAACAGGCCGTCGAGCATATCTCCGACCGAGAGTTCGCTGACCGGCTTGCCACGCATCGGCTCGCCGACTGCGCGCAGAGCCGTGGCGAAATCCTCCATGCTGTGATGATCCGGGACATATTGCGCTTCGAAATGGATCTCGGCCACCCGCCGGTAGTTGCCGGTGGTCAGGCCGTAAAGAATTTCCGCCAGCCAGACGCGGGCCTTTTTGTTGATCCGCCCCATGATGCCGAAATCGATCGCGACGATCGTGCCGTCGGCTTTGACGAAAAGATTGCCCTGATGCATGTCGGCGTGGAAATAGCCGGCCTCGATCGCCTGCTTGAGAAACGTGTGCACCAGCCGGTTGGCGATCGCGTCCAGATCATGACCGGCCGCGACCAGCGCCTCACGGTTGGAAATCTTGATGCCGTCGACCCAGTCGAGCGTGAGGACCCGGCCCGAGGTCCGGTCCCAGTCAATCGCGGGAATCTCGTACTGGTCTACTTGGGCCATATGCTCGGCCAGTTCCGAAGCGCTGGCCGCTTCACGGCGCAGATCCAGTTCGCGCATCGTCCAGCGGCGGAAATTGGCAATGACCAATTGCGGGCGCAGACGTTTCGCCTCGCCCCCCAGAGCCTCGAGATGGGCGGCGGCCCATTCATAGGTTTCAATATCCCGGCTGAATTTCTTGATGATGCCGGGACGCAGTACCTTGACCGCCACATCCTTGCCTTCCAGCGTGGTTGCCCGGTGCACCTGAGCGATGGAGGCGGCGCCGACCGGATCGGGGTCGATATGACTGTACAGTTCGTCCAGCGACTTGCCGAGACTGAGTTCGATCTCGTCGCGAATCTGCGCAAAAGGAACGGGCGGCAGGCTGTCCTGCAGTTGCAGCAGATCGCGCGCGGCCGCTTCGCCGATGACGTCGGGACGGGTGGCCAGCGTCTGGCCCAGCTTGATCGCCGCCGGCCCGATTGCCTGCAGCGCTGCGGAATAATTCGGCTCTTTCGGCTGGAACGTCCCGATCCGCGCGATACGGAACAGACGCCGCACTTGCGGTGGTGTCGCCTTGTGCTTCTCGAGATCGCGCAGCGCACCATGTTTGGCAAGCGTGCGGCCCCATTTGAGCAAGCGGAAAATATGGGTACGGTTGCTGGTCATCTCTGGCGGCTGTTCAGATCTTCCAGCCGCTGTGAATAGCGACCAGGCCGCCCATCATTGGCTCAACCTTCGTCTGGCTGAACCCGGCGGCCTCGATCATCGCGCGAAATTTTTCCATCGGCGGAAATTTTGCGATCGATTCGGCAAGATAGCGGTAGCTGGCCTCGTCGTTCGCGACCATCTTGCCGACCTTGGGCAGGATCTTGTGGGAATAGGTTTCGTAGACTTTGTCGAACCCCGGCCATTTGGTCTGGGAAAATTCCATGCAATAGAACCGGCCGCCATATTTGAGGACGCGGTGCGCTTCGGCCAGTGCCTTGTCGATATGGGTGACATTGCGGATGCCGAAGACGATCGTATAGGCATCAAAATGGGCGTCGGGGAAGTTCAGTTCCTCGGCATTTTGCTGGCTCCAGACCAACCGTGTTTCGTCTTTCGCCAGCGCCCGGTCGACGCCCTCAGCCAGCATTTCCGCATTGATGTCCGCGACAGTGATATGGGCGCCGCTGTCGACCATGCGAAAGGCAATATCGCCGGTACCACCGGCCATATCCAGAATATTCTCGCCGGCGCGCGGCTTGACCCGGCGGACGAAGCGGTCCTTCCAAAGCCGGTGAGTGCCGGCGCTCATCGCGTCGTTCATCACGTCATATTTCGAGGCAACGCTCGAAAAGACCGCCCCGACCTTGCCGGTCTTCTCGCTCTCGTCGACCTCTTCATAGCCGAAGGAGACGGTTTTGCTTTCGATAGCCATTTCCTGCCTGTGCTGATTTTTCTTTGGCAACCCAAGTAGACGAGCCTTGGCAGCACTGCAATCACTCTGTAGCTGCCCATTGGACCGTAAGGGGTTAGGACCATCATGCCTGAGCTGCCAGAAGTGGAAACGACCGTTGCCGGGTTGCGCCCCGTGCTCGAAGGGCAGCGGCTGACTCTGGTCGAACCGCGGCGAGCGGATCTGCGCTGGCCCATTCCGGTCGATTTGAGGCAACGGATGACCGGGGCGGTGGTGACCTCCTTGGGCAGACGCGCAAAATACGGGCTGGTCGAGACCGATCGCGGCGACATGATGATTTTCCATCTCGGCATGTCGGGCCGCTGGCGGATCGATCCCGAGGAAATCGAGAAACACGACCATCTGCTGCTCGAAACCGAATCGGGTCACCGGCTGGCGCTCAACGATCCGCGGCGATTCGGCTCGCTGGATATTGTGCGCGCTGCAGACCTCGCGAATTACAGGCCTTTTATATTGATGGGACCGGAGCCGCTGGGAGACGATTTTACCGGAGAATATCTGAAAATCGCTACCAGGGATCGCAAGGCACCAATCAAACAGCTGCTGCTCGACCAGCGGATAGTCGCGGGGCTGGGCAATATATATGTCTGCGAGGCGCTTCATATGGCCGGTATATCGCCGCGGGCGAAGGGCGGCGCGATCTCGAGGCCCCGCTATCAGCGGCTGGTTGACGCGATCAAGCGGGTGCTGATCGCCGCCATCGCTGCCGGAGGGTCCTCGCTGAGGGATTTCGTGCAACCTAGCGGAGAACTGGGCTATTTCGCGAAGGACTGGCTGGTATATGGCCGCGAAGGGCAGGCCTGCCAATGCGGTGCGCTGGTGCAGCGGCGAGTCGACAGCGGACGGTCAACCTTTTACTGTTCGCGATGCCAGAAATAAGCGGCTCACTAAGCTATTGACGAGAATCGGCTGTCACGCTATTGGCCGCCGTCTTGAGCCGGTAGCGGTACGCAACGTCCCGGCGTTTAATTTCAGATTTTGAGGGTTTTTCATGGCTAATACGCCGCAAGCAAAAAAACGTATCCGTCGCAACACGCGCCGCACCGCGATTAACAAAAATCGCCTGAGCCAGATCCGCACCAAGATCAAGGCCGTCGATGCAGCCGTCGAGGCTGGCGACAAGGACGTCGCAGCTGCGGCATTGAAAGCAGTGCAGCCTGAACTGGCTCGTGGTGTCAGCAAGGGCCTGTATCACAAGAATACCGCTTCACGGAAGTTTAGCCGCCTGACAAAACGGGTTGCCGCGCTGCAAACCGCTTAATCGGATTTTCAGACCTGAACAGAAAAACCCGCCCGATTGTGGCGGGTTTTCTTTTGCCTGCTGTCTGTTCGATTGCTCCACTATTCGCCTGAACCGGGTGACGGAACGTTGCGATATCATGCGAGCGCCCTGTCCTTGATGCCGGATTTTGCTTGTGCAGCCGCCGTTATAGGGTGCAAGTTGGTCAGAAGGATCAATTCGTCGCTGTTCAAAGCCGGTTCAGCACGCCTCCTTTATCATACAGCTAAAGTTACTGAGTAATCTGAAGGATAAAAGATGAGTATTTTGGGTAAATTTGGAATCACACGAAAGGGGCTTCCGCTGCTCGCACCGCTCGCGGTGCTGACTCTGGCAGCTTGCGCCACTCCCTTCCGTGCCGACGTGCAACGCTTCGTCGCTCTTCCGGACACAACTGGCCAAAGCTTTGCGGTCGTGGCTGACGATCCCGAGCTGGCGGGCGGCTTGGAGTTCGGGCAATATGCGTCACTGGTCGAACAGCGTATGATGGATCTTGGCTATCGCCGAAGCGCCGACCCCGCGGCAGCGGAGCTGATTGTCAGAATGGATTATGACATCGACAAGGGTCGGGAAAAAGTGGTGGCCGATTATGACCCCTTCTATCCCACTGGCCGATTCGGCGGATATTACGGACGCCATCGCTATCTCTATGGATTCCACGACCCGTTCCTGTTCGGCGGGCCGGCTTTTTCCGGCTATAACGGTGTTCGCAGCTTTACCGTGTACACGACCGAACTGGATATGAAGATCGACCGGGCAGTTGATGGTGAGCGTCTGTTTGAGGGCAAGGCCGAAGCATTGTCGCGTTCAAAGAACCTGACCTATCTTGTGCCGAACCTGGTCGAAGCGATGTTTACCGACTTTCCGGGGAACAGCGGCGAGCGGGTCCGTATTTCGGTCGCTCCCGAGCAAAAATAAGCCAGGCGCTGCTCCGCCAATCAGCTTTCAAGCTGGCGGAGCAGCATCCGGACATCATTGTCCATTTCACTGTCCTCGCCGCGCAGATGCTCGACCAGCTTGACGGCATGGATCACTGTACTGTGGTCACGGCCGCCGAATTTCCGGCCGATCTCGGGATAGCTGCGAGGCGTCATCACTTTTGCCAGATACATGGCAACCTGTCGCGGACGGGCGACGGCACGGGCGCGGCGCTTGGATGACATCTCGTTGCGGTCGAGTCGGTAATATTCGCAGACCGTGCGCTGGATTTCGTCGATCGTGATCCGGCGGCGGCAGGCGCTCAATATGTCGGACAACTGCTCTTCGGCCAGTTCCCGGCTGATCTCGCGTCCCGTGAGTTGGGCATAGGCCAGCAGCTTGTTGAGACCGCCTTCCAGTTCACGCAAATTGCGGCTGATCGTGCGGGCGAGAAAATCGACAACCTCTTCCGAGACATGCTGGTGCGGCATTGTTGCCAGGCGATGCTGTAGAATGTCGCGGCGCAGTTCAAGCCCGGCGGACTGTATGTCGGCGACCAGGCCCATGGACAGGCGCGAGAGCAGGCGCTGGTCGACACCATCCAGTGCCTGCGGCGGACGGTCTGCTGCCACCACCACGCGCTTGCCCTGGCTGATCAGCGAGTCGACCGTGTGGAGAAATTCTTCCTGGGTGGAATTCTTGCCGACGATGAACTGGATATCATCGATCATCAACAGGTCCGCTTCGCGCAGGGATGCCTTGAATTCCATGCCCTCGTTGCGCCGCATGGCGGAAACAAATTCGATCATGAATCGTTCGGCCGACATGTAGATGATGGTCGCGGAGGGAAATTCCTCACGAAAGGCGTGGCCGATCGCATGCATCAGGTGCGTCTTGCCCTGTCCGGTCGAGGACTGGAGATAGAGCGGGCTGAACAACGGCTTGTCTGCCGCGGCCGTGCGCTGGGCGGCATTTAGGGCCAGGACGTTGGAATGGCCGGCAATAAACTGGTCGAACGTCATCCGTGGATCTAGGTCCAGACGAAATTTGCTTTGGGGAAGAGTCGTTGCCGCTTGCGGAGCAGAGTCATTGCCATGCGCCATCGGCACAATCTTGGCGGAGCCGGACTGGGCCCGAAATACAAGCTGATTTACCGCCGAGTCATGGGCTTTCCAGGCCAGCGACAGGCGCTCGGCGTAGCGATCCCGCACCCAGGCGGCAGCGAATTCGGAGGGCAGTTCGAGCTGCAACATACCTGTATTCGAATCAAAGGCGGACAATTTGATCGGCTTGATCCACTGGCCGAAAATCTGGGCACCCAAATCGCGGCGAAGGCCGGCACAGATTTTGATCCAGATGGTTTCCAGGTCGGATGACGTAACAATCTCCCCGGAAGCAGGCCTGCTCACTGGCAGCCTGTCATTCCGGTCTTCTATTTTTTCGTTCACAAACATCCCCCGACAACTTCCCAGTTTGGTGCCCGATTACAACACCGACAATTGACCGCAGACCCAGATTTAAGCCGATCTGCCTTACCCCCAGCCATGGGAATGAATCAGGCACAACCGATCTGATGTTGAAAACACGTTTTCAACGGTCATCTATATTTTCAAATTAGGCTCGGATATTGCAATCGTAGCCACCAGCCGAGCCTCTCTAGTAAGCCCGTCGGAGTGAGTCGATCAAGCGCCGCAGTGTAAAAAAAATGAAATATTTCGATTGACAGCGGCAAGCCCCGGTTTTTTCTAAATATCTTTGTAAAGTGTTGTAAACAAAGCATTATATGCTGTGGATAAAGAGGCATAACTGGCGAATCGCGGAGTCAGCTTGGATTTTGGTTATAGGCTGAAGGGTCATGTCAGAAGCGTGTGAAAAATTTGCTGCGGAACAACTTGTTGGTCCCGAAGCGCAAATAGGCTTGCCAAAGGCACGATGATTTGGCAATGGCGCTCGCCTAGCCCAATGATGCTACCAAGCATCTGGTCATGGGGCGATTAGCTCAGTTGGTAGAGCGCTTCGTTTACACCGAAGATGTCGGCGGTTCGAGCCCGTCATCGCCCACCACCACCATTCCGACGCAGAGTCGGAGTTGGTGTGCAGCGTTCATTCGCTTCAGCCGAAATGGGATAGCGCTATTACGCGGGCCGCTGTGTGTCCAACCAACCTCATAGCAACCGAAGCAGAGCCAGTCCGGGCATCGCCAGGCCAAACCATTCGTGCCAGTCCATTTGGGCTCCGCCAGCGGAGCAGACCGGAAAGGCGTTGTTCAGCCGTTCGTCAGCGTATCTTCCAGCAATGCGGCAGCCTTGGCGCCATCCCAGTCCATGGCCCCGATCACTCGCCAGACTTCCTTGCCCTGCGCGTCATAGAGCACGGTGGTCGGCATCAGGCCCGACCCGAAGCCGAAGCTCAAACCATTTTCCGGGTCAACATAGGGTTCCAGTTCCTGAAAATTGCCGCGTTCGAAAAACGGGACCACCTTTTCGGCGCCCTGGATGTCCTGAGACACGACCAGTACCTTAAGCCGTTCTTTTTCCCGCGCGGCCAGTTTATCCAGCATCGGCATTTCGACAATGCAAGGCGCGCACCATGTCGCCCAGATGTTCACCAGCAACGGCTTGCCGGTGAAGTCGCGCAATCGGACCGTGCTGCCGTCTGGGGCCTGGAAGGGCGTGTCGACCATCGCCGTGCCGCGCTGGGAAATGTCCAGCTTGCCGACCATGCCCTTGCCGCTCTCGATCGTCTCGCCATCTTCCTGAGGCTTGCTGTCAGCAAATTCTTGCCCCGCTTCGCCGGAGTCTCTATCGCAGGCCCCTAGGCTCACCAACAGCATCATCGACAGGACGGTACGCATCACTAAAGTCACGAAAAATTCCAATGTCATGTGGGGCGGCAGATTTGCCGATGGCCCTTCATCAATCATGCGCGAGATAAACGCCTCCATACCTTTCGACAAGAAATTATGGCGGCACGACATCCGCGCGAGCCTGGCTCATGTGGCCATGCTGGCGGAGCGGGGGATCGTCGAGGCGAAAGATGCGACACAAATCATCAACGGTCTGAACCAGATTGCCCAGGAGTATGAAGCGGACGGAATAGCCGAAAATCTCGATCTGGAAGACATCCACATGCATGTGGAAGCCCGTCTTTCGGAGATTGTCGGGCCAGCGGCGGGACGGTTGCATACTGCCCGCTCGCGCAATGACCAGGTCGCGACCGATTTCCGGCTATGGGTGCGCGATGCCATGGATATGGCTGACAGCGCTCTGGCTGCCCTGCAGAAGGCGCTTGTCGCGCGTGCGGAAGAGCATACCGATACAATCATGCCGGGCTTTACCCATCTGCAGTCGGCCCAGCCGGTCAGCCTCGGCCATCATCTCATGGCTTATTATGAGATGATCCGGCGCGATCGTTCTCGCTTCGCCGATGCAAGGCGACGGATGAACGAGTCGCCGCTCGGTGCTGCCGCACTGGCAGGGACCGGATTCCCGATTGATCGTGAGAACACAGCATCGGCGCTGGGCTTTGATCGTCCGACCGCCAATAGCCTGGATTCGGTTTCGGACCGGGATTTCGCTCTCGACTATCTGATGGCCGCAACCCAGTGCAGCCTGCATCTCTCGCGTCTGGCCGAGGAATTCGTCATCTGGGCGAGCCAGCCGTTCGGTTTCATCAAATTGCCGGACAGTTTTTCAACCGGCTCCTCGATCATGCCGCAGAAGCGCAATCCGGACGCCGCCGAACTGGTGCGCGGCCATTGCGGGCGCATCGCCGGCGCGATGAACGCGCTGGTGATCACCATGAAAGGGCTGCCGCTCGCCTATTCTAAGGACATGCAGGACGACAAGCCCCCCGTATTCGAAGCCCATGATCTGCTTGGCCTGTCGATCGCCGCCATGGCCGGCATGGTCGCGGAAGTGGAATTCAGCGGCCAGCGGATGCGCGCGCTGGCGGAATCAGGATATTCCACCGCGACCGATTTTGCCGACTGGCTGGTGCGGGAGGCAAAACTGCCGTTTCGCGAGGCGCATCATGTCACAGGCGCGGTGGTGGCTCTGGCGGAGCAACAGAATTGCAGCTTGGCCGATCTGACGCTTGAACAGTTTCAGGCGATTGACAAGCGCATCGGTTCCGATGTGTTCAGCGTACTCAGTGTCGATGCTTCGGTGGCGAGCCGCTCCAGCTATGGCGGGACCGCGCCGGATCAGGTAAGGGTTCAGATCGCCAGGGCACAAAAAGCGTTGGGCTTGGAGAGCTGAAATGAAGAAAATTCCTTCGATCCTGCTGCTGGCCGGTGTGACGGTCATGCTCGCCGCATGCGGCAACCGTGGCGCCTTGCAGCCCGCAAAGGGTGAAGCGCTGCCTCCACCCGTCTATGGTGAAATGAAAGCGCCCAGCGGAGAAGAGCTGCTGGTCCCTTCAAGCCAGGCAAAACCGGAGCGCAGTGACGAACTGCTGCGCCGTTCGGAAAAACGGCAGGATGACGAATTTGACCTGCCGCCCCCCGGCTAACCCCGTTCCAACCGTTTGAAAGTACAAGATTTTGGACCATTTCCAGCTTAAAAATGGTGTTTTGCACGCGGAAGATATTCCTTTGTCGCAAATCGCGAAAGAAGTCGGCACGCCGGTGTATGTCTATTCCCGGGCGACGCTCGAGCGCCATGCGCGCGTCTTTCGTGAAGGCCTGAAAGATGCCGGTAAAATTCACCTCGCATTCGCGGTCAAGGCGAATCCCAATCTGGCGGTCCTGCGGATTCTGGCCAATCAGGGTTATGGCGCCGATGTCGTCTCCGGCGGTGAATTGCAGCGGGCGCTGGCGGCGGGAATGAAGGCGGAAGACATCGTCTTTTCCGGAGTTGGCAAAAGTCGCGAGGAACTGGCGCTCGGCCTCGACAAGGGCATCGGGCAGTTCAATCTCGAATCGGAAGAGGAAGGCGAGATGCTGGCGGAGATAGCAGCCACCCGGGGCGTGAAGGCGTCCGCAACGCTGCGGGTCAATCCCGATGTCGATGCGGGAACCCATGCGAAGATTTCAACCGGCAAGAAGGAAAATAAATTCGGAGTCGCGATTGATGTCGCGCCGGATATTTATGCCCGTCTTGCGAAATTCGAGGGACTGAACCTGCGCGGGGTGGCCGTCCATATCGGCAGCCAGTTGCAGCGGCTTGACCCGCTTGAAAAATGCTATGCAAGAATGGGTGAACTGGTGACGCAGTTGCGCAGTGCGGGACATGTCATCACGCATGTCGATCTGGGCGGCGGCCTTGGCGTACCCTACAAGCCGGAGGACAACCCGCCTAGTCCTGCGGAATATGGCGCGATGGTTGCGCGGGTGACGCAGGGCTGGGACGTGACCCTGATGTTCGAACCCGGCCGGGTCATCGCCGGCAATAGCGGGGTCATGATCACCAAGGTGATCCGGATCAAACCCGGCCTGGACAGCGATTTTGTGATCGTTGACGCAGCGATGAACGATTTGATGCGGCCAGCCATTTATGACGCGTGGCATGATTTTGAGGCCGTGGAGCCAAGCGGCGAGACCATGGTGGCATCGATCGTCGGTCCAATCTGCGAGAGCAGTGACATTTTCGCCAAGGAGAGGGTGGTTGATCGCGTGCAGACGGATGATCTCGGCATATTCCGCACCGCCGGCGCCTATGGTGCAACCATGGCGAATACCTATAACAGCCGGCCTCTGGTGCCGGAGGTGTTGGTCGATGGCGATCGCTATGCGGTGGTCGCCGACCGGATCGAGCCGGCAACGATCATGGCGGCCGAACATGTGCCCGACTGGCTGAAATGAACCAGCTGCCGATCTTTGTGAATCTTTCCGGGCGAAAGGTCATATTGCTAGGCACTGGAGAAATGGCGGATGCAAAGCGGCGGCTGTACGAACGCGCTGGCGCCGTGATGGTCGACGATGAAGCCGCTTCGGACGCTGCGCTAGCGGTGGTTGCCCTTGAGGATGATGAGGAAGCCCTGGCCGCAGTCAAGCGGCTCAAGGCGCGAGGTCTTCTGGTCAATGCGGTCGATCGGTCTGCCTTGTGCGATTATACGACACCGGCGCTTGTCGACCGCGATCCGGTTCTGATCGCCATTAGCACCGGTGGAGCCTCCGCAGGTCTTGCGAAGTCGCTGCGTCAGCGGCTGGAACAACTGATACCGGGGAATCTCGGCATTCTCGCCAGCGGCCTTTCTGCTGCGCGGGATCGGATCAAGCAGATCTGGCCTGAAGGCTCCGAGCGTCGCAAGGCCATTGATGCGGCCCTGGACCCTGGCGGCGTTCTTGATGTTTTGTCGGAAAGCTCGTCAGCCAATCTCGAAACCTGGCTGGCCATGCCTTTCGCAAAGGACCTCTCCGAAGTTGAGGATATGCTGCTGACCAGCGCGGATCCGGATGATCTCACCTTGCGGCAAGCCCGCCTGCTGGGCCGCGCCGACCAGATTTTTGCCAGCGCCGACGTGCCGAAAGCCTTGCTCGACCGTGCCAGGGCCGATGCGGAACGTTTTGACCTGGCGCTGTGGGACGAGAAACCGGCGAAAGGCCTGACCGTGCGAATCAGGATCAAGACATGATACCGGTGCTATCGGATCTCGCGAAGGCGGATATCGTGACCGTATTGCAAATCGCCATGGCACCGGCTTTTCTCTTGGTTGCCATGGGAAGCATGCTCAATATTTTTACCGGCAGGCTGGCCCGGATCATTGACCGCTCCCGGCTCATGCAAAATCGTTTTCTCGAAACCGAGGGAGCGGAGCATATTTTATGCGTCAACGAATTGCGGGATCTGCAGTTGCGGATCAAATATGTGAACAGCGCCATCTATTTCAGCGTCGTTAGCGCCATTGTGGTCTGTATTCTGATCGGCTTGTTATTTGTCATGGGGCTGACCAGCTATCCGCTGCTGGCAGAAGTTGTCGCAGGCGCTTTCATCACCGCAGTGCTTTTGCTTTCGGTGGCCCTTATCCAGTTCTTCCGCGAAGTGCGGATCGGTATTCGCGATTTCATGATCCGCGAGGAGTATCTAGAAAATTCTGACCGCGCGAAATGAAAAGAGGCTGCCGGTCCCGAAGGACCAACAGCCTCTGAACATGGGTCAGCGGTAGGAAGTGCCGCTGCCGGGTTGCCTGATTTCTAGATCAGATATGCCCCCCGAACGGATTTTTCCGACCCCTGTGCTGAACCATGAGACATCGGACCACCTCCTTTCGCTTGTGAATGAAATACGAACTGTTGCATTGAACTTCTCTCCGCTGTTCGACCATTGTGGTGTGAATCAAATCCGACTCGTGAACAAGACTTGAAATTTTTTATTTTGCTGTCACAATTGCGCGTTCCGGCCTGATAAGCATCGGATTACCGGCGACAATCTTCCACCACACGACTGAATTCCGGCCAAGCGGGGATTGCGAGCGACCGCAGGCCGCTGGTTTCAACCGCAAAGCGGCCGCGGCTATAGGCGATACGGTCCATCATGAGGTCGCCAGGAGATACCGAGATCGCGGCATAGGCGGGCGTTCCGCCACTGTTGGCAGCTGGATAGGATGCCTGCCCGGCGCTGGCCCGCAATAGCATGGTGGCCCCGTTTCCAACCGCACCGGCGCGGGAGAGGAACAATTGCCGACGCGATTGATCGCAGCGGATAATGAATACCGCGTCTTTTCCGATTTCGCCGAAAAGCGCCAGCGAACCACGGCCATCCTCCCGATATGTCCAGGTACCAGGGGTGATCGGCCAATCAATCCAGTTGTCCGAAAGCGGGGCTGGTGCTGGCGCGGGGGTTGCGACAGGTTTGATGGGCTCGGGAGCTGGAGCCGGTTCGGGGATCGCCGTCGAGCAGCCTGCGAGAGCAAGCAGCGCGAAGGGAAGGAGGCGAGGGATAGCAATGATTCTCATAGCCAAGGAATATGGCCAAAAGGATCGGGCTAGGCTAGTCCTCATTTCCGATGTCCAGTTCAGAACCCAAAGTCGCGAAGCAACGCGTTGACCAGCTGTTGGCCGATCGCGGCCTCGCCGACAGCCGCGCCAAGGCGCAGGCCTATATCATGGCAGGCCTGGTGAGCGTGGCGGGAAAGAAAATCGACAAGCCGGGTCACAAGATTGCCAGCGATGCAGCGATTGAACTCAAAGGCAAAGACCATCCCTGGGTGTCGCGCGGCGGTATCAAGCTGGACCATGCGCTGCGTCATTTCGCGATAGATTTCGCCGGGATGACCGCAATGGATGTCGGCAGCAGCACGGGGGGCTTCACCGACGTATTGCTCCAGGGCGGGGCGAAGAAAGTCTACGCAGTGGATAGCGGGACCAACCAGTTGGCCTGGAAGCTGCGCCAGGACGAACGGGTTGTGGTGCACGAGCAGACCAGCGCCCGAATCCTGACCGAACAGCATATTCCGGAAAAGATCGACCTCATCGTATGCGATGCCAGTTTCATCTCGCTGGTCAAGGTGCTGGAACGACCGCTGGAGTTCGCCAAGCCAGGCGCGATACTGGTGGCGCTGGTGAAACCACAATTTGAAGCGGAGCGCAGCGATGTCGGCAAAGGCGGCGTGGTCCGCGATGAAGCGGTTCGCCAGGCGGCCTGTGACAAAGTCAGAGACTGGCTGATCGCAAGCGGCTGGAACATCATGGGGGTTACGGAAAGCCCTATTACCGGCCCCAAGGGCAATGTGGAATTTCTTATCGGTGCCCGTGCAGGCACGGGCGATCAGCGGTGACCGTGAAGATTGCATCCCACGGGTTGTTATTGCCCGCACTTCATCTTAGCTGAAGCTCTATGACAAAAACATCTGATACAGCCTCCTCGCCCGCAATGCCGGATATCGGTGCATCTGTTCAGCGACTGATCAGTGACGGGTCAACGTGGCTTTCGAACCACTATATGGAACTTCTTCTTGCAGTTGCCATAGGTACCGCAATCTTCTTCCTGCTCGGAGCGATCAAGCGTTTGGCCGCGCGATATGTGCGGAACAACGACGACCTGACAGGCTATCGGGCGATCCTGGGCAAGACCATTGCCCGTACCAGCAAATTTTTCATGCTGATGGTATCTGCGGAACTGGTCGTGAATTTTGCCAGCGCCCCGTCGAGCGTTGACCGGGTGGTGCACATATTGTTCACGATTTCGGCGGTGTTGCAAGTTGCTTTCTGGCTGCGGGAAGTCATTCTCGGACTGATCGTCCGCCGGACCTCGCAGGACCCGGATCAGCATGAGACGCTGGAAAATGCGATGACGCTCATCCGTCTGCTGGTTACGTTCGTGGTTTTTGCCGTCGCGGCCATCATGATCCTGGACAATCTGGGTGTGGATGTGACCGGCCTGATCGCCGGTCTGGGAGTCGGCGGTATCGCTATCGGTCTGGCGGCCCAGGGCATTTTCTCCGATCTGTTCGCGGCCCTGTCGATCATTTTTGACAAGCCGTTCCGCCGCGGCGAGACGGTCAGCTACGATACGACGGTGGGAACAATTGAGAAAATCGGCCTCAAAAGTACGCGGTTGCGGGCGATCACCGGTGAGGAAATCATCATTTCCAATACCAATCTGCTGGGCAAGGAAATCGTCAATATGACTCGCTTGGCGAGGCGGCGGACACGCTTCGGCATCGGCGTCATTTATCAGACCAAACCGGATGAGGCGCGACGGATTCCGGGTCTGCTCAAGAAGATCGTGGAAGATAACGAGGCGGTGTTCATCCGGTCGGGCTTTGTCGGATTCGGCGACAGTTCGATCAATTTCGAGCTCGATTTCGATATCATGAGCAGCGACTATGATGTGGTCTATGAGGGCCGTCACCGGATCGGACTTGCGATATTGCAGGCCTTCAATGAAGCGGGTCTGGAATTTGCCTATCCCACACAGACCACTTTCACCGCGGCCCCCGATGGCGAGATGATCTTGCCTTATCCCGAAGGCGGTTTCGGGGCGCTTGCCAGCAAGGACTAGCGTGCCGTAGCGGCAGCAGGGTCCTGAAAAAATCCCTTGTTAATTGCGTGGTTAACGGGGACAATAGCGCCAAAGTTCGAATCCGATATCAATCATAAAGGAATATCTACATGCGTGACGCAGTCATCGTTTCCACCGCCCGTACACCCATAGGCCGCGCCTACAAGGGTGCCTTCAACACGACGACCGGTGCGACGCTGGGCCATTATTCTGCGAAAGCAGCCGTCGAAAGAGCGGGCATTGATCCCGGTATGATCGACGATGTCGTATGGGGCAGCGCGTTGCAGCAGGGTTCGCAGGCAGGCAATCTCGCCCGCCAGGTTGCGCTGCGCGCGGGCTTCCCGATCGAAGTGCCCGGCATGACGATCGACCGGCAATGTTCCTCTGGCCTGATGGCGATTGCCACTGCTTCCAAACAGGTAACGCTCGACCGGATGGATATTGTCGTCGGCGGCGGGCAGGAGTCGATCTCGACCGTGCAGACAGCGGAAATGCGGGTTCAGCCGGATCGTGAACTGATGAAAATGCATGACGACATCTACATGCCGATGCTGCAGACCGCGGAAGTGGTAGGCGAGCGCTATGGCATCAGCCGCGAAGCGTGCGACGAATATGCGCTGCAATCCCAGATGCGCACTGCCGCCGCTCAGGAAGCCGGCCGCTTTGATGACGAAATTGTCGAAGTGACCACCACGATGGGCGTGCAGGACAAGGAAACCAAGGAGATCTCGCACGTCGAGGTTACGATCAGCAAGGATGAAGGCAACCGTCCTTCGACGACGCTGGAGGGCCTTCAGTCGCTTAATCCGGTGCTCGGGCCTGACAAGATTGTCACCGCTGGCAACGCCTCGCAGCTCTCCGACGGTTCTGCAGCCTGCGTTGTGATGGAAGCCAAAGCAGCAGAAAAAGCCGGGCTTAATCCCTTGGGTCGCTATGTCGGGATGGCCGTCGCTGGCACCAAGCCTGATGAAATGGGCATTGGTCCGGTTTTCGCGATTCCCAAATTGCTCGAGCGCTTTGACCTGAAAATGGACGATATCGGCCTTTGGGAACTGAACGAAGCCTTTGCCGTGCAGGTGCTTTACTGTCAGCAGAAGCTGGGTATTCCCGACGAAATCCTGAACGTCAACGGCGGATCGATCTCGATTGGCCATCCCTACGGAATGACCGGCGCGCGCTGCACCGGCCATGCCCTGATCGAGGGCAAGCGTCGCGGGGCAAAATATGCCGTCGTCACCATGTGCATCGGTGGCGGACAGGGCGCTGCCGGACTGTTCGAGATTTTCTGATAGCGGAAATATTCAGGGTCGGCGGAAAACCGCCGGCCCTTTTTTAATGGGAGATGATATCATGGCAACCGTGGGCGTAATCGCGACACTGACTGTGGCCGAAGGCAAGAATGCCGATTTTGAAGCCACCTTTTCCGAATTGATGGCAGCCGTTCGGGCTAACGAGCCGGGCAATGAATTTTACTCGGTCTTCCGGTGCAAGGATAATCCTCAGCAATATAAGGTGCTGGAGCGCTACGTCGATCAGGCCGCGCTGGATGCGCATGGCAAGTCGGATCATTTTCGCGCAGCGGGTCCGAAGCTGGCGCCGTGCATGGCGGCGGCTCCGGTCATCGAATATATGGACGGCATCTAGGCCGCACGGCTAATTTTCTTCGTCCACAGGCAATATTCTGCCTGACTCAAACCGGAAGCCGTGATCGCGGTCCTTTGCCAACAGCAAGGGGCCGTCTAGATCAACCCAGTGCGCCATCTGGGCCAGGGCGAAGGCCGGGCGGATGCCCAGCGAGGTCGAGAGCATGCAGCCGACCATGATGCTCAGGTCCATTGCCTGTGCCGCCCGGGCCATGGCGATCGCCTCGGTCAGGCCACCTGCCTTGTCGAGCTTGATGTTTACGGCATCGTAATAAGGCGCGATTTTCTCGATGTCGGCGCTGGTGTGACAGCTTTCGTCGGCGCAAAGCGGAACCGGCGATTTCACACCACTCAGCAGATGGTCATTGCCCGCGCTGACCGGTTGCTCGATCAGTTCGACGGAATATTGCGCGAGATGCGCGGCTTCGGCGGCGATGTCGAGATCGTTCCAGCTTTCATTGGCATCGACGATCAGGCGAGCGGCTGGCGCACCGCGATGGACGGCGGCGACCCGCTCATGATCATTGTCCCCGGCCAGTTTCAGTTTCAGAAGCGTGTAACCATCGGCTGCGGCCTGACGGGCATGGTTTTCCATCAGGGAGGGGGTGCCGAGCGAAATGGTAAAGGCCGATACGGTTGCGGCCGGTTCCGGCAGGCGAGCCAGCTGCCACAAGGCAATATTCTTTTTCCGGCATTCCAGATCCCACAGTGCGCAGTCGAGGGCGTTGCGCGCCGCTCCGCGGGGCATTTTCTGAAGCAACAGCGCGCGATCGAGCTTTGGATGCTCGGCAACAAATTGCTTTATTTGGTCCGCGCATTCTTCCGCGCTCTCGCCTTCATAATAGATTGGTGTCGCTTCCGCTCGTCCGGTGACCGACCCGTCAGATAGGGCGCACAGAATAACATCGACATGGGTTTTTGCACCCCGGCTGATGATGAAAGAGCCAGCGACAGGCCATCGTTCGACGGTGACAGTTAGAGTGAGCGCCATGCACCGCTTCTATCGTGCACGACGGAAAGCGCCATTCAATTTGCAAAGGGTCGGCGCGATTGCGGCAAAGTATTTGGCTGCGCTTCGCCGGCCAAGTTTTTGGCGATCGGAAGCTGCCGGGCCTCTGCCGATCGTCGTGCCATATAGGTGTCGAGACCTATTTGCAGCGCCACCAGCATATAAACGAAGGGCTGATAGGCGATTCCTACGAACATGGCGCCGACGAGGAAGATGACATGGCCATTTTGCAGGGCTATGGCGAGCGGAGCGACCCATTGTTCGGCCTGCTTCTGCGATTTCGAATATCGCCGTCGCAACAGCTCCATCCGCCATAGCCCTCCGACATGGATCATCAGCCAGAGGATCAGGCCGGGATAGCCCTGTTCGCCAAGCATTTCGAAATAGCTGCTGTGAAAAGCCCGTGCCTCGTCTTCCACCAGCCGGGCGTCGACATCATCGGGGTCGATACCCCATTCCTCATATTGGCTGACGTCCACTTCCGACAGTTCATAGGTCAGCTTGTTGATTCGGTAGACATCAAAGCCGCCGCCCAAGGGATGCTGCTTCGCATAATCCCACGTCCACTGCCAGACCGCGAGCCGGGTCGACGCCGACTGGTCCGCCTTGTAATTTTCAATCGTTCCCATCCGTTCGGTGAAACTTTGGGGCAGCAACGGAATCGACAAGATACCGATTGCCACTGCCAGTCCGGCATAAATCATCCGGTAGCGGACAAAGCGCAATTGCAGAACGGCCCAGACTCCGATGCAGACAAGACCGGTCCGCGCCTGGGTTCCGATCGGGATCAGCAGGGCGGAGAAGATCAGTGCATAAGCGAACAGCTTGACGCGCCAGTCTGGCGGGAAAATGGTTCCGTAACGAGAGAGCCAGAGGATCAGCGGAATGATGCAGATGGCGACCGTCGAGATTATCGATCCTTCATAGAGGCCGCTGTTATTGTCAACCAGCAGCACCAGCACACCATAGCCGCCGCCGGACGCCAGTGTCTTGATTCCGCCAGTAATAATCAATGTGCCCGCACATAGCACCATGAACAATGCCAGTGCTTCCAGCCGCAATCTGGTCCTGAGTGTAAGAGGCAGGAAGATGGCGAAAACCAGGGCCTTCCACACCCAATCCCATTTTTCCAGTGCCGCGGCCGGGACCTCCGCTTGCACGGTGGTATATCCGCAATAGGCAAGCAACAATATCATCATCGCCTGACGGAAGGAAAAGCGGCTGTCTTTCTTGGTGTCTGCAATCAAATAGCCGAGCAGAGCCAGTGCGAAGACGACCAGCGACAGCGGGATCGAGTTGAGCATGAAATAGCTGAGTCGCTGCGGAGCGACGATATCGATATAGGCGTAGATCAGCGTGAAAAGGAAAGGCCGCTTGAAAGCGATTAGCAGCAGGGCGACCAGATAGCCGACAAAGAAGAGATCACGCATCGCGCCGCAGTCCTGCGGGGGAAGATGGTTTCACGAAACTGGCGGGTTCATGGTCGGGTTCGGGGGGGGCTTCCTTATCCAGATCGTCGCGATGCATGAGGCGCCAGGCCGCGATCAGCAACAGTCCATGCGTTAACAAGATAGAAAAATTATCTACCATTTGCCCCATTCATCCCGGCACGAGCGGCGAAAACGCGCTCTTCTATCATTGCCCGATACAGGCTTTGGGTTGACGGGACGTTAATCCTTTTTTGCCAAGACTTTGAGCCATGACACGGATTCTTCACATACTCGATCACAGCTTGCCTCTGCACAGCGGCTATTGCTTTCGTACGCGGGCAATCATGAAGGCGCAAATTGCCAGCGGATTGACGGTGGCCGGTGTCACCGGAGTGCGTCAGAATCAGCATGGCTATATTGCGAAACAGGCCATGGAAGAGGCTGACGGCCTGTATTTCTATCGAACCCTCGCTCAGGTTCAGGGACCATCCCCGGTACGCGAATGGCGGGAAATTGCTGTTCTGGCCGAGCGTGTCCAGCAAGTCATCCACGACTGGAAGCCAGATATTTTGCACGCTCACTCGCCGGCCCTCAATGGGCTGGCAGCTTTGCGTGCGGCAGAGAAAAGCGGGTTGCCGCTGGTCTATGAAATTCGGGCCTTTTGGGAAGATGCTGCGGTCGGCAACGGCACGGGCAGGGAAAACAGCCCGCGTTACTGGCTGACCCGGCAACTGGAGAATCATGTCATCAATGGTGCCGATGCGGTGGCGGTAATCTGCGAGGGCCTGCAATCCGATCTGATCAGCCGCGGCGTGAAGCCCGAAAAAATCACCATATCTCCCAATGGTGTGGACCTGGACCTGTTCGGTCAGCCGCCAGCGCGAGATGACCGGCTTCTGGCCGAACTGGAATTGACGGGAAAATCGGTTCTCGGATTCATCGGCAGCTATTATGATTATGAAGGGCTGGATGACCTGATTGCAGCGATGCCGATATTGCTGGCTTCCCATCCGGAGGTGCATCTGCTGCTGGTTGGCGGCGGGCCGATGGAAGCTGCATTGCAGAGCCAGGTCGAACGGCTTGGCATCGGGAGCGCGGTATCATTTACCGGTCGCGTGCCACATGGCGAAGTTGAGCGCTATTATGGTCTTATGAATATCATGGTCTATCCCCGCAAGTCGATGCGGCTTACCGATCTTGTAACACCGCTGAAACCTCTTGAAGCAATGGCGCAAGGCAGGCTGGTGGCGGCGTCGGATGTGGGGGGGCACCGGGAACTGATTGAGGATGGCGTGACCGGCACCTTGTTCCCTGCCGGCGATCCGGGGAAAATCGCCGCAAAATTGGCCAGCCTGCTCGAAAATCGAACCTCTTGGTCTCAAACTATTGAAACAGCGCGGAAATTTGTCGAGACGGATCGTAACTGGTCGTCAAACATTTTGCGTTATGCTCCTGTTTACCAAAGGCTGATTGCGCGCAAATCGTTCGAGCGTGCAGCCTGAGACGTTGGAGAAGAATGTGGATCAAATAGAGCAGGATTTCGCCAGGTTCAAACAACCGGTCATGGCTGTCGCAGGCGGTATTGCGGCAGCGCTGGTGATCGCGACCCTGCCGCATGTCTATCTTGAGAATATCGTGGGTGCGACCGGGCTGTCGGAAATCGTTCCGGCCGCCGCTCCGCCTCTCGGAAATACCGCACGCGGGCTGATCGCTGTGGCGGCGGGCATGATATCTGCCTCGGCGCTATATTTGTTCCTCAATCACAAAACGAAATCAAATGAAGGAGGCTCCGATATGAGCTTGGCAATTCGGAAAAACCTGACTGCGGAATCTGCCGATCAGGAGCAAAAGGAGAAAGCAGGCTTTGCTGTTCCGAAGTTGAATTTTTCGGCAAAGTCGCTGACCAAATTCCTCAAAAAGCCAAAAAAAACGCCTGGGCAGGTGCTGGAATTGAAAGATCTTCCGAACATCCGGCCGGCGGACCGTCACCCGGACGCTCCCGCTCGCCAGCCGATTTTTGCCTCTTCCGATCTCGGCATGCCGCTTGCAGAAACAGTCAAGCGCTTTGACGAGCCAATAATGAAGACAGAAGAAGCGCCGCCAGCAGCGCCGGTCGCACAGCAGGCAGCGCCCGCCGAGCCGTCGGTCCGCGATGAAGAGCCACAATCGCGCTTGCAGGGACTGGCGGTTGAGAACCGTTCGGCAAATGTTGAGTCGGAAGTAAAGCCGGTCACAGTCCGCGCGGATTTGTCGGGTTTGTCCCTTGCCCAGCTGGCCGATCGGCTGGAAGCCGGACTGGCTCGCCTGGACGCTCTGCAAATGCGCGAACGGGCCTCGCCTGCACCGGCAAATAAATTCAAGCCGGATCCGGAAAACAGCAGTCCCGTTCCGGATATGTCGCCCGCGCCTGCTCCGGTGGCCATCCCGTCGCTGCGGTCTGTTGAGAAGGTCGAAAAGGACAGTTCACAGGCAAGGCATGCCGATATGGATGCCGCATTGAAGGCCGCGCTCGGCACTTTGGAAAAAATGACCGCCCAGCGCTGATAGTCAGGATGGCTGAACCGGATCTGCGATTATCAGGATTTCGACGGTCAATCGCAAATCCGACTGACCTGTGATGACGGCATCGGCCACAAAATAGCCGGGGAGCGCAAATTCGTGTTCGGGTAGAGCCCGGGCCAATTTCCGCGCCGCTTCCGCATCGGCGGTATCTGGATATTCAATAGAGAAGCCATAGCGCATTCCCGAGAAGGTGATGCTTGCCCATGCGCGTTCGCGGTACAACCGGACGCTGGCCCGGCTCCGGGTAAGGGCTCTTATCTGACGGACAATCGCGGAGCCCGGCCATTGTCGAACAACCGTCCGTCCTTTGAGCTCAGTTGACATGATCAGCACGCCACAGGCTGATGAAGCGTTCCACCCGTTCCGAAACTGTCTTCCCTGGCTCGCGACCATTGCGCAGGTCCTGAACAAAGCGCGGATCGCGGACGGCAAGCCGCCCGAACCTTGTCCATGCCATGTTCGTTTCCTTCAGGAATATCTCGATTTTTCGCAACAATGGCATGGGCAATCTCCTTTCGCTGCTGGTCGTCCTGACGACTCATTGAATAGGGAAATTCCTATCTGAGATGAAATTTCCTACATGTCTAGGAAAAATCCTATTGATAATTTCAGCCAATATGACTAAAGAAAGGGAATTGTGACCGACGACCCGCGCACCCATCTGGAGAAGCTGATCCGTGAAAACGGACATGATTTCGCTGCGATCTCGAAAATGCTCGGCAAAAATCCTGCCTATATCCAGCAATATATCCGGCGCGGTTCGCCGAAGAAGCTGGATGAGGATGACCGCCGCCGGCTGGCAGAATTTTACGGGGTGGATGAGCGCCTGCTCGGTGCTCCGGCCATCCGCGAATTTTCGCGAAAGAAGCGCGAGAGACCAGATGGTCTGCTCCGAATCCGGCAATTGCAGGTCGGCGCGTCCGCCGGTCCCGGATCGCTGGCGGACGACGAATATGCTGAATCGATGGGCTTTGCCCCCAGATGGATCCGGCGGCTGGGTGCCGATCCGGCCGATCTGTCGCTGATTGTGGTCGATGGCGACTCCATGGCTCCGACTCTGGGCGATGGAGATGACATCATGGTCGATCACGGGGCTGCTTCCCGATCGTTGCGCGACGGCATATATGTGCTGCGCATGGATGATGTGCTTCTGGTCAAGCGGGTCGCCATGGGGCCGTCCGGGAAGCTTTCGATACGCAGCGACAATCCGCAATATCCCGATTGGGAGGATGTCAGTGCGGACAATGTGAATATCATCGGCCGAGTGGTCTGGACGGGGCGACGGCTGTAACCGGATTGCCAAGACGCGGCTTGCAACTTTGGATTATTGCCACCAAATAGCCCCCATGACAGATGCACCCTTAAAAGCCGTGATTATTCCGGTTACCCCGCTCCAGCAAAATTGCACGCTTCTATGGTGCACCAAGACCAACAAGGCTGCGCTCAGCGATCCGGGTGGCGATCTATCACGGCTCAAGGCTGCGGTTGAGGAGCACGGGGTTGATCTCGAGAAGATCATTCTTACCCATGGTCATCTGGACCACTGTGGTCAGGCCGGGATGCTGGCCGAGGAATTGGGTATTCCGATCGAAGGGCCGCACGAGGATGACCGGTTCTGGATCGACCAGCTGGAAGGCGATGGCGCGCGTTTCGGCATGACTGCCAAGAGCTTCGAGCCGGATCGCTGGCTGAAGGACGGGAACCAGGTGACGGTTGGCGATCTGGTGCTTGATGTGATCCACTGCCCCGGTCATACGCCGGGCCATGTCATCTTCTACCATCAGCCCTCAAGGCTTGCTGTGGTCGGCGATGTGCTGTTTCAAGGATCGATCGGCCGCACCGATTTTCCGCGCGGCAATCACCAAGATTTGATCAATGCGATTACCCAGAAGCTATGGCCGCTGGGCGATGATGTGACCTTTATCCCCGGTCACGGTCCGACCAGCCAATTCGGCTACGAGCGCAAGACCAATGCCTTTGTTGCGGATGATGTTCTGGCCGCGCGCTAGTTCCCGTCGTCAAAATCAGATTTACAAGGAAGAACCGAAACATGTCCTTAACCCAGCTGCTCGTGCCTACCTATACACAGATGCTGAAGACGCTGTCTGGCTGGCTGGAGAAGGTGGCGGCGCAACTGCCGTCAGCGGAAGCAGAGGCGCTGCTGTCTGCTCGCCTTGCGCCGGACATGTTTCCTCTGGCAACACAGGTTCGATTTGCCTGCGTACAGGCGCATGAAGCCTTATACCGGCTGCGCGGAGAGGATTTTCCGGCCTCTCTGGCCGAGCTGCTCGATGAAGGGCGCAACGCGGGTGACCGGCCCGGTTCGCTCGCGTCTGCGCAAACGCGGATTGAGGAGACCCTGGCGCTGCTCGACGGCGTGGGGCCGGCTGCGCTCGACGGAGAGCCGGAAAGAATGATCGCCCATGCCTTGCCGAACGGCATGATTTTCGATCTGACCGCCGAGCAATATGCGCGGGACTGGGCGCTGCCCCAATTTTATTTTCACCTGATGATCGCTTATGCCATCTTGCGAAACCACAAGGTGGAACTCGGCAAGGCGGATTATATACCGCATATGTTCGCCTATCTGCGCCCGGACACATTACCGGCAGAGTGAACATCCCGGCGATCGCAAAGACAGAAAAGCTGTCTGCTGGGTCGAGAAAATTTATCCCTGCAGATAGGGAATGGTGATCGCGTAGATTCCTAGGCTCAGAAGTGTCAGCAGCGTGATGATCGTTCCGATCATACGCCCCTTGCCAAATTTGCCGCCATCCATGCCGACGCCATGGGCCACCCGGCCAAGCAGATAAATGCCGCTGATGATCCATAGCCATATCGGCGAGGTCGCGCTTGCGAGCTCGATCGCGGCGACCAGAATCAGCACGAACGGCGCACTTTCGATATAATTGCTGTGGGCGCGCGTTCGCCGGATGATCTTTTCATTGCCGCCGTCGCCTATGCTGATTTTTTCACTCGTCCGGACCTGGGTCACGCGGATCATCAGCCAGATATTTATCAGCGCGGCAGCCCCGGCCACCGTCAAACTTATCGGTAAAATCATCGTCCACCTCAAATATATGAAAATTATCGACCGGCTATAGAGGCACAATGCTTGCAACGCACAGGAAAATGATTATACGCGCCACTTCGCGTGCAATCTGCTGAACCAAGACCAAGCGATTCTCTGCAATAACAGGGACTGGTTTGATTAACTTGGCTGATTGGCATATTGAACATGCTATGTAATTTTTAATGTAAAGAACAGGCTTAGCAATGGCTGTACCTAAAAGAAAAACTACGCCGTCCAAACGCGGTATGCGCCGGTCTCATGATGCTTTGAAAGTCGAAGCCTATCAGGAATGCCCGAATTGTGGCGAATTGAAGCGCCCGCACCATCTGTGCGGAGCCTGTGGCCATTATAATGGCCGTGAAGTCTTGGCCGCTGATCTTTAATCGGCTAGTCTCTGGGCTTCTTACGCGCAATCAAGGGGAATAACCGGTGGGAATGAGGCCGCGAATCGCGATTGATGCGATGGGCGGAGATGAAGGCCCGCGCGTCATGGTTGCCGGTGCGGCGCTCGCACGGCACCGGCACGCCGGTTTTCAGTTTCTTTTCGTCGGCGATGAAACGCAGATAAAAGAAGCGCTCAAGAATCATCCCAATCTCAGTGCGGCATCTGAAATCCTGCATGCTCCTGACGTTGTGTCCGGCGACGACAAGCCGGGGCAGGCGCTGCGCAATTCCAAGACCACATCCATGGGGATGGCCGTCAACGCGGTGAAATCAGGCGAGGTCAGCGCTGCGGTGAGCGCCGGCAATACCGGCGCGCTGATGGCTATCGCCAAGCTCGCCTTGCGCACCATGCCAGGCATCGACCGCCCCGCCTTGTCGGCATTGCTTCCGACGATGAAAGACACCGATGTGGTCATGCTGGACCTCGGTGCCAATACCGAATGCAATAGCCGGAACCTGGTGCAGTTCGCCGTTATGGGCGCCGCCTACAGCCGGATCATGCACGGTTTTGACCGGCCCAAGGTGAAGCTGCTGAATATCGGGACGGAAGAAGCAAAAGGTACCGGTACCATCCAGGAAGCCGCGGCGACGCTCAAAGGGGCGGCCGGGCTGCATATGGATTTTCTCGGGTTTACCGAAGCGGACAAGATATCGACCGGCGAGGTTGATGTGATCGTGACCGACGGATTTTCCGGCAATGTCGCGCTCAAGGCGCTGGAAGGAACCGCGCGATTTGTCACTGACCTGCTGAAACGCAGCTTCCTGAGCAGTCTGCGGTCGAAAATCGGGTTTCTGATATCCCGGCCGGCAACGGAGATGTTGCGCGACCAGCTGGACCCCAATAATCACAACGGCGCGGTATTTCTGGGGCTGAATGGTGTGGTGGTAAAGAGTCACGGCAGCGCGGATGCCAAGGGCGTTGCCAATGCCGTGGAAGTTGCCGCTCGGCTGGTTGAGGATAGTATTTTGGAGCGTATCAGCGAAGATTTGAAAAAAATCAGCGAAGCAGCCCCGGTCGCAGAGGTGGCGAAGTGAGCAGCGCAGTTATCAAGCGCGCCGTTATCAAGGGAACCGGCTCGGCATTGCCGCGAACCCGTGTGTCCAACGCTGATCTGGCCAAGCGGGTCGACACCACAGACGAATGGATCGTCGAACGCACGGGCATCCGGTTCCGCCATATCGCAGAGGATGACGAAACAACGTCGAGCCTTGCCATCGAAGCGGCGCAAAAAGCCATGCAGGCAGCGGGTTTCACCAGCGCCGATATCGATCTGATCATTGTCGCAACCGCAACGCCCGACCAGACATTTCCGGCAACCGCGACGATTGTTCAGGATGCTCTGGGCTGCAATGGCTGCGTGGCCTTTGATGTAGCAGCGGTCTGCTCGGGCTTTCTCTATGCGCTTTCCGTAGCAGACAGCATGATTCGCGCCGGAAGTGCGCGAAATGCGCTGGTGATCGGTGCGGAGACATTCAGCCGCATATTGGATTGGGAGGACCGGGGAACCTGCGTCCTCTTTGGCGATGGCGCCGGTGCGGTGATACTTGCTGCAGAGCAGGGGGAGAGGGGAATCCTCGCCACCCGTTTGCACGCGGACGGCGCGCATAATCAGCTGTTATATGTCGATGGCGGTGCGGGGACGACCGGAACGGTCGGCAAGCTGCGCATGAAAGGCCGCGAGGTTTTTCGCCATGCTGTCGTGAACCTGTCGTCGGTGCTGAAGGAAGTGCTGGAAGAAGCAGGGGAATCGATAGAAAATGTCTCGTGGGTCGTGCCGCATCAGGCCAACGCACGGATATTGGACGCGACCGCGAAAAAGCTCAATCTTGCACCGGAAAAGGTGATCAAGACGGTTGATCTGCACGCCAATACCTCGGCGGCCTCGGTCCCTCTCGCGCTCGACACCGCTGTTCGCGATGGCCGAATCAAGCCGGGAGACTTGCTGGTGCTCGAAGCGATGGGCGGCGGATTTACATGGGGCGCATCGGTCATTCGGTACTGAATTTGACCGCTTTCTTGTAAAATTAACTATAATTGACATTTTCGTCGTCGATTTTACATCCTTGTCGAAAGCCAGTTGAGCGTCATCCATCTCCGCTCCTAGCTTGGTCTCATGGACTATCCGGCATCCACAGGTTTCAAGATATCGGCCCAGTTTCTGTACCGCGCCTATCTCGGCTGCCATGCTCTTGAGGCCCGCAAGCCGAGGCTCTTGAGCGCCCTGCGATGCTCCGAATCCGAATTGCGCGATCCTGGTTATCAGTTGGGGGATGATTCGATTGCCCGCCTCTGCGCAGCGGCTCAGGAGGAGCTGAACCGCGCCGATGTTCATTGTGCGATCAGCGAGCAAATGGTGCCGCGGGGGTTTTCCGATCTGGGGTATTCGGCCTTTTTCCAACCCAGTTTTGGTGACGCGCTGGTCCAGCTGGTTGCGGAACAACAGCTGGGCGGAGACCGGCCAATTGTGAAGCTGATGCCGTTGTCATCCGGTGACCGTCTGGTCTGGAACCATGACGAACCAGTCTCACCCGATCTCGTGCACATCCTGCTGGGTTTGGTCTATCATTGCGGGGAGCAGTTGGCAGAAGGGCGTTTCAAAACCGTGAAGGCGGCGCATTTTGCCCATCCCCGGCCAGAAGGATTCAGGGGCTTTCCCGAAGCCAGTTCCGAGACACCCGCTATTGCCTGCCACTTCAACAGACCATCCACCTATCTCGAATATCATCACCGGGTCATGAGCAGGCCAATAGAGAGCTATAATCCGGCGATTTTGAAGGCGGCCCGTCAGCAAGAAGCCTTTTTTTCACGCAACAGGTTCGAACGGCAAAATCTCGCGAAACTCACCTATGAATATCTTCTGTATCTGCTCGACAAGTCCGGCCTTAGCCTGGACGCCGCTGCGGTAACCTTCGGCATGGCGGAACGGACATTGCGGCGGAAATTGGTGGCCGAGGGCCTTTCCTACCGGCAGCTACTCGAGCAAGTGCGACGCGATACCTGTCAGCTCTATTTTCTGGAAGGGACCCGCAATCTGTCCGAAATATCGGCCAAGCTGGGTTATAGCGAATTAAGTGCTTTTACCCGTGCCTACACGTGCTGGTATGGCCATCCGCCAAGCCGGGACAGCGGCAATGGCGTAGCTCTTGCCGCCTGAAAATGCCCGGAAAATGGTGGGCGTAGAGAGAGTTGAACTCCCGACCCCTTCGATGTCAACGAAGTGCTCTACCACTGAGCTATACGCCCACGCTGGAGGCCGTCTAGCCAGCCGCTTCGGCTGGCGCAAGACTTAATTCAGGTCGCTGATGCTGTCCGGCTCGAACAGCCGGTCGACCTCCAGAACCAGATCCCGCAAATGAAAGGGCTTGGACAATATTTTCGCCTTGGGAACCGACTCTCCCGCGCGCAATGTTACGCCTGAAAAGCCGGTGATAAACATGACCTGAGTGTCGGGACAGACCATCGCGCAATGCTGGGCGAGCTCTATCCCATCCATCTCCGGCATCACGATATCGGTTAGCAGCAGATCGAATTTCTGCGTGTCGAGCAACGGGACAGCCGCAGTTCCCCGGTCGACCGCTACAACTTCATAGTTGGCTTTCTCAAGTGCGCGTGTAAGATGCTCACGCATCGCCTGTTCATCTTCCGCGAGGAGAATCCTGATCATTTTGTCGCACCTTCCCGATAATGCCTGAATACAGACCGGCCCTTATGCCGAGGGCGGTATATAAGTGCAAATCGGTTAATTTTTTCCCGAATCGCGCGATTTTTTTGAATGAAGAGCCTTATTTTTTCGGGGGCAAACATGGCTAACCCGATTGCCGGTCCAACCTTGCCCGCGGCACCCGCCTACAGCCTTTCCAATGTGACGGCGCTCAACTTTCCGGTGCTGGTGAGCGTGCCTCATTGCGGCCGCGACTATCCGCCGGAACTGCTCGCCAACCTCAATGTGTCCCCGTCCCATCTCCTGCGACTGGAGGACCGCTATGCCGATCGGCTGGCGGCATCGGCCATTGCGTCGGGATTTCCCGCGATCATTGCCCGCAAGCCGAGAGCATGGATCGATCTCAATCGCAGCCAGACAGAAATCGATCCGGATATGGTGGCAGGCATGGATGCGACTCAGACACCCCATATCAGCAAAAAAGTGCGGGGCGGTTTGGGGATAGTGCCGCGCCGGTTGCATGGCGCGGGCAATTTGTGGCGCCAAAAATGGCAACATCAGCATATCATCGACCGAATCGACAAAGATCATGAGCCCTATCACCTGATGGTAGCCCGTTTGCTTGAGCAGATACGCTCCGCGCATGGTTCTGCGCTGCTGCTGGATCTACACAGTATGCCACCGGTGCAGGATGAAAATCGGCGCCAGATCGGGTTTGTGATCGGGGACCGGTTCGGGCGGAGCTGCGAATCGCGCTATGCCGAGCTGGCCGGGATTCATTTCCGGTTGCAGGGCTATCATGTTCAGACAAACCATCCCTATTCCGGCGGCTATATTCTGGAGCGGCACGGTGAGCCGGCACGCAATATTCATGCATTCCAGCTCGAGGTGGACCGGGCGCTGTATCTCGATGAGAAATTGTGCGAGCCGGTTGCGGCTGCCCAGTCGATCGCGGATATGATCCGAAATTGCTGCCTTATGCTGGCAGAGCAGCTGACAGGCAGCGACCAGCTTGAAGCAGCGGAATGATGGTCGCCCAATAAAAAAACCACCTCGCCGATGCGGCGAGGTGGCCAAGGTTCAGGGAGGTGGCATTCCAGAGGAATGCCGGTACCGATCCGATCGGGGGATGCAGACCGATACAAACGCTATGTGGGGCTTGTCCCGAAGAGTTGCAAGTCCCGTTTAGGAAAAATATCGATCCGATTTGTCAGCTTCAGTCGATTCGGACAGAAGGACCGGGCGAACGGCTCAAATCTGTACGGAAGGGGCTTCGGTGACTTGTGGCATCTTGCCGGCGCTGACCTGCCTCGCGAAGACATCGCGCATCAATTGCAGCGAGAAAAGATGGGCATAGATCAGTGGCAATATTCCGTTCTGGTTGATCTTGCGGAGCTCGTCACCGCGCAGGTCGCGCAGCTTCTGTTCGTCAACCATCTTGAAGCCACGGTAGATGAAAGGTTTTTCAACACCGGTTTGCTGGATCGAAACTTCGCCATCCATCAACAAACCCATTTTTTCAAGTTCCTGGACAAACTGACCGGTGCGCTGGCCAGCCTGTTCAAACTGTTCACAGAAATTCAGGATGTTTTTGGTGGTCTCGGTTGGCTGATCCTCGTCAAACAGAGAATCCCCTTCCTCATATTCCCCGATGGCATCGGTCGTGGGGTCGAAGCACAGCGAGAGCTCATCCGCATCCGGGCGTAGCTTTGCCAGCATGAACGGATAGCGGCGGACATAGGCGGGAACATAGGCAGGTTCGCTGAATTGCCCCTGGTCGTTCATGAAGGTGTTCACGCCTTCGTTCAGGCCCATAAGGATCAGGGGAACGCTGTTTTCCCCGACCGAAAATACGATCGGATAGTTGCGGGCAGCGCTCATGAATTCATCAGAGGTAATCGGAATGGCGTGTTGCGACTGCATGAAGGACGCATTGTCGAGTCCCTTGACCTTCCACTTTGCATGTTCCTTTGAATTGAGCGGAATCAGGTCCTTGTAGAACATGGGTAGGGCTTGTGCTTGCGGCGTGCTCGCCATGGTTAAATTCTCCGAAAAATTACAGTTGAGACAGAAATAGTTATTTTGCGCTTTAAGAGCCTGACTGACCGGACGCAAGGGGAACGAGTTTGCCCGGGTTCATAATATTCCCCGGGTCTATGGCCATTTTTATAGCGCGCAGCATCGAAAGGCGCGCGCCGGAGGACAGGCGCTCCAGTTCGGCGCGCTTGTTTTGCCCGATTCCATGCTCGGCCGAAATGGAGCCGCCCGCCGCAATGACGAGGTCGTGGACCAGGGGTGTTATCTGTTTCGCTGATTCCCGCATCCATTGCTGAGCTTCCACCCCTTCCGGAGCCTTGACGTGGAAATGCACGTTGCCGTCTCCCATGTGGCCGAAGGCAGCAACTTTCGTGCCGGGAAATTTGGCTTCGATCACTGGCGATGCCTCGTCAATAAACCGGGCCATGCCGTGAACGGGAACACTGATGTCATGCTGGAGAGCCGGCCCGTTGGCGCGCTCCGCTTCGGCAATGGATTCGCGAATTTTCCAGAAATCCTCGGCTTGCTGTTCGCTCGCCGCAAGCGTTGCGTCTTCGATAAGGCCCCGTTCCAGGGCATCGGCAAGGAGATTCTCCATGATGGATTTCGGATCTGGTGCATCCGGTTGATCACGCACGATTTCGACCAGCACATGCCAGGGATGCCCGCCAGCAAGCGGTGGGCGGGTGCCAGATATGTGGCGCAACACCGATTCCAGGCAGGTTTGGGGAATGATCTCAAAGCCTTCCAGCGATTGGGGAACCCGTGCATGGAGAAAGCGGAACAGTTGATAGGCAGCGTCGGTGCTGCCAACCGCAACCCAAGCCACACAGCGATCAACCAGTGCCGGTACGGTTTTCAAGGTCACTGCCGTGACAATGCCGAGCGTGCCTTCTCCGCCTATGAACAATTGTTTCAGATCATAGCCCCGATTGTCCTTTTTCAGGGCGGAGAGTCCTTCGTAGATGCTGCCATCGGGCAGCACGGCTTCGATGCCAGCCACCAGGGAGCGCATCGTACCGTGGCGCAGCACCTGGGTGCCTCCGGCATTTGTGGAAACAAGTCCTCCGACCGTGGCCGAACCCTTGCCGCCCAGAGTCAGCGGGAATCTCTGGCCATCGGCAGCCAGGGCTTCGTGCAGATTCTGCAGGATCACACCGGCATCGCACACTACCAACTGTTCGTCCGAACGGATCGCGCGGATATTGTTCATGCGGCGCAGGGACAGGATGATCGATCGCCCGCTGGCATCAGGGGTTGCCCCGCCGACCATGCCGCTATTGCCCCCTTGTGGCACGATGGCCACGGCATTTTCGTTGGCGATCCGGACGATCGCGGAGGTCTCCTCCGTGCTTGCCGGAGACACCATGGCTGCTGCCGCGCCAGTATAGCGCCCGCGCCAGTCGGTCAGCCAGGGCGCCATGTCTTCACCTGTGGTGGTGAATCCTTTTGCCCCCACGGCCGATCGCATCTGTTCCAACCATTTTGCTGTGTCGGGCATTTTCATGTTCCTGCGCAGTGGTGATATCTGTCCGCAAAACCATCATTCGGGTGACGCAGCGACAGGTCAGTTATTTCGAGAGAGCGGCAGAGGCCAACTTCCCAGTTCATGGAATATTCAATCACAGTTGATATAGCGAAGGCAAGGGTTAGTTAAAGGATTATGGTGAGCCTCTCACTTACAGCAATATTGCTGCTCTCGGTACCAGACATGCGCGAGATGCAACCGGTGAATATCTCGCCGGAGGAAGCGACCAGGTCCTACGTGCCGGAGCGCCCGCTGGTCTATGCCCAGGTCCGAATCGAAAAGCGGGTGATTATCCGGGTGCCTCGCCGGCGACCCTCTTCTCTGGCACCGATGACAGACTTGTTTCCGGACACCGCGCGCGAGACCTATCGCGAGAAGAAGATCGGCAAATGCCTGCCGATGAACAATATACTTGGCGTGCAGATGTTTGCGGATCGCTATCTCGATCTGGTAACCAGGGACCGCAAGCGAATAAGGGCGCAGCTTGAGGAGACGTGCCAGGCGCGCAGCTTTTACTCCGGTTTCTATGTTGAGAAAACCGAAGATGGCAAAATGTGTGCAGGCCGCGATATCCTGCATTCGCGTACCGGGGCCAAATGCGAGATTGAACGATTTCGAGAACTTGTCCCTGAACGCTAGATCAAGCGAGAAAGCTTGACAAATCCGGGATATGCGATCATTGCCCGCCGGAGTCCAAGAGGCTAAGACAGGATGCAGGGTGCATCCTATATTTTTCCGGAACCACTATGAAATTTGCCGATCTCGGCCTGTCTGAAGAACTGTTGAAATCCGTAGCCGAGGCTGGCTATGACGAACCGACGCCAATTCAGGCGCAAGCCATCCCTTCCGTTTTGATGATGAAAGATATCATCGGCATCGCCCAGACGGGCACGGGCAAAACGGCAAGTTTCGTGCTGCCGATGATCGACATTCTGGCGCATGGCCGGTCGCGTGCGCGGATGCCGCGTTCGCTGATCCTCGAGCCGACCCGCGAACTGGCGGCCCAGGTTGCAGAAAATTTCGAGAAATATGGCAAGAACCACAATCTCAGCATGGCGCTGCTGATTGGCGGCGTGTCAATGGGCGACCAGATCAAGGCGCTGGAAAAGGGTGTTGATGTGCTGATCGCCACGCCCGGACGGCTGATGGACCTGTTCGATCGCGGCCGGATATTGATGTCGGGCTGCGAACTGCTGGTCATCGACGAAGCGGACCGGATGCTCGACATGGGCTTCATTCCCGATATCGAATCGATCTGTTCGAAATTGCCCGCGACGCGTCAGACGATGCTGTTTTCGGCGACGATGCCGCCGCCGATCAAGAAATTGTCGGACCAGTTTCTCAACAATCCCAAATATATAGAGGTATCACGTCCAGCGACGGCCAATACCTCGATCGACCAGTCGCTGATCGAAGTGGCTCCAAAGGCCAAGCGCAAGCTGATCGTTGACCTGCTGGACAATGAAGGCGTCGAAACCGCGATCATCTTCTGCAATCGCAAGACCGAAGTCCGTGATCTTTGCGAGAGCCTGCGCAAGGACGGCTTCGATGCCGGACAGATTCATGGCGACATGGACCAGAGCTCGCGTCTGGCAGAACTCGACCGGTTCAAGTCCGGCGAAATCAACATATTGTGCGCGTCCGATGTTGCGGCGCGCGGGCTGGACATCAAGGGCGTCAGCCATGTTATCAACTATGATATTCCCTGGCATCCGGACGACTATATCCACCGGATCGGCCGGACCGGGCGCGCAGGCGCTACCGGCGTTGCCATTACCTTCATCACCCGCAGCGATGCGGAGCATGTCGAGAGTATCGAAAAGCTGACCGGCATGAAAATTCCTCTCCGCAAGGAGCGGCCGGTCAAGGCTGGCGGGAAGCCCGCTCCGGCAAAGACGGACGAAGCTAAGGCGAAGCCGGCCAAGGCGAGCGCGCCACGCAAGGACGAGGCATCCGAGCGGCCGCAGCAAGAAGATGGGCCGAAGAAGCCACGGAAAGAGGATGCACCGAAGAAGCCGCCGCGTTCCGCAAAGACCCGGGACGAAAAGCCGCCGGTTGTTCGGGATGACAATGATATCGACGACGGCTGGAACGGCCCGATGCCCAGTTTTCTGGACGCCAAGCTCAACCGCTAGATTTGCGCTATTGCAGAGTCAGGCTGTCCAGAATGGTTGTGGCCAGCGGCTCGGCTGATTTGGTCTGGTCGTCCGCATAGGTGACTTCCGCCTGGACCATCGTGCCGTCGGGCTTGCGCAGCAAGCGCTGGCGGGATTTCAAACCGTTGGTCAGGGTGCCGGAGGCGCGATATTCATTCTGGCCGACGGCCTCGCCGGTCATGGCTTCATTGCCGTCCTCGACCCGCTCGACTGCCTTGAGCCAGGCCATATCCTCGCGATTTTCCACCCAGCTTACGGCCAGTTTGGTGCCGCTCAGCGTCTCTGTGTAGACCCGGCCATTGTCGTCGCTGGCGGATTCATCAACCGTCCAGCCGCTTGGCACCATGATCGTGTAGCCGCGCAAGGCGTTGGTATAGCTTTCCATGCTAGTGAGATCGACCGGGGCTTTTTCGTCATTGCCTTCTGCTGCAGCGGCCTGGTCACGGATCGCCTGGGTTGCAGCATCGGCCTGGCGAGCGAGTTCCTCGCTCGATGGCACATCGCCGACCGCTTCCTGTTTTCCGCAGGCCGAAAGGAGCAGTGCAAGCGAAAGGGCGGCACCGAATGGAAGAACTGGAAGCATGTTTTTCATATCGCCGAGACTTAAGGCCAGCAGCGGGAAACATCAATGGGCATGTTGGATTGAAGCGGGATTCGGGCTGGACCGGGGCCGGTGCGGGCCTGTTGGATTTGGCCGAAAATGTCAAATCCAACAGGAAGGCAAATTATGCCGCGTTATCTATGCCGAGATCCGCGAGCTTGCGATAGAGCGTCGAGCGTCCGATGCCCAGCCGCCGGGCGACTTCGGTCATCCGGCCCCGATAATGGCCGATGGCAAGGCGGATGACATCGGCCTCGATATCTTCCAGCGGCCGCAGATTGCCGTCCTCGCAATAGAGGGTGATGCCGATCCCTTCGGGACTGTTGGTCAGATGCGGGCTGGCGTTGCCGGATTCGGCAACAAAGGAAGCGATCTGGGGAAATTCATCGCAACTCAGCGCATTATGGTCGCACATGACGGCGGCGCGGAACAAAACGCTCTGCAACTGCCGGACATTGCCCGGCCAGCGATAGCTGCGCAGCAGGTTCAGCGCCTCGTCGGTAATGCCCAGGCTGCGCAGGCCGGGCTGCAGCGCAAGCCGCGCGAGAAAATGGCGGGCCAGGGCCGGAATGTCGCCGGTGCGGTCGCGCAGCGGCGGGATTGTGAGCTGCACGACGTTCATCTGATAATAGAGATCTTCGCGGAAATTGTCGTTTTCGACTTCCCGTTGCAGCTTGCGGTTGGTCGCGGCGATGATCCGGACGTCGAGCTGGAAACTGTTCGGACTGCCCAGCGGCTGGATATCGGAATGTTTCAGGAAGCGGAGAAGCCGGACCTGGGTTTCCGGCGGAATCCGGTCGACCTCGTCGAGGAAGATCGTGCCGCCCTCGGCCTGCTGGAGCAGACCGATCTTGCGGTCAAACGCGCCGGTAAAAGCTCCCTTTTCATGACCAAAAAGGATCGAATCGAGCAGATTTCCGGTAATTGCGCCACAATTCAGCTTCAGCATCGGCAATTTTGACCGCGGGCTGGCGGCGTGGATGGCATCGGCAATGACTTCCTTGCCGACTCCGCCTTCGCCTTCGATCAGCACCGGCACCCGCGCGCGCGCTGCTTTGGCGGCGATCGCCAGTGCTGCGCGAAAGGCGGGAGCCGCTCCCACGATCTCCTCAAATGCCAGGGGAACCGAGATTTTTTCACTGAGCGGCCGCAGTTCGCCGACATCCTTTGAGGATTCGACGGCGGCGTTCAGCGCCTTGAGCATGCGTTCCGGGGCAACCGGCTTGATCAGATAGTCGGTGGCACCGGCGCGGACAGCGTCGACGGCTTCGGCAATCGATCCGACGGCGGTGAGCATCAGGATGGGCAGGGCAGGGCGGCGAGCCTTCAGCTCGATAATCAGGTCGGTGGCCTCCGAGCCTGGCACCCAGTGGTCAAGAATGATTGCGTCGAGCATCATCCCGTCCTGCGTGCCGAGCGTGGCAATCGCGGTTTCCGCGTCGCGCGCATAGATCGTGCGGAAACCCGCCCGCGAGGCCAGTGCCGAAATCAGCCGACACTGCGCTGGCTCGTCATCGATCAGCAGCAGTAATTTTGTGCCGTTTTGTGCCATTGTTGTCCCGATTGTCCCAGAATGAAGCATTTCCATAGCGGCAATCGGTAAAGAGCCGATTAAAGGAGCGATAAAAATTCTATCCAAATTGTGGGTGGGTAAGGCTTGAGCCGTCGGTAATATAGGGTTACACCTCGCGCCGGTTTTGCAATTAAACATGGGGATATCATGACTGCGAATAATAATTTGGGCACAGCCCAGGACACCTACGCGAAATTTCTGTCGATGCTCAAGGTCGGCACCATTGCGGCGGCTGTTGTGGTAACATTGGTGGTCGTTCTCATTTCCTAACGGATTGGAATCAAGTGTGAAAATTGCGGTACTGAAGGAACTCGCCAACGGCGAGGCGCGCGTGAGCGCGTCGCCGGAAACGGTCAAGAAGTTCGTCGCTCTCGGGGCCACTATGGCCGTCGAAAAGGGCGCGGGTGAATCCGCTTCCGTCGCCGATGCCGATTATCAGGAGATGGGCGCGACCATCGGCACGCGGCAGGCGGTGCTGAAGGATGCCGACATCGTGCTGGCTGTTCAGGGTCCCGATCCGCAATCATTGAAAGGCATCAAGAAAGGGGCCTGGCTGATCGCCAGTCTCAATCCGTTCGGCGAGCGCAAGCGCGTGGATGACTATGCCAAGCTTGGCATCGATGCGCTGGCGATGGAATTCATGCCGCGCATCACCCGCGCGCAATCGATGGATATATTGTCCTCGCAATCCAACCTGTCCGGCTACAAGGCGGTGCTGCTGGCGGCCAATGAATATGGCCGGGTGTTTCCGATGATGATGACCGCAGCGGGCACGGTCTCGGCCGCGCGCTGTTTTGTCATGGGGGTCGGCGTCGCCGGCCTGCAGGCGATTGCCACGGCGCGCCGGCTGGGCGCGCAGGTCAGCGCGACCGACGTGCGCAGCGCCACCAAGGAACAGATCCAGTCGCTGGGTGCAAAACCGATTTTCGTTGAATCGGTTGAAGGCATCGAGGGCGAAGGCTCTGGCGGTTATGCCACCGAAATGAGCGAGGAATATCAGAAGGCTCAGGCAGAGCTGGTGTCTTCGCATATCGCCAAGCAGGATATCGTGGTCACCACCGCCCTGATCCCGGGCCGGGCTGCACCGCGTCTGATCTCGGACGCGCAGATCGCGACGATGCGGACCGGCAGCGTGATCGTCGATCTCGCCGTCGAACAGGGTGGCAATGTCGAGGGCGCGGTTGCCGGTCAGGTGGTCGAGAAACATGGCGTCAAGATTATCGGCGCAAGCAATATTCCGGCGATGATGGCAGCGGACAGCTCCGCGCTGTTTGCGCGCAACCTGTACAATTTCCTCTCCGCCTATTGGGACGAAAAGGCAAAACGGCCGGTGCTGCCCGATGACGACGAAGTGACGATCGGCATAAGGCTGACCAGAGATGGCAAGGTCGTGAATGAGCGCCTTCTGGCGAACTAGGGGGTAGCAATGGATTTTATATCAATTCTTTCGATTTTCGTGATGGCCTGTTTTGTCGGCTATTATGTCGTCTGGTCGGTGACCCCGGCCTTGCACACGCCGCTGATGGCGGTGACCAATGCGATTTCTTCGGTGATCATCGTCGGGGCGCTGATCGCGGCGGCGGCCGGCGCGCAGGCGGATGGCGGGCAGGCGGCCAAATGGCTGGGTCTGGTCGGCGTAGTGCTGGCGAGCGTGAATATTTTTGGCGGCTTTGCCGTGACCGAGCGGATGCTCGCGATGTACAAGAAAAAGGAGCGCAAGTGATGGGTGCTTCTTTTGAGCGTACTCTGGACGTGATTCAGCGTTTTTCTCGCGCTTTTGCATTTGGGCGGTCGTTTCGGAGATGGGCCCCTGCCTACGCAGGGGCACTGGTGCTGCCGGTTACGCCGGCGCTGGCCTCTTCCGGGGAGCCGGTAAACCCCTGGGTTGCCGCTGCCTATCTGGTGGCCGGCATATTGTTCATTCTGGCGCTGCGCGGTCTGTCCTCGCCGGAAACCAGCCGGGCGGGGAACCGCTATGGCATGGTCGGCATGCTGATCGCCGTCGGCACCACTCTGGTCACGCACAGCATCGCCAGCCTGCCGGAAATCGGTGTCGCGATCCTGATCGGCGGGGGTATCGGCTTTATCACCGCCCGTAAGATCGCGATGACCGACATGCCGCAACTGGTGGCCGGCTTTCACAGTCTGGTCGGACTGGCCGCAGTGCTGGTCGGTATCGCTGCCTATCTCAATCCGGGCGCCTTTGGCATTCTGGATGCGACGGGCGAAATCCTGACGGTCAGCCGCGTCGAACTGGGGCTGGGCGTGGCCATTGGTGCGATCACCTTCTCCGGATCGGTGATCGCTTTCCTGAAGCTCAACGGCAATATGTCGGGCGCTCCGATCATGCTGCCGCTGCGCCATGTGATCAATCTTGGCGTGCTCGCCGGGATCATCGGCCTGACCGCCTATTTCGCCATCGCGCCGACCGTCGGTACAGGGGCGGTCTTCTGGACCATCGTCGGGCTGAGCTTCCTGATCGGCTTCCTGCTGATCATTCCGATCGGCGGCGCGGACATGCCGGTGGTGGTGTCGATGCTCAACAGCTATTCCGGCTGGGCGGCAGCGGCGATGGGCTTTACCCTGGGCAATACGGCGATGATCATCACCGGTGCGCTGGTCGGTTCGTCCGGTGCGATCCTGTCCTATATCATGTGCAAGGCGATGAACCGCAGCTTCATCAGCGTGATCGCCGGCGGCTTTGGCGCGGAGAGCGGGCCGAGTGACGGCGCCGCCAAGATCGATCGTCCGTGGAAACGCGGTTCGGCCGAGGATGCGGCCTATATGATGAAACAGGCGGAAAATGTGATCATCATTCCGGGCTATGGCATGGCCGTGGCGCAGGCCCAGCATGCGGTCCGCGAAATGGCCGACATGCTGAAGGAAGAAGGCGTCAACGTCAAATATGCGATCCATCCGGTCGCAGGGCGGATGCCGGGCCATATGAACGTGCTGCTGGCGGAAGCCAATGTGCCCTATGACGAGGTGTTCGAGCTGGAGGATATCAACAGCGAATTCGCCCAGGCCGATGTCGCGTTCATCATCGGTGCCAATGACGTGGTCAATCCCGCAGCGAAGACCGACAAGGGATCGCCGATCTACGGGATGCCGGTGTTCGATGTTGAAAAGGCCAAGACGATCTTCTTCGTCAAGCGTTCGATGGGCGGTGTCGGCTATGCCGGCGTCGACAATGAGGTCTTTTATATGGACCAGACGATGATGCTGCTTTCCGATGCGAAGAAAATGTGCGAAGAAATTGTAAAGGCGCTTTAGACGCCGGCTTCGGATATTTTCAGGGAAATCAACAATAATGCGGAAATTGGGCCTGATTGGCGGTATGAGCTGGGTATCGACCGCCAGCTATTATACGCGGATCAACAGCAGTGTACAAAAGCGGCTGGGCGGCTTCAACAGTCCGCACCTGCTGATCGAGAGCGTCAATTTCAGCGACTATGCGCGGCTGCAGTCGGATGACGACTGGGACGCGGCGGCGGGGCTGATGACCCGGTCGGCCAGGCGGCTGGAGAAGAGCGGCGCCACCGCAGTGCTGATCTGCTCGAACGCGATGCACAAGATCTACGACCGGGTGCAGCCGGAGGTCGGCGTGCCGATCCTGCATATCGCGGATTGCGTCGGCGACAAGATGGTGGCCGACGGGATCAAGTCGGCGACGCTGGTCGGCACCCGCAACGTGATGACCGAGGGTTTCTATCGCAAGCGTCTGGTCGGCAAAGGCATTTCGCTCTCGCCGCCGGATGAGGAGCGGGTCGAGGAGATCGACCGGATCATTTACGAGGAGCTGATGTTCAACCAGCCCAAGCGCGAGTCCGAGCGGACAATGAAAACCTATATCACCAATATTGCCAAGCAGGAGATCGAGGCGGTGGTGCTGGCCTGCACCGAGCTCGACCTGATCGTCGACACCAAGGCCAATATCCTGCCGATCTACGACAGTACCGAGATTCACGCCGACGCGGCGGTGGAATGGATTCTGTCAGGCGGCTGATCGCGCTACAGCCTGATCTATTGACATCCATGTCAATGCTCTTGGCATCGGCATGATTTTGCGGCATTATCTCTCGTTCTTGTAGGAGAGAGATATGATCCGCAGTCTTATGGTTGCCACCGCGCTTTGCCTGAGCGCTCCTGCCCTTGCCAAAACCGTCACCGTCGATCCCGGAAGCGATGCCCAGGAACGGCTCCAGGAAGCGCTGATCCTGGCCGAGCCGGGGGATGTCGTGCAACTGGGCGCCGGCCGCTTCGATCTGGTCGACGGCCTGTCGCTTGATGTCGACCATGTCACCATCCGCGGCGCGGGCATGGACCAGACGGTGCTCAATTTCGCCGGGCAGCTGGGCGCGGGCGAGGGGCTGCTGGTCACTTCAGATCATGTCGTGCTGCGCGATTTTGCGATCGAGGACAGCAAGGGCGACGGTATCAAGTCGAAGGGCGCCGACGATATCGTCTATTACCAGATCAGGGTGGAGTGGACGCGCGGGCCGCATGCCGAGAATGGCGCCTATGCGATCTATCCGGTCGAGAGCAAGAATGTGCTGGTCGACAGCTGCACCGCGATCGGATCGTCGGATGCCGGTATCTATGTCGGCCAGTCGGAGAATATCATTGTCCGCAATAATGTGGCAAAGTTCAATGTCGCCGGGATCGAGATCGAGAACAGCATTGGCGCGGATGTCTACAACAATATCGCGGTCAACAATACCGGCGGCATCCTGGTGTTCGACCTGCCCAATATCCCGAAACAGGGCGGGCGCAATGTGCGGGTGTTCGACAATATCGTGGTCGACAACAATACGCCCAATTTCGCGCCGGAAGGCAATATCGTAGCGCAAGTGCCGACCGGCATGGGGGTGATGGTGATGTCCCATTATGATGTCGAGGTTTTCGGCAACCGGCTGGCGGAAAATGGCACCGGCAATATCCTGATCGTGTCCTATACCCAGGAGCAGAATGACCCGAATTATAATCCCAGGCCGATCGGCGTGCGGATATTCGAAAATGACCATGGCCGTGCGGGCTACAAGCCGGCCTTTCCCGGCGGCGATCAGTTGAAGGCTGCCTTTGGCGGCGCGATCCCGCCGATCATCGAGGATGGCACGGGGGAAAAGATCCTGATCGGGGATGATGTGCCGGTGCTGTCGATGGGGCTGACCAAGCCGGGCCAGCCGCTGACCGAAGCCAGGCCGGCGCTGGCACAGGGCACGAGCGAGCCGTTTGACGGCCGGCAGCTGAAGCCGGTCACGCTGCCCCAGGCGATGGAGGATGCTGTCCGATAATGCGGTTGCTGCTGTCCGTCTGCGCGGTTCTGGGGCTGGCCTTTTCGGCCGGTGCCCGCGCGCCGGCGCCGGTTGCGGATGCGGTGATCCTGTCCGATGGCCTGCCGCGCTTGCTGTCGGACTATCATTTCTTCCGCGATGCATCGGGCTGGCAGCCGAATGACAGGGTGACGCCCTATCGGCTGAATATGCCTTTGTTCTCCGACTATGCGGAGAAATATCGTTTTCTCTATGTGCCGGAAGGCGAGCAGGCGAAGGCCAGGGGCGACGGGCTGCTCGATCTGCCGGTGGGTTCGGCGCTGATCAAGAGCTTCGGTTATGAGATGGATGGCAAGGTGCGGCTGCTGGAGACGAGAGTGCTGCTGCACCGGGCCGATGGCTGGCTGGCGCTGCCCTATGTCTGGGACGAGGCGCAGACCGAGGCGGTGCTGAAGGTCGCCGGGGCGCGGATTCCGGTGACCTTCACCGATCCTTCGGGCAAGCAGCGGTCGATCGATTATGGCGTGCCGAACAAGAACCAGTGCAAGGAATGCCATGCCCTGTCGGGGGAAGTGACGCCGATCGGGCCGAAGGCGCGGAATCTGACGCGGGACGGGCAGCTGGCCGAATTTGCGCGGCTGGGGCTGATCGACCGGGAGCCGGCGGTCGCTTATCGCGTGCCGCTGTGGGGCGAGGCGAGTGCGCCGCTGAACGACCGGGCGCGGGGCTATCTCGATGTCAATTGCGCGCATTGTCATAATATCAATGGCTCGGCGAGCAACTCCGGCCTGTTCCTGACCTATGAGGAGAGCATGCCGGTGCGGATCGGGGTCAACAAGCGGCCGGTAGCGGCTGGGCGAGGCAGTGGAACCCACGCGTTCGATATCGCGCCCGGGGATCCGGACGGCAGCATCATGATCTACCGGCTGAACAGCCTGGAGCCGGGGATCAGCATGCCGGAAGTGGGGCGGACGGTGGTGCACGCGGAAGGCGTGGCGCTGCTGCGGGCATGGATCGCGGAGATGGATAAGAAGAATTGATAGTTTCTGTTCCCCGGCGCAGGCCGGGGCCCATCTCGTGGCCTTTCGGCGCACAGTCAAGGTATTGAGCGCGCCAGCATTGAGACCAGCGGACATCGTTTCGATTGCTTTGTGCGGCAATATCGGGAGATGGGCCCCGGCCTTCGCCGGGGCACGCCTATTTCGCGCGGGTCCAGTTCTGGCCCTGGCAGATGAACAGGATACAGCCTTTCATCGTCAGCTTGTTCGCCGACTGCAGGCTGACTTCCGAGCGGTAGGTCTTGCCGCTTTTCGGATCATAGACCTTGCCGCGCCAGAGATCGCCATCGGGCGTGAAGCCGGTCAGGATGGCCATGCCGAGAACCGTGCGGTCCCGCTGCTTCCTGTCGGGATTGTGGACATCCTTCTGGCCCTGGCCATTGGGCGGGGTCACCAGGAATTTCTGGATTCGGCCGCAGACCGTCTTGCCGCATTTTGCAATCCGGACGATGGCGTCGCGGTCCTGGGTGACCCAGTCGCCGAGGATCGAGTTCGCCGCCATCGCCGGCGTGGCAAAGGCCATGGCGGCCGGGAGCAGGGCGAGCGCCAGTTTCATCGGGCCGGATATCGATAGGGTCATGGAATCGTCCTTGTCCTGCAGGGGTCAGCCCTGCGGCAATAGATCCTTGGCGGTTACGCCAGTCTGAACGCGGCGGAACAATTTGCCCCGTTCCGCCCAGAAAATCAGTACCAGCGCCGCGATGCCGCAGACCAGAAAGCCGGTGGCGAGCGGCAGGATCGTACCGTTAAACTGCAGCCCGATGGCGGCCCCCAGGGTCGAGGAAATGCCGGTCCGGGCGAAATTCTGGAAGGAGGATGCGACGCCGGCTGTCCGGCCGAACGGCTGCATCGCGATCGAACTGAAATTGGCGCCGGTGAAGCCGACCATGCCCATGGAGGGGACCAGCACGGCGGTGAAGGACCAGATGTTGATCCATCCGGCTTCGGCGAGGCCGAAATGGACCATCGACACGAGGATGAAGAAGATCAGCGCGGTCTGCGACACCCGGCGCGCGCCAAAGCGCATGACGATGCGGGAATTGGTGAAACTGGCGACCGACATCGCTCCCGCATTCAGGGCAAAAATATAGACGAATATGTCGCCGGCCCCGAAGACATCGAAGAATATCTGCTGGGCCGACGCGATATAGGCGAATAGCGGGGCCATCATCAGGCCGCTGGCGATGACATGGCCAAAGCTGTTGCGGTTGAAAATGACGCCGTACCAGGCAGCGGTCACCGATTTAAACTCTATCGGCGTCTTGTTGTCGGGATGGAGCGTCTCGGGGAGCCGCGTGATCACCCAGAGGAAACAGGCGAGACCGGCGGTGGAGAGCACCAGAAAGATCGCCTTCCACGGCGCAACATGGAGGACCAGCTGGCCGAGCAGCGGCGCGGTAATCGGCACGATCATGAAGATCATCATGATCGTCGACATCGCGCGGGCCATGGCATCGCCGTCATAGCGATCGCGGATGATGCTGTTGGCCAGCACGCCCATGGCCGATGCCGAGAGCCCCTGGATGAAGCGGGCGAGCAGCAGCAGATCATAATCCCAGGCAAGAGCACAGAGAATGCCGAATCCGGTATAGATGCCGATGGTCACCAGCAGCACCGGTCTGCGCCCGAAACGATCGGCCAGCGAGCCGTAGAGAATCGAGCCAATCGCCATGCCGTAGATATAGGAGGTGATCGTCCATTGCCGGTCGTTGACCTCGGGCAAGGCGAAATGGTCGGAAATCAGCCCGAGCGCAGGCAACATGATGTCGATGGCCAGCGCATTGAGCGCCATCAGGCTGGCCATCATGATGATCAGTTCAACACGGCCTATCGGGAAGGAGAGAGCTTTGCTTTGCACGCGCGGCCTATGGCAAGAACCGGCGGTTGTGGCTATAGTTTAAATGGCGAGCGGGACGCAATGCGAGGCGCTGCAGGGAGGAAATATCGGATGAACAGACGGTTGCCCTGGCAATTGGCCTTTATGATGCTGGGCCTGGCGAGCGCGGCGGATGCGGAAACGGCGACGGCCGAACCGGGCTGCCGGGCAGCTTATGGCGATATCTGGGGAGAGGAGCGCTCCGGAGATGCGATTCGGGAAATCGACGGGACAGGAGTTCGGTCGCTCTCCGACCTGACAGCAGCCATTGGCAAGCCGGCACGGGGTGTCACGCGTATCAAGGGCGGCGATTTTTCGGACTGGGATTTTGGCGATATTCTGCTGTCGGGCGTCTGTTTTGAAGAGAGCAAGCTGGCGGGCGCCAATTTCAGCCAAGTGAAGGCACCCGGCGCGGGTTTCATCAAGGCGGATCTGACCGGCGCCAATATGGCCGGTGCGTCGATGCCGGGGGTCCTGTTTCGCGATGCAGTGCTGAAAAACACGATGGCGGCGGGAGCCGATCTTTCTGATGGTCATTTCGATGGCGGCTGGTTTGAGGGCAGCGTCGCGGGCTGGAATGTCGATGATGCCAATATGACCGGTTTTCGGTTCGAGTGCGGAATCACGGTGCCGGACGGCTGTCCGGTCTATCAGGGGGGCGAGCGGATCAGCGGGAAGGGTACCGATTTTTCGGGCGCTACCCTGCACAGTCTTGGTCTTTATGATGTCCAACTGGCCGGAGCAATTCTGGACCGAACGATCATCGGTCCCGGCCAATTGCCCTTTCTGGCGGAGGCAGAATTTCGGGGTCCTGTCGTCCTGCGCGGGGGCGATAATGAGGTGCCGATCAGCCCTGAAGAAGCTGAGGTGCTGTTGACCGAAAATGCGCGGCAGGCAGCGCTGGAAAAGCGGGCTTCTTTCGATTGTGCGAAAGCGGCGAGCAAGGTCGAGCGGGAGATTTGCGGCGAATATGCCAGCGACTTGCGGCGGGCGGATCGGGATATCGCAGCGCTCTATCAGCGAGCGAAGATGGCTGATCCGGGTGTCGGGGCCAGTCAGCTGGCCTGGCTGAAACAGCGGAACCTTTGTGCGACGGCAGACTATCCCGCGGATTGCATCCGGGAGAGCTATGATCTGCGCAAGGGTCGGCTGCTTGGACTGCTTGGCGAAAGCAGCTGGCTGGCTCCGGGCGAATCGGCCCTGTTCATCGAAGATGTCCTGCCGCTCCCAGCTACAGTCCGACAGTCAGATCTATTCGATCGAATAATACCGGTTCTGGCGGGGGCGTCGATGACCGAGATACTGGTCGAGCGAGGCAAGGATGGCCTTTTTACGATCCAGGGGCGCGCCGTTGGCGCCAATGCCCATCTGTGCAGTCTCTCCGCCTCGCATCTCTATTTCGACAAGCCATCGGGCTGGTATATTCCGGTGTCGGAAGGTCCGGCGATCCCGATTTTCCGGATTTTCGATGACCGGCTGGAAATATTTGCCAGCGGCAAGCCGGAATATGGAAAATATCCCGAGGCCGAAGAGTTTATGAGTTGTGGCATGCGGGCCAGTTTCCCCGAAACGATCCGGGTCAATCCGGGCCCTGATCTGATCGAGAGCTATCGAAAATCGCTCAGCGAAGAGATGTAGTTTCTCCCCAAGCGGGGAAACTGGCGCTAGACTGGTCCGATGTCCGATTCCGCCCCCGATCTGTTGCAGCGCAAGATCATCCATATCGATATGGATGCCTTTTTTGCCAGCGTCGAGCAGCGGGATTTTCCTGAGCTGCGCGGCAAGCCGGTGGCGGTGGGTGGTTCCGCGAAACGGGGCGTGGTCGCGGCGGCATCCTATGAAGCGCGCAAGTTCGGGGTGCGCTCGGCTATGCCGTCGGTCACTGCCAAGCGCCGCTGTCCGGACCTGATCTTCGTGAAGCACCGGTTCGAGGTCTATCGCGAGGTGTCGCAGCAGATAAGGGCGATTTTCCGGATGCACAGCGATCTGGTCGAGCCGCTGTCGCTGGACGAGGCCTATATTGATGTGACTGAGGACAAGATGGGAATCGGCAATGCCACAAGGATTGCCGAGATGATCCGCGCCGAGATCAGGAAGCAGACCGGCCTCACCGCCAGCGCCGGGGTCAGCTATAACAAATTTATCGCCAAGATTGCCTCCGACCAGAACAAGCCGGACGGAATTTGCGTGATCAAGCCGCATCAGGGCGCGGATTTCGTGGCGCAACTGCCGGTGCGGCGCTTCTTTGGCGTGGGGCCAAAGACGGCGGAGCGGATGGCCAAGCTGGACATTCACACCGGAGCGGACTTGCGGGCGCGATCACAGGATTTTCTGCGCCAGCATTTCGGCAAGTCGGCGGGCTATCTGTTTCGCGCCTCGCGCGGCGTCGACCATCGCGAAGTCCGTGCCCACCGGATTCGCAAGTCGGTGGGCGGCGAGCGAACCTATAGCGATGATCTGGTCAGCGACAGCGAGCTGCAGGATGCGTTGGAGCATATCATCGATATCGTCTGGACCAGTATCGAGAAATGCGAGGCGCGCGGGCGGACGGTGACGCTCAAGGCGAAATATGCCGATTTCCGGCAGGTGACCCGGTCGCATTCGGTGGATCATTATATTGCGGACAAGAATGAGTTTGCGGGGATTGGCCGCGATCTGCTGGCGAGCATCATGCCGGTGGAGAACGGCGTGCGGTTGCTGGGGCTGACTCTGGCCAGTCTGGAGGGGGCGGAGGCGGTTGAGGAGGAGTCCGGTGCGGTTGAACAGCAGGCGTTCGATTTTTAACGTAGAGAAGAGGGGTGTGCTCCGCGCTTGACGCGGAGCTCTGCGTAGCGAAGAGGGTGTTTGCCTCCCAGGGCTCCGCATCGAGTGCGGAGCACGGCGCTAAACGGATTCCTCTTGCCTCCCGGGGCTCCGCGTCGAGCGCGGAGCACAATATCACTTTTGCGTTTGCCGCCAGGGCTCCGCATCAAGTGCGGAGCACAGAGCTTTGTGCCGCACAGGTTTTGTACTCAGAAACTCATTTCGTCGTAGATGCGGCTGACATCGCCGTTCCATTCGCCGTGGTAGCGGTCGAGCAGTTGCGCGGCCGGGGACTTGCCCTTGGCGACCACTTCGCGGAGCGGATCGAGGAAGCCGCTTTCATTGTCGCCACTGGTGTTCAGGCGGTTGCGGGCGGTGAGGCCGGCGGAGGATATTTCGAGAATCTCCTTTGCCAGATCGTTGAGCTTGCCGCCGCGCGGCAGCGGTGTGTCGAGGCCCTGTTCGGGCACCGCGTTGCGCAAGGCTTCGCGTTCTTCCATGGTCCAGTGTTTGACCCGGTCCCAAGCGGCGTCGAGCGCGGTCTGGTCGTAGAGCAGGCCGACCCAGAAAGCGGGCAGGGCGCAGATCCGGTTCCACGGGCCGCCGTCGGCACCGCGCATTTCGAGAAAGCTTTTCAGGCGCACTTCGGGGAAGGCGGTGGAGAGATGGTCGGTCCAGTCGGACATGGTCGGCTTCTCGCCCGGCAGCACCGACAGATTGCCTTTCAGGAAATCGCGGAAGCTGAGGCCGGCGGCGTCGATATATTTACCGTCGCGGAAAACGAAATACATCGGCACGTCGAGCATATATTCAGCATAGCGTTCGTAGCCGAAGCCGTCCTCGAACACGAACGGCAGCATGCCGGTGCGGTGCGGGTCGGTGTCGGACCAGATATGGCTGCGGAAGCTCTGGTAGCCGTTGGGTTTGCCCTCGGTGAAGGGCGAATTGGCGAACAGCGCGGTGGCCAGCGGCTGCAGCGCCAGACCGACGCGGAATTTCTGGGCCATGTCGGCTTCGCTGGCATAGTCGAGATTGACCTGGATGGTGCAGGTGCGCAGCATCATGTCGAGGCCGAGATTGCCGACGCGCGGCATATGGTTCAGCATGATCTTGTAGCGGCCCTTTGGCATGATCGGCAATTCGGCGCGGGTCTTGTCCGGCCACATGCCCATGCCGAGGAAGCCCTTGCCGGTCTTCTGGCCGATCGCCTTAACCTGCTGGAGATGGCGGCCGGTTTCGTTGCAGGTTTCGTGGAGATTTTCGAGCGGGGCGCCGGACAGTTCGAGCTGGCCGGCTGGCTCGAGGCTGATCGCGCCGTCGCTGCCCGACATGGCGATGACCTTGCCGCCTTCCTCGACCGGCTGCCAGCCGAATTCGCGCATCGCCAGCAGCAGATCCCTGATGCCGCCGGGCTCGTCATAGCTGGGGGCATGGTGATCATTCGTACAATAGACGAATTTCTCGTGCTCGGTGCCGATCCGCCAGCGATCCTTCGGCTTTTCGCCGCCGGCCATGGGCTCGACCAGCTGGGTGATATTCTCGATCACAGGATCGTTGCTGTCTGAAACCTGTCTGGTGCTCATGATTCGCCTTTAGAAAATGCGCAGTGGCTGGACCACTTAAAAATTGCTGCCGCGCTGATAGCATTTGTTGCTTGTCATAGCAGCCAGCGGACGGCGGCAAAACCGCCAACGAACAGGATGCCGACCAAAGTGGTTGCGAGCGCGAAATTGCGGTCGATCCAGTTTTTCATCGGCGGTCCGAAAAAGCGCAGCAGCGCCGCGACCAGAAAAAAGCGGGCGGCGCGGGACAGGATCGCGGCGCCGATCAGTATCTGCAGCGGCATCGCGGTGCTGCCGGCGGCAATGGTGATGACCTTGAATGGCAGCGGCGTGAAGCCAGCGAGCAGCACCACGACCCAGCCCTGTTCGTTGAAGCTCCGGGCAAAAAGATCGAATTTTTCGGTGACGCCGTAAAAGTCGAGGATCGGCAGGCCGACCGTCTTGAAGAAAAAATAGCCGATGGCATAGCCGAGCAGCGATCCCAGTACCGAGGCGATGGTGCAGACCAGCGCGTACCACCAGGACCGCTCTGGCTTCGCCAGGCACATGGGCGCGAGCATCACGTCGGGCGGAATCGGGAAGAAGCTGGATTCGGCAAAGCTGATCCCGGCGAGCCATTTGCTGGCCTGCGGATGACCCGCCTTGTCGAGCATCCAGTCATAGAGGCGTTTGAGCATTTTATTTTACCTCAGTCGCCGGGCGGGCGCATCCGCGCCCTTGGCTTTCCTCGCATAAGCTTGGGCGCGCGGTCGCGCTTGCCTCGCTACGCTCGGTTTGATGGAAATGATACCAAGCGTAGCGAGGCAAGGCCGACTGGCCGCCGCGCCTTGTTGGCGCGATAGCCAAGGGCGCGGATGCGCCCGCCCGGCGCTTGAGGTTCAAAGAAAAGTTCATTCAGTGCCCCGGTGCGCCGGTGATTTCTTCCATCAGTTCCTGCGGTGTTTCGCGACCATGGTCGGTACCGGCGGAGCGGTTGCCTTTCGCCAGCGCGAAGACCACGCCGGACAGCGCCAGCAGGCCGACGATATTGGGCAGGGTCATGACCGCGTTGGAAATGTCGCCGAGCCGCCAGATCAGCTCGAGCGGCGCGAAGGAGCCGACGAAGATCACCAAGCACCACAGAATCCGCCAAGCGAAATGCAGCCGGTTTTCGCCGGTCAGGGTCGAACCCGGGATCAGGTCGTAGAGATAGGTGATCGCGCGCTCGCCATAATAGCTCCAGGTGAGCAGGGTGGTGAAGACGAACAGGATCAGCGCCACCGACGCGATCAGCGTGCCGACCGGGATGCCGAGGACCGGGAAGGGGAAGGCAGCAGCAAAGGCGCCCGAGGTCATGGCGAAGCCGTTGAGGTCGGACTGCCAGGCATGTTTTACCGCCTGCACCGTGCCGTCGGCCAGCGTATGGGTGAAATTTCCCTCGACGGTGAGCATGACCAGAGCGGTCATGGTGCAGATCACGACGGTGTCGATAAACGTGCCCATCATCGCAAAGCGGCCCTGCGCGGCAGGATCGTTGGTCTGGGCGACGGCGTGGGCGATCGGGGTCGAACCCTGACCCGCCTCGTTGGAGAACAGGCCGCGGGCAACACCGGCGCGGATCGCGATGATGATCGCTGCGCCGAGGAAGCCGCCGCTGGCCGACTGGGCGTTGAAGGCGCCGCCGAAGATACGGCCGAAGGTTTCCGGCAGGTCGGGGATGTTGATGACGAGAGCGACCAAGGCCATCAGCAGATAGGCGCCAGCCATCCAGGGGACGATGGTTTCGGCGACCCGGCCGATCGACTTGATGCCGCCGATGATGACGATGAAGACGGCGACCGCAGCCACCGCGCCGCCAATCCATTCCTCGACGCCGAACAGTTCGTTGGCGCTGTCGCCGAGGCTGTTGGCCTGGATGCCGTTGCCGGTGACCAGCGCGGAGAAGAGCGTGCCGAGGCAGAACAGGACCGCCAGCCAGGTCCATTTCGGGCCGAGGCCGATGGTGATATAGCTCATCGGGCCGCCGCGATAGGTGCCGTCAGCGGCCTGTTCGCGGAAGCGCACGGCCAGCGAGCCCTCGGCAAAGGCGAGCGCCATGCCGAACAGGGCAGTGACCCACATCCAGAAGATGGCGCCGGGGCCGCCCAGGGTGATGGCGGTGGCTACGCCGGCGAGATTGCCGGTGCCGACCTGGCCGGACAGCGCCGTCGACAGCGCGGCGAAGGGAGAAATCTCGCCCTTGCCCTCGTCCGACGATTTTTTGAACAGGCCAGCGAGAGCGGGAAACAGGCGGAGCAGCGGATAGCCGCGCAGTCCGATCATGAAATAGATGCCGGCACCGAGCAGGAACACCACCATCGGCGGGATCGGGAGGATCTCGGTGCCTTCCCAGGTGCCGCCCCAGATGAAATCCGATACATTGGTGATCGGCACGATCGCCGCCTCAAAACCCGAAGCCGGTGCTGCACTCACAAAAATTCTCCCCGATGGCGCGTGGCCGCGCAATATTCCATTGGCGGCAGGATTAGCAGGCGAGCGCTTTTTGGCAAATGCTTTTGCCAAATGGCGGCGAGCGCTTATGCTGTCCGGCAACCGGAAAATCGGATGGAGCAAGGATGATGCAGAGCCTGTGGGTGAAGAAGAATGATCTGGCGCAGACGCAGTGGCGGGACAGCGACCAGCCGGTTCTGGCAGCGGGCGAGATTCTGCTGGAAATCGAAAAATATGCGCTGACCGCCAATAATATCACCTATGCGGTGGTCGGGGATGGCTTTGGCTACTGGAATTTCTTTTCCACCGGCGATGCCAAATGGGGCATTGTTCCGGTCTGGGGCTTTGCCCGGGTGGTGGCGTCGGACCATGCGGATATCGCGGTCGGCGAGCGGGTCTACGGCTATCTGCCGATGGCGAGCCATTTACTGGTGACCCCGGCGAACGTGCAGGATGGCGGCTTTGTCGACGGGGCGGTGCACCGCCAGGGGTTGGCGATCATCTACAATCAATATCAGCGGCTGGGGACGGAAGCGGGCGCGCATGAGGCGGAGCGGGCGATCTTTCAGCCCTTGTTTACCACCAGTTTCCTGATCGAACATTTCATGCGGTCGAACGACTGGTTCGGGTCGGAGGCACTGGTTATGACCAGTGCATCGTCGAAAACCGCTCTGGGTCTGGCGATGGTTGCCAAAAATCTCAGTCCGCAAATCCGGCGCATCGGCCTGACCTCGGCGGGCAACAAGGGCTTTGTCGAAGGGACCGGACTCTATGACGAGGTGCTCGACTATGACGATCTGGCGTCGGCCGATGCCGACCGGGCGACGGTTTCGGTCGATTTTGCCGGTAACGGCCCCCTGCTCGGGGATATTCACCGGCATTGGGGCAAGAATCTCAAGTTCAGTTCGCTGGTCGGTGCGACCCATGTCGAGGAGCGCGGTGGCGCCAATGATCTGCAGGGGCCGAAGCCGGAACTGTTCTTTGCCCCCACGGCCGCCGAAAGCCTGATCAAGGAGATCGGGCCGGCGGCGTTTCGGGCGCGGGTGGACGAGCAATTTGCTGCCTTTGTCAAAGGCGCCAGCGCCTATCTGACGATTGAGGATGTCGCCGGACCGGAAGCGCTGCAATCCGCTTATCTGGCGATGCTGTCCAATGAGATTGCGCCGAGCCGTGGTCTGATATGTCATATGGAACAAGCGGACCCTTGATTGTGGCGGGGTAAGACCGGATAAGAATCTCTGACGGGTCGCACCAACGGGGAGTTTTGCGTGGTGGAACCAACAGAAAAGCCGGACCTGAGCCGACACGCCCTGTTTGACGGGGTGGCGCTGGAAGCATTGGAGGCACTGCAATCGGTTTCCGTCATGCGCCAGATTGCCGGCGGCGAGGCGCTGGTGCGCCAGGGCGACGATGCCGATGCGCTCTATTTTGTCGAATCCGGTCGCTTCCGCGTGGTGATCAACCAGAGCCGTATTGTCGCGCATATCGAGACCGGGGAAGCGGTGGGCGAGCTGGCGTTTTTTGCTGGTGGCAAGCGCACCGCCGATGTGATTGCGACGCGCGATTCCCATGTGCTGGAAGTCTCGCGGGATGCGTTTGACGCGATCGCCCTGCGCCATCCGGAGCTGAATGCGGCAATGCTGAAGCTGGTCTCGGCCCGGCTGGCGGTGGCGACCGCGCGGACTGCGTCCGAAACGGCAAAAAATCCGCGGGTGATTGCGCTGCTGCCCGCCGGCAGCAGCCAGATGCCGGACGGTTTTCTTGCCCGGCTGGCGGCGGCCTTTGAGGCGGTGGTCAGGCCCACGACGCCGGTGGTGCCGATCGACCGGTCGACCAGCGAGGCCGCCGATGCGCATGAATATCAGGCGTGGCTGGCGGAACAGGAGGCGAAGGGCGCTTATGTCCTGATCGATGGCAGCGGGTCGGAAGACTGGGGGCAGATGGTCTGCCGCAACGCCGATGCACTGGTCATGGTCGGGCGGCCCGGCAAGATGGACCCCGCGCCCAATGCCATGGAAGAGGTAGCGATGGGCTGGATCGCGGAACCGCAGCGGACCTTGCTGCTGCTCCGCACCAATGCCAGCAAGCCGATCAGCCACAGCGGCGAGTGGATTGATCCGCGTGGTCCCAAGCTGCACCATCATGTCGCCCTCGATGGTGATGCGGACTTTACCAAGGTCGCCCGGTTTCTGACCGGCCGGGCGGTTGGCGTGGTGCTGGCGGGTGGCGGAGCGCTGGGCTGCGCGCATCTCGGCGTGATCAAGGCGCTGCGGCAGGCGGATATTCCGATCGACTTTATCGGCGGCGCCAGCGCCGGCGCGGCGATGGGCGCGGCGATCGCGCGCGGCCTGTCGGTCGACGAGGTGCTCGACCAGATGGAGGCGATGTTCATTCATGCCAGGGCGATGCGGCGGTTCACCCTGCCAATCTATTCGCTGCTCGACCCGACGGTGTTCGATAGCGAACTGAGGAATCGCTATGGCACCCGGGACATTGCCGATCAGCCGATCAATTTTTTCGGTGTCTCGACCAATCTGTCGACCAATGGCCTGCATATCCACCGGCGGGGCCCCTTGTGGGAATGCGTCCGGGCGTCGGGCTCGCTGCCGACGATATTGCCGCCGTTTATCGACAGCGAGGGCAATATCCTGGTCGACGGCGGCGTGCTCGACAATGTTCCGGTCAAGGTGATGCACGGGATCAAGGCCGGTCCGAATATCGTGGTGTCGCTGGGGGATCCGCACGAGGTCTGGCGTACGGACGTTCAATATGGCGATATCCGGGGGCGATGGTCCTTGCTGCGGGATGTGATTCTGCGGCGCAAGCGCAAGGCGGAATTCCCCTCGATCGTCGAGATCATGTCGCGCTCGATGGTGGTGGCGAGCCGGATGGCATCGAAGGAAATGCTCGGCGACGAGGATATATTGGTCAATCCGCCGATCATTCCGGATATGCAGATACTGGACTGGCATATGGGCCGGAAACTGGCGGAAATGGCGGCGGACTATATCACCGAACAGGTGTTGCCAACGATTGATCTCGAGAATAATTTACCAAATAGGTAAAAATATCTTGACATTGTCACGGCAATTATATACTTTACACACCCACGGATAAATGCTACAAAATCCTCAAGGAGTTAGCAAATGTCCGTTCTTTCGAAGCCATATTTCCACAATGAAGCAGAAGCCTTCACCTATCTGGAACAAATCATCTGGTCGAAGGGTGTTGTTTGCCCTCATTGTGGCGTGATCGATGGACGGGTTTATGATCTTTCGGACGTTCGCGGCAAGCCAAGCAAGAAAAGCCCCGAGGGTGCAATCCGGTACGGCCTCAAAAAGTGCGGTGAGTGCCGCAAGCAGTTCACCGTCAAGGTCGGCACTGTCTTTGAACATGGCCGTATGCCCCTGCACAAGATGCTACAGGCCACTTATTTGATGACCAGCAGCAAGAAAGGCATTTCGGCTCACCAACTGCACCGTGTTCTGGAAATCACCTACAAGTCGGCATGGTTCCTTGCTCACCGTATTCGCGAAGCGATGCGCGATGGCGCTCTGGACATTATGGGCGGCAACGGTGCGGAGGTTATGGCTGATGAAACCTACATCGGTAACAAGCCTGAAATGCGCTATATGAAGCGCACTCGCGGCTCTAGCCATAAAATGCGCGTTGTCAGCCTTCTTGACAAGAGCACCGGCAAAACCCGTTCGATCTATGCGCCGGGTCTCGCAAAGGATGAAGTCGCGCAGATCGTGCGGAAAAACATCGACCGTGAAAGCCAGCTAGTGACCGATGAGAGCACCCTCTACAAAGCAGTCGGCAAGGAATTTATCTCGCATACCAGCGTTCTTCATGGTGCTGGCCAGTATATGAAAGACGGTAAGACCACGAACAACATTGAAGGCTTTTTCAGCATCTTCAAGCGCGGTATGCGCGGCGTCTACCAGCATTGCCAAGAGAAGCATCTACACCGTTATCTGGCAGAATTTGACTTCCGTTACAGCAACCGCGCTGCACTGGAAATTGACGACAATATGCGGTCCGCAAATGCTCTGGCCGGCATTTCAGGCAAACGCCTCACCTATCGGCGGATTGGTCGGACAGGCTAAAGCGCCTGTGACCGGAGCATTTCGTATCCGTTCAAGGTGGCATACGAAACCACATCGCTATGACTGGTCAAAAAAACCGACTCTTGCTCAACAACTTAGCCTTAACTTTCTGGATTCATTAGATGAATCTTGACATAAAGAATACTTTATGAGATACAGAGGATGGTAGGCAACGCCGGACAAGCCTTGTGACGCGAGAAAAGAACGTGCCACGCCCAATATGACGGTCGCCCATTGGATGGTGTCCTAAAAGCATTTTGGTAAAAGGCCCCGGGGGCCTACCACTTTACCACCGAGCAAAGTTATATCCGTAGTGGTCAAAAACTTTTTGCTGATCTTTGGTGAGATTTGCCTTCCACCATTGGGAGGGCTGGAGAGTAACCCCAAAATCCTTATAACAATCTTTTTCCTTTGCCATGATTGTTTCAAGCGCGATGGCTGGATCTGTTAGCCACTGTCCGGGTCCAATTGTGTTGATGCCCTGATAGAACGAACTGGCCACAAAATCGGACAGTTGCAGACCACCTCTGTCATAATGAGAATGATCCTGCATCAAATCCATCGACAACAAGTCGGTGACCGGCTGCCTCTTAGTCAAGACCATGCTCCGGCCTTGCCTTTGAAAATCCAAATACCAGTGATAGGTTCTTGTTTGGCTGTATCTGTGACCGCCCCGCCTCGAAAATTCCAACTTTATCTTTTTACGCTCTCCATGATCGTGCATAGTTCTGCGGTCGCAAAATGCGGTGACTCTCTCGATCAACAGTCGCAAACACCAGTTGTAAAACCACTCTTGAGAAGGCATATTTGCCGCTCTTGGGTTATGATAGCCGCGCATATTTTTCTTGTTGGAGCACACTGCAAAGCCACGAATTGGCAGCGCCGACATTGCGCTGGCAACTGCCATTTTTCGAGTTGGAGACAAGGTTCGATAATGCAAATCGTTGCGCTGCTTGATACCTATATCACTGACTATTGTGCTGACCCAACCTTTGACGTCAGGCTCCCATTTACGACGGATCACAACCGCGCTTAATACTAGCCATTCAGTCGATCCATTATCATCTACTGGGCGCACTTTTTTCAAGCCAGGATCGCCAGCCTCGTCTATATATGCTATATACCCGTAATCAGGAGTTTCGTTAGACATGACCGCCAGAACATCACAAAAAGACTCCAAGAGTCAAATAGATAAGTTCAAAGACGCCGCGCACGAATTAGAGGCGGATGAAAGTGAAAAGCACTGGAGAGAGCGACTAAAGAATATTGTTAAGCAGAAGCCCGGTAGTAGTCAAAAGTAACAACATATAAGGCATTCCTTATGTGTTGCCATAATACAACAAGAAAAATGATTCATTGTCAAATAGTTAACGTGCTCTGGACTCTGGGACAGAACGGGAACATGTCTGAAGCTGATACGAAAAAGGAGCAGGCTCCACACCTGCTCCCGATTCATCCACCAACGAACTGTAGTCGCCGGTGGAGTTAGCTAGATAGCAGGGTTACATTACTCTTCAAAGGCGAAACGTCAAGGCGATTACGACAACCTGAAAAGGAAATTGTAATGGCTGTCTATCTAGTAACCTATGACTTGAACAAAGAGACTACCCGCCCAAACATCACGAAAAAGCTTAGGGATGAATTCCCATATGCCATGCTTTCAGAGTCGTCCTACGCGATTCAAACGACAAGCACGGTCGAACAAGTCCACGCCTTTTTCAAACCAATTCTAGATGATAACGACACATTTTATGTTATCACTTTGAAGAATCCATGGACCGGTTTCGGGCCAAAGGTTGTGAATGAGTGGCTTGAAAAACACCTGACTTATTGAGTGTGACGCGGCGACCTATCTTATCTTGAAGGGTCGCCGCCTCATCGCTTGTTTCGAGTTCCAAAATATAGACGGAATTTTCAAACTTCAATTTCATTTGTTTATCCTTCTTTGTTTTGCGCTTTCCTACACAAAGCCAGTTTAGTAATCGGGTATTATGTGCCCGCCAGAACCAGAAGAGCTGATATTCGGCCTGATCGTGTTTCTGCTAACCGTTCCGGCTGCTTACTGGTTTATGCGGGGATTGTTCGCTTTATTGCTGGGTTTGTAAAATATATAAACGCCCATTGTCACGCTGTTTAGGTACATATCAGGAACATCGCGAAATTGTGATTCGGGCCGACCGGCTCTGAACGATCCAGCCGAGACGGCCGGGCCGTTCGCACCGGAAGGCCCTTTTTGTGTCCGGATGGTTCGCGGCGATCCGGTACGGAGTGAACTATGGCAAAATCGGAAGTCAGGGGATTGTTTGACGACAGGCGCAAGCTGAAATTTCTGAAAGAGCTGGCGATCAGTTCGCATGTGGCGAATTCGGCTGCCGTCGCCGGGGTTGCGGTATCGACCGTCTATCTGTGGCGCGAGCGCGATCCGGCTTTCTTTCGGGCATGGATGCGCTCGCTGGCGGCGGGCTACGAGCTGCTCGAAATGGATATGCTCGAGCGGGCGCGCAACGGGGTCGAGAAACCCGTTTTCCACGATGGAAAAGAGGTGGCGACGGTCAGACACTATAATGACGGGGTCGGGATCAAATTGCTGCTGGCCCACAAGCAGATGGTGGCGCTGATCCGCGCGGCGGAGGAGGATATCAACCCAGAGCAGGTGCGCGCCGATCTCGACAGGAAACTGGCGGATATGCGGACGAAGCTGCTCGGGCGGGAACGGGAGGAAACACCACCGGTCTCCGATAATGACGAATGAAGGCAGCGACGCGGAGTGTGTCGCCCGGTTGCAGCCGCGGCATCGCAAGGCGCTTTTCGCGTCGCTGAGCGATCAGGAACAGCAGGCCATTCTCCATTACTGGCCGTTCTGGGCGCGGCCCGAGCAAATGCCGCCGGACGGCAACTGGTCGGTCTGGCTGATCATGGCCGGGCGCGGTTTCGGCAAGACCCGGGCGGGAGCGGAATGGGTGCGCAGCATCGCCGAACGCGATGGCAGCGCCCGCTTTGCTCTGGTCGGAGCCAATTATGCCGAGACCCGCACGGTGATGGTCGAAGGCGAAAGCGGTCTGCTGTCGATCGCGCCGCGGAAGCAGCGGCCGGTCTGGGAACCGTCGCTGAAGCGGCTGAGCTGGGCAAGTGGCGCGCAGGCGCATCTCTATTCGGCAGCGGAACCCGAAGGCTTGCGCGGTCCCCAGCATAGTCACTCGTGGTGCGACGAAATTGCCAAGTGGATGAACAATTGCGGGCAGGCGGAAGCGGCCTGGGACAATCTGAAAATGGGCCTGCGCCTTGGCTTCCGGCCGCAGATCGTGGCGACCACGACACCGCGGCCGGTGGCGCTGGTGCGGGGGCTGGTCGATGCCGAAGATGTGGTGATCAGCAGGGGGCGGACGCAGGATAATGATCTGCATCTGCCGGCGGCGTTTCTGACCGCGATGGCTGCGGATTATGGCGGGACCCGGCTGGGGCGGCAGGAGCTGGACGGGGAGCTGATCGAGGATCTGGAAGGGGCGCTGTGGACCAGGGCGATGATTGAGGGGTGCCGGGTTGGTGCCGTTCGTGTGGAGCGAAGTCGAGACACGGGCGCCAGGCCGAGCGGGTCTCTCGACTGCGCTCGAGACGAACGGGGGCCTGGTCTGGTTCGTATTGTCATCGGGGTTGATCCGCCGGTGTCGACTAGCGGCGATGCCTGCGGGATTGTCGTGGCCGGGCTGGGCCGGGACGGTGAGGCCTATGTGGTGGCCGATGCCAGCGTGGAAAAGGCGCGGCCGGAGATATGGGCGCGGGCAGTGGCGCGGGCTGCGGATTTGTGGGGCGCAGACCGGGTGATTGCCGAAGCCAATCAGGGCGGGGCGATGGTGAAATCGGTGCTGCACGCGGCGAAGATTTCGCTGCCGGTCAGGCTGGTTCACGCTGCGCGCGGCAAGGTGGCAAGGGCGGAACCGGTGGCGGCGCTTTATGAAAATGGCCGGGCGCATCATGTTGGCGCGTTTCCGCAGCTTGAGGACGAGCTGTGCGGGTTGCTGATTGGTGGTGGCTATGCCGGGCCGGGGCGGTCGCCGGACCGGGCGGATGCGCTGGTGTGGGCGTTGACGGAGTTGATGCTGGGGACGGAACGGGTGCCGAGGGTGCGGTGACGGTGCCTTTGCGAAGGCAGGGGGCCATCTCGAGGCTTCTCGTCATTCGCAATGGTGCTGGTTTGCGCCAAGATTTGAGACAGGCGCTCGCCACTTCTCAGGCGCAGCTAAACCGGTGCACGAGATGGGCCCCTGACTTCGCAGGGGCACGGCAGGCAGCGATGCTTTAGCGGAACGTAATTGTTTATGTGCTCCGCACTTGATGCGGAGCTCTGGAGGTTGGAAACTGAACGCCGAGAGGGCTCCGCATCAAGTGCGGAGCACAATCTTGCGGAACCAAGGAAATAACATGACATTGTGGAACAATATCGCGCTCGCCTTCAAGGGCGGGGGGGGTTCTTTGCGGCCGCCTTTGGGGCGCAGCTATATCGGCACTTATGGTGGCGTGGCTCTTTCGGGGGACGCGCCTTTTTCTTACGAGGGGCGGGTGCGCGAAGCCTATGTCGAGAATGCCATTGCCCAGCGCGCGGTGCGGATTGTGGCAGAGGGCGTGGGCGGGGCGCCGCTGCTGCCGGTGGACGAACGGGTGGCGGCGCTGGTGCAGACCAGCAGCGCCGGCCAGTCTTTGCTGGAGACGCTGGCGGCGCATCTGCTGCTGCACGGCAATGGCTATGTGCAGGTCATGGCCGGCGGCGACGGGCAGCCGGACGAGCTTTATGCGCTGCGGCCCGACCGGGTGACGGTGGAGCCGGATGCCAAGGGCTGGCCGGTGGCTTATGTCTACCGGGCCGGCGAGCATGTAACGCGCTTTGCTGCGCAGGATGGGATGGGGCGGGCGGCGATCATCCATCTGAAGGCTTTTCACCCGACCGATGACCATTATGGGCTCGGTTGCCTGGGCGCGGCGGCAAAAGCGGTGGCGGTGCATAATGCGGCGGCGAAGTGGAACAAGGCGATCCTGGATAATGCCGCGCGGCCATCGGGAGCGCTGGTTTATGATCCGGGTGTCGAAGGGTCGGCGCTGACCGGGGAGCAGTTTGACCGGCTGAAGGCGGAGATGGAAGCGAGCTTTGCCGGGTCGGGCAATGCGGGGCGGCCGATGCTGCTTGAGGGTGGCCTCAAATGGCAGTCGATGAGCCTGAGCCCGGCGGATATGGATTTTGTCGCGCTGAAGGAAGCGGCGGCGAGGGAGATTGCGCTGGCCTTTGGCGTGCCGCCGATGCTGCTCGGGCTGCCGGGGGACAACAGTTACGCCAATTATCGCGAGGCCAACCGGGCTTTGTGGCGGCTGACGATCCTGCCGCTGGCGGGGAAGATATTGGATGGCCTGGCCGAGGCGCTGCGGAGCTGGTGGCCGGATCTCGTGCTGGCGGTCGACCGCGACCAGATCCCGGCTTTGTCCGAGGATCGCGAGCGGTTGTGGAAGCAGGTTTGCGAGGCGGATTTTCTGTCGAAGGACGAGAAAAGGGCGATGCTGGGGGTTTGAGGAAAGTTAAAACCCCTCCCCTTCAGGGGAGGGGTTCGGGTGGGGCCTGTCGGCAAGCGCAATAGTCGCTTGCGCGAGCGATGCTGGCGCATCGCCACCACCCCTTCCCCTCCTCTGAAGAGGAGGGGTTAAAAAAAGGAACAACCATGCAAAACGAAGAAATGCTCGCTCGCCTGATGGCGCAGGCGGAGGGTGATGGCGCTGATCTTGTCACGCTGCGGGCGATTGTCGAGGAGGCGACGGACAGCGGGGCGGCGCGGGTGCTCGACCGGCTGGGGCTGGCCGATCCGACGGCGCAGGATGATATCGACGAATTGCGCGAGCTGCTCCGCGCCTGGCGCGATGCCAAGGCGAGCGCGTGGAAAGCGGTGATCCGCTGGGTGGTGCGGACGGTGCTGGCGCTGCTTTTGGTGGGGATCGCGATGCGGCTGGGGCTGGGGCATCTGGTGTCGTGAATATGGGGCGAGCTTCCGTTAGCCCTGAGCCTGTCGAAGGGCGCCTATCGTCCGAGAGGCGTGGTTCGACAGACTCACCACTAACGGATATCTCCACGGACCGCCCTTCGAAAAGCTCAGGGCGAACGGAGATCGCCGCGAGAGGTGCTTCGACAGGCTCAGGGCGAACGGAACACTCAAACACCCTGCGCTTTGCCGGTTATGCCGCGATTTTTGACCGGGTGGACCGGGGCGGGGATATTATTCGGCCCGGTGCCTTTGGAGCGTTTCCGGAAGGCACCACGCTGCCGCTATTGTGGCAGCATGATCCGTTGCGGCGGATCGGGCAGGTGGATCTGGTGCGCGAGGACCGGCGCGGGTTGCGGGTGATCGGGACGGTTTCCACCGCGACGCGGGCCGGACGGGAGGCGGCGGCGATGCTGGCCGGTGCCGGGATGAAGGGGCTCAGTTTTGGCTATCGGGTGAAGCGGGCGGCCGGTGCCAATCCCCGCGAATTGCTGGAGCTGGATGTGGCGGAGATTTCGCTGGTGACGGCGCCGATGCAGGAGCTGGCGCGGGTGCATCTGGTGCAGCGACCCTGATTTTTCCCGCGAAGACGGAGGAGGTCTCTCTCGCTTCGTGGCTTCGCGCGATTCTCATGCTTGTTTGAAGGAAAACCCAAGGAAAGGAATGATATGGAACGCTCTCCCGAAAACCCACTCGAAACCAAGGCGGATCCGCTGGAGGCGTCTTTTGATGCGGTGCTGATCGCCGAGGAAACGGAGCAGCATGGCCAGGCGATTGCGGCGTTGCGCGGTGATGTTGATGGCCTGAAGGGGCAGGTTGATGCGATCGGCAAGATTGCGGCGCGGCCTGCTCTTGATGGCGCGAAGGCGATGCCGTCTTCGCCGGCTGCGAAGGATTTTGTTGCCAGATATTTGCGCCGGGGCGAGCAGGCGGGGGTCGAACTGAAAAGCTTTTCCGGCGCTTCGGGTCCCGAGGGCGGCTTTGCCGTGCCGCAGGAAATTGATGCGCTGATCGGGGCGACGCTGAAGGATATCTCGCCGATTCGCTCGATTGCTACCGTGGTGCAGACCGGCACGGCTGGCTATCGCAAGCTGGTGACGACCGGCGGCACGCCGTCGGGCTGGGTGAGCGAGACGGCGGGTCGTCCGGAAACCGACACGCCGGATTTCAACGAGATCGCGCCGCCGAGCGGCGAGCTTTATGCCAATCCCGCGGCGTCGCAGGCGATGCTGGATGATGCGGCGTTCGATGTGGAGGCCTGGCTGGCCGACGAGATCGCGCGGGAGTTTGCCCGGGCGGAGGGTGCTGCGTTCATCAGCGGCTCCGGAGTCAACCAGCCGCGCGGCTTTCTCAATGCGGCGGTGACCGACGAGAGCGATGATGTCCGGGCCTTTGGCTCGCTGCAATATGTGCCGTCGGGCGTGGCGGGGGATTTTTCCGGGGCGGATGTGCTGGTCGATCTGGTGCACACGCTGCGGCCCGCCTACCGGCAGGGTGCCAGTTTCGTGATGAACAGCGCGACGCTGGCGCAGATCCGCAAGTTCAAGACGGCGGACGGGGCGTTTCTGTGGCAGCCGTCGCTGGCCAATGGCCAGCCGGCGACCCTGCTCGGCTATCCGGTGGTCGAGGCCGAGGATATGCCCGATATCGCCGCCGACAGCCTGGCGATCGCCTTTGGCAATTTCCGCGCCGGCTATCTGATCGCCGAGCGGCGGGCGACGCATATTTTGCGCGATCCGTTTACCAACAAGCCGTTTGTCCATTTCTACGCGACCAGGCGCGTGGGCGGGCAGCTGATGAATTCGGAAGCGATCAAGCTGATGCAGTTCAGCGCTTCCTGAAGCCCCCTTGCTGCGCTTCGGCGCAGCGCGTCCGTGCCGGTTGCTCCCCTTCTCCCGCCGGCACGGGCGCAATTTTCCTGAAAATTCAATGAAAGGATGCCGCGACCGTGAGCTTCCCCCTTGCAGACTGGCCGGATCTGCCGGCCGCGCTGATCGCCGAGGTGAAGGCCTTTGTGCGGATCGACCATGATGTCGATGACGCGGCGATCGATATGTTCCTGCGCAGCGCCGCCGGGCTGTGCGAGGATTTTGTCGGCCAGATGCTGATCGTGCGGACGGTGACCGATATCCTGCCGGCGTGGCAGGCCTGGCAGAAGCTGAAGCGGCTGCCGGTGCAGGCGATTGTCTCGTTCGAGACGGTGGAGGCGGACGGGACTGCGGCGCTGTTGGGCGTCGAAGACTATGCGATCGATATCGACAGCGAGGGGCAGGGCTGGGTGCGGCTGCGCGAGGAGAGCGATGCCTCGCGCATACGGGTGAAATATAGTTGCGGGCTGGCGGCGGACTGGGACGGGCTGCCGGCGGGGCTGCGCCAGGGGATCGTGCGGCTGGCGGGTTATCTTTATGCCAATCGCGATGGCGTCGATGTGGCCGGACCGCCGCGGGTGGTGACCGCGCTGTGGCGACCCTTTCGGCGGATGCGGGTGGCGTGATGGGACGGGAATTTTCCGGGGTTCTGCGCGAGCGGATCGTGATCGAGCGGCAGAGCGCCGGGCGCGATGCGCTGGGTTCGGCGGAAGCACAATTTGACCCAGTTGGCGAATATTGGGCAGCGGCGGAGGCGCTGCACGGGGGCCGGGAGAGCGAAGCGGAGAGCCGGTCGGCGCTGCCGCGCTGGCGGTTTGTCTTGCGCGAAACCCGGGCGATCCGGCCGGGGGACCGGCTACTCTGGGGCGAGCGGGTGATGACGATATCGAGTGTGGTGCTGGAGTATCGGCTGATTCCGAAGACCATATTGCTGGCGGAGGAAAGACGATGATGGATCGGTTGCGGAAGCGAGGCGAGGCGCTGGCCGAACGGCGGCTGGCGAGGGTGAAGGTCGAGATCGCGGCGGTGCTGGCGGCGGAATTGCCGGGTGATGTGGGGATTAGCGAAGCCGGCGAGGGGATCGTGCTGACCGGGCGGCGGCTGAAGACGCGGTTGCTGGCGGACAGCAGCCTGCGCGATATTCCCTTTCTGCTGCGGGCGGTCCGGTGAGCGGGCCGCTGGAAGGGGTGCAGCGGCAGCTGGTTGCTCGGCTGCAGGCACATGCGGCGCTGATCGACCTGATCAGCGGGATATTCGACGGGCCGCCGGCACGCGCGAAATTTCCTTATATTGCGTTGGCGACGGGGGGGTCGCTCGACTGGAGCCATAAAGGCGGGGTCGGGCGTGAGCTCAGTCTGGCGCTGACCATATATGATGACGGTGAGACAGCGGCGCGCGTGCACCGGCTGATGGCGCTGGTTGAAGAAGCGCTGGAGGAGGGGCTGGAGGATCCGGCGGGGTGGCAGATTGTTACGTTTGATTTTCGGCGCACGCGGATTTTGCGGCGGGCGGCGGGGCCGTGGAGCGGGCTGGTGGAATATCGGGCGAAGGTTTTGAGAAACTAGTGCCCCCGCGCAGGCGGGGGGTCATCTCCTGATCTGGCGATCGGGAGCAATCGATATTTTGTGCCCCGTTCGAGCGGCACGAGATGGGCCCCTGCCTGCGCAGGGGCACTAAACTCATAAAGGAACCAGAATATGGCAGCAGAAAAGGGCAGCGCCTTTCTCCTCAAGATCGGCGATGGCGGCAGTCCGGTGGCGTACAGCACGGTCGCCGGGCTGAGGACGACGCAGATGACGGTCAATGGCGAGCCGGTGGCGATCACCAGCAAGGACAGCGGCGGCTGGCGGCAGCTGTTGTCCGGCGCGGGGATCCGGTCGGTTTCGGTATCCGGGGCCGGGGTGTTCACCGGGTCGGAGGCGGAGATGCGGATTAAGAATCACGCGCTCGGCGGGATTATCGACAGCTACGAGCTCAGCTTCGAGGGCGGCGAGCGGATGCGGGGCGATTTTCTGGTCGCCCGGCTGGACTATAGCGGGGATTATAATGGCGAGCGGAGCTATACGCTGAGCCTGGAGAGTTCCGGGCCGGTGGTCCATGTCTGAGCCGGCCAATCGCCTGCGCGGCGAGGCGGAGCTGGTCATTGACGGCAAGCGGCTCGTGCTGCGGCCCACTTTTGCGGTGCTGGTGGCGGCGGAAGAGGAATTGGGGTCGCTTTTCGATCTGGTCGAGCGGGCCGCTGGCGGGCGGCTGTTGCTGGCGGAGATTGTGACCCTGTTCTGGCATGTGGTGCGGGATCGGCCGGAGGGTCTGACGCGGGATCAGCTGGGCGAGGGGATGATGGCGCTCGGGCTGGCCGGGGTGACGCCGGCGCTGAAGATCTTGCTCAGGCAAATTTTGTCGGGGGTGGGGGAGGGGTGAGAGGTGAGCCGTTCTCCCGCGAAGGCGGGAGTCCATCTCCCGCTGCCTCGGCTGACGCACCTTCTGGAGATGGGCCCCTGCCTTCGCAGGGGCACTGCCATTTTGCGACAATTGCCAGAAATCTGGCAGGCCTCTTGCCAGCGACATTCGGTTGGACAGCCGATCAATTCTGGAAGTCCACGCCGGCAGAACTGGTCGCGATATTTGCTCTCTTCTCGGAGCATGCACCCGGTCACCTTAATCAGAATCCGCTTGGCATCGAACAACTGAAACAATTGAAAGAGACCTTCCCCGAATTGCGACGTGCCCAATGGCTATTCAATCCGGGGCGGGTCCGAGCCGGCGATTGCGGCCTTCATGGCGGAGGCAGGGTTCGAACGATTCCCGCCGGACAGCGCATTGTGCGAGGGCGACATCATTCTGGCGCGGCCCAGTCCGGTGCAGTGGCATTTCCTGATCCGCGCCGGAGAGGGCTTTGTCCACGCCCACGCCGGGCTTGGCAAGGTGGTCTATAGTCCGGGGGCAGCGCCCTGGCCGATTGCCGCAATTTTCAGGCTGGCGGAGGATTGAATGGCGACACTGGTATTGACCGCCGTCGGGTCCGCGATCGGCGGGCCGATTGGCGGCGCGATCGGCTCCATCATCGGCCAGCAGTTCGATCAGAATATCCTGGTCCGTCCCAAGGGGCGCGAGGGCCCGCGGCTGCAGGAACTGGCGATCCAGACGTCCAGCTACGGTACGCAGATACCGCGGATTTTCGGCAGGATGCGGGTCGCTGGCACCGTGATCTGGGCGACGGACCTGAAGGAAAGCCGCAGCCGGGAAGGCGGCGGCAAGGGAAGACCGAGCACGACCATTTACAGCTATTCCGCCAGTTTCGCGGTCGCGCTGTCGAGCCGGCGGATCAGCGCTATCGGGCGGATCTGGGCGGACGGGAAAATCTTCCGTGGTGCTGCCGGCGATTTCAAGACCGAAACGGGCTTTGCCTTCTATCGCGGCGGGGAGGATCAGCCGGTGGACGGGCTGATGGCCAGCGCCGAAGCAGGGGGCAGCACACCGGCCTATCGCGGGCTGGCGCTAGCGGTGTTCGAGGATATGGACCTGACCGATTATGGCAACCGGATTCCGTCGCTGACCTTCGAACTGATAGCCGACGATGGCGCGATAAGCTTTGCGGACCTTGTCGCGGACATATCGGGCGAGCGGATAGCCATGGAACCGGGCGATGCAGTGACCGGCTTCGCGGTGGGTGGCGAGGACCGGAAGGCGGCGCTGCGCTTGCTGAGCGAGTCCATCGCGCTGTCCTTTTCGTCCGATCCCCGCAGCATGGACCGGATCGGCGCGGTTGTGCCTTCTGTTGCAGAGCCCGGCTCCGCGCTGACGCTGGAGGGAGATTTTCTTCGCACTGCGGGACAGCAGGACATTGCGCCCCCGACAAGGCGCACGGCATCGATTTCCGCGGTACCCAGGCAAATGTCGATCCGCTATTATGACCCGGCGCGCGACTATCAGTCCGGTATACAGTCGGCCTTTCGCCCTGGCGGCGGGCGGATTGCTGTCATGCGGGATTTTCCTGCGACGATGGTCGCCGGGCAGGCCAGAAAAATTGCGGCAGACCGTCTGTGGTCCGAATATGAGGAACGTTCTACCCTGCAGCTGGCGCTGCCGCTGGACAGCCGACTGTGCCGACCGGGCATGCTTGCAGAATTTGGCGGCATCGCCGGGCTCTGGCGCGTCCGGGAATGCGAAATAGGCGGCGGCTTCGTGCAGCTTTCGCTGATGCGGGCGAGACAGGACAGAGATCTTGCCGGGATCGAACCGGATCAGGGCAGAATCGTCGCAAATCCCGATCAGCGCGCCGGCCTGACCCGTCTGGTTCTGGTGGACCTGCCATTCGCCATCGATGCGCCGACGACGGTGTCGGATTCGGCCAGGCTCTATGCAGCGGCAGCGGGAGATGCGGGATGGCGCAAAGCGCAGCTTTTTGCGTCCGGAGCCGACGGGGAAGCAGGGAGCTTTATCGGCCAGATACCGGCGCCCAGCGTGATCGGCAGGAGTCTGGGCGCGCTCGCCGCGGCCAATCCCGCGCTGATCGACGAGATCAGTCATGTCGATGTGGATTTGCGCCATTCGGCGATGACGCTGGGCCATGCCGATGTTTCGCAACTGCTGGCCGGCAGCAATATCGCGCTTCTTGGGAAAGAGCTTGTTCAGTTCGCGAAGGCGGTGCCGTTGGCGCCGGGCCGGTTTCGCCTATCCCGGTTGATGCGCGGGCTGGGCGGTACGGAAAATGAAATCACCGGCCATGGTCCCAATGAGGATTTTGTGTTGCTGGACGGGGCATCGATGCTGGAAATTGCCCCTGCCTATTACGCGCCCTTTGCGCCGGTCGCCGTGCTCGCGCTGGGCCGGGATGATCCGGTTGCCGTTTCGGCGGCGATCGACTCACCCGGCCGCGCCCTGATGCCCTGGTCCCCGGTGCATCCCGCCTGGCAATTTCTGGATGGCGGGGCCCTGGAGATACGCTGGACGCGCCGGTCGCGGGCAGGAACGATCTGGTCCGATCATGTGGAAGTCCCCCTGGCCGAGGAATCGGAGAAATATCGTGTTGAACTGTCTGCGGATGTCCTGCCGGGACCGGTTTTTAGGGAAACAGCGGAGCCGCGGATCGTTCTGGATGCAACAGAAATGGAGCCGTTTATGACCGCCGATATCAGCACGGTTGGCGTTGCCATCATCCAGGTGGGTGCGGCTGGTCAGTCTCCTCCCTTGAAGTTCGATATCATCCTGTAAATCCTCTCATATTCTGCTGCGACTATTTTCTGGAAAGAGCAAAATCATGGCATTGTTGGAAACCGCAAGGTTCAAGATCCCGCTGCTTGCCGCCGGCCAGGCACATAAGGAATTGTTCCACAACGAGGCGCTCGCGCGAATCGACTTCTTGCTTCATCCCATAGTGCAGGCCATCGAGACCGATCCGGCAGCGATTGTGCCTGTTGCCGGGCAGTCGTGGCTGGTCGGACCGGAAGCCACCGATGAATGGCTGGATCAGGAGGATAAAATTGCCGGCTGGACGGGTAACGGATGGCTGTTCATCTCGCCCATGCCAATGATGCGAATCTATGTCGAATCGGCAAGCCGTTTCGCAGTTTACCGGGAATCGTGGCATTTGTCTGAAGAGATCGCAGGTCCGGCCGGGGGAAGCGTCATCGATGCCGAGGCCCGGGTCGTGATCGAATCGATTCTGCTTGCTTTGACAGCGAACGGGATTCTATCTTCCGCTTCCTGAAAGCATGGTGCCATTCGAATTGGCATTGATGAATCTCGCGATTCAGCGAGCGTCGCAAGCTATTTTTTGGCCTAAATACCGAAAATGGCGACATTTTCGCAACAGTTCTGCGATTTGGCTGCTTGCACTAAACGGAGCTTACGGTTAGAAAGCGGCGTGAATTTAGAACCTAATTGAGAAGGGGAATATAAATGCGGAAGCTTGCCTTAGGAATGGCGCTTGCCTCCACAGCGCTCGCGACACCTGCTCTGGCCCGTGATGGCCAGTGGTATGTTGGTGCCGAGGGCGGTGCAATGATCGTTGAAGATGTCGACACTGATCTTGCTGGCACCGAAAATGCGCTGACAACCGATCACGACGCCGGCTACGATGTCGATGGTATTGTAGGTTATGACTTCGGAGGTTTCCGTTTGGAAGCCGAAGTTGGCTACAAGTCTGCATCTGCAAATGATGTGGTCGCATCTGCGCCTGGAATTCCATCCAATCCAAATGGTGCGGGAACTTTTACTGGATCCACACCGATCAATGGCGAAGTAAACTCGCTCAGCTTCATGCTGAACGGAATGGTCGACTTTGGTGACGATGACGGCATTCAGGGATTCGTTGGCGGCGGCGTCGGCGTGGCTCGGACCGAAGTAACCAACATCTTTGCCGGACCTTATCTTGATGATTCGGACACCGGCTTTGCATGGCAAGTACTTGCAGGCGTTCGCGCTCCATTGAGCGACAACTGGGATGTTGGACTGAAGTACCGGTTCTACAACCATGAAAGCATCAATCTCGTCGACCAGGTCGGCCGTACAGCTGATACAAGTCTGCGTACCCACTCCATTCTGGGTAGCCTGATCTACAACTTCGGCGGCGAACCAGCGGCACCACCGCCACCACCGCCTCCACCACCACCGCCTCCACCACCACCACCGCCACCACCGCCACCACCGGCTGTATGTGCGCCTGGCCCTTATATCGTGTTCTTTGACTGGGATCAGTCGGACATCACGCCAGAAGCGGCTTCGGTTCTCGACAACGCGGTTACGGCTTATGGCGATTGTGGTTCGGCTCAGGTCATGCTGGCTGGTCACGCTGACAAATCTGGTTCCGCCAGCTACAACGTCGGTCTGTCCCAGCGTCGCAACGAAGCTGTCCGTGCGTATCTTGAATCGCGCGGCATCAGCGGCGGAGCGATCTCCAGCGAAGCCTTCGGTGAATCGCGTCCTCGCGTTGAAACCGCAGACGGTGTTCGCGAACCGCAGAACCGTCGTGTTGAAGTTATGTACGGACCAGGTTCCGGTAACTAATAGCAACATTGCTACCAAATTTGAAAAGGGCTGGTCTTCGGACCGGCCCTTTTTTTTGCCATTCGCGTTTGCAAATGAGCCATTCTGCTTTTTGGCAACCGACGGGGGCGGGGCAGGTCTCTTTGCGGTCTGGAGCGGCGCAATGACTGATGGAAATCGGAAATTCGGAAAGCCACGGCGTTTGCCTGCGTCTGTGGACGCTCGCTCATGGTCTCCGGGTGCGCTGGCGCAAGACGGTGAGGAGTGAACCGCGGCGCTTATGGAGCAGGAGAGCAGGCCATCGCTATGATGGCTTCAATTGCCGTCGAGCCTCATATGACCAACGGATCGGAATCATCGGGCGTGAAGGTAAGAGTTAAAATGGAATCGGGTGCTGATGCGCCCTAGTTGAGCAGGCTTTCGAACAGAGCCAGTCCGTCGGTGCCGCCGTGCTTGGCGTCGATCGCGCGCTCGGGATGCGGCATCATGCCCAGAACATTGCCCGCTTCATTGATGATCCCGGCAATATTGCGCGATGATCCGTTGATATCGCTGCGATAGCGAAACACGACGTGATCCTCGTTTTCCAGCCTGTCCAGCGTCTCGCTGTCGGCAAAGAAATTGCCATCATGATGAGCCACCGGAATGGAGATCGACGCATTTTTTGCGTAGCGCGAAGTGAAAACGGTGGTGTTATTGGTTACCTCGAGTTCGGCGTCCTTGCAGACAAAATTAATATTGCTGTTGCGCATCAGCGCGCCAGGCAAAAGACCGGTTTCGGTCAGAATTTGAAAGCCGTTGCAAACCCCCAGGATTTTGACGCCGCGGTTTGCGGCTTCAATCACCGGTTTGATGATGCTGGAGCGGGATGCCATCGCGCCGGAGCGCAGATAATCGCCATAGGAGAAGCCTCCCGGAATGGCGATAATATCGAGGCCCGACGGCAATTCGCTGTCACCGTGCCAGACCATATGCGGCTTGTTTCCCGAAACGGTTTCCAGAGCGACGGCCATGTCGCGGTCGCAGTTGGAACCGGGAAAAACGATCACTGCAGATTGCATCAGGAAGCCGTTTCCGGCAGTTCTATCTGATAATTTTCGATCACGGTATTGGCGAGCAGCTTGTCGCACATCTTGTCGATTTCTTCCCGCGTAACCGACGGATCGACATCGAGTTCGATCAGCTTGCCGGCACGAACGTCATTGACGCCCTTGAAGTCAAGGCTTTCCAGTGCGTGATGGATGGCCTTGCCCTGAGGGTCCAGGACACCATCTTTCAGCGTTACAAATATTCTGACTTTCATCCTGCGCCCTCGCGTTTTTCCGCCGGTAATATCGCCTTGCTATAGCGGGAAGATCGGGTGGGGCAAGAGCAAGAAGGGAAATTGGAGAAGCCCGACGGCCAATTATGCTATTTTCGTTTCGGACCCGGCGATCGAACAGAACATTCACCGGGAAATGGTTCGCATCCCCGCGTTGAAACAGCAATCAGAGGCTTGGGTTATTTTCCGCGCTTCTTTCGTTCGCTGTTGAGATCGAGCACTTCGCTGACGCCTTCCGGAAACAGGCCCAGTCGACGAGCGACTTCCTGATAGGCTTCGGCTTCTCCGCCAAGATCCCGGCGGAAGCGGTCCTTGTCGAGCTTCTCGTTGGTCTCGATATCCCACAGGCGACAGCCGTCGGGGCTGATCTCGTCGGCGAGAATGATACGAGAGAAATCGCCTTCGAAAACCCGGCCGAACTCAAGCTTGAAATCGATCAGCTTGATGCCGATACCGGCGAACATACCGGCGAGAAAATCGTTGATCCGGATCGCCATGGCAGAAATATCCTGCATTTCCTCTTGGCTGGCCCAGCCGAAGCAGGCGATATGTTCTTCCGCGACCAGCGGATCGCCCAGGGCGTCATCCTTGTAGCAATATTCGAGCAAGGTGTGCGGCAGCGCCGTACCTTCCTCGATGCCGAGGCGCTTGGACAGCGAGCCGGCAGCGACGTTGCGCACGATCACCTCGATCGGGACGATCTCGACCTGCTTGACCAGTTGCTCGCGCATGTTCAGGCGGCGGATAAAATGACTCGGGATACCGATATGGTTCAGCAGGGTGAAAATATGCTCGCTGATCCGGTTGTTGATCACGCCCTTGCCGTTGATCGTGCCCTTTTTCTCGGCATTGAACGCGGTCGCGTCATCCTTGAAATATTGGATGATGGTGCCTGGCTCCGGGCCCTCATAGAGGATTTTGGCCTTGCCTTCATAGATTTGGCGACGACGGGACATTGCTTGGTTCCACTTCGCTAGGAGAGCGACAAAAAATCATGCCCCGGCAAACCGAATCGTGCGATCTCGATTGAACCGGGGCGTTGAAACTCACCTATATGCCAAACTGATGGATGGCGCAATCAATCCTCAAGTTGCTCGGGCCGCTCCAGCTTCCGTCCCCAGAAGCTTCTGTCGGGCGCCTTGAACCGTCGGCGCAGATAGATCGCCAGCGCCAGAATCAAAATCCACGGAAGCAGGACGGAAAGAAACGTGATCGCAGCACCAATCGAATAGCCGAGTGTCGCGGCGATGCCGCCCAATGCATCGCGAATGGGTCTTGTGAAGCCGCCGGAGCCTGGGGCTGCCGACTGATAATTGATCACGATCTTGCTGAACGCGACGCGTCCGCGCATTTCCTTCAGCCAACTGCGCGCCTGATCTATCTCCTCATTGACCTGAGTGACCGCCCGTTCCGCTTCCACGAGTTCCGCTACACTGCCTTTTTTGGTTCGCAGAAGTTCGGTCAGCCGCTGGGACAGCAGAACCCGGCTTCGCAGTCGCGCTTCCGTATCGACAATCTGCTTGGAGAGATCTTCGCCGCTTATCGATGTCGCAACCTGGCTCCCGCCATATTGATTGACCGCTTCGGCGAGTTGTTTGCCGAATGTCCGTGCCTGGGGCGCAGCCACCTCGATATTCAGCATGCCGGTTGCATAGTCGCCTTCCCCACCGCTGTTTTCCATATTCAGCACACGGCAGGTTTTTGGCCCGCGGCTTTCGCATAGTGCTACATGCGCCTGCTGTGTCTTTGGAATTTCCGAGGCTGGCAGCCGGAAGCCATATTGATAGCTGTAGGCGATCTGCGGAACGGAGACCGGTATTTCGCCTGCTTCCGCATCCGGGGCCTCAGCGACAGAATATCCGTCTGTTGATTCTTCGGCCATGTCCAGTTCGGCGCTGGAATCGTTGCTGCTGCTGCATGCGGTTAAGGCCAATATCATTACAATGGCAAATGATGACAAGCGCATATTATGGCTCCTCTATTGGGGGAAGACCCGAGAGTTAATGAGATAATATTACACCGTCAACGATAAAGCGTGTATTAAGAGCGATGAACTGATAGGCATCAGAGCCTATGGTTTCGCGAGGAGAAGGCGGTGCATTTTGGAAATGATGGCATTGATTGCTCGGGGCGCTGGTGGATCATGGGGATCATCCTGGACAATGAGCGCGCGGGAGTGATGCCGCCAGTCGATTGGCGGGGACGATGACCAACAGCGGCGGACGATTGATTGCGGCGGCCGCGCTGACCGCTCTGATCGCCGCGTTCACCATGGTGCTGCTACAGCTGGTCGGCCCCGAGTGGTCGCGCTTTGCTCCCGCCACCTGCACCGAGACCCGCTGCTTCTGCGAAATGCCGCGGACCGGTGCGCTGCTGTTGCAGCCGACCAACAGTATCTCCTCCTTTGGCTATGTTTTTGCCGGGCTGTTGATGATCCTGCAGGCGCGGTCGCGCGACTGGCAATCGGCCTTTCCGCCGCTGGCTGCGGGCGTTCTTGGGACGGGTGCAATTATCGTCGGGATTGGCTCGGTGCTGCTGCACGCCACGCTGACTTTGTGGGGGCAGTTTTTCGATGTGCTCGGCATGTATCTGATCGGCGGGTTCTTTCTGGTCAGTGCGCTGGCGAAATGGCGGCATATCCCGGACCGGCGCGCGATGGTCTATTATGCGCTGCTGTGCGCAGTGCTTGTGGCAATTCTCTATGCGCTGCCGGAGGTTCGCCGCTGGCTGTTTGCGGTGGTGCTGCTCGCCGCGATCATCCTGGAGCTTGTCTTTGCGCGGCCACGGCGGTCGCAAGTCCGCACCGGCTATTATGTCGCGGGTCTTATCGCCAATATTGTGGCGTTCACCATCTGGAATCTTGACCAAAACGGACAGCTTTGCGCGCCGGATAGCCTGCTGCAGGGGCATGCGGTCTGGCATCTTCTTGGCGCGGCCGCGCTGTGGTTTGCGTTTCTCTATTATCGCAGCGAGCGGGTGGTGGGTTGAGAAGTTTAGTGCCCAGGCGCAGGCCGGGGCCCATCTCCTGATGGATGGTTCAGACGGGCGGGTCATTGGGCGTGCGAAGGCGACGGCGCGCGCCTAATTTTCCTTGTGCCAGTTCTGACGCTCACGAGATGGGCCCCGGCCTGCGCCGGGGCACATATCAATCTTCATTCCACCACTTTCCCCCTACCAACCGGGAATCCACCCTGCTATCGCATCGGCCATGAATGATGTTACCGATGCGCCCGAAGCGGCTCCCGAAGATGAATTTGACGCGATCGTCGAGGCGCCGTTCGATGCGGCTCTGTCCGAACGCTATCTGATCTATGCGATGTCGACGATCACCGCGCGGTCGCTGCCGGATCTGCGCGACGGTCTGAAGCCGGTGCATCGCCGGCTGCTGTGGGCGATGCGGCTGCTCAAGCTGGAGCCGTCGCAGGGCTACAAGAAATGCGCCCGCGTCGTCGGTGATGTCATCGGTAAATATCATCCGCATGGCGACCAGTCGGTCTATGACGCGATGGTGCGGCTCGCGCAGACCTTCTCGCTACGCTATCCGCTGGTCGACGGTCAGGGCAATTTCGGCAATATCGACGGCGACAATGCGGCGGCCTATCGGTATACGGAAGCCCGGCTGACGCGCACCGCGATCGAGCTGATGCACGGCCTGGACGAGGGCACGGTCGATTTCAAACCGACCTATAATGGCGAGGACGAAGAGCCCGAGGTGATGCCCGGCCTGTTCCCGAACCTGCTGGCCAATGGCGCCAGCGGCATCGCCGTCGGCATGGCGACCAGTATCCCGTCGCACAATGTCCACGAGATTATCGACGCGGCTACCCTGCTGATCGATTCGCCCAAGGCTGAACATGCAGAGATCATGGATATCATCAGGGGTCCGGACCTGGCCACCGGTGGTACTTTGGTCGATCCGAAATCGGTGATCGATGCCGCCTATGAAAGCGGTCGCGGCGCGATGCGGGTGCGCTGCAAATGGGAGAAGGAAGACGCCGAAGGGCGCGGCGCGTGGCAGATTGTCGTCACCGAGATTCCCTATCAGGTGCAGAAGGGCAAGCTGATCGAGCAGATCGCCCAGATCATCGCCGACAAGAAACTGCCGATTCTGGCCGATATCCGCGACGAATCCGACGAGCAGGTGCGGATTGTGCTGGAGCCGAAAAGTCGCGCTGTTGATCCCGAGGACCTGATGAACGCGCTGTTCCGGATGAGCGATCTGGAAAACCGCTTCTCGCTCAACATGAACGTGCTCGACAAGGACCGGGTGCCCAAGGTGATGGGCATCAAGGAGGTGCTGCAGCACTGGATCACCCACCAGATCGAGGTGCTGGTCCGCCGCTCGCAGCACCGGCTCGACAAGATTGCCGCGCGGCTGGAGCTGCTCGAGGGCTATATCATTGCCTATCTCAATCTCGACCGCGTGATCGAGATCATCCGCAACCATGACGAGCCCAAGCCGATGCTGATGGACGAGTTCCAGCTGACCGACCGGCAGGCCGAGGCGATCCTCAACATGCGGCTGCGCAGCTTGCGCAAGCTGGAAGAAATGGAATTGCGCAGCGAGCGGGACAAGCTGCTTGAGGAGCGCGACGGACTGGAAAAGCTGATCGAAAGCCCGGCGCGGCAGAAGACGCGGCTGAAGAAGGATCTCGCCGATCTGCGCAAGCTCTATGCCGAGGATACGGATCTCGGCAAGCGGCGGACGATGCTGATCGAGGCGGCGCCCGCGAAGGAAATCTCGCTGGAAGCCTTTATCGAGAAGGAACCGGTCACCGTGATCATGTCGCAGCGCGGCTGGATCAAGGCGATGAAGGGCCACGCCGACCTGTCGCAGCCCGACAGTTTCAAGTTCAAGGAGGGCGACGGGCCGAGATATGCCTTCCATGCGCAGACCACCGACAAGCTGCTGATGGCCTGCGACAACGGCCGTTTCTACACGATTGGCGCGGACAAGCTGCCCGGCGCACGCGGCTTTGGCGAGCCGGTGGGTTCGATGGTCGATCTCGAAGCCGGCGCGGAGCCGATTGCGTTGATGGTGGCTGACATGAAGGGCAAGCTGTTGCTCGCCTCGACCTGGGGGCGCGGTTTTGTGGCGAATATCGCCGATGTTGTCGCGGAGACAAAGAAGGGGCGGCAGGTTGCCAATCTGAAGGGCGATGCAAAGCTGCTGGTGGTCCGCCCGGTTCCCGAGGAGGCCGACCATGTCGCGGCGATCGGCGAGAATCGCAAGCTGGTCGTCTTCTCGCTCTCCGAAATGCCGGAAATGGCGAAGGGGCAGGGCGTGATGCTGCAGCGTTACAAGGACGGTGGCCTGTCCGACGCAACCGTGTTCAAGCTGGAAGATGGCCTGAGCTGGGCGATGGGCGGCGAAACGGGCCGCACGCGGACCGAGAATGACCTGACCATGTGGCGGGTTGCGCGTGGTGCGGCTGGACGATTGCCGCCGACGGGTTTTCCGAAGACGGGCAAGTTCGATTGATCGGCGAGCCTTCTCCCCTCCGGGGAGAAAGGCTTTACCGTTTTTTGGCGATCTTGATCTTGTCCAGTTTGGTCCGCGTGCGGATCGATTCCTCGCTGCGGGTCAGCGCCTTGGAAATGGCCTTGAGCGTCATTCCCTTCTTGGCAAAGGCATGGAGCTTCTGGATCTCTTCGCTGGTCCAGGGCTGTTTGTGGCGTTCAAAATGGTCTTTCATGGGTACGGGCTTAGCAGGTTGTCGGCGCCATGCACCCAAATAGCGGGCCGGTTTTCCGCAATGGCAGCTTTCCGCCCCGCCACTGGCAATAGCGGGCTTTGCATGGGGGCATTTGTCCGCTAGCCAGCGGCAGATAATATTGAACGGAGCTAGCCATGCAGTTTGACGAAGTTGTCCTCGGACGCCGCAGCATACGGGGATATAAGCGGGAGCCCGTGGCGAAGGAGCTGATCGAGGAAATTCTCAAGCTGGCGATGCGCGCGCCTTCGTCGATGAACACACAGCCGTACAATTTCTACGTCATTACCGGCGAGCCGCTGGAAAAGATCCGGGCGGGCAATACCGAGCGGATGCTGGCCGGCGTGCCGCAATCGCGCGAATTTCGCACCGGCGAGGCCTTTGCCGGCGCGCACCGCGAGCGCCAGATCGGCGTGGCCAAGCAGCTGTTCTCGGCGATGGGGATCGAACGCGACGACAAGGAGGCCCGGCAGGACTGGGTGATGCGCGGTTTCCGGCAATTTGATGCACCGGTTTGCGTGATCATCACCTATGACCGGGCCGTGGATGGCAGCGATGACACGCCGTTCGATTGCGGTGCCGTGGCAACCGCGCTGGTCAACGCGGCCTGGTCGCGGGGGCTGGGCACGGTGATCAACAGCCAGGGCATCATGCAGTCGCCGGTGGTCCGCGAGCATGCCGGGATTGCCGAGGATCAGGTGATCATGAAGAGCATCGCGCTGGGCTGGCCGGATGAAGATTTTCCGGCCAATGCCGTGGTGTCGACGCGCAAGCCAGTGGAAGAGGCTGCGGTGTTTGTTGGGTTTGACGGCTAGTTGAGGCTACGTGTCCCTGCGCAGGCAGGGGCCCATCTCCCGGGTGTGTCCAGCGGAACCGACGGGAGATGGATGCCTGCCTGCGCAGGCAAACCTGCTCCGTACTTGATGCGAGGCCCTGCGCCATAAAGAACAGTTCTTGCCTGCCGAGCTCCGCATCGAGTGCGGAGCACATTTACCTGTTCAAACGTCCCTCGACCAGGGAATCAACCACGCCGGGATCAGCCAGCGTCGATGTGTCGCCCAGCGCGCCGTGATCATTCTCGGCGATCTTGCGCAGGATGCGGCGCATGATCTTGCCGGAGCGGGTTTTGGGAAGGGCGGGCGTCAGGTGGAGATGGTCGGGCGTGGCGATCGGGCCGATTTCCTTGCGGACATGGAGCCGCAGTTCGGCGACCAGTTCCTCGGATGACGGCTCGCCGGCGTTGAGCGTGACATAGCAGTAGATACCCTGGCCCTTGATATCATGGGGGAAGCCAACCACTGCGGCTTCCGCGACCTTGGGGTGTGAGACCAGAGCGGATTCGACCTCCGCCGTGCCCATGCGGTGGCCCGAGACATTGATCACGTCGTCGACCCGGCCGGTGATCCAGTAATAGTCGTCGGCATCGCGCCTGCAGCCGTCGCCGGTGAAATATTTGCCCTTGTAGGTGGTGAAATAGGTCTGGATGAAACGCTCGTGGTCGCCGTAGACGCTGCGCGCCTGGCCCGGCCAGCTGGCGGTGATGCACAGATTGCCGTCGGTCGCGCCTTCCAAGATGTTGCCGTCGCCATCGACCAGTTGCGGCTGCACACCGAAAAAGGGCTTGCCGGCGCTGCCCGGCTTCATGCCATGCGCGCCGGGCAGGGTGGTGATCATCACGCCGCCGGTCTCGGTCTGCCACCAGGTGTCGACGATCGGCGACTTGCCCTCACCGACCACGTCATAATACCAGCGCCATGCCTCGGGGTTGATCGGCTCGCCGACCGTGCCGAGCAGGCGGAGCGAGGAGCGGTCATGCGCCTTCACCGGCCCATCGCCTTCGCGCATCAGGGCGCGGATGGCGGTCGGGGCGGTGTAGAAGATATTGACCTTGTGCTTTTCCACCACTTCCCAGAAGCGGCCGAAATCCGGGTGGTTGGGAATGCCCTCGAACATGACCTGGGTGGCGCCGTTGATCAGCGGACCATAGACGATATAGCTGTGGCCGGTGACCCAGCCGATATCGGCCGAGCACCAGAAGACCTCGCCCGGCTGATAGTCGAACACATAGTGGAAGGTGGTTGCGACCCAGACGGCATAGCCGCCGGTGGTGTGCAGCACGCCCTTGGGCTTGCCGGTCGAGCCGGAGGTGTAGAGAATGAAAAGCGGATTCTCGGCGTTCATCGGCTCGCACGGGCAGTCGTCCGCGACCTCGGTCTTCAGCTCGTGATACCAGTGATCGCGGCCTTCGGTCATGGTGACCTCGCTGTCGGTGTGATTGATCACCAGCACCGCATCGACCGACACTTTTTCCAGCGCAGCATCGACATTGGTCTTCAGCGGTACCGGCTTGCCGCCGCGCAGCCCGCCGTCGGCGCAGATCACGAACCTGCTGTCGCAATCCTCGATCCGCCCGGCGAGCGCATCGGGGGAGAAGCCGCCAAAGACCACGCTGTGGATCGCGCCGATGCGGGCGCAGGCGAGCATCGCAAAGGCGCCTTCCGGGATCATCGGCATGTAGATGGTGACGCGGTCGCCCTTTTTGACGCCCAGTTTCTTGAGGCAATTGGCCATCTTTACGACCTCAGCCTGCAGCTCATTATAGCTGATCGTGCGGCCGGGCGACCCCGGATCGTCGGGTTCGAAGATCAGCGCGGTGACCTCGCCCTTGCCGGCGGCGACATGGCGGTCAATCGCGTTGTGGCAGATATTGAGCACGCCATCTTCGTACCATTTGATCGCAACCGGATCGTAGGACCAGTTGCCTATTGTGGCGGGGGCTTTCTCCCAGTCGAGCCGTTCGGCCTGGCGGGACCAGAAGCGGTCGGGGTCATCGATGCTTTCCCGATAGAGACGGTCATAGTCCGCCGCTGTGCAATGGGTGGCCGCATCACTGCGCGGCGATGCGATCATTTCAACCTGAACATTCTTGCCTGGAGCCTCTGTCATCTGCTGCCTCTCTTATATCCTTGCCTGACCGGGCGCTTGTGGCCCGCCAAATATTGTCGCTGCTTCTGACTGACTTTGCTCATGTCTGCAGGCTGAAATCAAGGCCGTCGACATATTCTGCCAGCCATTTTTTGTCTGGAAAGCCGTTGTCGATCCACGCCTGTTCGATACTGGCCAGAGTCCGGGCGACAATCGGGCCGGGTTTCAGCCCCCGCTCGATCAGATCGCCACCGCTCATCGGAAAGGCGGGTGGCTGCCAGCCTTTGAGTCGTGCCAGCAGATCGGTCAGCGCGTCATCATCGGCGAACAGCAGGGCAATATCGCGAGCAGCATCGACGCCTGTACGATAGGCAAGCGCGCGAATGTCATTTTCGCCCCGAAACAAAATGGCGGCAGGCTGGGTCATTTCTTCGGGCTGAGCCGGCAGGCGCTCACCGAGCGCCCGTTGCTGCTTCTTCGAGAGTTTCAGGCTTTTGGCGATGGTTTCGGCTTGCTCCGCCGCTTTCGGCAGCACCGCCACCAGCCGCCTTATGGCACCGGGCGGGATACCATGCACCTGTTCGCGCCTGACCAGCCTGTCCAGAATCGGACTGGCCAGTTTGTCCGTTCCAGCGATGATATGCTCGAAAATCCTCCCCTCCAGCATCTTGCCAACGGCAAAACGGGGATCGTTGGTCGCAAGCAGTTTGAGAAGCTCGTCGGCGACCCGTTCCCGGGACAGCCGCTCCAGCTTCGGGGCAGCGTCGACACAGGCCTGAAAAGCATCCGTATCCAGCTCGTGCAGCCCGAAGCGGGCGAGAAAACGGAAATAGCGCATGATCCGCAGATGGTCTTCCGCGATTCGCTGGGCCGCTGAACCAATAAACCGGATCTGTCGCTGGTCAAGATCGCTCAGACCGCCGAAATAATCATATATCTCCATCGTTGCCGGATCGGCGGACAGGGCGTTGATGGTGAAGTCGCGGCGCGCTGCATCTTCCTGCCAGTCATCGCTGAACGCGACGGTGGCTCGGCGTCCGTCGGTGGACACATCGCGGCGCAGCGTGGTGATCTCGACCGGCCCGTCGGGCAGCACGGCGGTCACCGTGCCATGGTCGATGCCGGTGGGAACGACCTTGATCGAGACAGAGGCGAGCCGTTCGATCACGTCCTCCGGCAACAAGGGCGTGGCGATATCCACATCCTTTACTGCGATGCCCAGAAGCGTGTCGCGCACCGCGCCGCCGACAAAGCGCGCCTTGCCGTCCAGCGCTGCGATCAGGGCCGCGAGGCCACGTCTTTCTGTCCAGTCTGCCGACGGTAATTTCATGGTTCCCAGCCCAGTCTTTTCCCGAGATTGCTCAATATGCCCGCGGTGATTCCCCAGATTCGATAGTCCTGCCAGTAGATTTCATAATAATGGCGCTTGCGGCCGTTCCATGTTCCCTCGTGGACTTTGCGGTTTTTGGGGTCGAGCAGGAAATCGAGCGGCGCTTCGAACCAGCTTTCGACCTCGGCGGGATCGGCGACAAAGGGCAGGTCGGGCGGAATCACGCTGAGCACTGGCTGGATATTGTAACCGCTGCCCGACTGGAACGTGTCGGTCATGCCGATGATATCGACCTGGTTGCGGTCGAGCGCGACTTCCTCGTGCGCCTCGCGCAGCGCCGCATCGATCGGATCGCGGTCACCCGGGTCGATCTTGCCGCCGGGGAAGGCGACCTGGCCGGGATGGTTGCGCATATGCTGTGGTCGCTGAACGAAAATCACGCCTGGCTCTGGCCGGTCGGTGACGGCGATCAGCACTGCGGCGTCGCGCAGAATCTTGAGATCGTCGATATGGTCGCGCTCATTATAGAGCAGATGATCGAGGTCATTTTCATGCCCCCTGACCAGGGCCCGTTCCAGTCGGTCGCGCAGGGTCATCAATCGGCAGCCATGGGAAAAAATATACCGTCTGACCAGATGCCGAGCGGATCGGCGGCTTCTTCCAGTGCCAGTTCCGCGAGCTGATAATAGACCGGCCGCGCCAGCACCGCTTCCAGTCCGCTGCGCACCTGCAGATAGGGTTGCGGCTTGTCCGCGCCAAAGCGCAGCGGATGATCGGCACCGGCGACCACCAGAATATCGGTGTTCAGACGAAAGGCCAGCGTCCGTTCGGCCCCCTTGCCATGGCTTTCCAGTTCCACCGCGACAAAGGGCGCGTCTTCGACGAATATGCCCAGCTTCTGATAGGGCGTGACCAGCGCAAAGCTGCCGTCCGCTTCCCGGCGCAATATGCTGGAAAAGGCGCGGACCATGGCCGGGCGCCGGATCGGATCGCCCTGATGATACCATGTCCCGTCGGCGGCGATCCGCATTTCGCTGTCACCGCTCTCCTGCGGATCCCATTGATCGACCGGGGGCAGTTTTTGCGCGCCGGCCAATTCGGCGATTTCTGCCAGAGAGAGCGAGGCAAGTTCGGGTGGGGGCGTATAGGGCATGCAACCGGACTATTGCCCGGCGCCATTTCTGTAAAGCTTTAGACTCGCGATTGTGTCCAGGGGCCAAGCGTGCCGGTTTCTGGCAAGGGATGTTTGGGATTGCTGCGGACCAGCAGCCGCGACGGCTCCCATGGCCCCGGTAGCGACCATCCTGCGGTTCCCTCTGCGCTGAAACCGAAGAAGCGCTCATAATATTCCGGGTCGCCGATCATCACGAGGGGCAGTGGATCATCCGGCTGGATTTCCTTCAGCAGGGCCGTCATCATCGCCCGTCCGATACCTTCGCGCTGGAAGTCGGGATAGACCGCTACCGGGCCGACCATGATCATGGGATGCTTTTTTCCCTGTTGATCGGTCAGGGCGACCGGCCAGCACTGGATCGATCCCAGCAACTCGTGCCTTTCCTCGTCGACGGCCGCCAGCGACAGGCCTTCGAGCATGGTCATGCCTTCGCGCAGCCGGTAAGCGGTGCGATCGTGGCGATCCGTGCCAAAGGCGGAATCGAGCAGGGCTTCGACAAGTTGCGGATCAATTTCCGCGAGAGGAATGATGCTGGTCAATGCGGTGGTCTCGTAAATCAGGAAAAGCGCGCGCTACTCCGCTTTGAAGCAAATGTCGAGCGGCATAGGTTGCAATTGCCAGATGGTGCCGCGGCGGCTAGAAGATTGACCTGTTTAGGGAGTTTGTACGCGTGACGAACCACAACGAACCAGCCAGCGGCAACAGGCCTGCGGCGACCGCGCCAGCGAAACCGGGCAAGCTGGGGTCGCTTCGACGCGATCCAAAAGGCTGGCTGGTGGCGCTGCTCGGCGTGGGGGCACCGCTGGCGTTCCTGATCGCAGCAGGCGGAAGCGGTCTCGGCCTCTGGGGCTGGCAGGCTGGTATGGCCGCAGTCCCGTGGAGCGTTCTTGCAGCGCTTCTGGCGCTGGTGCTGGCGGTCGTTTTCGTCCTGTTGAACCGTCGCAAGGGCCGGGAAACGCGCTGGCCGCTGCTCGGATTGGGCACGCTGGCGACGCTTGGGTTTCTGGCATATCTCGCGCCTTATGGCGTGGCTTACGTCACGCTGCCCGCGATTCACGATATTACCACCGATCTGGCCGATCCGCCGCCATTCGTCGTGCTCAGCCTGCGCGCCGACAATTGGGACAATATTCCGGGCGCCAATGATGATGACAAGCGCGGCATGAATCCGCGCCAGCGCTGGGCGACGGTGCATCAGGATGCCTATCCGGATATCCGCTCGGTACGGATCGATCAGCCGGTAGCGGCGGTGATCGGCAAAGCGCAGCGGCTGGCAGAAGATCGCGACTGGGACATCGCCAGCGTGAATCCGGATGAGGGCAGGCTGGAAGCAACCGATACCGTGTCGCTGTTCGGGATGAAGAATGACATCGTCATCCGCGCCCGGGCGGCGGAAAATGGCGCTGCCAGCATCATCGACATGCGGTCGGTGAGCCGCGACGGCGTCCATGATCTGGGAATCAACGCCAAGCGGGTCCGCGACTTTTTGAGCGACCTCTCCGGAACGACGACCACCGCTTCGCAATAATTGTCCGGCTGGAAAGGCCCTATTTGGTCGGAGTCAGCTTGAGCAGCTTGGCGCCCTTGCCGTCTTCCAGCACATAGATGGCGCCATCCGGTCCCTGTTCCACTTCCCGAATCCGGCTGCCCATCAGGAAACGCTCGGCTTCCTTGGCGCTGTCGCCATCGAAGCTGACGCGGATCAGTGCCTGGCTGGCAAGACCGCCAATGAAGGCGCTGCCCTTCCAGGCCGGGAACAGATCGCCGGAATAGAAGATCAGGCCGCTGGGAGCGATGGTCGGTACCCAGGCGACTTTCGGCGCTGCGAATTCGGGATGGGTGTCATGGTTCGGGATTTTCTTGCCGTCATAATGATCGCCTTCCGAGACGATCGGATAGCCGTAATTGGCACCGCGCTGGACGAGATTGAGTTCGTCCCCCGCCTTCGGCCCCATTTCCTGGTTCCACAGGCGCCCCTCGCTGTCGAATGCCAGCCCCAGGATATTGCGATGGCCGAGCGACCAGATTTCGGGAAGCGCGCCATCCTTGTCGACGAACGGATTGTCCTTCGGCACGCTGCCGTCCGGATATAATCTGACGATCTTGCCGAGATTGGCGGCCATATCCTGGGCGGGATCGAACTTCTGCCGCTCACCGGAGCCGATGAAGAGATATTCGCCATCGGGAGAAAAGGCGATGCGGTGGGAGAAATGGCCCCGGCCTTCTACCTTTGGCTTCTGCTTCCAGATGATTTTCAGATTTTCCAGTGCCGGCTTTTCGCCTTTCAGGTCCAGCCGGGCCCGGCCAACCACCGCCCCGCGGGTATTTTTTTCGCCGGCTTCAACCCAGCTCAGATAAACCATATTGCTGGTCGCATAATCGGGAGCGAGAACAATATCGCCAAAGCCGCCCTGACCACCATAATCAACCTCGGGCACGCCGGCGATCTCGCTTTTCTGCCCCTTGGCATCGACCAGTTGCAGCTTGCCCGCCTTTTCGGTGACCAGCATCCGGCCATCGGGCAGGAAGGTCATCGCCCATGGTTCGTCAAACCTGGCGATTGCACTGGTCTCGAAAGGCTTGCGATCAATCGGTGAAATATCAGACAGCGCCCGCTTTTCCGCGGATGCATTGCCCGTTGCCTGAGCGTCGTCGCCATTGGAGCAGGCTACGGTCAGGATGGCGACCGAGAGCGAAAGGCCGATATTTTTCATAAGATTTCCGTTTTTTATCATCACTTGATTCCACCCGCCTTTACAGAAGGATATAGAGGAGACCCGGCAAGTTTCCTAGACGAAACCGAGGATTTTTACCCGGAGCCTCTCCGTTCACTCCTTGCTTACCATTATCGGTTACAGCATGCGCATGTTTGGACAAGAATCTGGCGGCGATGACCCGCGCCCGCGCTCGGCGGTTTCCTACGGCGTAGGTGTCTCGGGGCTGATCGGACTGGCATGCTGGGTGCTGATCGCCCGGCAATATGGCATGGACGGCCCCTATTCGGCGCTCGTCGCCTGTGTCGCCTGTGCGGTACCGATGGTGATCTGGTCGCTGCTGATGGACAAGGTGCATCTGCGGCCCTCCACCGGGATCGACTGGCACAATCCGAAACGGCTCAAGGATACATTTGACATCAGTCTAGTGAAACTGACCGGCCTGTGGGCGACCTGGGGGCTGATCGCGGTCATTTATTGCGTCGGACGCTGGTACTGGACGGGACAATATCAATTTTCCATGGCCATGATGGAGGCCGCTGCCCCGTGGGTGTTCGTGCTGTCCATTCCCTATGTGATGATGATGGATCGCTTCACCATCGAACCGCGCGACGGCGCCTGGCATTTTGGCCAATTGCTGACCGGCGGGAAGAATGAATCGGACCGGGAACAGGTCTATCATCATCTGCGGGCCTGGGCGGTCAAGGGCTTCTTCCTCGCGTTCATGATCTCGATCGTGCCGGGCGGGTTCGGGGATCTGGTCCGGCTGGATCTGGCGGATATAGGCGGCAACCCGGTGGCGATCGTCGGCTGGCTGATCACCGCGATGTTCGTTGTCGATGTGCAGTTTGCGACTGTAGGCTATCTGCTGACGATGAAGCCGCTCGACGCGCATATCCGCACCGCCAACCCCTATCTCGCTGGCTGGGTTGCGGCGCTGATGTGCTATCCGCCGTTCATCCTGATGGGCGACAATGGACCGCTCAACTATCATGTCAATATAGCAGACTGGGCCTACTGGCTTGAGGGCCACCCGACGATCCTGTGGATGTGGGGCGGGCTGCTGGTGATCCTGACGGGCATCTATGCCGCAGCGACCGTGGCTTTTGGTCTGCGCTTTTCCAATCTGACCCATCGCGGCATATTGACCCATGGTCCCTATCGCTGGAGCAAACACCCCGCCTATCTCGCCAAGAACGCTTATTGGTGGCTGGCCAGCATGCCGTTCATGGTGACGTCGGGCAGCATCGTCGACCTTGTGCGCAATACCGCGCTGATGGCGGTGGTCAGCGGTGTCTATTACTGGCGGGCCAAGACCGAGGAAAAGCATCTGCTGAGCGATCCGGTCTACAAGGAATATGCGGAATGGATGGATCGCAACGCACCGGTTCCGCGGCTGATTAACGCCGGCAAGCGGCGGATCGGCTGGTGGGGGCCGGACGGTGGGCGGGCACCCGACGTACAGCCTGCTGAATAAAATTGTCGAACTCCCCCGGTGCCGCTAATCCTGTCCCATGACAGTGACGGGAAGCGACGGCAAGGAGCGCTGCTTTGGCGGACAGCCGGGCAAGGAATTTTATGGCGAATATCATGACCGGGAATGGGGTGTCCCGGTTCATGACGACCGGCTTCTGTTCGAAAATCTGATCCTGGAAGGCGCTCAGGCTGGCCTCAGCTGGGAAACGGTGTTGCGCAAGCGCGAAGGCTATCGCAGGGCATTCCACGGATTTGATGTCGGCCGCTGTGCCGCGATGGAGGATGAAGAACTGGAAGCCTTGCGAGAGGAACCGGCGATCATCCGCAACCGGCTCAAAATCTATTCGGTGCGCAAAAACGCCCGGGCTTTCTTGGCGATACAGCAGGAGTTCGGCAGCTTCGACGGGTGGCTGTGGGGGCACCTTGACGGCCCGCCCCCGGTCAACCGCCCCGGCCAATTCGGGGAGATGGCGACCACATCCCGGGTCAGCGACACAATCTCGAAAAAGCTGAAACAGCGCGGCATGAGCTTTGTCGGCAGCACCATCATCTATGCCTATATGCAGGCGATCGGGATGACCGACGATCATCTCGCCGGATGCTGGAAAGCGTGAGCATGAACATCCGTTTCCGAATGACCGAGGAAACCGCGCTGGCAGCTCCTTTAAAAAGGAGCTATTGCCACATGATGTTCACAACAAACAGAATTTCGCACAGGAGCAGAACGGAACGGGGTGCGAGTCCGCGCGCGTTCGCTCCGACAGACAAGGGCCGTGCATGCTGATACAACTGAAAAAATATATTTCGCACTTGCCAGAAAAAATCTGGTTTCGGGCCATGCTTTTCAGCGTGGCGGCGATATTTGCGGCGGTGGCGGCGGAATGGATCGGTCCCTTGATTCCCTATGAATCGGATCTCGATCTGGCCAGCGGTTCGGTCGGCGATATATTATCGATCCTGGCATCAAGCATGCTGGCGGTGATCGCGTTTTCCGTGTCGATCATGGTGTCGGCCTATGGCTCGGCCACCAGCACCGCGACCCCCAGGACCATCGCTCTGATGCTGGCCGATGACCGTTCGCAAAATGCGCTGTCGACATTTCTCGGCACGTTTCTGTTCAGCATCGTGGGCATTATCGGCCTGTCTGCCGGTTTCTATGATGATCGCGGTCGCATCATCCTGTTTTTCGCGACGATTACCGTGATCGTCCTGATCACCGGCACCCTGATCAACTGGATTCAGCAGCTGTCGACGTTTGGCAGAATGAATGACCTGATCGAACGGGTGGAGCGGGCGACGTCCAAGGCGCTGCGCTGGCATGGCGAGCATCCTTTCCTGAACGCACTGCCGCCGGTTGAAATTCCGTCGGATGCAGTCGCCGTCCGCTGTGATATCGCGAGCGGGGTGGTCACCTCGCTCGATATGCAGCTTTTGGAGGAGACCGCCGAGGAACATGATGTCACGGTGTATCTCGACATCCACCCGGGCAAGCTGGTCTATCCGGCTCGCGCCTTGCTCTATCTGTCGGGCAAAGAGGCAAAGACGCTGGATCCGCAGCGCTTCCAGGATGCCATATTGGTGGAGCATGACCGCAGCTTTGACCAGGACCCCCGATTTGGTCTGGTGGTGCTTTCCGAAATTGCGTCCCGGGCGCTGTCGCCGGCCGTGAATGATCCCGGCACCGCGATCTCCGTTCTGGACAGCGGCCTGCGCTGCTTTGAGATTTTTGCCGAAGCCAGTGCAGATACCGAAGATCCGCGATATTCGAGAATCCATGGCCCGGCGATAGAAATAAGGGACCTGTTCACCGATTTCTTCACCAAGATTGCGCGTGACGGGGCCGGTATGGTGGAGGTACAGCAACGTATCCAGCTATGCCTGCAGGCTCTGGCACAGTCATGGCCGCAACTCTTCTCTGTCGCCGCGGCGGAAGCATCCAGCGATGCCCTCGAACGCGCGCTTGAGGTCATTGGTCACAAGCAGGACATCAAGGATCTGCGGGCTCGGTCCGCAAAGGTTGTGGCTGTCCAAGAAGAATGAGGGCTTTGCTCTGACCAGCAAGTGTCAACCGGTGGGCGGCTTTTGGGGAATGGGCCAGAAAACACGATCATCGGCATACACAACGGGCCGGGGTCGCGTTTTCTGGCACAATCTCCGGATCGAAGGTGAACTTGGAACATCGTCCGGGGATTAAGGTCTATAACTCGGGCAAAATGCTTTGGTTGCATGACAGGCGATTTTTTTGGGAATCGCTATGATCTGCAACTTTCAGTCAGCGGAAAATGCTGCGGCAATATCCTGAAGAGCGCGGGGGCTGTCCATTTGCTGAAGCGCAGAAATTGCGTCGCGGATGACGAGACTATATTGCGCCACCGGCCCTTCCATGGCGCCCGCTTTGGCGCCGACGGCCCGTATCAGGCCCGACGCTTTCTTGTTGGCCCGCAGAATGTCGATCTGCAATCGCCGGAATCCTTCGCAATAACAGTCGAGAAAAATCGTCAGCATCAAGATACGCGCCACGCCCTGGCCATGATAGGGGTCGAGGACAGCGATCGCAAACTCGCCAGCATCGCTGGTCTCGGTTTCGCGGAACACATGGGCTGCAGCGATGGCGGGATGGGACGGTTCATCCATATTGACCACTCCCCATGCCAGATGATGGGTGCCATCGACGCTCGCAAGCCGCTCCACGACCGAGGGCGGCATGGTTTTTGATCCGGAAAAAAAGCGCAGATAGCGGCTTTGGTCGGACATCTGGCTGATCCCGTCCGTTATCCGTCCGATATCGGAGTGGCGGATCCGTCGCAGACAGACATGGGTGCCGTTGTCGAGCGTGACATCCACCGAACGGGCCTGATTCTGAAACGAGCCTGTCTCCGCCATCGCATTTCTCCTCGCCAAACCGCTCTCACCGATCGGAGCAATGGTTTGCGTCTCAAACGGAATTCAGGAAATTAGCATCAATCTGCGGCGGAAGCCACGGGTATCGCTTCCTTGAACGTGTGCGTCCTGTAGGGGAAAGGAATTTCGATGCCAGCATCATCCAGCGCTCGCTTGACCAGCCGGATTACAACATCGCGACTTTCGTGCATGTCACGCTGGGTCGAACCCGCCCACCAGCGCAGTTTGAAATCAACCGAGCTGGAATTGAATTCGCAGGCAAATATATCAATGGGCTTCTGGTCGTCGGTAGCATCCGAAGCTTCCAGAGCGGACCGGATCACGCTGCTCGCCTCTTCCAGGTCTGTATCATAGGAAACGCCGACTATTACTTCGTGCCGCCGCTGTTGCCGATCGGTCAGTATTTCGACCGGATTTTTAAAAAGGATCGAATTGGGAACGATGGTCAGTTCGTTGGACATTTTTCTGACATGGGTTTCGCGGAGCATGATCTGTTCGACTCTGCCCTCGATGCCCTCGCAGCTAATATAGTCTCCGATCCGCATTTTTTCGCGTATCATGATCAGAATGCCGGCGAGAAAATTCTCGAAAATATCCTGAAAGGCAAAGCCGATGGCTACGGTGCCGACACCGAGTCCAGCGACCAGGCTGCCGGGGGTCAGGTCGGGCAGAAGGATGGTCAGGGCGATCAGCAGGCCAACCGTCCAGATTGCAATTTTCACCAGCGTCTCGACCAGTTCGCGCAGCGATGGCCGCATCGCGGTCTTGGCGGTCAGGCGCTCGGCAATATTGGTGGCGAACCGGGCGACGATCCAGGTCAAGAACAGGAACAGGATGGCGATGACCAGACTCGGGAGCAGGGCGACCAGACCCGCCCACATCGCCTGCACTTGCTCGACTAAAATTTCCAGAGTGTTGAGCGGGTCGCCGGCTGTATCATTCATGCCTCACAAACACGGAAATAAACGATTGGTTGCATATATTATTGTGATAGTTGGATCTTCAGATTGCAGAAAAGGTTGAACCCCATGTCGAACATATTCAAGCCGGGACACAATTGCTGGCGCGTCGAACATGCTGACCGGTCTACGGTTTTGATTGATGGGGAAAATTATTTCCGGGCGATGCGCAAATCGCTGGCCCAGGCAAAACAGAGAATCATGCTGCTCGGCTGGGATTTCGATGAACGCGTGGAAATGCATGATACGGAAGAAACCCCGGATGGCCCCCTGAGGATCGGTGCCTATTTTGACTGGCTGCTACACAATAACCGCGATCTCGAAATCTATCTGCTGCGCTGGGATACCGGAGCGCTGAAATCATTCTTGCGCGTGAACGGGCTGATGACGCTGATTCGCTGGTATTTCCATCGCCGGGTTCATTTCAAGCTCGATGCCCATCATCCGGTGGGCGCAGCGCATCATCAGAAGGTTGTGGTGATCGACGAAGATACCGCTTTCTGCAGCGGCATTGATGTGACCAACAATCGCTGGGATACAAGGTCCCATGAGGAAGAGCACAGGCACCGCCTGCAGCCGGACGGGCATGACGCCGGCCCGTGGCATGATGCCGCGATGGTGGTTCAGGGTGATATCGCCAAAGCCTTGTCCGAATATGCGGAGCAACACTGGCGCGATGCCGGTGGCAAGCCGGTCAAGACAGTCACCGCCAGCGCTGACTGCTGGCCGAAGGGTCTCGAAGCCGATTTTACCAATTGTCCGATCGCGATTGCCCGGACTTTGCCGGAAATGGATAATCAGGAGGGCGTAAACGAAATCGAGAATCTCTATCTCGACCTGATCGCTGCAGCAAAAGATTTCATCTACGCGGAGAGCCAATATTTTGCCTCGGCTCGGATTGCCAGTGCGATCGCAGAGCGCCTGTCCGAGGAATCGGGTCCGGAAATCGTGATCGTCAATCCGGAATCCGCAGAAGGCTGGCTGGAGTCCGAAATCATGGATTCCGGGCGTGCCCGCATCCATGAAGCGTTAAAGCGGAGAGACAAATATAATCGATTCCGGATCTTTCACCCGTTTACCGCTGGCGGCACGCCGATTTACGTTCACGCCAAAATTCTGATCGTCGACGACCAGTATCTGCGTATCGGCTCTTCCAATTTCAACAATCGCTCGCTCGGTTTTGACAGTGAATGCGACGTCGCGATTGATGCCTCCGCCTCTCCCGGCCAAGATGTATCCAAGCAGATCACCCATACGCGCAATGACCTGCTGGCAGAGCATCTGGGCGTCGACCAGGCGGAGGTGGAAGCGGCGATGGCAGAGACCCGTTCTCTAATAGGAGCGGTCGAAAAGCTGGGGAAAAAGGGACGCCGGCTCCGTCCCTATGAGGCACCGAATGTCGATGAAGTGCAAAAATGGCTAGCAGACAATGACATTTTTGACCCGAAACGGGCAGATAATGTTATCGCCGGGATCATTTCGCAATAGGCAAAAGCCGAGGGGATTACTCCGCGGGCTGAACGGTAGGCTCAGGCTGGTTCTTTTCCTGCATTTTTTTGATGATGATTTTGGCCGCGATTGAAATGGCGCCGGCGGCGATGGTTCTGATGATGAAACGCACGTTATTCTCCTGTGTCTGCTGAATTGCATTCATTCTACCAACCAGCGAAAAACGAATTGGTTGCACATCAGCCCTGATCAGCCGGTGAAGTCCATCGTCCAGAGCGCGACAATCAGGGTGGTTGCGCCCATGGCCATCAGACCTGAAATGATCCGCAAATTGTTGCGCTTGACCGGATTGGCATGGTGCGAACTCAGTCTTTCCTGAACGGCACAGCCATTGCGCTGAGCGACCCAGAAGATGAAAATGCCGATGAGCATGAACAGCGTGGCGATTCCCTTTGGCACCCACAAAGGCTCCAGCTTGCCAAACAGCGCGTTGAAGCCAAGTCCGATGCCGACCGCCGCCAGGCCGGTGCGCATCCATCCGGCAAAGGTGCGCTCATTGGCCATGATGGTCCGGTCTTCTGCCCAGTCGGTGCGATCCTCGGCCAGTTCCGTTCGTTCGTTTGCCAGCGCGTTGCTGGATGAATCTTCAGCCATGATCGTCTCCCGAGCGCATTTCCTAGTCGAGCCAGGGGCTTCTAGCAGAAAAGCTCCGATACCCGACCTGGAAAGGCGAATATCGGAGCCAATATCTGTTATCTATATGTCACTCCCGAGAGAGCTGACTTAGATGGCGCTTGCCGATCCTCTTGGTCCAACAAAGAACCAGAGCAGCAGGCCGATAACCGGCAGGATCAGGATGATCAGCGACCAGATAATCTTTGCGCCCATCGACGATCCACTTCCCCAGACGCTGATCAGCGCCCAGATGTCCAAAGCCAGAATCAAAAGTCCAATAATGCCATATTCCATGATAAATTCCCCTTACTTAAAGTTTGAAAAAAAGTTCGTTCAGCCCGTTGCGTCTTCGAGATGATCGATCAGGCGGCCATCAGCGCGCAATTCGCCCTGGTAGTTCCGCAGCAATGTCTTTGCCGATCCGGTCAGATCATCATTGCCAAGCGCGTCTTCGAATTTCTTGCGAAGATGTTCTTCGCCGGTTTCGACAGCGTTGATCGCAGCTTCATCATTGTCCTGCATCGCAGCGCTCAGCCCCATGAAGACCCGGTGGGCAGAAGCCAGAATGGTGCCGTCCGTGTCGGACGTACCGCCAAGCTGGGTTATCTCGTTGCGAACCGCAGCTGCCATCGCACGGCGCGATGCCGCACGGCGGGAAAAGAAATTCTTGTATGTCGGACGCTCTGCGATCTCCGCGGCTTTTTCATAGCCGTGCGTGGAGTCGATCAGCGTTTCCAGGACATCATTCAATATGTCCGCGGATTTATTATCTGTCATGTATTCCTCATTTCATTGTGATTATGATCAAACAACATCGAACGCGTCTGTAGGTTCCCAACTATATTTTGCCTGCGAGCGGGAACTATTGCTATGCTATGGCGTATGCGAAGATTACCGATCGGAATTATATGTCTCTACATCGCTGGCTGCTGACCGCCCTGATTTTGATGATGGCGGTTTTTCCGTCTGCCAGCGGCTCTGGCCTGTCCGGTGTGGCCCATGCCCAGGTGGAGCTGCCCAATCAGCCGCAAGCCGTGCCCGAGCCTGCGATAGACCCCGCCGCGAACAGCAGCGATGATCGGGCGATCGCCAACCGGTTGCGCGGTATTTTTCAGGAAATTGAAGGGATGCAGGAAGTCGCGGTTGCCGTCGACGCCGGCGTGGTCCGCCTGTCGGGATCCGTCGCCGACGATGCGGCCGCCGATCGCGCCAAGGCCATTGCGCAGCGGGTGTCGGGGGTTGTCACCGTCGATACGCGATTTGAACGCGATCTGTCGGTTGGCGGAAATGTCGAGCCGGTCGTCGATAAACTGGGAACCAGTCTGCAAAGCTTTCTGTCGGCTCTGCCGCTTATCGGGATCGCCATTCTCGTGGCCGCAGTGGTCGGGCTCCTGGGCCATTTGCTCGCCTCGCTGATGGGGTTCTGGAAACGGGTGACGCCCAATATTTTTCTGGCCGAGTTGATCGCCGGTTCGATCCGGGTCGTGTTCATCTTCATCGGAATCTTTATCGCTCTCGACATTCTCAACGCGACCGCGCTGATCGGTGCCGTGCTTGGCGGGGCAGGGGTGATCGGACTGGCCGTCGGTTTCGCTCTGCGGGACACGGTCGACAATTATATGTCGAGTATCATGCTCAGCATCCGGCAGCCGTTTCGCGCCAATGATCATGTGCTGATTGGCGATCGGGAAGGCCGTGTCGTCCGGCTGACGTCGCGCGCAACCATCCTCATGACTCTTGACGGCAACCATTTGCGGATTCCCAACGCCACCGTCTTCAAGGCGGAAATATTGAACTACACCCGCAACCCGCAGCGGCGGTTCAGTTTCGAACTGGGCGTGGATGCAGATGATGATCCCGCCGCCGCGATTGAAACCGGTCTGGCGGCGATCAACGGTCAGGATTTTGTTTTGAATGATCCGGAGGCAACGGCGGAAATCAGGGAAGTCGGCGACTCCAATATCCTGATCACCTTTCACGGCTGGATCGACCAGCGCAACAGCGACTATCGCAAGGCCCGGGGCGCAGCGATCCGGGTTACCAAAAATGCTCTGGAAGAGTCCGGCTTTGCACTGCCAGAACCGATATATCGTTTGCGCTTTGACAATGGGGCAGCGAAATCTCTGGCCAATCTGAGCCAGGCCCAGGTCAGTGAAATGCCCGGCAAAAAGCCGAGGAAAGTCGGTACAGAAGAGACGCTTGACGTATCTCGCGAAGATCATGTCGAGAAACTGGTGGATTCCGAGCGGTCCGATGACGGTTCGGCTGATCTGCTCGACGACAAGCAGCCGGTCGAATGACCAGGCCCTGCGTTAATCTATGTTAGAGCACGAAAGCAGCAAATTGATTATGTGGCTTTCAGTAGAAGGTTGGGCTAAAAAACCGCCGCCAATAGAAAGTCATACGTGCCCCACCAATCGATCACTTCCCTCGTCTATGTGAGTACGGCACGTCCTGGACTGGAACAGGCCGATATCGAGGCGATCATGGCAACGTCGCTTCGCAATAACGAGCGTTCCGGAATTACCGGGCTGATGTTGTTCAACGGCTTCAACTTTCTGCAATGTATCGAAGGCGAGCGAGCGGCGGCCAATGACTGTATGCGACGCATCGAGCGGGACGATCGTCACAGCGGCTTGACTATCGTCAGTCACCGCGAGCTGGCTCGTCGGCAGTTTACCGAATGGCGTATGGCCGATCAATCGATGCCGGCCAAATCCGATTCGGCGGCGGATATGTTGGTCATATTGTCCGACGAAAATGTGAGCGAGGCGACGCGAACCCTGTTTCAGAGCTTTCTGTCCTTTGGAATGAAGGCCTCCGAGTAGCATCGTGCCCAAGAAAAAGGAGGATGCGGCGGTTAGGCTGATCCCCTTTTTCTTCGATTATAATGTAGCGCTGTTGGCAGCGTCAGTCGCCGACTTTACCGCTTGCAGATGCCTTTCTGGCCTTTTCCAGTTCCGCTGCTTCCTCGCCTTCCAGTGCTCGGGCCGCTTCTTTGGCCTTGCCTTCGACATCGCCTTTTTCGGCAAATTCATGCTGGGCGTCCTGAAAGCGGTGTGAACCTTCGCGGCTTCCCTCCCCTTCCATTTTCAAGTTGGATTTCTTCTCGCTATTGTCGGTCATCTCAAAAATCTCCGCTGTTGCTCGTTCTTTTCTGGAACGCATGGGCGCGTGGATTGTTCCGGACAGGCGACATTTTTCCTCGATAATTTTATATGCAACCTTTAGGGCCATGGAGTGTTCTGTCTTCAACCGATCAATAAACGAGGTATGCTTTGGCGAACCGAGACAAATGTTCAAAGGGTTCATCGACGGCCGGTGAAAATGAAAAGCGGTCAAAGGACATGCCAGTGAAAAGCAAGGATGATATGCAACAGAGACTAGGCCTTGGACTGAAGAACATGTATCTGAATGTTCTCGACGAGCCGTTGCCTGACGACATTTTGACGCTTCTGGACCAGTTGGATGTGGACGACGAGGACGACTCGGACGCCATCCGATCGGACGGAAATGAGTAAGCCCGAGGCGCTATCGCCTTCTCAGTTCAAGCAGCAGCTGACGGAAGCCATTCCGCATCTGCGTGCTTTCGGACGCAGTCTGTCAGGTGATCGCGATGTCGCGGATGATCTGGTGCAGGACACGCTGTTGAAAGCATGGGCCGCACGGGATCGTTTCATTGCCGGCACCTCGATGCGGGCATGGACCTTCGTGATTTTGCGCAACACCTTTTTTTCCAGTATGCGCCGGAAGAAATTCACCGCCAATTATGATGAGCTTGTAGCGGAACGCATTCTGTCGGCACCCGCTCCACAGCAGGAGCCGTTGCATCTGGCCGATCTGCAGCGGGGTCTGATGGAATTGTCGGATGACCAGCGCGAAGCAATCATTCTGGTGGGTGCTGGCGGCTATTCCTATGAGGAAGCTGCGGATATCGCCAATTGTGCCGTCGGTACCATGAAAAGCCGCGTATCGCGTGCCCGCAGGACGCTGGAATCCATTTTGGAAGAGGGCCGGTTCACTTCTGCCTCAGACGGCCATGGGAGCATGACCGCAACCGCGCTCGAAAATATTATCGGCGCGGTCGAGAAGATCGCTCCCTGAACCCTTTTGCGGGTCTGATTCAGCCCAGAAACTTGACCTTTAGAGTTCCGCTGAACTGAAATCGGCATTTCGATGAAGCACAGAAGCCTGACGGCCGTTTCCCCTTCGATGGGGTCGGGCCGCCAGGCTTCTGTGCTTTGTTTTGGGGACGCCCTTATGCCTGGACGTTTTCCTTGGCCGTGGAAAAGAACAGGGCCTGACTGATCGCTGCCCGGATTGCATTGGGCTGGAATGGTTTGGTGATAAGGAAGGTCGGCTCCGGCCGTTCGCCGGTGAGCAAGCGCTCTGGAAATGCCGTGATGAAGATGACCGGGACCGATATTTTCTCCAGGATATCCTTGACCGCATCGATGCCGGAACTTCCGTCCGCAAGCTGAATATCGGCGAGCACCAGGCTTGGCTTCGCTTTCGCGACCGCGTCGAGCGCGCCCTTGTGGGTCGTTGCCGTTCCGCAGACATTATGCCCCAGACCGGAGACGATCTGCTGCAGTTCCATAGAGATCAGAACCTCGTCTTCGATGATCAGAACGTCTGATCGGATTTCCTTGTCGATTTCCGAAATGGCATCTTCCAGCAGACCATTGATGGAGCTCTCGCCCACGTCCGCGATTTTTGCGACTTCACTGATCGAAAAACCTTCCAGCGCCGTAAGCAGCAACACCTGCCGGCTGATTGGCGGGATGGCGTTCAAATGGCTTTGTGCGGTGTTTTCGTCGGGGTCATCGTTTACCCGAACATTTGCGCTTTCCCAGATACCGGAGAAAATCCGATACAGGCGAACGCGCACATTGTCCTCTTCTGAAACCGACGCGGGATCGGCAATGATTGCCTCCAGCGTCGCTTTTACAAAAGCATCACCACTTTTCTGGCTGCCCGTTAACGCCCTGGCATAGCGTCGAAGATAAGGAAGATGAGGTTTCAGGCTTTGAGCAAGTGACATATATTGTATCTCCGTAATTGGCTCGAAACGCGCGAAACAGAAAAAGGTTCCATAAAATTTCGCTGGTCTGCTGAGGTTTTTATCTTTGCATTGCCGTTCGGGATGGAACCATTTTTCCGGTCGGTCGTAAGTCTATTGAACAGAAGATGGAGAAAATGACATGACAGGCAATTATTCTGAAGAAATGGGTGCGGTGAAATCGGATCTGCAAACACTGAAACAGGATTTGGCAACCTTGACCAAGTCCGTCAAGGCCGATGCGCAAGCCAACGCAATGGAGCTTCGTGCCAATGCGAAAACCAAATTTGAAGAGGCGCGGGCCAATGCGGTCGAAGTCAGCACCAAGGGGCGCAGAAAGGCGCAATCCACGATCCAGGAAAACCCGATCGTGAGCATTGCCGCTACCGCCGGACTCGGGCTGATCCTCGGAGCATTGATGGCCCGGCGCTAGGCAGCGGACATATTGAATTAAAAAGGGCTGGGAGTTTTGACTCTCTGCCCTTTTTATTGGCGTTGTAATCACCCTGTGGTCTGAGCAGGGCTAGGACATCGCGACGGTTTTATTGGATCCCATATCGGGTTTTTCGTCGGTGATATTGGCTTTCGCCAGTTCCCATGCCTGAACCAGCGAGGAGGAGGGCTCCGACCAATATTCAGCGATTTGGGGTTTGAAGCGAATAGCGGCGACCTTTGGGTCATCCTTTTCGCATTGCAGCCAGGCTTTAGCCCATGGGCCCCACATATCGTCAATCTTTTCCGCGTCGCGGCTCAATTCAGCGGTCCCGGTAATAGAAATATAGGTCTCTTTTTCAGGGCAGGAATAGGTCAGATTGCTGGCCTTGTCCTGGGAGATGTCTTTCACTTTGTCGGACCCGCTTTCCGTCAGGAACCAAATTTCGCCGCTGTCACGATATAATTTTCCGCTCATCGGACGGCTGCGCAAATCACGATCGGTCTCTGTCACCAGCATTGCCGTGCCGACGTCGTCAATCATTTCATATAATTCTTCACGATCGTCGTTATTCATGCCAAAGTCTCCTTTGGGGTTATTTCCTATCCGGATTCTCTATAAACAACGCGCGATTTGCATGTTTGGTTCCGCTCGCATGCAACAAGATCATGGGTTAACCGTTCGTTATTCTATAGCCTGAGGGTATAAAAATGGAGCAGATATGAAAGCGGGCAGTCGAGTGACCGGCAGATCGGAGCGCAAGCGAGAGGCTGACCGGTTGGCGACGTTGAGCAGCTACAAAGTGCTCGATAAAGCACCGGAAAATGCCTTTCACAGAATTACGCAGCTGGTAGCGGATATTTTCTCCGCGCCGCTGGCCTCTATCTCTCTCATTGATGCGGACCGGGAATGGTTCAAATCATCGGTCGGCTTTGCGGAATCACAGATCGACCGGAATGAATCGATCTGTGCGCGAGCGATCGAAAGTGCCGAGACGCTTGTGATTGAAGATGCTTCGCTGGATTCCCGGTTCGCCGGCAGCCCGATGGTAAGGGGTGAGCCTTTCATCCGTTTTTATGCAGGTGCGCCATTGATTGCACCCAATGGCAAAGTGCTGGGTGCCTTGTGGATCGCGGACACGGTCCCGCGCTTTCGGATAACGGCCAACAAGTTGAACCAGCTGAAGAGCATGGCCGATATCGTGATGAGCGAAATGGAACTGAGCCGCGAGATTGGCCTGCGAGAACAGGCACAAAAAGCGGCCGCCGTCGCTCGCTCCAATCTCGATCTGACGCTCGCTCTCAGTGATATTGCCAGCTTTCGGATAGATCTGGAATCCGGACTGATCGACTGGGGCGGCGCCTATATGAAGATATGGGGAGACGACGCCGGTGAAGCCGCATCGGAAGTGGAAAGCGCCCTTGATCGCGTCCACCCCGAAGACAGGGAGACCGTCAGGCTGGCGATGAGTGCGGCCGTGGACGAGCTGGAGAAATTCGAGGCACGTTTTCGCATCGTCTTGCCCTCGGGCGAGATCCGGTGGCTCGAGGGATATGGAGACTATCTAGAGGCGAATGGTCGGCCGACGCTGACCGGTATCAACAAGGACATAACCCACAGCATTGACCAGCAGGAACAGCTGAAGCTGCACACCCGCGAACTCCATCATCGTCTGCGCAACCTTTTCGCGACCCTGCAATCGATCATGACGCTGACGAAAAATTCCGCGACTTCGATTGATGATTATATCGAGAGGATTCACAACCGCCTGAGCGCCCTCAACAGGGCCCAGCAAATCCTGCTCGATACCAATTTCGTCACGGGATCCTTTGCCGCTCTGGTGGATGATCTTTGCCGGACTTACCCCGGAGTTCAGTGGTCCGGCCCGGATATCATTCTTGCCGAAAACGCGATGGTGTCGCTCTCGCTGGTGCTCAACGAACTGGCTACCAATGCGGCAAAATATGGCGCGCTTACCAACGACACCGGGGCGGTCAGGATCAGCTGGGCCATTCGCCCCGAGCAGGATGGTCCGGATATCGTTGAATTGAACTGGGCGGAAACCGGGGGAAGCCCTCTGCAGGCGGCACCGTCAGAAGCCGGTTTTGGTTCCTCGCTTATCGACCATAGTATAACCCGCAATTTATATGGAAAGATTGAAAGGAACTGGGCGTTGGATGGCCTGAAATGCAAGATTACCTTCCCGGCTCCTGATGAGCGGGGGCATAGCTAGTGGCGCGCAAAGCATTGCTTCGGCGGATATCTTTTTACGCCGATCTTGATGATGCGGACCACCAGGTCATCATGGAGATCAACGGACGAGACCAGCATTTCGAGAAAAATACCGAAATCATCGATGCCGGCCAGGAAATGGATAGCGTGCTGATTGTCAAGGAAGGCTGGGCCATCCGGTACAAGACGCTCGAGGATGGCCGGCGTCAGGTCCTGAACGTGCTCCTGCCGGGCGACATGTTCGACCTTCAGGTGCTGGTGGCGGCCGAATCGGATCATTCCGTCAAAACGGTAACCAGCCTCAAGGGGCTTTCGGTAAGACCTTCGGAATTCCGGCGTCTGCTTACCGAATCCGGAAAATTGACACTCGCCTTCTGGTGGATGCAGGTACAGGAAGAAGCGTTTCTGCGCGAACAGATCGTTCGCAATGGCAAGCAGACGGCCCGGGAACGGATTGGCCATTTTCTGCTCGAGCTCTATCGGCGGGTCCTGATCACGGGTGCCGGTGCCGGCGCCGGCACCGACGAGGGGTTTCGCATTCCGCTAACGCAAACGGTTATTGCAGATGCGCTCGGTTTGACCCCTATCCATACCAACCGGGTTTTGCGGCAACTGGAACGGGATGACTTGCTGGAGCGGGACAATGGATGGATTTTGTTCAAGGACCAGCGCCGGCTGGCGGAGATCAGCCAGTTTGATATCGGCTATTTCCATCTGGACGCGTTCAGGATGCGACTCGGTCGCGAATAAATTTGCGGTGGGGCGCAACTCTATCTAGAAGCTGGCGTTGCTTATAAGAACCAATGAAGGGAGTTCACTATGAAAAAGATTGCAATTGCTGCAGTAATGGCCGCTGGCCTGACGCTCGCCGGCTGCGAAGCGAATGTTAAAGACGAAGGCGAAATGCCATCGGTGGATGTCGATGTTTCCGGAGATGCGGGTGAAATGCCTGAAGTCGACGTAGAGACAGCTGATGTCGAAGTCGGATCGGAAGAAGTTACGGTCGATGTTCCTGACGTCGATGTGACGATGCCGTCGGAAAAGTAAACTTCCTACATTATCGATAAAAATGGCCAGGCTATGTCCTGGCCATTTTTTTGTCCGGACCACGCGTCGATGTCAGAGGGCGCATGGCTGGGAAAGGCTGATTGGGATGGGCAAAGTAGCTGGAAAATTCGCCCCTTGGTAAACGGGGGGTATACGATAGGACCAATTTCCCAGCCGGTCTTTGAGGAATGAAAGCAACGCAGGGTCGTGGGTCGACATCCATTCAACCCTGATAACAGCTGACACCGAAATTGGTTGCGCAGATGCTGAAATATTTTTCAATGCGGGCAACAGCCCCTTTGATCAGGTTCTGGTTCGTATCGAAGCGGATGGCTGACCCGGCGATCGAGCAGACTGCCTTCCCTGAAACACGCGGCTATCAGGAGAAATGCAACTATTAACCGGTTCGCGCGTCGAGGGGGAGAGAATATGACCGATGGAGACATTATGACCGATATATTTACCCGCCTCAAACAGGATCATGACCGGCACCGCGCAATGCTGGAACGGGTCGCCGACACAAGCGGGGACACCAAAGAACGCCGCGATTCTTTCGAGAAACTGCGGATCGATGTGTCTGCCCATGCCAACGCCGAGGAACAGTCGCTCTATGCCGAGATGCTGTCCCGGCCGGATCTCCAGGACAAGGGCCGTCACTCGGTTGCCGAGCACAAGGAAGCGGAAGATTATTTCGAGGAACTGGTCGATATGGAATTTTCCAGCAGCGGCTGGCTAACCCGGTTCAAAACCCTACGCGAGCGGCTTGAGCATCATATGGATGAGGAAGAAAATGAGATTTTCGCTGCGGCCAAAAAGGATTTGAGCGACGAGCGAGCCGAAGAGCTGGCGAGGATTTTCAACGAGCGCAAGCCAGTGGAGAAACAGGAAGTTGCCTGATTCATTGACCGCAAAGCGAGGTCAGTCTGATGTGGAGTGACTGGGTGATGACAGGGTGGCCCCAGGTCGCCCTGATCGCGCTGTCGGCCACCGGCATGTACATAACAGTCATCCTGTTGACCCGGCTTGCCGGCGTTCGCAGCTTTTCCAAGATGAGCGGTTTCGACTTTGCCGTGACCGTTGCCATCGGTTCGGTGCTGGCATCGGTGATCATGAGCAAGGATCCGCCGCTCGCCAGCGGCATCGCTGCTCTCGTGTCCCTGTTCGGACTGCAAATCGGCATGGCTGTCCTGCGCAGCCGGTTTCCCGGCCTTCAGACGATGGCCGACAACAAGCCGAGACTGATCATGATCGGCGGCGAAGTTCAGCATGACCAGCTGAAGAAAGCGAAAATGACCGAGAGTGACCTTTGGGGCAAGTTGCGCGAATCCAATGCCTTCCAGTTTTCCCAGGTTCTGGCGGTTATTGCCGAAACCACTGGCGATGTCTGCGTTCTCCACACCGACGGCGAGGATCGGCGGATCGAACCGGAGCTGTTGAAGGACGTGATCGGTGGTGAGCGCTATGCCAGGAGCCTTGCCAGAACGTAGTCCTTGTCAGCCTGGCCAGCTAAAGAAGATCTGATCTTCGCCGGTCACCATGGCCGTATCATCATAGCGCCGTTCCCGAATCATCCCTTCTCCCGACCGGTCGATCGTCACGATCGTGCTGCACCGGGTGCCATAGACCGGATTGTCGATGAATATTCCTGAATTGGCTGGCTCCAGCGGGGCAGGCGGGCCAGGCACCATTGCCGCTGCGCGCGGATAGGTCCTCCGGTTGACCAGCGCATCCAGCAGCGCGCTGCTGTCCTGAGAACCGCTTTGCAGCCAGTCGTTCAGCGCTGCATCAAGATGCCGTGCCTTCGGCCAGGGCCGGTCGAGCGGACCATTGGTCAGCCCGTGAATGCCCGACTCAAGAGGTCTGCTGAGCGGCTCCGGATGGTTGCAATGCACTTCCGCCTCGCCATTGGCGATGGTGACCAGATTGAAGGGATTGAAGTTCGGGAAGACTGTCGTGTCAAGATCGGCATAACGCCCCTCGCCAGCGAGAAAATCCTTCAGCAGGTCCCCGCGCGATGCACGGCTGCTGTCCGGCGGGCCGTGGCCTGCAAGATTGGTTACAGCGGCAAAGCGACCCTGCTCGGAAATACCGAGCCAGGTGCCGCCGGCCCGGATATCGCGCCCTGCCAATAGGTGCGGATGCTCCGGCCAGCGCCGCAGCGGCTCTGCCGGGCGCGCATGCATTTCGTCCCGATTGCCGATCGCGACCAGTTGCCAGCGGGGATGGGCCTGCCAGGCGAGAGAAATGATGCACATGCCGTGGCCCATAGCAAAGCCAGCCGATTTTGCGACTCTATTGACCGGATCGGATAGGCTCCGGGACAGGCCTCGGGGAAGTGGACATTTTGATCCGGCCTCTTATAACTCTCGGCAAAACCGGCCACTGTTTTGAAAAAAGGGTCGGACGCAGTCGGAAGGAAAATCATCATGCGCGAAGCTGTCATTGTTTCTTATGCCCGTACCGGGCTCGCCAAGGCGGGTCGCGGTGGCTTCAACATCACCCCGCCGATGACGATGGCGGCGCATGCGGTCAAACATGCGGTGGCCAAAGCGGGCGTGGAAGGCGGTTTTGTCGATGATTGCCTGATGGGCAATGTCGCGCACGGAGCGCCCAATATCGGACGCAATGCCGCGCTTCTCGCAGGCCTGCCCAAGACAACGGCGGGGGCGACGATCAACCGCTTCTGCTCCTCCGGCATGCAGGCCATTGCCATGGCGGCAAACCATATTCGCAGCGATGGTGCCGATTGCGTTGTGGCGGGCGGGGTGGAGAGCATCTCGATGCAGGGCCCCCGTGCACCCGAAGGGACGATCGACGAGGCCATACTGAAAATTGCCCCGGCGATCTTCATGCCGATGATCGAAACCGCTGACATTGTCGCGGAACGCTATAATATCAGCCGCGAATATCAGGATGAATATGCCCTGCAATCGCAGCAGCGGATGGCGGCGGCCCAGGAATCCGGTCTGTTCGCCGATGAAATCGTCCCGATGCAGACCAGGATGAAGCTGGTCGACAAGGAAACCAAGGAAGAGAGCATTGTCGAGTACACGGTCGATCGCGACGAGTGCAACCGTCCCGGCACGACCCTGGAGGGCCTCGCCAAATTGCCACCGGTGATGGGCGAAGACAAATATATCACCGCAGGCAATGCCAGCCAATTGTCGGACGGAGCTGCCGCCGTTCTGCTGATGGAAGCGAAGGAGGCGGAGCGCCGCGGACTGGAGCCGCTGGGCCGTTTCGTGTCCTGGGCGGTTGCCGGGTGCGAGCCGGATGAAATGGGCATCGGTCCGGTCTTTGCCGTGCCCAAGCTGCTCGAACGGCAGGGCCTGACCGTCGACGATATCGATATCTGGGAACTCAACGAAGCCTTCGCGAGCCAGTGTCTCTACAGCCGCGACAGGCTCGGCATCGATCCGGAAAAATATAATGTCAATGGCGGCTCGATCGCCATCGGCCATCCGTTCGGCATGACCGGCGCGCGCTGTGCGGGGCATCTTTTGCAGGAAGGCCGCCGGCGCGGTGCCAAATGGGGTGTGGTCACGATGTGCATCGGCGGCGGCCAGGGCGGTGCCGGACTGTTCGAGATTTATTCCTGAACGCGCTAACAATCGCCACCCGGCCATATTGAAGAATCGGACGAATCTTGGATAAACTAACGGATGAACAGGTCGAACGGCGCTTGTCGGCCGCCTTGGCCCAACGCGCTGCGGTGCCTGCGGAAAAGCTGATCGGCGGATTGCTCCGGACCCTCGACCTGACTGCCGATGCGGCAGACGAGTTCACCTTTCCTGCGCTCGAGACGACCGCGCGCGAACGGATTTTTGGCGGACAGGTGATTGCCCAGGCAATCATCGCGGCCGATCGGACGGTCGAGGACGAGAAGAAAATCCACTCGCTCCACTCCTATTTCCTGCGCGCCGGTGATGAAACCAAGCCGCTGCATTTCCGCGTGCATCGTGACTTTGACGGACGCAGCATCTCCAATCGCAGGGTGGTGGTGCGGCAGAATGACAAGGTCATCTTCAACCTGACCGCCTCCTTTCAGAAGCCTGCCGATGGTCTGACGCATCAGGTCGCGATGCCGAATGTGCTGCCGCCCGAGCAATGCCCGAGCGCGTTGCAGCAGATTGCCCGCAATCCGCTGGTCTCGGACGAGCAGATAGAGCATATGAGCATGCCGCGCCCCTTTGATGTCCGCAGCGTTCGACCCGAAGGCAAAGACCCCAAGGCCCGCCAGTATCAGTGGTTCAAGACGGTGGCTCCGCTGCCGGATGATCCGCTTATCCACCGGGCGACCCTGGCCTTTGCGTCCGACATGGGGCTACTGTCGACGTCGATGATCCCGCATGGACTGCACTGGGCGACGCCGGGCCTATTTTCGACCAGCCTCGATCATGCGATGTGGTTCCATGATGATTTCCGGGCCGATCAGTGGATCTGCTATGTGATGGACAGCGACTGGACGGGCCATGCGCGAGGTCTCAATCGCGGCTCGCTCTATACGCAGGACGGCATTCTGGTGGCCTCGGCGGTGCAGGAAGGCATGATGCGCCTTGCGCCGAAGAGCGACTGAGTCCCGGAGCAACAACGGTTTCAATGCTACGCGCTGCGCAAACGGAGCTGTGGTCATTCCCGGCCCGCCAAAAGAACATCGCATGAACTAATATTTGTTAAGACCCGTCGAGCTCTCATTCGGCATAATCTTTCCCACACGAACATATTGACCTGAGAAGCAGTTGGGCTCCCGTGATTTCTTTGTGAAAGGAAATTTGTCGGGAGAAAACTAATCTCGAGTGCAGATCGGGACAGGACTATGCAGATCGAATATTTGCCTTCGCGGCTCCTGATTGGCGAAACCAAAGAGGCTGATCATAAATGAACATGGCGACAGAACTTCCGGACGCGTTTGAAAAATTTATTGGGCAACCGGATTATCCCTGTCTGGGTGCCAAAAGTGCTATGGGCAAAAATCAGATAGAATATGTGATAGCGCGGGATATCCGGTCTGCATGGGATGACCTGACAATCATCGAAGCGCTCGGCAAATTCGCGAGCGAATATACAAAATATCAAACCATGTTTCAAAGTCTGGTGGTGATTTTCCAGTCCGAAGAGGTCCTGACGGAAGAACAGTTTGAACATGCCTTGTGGGACCGGCTGCAATCTCTGCACGACAAGGATGAATTCCACGGCTTCGCATATGATGGCAGTGTCGCTGCCGAGCCCAGCCATCCCGAATTCAGCTTGAGTTTCGGCGGCCAGGCTTTTTTTGCGGTTGGCCTTCATCCCGGCGCCAGCAGACAGGCGCGGCGATTTTCGCGAAACGCGATCGTGTTCAATCTGCATGATCAGTTCGAGCGTCTGCGCGATGCGGGCAAATATGAAAATATGCGCGCCAAGATCCTGCAGCGAGACAAGGACTGGACCGGGTCGATCAATCCGATGCTGGCGGTTCATGGATCGGTTTCGGAAGCGCGTCAGTATAGCGGACGTGCGGTTGGTGAGGATTGGCAATGTACTTTTAGGCCCCATCAGTGGCAAGATGCTGCATCAGACCGGGATACGGACAGATCTGAGTAACAATTGGAGACATGAAATGCCGAAGAAAGATAAATCATCGCTATCGTCTTATGACAGCCCCCAGGAACTGGCGGTCGCCCCTGATTTGACCAACGAGGAAAAATGCGAGATGCTCAGGCGCTGGAAGAATGATCTCGACAGCAGGTTGGTCGCGGAATCGGAAGGCATGTCAAATACAGAGCCGATGGCCCAGTCCAAAGAAGGCTCTCTCGCGGACAGGTTGAAAGCGGTAGACAAAGTGCTCGAAGATTTGTGTGGCGATGAAGATGTGGCAACCGAGACCAAGATCTAGGTCGCTTGCTATTTATCAATTCGCAAGATTGTGAGAGTTTCGGGCAGGGAATTACATCAGGCAATGGAGAGAATCGGGAGCGTGCCGGAAGAGGTAAATTCGGGACAGTTGACCTTCGCCCTGCAAGCGGCTGGAGAGCCGTCAGGACAGTGCTGGCCTCAAAATGGCCATCTGACTTGCTGCTTTTCTAGATTTCCTAAGCATATGGATTGGCCATTTTCGGTAATGCACTCTAAGCGGTTAAAATGATCACTGAGCTATTTCTGGAAGGACGCTTGCGTCAGGCATTGAGCGAATCTGAAAAGCAGGTGCTGGAAGATGCCGTCGGCCGCTGTGTCATTCTGCCGGCAAGAGAGGTTCTGATCCGCAAGGGCGAACTGGCTGAGCGGAGCACCTATCTGGTTGAGGGTTACATGCTTCGCTATATTGACGGGATTGACGGGGACCGGCAGATTGTTTGCGTTCATGTCCCCGGTGATTTTGTCGATTTGCACGGCTTTGCCATGAAGCGACTGGATCATGATGTGTGTGCTCTGGGCGAGGCGAAAATTGCCTATGTCCCGCACAAGGTGCTTAGCGACATCATGCGCAACGAACCGCATCTGGCTCGCATATTGTGGTTCAGCACGCTGCTTGATGCAGCGATGCATCGGGAATGGATTTTCCGTTTGGGCAGATTGTCCGCAAAGGAGCGTCTGGCGCATTTTATCTGCGAATTGCATACGCGCATGGCCTTTGTCGGGCTGGTCGAGAATAATATCTTGCGTGTTCCGCTGACCCAGCAGGATCTGGCGGATATATGCGGTATCTCGCCCATTCATATCAACCGCGTCGCAGCGGAATTGCGGGAAGCGGAGATCGCGACCTTGGCCCGGCCGATGCTGCACATCCATGATCTACAGGCTCTGAAGGATATGTGTCAGTTTGACGGCTCCTATCTTTATGGGGAAGGACGCCTGCATGTCGACAGCGAGCTGAGGCTGAAATAAGGGCGGCAATCTAGTGTATCGCAGATATTTTGATCTCGAGCACTTGATGATCGTTGCTGTCCGTCAGCTTCAATTTCAGACTGCCGGTTTTCTGAAACAAGTCCGGATTATATTGCAGCAGTTCGCCTGCATAGCGGACCGCCGCTTTTTTCGCCTCGGCATGATTGGCATATTCAAAACCCGAATTATCCGGTTCCGATTTTTGTCGTTCAACATGAAAAAAATAACGCGTCAAATCGCTAACCTTCAAAAGGGCGGTCCAGATCAAAAATGCCAATATCGGTTGGCCTTCAAGCAGATCGGCGCTGACTCTATAGATTTGTCCCGGCGGGTTTCGTAACAAATGTTAACCCGGTGAACTGAGGCAACCAGATGCTGGTTTTCCTCAGCCTGCTGGCAACAGATCGTTTGAAACGCCGATCATTTCCTCCGACATTAACATTTGTCAGGACCAGCGAAGGGCACACATGCTCTAGCGCCTTATGACACCAGAAACAAAAGCGTCCCTTTCCGCCCTTGGCGTCCTTGCATTCGGGGGGATCGCTTATGGACTGACAGGATCGATCTACTCATCGGCCGAAGCGCAGGTGCTGGTGACCGCTCTGTCGAGTTCTGGCCTGTATCTGGGCAGCGCGATGGTCGGGGGCTCGGGCACGATCCTGGCCCTGATGTTGACGCTGGTGGGCCTTGTCAAACGGGTGGACGAAGATTTTGATGCGCCGATCTATAAACGCATCGCTCGCGTGAGCTTTTTAAGCACGCTGTCGCTGATCGGATCGGTGGCATTGCTGCTGGTGCTCACCATGCCGGTAGGGGAATTCGACAAGTTGCCGCCGCAATGGTATCCGACGCTGTACAGGGTGTTGCTGGCGTTCATGGTCGGGATAAGCGCGCTCATGGTAGGAACCGTGGTCATGTTATATCAGACGGTTGTCACACTCATTGCAAATATCACCCCAACCGAAGATGTCTGACCGCCTCCATCTGCGCGATCATTCTACAGTGAGCACGATCTTGCCCTGAATATGGCCCTGAGCGGCACGTTCGTGCGCCTTGCGCGCCTCAGCGAGCGGGTAGCTGCTGTCGATCACGACGCGGATCGTGCCATCATCAAGCAGACGACCCGCTTCTGCCAGTTGCGCTCCGTTCGAACGGACCTGGGTTGCCGAGACGGTCACCCCAAGCCTTTCGGCTTCATCGGTACCGGAAAAGCCCAGCGGATAGATCGGGAACAGCGCGCCGCCACGCTTCAATGTTTGGAGAAAGCGTCCGGTTTTCTCGCCGCCCACTGCATCGACCACAAGATCGACATCCCGCACGACATCCTCCGGCGCCCTTTTCGCATAGTCGATGAACTGGTCGACGCCCAATTCGCTTAGCAGCGCTTCATGCCTGCCAGAGGCCACGGCGATGACCCGCGCGCCCTGCCATTTCGCCAGCTGCACCGCAAAATGCCCGACTCCGCCCGCGGCTCCGTTCACCAGAACGGTCTTGCCTGCCAGCGGCACTGGTTCATGCTGCTGCGGCTGCAGCGGGTTTTGCTCATCGTGGCCCAATGCGATCAGGAACTGCCACGCGGTCAGCAGTGACATCGGCGCTGCGGCCGCGTGCTCATGGTCGATTCCCGCTGGCTTGAGCGCCAGTTCCGACGCCGGCACGCTGACAAACTGGGCATAGGCTTGGCTGTCTCCGGCGAGGCCGGCGGGAAAGCGGACCATCGCATAGACCTCGTCGCCGACCGAGAAACGCTCCACATCATCGGCTACCGCCGCCACCGTGCCCGAAATATCTGTTCCCAGGATCAGCGGAAAACCCACCGGCGGCTGCCATTCGGGGGGAAGGCTCTTGTATCCCTCGCGAAGATACCAGTCGGGCGGGTTGATTCCCGCCGCCTGCACGCGAACAAGCACCTCACCGGCTTTCGGCTCTGGCCTCGGTGCATCTTCGTAAACAAGGACATCCGGTCCGCCCAGCTCGTGCTGGCGTATCGCCTTCATCATCTCGGTCATCATCGTCTCCATCGGTTAATATGCTGCACCGGGGATATATGGAATTGCCTTCAGATTGATAATAGTGCGTAAAGTTCTTACAGTAGTGCCATGACGGAACAAAACAGTCTCGAAAGACTCACCGGCCTGATTGCCTTTGCCCGCGCCGGTTCCCTCGGCAGCTTTACTGCGGCGGCACGGATGCTGTCGGTCTCGCCATCGGCTGTCAGCAAAAGTATCAAGCGGCTGGAACAGAATCTGGGCGTTTCGCTGTTCACCCGCACCACCCGCTCGCTGAAGCTGACGCCCGAAGGGCGGGATCTGCACGAACGGGCGCTGCGGCTGCTGCACGAAGCGGAGGAGATTGAACAGGCGGCGAAGAGCGCGCGTTCGGAGCCTTCGGGCCGCCTGCGCATTGCCGCGCCGCTTCCGATCGGCATTCATCTGCTTGCCCCCGCTCTGGCGACATTCCGGGAGAAATATCCTCAGGTGACGGTCGACCTGCGTTTGAGCGACCATTTTGTCGATATCATCGACGAGGGAATAGATGTGGCGGTGCGGATCGGCGATCTGCCCGATTCGCGGCTGCTGTCGCGCAGCCTCGCGCCGCACCAGCTCTGCTGCTATGCATCACCGACCTATCTGGAACGCCGGGGCGTTCCTGACCATCCGGACGAATTGGCCGGGCACGAAACGGTAGCGCTGCGCTATCAGAGCAGTGGCCAGATTTCGCGCTGGCCGTTCCAGCTCGGCGAACGATCCATCGAGATCGTACCGACAGCGGGGATCATTGTGGATGCGAGCGATGCGCTGGTGGCCGCGCTGGTCGCCGGCGGCGGCATCGGGCTGACCGCCAGTTTCATCGCGGCGCCCCATGTTGCAAGCGGTACACTTGTGCCGGTCCTTGCCAGCTATGCGGTCGAGCGGCACAATATAACCGCCCTCTGGCCGGAAAGCCGCCGCGCGAATCCCGCGGTCCGGGCCTTTCTTGCCCTGCTGCAGGACCTGTTCCGCGAGCGGATGAAGGACGCTGCCGCCATCTCCCCTGCGACGCACCAAGCCTCTCCGCAAAATCCTTAAACTGTGCGTTGCGCAGCCAATCCTGGTGCCAAAACCGCGATCTGACAGCCGCTCTTCGCGGCCGCTCTAGCCGTTGAATTTTTCTCCCTTGCTGGCCTTGTCCCGCAGCAGTTCGGCTGCCGGCAGTCCGTGCTTTTCCAGTCCGCCAACCACCGTGTCGAGTCCGATCGTATCGGCCCAGAACATGGGGCCGCCCGTATAGAGCGGCCAGCCATAGCCGTTGATCCAGACGACATCGATGTCGCTTGCCCGCTGCGCCATGCCCTCCTCGAGGATTTTGGCCCCCTCGTTGACCATCGGATAGAGCAATCGCTCGCGGATTTCGTCCTTGGAGATTGCGCGCTGTTCCTTGCCCGCCCTGGTAGCAAATTCGGCGATGATCTGTTTGACTTCGTCCGACGGCGTCCGGTTGCGCGCCTCGTCATAGTCATAAAATCCCTTGCCGACCTTCTGGCCCCAGCGCCCGGCGGCGCATAGCGCGTCTCGCAGCGTTTCGATCCGCTCCGGATCCCGGTGCCAGCCGATATCGACACCGGCCAGATCGGACATCTGGAACGGCCCCATCGGAAAGCCGAATTCCAGAAGTACATCGTCCACTTCCCAGTAATTGGCGCCTTCCATGATCATCTGGTTGGCCTGTTCCTGGCGCGGGCTCAGCATCCGGTTGCCGATAAAGCCGGGGCAGACACCTGACACCGCCGCGACCTTGCCGATCTTTTTGGACAATTTCATCGCGGTCATCAGCACATCGTCAGCGGTCTTCTCCCCGCGCACGATTTCCAGCAATTTCATCACATTGGCTGGCGAGAAAAAGTGCAGGCCGAGAACATATTCGGGTCGCTTCGTCACCGCCGCGATCTCGTCGATGTTCAGATAGCTCGTGTTGCTGGCGATGATCGCGCCCTGTTTTACAATGGCGTCCAGCTTGCTGAAGACTTGCTTTTTGACATCCATATTCTCGAACACTGCCTCGATCACCAGATCGCAATCGGCGAGATCGTCATAGGACAGGCTGGGGGTCAATATGGCCATCGCGTCCTCGACCTGCTGCTCGGTCATTCGGCCACGCTTGGCCGTGTTCTCGTAATTTTTCCGGATCACGCCGACGCCGCGGTCCAGCGCGTCCTCCTTCAGTTCGACAATCGTCACCGGAATACCGGCGGAAAGGAAGTTCATCGCGATGCCGCCACCCATCGTCCCGGCACCCAATATGCCGACCCTGTTGATCGGGATAAGGTCTATCTTCGGATCGATACCGTCGATCTTGTTGGCAGCCCGTTCGGCGAAGAAATAGTGGCGCATGGCCGCCGACTGGGTGCCGGTCATCAACCGGGTGAACAGCTCGCGTTCCTTTTTCACGCCCTCGGCATAGGACAGTTCGCCAGCCGCTTTAACGGCCTGGATGGCCGCTTCCGGCGCCTCGAAGCCACGCAGCTTGCGGGCATTTTTCTGGCGGAATTCGTCGAATATCGCAGGATTCTCAACGCCATCCCGGTTGGCCGTGCCTTCCGAAGAGCGCCGCACTGGCTTGCCAATCTGCTCGCGGGCAAAGGCAATGGCGTCGTCGGCCAGACTGTCTTCTCCGACAATCTTGTCGACCAGCCCGATGGCATGCGCTTTTGTCGCCGAAATCGGGTTGCCGGTCACCACCATCGGCAAGGCCGCTTCCGCGCCCACCACACGCGGCAGGCGCTGGGTTCCGGCGGCGCCGGGAATCAGGCCCAGCTTGACCTCGGGCAGGCCGATTTTTGCCGACGGCACCGCAACCCGATAGTGGCAGGCGAGAGCGACCTCGCAGCCGCCGCCCAGAGCCGTCCCGTGGATCGCCGCAACCACCGGCTTGTTGCTTGCCTCCAGCTGATCAAGCGCATCGGCGAGGCTGGGACCTTTCATCGGCTTGCCAAATTCCGTGATGTCCGCCCCGGCAAAAAAAGTCCGTCCATCGCAGCGGATGACCACCGCCTCGATGCCATCATCCGAAAGGGCCTGATCAATCCCGTCGACCAGTCCCTGGCGAACGGCGGCCCCCAGCGCATTGACCGGAGGATTGTCTGCAATGATGACCAGAACATTATCTTGCTTTTCCGTAGTAACGACCGACATTTTTTTCTCCTGCAGGATGATGTCAGATGAAGAACAGATGATCTGGGCGATGTCAATCGCGCGATTAAATCGCCCAACATGTTTGAATATCGCCGTCGCCAGCGGATAAATGCAATGCGCGGAGTATCGGATCAGCTCGATATCTGGCAGCCTGCGCCTGGCGCCACTCAGCAGCGTTAGGGGGCAGCGCCTGCAAAAGCTGGTCGCTTGGGCGGTTGCTGCAGGCAAAGGGTGACCGACCGTCCGCTTCGGCAGCTATAGTGCCCATATGAGGCGAAAATGCGACCCGGCGCGATTGATAAATAAATCGCTTTCATCTTCCGAAGAAGTGGTGACCCCTACGGGATTCGAACCCGTATTTCAGCCGTGAAAGGGCCGCGTCCTAACCCTTAGACGAAGGGGCCATACCGATTGCCGGTCAGCGAGCCACGGCCATTAGGGGGGTGCCGGCCTTTGGTCAACCCTCTTTTCGCCGGAATTGCAGTGCGATTTGTCGGCTCCGGAGCGGACGCGGCGATATATTGGCCGTTCAGCCTCCTTGCCGCCCGGTCAATCGGCCCAGGCGGCGTCTTCCAGATGGATTTCTGCCGCCGGGCGGCTGCCCCAGTCATCGATCTTGGCGCGGCCGGCGATCCACAATTTGCGCCCGCGCGGTGCGCTGAGCAGCGCCTGGCCAAGATCGCTTTCGGCGGCGCGAAAGGCAATGGTCTTGATCAAAGCTCCGTCATCACCGCTGACGATCATTCGCACATGATTGGTGCCGACAATATCGCATTTGATGATTCGCACCGGTCCGGTCGCGATCCGCGGTGCGGGCCAGCCCATGCCATAGGGACCGGCACCGTCCATCGCCTCGACCATCAGCGGATTGACGCCCTTTGGCGACAGCACCGCGTCGAGCAGCAGCGCCTTGCCATCCTGCGCCTTGCCGACACCGTCGGCGAGCCGGTCGTTGAGAAATTCGGAAAAATGGTCGACCTTGTCCGCCGCAATGGTGATGCCCGCTGCCATCGCATGACCGCCGCCGGCGATCAGCAGGCCGCTGTCCTTGGCGGCGATGATCGCGGCGCCGAGATCGATGCCGGCAATCGAGCGGCCGGAGCCCTTGCCGATGCCTTCCTCGTCGAGCGCGATGATGATCGCCGGGCGATGGAGCTTTTCCTTGATCCGCCCGGCGACAATACCGATCACGCCGGGATGCCAGCCCTTGGACGAGAGCACCGCCACCGCCTGGTTCTGCTGCGCCGAACACATCGCATCGGCCTCTTCCAGGACATGTGCCTCGATCGCGCGCCGTTCCTGGTTGAGATGGTCGAGTTCGGCAGCGATCGCGGCGGCTTCCTCAGGATCCTGCGTGGTCAGCAGGCGCACGCCCAGATTCGACTTGCCCACCCGGCCACCGGCATTGATGCGGGGGCCAAGGGCAAAGCCGAGGTCCGAGCAGATGGGCGCGCGCTTCAGCCGGCTCGCATCGATCAGCGCCGCCAGGCCGATATTCTGGCGGCCGGCGAGGACCTTGAGGCCCTGCGCGACAAAGGCGCGGTTGAGGCCGCGCAGCTGGGCGACATCGGCGACCGTGCCGAGTGCCACAATATCGAGCAGCTCGAGCAGTTTCGGTTCGGCGCGATTTTTGAAATAGCCCTGGTTGCGCAGTGTCCGGACCAGCGCCGCACCGAGCAGAAAGGCCATGCCGACGGCGGCGAGATGGCCATGTTCGGCACCCGCATCGCTTTCGTCGAGCCGGTTGGGGTTGACCAGCGCGATCGCTTTCGGCAGCTCGGCGGCGCATTTGTGATGGTCGACCACGATCACCTCGACCCCGGCAGTGTGGGCCATGTCGAGCGCCTCGAAGGCCATCGCGCCGCAGTCGACGGTGACCACCAGATCGCAGCCCTGCCTGCCCAGCTCGACCAAGGCCTCTCCCGACGGGCCATAGCCCTCCATCAGCCGGTCGGGAATATAATAGCCGGCCTCCAGGCCCAGATCCCGGAGCAGGCGGATCATCAGCGCCGCGCTGGTCGCGCCGTCGACATCATAATCGCCGAAGATCGTCACCTTTTCCTGTTTCCGGATCGCGTGGCTCAGCCGATCCGCTGCCGCATCCATGTCACGAAAGACGGACGGATCGGGCATGAAGCCTCGAATCGTCGGCTCGCGGTTGACCGCCAGCGTGTCCCGGCTGGCGCCGCGGGCGAGCAGCAGCTGGGTGACCAGATCATCGGGCTGGAAGCCCGGATCGCGCGCATCGGCGCTGGTGCTGCGCCAGCGCCAGCTCTGGCCGGACAGGGATTTCTCGACATTCAATACTGCGTTCATGGCCTGCGCTATGCGTCAAAGCGGCGGCGCTGACAATGCGCCTGTTCCCTGCTAGACAGCGAGACATGAAAAGGCTCCTGATCGTCTATTACAGCTTTACCGGTGGCACGGAACAGATGGCCAAGGCCGCAGCCGAGGCAGGCCGCGGCGAGGAGGGCACGAATGTGCGCCTGATGCGAGCGGAGGATTGCCAGGCGGAGGACATGATGGCCGCCGACGGCTATATATTTGCGACGCCGGAAAATCTGGCCGCGATCGCCGGGGTGATGAAGGCCTTTCTCGACCGCTGCTATTATCCCGTGCTCGGCAAGATAGAAGGCCGGCCCTATGCGGCGATGATCTGCGCGGGATCGGACGGCGAGAATGCCCGGGCCCAGCTGGAACGGATTGCGACCGGCTGGCGGCTGAAAAAGGTGACCGACACGCCGATCATCTGCACCCATGCGCAGACCGAGAAGGAAATCCTGGCATCCAAAACGATCACCGAAGCGGATCGGGAGCGTTGCGCGGAGGTCGGCGCGACGCTGGCGGCCGGGCTGGCGATGGGTATTTTCTAGAGCAGGCCCCGGACGCGGTCCTGCAGGACCGGGATTACCTCCGCCTCGAACCACGGATTGGCCATGAACCAGCGGATATTGCGCGGGCTGGGGTGGGGCAGGGGCAGAAGGTCCGGCCAGAATTCCTGCCATCTTTTCACCGTATCGGTCAGGGTGCGGGATTTCCGTGTTCCCAGATGCCAGTCCAGAGCATATTGGCCCAGAACAAGCGTAAGCTCGATCCGTGGCATCGCCTGCAGCAGCGGTTCGCGCCAGGCCGGCGCGCATTCCGGACGCGGCGGCAGGTCGCCACCGGCACCGCTGCCGGGATAGCAGAAGCCCATCGGCAGGATCGCGAAGTTCTCGGGATCATAAAATTGCTCCTCGCTCACGCCGAGCCATTGGCGCAGCCGCTTGCCGCTGGCATCGTCGAACGGACGGCCCTTGACATGGGTCTTGCTGCCGGGTGCCTGGCTGGCGATCAGGATTCGTGCATTGGTGCCCGCCTGCAGCAAGGGAGCAGGCCCCAGGGGCAGGCCTTCGCAGATCGTGCAGGCCCGGGCTCTGGCCAGCAGTGCATCCAGTGGCCGCGAATTTCTCTGCATCTATACCGGCCCGACAGGCATATCAGTCGGGCTTGCGGCGACATACCGCCAGGTCGTCCGGTTCAGCGCCATCCGGATCGGGGACAAGTTCGAACACATGCAGCAGCCGGGTGGCCTTGCGTTTGCTGGTCTTGCTTTCGGTTCCGTTCACCACCGCAGCGAAATCGCTGCAGGCCAGCGCGCTGCGCAGATAGTCGCCGTGTCCGGACTGGCCACGGCTGACGGCGGTGGTGTCGATGATGGTCAACCCGCTCTTTTCCGGCTCCGTGTCATAGGTCGTCTTGGCGGCATAACAGCGTTCGGGATAGCCTTGCTCGCGCAACGAGGCCGCCTCGAACGGGTTGAAGCAATCCGGCCGGCCGAGCCTTGGATAGCCGTGGAAATTATAGGACAGGCCCAGCGCCCGGTCTCTTGCCGACACATAGACGGTGATCCGGCGGTTATTGTTGACCCGGCGCATGGTGAGCACGGTTTCGGCGATATCACGCTCGAAATCCTGGCGATCGATGTCGGGTGACGCCAGAATGATATTGGAAATATTGCTCGAATCGGCGTTGCTGCTGTTGCGATCGACAAATTCGATCGCGGGAATCGCCAGCCGCACGCCCAGCGAATGGGCGACGAGGATGATTTCCTTGGTCCATGGCTGTTGCGCCAGCCTGGTCAGAAAGCTGCGGAACTGCCGTTCGTTATAATACATGTTGGTTTCATCGGCGGCATATTTCAGAAACTCGCCCTGCGACGGCCAGCTGTAGTGCACAATCGGTATCTCGAGTCCGGAAAGCCGGGCGATCTGCGCACTGTCGCGCGCGCTGGTAAAGAATGTTTCCTTGTAGCCATGAACATATAGCAGAATACGGCCATCGTGCTTTTCGGTTTCGGCGGCCAGATCATCCCACCATTGCTGATTGTTGGTCAAGGCAAGGGGAACGCGCTCCTCGGTCTTCACCTTGCCCTTGGCATCGGTGATTTCCATGTCGGCGGGGGTGCCAAAACGGGCGTAGCGGACGGTGTCGCTGCGCTGGCTGAGCAAGACGACCGGTTCCGTCCGGCAATCGGGCAGGCGGCTGATTACGGCAAAATAGGGTTTGTCCGCAAACTGTTCCTCCGGCCGTGGGCTGGGACGGCAACGGTCGTTCGCGACATAGTCGCTATGCGGTATGGGCCCATATGCAACCGGAGAAATACAGGCTGATACCAGCAGGGGTAACAGGAACAGGCAGAAACGCAGCTGTCTCGCCTGACCTGTCAGCCACTCTGCCAAGCTCTTGTCCATCAGTTCTTGCGATGTTCGCTTTTCACCCAGCGTACAGTGCCCGATGATGCGCGCATGACGACGCTCTCTGTCGTCATCTTGCCGCCGCGCAATTTTTTGACACCTTCCAGCAGCGAACCGTGGGTGACCCCGGTTGCGGCAAAGATGACGTCGCCCTTCGCCAGCTCTTTCAGGTCATAGATCTTGTCGAGATCGTCAATGCCCCATTTATAGGCGCGCTGGCGCTCGTCATCGTTGCGGAACAGCAGGCGGCCCTTGAACTGGCCCCCGACGCAGCGCAGGGCTGCCGCTGCCAGCACGCCTTCGGGTGCGCCGCCGCTGCCCATATACATGTCGACCGTCGTGTCTTCGTCGGACGTTGCTATCACACCGGCGACATCGCCATCGGGGATCAGCATGATGCCGCAGCCGATATCGCGCAATTCGGCGATAATCTTGTCATGCCGCGGGCGGTCGAGCACGCAGACGATGATCTCGGCCGGCTCCACGCCTTTTTCTTTCGCAACGGCTTTGACATTTTCGGTCACCGATTTGTCGAGATCGATGATGCCTGGCGAATAGCCCGGGCCAACCGCCAGTTTCTCCATATAGACGTCGGGCGCGTTCAGCAGATTGCCCTTTTCGGCGATAGCCAGCACGGCCAGCGCGTTGGCGCCGGCCTTTGCGGTGATGGTCGTGCCTTCCAGCGGATCGAGCGCAATATCGATCGCCGGGGCCTCGCCTTCACAGCCGCGTCCAACTTTTTCGCCGATGAACAGCATCGGTGCCTCATCGCGCTCGCCTTCGCCGATGACGACGGTGCCACAAATGTCGAGTTCGTTCAGCGCAGCGCGCATCGCTTCGACGGCGGCGGCGTCAGCTGCCTTTTCATCACCCCGTCCAATCAGATTCGCTGCCGATATCGCCGCTGCTTCGGTGACGCGGACCATTTCCATGACCAATACGCGGTCTAATATGTCGCTTGCTTTGGGCATGTTATTGACTAGTCCTTTTCAAGATATAAGATTTTCACTCCCGATAGGGGAGCAATATTGCAATGTCGAGACAGGTTTTTCTGTTCCTTCTGCTGATGCCGGCCGCTGCGCCGGGCCAGTCGCTGCAGCCGGGCGACCGGACCAGCGAGCTTGTCGAAAATGCCAGGAAACTGGCTGCGGTCGATGCCGATGGCTGTCTGCTGTACCGGCCGACCGAGGAGATTGTGGTGTGCGGTCTGCCGGAAATCGACCGGCAGCAGAGACTGCCCTTTCCCGAACTGGCCGTGGACGCGGGCGACAGAATCCGGGAACCCTTGCCCAGCGCCAATCCCGGAATCGTCCAGCAGGGCCGCTGCTATGTGACGATGGACGAACGCAACTGTTTCAAGGGCCTGTCGGTGGTAAGCGTCGGTATTGGCGGCAACGGCAGCAATGTCGGCGGCGGGGTGGGCCGCGTCTTGCAGGCCGTTACCCCGGAAGTTCCCGACCGCGACTATGTGAAACAGGCGATGATCCGGCCGCTCGCTCCCGCCGAATGATCAGTCCTGATCGCTAAGCAGGTGCATCACCACGGGTGCGGCCTGCAGGCTTGCCGAACTGGACAGCGCCGCCAGACTTTTGAGGACGTTGCATTCGCGGCTGTCATGGGTGACCATTGACAGCAATACCGAGCCTTCCGCGGTTTTCTCGGTCTGGATCAGACTCTCGATCGAAACATCGGCATCACGCATGGCCGCGGTGATCTCGGCCAGTACGCCCGGCCTGTCGGCGACGATGAAGCGGACATAGCTTTTGCCCACCCGGTTGCCGCTTTCCGCGCGCTCGCACGGTTCCATCTGGCTGGCTGGCGTGGCAAATACGGTGCCGGCATCGCCTCGGGCAATGTCGATCAGATCGGCGACCACCGCCGATGCCGTCGGGCCTTCGCCGGCTCCGGCACCCTGGAACATCAGGCGGCCGGAGAAATTGCCTTCCGCCACCACGGCGTTGGTTGCGCCGTCGATATGCGCCAGCGGATGGCTTTCCGGGACCAGATAGGGATTGACCCGCTGGAATAGCTTGCCGTCATCGATGCGCGCCATGCCCAGCAGGCGAATGCGATAGCCCAGCGCCTTGGCCTGGCCGATATCCGCCGCCATGATGTTGCGAATGCCGTCGATTTCCACGCCTTCGAAGTCGAGCGCCTTGCCGAAAGACAGGGCCGAGAGAATCGCCAGCTTGTGCGCTGCGTCGACACCATCAATGTCAAATCCGGGATCAGCCTCGGCATAGCCTATGGCCTGGGCTTCCTTCAGCACGTCGTCAAACGCGTGCCCGTGCTTTTCCATTTCGGTCAGGATATAATTGGAGGTGCCGTTGAGAATGCCGTAAACCCGTTCAATCCGGTTGGCCGATGCTCCGTCCCGCAGTCCCTTGATCACCGGGATGCCACCGGCAACCGCCGCTTCATAGCGCAGGGAGAGGTTGCCCGCTTCGGCGGTCTTCGCCAGTTCCATCCCGTGGTGGGCGATCATTGCCTTGTTGGCAGTGACAAAGGATTTGCCGGCTGCCAGACTCTTGCGCGCGAGTTCGAGCGCGGTGCCGTCGGCTCCGCCGATCATTTCCACCACGCAATCGACATCCTCCTGTTCGGTCAGCGCCGCGGGCGTATTGAACCAGGGATAGGCTGAAAGATCAATGCCGCGGTCACGAGTGCGGTCACGGGCGGAAACGGCAGATACGACAATAGGCCGACCGGCCCGTTGTTCGATCATGGCACCATTTTCTTCGATAAGCCGGATCACGCCGGTTCCGACGGTGCCCAGTCCAGCGAGCGCGATGCGAAGCGGAGCGGTCATGGTCAATTGCCTCATTTGATTCAGGGTAAGATTGAAGGCGCCTTATTAGCGCCGCCTTTGACGAAAGCCAGTACTAGTTGGGCTGGATCAGACGGATCAGGGCTGACGCGATCTCGGACAGGCGCTGAGGTCATTGAGCACCATCTGATAGTCCGCGCGCGCCTGCTGGGCATTGGCGGGCGTATCGCTGGCCACCGTGCCGGCCGGCAATTGACGGGGCAGGAAACAGGCGAGCCGGTACCACAGCAGGCTGTTTCTGACCGGTGCCCGGGCGGCTTCATCGACAATTTCGCCAAGCGATACGGCCCAGAATTTCCGCTGGCCCTGCCGTTTCAGCACAGTGATCGAAATCGGGGTTCCGCTTTCCGTTTCGATGAATATCTGCGTTTCGCCTTCGCCGATCACCGTGCCGGGAACATGAAAAGCGCTGGCGACCCGGGAAATGGCCGGGGGTGCGTTGCGGTCCAGCAGTTCGCGGACCACGGAGCGGACGCGCTGTTCACGATCCGGCGTCCAGGCGATCTGGGCATCTTTCGCGATCAGCTGGACATCGTCACTGCCGCCGCCCGGCGTGCGGCGGGCAAAAATAATGAACGGCTGTTTCTTGATTTTTGGAGCCCGCCCACGTGCATCCAGAGGCAGGTCGACGACATAGCGAATCGTCTCTCCAACCCCTCCCTGACCCCGAATCAGGGCATTGGTGGCGGCCACAATATAAAAGCGCTGGGTTCCCGGAGGGGCATTCGGGGCCCGTTCCGGATCGACTTTTATCGCCTCTTTGACGGTAATATGAATAATGATAGGCGCATCTGTGCTGAGGTCCGCTATGTCCGCATATTGGAGCGGATCGCTCGCCTCCATGACCTGCGAGAAAGCTGGAAATACAGCAATCTGGGGAGCAATAAGACCGAGGGTGAAAAGCAAAAAGGAGCGCATGATTTTCTCTGAAACAGGAATTGGGATGGCGGATTTTAGCCCTTATTGTGGTTCTTTAACAGCTTAATCGATGCTGAACCAACAAAGCGATTGCCTGTCTGGGAGTAGCGCGTTAAAACAAATTTAAGACAGCTTTCAAGCGAACGAAAAGTGGTCATGGGGATAAAGGGTCGCGACGGTTTCCGAACCTCGCGCTTTTTGTTTGGAACTTCAGCAATGGAGTAACATGCCTTGTGATGGGGAAAAAGGAGTTACATTTCTGAATGGCTTATGCTGACCAAGAGATGAGTTCGAACAAGGTCATATCGATTGTCCTTGTCGTCATCATCCATCTGTTACTTGGCTATGCGCTGGTCACCGGCCTAGCCTATACTGCCGTCAAGAAGGTTGCCTCGCAGCTGGACATGATCGACATTGATGAAGAAGAGCCGCCAGAACCGGAAGAGCCACCACCACCTCCACCCGAGCAGCCGATTGAGCCACCTCCTGTGGTTTCACCTCCGCCCATCGTTGCTCCTGTGGTTGCTCCGCGTCCGGTGATTCAGTCGGTTCCCACCGCACCGCCGCGGCCGGCACCGGTTGTTGCGACGCCGGCACCGCCTCCTCCGCCACCGCCTCCTCCGCCCCAACGGGCGACCCCGGAGCCGCGTGGCAATCCCGGAAGCTGGGCCAATGCGAACGACTATCCTTCGCGGGCCCTGCGTGAAGAACGGGAAGGCACGACGCGTTTCCGGCTGACCGTAAATGCTGATGGCCGGGTATCCAATTGTCAGGTCACAGGTTCTAGCGGCCATGCTGATCTGGATGAGGCTGCCTGTAAAAACCTGACGCGGCGTGCGCGCTTCAAGCCTGCTCTGGACGCGAACGGCAATCCGACAACCGGATCCTATTCCAACGCCGTTCGTTGGCAGATACCTAAATAATGTATATTGGGAGGGGCGCTTCGAAATGCCCTTCCCGCAACAGTTTTTTTGCAATTAGTTTATCCTGAGGGGAATGTTAAAATGTTGACTGAAATTTTGGCCGCTGCAGCCACTCCACCAAAAAATGCTTTCGGTTTTATCGAAGCAATGGAACAGGGCGGCGTTATCGCCTGGTCCGTTCTCGCAATTCTGACGATCATGTCCGTTTCTTCTTTCTACATCCTGTTTTCGAAATTGTTCGAACAGAACAAGATCATGAAGCAGGGCGCAGCCATGCGCTCCAATTTCTGGCGTGCAGGAACGCTCAAGGAAGGCGCTGCGAAGCTCGACAAGAACTCCGCTTACCGTCAGATCGTCGATGACGCGATCAAGGCCGATGCCGACCATGCCAAATTGACCGATCCGGTTGAAGCGCATGACTGGCTGCACGGATCGATCGAACGGTCGCAAGATCTGATCAAGTCGAAACTCGCAACTGGCCTGCCATGGTTGGCAACCGTTGGCGCAACATCGCCATTCATCGGACTGTTCGGTACGGTTATCGGCATCTATCGCGCTCTGATCAAAATCGGCATTGCCGGCCAGGCATCGATCGACGCCGTTGCTGGCCCGGTTGGTGAAGCACTGATCATGACCGCTCTTGGTCTTGGTGTGGCTGTTCCTGCTGTTCTGGCCTATAACTGGCTGCAGGGCCGCAACAAGCGGATCGCCGAACAGCTTGCTGCATTCTCCAATGACGTTCTGGGCTATATGGCTTCGGACGGTGGTGTTAAGCCGATCGCAACGACCGCTGGTGGCGTGAAGACCGCTCCAGCTCCTGCGAAGCCTGCTGCACCTGCTGTAAAGAAATAAGTCGAGGGCCGGGTTCGCCAGCCGCCGTTGCGGCGGGCAGCCCGGCCAACGCACGACGAGAGGGCTTTCGCTCTCTTTAGATGGTTTAGTTTTGAGAGGATAAAATCCTATGGCGATGAATGTTGGGGGCGGTGGCGGAGAGGAAACTCCTCTATCCGACATTAATACTACCCCACTCGTGGACGTTATGCTGGTCCTGCTGATCATTTTCTTGATCGCGGTCCCTGTGGTTATCCAGACCGTAAAGCTTGAACTGCCGGTGCTTCCCTTTGAAGTGACCACAACCAAGCGTGAAAATGTGCTGCTGTCGATAACGACAACCGATGCCGCAGGACGTGACCCGGGTGATCCCGAATATTCAGGTGCCACTCCTGGTGGTAACTGTCGCGTTTACTGGAACACGACCCCGGTGGATTCCACCGAACTGGTGACCAAGGCGGTGAAGCAGCTCGAGGATCAGATTGATGCCTTTGGCGGAGTCGAGAATATGACGCCGGAAGATATGCCGGAAGTGCATATCCGCGGTGACATCAACACCCCCTACAAGTGCATCGGTGGTGCGATTTATACCATGCAGCGCGCAGGCTTTGCCAAAGTGGGCTTTATTTCCACCCCGATTGTCGTCGAATAGTTCCGACCGGCAGCTGAAGATTATAGAGTTAAGGAGACGCACGAATGGCTATGAGTGGCGGAAAAGATGATGGCGAGCCAATGATGGAGATGAACACGACGCCGCTCATCGACGTCCTGTTGGTTCTTCTCATCATGTTCATCATCACAATCCCTGTGCAGACGCACGCGGTGAAAATTGATCTTCCGGTTTCGGACGATTCTCCGCAGGACGAGCCGATCATTGATCCGGTCAAAAATCGTCTGGGGATTACGGCAACAAACCAGGTGATCTGGAACGATACCCCGGTATCGCTGAATCAGGTAAAACAATATCTGGCGCAGACCAAATCGATGGTTCCCGAGCCGGAACTTCAGTTCCAGCCCGATCCGCTGAGCGCCTATCTGACCACCGACCGGACCCTGGCAGTGATCAAGGACAGCGGCGTAACCAAATTCGGCTTCGTTGGTAACGAACAATATGGCAGCTTCAACAAGGCCAGCCGCGCGCCGAACTAGGTTGCTACACAGAAATAAAACGGGGCTGCGATCTGGTATCGCGGCCCTTTTTTTGTGCCCAATCTTCCCATAGAAGGGGATCATCTCACGGCTTTGACACTATCCTCCAGCCGCCGCAGCATTGAGCGCACGAGGCGTGATGACCGGTCGGGCCTGACAGCCTGCGGCGCAGTCTATTCTGTGCAGGTTCATGGTCTCCCCGGTTATCCCGAAGAGGGGCTGCGCCTCAAAGGTAGAGGCATCACATAGGAAGGCGGGCCGCGGGTCGTGCGCGCTGCCGGGCCTAGATCTGAACGGGCGCCTTCGGTCGACTGGTCTCAGCGCTGCTAAACTGCAGCTCCGCCAGCCGGGCATAGAGACCGTTTTTGGCGATCAGGCTGTCATGGTCGCCCTGTTCGACAATCCTGCCCTCGTCCATCACGATGATCCGGTCTGCTGATCGTACCGTTGCCAGCCGATGAGCGATGACGATGGTGGTGCGGTCCTGCATCAGATGATCGAGCGCGTCCTGCACCAGCTTTTCACTTTCCGCATCCAGCGCCGAGGTTGCTTCGTCCAGCAGAAGGATCGGGGTGTTGCGCAGCAGCGCCCGGGCGATCGAAATCCGCTGACGCTGTCCACCGGACAGGCGCGTGCCTGCTTCGCCCATGAAACTGTCGAGCCCGTCGGGCAGGGCGCGGAGAAATTTCTCGGCATTGGCGACGCGCGCCGCTTCCCAGATTTCCTCGTCGGTCGCTTCCCATTTGCCATAGCGCAGATTGTCGCGCGCGGAGGCGGCAAATAATACGGTTTCCTGCGGGACCAGCGCCATCCGCTGTCTGATCTCGGCCGGGTCAGCCGAAGGCAGGGCGACGCCGTCGATACGCACCGAACCCGCCTGCGGATCATAGAAACGCTGGGCGAGCTGGAACAGGGTGGATTTTCCCGCCCCCGACGGCCCGACCACCGCAACCGTCTCGCCAGGCGATACGGTCAGCGAGAAATTGCGGAGCGCCTGCGCGTCGGGCCGCGTCGGATAGGCGAAGCTGACATTGTCGAACGCGATCTGACCGCGCGAAGGCTCGGGCAGGGCAATCGGATTGGCTGGCGCGGCGATGCCCGGCTTTTCGGACAGCAGTTCCGCCAGACGGCCGGCAGCACCCGCGCCGCGCAGCAGGTCGCCATAGACCTCGGTGAGGGCACCAAAAGCGCCGGCAACGAGGCCGCCGGTGAGCACGAAGGCGGCAATCGTGCCGCCCGATATGGTCCCTTCGGCAACGCCGATCGCGCCCCGCCACATCAGCATGGTGATGCCGGTGAAGATTAGGCCGATGACGATCGCGGTCATCGCCGCGCGCAGGCGGATCCGCCTTTTGGCGGTATCAAATGTACTTTCGACAGCGCCGCGGAACCGTTCATGTTCCCGGTCCTGCTGGCCAAAGGCCTGGACGATTTTCATGGCGCCCAGGGTTTCCGCGATCATCGCACCGACATCCGCTACCCGGTCCTGGCTGGAGCGGGAGACATTGGTGAGCTTCCGGCCAATAAAGACGATCGGCAGCACGATGACGGGAATCGCCAGCAGCAGACCGGCCGTCAGGGCCGGAGCGAGAGTGAACAGATAGATAATCCCGCCCAGGCCGATCACGATATTGCGAAGCGCGACCGATACGGTTGTTCCCACAACCTGTTCGATCACCGCCGTATCCGAAGTCATCCGCGAAGCGATTTCCGAGGGCCGGTTTTCCTCGAAAAAGCCTGGCGCCAGACGCAGCAGATTGTTCTGCACGGCGAGCCGGATATCTGCGACCACCCGTTCTCCCAGCCAGCTGACAAAATAGAAGCGGAAGGCGGTTGCGACAGCCAGAACCGCGACAATCCCCAGCAGACCCTGAAAATAAGGCGCGACATTGCCGTTCCCTGCTATGAAGCCCTTGTCGATGATGGTTTTGAAGCCCGCCGGGATCGCCAGCGTCGCCGTGGCCGAGACCAGCAGGGCAAGCAGCGCCAGGGAAATCTGCTTGGGATAGTTGACCGCCCGTTCAAAAACCATCCGCAGGTTGCCGATCTTTTTGAGCGATGCGGGAGGGGCGTCTGGTTCGGGAGAAATCGTTTTATCGTTCATAAAAAGCGCCTAGCAGCCCGTCCTATTTGTCACAATCAAAGGTTTGTACCGATTACCGCCGGCGCGCCCCGTTTCTCCAAGATGGCGATGATGAAAAAAATACCAAGGCACGAAGTAATCTTATTCTGACCGGCCTCGCATATAATCAGCGCCATAAGGCTGGCCAAGCGCCCAAAAATTGTTAAAAGTACAAGGGTTTCGGGCACAAGCGGCCCTGACGATTCGCGTAATTTCTCGATCAAGGATGCCGCCCTGTGAATCAGATTGCTTCAAAAGGTCAGCTGCGCATGTCGCTGTTGCGGTGGATATTGTTCATCGTCCCGATCACCGTATTGCTCGGATTTGCGTTCAGCCAGTTTGCCAATAGCGGTGACGAAAATCGCTGGTTCCAGGCCCTGGCCAAGCCCGCCGCTCAACCGCCGGGATGGGCCTTCGGGGCGGCCTGGGCACTGCTCTATGCGATGATGGGCACGGCCTTTGCGATGGTGCTGCACGCGCGGGGAGCACCACTGCGCGCTCCTGCGATCATCCTGTATCTCGTGCAATATGCCCTCAATCTGTTCTGGCCGATTCTGTTTTTCGGCATGCACCAGGTGACGGCCGCTTTCTGGTTTCTTGTCATCATCTTCCTGTTGGCGCTAGCGACGACACTGGTTTTTGGCCGGGTCCGCAAGGCTGCCGCCTGGCTGATGGTACCCTATCTCGCATGGCTCTGTTTCGCCGCGGCGCTCAATAAAGAGATCGACTGGCTCAATCCGGGCGCAGAGACCCTTGTGGTTCCGGCTGCGAGAACCCAGATATAGATTATATTTTTCCGGTCCGGCGGGCCAGTGACGGAGTTTAATGAAATGCAGAGCCAGAACCGTTTTTTCGACGATCTTTCCAAAGTGCTGAACGGTCTTGCAGGGACCGTGGCCGGCGTCGGGCGCGAAGCCGAATCCAGTGCCCGCGAACGTGCCAAGGAATGGTTCGGCGGGATGGACTTTGTCTCGCGCGACGAATTTGATGCGGTAAAGGAAATGGCTGCCAAGGCGCGGGCCGAAGCAGACGCGCTGAAGAAACGGATCGATGCCCTGGAAAAGGCCGCGTCCGCTCGGGCAAGCAAGCCTGCGGCGAAACGCGCGACTGCGAGCAAGGCGAGCGGGCAAAAAGCCGCTGGTCCGAAACCGGCCGCGCGCAAGTCCGCGCCCCCGAAAACCGGCGACTGAATCCCGCCCGGTCGGGCGTTCATTATCCACAGCGTTCCCACAATCAATGTGACGGCTGGCAGCGCCTTGCCTTGCCCTGATCCGGTGCTTGCGCCACTAAGCGTCTAGTTACAAAGGATCTGGAAACCGTAATGCTTGACGACCAATGGGAAGAGCTTGATCAGGACGAAGCACCGCCCGTCGATATGCTGGCGGCCTTTTTCGAGGCGCGCGGCTGGTCGGTCAATTATGTCGGCGACGACGAGCTTTCGGTCGAGATCAAGGGCAACTGGACGAGCTATCAGATGCGCGCGATCTGGCGGGACGAAGATCATGTCCTCCAGATTCTGCTGTTGCCCGAGATCCGCGTTCCGGATGAGAAAAAAACGGCCATTTACGAAACATTGGGGCTGATCAACGAGCAGCTCTGGCTCGGTCATTTTGATCTGTGGTCGAACAATAATATATTGTTGTTCCGCCATGCCACCCTGCTCGGCAGGAGCGGACTGCTGGGTCTGGATCAGGCGCAGACGATTGTCGATCTGGCGATCGAGGAATGGGAGAGATTTTATCCTGTCTTCCAGTTTGTCTTGTGGAGCGACAAGAGCCCCCAGGATGCGATTGCCCATGCAATGGTCGATACCGCCGGCGAAGCCTGATCCTGTGCCTGGCGCCTGTCTCGCTGGCCTTGTATTTTGATATTATTTGGTGACCGCAGGAAGCGCCTCGCCGGCGATCGCCTCAGAGATTGTCTCCGCGCAGGTCGAACACCATCTTGCGATCGCTTTCCGGGATCAGGCCTTCCAGAACATGCCAGAAGCCGGTGACGGATTCCTGTCCTGCAGAAACATAGGCGGATGAAAGGCGCTGGCGCAATTGCCGAAACAGCTCGGCCTCCAGATCTGCACCCTTTTCCGTCAGGCGCAGCAATTTCTGCCGCCGGTCGAGAACACCGGGGGACGTCAGGATGAACTGCCGGTCCTGCAATTCCTTCAGCACGCGGCCGAGCGACTGTTTGGTGATCGCCAGCAATTTCAGCAATTCGCCGACGGTCAGACCAGGCTGGCGGGCTATGAAATATAGAGCGCGGTGGTGCGCCCGGCCCAGGCCCTGCGTTGCCAGTTCCCGGTCGATCGCATTGGTCAGTCTGGTATAGCCGAAATACAGCAGTTCGATGCCACGGCGCACTTCGTCTTCACGCAGAAAAAGCGGCGAGGCTCCGGGGGAAATTGCAGTGCGAGATACGTCAGTCATGTTGACGTATCTTGACAGGCTGATTAGGGGATTGCAAGACAATTGGATATGCTTCCAATTCTTCCATTGGTGGGCATGAATTACAGCGAAAGCGGCAGTATATGACAGACAATCAAAACCTGGAATTCAAACTGGAGCCGAGCGCGACGCCGGTGATGGCAAGCGAGCGGTCTCGGCTGTTGGAAAATCCGGGCTTCGGGACCCTGTTCACTGACCATATGGCCATGATCCGCTATAGCGAAGCGCAAGGCTGGCACGATGCCAGGATCACCAAACGGGAGCCGATCCTGATGGATCCCGCTTCCTCGGTGCTCCATTATGCCCAGGAAATATTCGAGGGCATGAAGGCTTACCGTCTCGCCGATGGCAGCACGGCCCTGTTTCGCCCCGAAGCAAATGCAAAACGGTTCCAGGAGTCGGCCCGTCGTATGGCGATGCCGGAATTGCCGCAACAGGCCTTTCTCGATTCTGTCGAGGCGCTGGTCGATATCGACCGCGACTGGTTCCCCTCGGTCGAGGGCGGTTCCCTCTATCTCCGTCCCTTCATGTTCGCGAGCGAAGTGTTTCTGGGCGTTCGCCCGGCCAAGGAATATCTGTATCTGGTGATTGCTTCCCCCGCGGGCGGCTATTTCAAGAGCGGCGCCTCGGCGATCACGATCTGGGTGTCTGAAGATTACAGCCGGGCAGCGCCGGGCGGCACCGGTGCGGCCAAATGCGGCGGCAATTATGCCGGCAGCCTCATTGCACAGGCGGAAGCCATCGAAAAGGAATGCGATCAGGTCGTTTTCCTGGATGCCGCCGAACATAAATGGGTGGAAGAACTGGGCGGTATGAACCTGTTTTTCGCAATGGATGATGGCAGGCTTATCACACCGCCTCTCGGTGGAACCATCCTGCCAGGCATCACTCGCGATTCGATCATGACCCTGGCTCGGGAAGAGGGGCTAACCGTGGTCGAGGAACCCTATTCGATCGACCGATGGGAGGCCGATGCCGCCAGTGGCAAGCTGGTTGAAACCTTTGCTTGCGGGACGGCAGCGGTTGTGACCGCGGTCGGTACCGTACGGTCCCGCAAGGGTGAATTCACCATCGGCGGCGGTGGTCCCGGCCAGTTGACCGAAAAATTGAAGCGGCGGCTGGTTGATATCCAGCGCGGCATTGCACCGGATAATCACGGCTGGGTCAAAAGACTGTTCGAAGCATAGATATAACTGCCTCTTGCCCCCTGCGGGCAAACTGGATAATAGGCCCGTTCACCAGCGTGGCCCGCCAGAATGAGGCCCGCAAATATTGGGGTGTCGCCAAGTGGTAAGGCAGCGGCTTTTGATGCCGCCATGCGCAGGTTCGAATCCTGCCACCCCAACCAACTCCACAATGAAGACAGCGATTTTCCTCTGGCCGCGATCCATCGCGGGTGCTGATGGCTGCGTTCAGTGCTTAGTAAAGGCTTAATATATATCTGCTATTCTGAGGGCTGATCGGTGGGGGATATTTATCGCACCATTGGGAGCAGTCTTTGGAACTCAGAAAATTTACCGCCGAAAAGAAATATGCGCCACATAGAGACTTTGCGATTATCGTAATATTCTATCTGATCACATTGGGTGGCTCCCACGCTCTCAATGGATTTGAGCAAATTGTTATATTTACAGAGCAGCATGAACACTGGCAGTTCGATGAATTTCTGACCGGATTGCTGCTGCTTCCCCTTGCGCTTGGCGTTTTCGCAGTGCGCCGGCTTATTGAAGCGAAGCAGGAATTGAAGCTTCGGCTGTTAGCCGAGAAAAAGGCCAATGAAATGGCCCTGCACGATCCGCTGACCGGGTTGGCTAACCGCCGCAAGGCAAATATGGAGATAGAATCCGCGCTGGAGAATGCAGCGCGCGCGCCGGTCACCTTGCTTGCCATTGACCTCAACCGGTTCAAACCGGTGAACGATCTGTACGGCCATCTGGCTGGCGACCAGTTGCTGCTTGCGGTTGGTGAGCGGTTGAAAACTGCTGTCGGTAATGAGGGGTTGGTCAGCCGGATCGGTGGCGATGAATTTTGCGCGATGCTCAGCGGAATCGCATCTCGCGATCAGCTGATAAGCAGGGTGGAAAAGCTGTCTTTGATCTTTGAACAACCGTTTGATCTGGGTGATAGATCGGTCTCGGTCAGCGCCAGCATCGGTGTTGTAACCACCAACATATCGGGCACTTCGGTAGATGCGCTGCTCGCGCAAGCCGATGCGGCCATGTATCGCGGCAAGGGAACAGGCGGCAACGCCGTTTCATTTTTCGAGGCCGGTATGGAACTCGCGGCGATCCAGCGTGCCCAGATTGAAAGCGATTTGCGCAAGGCAATTGCGGATGGGAAAATCAAGCCCTTCTACCAGCCGCTGGTAGATCTCCGTGACGGCAGAATACTTGGTTTCGAGGCCTTGGCCCGCTGGCATATGGCGGACGGAACAATGCGGATGCCGGATGATTTTATCGCCATTGCCGAGGAATCTGGTCTGATCTCCGATCTCTTTTTTGCGGTCTTGAAGGCTGCCGCACTTGAGGCAAAAAACTGGCCGGACGAGCTGCATCTTGCGGTAAATCTGTCTCCCGTTCAATTTGGTGACGACTGGCTGGTAGAGCGCATATTGCAAACCTTGCTCGACGTCGGTGTGGCACCCGGCCGGCTTGAGATAGAGATTACGGAAAGTGCCCTGGTAAGCGATCTTGACGCTGCCCGTAACGTAATCCTGTCCCTTAAAAACCAGGGTATCCGCATATCTCTTGATGATTTTGGTACCGGATATTCTTCGCTCCGCCATCTATCCGAGTTGCCATTTGACAAGCTGAAAATCGACCGGTCATTCGTGCGTGGTATTGAAACAAATTCGGCGTCACAATCGATTGTCCGGGCGGTTACTGCCCTGGCTCACAATCTGGGACTGGAAGTGACCGCCGAGGGTGTTGAAACCTATGATAATGCGAGAAGCGTTATCGATTCCGGATGCGACATCGGGCAAGGCTTTCTCTATGGGCGGCCGAACGATAGCGGGCAGCTGGCCCTGGCCGACAGCCGCTCCGGCACGACCGACTCTGTGTCGGACGACCCTGCGCAAAACGCGCGCAACGACCAGGCCGCATAATCTGTCTGAATAAGGCCGTCCGTGGGCGGCAGCGGTTCCCCAATGCCGCTGTGAAACCGCACGGAATGTGCAGAGGCACCGTCCAGCCCTGTTTTTTTGACGAGGATTGGTTCGGCTGATCCGTCGGCTATTATTCCCAATCCGTTCCCTCTTCACCGCTATGAAAGGCGGTCTTGATGCCGCTGCCCGGATCAAATCCAAATTCTCGATAAACGGCTGATATGTAAATGATTGTAAATAGGGAATCGTATTTCTGGCAAAGTTTCTGGAAATAATAGTAAACGAAATAGGTTAATAGAAGCGTTCGCCGCGTTAAGGTTAGTGGATTGCTCGGAGGGTTGAAATGCGGGTAGCGATAGCGGATGGGGATCCGGAAATTATCGAATATTTGGGAAACATAGTGGAGGGACAAGGGAATATTTATTCCGGCTATGCTGACGGTACATCCCTTTCCAATGCATTGTTACGCGACACATTCGATCTGGTGATCCTCGACTGGAACATGCCTGGGAAGAATGGCATGCAAGTTCTGAAATGGATGGAAAGCGCAGTCGAAGACCGTCCCCCAGTGATCATGATGGCAAGCCGCACCGCCAAACAGGATATCAGTGATGCGCTGAATGCCGGTGCCGATGACTATATCACCAAACCCGAGGACAGGAATGTAATCGCCGCCCGGATCAATGCCCTGTTGCGCAGAAATACGGGTGTGTCCGCCATGGAAAAGACGGCCCAATTCGGGAATTATTTGCTCGATCGCATCGAGCAGACGGTTCGCTTTTGCGACAAGGAAATTGCGCTGACGGCGAAGGAGTTCGAGCTTGCCGATCTGATGTTCCGCAATCGCGACCGAACCCTCTCACGGCGCTATATCATGGAAACAGTCTGGCGCACCAACGCCCATCTAGCGACCCGCACCCTCGACATGCATGTTTCACGCATCCGGTCAAAGCTGGTGCTGAAGCCGGAGAACGGATTCCGGATTTTTACGGTTTTCGGCTATGGCTACCGACTGGAGACGCTCGGCAATGGACGCTGACCGCGGTCGTGCGACAACCGGCCGCCTATCGCGTCAGAGCGTAGTAGATCACATAGAGCCAAGAGAAAAATCCGTGGATGATCGCCCATAATATCGACTTGTGGGTGGTGAAGCTGATGGCAATGGCGAGAGCGCTGCCAAAGCCGACTCCCTTGCTGACGATCTCCTTGCGGACGTAGGTCGCGCCCCGTCTCATAGACGATTCTCCCGGTGCGTAATCTTCCGGCCGCATCCGTTCCGGTTTGATCTTCTCGGCCACGGTCAGGCGGCTTCCCGGGTGCGGTCGGATAGCTCCTGATTGAGCATTTCTGCCAGCAGGAAGGCCAGCTCCAGCGACTGTGCGGCGTTGAGGCGCGGATCGCAATGGGTGTGATAGCGATCACCAAGCGATGCATCGGTGATGGCGACGCCGCCACCGGTGCATTCGGTGACATTCTGCCCGGTCATCTCGCAATGGATGCCGCCGGCAAACGTGCCTTCTGCCCGATGGACGGCGAAAAAGCCGCGCACTTCGGCGAGGATGCGGTCGAACGGCCGCGTCTTGTAGCCGCTGTCCGCCTTGATCACATTGCCATGCATCGGATCGCAGGACCAGATGACCGGATGGCCCTCGCGTTTCACCGCGCGAACGAGCGGTGCGAGACCGCTTTCCACCTTGTCATGGCCAAAGCGCGAGATCAGGGTCATGCGCCCGGGTTCGCGTGCCGGATTGAGCGTATCGAGCATTTTCAAAAGCGCATCGGGGGTCAGCGACGGGCCGCATTTCATGCCGATCGGGTTGCCGATACCGCGCAGAAATTCGACATGGGCCGATCCCTCGAACCGGGTGCGGTCGCCGATCCACAGGAAATGGGCGCTGGTATCAAACCAGTCTCCGGTCAGGCTGTCCTGCCGGGTCAGGCATTGCTCATAGGGCAGTAGCAGCGCTTCGTGGCTGGTGTAAAAGGATGTCGCCTTCAGCTGCGGCACGGTGTCGGGATTGATCCCGCAGGCTTCCATGAATGCCAGTGCCTCGCTGATGCGGTCGGCCATTTCCTCGAATTTCTTGGCCCAGGGGCTGCGCGCCATGAAATCATGGGTCCAGCCATGAACCTGCTTCAGATTGGCATAGCCGCCGGTCGAGAAAGCGCGGAGCAGATTGAGCGTCGCGGCCGACTGGTTATAGGCGCGCACCATCCGCTCCGGATCCGGGTCACGGCGGCTGCTGTCGAACTCGATTCCGTTTATGATATCGCCGCGGTAGCTTGGCAGCTCGACACCATCCTGCACTTCGATATCGGAAGAGCGCGGCTTGGCGAACTGGCCCGCCATACGGCCGAGTTTCACCACCGGCAGTTTCGAGGCATAGGTCAGGACGACCGCCATCTGCAGGATGACGCGGAACGTGTCGCGGATATTGTTCGGATGAAATTCCGCAAAGCTTTCGGCGCAGTCGCCGCCCTGCAGCAGAAATGCCTTGCCCGCCGCCACTTCGGCCAGGTCCTGTTTCAGGCTGCGGGCTTCCCCGGCAAACACCAGAGGCGGGTAACTGCCAAGCAGTCCCTCGGCTTCTGCCAGTTTGGCAGCGTCGGAATATTCGGGCATGTGCCGCCCTTCAAAATCCCGCCAGCTGTTTGCCGTCCAATTTGTCGCCATCAGAGCGCTCCGCTTCGTTTCCAGTAAAATCGAGAGCCTTTAGGCGGGAGTCAAGGGCAATGGCAAGGGAAACCCAACGTTGGTTGCTAGCGAAACTATCGGGAAACCGCCGTTGAAGCTTAGCCTGCCGGTTTTTTCTTCCAGCTGCCGCTGTTGCGGAATTCGGGTTTGATCTGGCTGACGTCGGGCAGATTCTGTCCGGCAAAGGCCTCGTCGCCGCCTCTGGCTTTGGCCTCGCTGCTATAGTCAGGAGCCTGGTAGGATTGCGGGCTGTTGATATCCAGCCCCGGAGCAGCTCGATCATGCCGGCGGGCATTGTCTGCTGCCAACGCTGTCGCTCTCTCGGATTGCATGGCCTCGGCCTCCGCCTTGCGCCGGGCTGCTTCATAGGCTTTTTCGAGCGCGATCGGGTCTAGCGACGCGGCTGAGGGCCCGCCGCTGGTGACATCATAGCGGCGCGGCTTCGGTGCGGGCAACGGCTCTCCCCCGTGATACAGCTGACTGAAGGCCGTTGCCTTGCCGGCATTGCCCTTCCAGCTGTAAAAGCGATGGGCACCGACCGTCCCGAGGAATCGCAGGCTTGGGGCCCAGTAGGGATAGACATAGCTGGCATGATAATGGGTCGCGGTACCGACCGTGGTATAGCTTTTGCCGGCAAGCGCTTCGGCAGCGACCTTGCGGGCCCGGTCCCAGAAAAATTTCGCCGGTTTGCGGCGCAGCGAACCATCGCAGGTGTAGGTGAACTGACAGCCGGTGGCCCGTTCGCTTCCCTGATAGATCACTCCGCACACCGTGCTCGGATAGCTGGGATGGCGGACCCGGTTGAGGATCACCTGAGCGACGGCGCGCTGACCGGCATCGGGTTCCAGCCCCGCCTCATAATAGATCGCCTGGGCCAGGCAATAGAAAGCCCGGCTGTTGTCGGTTGCCGTGCCGCGAAAGGCGGTCGGCTGGATGCTATGGGCCGGTGCCGCCAGATCACCGGCACCCATGTCCGACAAGGCGCCGGTCGGTCCCGCTCCCGGGTCCGCGAGAGGGTCGATGCCAAGGCCTCCGTAATTTTTCGGTACTGCATAATCGGGATCGATGAAATAAAAGGCAGATCCGGCGAAATTTTCTTCGGCTCTCTCGACCGGCTGCAGGCGCGGGTCGCTCGGATTGATCTGCTGGGCATCAACGCTCGATGGCGGCATGGCCGTCGGTATCAGGATCAGGCTGATCAGGAAAAATGCCATCACAATCTTTTCGCGGCCTGTCATCTTGGCGAAGGAGAGGCGCTGATGCCATGCCGGGGAGGGGGCATTTCCCGGTTTTGGCTGCTCATCTGCCGCATCCCGGCCCACGGGTTCTGCACTAGTCGCAGGCTCCGGCATGCTGCCAAGACCAAAGTCAGGCAGATGACGGCTCAGAGGAGGGACATAGGGTGGCGGGACGCGCATTAGTTCTCAAAATACCTGATTGGGCCCAAATGGGCGAAACAGGCGCGATATAGCCGGTTCGCAAAGGCACTGCGCGGGGCAAAACAGCGCTGTTCCATGATGGGACGCGGGTTCGCAACAGGTTAACCGGTTAACGGGGCTCGCCTTTCGCGCTGATTCACCAGATATTGCGCCACCATATAGCCGGCAATGCCGAATATTATCCCGCCGATAGCGGGGCCCACGACGATGCCGTCCAGTCCGTAAAATTCGCGACCTAGCCAGAGAAACGGGATGATACCGAGCGTGTTGCGGAGCCAGTTCATAGCTGTCGACCATGTCGGGCGCCCGAGATTGTTGCAGGCGGCATTGCCGATAAACAGCATTCCGTTGAAAAAGAAGAGCGGGGTTAACAGCAGCGCGAACAGCCAGAATACATGCCGTCCTTCGCCGACGAGATGGAAGGCATCGCTGATTGGCCCGCTGAGCAGATAGAGGACCGGCCAGATGATCATCGTATAAGCGAGAGCGAAAAGGGTTGCTTGCTTGATCGTGGTGCGCACCCGGTCGAACTGCAATGCCCCGAAATTCTGGCCGATGATCGGGCCGATGGCACCGGAAAGCGAGAACATCAGGCAAAAGGCGACCGGCACGACGCGGCCGACAACCGCGAATCCGGCAATCACATTGTCGGAATAATCGGCGATGAAGCGGTAGGATATGAAACCACCCACCGGCGTCGCAATATTGGTCAATATGGCGGGAACCAGTATTGCCATGATCGACGGAATATCTCTTCGAAAACCGGGCACGGAAAAGCGGTCGAACCCGCCATAGTCTCTGACGATCGGAGAGATCGCGAAGAGCGCCGATATGATGGCGGCGCAGGCGCTGGCGACCGCAGCACCGTTGATTCCCCAGTCAAAGCCGAAAATGAAAATTGGATCCAGAATCGCGTTGGCAATGCCCATGCTGAGCGTCACGTTCATCGCCCGTCGGGCTGCCCCATGGGCCCGCAGAAAACCGGAACAAACCATCGCCGCAACGCTGAACGGCAGGAAAGGCGCAAATATTCGGATATAGCCGGTAGCGGCCTGATTGGCAGCGCCGTCGGCCCCCGCCAGATGGAGAATGTTCGGGGCAAAAAGGAAAAACAGGGCGGCGAGCGGTACCACAAACATCATGCTCAGTATCAGAATATTGGTCAGATAGCGCCGCGCCCGGTCGGGATCGCCCTGGCCGATGTGCCGGGATGCTAGCGCGCTGGTGGCGATCATCAGGCCGATATGAAAGGCCGTTGCGAAAAACAGGATGGTCGCAGCAAAACCCATGGCCGCGGTCAAGGAACTGTCCGCCAGTTGGGCGATATAAAATAGATCGGCGAAGTCGACGATGAACATGGTCAGCAGACCAATGCTGGCGGTCAGGGACATGGTTGTTATATGCCGCAGCGGGCTGCCGGTCAGGAATATGGCGGGTTGCGTCGCGATATTATCTGTTCCACTGCAAATCGCCTGGCCGGAACTGGCAATGGCGGGAGAGATATTTTTGCCTTATAGGCTTTTGCCAAGGGGTCAAATCATCTCTAGTGGAAAATGATGTTTGGGGAGCTTGGGATGATCTATCGAAAAGGACTGATCGCGTTTATGATTACGATTTTGGCGGGCTGCTCGGTTGCGGAAGAAGACGAAGCGGCCTCATCGCCTGAACAGGGCGTGTTTGAGCGCAAAAATATAGCGCCCGATCCTGCGGACCAGAGTCTGGAGCCGCGACGCGCGGAACAGGCTTATGCGCGGATTGCTCTCAACTGCATCAACAAACAATATCCCAACAAGATCAGTCATCTGATGAGCAGCGCCGCCGATGTCGCTGAACCGGCGAAACTGACGCCGGTATTCTATGGATGTTTCGACTGGCACAGCGCCGTCCACGGTCATTGGTTGCTGACCCGCCTGTGGGGCGAGGATCTCGTTCCCGAGATGGATGAAGAGATTGCCGCTGCGTTGTCCGCGAATTTTACCGAAGAAAAAATTGCCGGCGAGCTAGCCTATTTTAACGGGGAAGACCGCAACACCTTTGAACGGCCTTATGGGCTTGCATGGTTCCTGCAGCTGACTGCCGAACTGCGCGATATCGCCGAGGACGAGGGCGGCAAGGCGGAACAGGCGAAGGCATGGCTGACGCGGTTGGCACCGCTGGAGGCGGTGATCGTGGGCAATATCAAGAACTGGCTGCCAAAGTTGGCCTATCCGATCCGCCTGGGGACCCATAACCAGTCCGCCTTTGCCTTTGGCCTGTTTCTCGATTGGGCCAAGCGCAGTGGCGACACAGAAATGGCCAGCCTGGTGCGTGACAAGGCTCTGGCGTTTCATCGCAAGGACATCAATTGTCCGATGGCTTATGAGCCATCGGGAGAGGATTTCCTCTCTTCCTGCCTCATGGTGGCCGACCTGATGCGGCGCGTGATGAACGAGAGCGAATATGCCGGCTGGTTATCGGAATTTTTGCCAGAGATTCCCACCGACGGCAGCGATGACTGGCTCGCGGTTGGTATCGTGAACGATCCCACCGACGGCAAGCTGGTGCATCTTGACGGCCTCAATCTGTCGCGTGCCTGGGCATTGGAGGGCATGGCTTCCGGTCTGCCAGTCGATGATCCGCGCCGCGCATCGCTGCTGGCATCGTCAAAACTGCATGGCGAGACAGGAGAGAAGTCCGTCCGCACGCCCTATTATTCCGGCGGCCACTGGCTGGCCAGCTTCGCGACCTATTGGCGCACCCGCAGGGGTATTGACAGAACTGGCGGCAAACTGGCTTCGTGAAGCCCGAAACCACCATTCGCCCAGCCCAAAAGGCACCCGCCGGGAAGGTTTCACTTTTTAACCGCTTGTTCCCTGTCAATCGGGACATTGCGATCAAATCGATATTCGGGATCTGGGGTGCCTATTTTCTCTTCGTGACGAGCCGTTTTTTATATATGACCCAGGGCAATGTGGAGGCTCTGTTCGTCCAGCGAATCCTGATGACGAGCATCTGTATCGCCTTCACCTGGATGCTCTACCGCTTGCTGATCGCAGTGCGCAGCAGTGGCATAGGTGCCGCGATCTTCATGCTCAGCTTGCCGACCATAATCCTGGCTAACTATATCGCGATCCTTGACCATATCGTGTTCAACCATGAGGCGGAGCTGTTCGACTTCACCTATCTGTTCGAGCCGATTGATTTTATGAGTTTCGACTGGCCCTATATTCTGGACGAGGCGTTCACCCGCTATTTCATTCTCGCGGGCTGGGGGGCTCTGTATCTCGCCTTGTCGCACAGTCAGGATGTACAACGAATGACGGCGCACAGCCGGCAGCTGGAGCGGGTGAACCGGGAGAGCGAATTGCGAGCGCTGCGTTACCAGCTGAATCCGCATTTCGTGTTCAACGCGCTCAATTCCGTGAGCAGTCTGATCATTGATCGGAGAAACGAACAGGCGGAAAAGCTTGTCGATGATTTGGCCGATTATATGCGGGCGGTCCTGACGGGCGGCGCGGAAGACATGATTACGGTCGAACAGGAAATCGAGCAGCAGGTCCGCTATCTCGAGATCGAACGTATGCGTTTTCCCGAGCGCTTGCTCTATTCCGTCGACATTGATCCCGCTGCAAATGACTGGCGCATACCAGCGCTGATCATCCAGCCGCTGATCGAAAATGCGATAAAATTCGGCGTTTCCGGCACAGATAACCCGATGAATGTCATTATCTCCGCTCAGATTCAGGGCGATCGGCTGCGGATCAGTGTCGCCAATGATGGCCGGATTAAAATACCTGATGAAGGCAACGGTGGCACCGGAACCGGTCTCTCCAATATCCAGAACCGACTGAGAGCATTATATGGTCAAAATGCGTCATTGCTTCTGGCAAACAGCAAGGACGGAATGGCGATTGCCACTATCGTCCTGCCCGATCCGTCACTGATATTCGAGGATATCTGAAGGTGGCTAAGAACCCACCTTCGGTCCTGATTGTGGATGACGAGCCGCTTGCGCGCTCTCGGCTCAAGGCGCTGTGCGAGCGGACCGGACTCTTCGGGGACACCGAACTGGCCGGCGGCGGACGCGACGCCCTGGAGAAGATCAGGCAACGGCCGCCCGATATTCTGCTGCTGGATGTCGATATGCCCGATTTGTCGGGACTCAAGGTGGCCGAATTTTGCCTGGATCTGGCGCGGGTGCCGGAAATAATCTTTACCACCGCCCACAGCAACTATGCGGTGCAGGCATTCAGGCTGGAAGCCACCGACTATCTTATGAAACCGGTAAAGGAATCCCTGCTGCGCGAGGCTGTCCATCGGGCTATCGCAAATCGCGCGCGGGATGAAGCCGACGGGACACCGGATATCGATCAGCGCCTTTGGGTGCAGGATGGCAAGGGAGTCGTGCAACTGGTCGTTTCGGATATAGAATGGGTGGAAGCCGAGCGGGATTATATGCGGCTATATCTGCACGGTCGCACTTATCTGTTGCATCAATCCATGCGTGCGCTGGAAGGGGAGTTGCCCGCCAGCCTGTTTGTCCGGGTTCACCGGTCCATCATCGTCCGGCGGGATTGTATTGCGGAGGTTCGCCGTGAAGGTCGCAAGCTTTTTGTACTCTTGCGGGATGGTACGCAACTGCCTGTTGGCCCCCGTTATGCGGACCGGATAACAGCCGGCGCTCAGGTCGGACGCTTGGGCGGATCGGAGACGGTAACCGAATAGCGTGGCACCGGTGCTGGCTGCGGCAATCCGCCGACATCCACAAAGGTTTGCCGCTCAACATTGTGCGGATGGCTCTTCGCTTCCGTCAGCGACAGGACCGGAGCAAAACAGATGTCTGTGCCCTCCATCAGCTCGCACCACTGGGCCCGCGTCTTGGTCTTGAACAGGGCGGTCAGTTTTTCCTTCAACACCGGCCATTGTTTCGGGTCCATTTGGGCATCGAAACCCGAATCTTCCACGAGTCCTGCCACCTGCCGTAATTTTGCATAAAATTGCGGCTCGATTGACCCGATCGATATGAATTTACCGTCTGCGGTCTCATAGGTGTCATAGAAATGCGCCCCGGTGTCGAGCAAATTGACCCCGCGATCATCGCGCCATCTGCCGATGTTGTGGAGGTCATATATCATCGCCATCAATGCGGCAGAGCCATCGGTCATCGCACAGTCGACAACCTGACCGGGGCCGCCGGTCTTGGCATGGAGGAGCGCGGACACCATGCCCAGGGCAAGCACCATGCCGCCGCCGCCAAAATCACCCACCATGTTGATCGGGGGAGTGGGTTTCTCTCCCGCGCGTCCGAAGGCGTGCAAAGCGCCGGAAAGAGAAATATAGTTGATATCATGTCCGGCCGCCGCCGACAGCGGACCATATTGGCCCCATCCCGTCATCCGGCCATAGACCAGTTTGGGATTGTCTGAGAGCAACACGTCTGGCCCCAGTCCGAGACGTTCCATCACACCGGGGCGAAAGCCTTCGATCAGACCGTCTGCATTTTTTACCATATTCCGGGCGGTTGCAATTCCGTCGTCCGATTTCAGGTCAATCTCGACCAATTTGCGGGAGCGGGAGAGGGCGAGGCGGGGGTCCGGCGCCTGGCCGGGCCGATGGAGAACGGTTACCGTTGCCCCCTGATCTGCCAGCATCATGCCGCAAAAGGGTCCGGGACCAATCCCGGCAAATTCGACAATATTAATCCCGGTTAATGGTCCTGCCATGTCCTGCTCCCGTTTAATCGACTGATTAACGGGTCCTATGCAGGGAAGTTAGTCTAATCAAGCTTATTGTTAAACTATGACCAGATGCTCAGCGCGTCGGCGGACGTCGGCGCAAAGCCGCGGATTTCTGGACCGACGGGCGTAGATAGCTGGGCAGCTCCGATTTGGTTTTCCCGACTGGTTTTCTAGCCAGTTTCGGATCAATCGGATGATCAAATGCGACGCCGAATCTGCCTTGGGCGACCCAGGCGACATGTCCGGTAACGCGACCAATATTGCGCAGTTCCAGTTCGACCTTGTCGCCCCGCTTGGTGAGCACCGGTGCTTCGGCCATCAGGCCGCCGGCCGACAGATTGCGGATGCGCACTTCACCGCAATCATCGCCATCGACGATACGCAATTCCGCTTTCAGAAACAGACTGTCCCGATCGAGTTCCCGCTTCGGGTGCCCGACTGCCTGGCTGTTCATTTTCAAATTATCGTCAAATGTTTCTTTCATGGGTTTCCCGTAGTCGATAATTGTAATGACATGTGTCGCAAACCAAATATTAGAGCGAAATAGGTGCAAATTTGGTTAATATCTGGCCATATTTATCCCGGAATTTCTCGGGAAAAATGCGGCATGCCTTTCCGTTCCGTTGACCATGATAGACGGAAAACAGGGAAAAATGCTAAATTTTTGGTTCAGCAGCGCTAGCTATTACTGATCGCGGGAGATTTTCTCGTTCCGCTCATGCGCTTCCTGCGCTTCGACGGTCATCGTGGCAATCGGTCTCGCCTTCAGTCGGTCCAGCGAAATCGGTTCGCCGGTCACCTGGCAATAGCCATATTCGCCGTCTTCGATCCGCCGCAGTGCCGAGTCGATTTTGGATGTCAGCTTGCGCTGACGATCACGGGTCCGGAGTTCCAGACCCCAGTCCGTTTCGCTCGAAGCACGGTCATTGAGATCAGCTTCCTGTATCGGTCCATCCTGCAAATGCGCCAAGGTTTCCTTGGATTCCTCGATGATTTCCTGCTTCCATTTTTTCAGCGCGCGCTTGAAATAAGCGAGCTGGCGCTCGTTCATAAACTCTTCGTCTTCGCTAGGCTCATAGTCGTTAGGAAGAACCAGATCTGCGCCGTTTGTGCCATTTTTTACGGATGCTTTTTTTACCGAGGATGTCAACATACTCTCCAAACATCATGCCCTACCCGAATCCGGAGGGCTGGACCACATATAGGGCGGGCCTATACCCAGCGGACTCGCCGGAAACAAGAAGCAAAATCGCTGTGTATTCAATAAGCCCGAAATCGGAAAACAACCGGCAGTCCCGATAGGACGGGACTGAATTTTTTTGACGCTCTCAATTTGGTTTGGATCGTCTCAAGCCCATAAATTAATCTGAATTTTCGGGATTTCTCAACGAACCCATCGGAAAGGGTTCCAATTCGGGACATTAACCGTGGATGGATACTAGCTGGTAACATATTTCTCGATTTTGTGCGGCGAAACAGGGTTAATGTATTTGTGATTTACGAATTATTCTGTCTTTCTGATGCATGTCGAGACCTCGAACAGGCAGGTCGGTATTGCAAAGCCGATTTCCAGCTCGGGTCTACAGCGGAAGAGAGATGATATTATGTCGGTACGGATGGCTTTGGCAAAATTATGTGCCTGCACTTGCGGCGGCGCCCTGATTGGCGGCGGCGCTGTGCATGTTTCCGAGGCGCCAGCTGCCCCATATGTAAAGAAAATGTCAAAAAAGCAGCCGTTGCGTGCCCGGGTGGTGAAACGGGGCGAGCCTGCACGTAAAATCAAGCGGATGCGCCGCACCGTGACCAAGACGGTTACGGCTTGCCAGCCAACGGTCGTGACCGTGGCGCAGACGCCACAGCCGCTTCCAGTCCCCTTGCCTCCCTATATTCCACCCGCTCCACCTATCGATGGCGGTGGCGGCTCGATCCCGGTCGTGATTGGCGGCAGCGGCGGATATGGCGGCGGTGGCGGCTTTTTTGGTGGCTTTTTTGGCGGCGGCAGCTCTGGTGGCGGCAGTGTTGTCATTTCATCGACGAGCAGCGGTGGTTCAACAAGCACCTCGTCGGGCGGCAGCTCCACTAGCGGCGGCTCCACAAGTACATCCACAGGGGGAAGCAGTTCGTCTTCTTCCAGTTCATCCAGTAGCTCCTCCAGCAGTTCTTCGAGTTCTTCGAGCTCGAGCGGCGGGCATGGCTCGTCCGGTGGCAAGCCGGGCCACGGATCCTCTGGTGGTCATGGTTCGTCCGGTAGCTCGGGCTCTTCCGGCAGCAGTTCCAGTTCCTCTTCTTCCAGCTCGGGCGGCAGTTCCAGCAGCACCTCATCGGGTGCCACCGGCGGATCTTCAAGCTTTGGTGGAAGCACCTCGTCCGGCTCTTCCAGCAGTTCATCCAGCTCAAGTTCTTCCAGCAGCAGCTCCAGCTCGTCATCGGGTGGTAGCAGTAGTAGCTCGACAGGCGGGACCGATGTTCCCGCTCCACCGGTCGTCCTGCTGTTCGGTGCAGCGGCGGCGGCTCTGTTCGCCCGTCGCCGCAAGACGAAGACGGCGGTTGCCGCTTAAGCAATTGCAATCACGAGACGTTGAAAAAGCGGCCGGAGTAATCCGATCGCTTTTTTCTTTGTGGTCTTGCAAGTGAAACAGACGCTCGGCATAGGCTTTGGCCATGCATGATATAAAATATATACGCGAGAATCCGGAAGTTTTTGATGCAGCGCTGGCGAAGCGCGGACTGGATCCGCTCGCCCGGAATTTACTGGCGCTCGACGAGCAGAGTCGGGCGCTGAAAACCGAGCTCCAGAACGGCCAGGCTCGTCGCAACGAGGCGTCCAAGTCTATTGGTCAGGCCAAGGGGCGAGGTGATGAAGAAGCAGCCCAGGCTCTGATGACCGAGGTTGCTGAGCTGAAAAGCAAGATGCCGGCTCTGGAGGAAAAGGAGCGCGAAATTTCTGGTCAGCTGCAGGATATTCTGGCGACTTTGCCAAATCTGCCCGCAGACGATGTCCCGCTTGGTGAAGATGAAGACGGCAATGTCGAGATCGAACGCTGGGGCAAGCCGCGTCAATTCGATTTCGATCCGAAAGAGCATAGCGACATCGGTCCGCCGCTGGGTCTCGATTTTGAGACGGCAGCCGCGATGTCAGGTGCACGCTTTGCCTTCCTGCGCGGTCAGATGGCGAGGCTGCAGCGAGCGATCGGGCAATATATGCTCGACCAGCAGACCGCCGAGAACGGTTTTCAGGAATGTGCTCCGCCGCTGCTTGTGCGCGACGAAGCTGTATTCGGTGTTGGCCAATTGCCAAAGTTTGCGGAAGATATGTTTCAAACCAAGGATGGCCGCTGGTTGATCCCTACGGCAGAGGTCAGCCTGACCAACAGTGTCCGCGAGCAGATATTGGAAGAAGCGCAAATGCCGATACGGCTCACCGCTCTTACTCCCTGCTTTCGAAGCGAAGCAGGATCTGCAGGCAAGGACACCAAGGGTCTGATCCGCCAGCATCAGTTTGAGAAGGTCGAACTGGTCGCCATCACTCATCCCGATCAAAGCGAAGATGAACATGAGCGGATGACCGCCGCGGCGGAGTCCATCCTGCAAGCGCTGGAACTGCCCTACCGGAAAATGCTGCTCTGCGCGGGCGACATGGGGGCGGCTGCGCGCAAGACTTTTGACCTCGAAGTCTGGCTTCCGGGCCAAAATACCTATCGCGAGATCTCCAGCATTTCCAATTGCGGGGATTTTCAGGCGCGGCGAATGAACACGCGTTTCCGTCCCGAGGGCGAGGAAAAGGGGACCAGATTCGTTCACACGCTTAACGGCTCGGGGCTTGCCGTGGGGCGCACATTGGTCGCGGTTCTCGAAAATTATCAGCAGGCCGATGGCTCTGTTGTCATCCCGTCGGTATTGCGTCCCTATATGGGGGGCATAGAGAAGCTGGAGCCAGCCTGATGCGTATTTTGCTGACCAACGATGATGGTTTCGACGCGCCGGGGATGAAAATCCTGCTCGATATCGCATCGCATTTTTCCAACGACATCTGGATTGTCGCTCCGTCCGACGAAAATTCGGGAGCAGGACATTCGCTGACCCTGACCCGGCCGCTGCGCATCCGCAAACGGGGCGACCAGCAATATTCGGTGGACGGAACGCCGACCGACAGCGTGATGATGGCGGTTGCCAAGATCATGAAAGACGGCCCGCCCGATCTCATATTGTCGGGGGTCAATCGGGGTGCCAATCTGGGCGAGGACGTCACCTATTCGGGAACCGTATCGGCCGCGATGGAAGGCGCCCTGGCGGGCATTCCGTCCATTGCTCTCAGCCAAGCCTATGCGCGCGAGGATATTGGCGCGAATGTTCCGTTTGACGCCGCACTGCAATGGGGTGAACGGGTGCTGCGTCCGCTGATCAAGCAACGCATGGACCACCGGACGCTGGTGAACATCAATTTTCCGGCGCTCCCGGCTGGCGATATCAAGGGTGTAAGGGTCGTGTCCCAAGGTATCCGTGATTATGGTCGTTTGCAGATTGTCAGCAACAGGGATCCGCGCGGCTTTGAATATCACTGGTTCGGTCTTGGACCGATGGTGGAAACGCCCGCACACAGCACGGATCTGGAAGCGATCGCCGACGGCTTTATTTCCATTACACCGCTTCATCTGGATCTTACCCATTATAGTTCGATGGACGGCTTGAAGAAGCTATACCCCTGATTCTGAGCAGTTAGCTGCGAATTTGCTATGTTTTGGGTAGCGGGGCTGGCAAGCTCCGCTTTTGCTGCTAATAGCGTTCCCAAGGGGAAGAGTTGGTTAATGGGGTCATATATGCGTCATATTGCGATCCTGACACTGGTCCTGGGAGCCACTGCCTGCATCCCGCCGGGCCATGACGCTTATGCTCCACCACCTGTCCAGCCGCAGTTGCCCACGGATCCAGCGGCGTTGGGTACTGCGCCAGCACAGGCACCGGTTTCGACATGGCAGGCCGCTCCTGTCACACCGCGCGCGCGGTCCGTGGAATCGGGCACTTATATTGTGCGCCCCGGCGATACATTGCGTGGAATTGCCAACAGGACGGGAGCGGGATCGCAGATCATTGCATCGGCGAACGGACTGGCCGCCCCTTATGTCATTCACCCCGGCCAGCAGCTGAAAATCATAGGTGGGCGCTATCATACCGTCGCTTCCGGTGAGACAGGTATTGCAATCGCCCGTGCCTATGGCGCCTCATGGAGCGACATCGTCGCGCTCAATACTTTGGAAGAGCCGTATATTCTGCGCGTTGGTCAGAAATTGCTGTTGCCGGCCACTGCGCCCAGCGATCCTGCCAATCTGAGCATTGAACAACGGGCGGCCGCCTTCAATCTGGATATTGACGATATTGTAACCGGTAGCCAGCCAGCACTGGCCGACGGTGCGGCTGCCAAAGAACCCTCGGATTGGCGGCAAGCGATCACTCCAAATACGACAATTGCCACGCCTGTCAGTTTCTCTGGACGGTTTCAGTGGCCGGTGGATGGCACCATCCTTTCCACATTCGGCAGCAAGGGTGGTGGCAAAGTCAATGATGGCCTCAATATCGGCGTTCCGAAAGGCACGCCCATCCGCGCGTCGGCTGACGGTGTGGTCGCCTATAGTGGTGATGAAATTGGCGTGTTTGGCGGACTGATCCTGATCAGTCATGGCACTGGCTGGGTCACCGCTTATGGGCATGCGGACAAACTGAATGTGACGCGTGGCCAGAAGGTCAAAGCGGGCGATATCATCGGCCTTGCTGGTGATAGCGGCTATGTGCAGGAACCGCAACTGCACTTCGAAATTCGCAAAGATCGCAAGCCGGTCGATCCCGCCATCCATCTGCCGAAGCGCGGCTGAACCCGACATGGCAAACAACAACCGCAAGGTCTCCGACTATTTTACGCTCCGGCGGCGTTCCAGTCTGCCGATCTGGGCTGATATTGCCTGGCGGGTGACGTTCGTTCTGGCTCTAATCGGTATGGCCGTTTCGGTGCATTATTTCGACCGCAATGGCCTGCAGGACAGCTATGACGGTGATGTCAGCTTTCTGGACGTTGTCTATTTTACGATGATATCGATTACTACAACCGGATATGGCGATATTGCACCGGTTACAGAGCGGGCGCGGATGTTCGATGCTCTGGTCGTGACTCCTATTCGTATTTTCGTCGTGCTAATCTTTGTCGGCACGGCCTATAATTTTGTTTTCAAACGAACCTGGGACAATTGGCGCATGAAACTTATTCAAAGCAACCTGCACGACCATATCGTCATAGCCGGCTTTGGGACGAGCGGGAGCGAAGCGGTGCAGGAACTGCTCGCTCGCGGCACCAATCCGGAAGAGATTGTCGTGATCGATTCGTCCGACGATGCCCTGTCCCAGGCCGAGAAGCTCGGCTGCGCAGTGATCAACGGCGATGCGACGCGCGACAATGTGCTGATGAACGTCAAGATATCCCGTGCCCGATCGCTGATCGTGTCGGCCGGCCGCGACGACACCAGCATATTGATCGTGCTCACCGCGCGGCATCTTGCCTATCATCTGCCGATCAGCGTCTCAATCAAGGCGTCGGACAATGAATTGCTGGCGCGGCAGGCGGGGGCGACGACCGTGATCAATCCGGTCAGTTTCGCCGGGCTGCTGCTCGCCGGCAGCTGCGAGGGCGCCAAGATTTCCGACTATCTCAGCGATCTGGCTTCCGCAACCGGCCGGGTGAAGCTGGTTCAGCGGGCGGTGACCGAGCAGGAAGTCGGCATGGCGATGAGCGAGGTGGTCGGTTCGGGTCTGGGCGTGCGGATCTACCGGGGGGATGCGGTGTTCGGCTTCTGGGAGGAGGAGGCCAGCACACTCGAGGCCGGTGATATCATCGTCGAGATCATGCCTGGCAACGGCACCGAGAACCGGGCTGCCGGGAAAGCCTGATCCAGTCTGCAACAGCCTGTTCCATGGTTCATGTTGCACCTGCGAGATCAGCGGCTATTCTGGCGTCTCCAATGACGGAGTTTGCTGATGGCCCAATCGATAGACATGCCGACCGGACTTCGGCCGCCGCGCAAGCTGGCGCAGCTGGGCGAGCTGTCGCTGCCGCTCGATCTGGTCCGCTTTGGCCTGCAGTGGCCGCGGCTGGTGACCGCGCCGCGCGGCGATGGGCGGCCGGTCTATCTGATCCCCGGCTATGGCGGCAGCGAGCTGTCGCTGCGGCCGCTGGAAGCCTTTCTGCGGCGGATCAACTATGACGTCGCCGACTGGTCGCTGGGCCGCAACGGGGGCTCGGTCGACCGCGATGTCGCGCGCTTTACCGCAGTGGCCGAAGCGCGCTTCGCTGCCAATGGCGAGCAGCCGTTCACGCTGATCGGCTGGTCGCTGGGCGGCCTCGTTGCCCGCGAGGTCGCTCGGCTGTCGCCGCACCTGGTGCGCGAGGTGATCACCATGGGCACGCCGATCATTGGCGGCCCCAAATATACCACGCCGGGCCAGCGCTTTGCCCGGGCCTCCAACATCCGGCTCGACCAGTTCGAGCGCGAGGTGCACGAGCGCAACAGCATCGGCTTCGACCAGCCGCTGACCGTCCTCTATTCCAACCGCGACGGCATCGTCGGACCCGATATCGCCAAGGACATCTATAATCCGCAGGCCCGCAATATCCGCGTCGATGGCGGACATATGGGGCTGGGCTTCAACCCCAAGGTCTGGCGGATCATCGCCGACACGCTTGCCGGGAGGACCTGAGCCGCCGGTCCGGTCAGTTCGCGGCGGCGGCCCGCTCCTTGGGCTTCAGCCAGAGATAGCGGTAGACGCCGAAAATGTTGATCCCGAGCAGGACGACATTCTGCACCGCCAGCGGATTGTTGCCGTCGAGCAGCGAGCTGGTCACCCAGACGATCGAGGAGCCGCAGAACAGGATGAAGCCCCATCCGGTTATTTTGGCACCGGCGTTGAGCGCCACCATCAGCGCGGCGATCATGCCGCTGATGCTGGCGGTCCAGCGCAAAATATCGACCAGTTCCATCTATCTGTCCCTTTGTTGCATGACCTGTTCATGCGAGACCAACGCACTGGCGGCGGAATCGGTTCACTGGGACTGCCTTTTTTCTGCACCCGACGGGAACGCTTTTCGGGGCCGGGCATTGATAGGACAGCCGGGCGCTGTCTTTCCCTCCCGATTTTGGCAGCCCCGGTGCCTTACCTGTCCCTTATATCCAGTCTAACCTCCTGTCATCCTTGGCCAAACCAGGCGTGCACCGCGCCCATGACGATATAGAAGAGCAGCCAGTAGGCGGCGTCGATGAAGAACAGGGTCGCGCTTTTGCGCGAGAACAGATAATTGGTACCGATCGCCGGCACGATGAAGCCGAGAGCGACGCCAAAGGCGGTCAATATCTTGATGGTGAAGGACAGGTCTGTCGCATAGGTGGCGAAGGTGTGCGCCAGCGTCCACGAGGCGAGCAGGCTGAAGGCGAAGGCGCCGCCGTAGAGCGCCGCCATATTGCCCTGTTTCAGCTGCTCCTCGGTCAGACCGACCGCGCCCATCCATTTCCTGCCCATGATCGGCCCGTACCAGATGCCGCCGACAACAAAGCCCGCCAGCGCGGCCACCACGACCGCAATCCAGTTTACGTCGAATATGTTCATATCATCCTCCCCAGAATGTGCCCCGGTGTGTGCCGGGGTCGGTTTTCTGTACCAAAATCGGGATATTTCGGCAATCGGGGGCGTTGCGGCGATGCGGGGGTTGGTCCTTCGGCCATGGCGAAAGATTGACGGTTCCGAGATGGGCCCCGGCCTTCGCCTGGGCACGGGGGTGCGCAAGGGGTCGGGGCACGGGGGCGGCGAACATTGATCGTGACTCGGCGGGCAAACAGGCCTAAAGGCCGCGCCCTATGGCTACCCAAATTCCCTCTCCGCCCAAAGTCGGCATGGTTTCGCTCGGCTGTCCCAAGGCGCTGGTCGACAGCGAACGGATTCTGACGCAGCTGCGCTCGGACGGCTATGACCTGTCGCCCGACTATGCTGGCGCCGATGTGGTGCTGGTCAACACCTGTGGTTTTCTCGACAGCGCCAAGGAAGAGAGCCTCGAGGCGATCGGCGAGGCTATGGCGGCCAATGGCCGGGTAATCGTTACCGGCTGCATGGGCAATGAAGCGGATGTGATCATGAAGCGCTTCCCCGATGTGCTCGCCGTGACCGGCGCGCATCAGTACGAGGATGTGGTGACCGCGGTCCATGCAGCGGCCCCGGCGGCGCGCGGTGCCTTTGTCGACCTGGTGCCGGAGGCCGGCCTGAAGCTGACCCCGCGCCATTACAGCTATCTGAAGATTTCCGAAGGCTGCAACCATCGCTGTGCCTTCTGCATCATCCCGTCTTTGCGCGGCGACCTGGTCAGCCGCCGGCCCGACGCGATCCTGCGCGAGGCGGAGAAGCTGGTCGAGGCGGGCACCAGGGAGCTGCTGGTGATCAGCCAGGACACCTCGGCTTATGGCGTCGATATCCGGCACCAGCCGCGCGTCTGGAATGGCCCGACGGGGCAGGGCCGCGAGGTTCGCGCGCATATGACCGATCTCGCCGCCGCGCTCGGCGAACTGCGCACGCCGGACGGCAAGGGCGTCTGGACCCGGCTGCACTATGTCTATCCCTATCCGCATGTCGACAAGGTCATCCCGCTGATGGCCGAGCGCAAGATCACCCCCTATCTCGATATCCCGTTCCAGCATGCGGCGCCCAATGTGCTCAAGCGGATGAAGCGTCCGGCCAACGAGGCCAAGGTGCTGCAGCGGGTCAAGTCGTGGCGCGAGATCTGCCCGGACCTGACGATCCGCTCGACCTTTGTCGTCGGCTTTCCCGGCGAGACCGAGGCGGATTTTCAATATCTGCTCGACTGGCTCGAGGAAGCACAGCTCGACCGGGTTGGCGCGTTCCGCTTTGAGCCCGTCGAGGGTGCCGCCGCCAATCTGCTCGATGGCCCCGTGCCCGAAGAGGTCAAGGAAGAGCGCTACCAGCGGATCATGGAAGTCACCGCCCGGATCAGCGCCGCCAAGCTGCAGGCCAAGATCGGCCGGACCTTGCCGGTGATCATCGACGAGATCGGCGAGCCCGACGAGGACGGCGATATCGGCGCGACCGCGCGGTCCGAGGCCGATGCGCCGGAGATTGATGGCAATGTGTTTTTGCGCAATGTCGGGGCTGACCTTGCGGTCGGCGATATTGTCGATGCGGTGATCGAGGATGCCGACGAGCATGATCTGTTCGGGGTGAGTGCGGGTTAGTCAGATCTCCTTTCTGCCGCCAGTTCTCGCCGTTTTACGCCGACCAGCGGGATATATTCATCCGGCACCAGGCGCGCTATCGGGTCAAAAACCCAAGCCACATCAGGATGGTTGCTCAGCTCTTCATGGATGCCGGGCAGGCTTGATTCGGCATAGAAGAATTCGAACTCGGGTTTTTGCAGCGCTTCGACAAACTGGGCCCGTTTATTGACATCGTTCAGCCCCTTGATCGTCATCGCGGCGGCTTGCTCGCGTTCGTCGGCGCACAGCAGCGCTTCTACCGCCACTTCCAGCGCATCATCCTGATGCTCAACAATATCGGACAGGACAGCCTGTGCTTCGGCGCTGCGACCAAGACCGTGGAGCGCGCAAAACCTGGCCTGCCGCACCAGCATATCCGCGTAGGGCGATCCGGAATATTCGTCAGCGACCTGCGCGGCTTCCAGCCCCTCTTGCCAGCGCCTTTGACCGACCAGACGCGAGGCGCGGTTGATCACGAAATTGACCAGCCAGTCATTTTTGCCCGGCTGATAGTCGATTTCGGCAAACTGGTCGAAAATCCGGTCGGCTGCCTGGGTATTGCCCTGTGCATCCAGCGCATAGGCCTCCAGATTGAGCAGCCAGCCATCGTCTTCCTGCCAGTTCTGGCGACCGGCATCGCTATGGTCAATGCTCGCAGCCAGCCTGACGAGATCGTCAAAGCGACCGGAAAACAGCAGGGCATGGCCATATTGCTGCTTCTTTTCCTTGTCTTGCGGAGCCGATTCAAATTCGCGTTTCTTATCCTGCAAATAAGAACCCAGAACAAGGGCCATGTTCGGACCCGCGCGCTGCTCAATCTGGGGCCAGATTTGCTCGTACGATCTGTTCGCCAACAAGGCCGTGTAACTGTACGGCGAGGTGATCTCGGCCAGCGTCTTGCCGATATCGCCGGCATCATTCGTTTTGACCTGTTGCTTGAGCGTCCAATAGGCACTGCTCGATCGCAGTTCGCCGGACAATCGCTCGAAATGGGACGACCGAAACAGCATCTGAAAGAGCCGGACCATACGATCGTCATTTTCATCATTGAAAAGCTGCCTGGCAAGGCTGTACACAAATTCCTGGGACAGGGCTATCAGCTGGGCCGGGTCATCCAGATTGGCGATGACCTCAAGGCGATCAAGCGCTTCATCATATTCTTCTGCGAGATAGGCAAGGCGAAAGACCCATTCCAGCGGTGGCGTCTCTTTGCCGCCCAGTTTTTCCCATTGCTTTATGTTGCGGTAGGCTTCGGGCCAATCCTGGCGGTCAACCGCGCACTGCGTCGCCGTCTCGAACCGAGCCCTGTCAATGTCTCCGGCAAAGTTGCGCCCTGTCATTTCGGAAAATAGGACAGAGAGCTGGCAAAAGTCCGCCGACTGTTCGCGAACGGTCTGGTTGAACAGGTCGAGAAGCTGCTGATCGGTCAGCTCCGGCAGGTTGCTCAAATCGGCATCAAGGGTAGCGACCACAGCTTCAACCGGCTGCGCTGAGGCCGGCGCTGCCGCCAGCGCGATCAGCACGACAAGAAGGGCTCGGACAGGGGCGAGATATTTTGCGTTCATAATCAATCCCAACCCGATCGCTTGTGTGGAGATATTGGTATGACGCCGGTGCAAAATCCGGTCAACCCCATTGGATTGGCCGCCGGTCTCTCGACTGCGCTCGAGACGAACGGTGGTCGTGGCGGATGCATGAGGCATTCATCATGGCGAGCGTAGCGACGCCATCCAGGGCGCCTGGTCACCGGCGGTGGTTGCCGCACTGGATTGCTTCGTCGCTTTGCTCCTCGCAATGACGGGGGCATGAACTTGACAAACTTTACAGGGTTATCAATTTAGTTCCCGGGGGTCCGGTCCGGTATCCCAGTCCGGCCAGGGGGCATCCTTTGCCGCCTTCGCTGTCGCCTTCTCCGCGGCCTCGGCGCGGGCCAGTTCATCGAAATGCAGGCTGGTGATGACCGCGTCGCTGCGGGTGCCGGTGGGGGTGGCGGTGAGGCCGGGGACTTCGCCTTCCATTTCGGCGGCTTCCTCCGGGGTCAGCCGGTAATAGTCGGGAGGACCGTCGGTATCCGGCCAGCGGACCGCGTAAAATTCGTCGCCCTCTTCCGCCGCTGGGGGCGGCGCCTCGGCCTGCGCGGCGGCAGCGGCCAGTTCGTCGTCGGTCGGCACGGCGATCAGCGGCGCGCTGTCGGCGCCGGTGCGGATCGCCTCCATCAGCTCCTCGAAGCGGGCGGCGGCGCGGCGGGCCGGAATCTCCTCGGCGATCTTGTCCAGCCGTGCCAGATGCGCCAGCAGCAGCCGGCTGTCATAGCGGCGGCGCATGCCCACCACCTCGCCATGATAATAGACCGGCTCCTCGATGCCCTCGATCGCCCGCTCCTGCAGCGCATCCTCCGCGACATCGCGCGCCAGCACCAGCGCCGCCTGCCAGCCGCGGGCAAAATCCGGGTCGCGGCGACGCAGATCATAAGCCGACTGGCGACTGAGCTGGACATAATAAGCCGAGGCCTGGACATTGCCGGTGCGGGCAAGCGCCTCGAGGAACTTGACGCGGGTTTCGGGGAGCCAGCCATCGTGGCGCGGGGCGCGGCTATCCCCCTCCCGCTCGCGGGAGCGGCTAGGGGTGGGGATGTCTATTGAATCCGAGGCATCGCTTGAGGTTTCCCCCGGGCCCACCCCCGGCCCCTCCCGCAAGCGGGAGGGGGGTATCAGTTCGTCATCCTGAACATGGTTATCACCGTCATCCTGAGCTTGTCTCAGGATCCCCTCCGTCTTCCCCCCATCTTCCGGCTTGGCCGTGCGGGGTCCTGAAACTGGGTTGGGGTGGTTTCTCTCGGCAGGGTGCAAGCCTCCCGTTTCCAGTCGATCCCGTTCCCCACCACCGCCATTCGCTGACGCGAGCGATGCTGGCGCATCGCCACCCCCCCCCCCCCCCCCCCCCCCCCCCCCCTCCCCTCCTCTGAAGAGGAGGGGCTTGTCTGGGTCGCCGCCTTCACCCGTTGCCGCATCCCGCGCCTGGCCCAGCCGCCGCGCAAATTCATCCTGATAGGTCATAAGTCACACTCCTTGCAAAAGACCATCCCGACCGCGCTGCCGCTCCGGAGGGAGCGGTGCGGGCGGGTGCGGTTGGTTAAAAAGAGAGTCAATATAACCTATTTGGTTATGTGTAGGAAAGGCCGGATTTGATGCAGTAAGTCGAGCTTAAAAGCCGTCGTCAGACCATAAGTGACCGTCTTTGATCTCTAATGCCATAGCCTTACTTTACGCGGCGGCCAAAATACCGACTCCGATGCAAAAGAAAATAAAGGACGAAAACCCAAAAAGGATTATTGGATCGCGCCACTCATCTGGCGGTTCTGCCTCTCCCTCGACCATTACTGACAGTTCCATACGTTCATATGATCCCGGTCTAAGTTCTAAAAATGCAGATTGATCAGGTATCAATCTTGTAATTTGATAGATGGCAGAAAACCCGGTCAACAACGCACTCGCGATACCTACTGTAAACCAAATAATTGCCCACACCATCGAGCGGTTGTCGAAGTTTTCCAAGCCGAGTGACGTGATCACTCCACCTGAGTTGATCGTAAGCAATGATGCAAATCACCATTTTATAATTGAAAATACTAATTCGCTGAGCATTACTTTGCTGTGATGACTGCGGCGATTTATCTCGTCGACATGGCGTTGAGTCAAAGTGACAGTTGTTGATTCGCTATCTTCAACTTGGACTGTCATGTCAGGCATCCCCGCTGCATTCAGCTGTCATCAGTTGAATGCTACTTTGCAAACAAAGATCGTTCAAGTTAAAGACGTTTATCTAGCCGATGTGTGGATGACGGTGATAGGCGCAGGTGTCCATTATTTCGCCGACCAACTCTTCCCCGCAGCATCCACCGCCTTCAACAGCGCCTTCTTGCTCTCGGTCCGGCGCTTGCCGGAATTTTGCGGCAGATCGGTGATCCCGGACACGGCTTTGCGGCGCGCGACATCTTGCGCGAATGTAGCGAGCGGTATCGGCTTGCGCTCATTTTTCAAGATTTTCGACGCCATATTCGCCATCTGTTTCCTGTCTAATCCGCTTTTCCATATAGACCTTGTCGGCGTCTGGATAAAGCGCGAACAGTTTTTGCGCTTGTTCCCGCATTTCCCGCGCGGTGCCGGATGCAAACTGGCCCATGCGGTCGGCGATAATATCCTCAACAGAAATCACGTGCGCTACACCATCTTCGCCGGCACCTATCAGCTGCAGCCTGTTCGCATCGCTATTGCCGTCCAGCACGGTTGAGCCGACGACTTCGAAACCCAAGCCGAGCTCCGGATGAATCCATCCCCGTGTAGCCATGCCGGGGCCGGAGGGGCGGACAAAGCCATGTTCCCGGAGTAGCGCTTCAAACTCTGACTGGCGCGGAGTGACGATGTCGAAATCACCGGTCGTCACCGCGCTGCCGGAATAAAGCTCCACCGCCGCGCCACCAACGAGAATGGGCGGGCGCAGGCCCTTGGCCTCCATCGCTTTGCTGACTTTGGCGAAGAGTCGCAGGGCAGCTTCATATTCGGGGCGGTAACCGGTCATGCTTTGCTGTCCTTGGGTCGCGTCACTTGCTGATATTGTAATTTTCCGGTCAAAAGGCAACCAGCCATCAGAACACCCTCATCCGACTGCGCCTAGCCGCCTGCGCTGACGCTTCGGCGGCAAGGCTTCGTATCCTTCTCCCTCACGGGAGAAGGGTCACTCTCCGTGCCTCTCCTCCCATTCCGCCCGCCCGATCTCCCACACCAGCGAAGGCCGGGTGGTCCCGTCCGGGCGCTGGCTGATCATCTCGCCCATCCGGCGGAAGCCGAGATGGTCGAGCATCCGGATGGTGCGGATATTGTCGGGGGCGGCGGTTTCGCAGATCAGGTCGAGGCCGAGATGGTCGAACATCCAGGCGAAGCTCTGCCGCGCGCCGGTGCTGCCACGGCGCTGGCCCTGGCGGTCGGGGTGGATCGCGCCGCCGAGCTCGCCGGCCGCCCATTGCGGCCAGAGGCACAGATCGCTGTAGCCGCTGATCCGGCCGGCCTCGTCGAAATTGAGGAACAGCAGGCCGTTGCCCTGGTCGCGCTGCGCCCGGTGGTCGGCGATAAAGGCGCGCACCGTCTCCACCGTCAGCGGGCGGGGCAGGGTGTAGATCGGCGCGTGGATGCGCGGGTCTGCGAGAAATTCGTGGAACCGCTCGGCATCCTCGAGGGCGGCGAGGCGGGACGAATCGCCGCCGGGGCCGCACGTGGTGGCGGCGACGGCGGCGCGGATCGCGGCGGCCTTTGCCGGACTTGCCGGGTTGCGGGTGATCGGGATGCCGTGCTGTGCCGTCATCGGCGAAGACTAGCCGCTTTTGTGGCGTGCTGCCAAGGTTTCAGCCCAAGCCGGTCAGCTCCAGAACGCACACCACCAGCAAATACCCCAGCCCCGCATAGACCCCGCCGCGGAACCACGGATAGGGGATGCGCGCCAGGCTCGGAAAGCCGGCGGGGTGGACGACGGTCAGGCGGTCGCCGATGACCGGGGTCGGGAAGGGCGTGGTCAGGGGATCGCGGACCTCGATAAAGCCGCCGCGCTCGTCGGGGACCAGCAGGATCGCGCTGTACAGGGTGGCGCCGCCGCGGCGGCTGATCTGGTGGCGGACGATCTGGGCCGGCACATGGCGGGTCTCGCCGCGGATGAACGGCAGGTCGCTGCGCAGCAGACACGCGAGGCCGGTGCCGGCGAGGGCGAGGCCGATCCAGAGGAAAATCGTTTCGATGGGCGGGCGCTATCACGCTTTTGCGGGGCTGTTAAGAGCCTTGCTCCGGCGTTGTGCAGCGGACCGGAAATTCCCTTAACTATTATCTCCTATAGGCAATGCTCCCCCCGCTCGCGCGGTCGAAATCGCGCGGACGGGGTAGAGCATTTGGTGCCGTAATCTGGAGAAGACGAAGTGAATTCGAGGCCGCGAAGCTGATGCTCACCAGGATGATCGAAATTCACCAGGAATTCTGGCGGTTCAACGCCGACCGCGATCCGAAGGTACGGGAGCTGGTGGCGCGGCAGCAGCTGCGGCTGATCGGCGAAGTGGCCCGGATTGTCGCGACGATCATGATCCCGGTGTCGCTCTATATGATCGTCAATCTCTATCTCCATGCCAGCACGCCATTTCTCGCCGCCGGGCTGTTCGGGCTGGCCGTGGTAGCCTTTATCTCGGTGCGCAATTTCCACCGGCAGAAGCACCGGTCCTTCGATTACGCCCATTTCGACGCCTCGCTGCGCATGCTGTGCGTGGAAAGTGTCATCGTCAGCCTCGGGATCAGCCTGTGCATAACCTTTCCGCTGGCGTTCGGGCAGATTCCGTTCAGCCCTGCCAGCGTGATCCTGGCCCTCGGCAGCATCGTCGTCGGCGGTTTCACCTATGGCAGCATCCCGCGCGCGCAGACCTGCGCGATCGGCGTGCTGACGCTGTCGCTGGCGATCAGCTTTTTCGCGGTCGGGGGGATTGGCGGGCTGGAGCCGGTGGCGCTGCTGCTCTTCTTCGCCGCTGCGCTCGACTCGATCTACCGCATGTGCTTCTTCAATTTCGTCAAGCGCCATATCTATGCCGCGCAGCAGAAGGAGGCGGCCGAAACGGTCAAGCTGCTGCTCAACGACTATGCCGAGCAGAGCGCCGACTGGCTGTGGGAAACCGACAGCAGCAACCGCATCGTCCGCGCGTCGGAGCGGTTCGCGACCGCCGCGGGCCGGTCGATCGACGATCTCAACGGCACCCCGATCACCGATCTGTTCGGCGAGGGCGAGGCCCGCCAGCTGCTGCTGCGGATGATCGGCGAGGGCCGGCCGGTGCGCGATCTGGAGCTGCCGATCAAGGTGCGGGGCGAAGACCATTGGTGGCGAATTTCCTGCCGGACGATGACTGCCACGAGCAGGGCAGCGAAGGCGCTGCGCGGAGCGGCGACCGATATCACCAGCGAAAAGGCGGCCAACGACCAGATCGACCGGCTGGCCCATTATGACAATCTGACCGGTCTGCCCAACCGCGCGTCGTTCAACCGCTCGATGGAGCGCGCGCTGACCCGGCTGGACGACGGGGAAAGCCTGGCCCTGCTCTATGTGGACGTCGACCGGTTCAAGGCGATCAACGACACGATGGGGCACAGCGCCGGGGACCGGGTGCTGCAGGCGGTCGGCAGCCGGCTGAAAGAAGCGATCGGGGTCGGGGATATTGCCTCGCGACTGAGCGGCGACGAGTTCGCGGTCTGCCTGCGGGCGGTCGCGGCGGGACAGAATGTCGCTGATCTCAGCAGGGACATCGCTAGCAAGGTCTGTGCGCCATTGAGTGTCGACGGGCACAATGTCTCGATCGGCATCAGCATCGGCATCGCGCTGTCCCGCGATCCGGGCGATACCGCAGAGGATCTGCTGCAGCGCGCCGATATCGCGCTGTACCGGTCCAAGGAAAACGGGCGCGGGCAGCTGACGGTGTTCCGGCCCGAGATGCTGCAAGCGCTGCAGGACCGCAGGGCGATGGAGCTGGACCTGCAGACCGCGCTCAAGTGCAAGCAATTTGAACTGCTCTACCAGCCGCTGATCGATATCGAGAACGAGCAGACCATCGGCTATGAAGCGCTGGTCCGCTGGAATCATCCGACCAGGGGCATCATCCTGCCGAACGAATTTATCGCGGTGGCCGAGACCACCGGCACGATCGTCCAGCTGGGCGAATGGGTGATCCGGACAGCGCTGCAGGAACTGAGAAACTGGCCGCATCATCTGAGCGTTGCGGTCAACCTGTCACCGGCGCAGATGGGCAGTCCCAACCTGTTGCCCACGATCATTCATGGTCTCGCCGCGGCCGGCGTGGAGGCGCATCGGCTGGAGATGGAAATCACCGAAAATGTAATCCTGAGCCAGGACCATGCCAATATCGACCTGTTGAACAAGATCCGCTCGCTCGGGGTGCGGTTTGCGCTCGACGATTTTGGCACCGGTTACAGCTCGCTCAACTATCTGCGCAGCTTCCCGTTCGACAAGATCAAGATCGACCGGTGTTTCGTGGAGGAGATCGTCAGCCGGAAAGACTGTCAGGCGATCGTCCGGGCCGTCGCCGACCTGGCGTCGAGTCTTGGCATGGTGACGACCGCCGAGGGCATCGAATGCGAGCAGCAGCTGGCCCAGGTCAAGCGCGCGGGATGCAAGCAGGTGCAGGGGCATCTGTTCAGCAAGGCCATTCCGGCGCATGAAATCGAGGGACGGATCGTCAGGCCGCCGTCCAAATATCCCAGTCTCGACCATATTATCCGGCCGTCGAATGCCGAGGACAGCCTTCAGGAGCGCAAGATCGGATAGGCAGGTTTGCCGCTGTCCGGAGACATGTTGGCCGGCCTATCAGGGGCGCCGAAACCGCCTTTTCCGGCCTCCTTAACCGGTCGATTAAATTGCCAATTGCAACTGGTCGCCAGCAATGGCATAAGATTGCAAAAGCTGGGAGAGACGGCATGGCGACAAAATTCGCGGAAAATGTGGAAGCGGCAATCGAATCGGTCGATATATTGATCGTCGGGGCCGGTATTTCGGGCATCGGCATGGCGGTGCACCTGCGCGACAAATGTTCGAACAAGAGCTTCGCCATTGTCGAGCGGCGCGACGAGATCGGCGGCACCTGGAACCTGTTCCAATATCCCGGCATCCGCAGCGACAGCGACATGCATACGCTGGGTTTCAAGTTCGAGCCGTGGACCGAGCAAAAGTCGATCGCCGACGGGCCGTCGATCATGAACTATCTGCACCGGATCAAGGCGAAACATGATCTGGAAAAACATATCCGCTTTGGCCACAAGGTCTTGTCGGCGAGCTGGTCGAGCGAGGACGCGCGCTGGACGGTGACGGCGGAGCAATCCGACGGCAGCCAGGTTACATTATATGCCAATTTCGTCTATATGGGCGCCGGCTATTATGATTATGACAATCCGTATGATGCGCAGATCGAGGGGCTGGCAAACTTCAAGGGCGACGTAGTGCACCCGCAATTCTGGCCCAAGGATCTCGACTATTCGGGCAAGAAAGTGGTGGTAATCGGCAGCGGCGCAACCGCCGTGACGATCGTGCCGGTGCTGGCGGAGAAGGCGAGCCATGTGACCATGTTGCAGCGCACGCCGACCTGGTATGCAGCGCGGCCGTCGAAAGACTGGATCGCCAACAGCCTGCGCAAGATCATGCCCGAAAAATGGGCCTATAACATCACTCGCTGGAAAAATGTGAAGATGCAGGACCTCACGTATCGCATCGCGCGCGACAATCCGAAGAAGGTCATCGACAAGCTCGAAAAGCCGATGAAGAAAGAGCTTGGCGACAAATATGTGAAGGAAGATTACACGCCGCCCTACGGTCCGTGGGAGCAGCGGCTGTGCCTGGTGCCGGATGGCGACATGTTCAAGGCGATTGCCGCGGGCAAGGCCGATCTGAAAACCGGTCATATCGAGACCGTCACCGAGAGCGGTATCAAACTGACATCCGGGGAGACACTGGACGCGGACGTGATCGTCACGGCGACGGGGCTGAAACTGGCGGTGGCCGGCAAGGTTGCCTTCTCGGTCGATGGCAAGCCGGTGCACTGGCCCGATCATTATTATTACAAGGGCTGCATGTTCTCCGACATACCCAATCTGGCGATCGTGTTCGGCTATCTCAACGCCAGCTGGACGCTGAAGGCGGATATCGTGTCCGAATATGTCTGCCGGGTGCTCAATCATATGGACGCGACCGCGACTCGAATTGCCAATCCGGTGCTGGGCAAGGAACTGGAGCAGGAGCAATTGTTCGATTTCTCGTCCGGCTATCTTCAGCGCTCGATCAACGAATTGCCGCGCAACAGCACCGCGATGCCGTGGAAGCTGAATCAGGACTATCTGTTCGACAAGAAAGTCCTGCTGACCGAGCCGGTCGACGACGGCGTGATCCGGTTTTACGGTCCCAATTCAAATCAGGCGACCGGCGACAGCGAGCCGGCGCTCGAAGCGGCGGAATAGTCGAGAGGCGGAATTCGACGACTGGTTAACCCTTTGTTTAGCCACACAAACTACTTTCCCCGCGAGGGATGAAACAATGGGTTACATGAATTCACAATATCGCACCGTGGAACCGGCCCTGATCGAGCATCGGCAGAGCTATCGCCATCAGGTCCATATCCAGCGAGCCGCCATTCGCGAGCATGGCAGGACGGCAAAGGCGGGCGAACTGATTGATCTGTCCATCTATGGCTGCCGTGTTGCCAGCAGGACCCGTTTTGCCGAAGGCAGCCGCCTCTGGTTGCGGTTCGAGGGGAGCAGCCCGATTCCGGCCACCGCCATCTGGTGCCAGAATGGCCATATCGGTTGCCGGTTCGACGACAAGCTTGATTCCGGCCTGTTTCGCCGCCTGACGCTGATCAGCGAATAGCCAGTACGAACCCGTCTTGCCAACTGACATCAATGTCAGTAATAGGGCATCATGGAAAATGAAATATTTGACGTTCTGATTGTCGGGGCCGGTCTGTCCGGTATCGGCGCAGCGGTGCATCTGACCAAAAGATGCCCCGGCAAGAGCTTTGCCATTGTCGAGGCGCGTGAGCGGCTGGGCGGGACCTGGGACCTGTTCAAATATCCCGGCATCCGGTCGGACAGCGACATGTATACGCTCGGCTATAATTTCAAACCGTGGACCGCGCGCAGGGCGATTGCCGATGCGCCATCGATCCTCACCTATCTCCATGAAACGGTCGAGGAATATGGCCTGCAGGACCAGATCCGCTTTGGCCAGAAGGTGATCGATGCCAGCTGGTCGAGCGAAGAGGCGCTGTGGACGGTCAGCCTGCAGCACGGCGACGGTTCGCTGAGCAGCGTGAAGTGCAATTTCCTGCACATGTGCTCGGGCTATTACAGCTATGACGAGGGGCATGATCCGGACTTTCCGGGCAAGGCGGATTTTGCCGGGACGGTTGTGCACCCCCAGTTCTGGCCCGAAGGGCTGGACTATGCGGGCAAGAAAGTCGTGGTGATCGGCAGCGGCGCGACCGCCGTGACGCTGGTGCCGTCGATGGCGGATACGGCGGCGCATGTCACCATGCTGCAGCGTTCGCCCACCTATATCGTGTCGCGACCGGGCGAGGACAAATGGGCGCTGCGGCTGCGCAAGTTCCTGCCGTCCAAGCTGGCCTATCTGCTGACCCGCTGGAAGAATGTGCTGCTCGGCCTGTTCATGTTCAATCTGGCACGCAAGAAGCCGGCGGCATTCAAGGGGCGCCTGCTGGAGATGGTCCGCGAGGAAATGGGCGCGGACGTAAATATGGCCGATTATACGCCGAGCTATAATCCGTGGGACCAGCGCCTGTGTCTGGTGCCGGACAGCGACCTGTTCGATTCGATCAAGTCGGGCAAGGCGTCGATCGTGACCGACCATGTCGAGAGATTTACCAAAGACGGCATCCTGCTGAAATCGGGCAAGATTCTCGAGGCCGATATCATCGTTACCGCCACCGGCCTGAAAATGCTGATGGGCGGCAATGCGGCCATTTCGGTCGATGGCGAGCCGGTCGATTTTAGCGAGAAAATCAACTACAAGGGCGTGATGTTCTCCGGCGTCCCCAATTTCGGCATGACCATGGGCTATACCAATGCCAGCTGGACGCTGAAGGCCGATCTGACCAGCGAATATGTCTGCCGGCTGATCAACATGATGGACCGCAAGGGCACGCCGATCGCGACCCCGACCCTGCCTGCCGGCGAGGCGATGGGCACCGAGCCAATGCTCGATTTCAGCTCCGGCTATGTCCAGCGAGCGATCGCGCAGCTGCCGAAACAGGGCGACCGCAAGCCCTGGCGGCTCAACCAGAATTTCCCCAAGGATATCATCAATCTGCGGCACAAAGCGGTGGATGACGGGGTGATTGTTTTTTCGAAGCCTGTCGCTGTGACGGACGGGCGGCGGGAGCCGGAGGTCATTGCAGCCGAATAGGCGCTCGCGCTTGGCACCATCTCTGGCTATAGCGATCAAATGACTGATTTTAAGGCATTGATCGAGGCCGATACTGGCCAGACCGCGCGCTCCATCCAGATCCTGGATACGGGCAATTTCGAAGACTGGCTGAAAGGGCAACCGGATTCGATCCGGGCGATGGTCACGGCCTGCCAGTTTTCCGGCAAGCCGGACACGTTCCTGCTGCTTCCCCGCGTCGGCACCAGGAGCGATGACAAGACGGTCGCCGACGATTTTTCGGTGGTGGCCGGCGTCACGGACCATGACAAGCTGGATTCCTGGTCGCTGGCCAGGCTCGGCAGCGGCCTGCCCGAAGGCAGATATCGCCTGCACGAGACCAGCGCCAAGGGCACGCTGTTCGGCTGGCTGATCGCGCAGCACGAATTTGACCGCTACAAGGAATTGCCCGACCGGCAGGGGCCGAGCGTGCTGCTGGTCGGCGACGCGATCGCCCAGAAGGACGAGGCGGTGCGGCAGGCGGAGGCGACCGCCATGGTTCGCGACATGGTCAACACCCCCGCTGCCGACATGGGGCCGGACAGGCTGGAAGAGATCGTCGACAAGCTGGCCGAGAAACATGGCGGCGAACTGAAGGTGACTCGCGGCGACACGCTGGAAGAACATTTCCCGATGATTCACGGCGTCGGCAAGGCCGCGATGCGCGCCCATGCGCCGCGCCTGATCGAGCTGAAATGGGGCAAGGCCGACCATCCGAAGATCGCCATCGTCGGCAAGGGCGTCTGCTTTGACAGCGGCGGGCTGTCGATGAAGACCGGTGCCGGCATGCTGCTGATGAAGAAGGATATGGGCGGCGCGGCGCACGCGATCGCGCTGGCCCGCATGGTGATGGAGGCCGGGCTGCCGGTCAGGCTGCACCTGCTGGTGCCGGCGGTTGAAAATGCGATCGACGGCAATGCGCTGCGGCCCGGCGACATATTGAACAGCCGCAAGGGGCTGACCGTCGAGGTGACCAATACCGATGCCGAGGGCCGGCTGGTGCTGGGCGACGCGCTGACTCTGGCGGGCGAGAGCGAGCCGGAACGGATCATCGATTTCGCGACGCTGACCGGCGCAGCGCGGGTGGCGCTGGGGCCGGATCTGCCGGCGATGTTCTGCGACGACCGCGAGATGGCCGATGGCCTGCTGCAGGCGGGTGAAACGGAAAGCGATCCGCTGTGGCAGATGCCTCTATGGTCGGGCTATGATTCGATGCTGAGCAGCCCGATCGCCGATTGCGTGAACAGCGCGGCGGGCGGTTTTGCCGGCTGCATCACGGCGGCGCTGTTCCTGAAGAAATTCACCCCGGAAGCGGTGCCCTGGGCGCATTTCGATACGTTCGCCTGGCGACCGACGGCCAAGCCGGGGCGGCCGATGGGCGGCGAAGCGCTGGGGCTAAGGGCGAGCTGGCTCTATTTGCGGGAACGATACGGGGCATAGGGAAGGTTTTTGCCCGGTATGGCAGCTCCGGCGCTTATGACCTGCAACGGACTATTTGCCCCAGCCGCCGAGCGACCTGGCGACCAGCCGCAGGTAGAAAACGTGGAGTCCGACGCATAGCAGCGCAACGCAAGCGATCGCCGGAATGACGAGGCCTTCCTCACCGGGTCTTGGCGTGAGCATGAGGGAAGCGACGACCATCGCACCAAGTACGAAGGCGAGCAAAACCGGGAAAAATGCGAGCGCGAAGCGGCGCGGCGCGGTTCTGATCACGGTGCCGTCGAGTAGCCATTGCATCGGCAATGTCGTTTCGCTGCGATAGCGGGCATCGGCACGACGCGACATTTCAACCATCACAATGATCGCCACGATCGAGATAATAGACTGGAGCATCCTGCAGGCCCTCTGTGTCTTCTTATTTTATATGTCTCCCCGGTTTTTGCAACCAGATGCGGAAGGTCCATCGAACGCCTGGTCCCGTCGAGCGGACGATCGGGAGAACGGCCGTCCGCCTGCTGTCATATCGAGGAATCCGGCGATCCGTGGTGTCGGGATGCGCCGTAGCGCATCCCGTTTCGTCTCTGGCCTACAGCCCGTCGAGGCCCTTGCTGACCAGGATATTCACCGCCACACGGCGGTTCTGCGCCTTGCCCTGCGGGGTGTCGTTGCTGGCCAGCGGATCGGCTTTCGCCATGCCGGTGGGGGTCAGCATGCGGTAGGGCTTCCAGCCGCACTGCTGCTGGATATAGTTGACCACGCGGCCGGCGCGTTTCTCGCTGAGCTGCTGGTTGAGCTCGTCGCTTCCGGTCGAATCGGTATAGCCGACGACCAGCAGCAACGCATTGTCCATTGCTTCGGCGGCCTGGGCGGTTGCGCACAGATCGGCCTTGCCCCGTTCGGACAGGACCGCCTTGCCGGTGTCGAAATTGACGTTGGTTGTGCCCTTGACATTATATTGATCGATATCGCCCATGCGGCCGCGCAGCGCCTCGGTCGCCGCGGTCTGCTCGGCAAAGCCCTGGGCGGTGCCGTTGTGGATCATATTGGCGGTCTTGAGATCGCTGTTGCGCAGGCTGATCTGGCTCGCGACCAGTTCGCCGCCGGCTTGCACGGTCTCGACCGAGACCGGCAGACCGTTGAGCAGCGCATCGGTGGCCAGCGTTTCCCGGCCCAGGCCGAGGAAACCCTTGCTGGCCTTGATCCGGGTGGCATCGTTGAGAGCAATGACGGTCCGGTTGCCGTCGTCGCTGGTGATCTGCAAGCGGCTGGCGTCGCGCGCGGAGATAATGCCTTCGATCTCCGGCCCTGCGGGCGCCGCTGCCAGATCCAGTTCCGGTTCCGCATAGGGCGTGTCCTGCTGCCCGGAGACAATTATGTCCTCTCTGGCTTCTGGTTGCGCGGCGGCACCGGCGGGGGTCATCAGCGCGAGCGCGCCGAGCAGCACGCCTTTGGTCTGTGCGGGGGAAAGGTTGTTCATCGTCTTGCTCCTTCAAATGGGCCGGACGGGGGCTGTCCGGCAATGTCTCGCATGAACCCCATGAGTGGTCAGGCTATTATTGCTGGTCGATGAACATGGGCGCCGCTGGAGGTCCAAGCGGGGGTGACCCGGGCCTTTGGCGCGGCGAACAGTTCTGCAGAGGGCGCCTGATCCTCATGGAAAAGGCCGAAAGGGACCGGCGAGGGGGACGCGGCGTGGCACGGCGAGGGGGGCGATTTCCGGTGGCCGGGCAGTGACCGGCGGCCGATTGCGGAGCCCTTCTATTTTTTTTCTGACCTATTGAAATCTGGCTGCGCGTTACCATCGGAACGCCAATTAACGCGTTATATTTGCAACAGAAAATAGATGTTTTGTCTGGAACCCCGGTTGTTCATTGAGGCGCAAGGTGCGTTTCCTATGTCCCGTCTTGCCCCCAACTGGCAAATTTAAACAAAAGGATATGTTATGAAAAAGAGCATTTTGGCATTAGCAGTGACAAGCGTATTTGTTGCGACGCCGGCGTTTGCTCAGGACGCGACCCCATTCACTGGCCCCTATGTCGGAGGCGTCCTCGGCGTCGACAGCGTCGAGCTCGAATCCAATGGTCTGGACGGCAATGACAAGGGCACAATATATGGCGGCGTGATCGGCTATGATATGAATCTCGGCGGCGTGATCGTTGGTCTTGAAGGTGAATATACCGAATCGGAAGCCAGCGAGTCGCAGCGCAATATCCTGACCGCCGGCGACAAAGCCAGCCTGAACGCCGGACGCGATCTTTATGCAGGCGCGCGTGTCGGTTACCAGATCGACCCGAACGCCATGCTGTACGTCAAGGGCGGCTATACCAACGCCAAGGCGAAATTGTCCTATGACGACAATGCCGGCAATGCCTTCTCCGTCTCCGACAAGCTCGACGGATATCGCGTCGGTGGCGGACTGGAAGCCTCTGCGAACAATATGTTCGTGCGTCTGGAATATCGCTATTCCGACTATGGCAAATATGAAACCAGCTCGCTGGTCCCCAATATCGACACATCGCGCCACCAGGGCGTGGTCATGGCGGGCCTCCGTTTCTAAAACGGAAGGCGCGAACGCAGGGTAATTCCTGCCAGGCTTAAGGAAACCGGGGGCTCCGTGCCTCCGGTTTTTCATTGTCAGGCGCAGTGCTGGGCCGGGTGGCATGGATTGCAAAACCCTATCTGTTCCACGGTCGAGCGGATCGTTGCGTGTTCAGGTTCGGATTTCTTCATGGCGGGCCCGGCCGACCCAGCAAAAAGCCAAAATGCAGGCCGAGACATCAGGCTTCCGCGACACCGCTTGATTAACCGCCCCCGGGTCGTCTAAAGGCGGTCGATTGTCACAGCTTTGCAACAGGGCGCACAAGCCGCAGAGCAACGGGCATTTTTACGCTATTGGGATTCTGGACGCATGGATATGGAAACTGCAGATACGGGCGCGCACGCGAAATTCGTGCTGAACGGGCCGGAAGGGCAATTCGACCCCCGGACCACCGCGCATCGCGGCGACCTGGCGGACATCGCTTTGGCTGGCAAGATGTTTGCGCCGCACTATGCCGAACCGATGCCGATGCGCTGTTCCGCGCCCAAGGCGATGCTCCGCAAGCAGAGCGGCAAGGATCATGAAGCGATTTCCGAACTGCTGCATGGCGAGGATTTTTACGTGCTCGATATCGCCGGCGACTGGGCCTGGGGCTATTGCGGCCATGACAGCTATGTCGGCTATGTGCCGGTCCATGCGCTGCAGCACCGCAAGAAGACGCCGGAGCCGACCCATCTGGTGTCGGCGCGCGCGGCGCTGATCTTCATCGAGCCGGATTTCAAGTCGGGCGTGATGAAGCGGCTGCCGATGGGCGCGCGGATTGCCTGCGGCGAACCCAGCGAATGCGGCTCCTATCTGAAGACCGGCAAGGGCTTTGTCCATGTCCGCCATGTCCAGCCGATCGGCACCAAGGTGGTGTTCGACGGCAGCAACGGGACGGCGGCGCTGGCCGAGCAGCTGATCGGCGCGCCCTATCTGTGGGGCGGGCGCAGCGGCGACGGGCTGGATTGTTCGGGCCTGATCCAGATGATCCTGATGCTGACCGGCATTGCCGCGCCGCGTGACAGCGACCAGCAGCAGGCGGCGCTGGGCGAGGAGATCGGCGAGGGCGAGGAATTGCGCCGCGGCGATCTGGTATTTTTCCCGAATCATGTTGGCCTGATGGTCGACAAGGAACGGATCATTCACGCCGGTTCGCACCGGATGCAGGTGGCGATCGAGCCGCTCGCCGATGTGGTGGCCCGCTATGCGGCTGACCATGATCAGCCGGTGCTGGCGCGCAAACGGCTGTCCTGAGGCTGACTATGACGAAGACGATCTTTATCGACGGTGCCGTGGGCACGACCGGGCTGGAAATTGCCGAGCGGCTGTCCGGGCGGGAAGAATTTTCGCTGGTCCAGCTGCCGGAAGCGGAGCGCAAGGATCCGGCGGCGCGGCGGGCTGCGATCAACGAGAGCGATTTTGTCATCCTCTGCCTGCCCGATGATGCGGCGATCGAAGCGGTGGCGATGGTCGACAATGACCGCACGCGGATCATTGACGCCTCGACCGCGCACCGCACCGCCGAGGGCTGGGCCTATGGCTTTGCCGAATTTCGCGACGGCCAGCGTGAGGCAATCGCCAATGCGCGCTTTGTTTCCAACCCCGGCTGCTATCCAACCGGCTTTCTGGCGCTGGTGGCGCCGCTGATCGCCGGCGGACTGCTGCCGGCAGACTGGCCCTATGTGATGAACGCGGTGTCGGGCTATTCCGGTGGCGGCAAGGCGCTGATCGAGCGCTTTGCGGCGGAACCCGATCTGGCGTTCCGCGCCTATGGTCTGAGTCTGGATCACAAGCATCTGGCGGAAATGAAACGCCATGGCGGCCTGACCCATGATGTCATCTTCGCGCCGTCGGTGATCCGCGCCTTTCGCGGGATGCTGGTCGACATTCCGCTCCATCTCGGAGCGATCGGATCGGTGACTGCCGAGCAGCTGCTGGAAGAACTGAGCGATTTTTACGCTGGTTCGAAGATCGTTTCGGTCGAGGGCAGGGGCGAGCGGACGGAACTGCTGATCAGCGAGAATGACGCGGCCACCGACAAGCTTGAGCTGTTTGTCTGCGGCAACGCCGGCGGCTATCACGCCCGGCTGATCGCGCGGCTCGACAATCTCGGAAAGGGTGCGTCGGGTGCTGCGGTGCAGAATCTCAACATCATGGCCGGGCTCGACGAAACCGCAGGCTTGCGGCTCTAGCGAAGTAGAGAAGGGGCCTTTACCTGGGTCGGCCGCTGTCATTTGCAGGAGCCGAAGGCGGGGCGGCAAACCAGACCGTCTTAACGTCAGCCGTCTGACGTTCGTCCTGAGCCTGTCGAAGGACACTTCACGCCGATAGGTGCACTTCGATAGCCTCAGTGCGAACGGAACAGACGAGGGAAGGTGCAGCGAACTTCATTTCCCGGTCTTCAGGTTTTCCCCTACTCGGCTGCTGCTTCGGCCCTGTCAGGGCGCAGGCTGAGCCCGGCGCGCCCGCTGCGGAACGAGCTGAACCAGGTCAGCGGATTGAGCGAGGTCGTGCCGTCGAGCGAGAAGGTGATGAATTCCGCCCGGCCGCCGATATTTTCCCACGGGATCGGACCGCCCAGGCCCAGCGGGCTGGAGACCCGGCTGTCGGCGCTGAGATCGCGGTTGTCGCCCAGCAGATAGACCTGGCCTTCCGGAATCTGCACCGGCGCCACATCATCGGTATATTGCGGGCCGAGATCGATAATATTGTAGCTGACGCCATTGGGCAGCGTTTCGCGCAGGATCGGCAGGTTGCACACCGCATTGCCGTCGGCATCGACGCCGCGGGCACCCGGAAATTCTTGCGGGTTGCAAGGATTGTTGGCGTCGATAGGCACCTGAAGGTCTGGCTGGACGTCCTGGCGGACGGCCACTCCGTTGAGGAATACCTGGCCGCCGCGCAGTTCGATCGTGTCGCCGGGCAGGCCGATCACCCGCTTGATATAGTCGCTGCTCTGGTCCCGCGGGGTCAGGATCACGACGTCGCCGCGTTCCGGCATCTTGCCGAACAGACGGCCCGATACGCGCGGCACCATATGGAAGGTGGGCGAAACCCAGGACCAGCCATAGGCATATTTGCTGACGATCAATCGGTCGCCGACCAGCAGGCCGGGCATCATCGAAACCGAGGGGATATAGAAGGGCTTGGCGACCAGGCTGTGAAAGGCCAGCACCGCCAGCAGCAGCAGGGCAATGCTTTTGATCTCGCCGATCCAGTCGGTCTTTTCCTTTTCGGGTTTGTCGCTGGTCTTGCTGTCGGCGGTATTATCGAGTGCCATGTTTCTGTCTCTGGTTTCCTGGTCCATGCGACGCGCGGTCCTAAAGCGGGTGGGCTTCAATGATCACGAATGCCTGTGCCCATGGATGATCGTCGGTGAGTGTGAGATGAACAAAGGCCTCATATCCTGCCGGAGTCAGCGCGTCGAGGCGTTTTTTGGCGCCGCCGGTCAGGGCCAGCGTTGGGGCGCCGCTTTTGGCATTGATGACGCCGATGTCCTTCATGAACACGCCGGCGCGGAAACCGGTGCCGACCGCCTTGGAATAGGCTTCCTTGGCGGCGAAGCGCTTGGCGTAGGTGCCTGCCTTGGTGAACGGCCGTCGTGCCGCCTTGGCGCGTTCCAGCTCGGTGAACACGCGCATCTCGAAGCGCTCGCCAAAGCGGTCGAGCGAATTCTGGATGCGCTCGATATTGCACAGGTCGGAGCCGAGGCCGATGATCATATGAAATCCTCCCTGCAGCGAAGCTGTGGGGAGGTGGCGCCGGAGGCGACGGAGGGGCCGAGGCGAGCATTGGTGCTTGAGGTGAGGAGCCCCTCCACCACCCTTCGGGCGGTCCCCCTCCCCATCTGCGACGGGGAGGAAAGAGGCGGTATCATGATCATCGCAATTCCTCCCTGCAGCGAAGCTGTGGGGAGGTGGCGGCGAAGCCGACGGAGGGGTCGAGGTCAGGATCGGTGCTCGGGGCGAGGAGCCCCTCCACCACCCTTTGGGCGGTCCCCCTCCCCATCTGCGATGGGGAGGAAAGAGTTGCCGCCATGATCACCGGGCGTCATCCATCAGCGCGCGCATCTGCTTGATGCTGCCCTCAAGTCCGTGAAAAATGGCCTCGCCGATCAGGAAATGGCCGATGTTCAGTTCCTTGAGTTGCGGGATTGCGGCAATCGGGATGACATTGTCGAAGGTCAGTCCGTGTCCGGCATGCGGTTCGATGCCGTTTTTTGCCGCCAGGGCAGCCGCATCGGCGATCCGGCGCAATTCGGCTTCACGCTCGCTGCCGACCAGCTCGGCATAACGACCGGTATGAAATTCGACCACCGGCGCGCCGAGGCGGATGGCGGCCTCGATCTGGCGGGGGTCGGGTTCGATGAACAGGCTGACGCGGATATTCGCTTCTTTTAGCTGGCCGACAAAATCAGCCAGGCGATTATGCTGGCCCGCGGCGTCCAGTCCGCCCTCGGTGGTCCGTTCCTCGCGATTTTCCGGGACGATACAGGCGGCGTGCGGCTTGTGGCGCAGGGCGATGGCCAGCATCTCGTCGGTCGCCGCCATTTCCAGATTGAGCGGGATTGTGAGGCTGTCCATCAGCACCGTCAGATCATCGTCGCGGATATGGCGCCGGTCCTCGCGCAGATGGGCGGTGATACCGTCGGCGCCGGCTTCGGCCGCGATCAGCGCCGCGCGCACCGGCTGCGGATGGTCGCCGCCGCGGGCGTTGCGGATGGTGGCAACATGGTCGATATTGACGCCAAGGCGAAGCGGATGCTGGCTTGTCGTGGTCACGCCGCTGGTGTTTCCGCGCGGCTGCCCGGCTTGATCGCAGGAATCGCTGCCAGTTCGGGGGGCAGGTCATCGGCGGCATAAGAAGGCACGTCGAGCGTCACCAGCGGAAAGAAAGGGACGTCAAATTGTGCGGCGCCATTTGACCGGTCGATCAGGGCACCGGCGGCAATGACCTCGCCGCCCGCGTCGCGGATCGCCTGGATGGCTTCGCGAGATGACAGGCCGGTGGTCACCACATCTTCCATCATCAATATTTTCTGGCCGGGTTCCAGACGGAAGCCGCGGCGCAGTTCGAAAGTGCCTTCGGGCCGCTCCAGAAACAGCGCGTCGAGATCGAGCGCCCGGCCCATTTCATGACCGATGATCACGCCGCCCATTGCCGGCGAGACCACGACATCGATCGAACGGCGGATATTTCCGGGCAGTTTGTCGGCCAGGGCCGAGGCAATCCGCGCCGCGCGTTTCGGGTTCATCAGCAGCCGGGCGCATTGCAGATATTGGGCACCGTGGCGACCGGATGACAGAATGAAATGCCCTTCCAGCAGGGCATCGCTGGCCCGGAATTCGGCTAAAATCTCTTCTTCGGTCACTCTTTCATCCCGCCTTATGGTCCATGGTCCTGTCCAAATGGGCATGTTGCCACCGCAATGCCAGATAAATTAAAGCCAAAAAACTGAAAAAATATCTATTCGGTAGCTTGAGGCTTACGGCAACCATGCCTATAAGCCGCCCCAATCGGACTATATCCAGGCCGGGCTCGCTGATTCCATATGGTGTGTCATTGCCGGAAAACTACCGAAACTTGGGGTAAGATAGGGTTGAGCGATATATGACTCATTTTTTGAAAGCTTGGATTCTGGCGATCGGCCTGATTCTCACGCCGACCGCATTGTCGGCGCAGGAAGCCTTGCCGGCAGCGCCCGTCGTTGATCCGGCTGCAGCGAGCGCGGTGGAATCGGCAGACGCCCCGGCAGCGGCCGAAGCGACCGCATCCGGACTGGATCCTGCTCTTTATACACCGATGAAGCCGACTCCCGGCATCGGCATGCCGGTCGATGGCAATATCGATTTTCAGCAGCAGTTCAGCCCGACCGGTGAAACAGCACACTGGATCAACAGTGCAATTCTGGTGCCGATGATGGTGGGCGTGAGCCTTGTCGTTCTCGGCCTGTTGTTCTGGGTCGTTGTGCGGTTCCGCCGTGGTGCCAACCCCGAGCCATCGAAAACAACGCATAATACGTTCATCGAAATCATCTGGACGGTCATCCCGGTCTTGATCCTCGTGGTCATCGCGGTGCCGTCGATCAGCCTGCTGGCCCGGCAGTTCGAGCCGGCACCGGAAGATGCGCTGACCGTGAAGGTGACCGGATATCAGTGGTATTGGGGCTACAGCTATCCTGACAATGGCGATTTCGAAATCATTTCCAACATGCTGTCGGAAGAAGAAGCGGCAGCGCGCGGCGAACCGCACCAGCTCGCAGCCGACAACCGGATGGTTATTCCGGTGGGCAAGCCGGTCAAACTGCTGATCACCGCAGCCGACGTCATTCACAGCTTTGCCATTCCTTCGGCCTGGTTCAAGCTCGACGCGGTGCCGGGACGGATCAATGAAAAGGTTCTTCAGATCGACCGCGAAGGCGTTTATTACGGCCAGTGCTCCGAGCTTTGCGGTGCGCGTCACGGCTTCATGCCGATCACGGTTGAGGTCCTTTCGCAGGAAAAATTCGACAACTGGGTGCGCGCCAATGGCGGCACGGTGAAAGGCGAGGCGGCGATGAATGAAGTCAGCGCTGAAGGCCGCGGTGCCGCGGAAGAAACCTCGACCGTTGTCGCGCCGGAGATGGTCCCGGCATCTGATTCCACTGGAGCGACCGCACCGTCCGCTTCCGCGCCAGTTACGCAATAAGGGTAAGTGCAATGACAACAATCACAGCAGATGGCCATATCGACGATCACGCGCATGACGCGGATCACAAGCCAGCCTTTTTCCAGCGCTGGTTCATGTCGACCAACCACAAGGATATCGGTACACTTTACCTGATTTTCGCTATCGTTGCGGGCATCATTGGCGGCGCAATTTCCGGTCTGATGCGGCTTGAACTGGCAGAGCCCGGCATTCAATATCTGCAGATGTGGGCGACCGCCCACAATGGCATGATGGGCGGCGGCGAAGCATCGCTGGATGAGGCCTATCACCTGTGGAACGTGCTGATTACCGCGCACGGCCTGATCATGGTCTTCTTCATGGTGATGCCGGCAATGATCGGCGGCTTCGGCAACTGGTTTGTGCCGCTGATGATCGGCGCGCCCGACATGGCCTTCCCGCGGATGAACAATGTCAGCTTCTGGCTGCTGGTTCCCGCCTTCCTGCTGCTGTTCGGTTCGACTTTCGTTCCGGGTGGTACCGGCCTTGGTGCCGGCACCGGCTGGACCGTCTACGCGCCGCTGTCGACCAGCGGTTCGGCTGGTCCGGCAGTGGATATGGCCATTCTGTCGCTCCACCTTGCTGGCGCATCTTCCATTCTCGGTGCGATCAACTTCATCACCACCATCTTCAACATGCGTGCGCCGGGCATGACCCTGCACAAAATGCCTTTGTTCGTCTGGTCGGTTCTGGTTACCGCCTTCCTGCTGTTGCTGTCGCTGCCCGTGCTTGCTGCCGCGATCACGATGCTGCTGACCGACCGCAATTTCGGCACGACCTTCTATGATGCCGCAGGCGGTGGCGATCCGGTGCTCTACCAGCATCTGTTCTGGTTCTTCGGTCACCCGGAAGTCTATATCATGATCCTGCCCGGTTTCGGCATGATCAGCCATATCGTCTCGACCTTCAGCCGCAAGCCAGTGTTCGGCTATCTCGGCATGGCCTATGCCATGGTCGCGATCGGCGTCGTCGGCTTCGTGGTCTGGGCGCACCATATGTTCACCACCGGCATGTCGGTTAACGTGAAAATGTATTTCACCGCGGCGACGATGGTGATCGCGGTGCCGACCGGCATCAAGATCTTCTCCTGGATCGCGACCATGTGGGGCGGGTCGATGACGTTCAAGACGCCGATGATGTGGGCGCTTGGCTTCATCTTCATGTTCACCGTGGGCGGCGTGACCGGTGTTGTGCTGGCCAATGGCGGCATCGACGACAACCTGCATGACACTTATTATGTGGTTGCTCACTTCCACTATGTGCTGTCGCTGGGTGCAGTTTTCTCGATCTTCGCCGGCTTCTACTACTGGTTCCCGAAAATGTCGGGCCGGATGTACAACGAACTGCTGGGGCAGCTCCATTTCTGGATCTTCTTCATCGGCGTGAACATCCTGTTCTTCCCGCAGCATTTCCTCGGCCAGCAGGGCATGCCACGGCGCTATGCCGACTATCCGGAGCAGTTCGCTTACTGGAACCAGATCAGCTCGATCGGCTATGCCGTGATGCTGGTTGGCGTGCTGATCTTCTTCGTCAACATCGGCTACTCGCTGCTGGCGGGACGCAAGGCAGTAGGCAATTACTGGGGTGAAGGCGCAACGACGCTGGAATGGACCCTGTCCAGCCCGCCGCCGTTCCACCAGTTCGAAACCCTGCCGCAGATCAAGTGATCTGAGGTCCAGTCGAAGGCTTGGATAGTAATATGACCATCGCGTCACACAGAATAGACGGTTTGGCCAGCGCAAAAGATCTCTTTGCGCTGACCAAGCCGCGCGTGATGTCGCTGGTCATTTTTACCGCGCTCTGCGGATTGCTGGCGGCGCCGGGATCGATCCATCCGGTGATCGGCTTTACCGCGATCCTCGCGATCAGCCTGGGGGCAGGGGCTTCGGCCGCGCTCAACCAGTGGTATGAATCCGATATCGATGCGGTCATGAAACGGACCAGCCAGCGGCCGCTGCCCGCCGGGCGGATGGACCGCGAAACCGCGCTGCATTTCGGCATCGGCCTGTCGGTCTTTTCGGTGCTGCTGATGGGCGTTGCGGTCAACTGGTTCAGCGCTGCCTTTCTGGCCTTTTCGATCTTTTTCTACGCCGTGGTCTATACCATCTGGCTGAAGCGCAGCACGCCGCAGAATATCGTGATCGGCGGAGCCGCGGGTGCCTTTCCGCCAGCGATCGGCTGGGCTGCGGTGACCGGCGACGTGACGCTGATGCCGGTGCTGCTGTTCTCGATCATCTTTTTCTGGACGCCGCCGCATTTCTGGGCGCTCGCGCTGTTCGTCAACAGCGACTATTCCAAGGCCGGTGTGCCGATGATGCCGGTGGTTGCCGGTCGCCGGTCGACCCGCCACCAGATTTTCGGCTACAGTCTGGTGCTGGCCGCCGTCGCCGTAGCACCGTTCGTGCTCGGCCTGGCCGGCGCGATCTATGGTGGCTCTGCGATCGTGCTGAGCGGCATATTTTGTGCGCTTGCCTGGCAGGTTGCCCGCAGCACGACATCGGAGCCAAAAGACATGGCGGCCGAGAAGCGTCTGTTCAAATTCTCGATTCTCTATCTGTTTGCGCTGTTCGCAGCCCTTGTTGCGGACCGGATGATCCTGGCATGAGCGAAATCGATCCCAACAAGGCACCGATGAGCCCCGAAGAGCAGCGTGCCTATCAGGCCCGGCAGAAGCAGCGTGCGGTGATCATGGCCGGCCTGCTGATGTTCATGGTTGTGCTGTTTTATCTGATCACCATCGTCAAGATCGGGTCCGGCAGCTGATGGCAACGGCGAGCAGTTCCCTCTCCAGCAAGAACCGGCGCAGCGGCATGATGGCGGCGCTGATGGGGCTGGGCATGCTCGGCATGGGCTTTGCCGCCGTGCCGCTCTATGAGGTTTTCTGCCGCGTTACCGGCTATGCCGGCACCACCCAGCGGGTGGGCGAAGCGGAAGCGGCGACGGTCAAGAGCACCACCCGGGTGATGTCGATCCGGTTCGATTCCAACGTCAATTCCGCGCTGCCCTGGTCATTCAAGCCGGAGCAGGCCGTCGACCATGTCACCGTCGGCGCCCGCGACATGGCGATTTTCCTGGCGACGAACAACAGCGACAAGCCGGTTATGGGGACCGCAACCTTCAATGTGACGCCCCTGCTGGCAGGCCAATATTTCAACAAGATCCAGTGTTTCTGCTTCAGCGAGCAATTGCTCGAACCGGGGCAGACGGTACGGATGCCTGTGCTTTACTATGTAGACCCGGCGATACTGGACGACCCGGAAACAAAAGATATCAAGGAAATTACGCTTAGCTACACCTTTTATCGCGCGGCGGACGACCAGGCAGTAGACGCCGCCAAAGGCGATAGCTAAGAGAAATTCGAGACAAGGTTAGGGAAATATTATGGCCGGTGCCAAAAATCATGATTATCACATCTTGCCGCCAGACATCTGGCCTCTTGTCGGGTCGTTTTCCGCCTTTGCCATGGCCATTGGCGGTGTCCGCTGGATGCATGATATGGCGCATGGCGGACTCATCTTCGCTATTGGTACGGTTGCGGTCGCACTGACCTTTTTCTCCTGGTGGTCGAACGTGATCAAGGAAGCCCATGCGGGTGACCATACGCCAGTGGTGCAGCTGCATCTGCGCTATGGCATGATCCTGTTCATCGCTTCGGAAGTCATGTTCTTTGTCGGCTGGTTCTGGGCCTGGTTCGATTTCTCGCTGTTCCCCCAGCCGATTGAAATCGTCGATGGTGTCGTCACCAACTATATCGGCCAGGACGGTGCTGCGGCCTTGCTGCAATGGCCGCCCAAGGGAATCGAGGTCCTCAACGCCTTTGAATTGCCGCTGCTCAACACGATGATCCTGCTCTGCTCGGGCACGACCGTCACCTGGGCCCATCATTCGCTGATCCACGGTGACCGCAAGGGCCTGAAAACCGGCCTGTGGCTGACGATTCTGCTGGGTGCGCTGTTCTCGTGCATTCAGGCTTATGAATATAGCGTGGCGCCGTTCCCGTTTGCCGGCATCAACTATAGCTCGGCTTTCTACATGGCGACCGGTTTCCACGGTTTCCACGTTCTGGTCGGCACGATCTTCCTGATCGTCTGCCTGGTGCGGACCTACAAGGGTCACTTCACCCCGCAACAGCATTTCGGCTTTGAAGCGGCGGCCTGGTACTGGCATTTTGTCGATGTCGTCTGGCTGTTCCTGTTCATCGTCGTCTATGTCTGGGGCGGCTGGGGCGCACCGGTCCACTAGGCCATCGCGTTGACCGAAACCCAAAATAAGAAAGGGCAGCCGGAGGTTCTTCCCGCTGCCCTTTTTGGTCTTTGTCCCCGATGCGGGCAAAAGACGCTGTTCGCCCGTCTGACCCGATTCTCGGACACATGCCGAAGCTGCGGCCTCGATTTCAGCCAGTATAATGTCGGCGACGGTCCCGCGGCTTTCCTGACCCTGATCGTTGGCGCGGTCATTCTCGGACTGGCGCTGGCGGTGGAAGCCAATCTTCATCCGCCGATATGGGTACATATCTTGCTCTGGGTGCCGCTCACTGTGGCAGCCGTAACCGGATCGCTCCGGGTGTCGAAAGCGATATTGCTGATTCTGGAACATCGCAATGATGCCCGCGAAGGCAGTATCGAGGGCGGTGATGGCCGATGAGCAAGCGGCTGCCGATATTTGTTACTATCCTGGTGCTGGCAGCGGTTGCCACCATGATCGGTCTGGGCGTGTGGCAGTTGCAACGGGCGGAATGGAAAAACGGCCTGCTCGAGACATATGCCGCCGCATCCGACATGCCACCAATAGCCTATCCCGCGGTCCCGGATCCGGCCAATGCGCCCTATTTCCGAAAATCCAGCGTCAATTGTCTGGACGTGGTGGGATGGCGAGCCACCAGCGGGCGCAGTGCCGATGGCCAGTCAGGCTGGGCGCATATCGCCCAGTGCCGAACGGCCGGGGCAGAAGGTCCGGGTGCGCAAGTGGTGGCGGGATGGTCGGAGCGGCCGGATGATCCGCAATGGGATGGCGGCCTGGTCAACGGCGTCATCGCCCCCGACAGCCAGAATGTCATCCGTCTGGTAGCCACCGAGCCCGTCGCCGGCCTGCAGCAAAGCCAGCCGCCCGCGCTGGAGGACATTCCCAACAATCACCTCTCCTATGCGGTGCAGTGGTTCCTCTTCGCCGGGATCGCGCTGGTGATTTTCCTGCTTGCCCTGCGTGGTCGCAACAAGGGCGTTGCCCAATCCGCAAACTTGTCCTAACCCGCTCGCCATCATGGATTATATCTCTACCAGAGGCGCTGCGCCCGCACTGAATTTTGAACAAGTCACCCTTGCCGGTCTGGCAGGCGACGGCGGTCTTTATCTGCCGCAATCCTGGCCATCCTTCAGCAAGGACGAAATTGCCGCGATGGCTGGGCTTTCCTATGTCGAGGTCGCGGTCCGGGTGATGCAGCCCTTCGTCGGCGACGCGCTCGACGAGGCGGAACTGCGCGAAACGTGCGAGCAGGCCTATGGCCGCTTTGCCCATGCAGCGGTGACGCCGCTGGTCCAGCTCGACGGACGGCAATGGCTGCTGGAACTGTTCCACGGGCCAACGCTGGCCTTCAAGGACGTTGCGCTGCAAATGCTCGGGTTGCTGTTCGAGAAATTTCTTGCGCGGCAGGACAAGCATCTGACCGTGGTCGGCGCGACCTCCGGCGACACCGGATCGGCAGCGATTGACGCGCTGGCTGGCCGCGACAAGGTCGATATCTTCATGCTGCATCCTGATGGCCGGATTTCCGACGTGCAGCGGCGGCAGATGACCACGGTGCTTACACCCAATGTCCACAATATCGCGATCGACGGCAGTTTTGACGATGCCCAGGCGATGGTTAAGCGGATGTTCGCGGACCGGGAAGTGACCGACCGCTTCTCGATATCGGCGGTCAACTCGATCAACTGGGCGCGGCTGATGGCGCAGATCGTCTATTATTTCTTTGCCGCCAGCCAGCTGGGGGCACCGCATCGCAGGGTGGCCTTTTCGGTGCCAACCGGAAATTTCGGCGATGTCTTTGCCGGCTATGTGGCGGCGCGCATGGGCCTGCCGATCGAACGGCTGATCGTCGCGACCAATGTCAACGACATCCTGCACCGGGCGCTGAGCGCGGGTGACTATTCGACCGGCTCGGTAACCCCGACCGCAGCGCCATCGATGGATATCCAGGTAAGCAGCAACTTCGAACGCTTGCTGTTCGACCTCGAAGGTCGGGACGGGGGCAAGACGGCGGCGCGGATGGCCGGTTTTGAACAGAGCCACAAGATGCTGCTTGAACCCGCCATGCGGGAAGCCGCAGCGGGCATTTTTACCAGCCACCGCGTCGGCGCCGACGATATGGCGCTGGCGATGCGCTGGGCGCAGCAGCATGCCGGCCAGATTATCGACCCGCACAGCGCCATTGGTCTGTCGGCGGCGCAAAATGTCGATCTTGATCCGGCGGTTCCGGTGGTAACGCTGGCCACCGCTCATCCGGCCAAATTCCCCGATGCCGTGGAACGTGCGACCGGTGTCCGTCCGTCCCTGCCGCGCCGGGTTGGCGACCTGTTTGACCGGGAAGAAAAATATACGAAACTGGCGGGCGATTACGATACGGTGAAACAGTTTATCACTGCCAATGCCACGCCGTCCGATGGCTGAAATCCGCTCTGATCCGATAGTGATGACCAGCGATCCGCGCAGCGACTATGCGCTGGTCGATTCGGGCCATGGCCGCAAGCTGGAGCGTTACGGCACATTTCACTTCATCCGACCGGAGCCGCAGGCGATGTGGGCCCCGGCAAGGGATGACTGGCAGGCGGATGGAGAATTCATTCCCGCGTCCGACGAGGATGGCGGCGGACGCTGGCATCTGCAGGACCATGTCCCCGAGGACGGATGGCATATGGACTGGGAAGAGGTAAGCTTTACCGCCCAATGTACACCGTTCCGGCATCTCGCCTATTTCCCCGACATGGATCCGGTGTGGCGCTGGTTCCGCGGCAACCTGCAGGATCTGGAATCGCCGCAGATGATGAACCTGTTCGGCTATACGGGCGTCGGCACGCTGGCGCTGTCGGCTGCCGGGGCCAGTCTGGTGCATGTCGATGCGTCCAAGAAATCGGTGACCGCGGCGCGCGACAACGCCGCCCTGTCGGGCATGACCGACCGGCCGATCCGCTGGATCATCGACGATGCCGCGAAATTTGCCGCGCGCGAAGTCCGGCGCGAACGGCGCTATGACGCGATCCTGCTCGATCCCCCAAAATATGGCCGTGGCCCGGATGGCGAGATCTGGCGGCTGGAAGAAGATCTGGCGGGGCTGGTCGAAAATTGCGGCAAATTGCTCGACGGTGACAGTCGCTGCCTGTTCCTCACGGTCTATGCCGTGCGCATGTCGGCGCTGGCGCTGGGGGCGCTGCTCAGTGAAAAGCTGGCGCATCTGGGCGGGTCGATCGAAGTCGGGGAGCTGGCGGTTCGTGAAGAAGCGCGGGGGCTGCTGTTGCCGACCGCTATTTTTGCACGCTGGTCGGCCTGACTTGCCATTTTGACCGGAACATGATCAGGAAATGTCCATGACAGATACTTTGCTACTGGAAGTCAACGATCTGGACGTTGACGTGCTCACCGGGATCTATTCCGAGGAAACCCACCTGCCGCAGCCCGTGCGCATCTCGATCGCAGCGGAGATGAAGGTTCAGCCTCGCTACGAAGCGGATACGCCGCTCGATCATTCCAAAAATTACATGGACCTGAAACATGCCGCGACCGAAGCGCTGCCCGAGGGCGTGCATTTCAAGCTGATCGAGGCGGTCGCGGACCATATTATCGAAACGCTGTTCCTGCAGGACCAGAATGTGCTGCGCGTCACGGTGAAAATCGTCAAGCTGCTGATCTCCGAAAAGGGGGAGCAGATCGGCATCACGCTCAGCCGGAGCAGAAGATGACCGCGCCGCTCGCGCTCGTCACCGGCGGCGTGAAGCGGGTAGGGGCGGTAATCGCCGCGCAACTGGCCGAATCGGGCTATGCGCTGGCGCTGCATGGCAATAGCGATACGGTTCCGGAGAAGCGGCTGGCCGACACACTCAGCGAAACCGGTTGCACATGGTCCGGGTTCCAGCAGGATTTTTCGGTCGATGGCGCTGCGGCGACATTGCTCGATCAGGTTGCAAGCCATTTTGGCCGGCTGCCCGATCTGATCGTCAACAGCGCCTCGATTTTCGGACAGGATGACGCCCGGTCCATTGGTGAAGCGGATCTGCAGGAGCATTTCAGGGTCAACAGCCTGGTGCCGGTTCTGCTGACCACTGCTCTCTATCAGCGCCGGACCGCCGAGAGCGAGCGGGCCTGTGTCATTCACATATTGGATCAGCGGGTTCGCAATCCCAACCGCGACCAGCTGAGCTACACCCTGTCGAAACAGGCTCTGGCGGGATCGGTGCGGTCGCTGGCAATCGCATGCGCCGACAAGCTGCGCATCAACGGAGTGGCACCCGGCCTGACTCTGACGGCGGGTGAATATGGCGAGCACCAGCTGGCCAATATCACAGCGATGATGCCGCTGGAGCGGCTGCCCGCGCCGGAGGATATTGCCGAGGCAGTTCTCTATCTGGCCCGTGCCCAGGCCGTTACCGGACAGATTATCGAGGTCGACGGCGGTGCCAATCTCAAGGGCTTTGACCGCGACTTTGTCCATCTCGGCAAGGACTGAATCGCCGACATGCCCGAAAGGACAGGTTTGAACTTGTCCTGCCATGGCCCATTTTGCTTGTACCTACCGCTGGGTCGTGAACGGGATCGGGCGGGATATATCTGCAATCTTGAAAGGCCTATCATGCGTATTTCCCCGAAATTCATACTGACAACCACCGCGATCATCGCGCTTGCGGCCTGCTCCTCCGAAACACCCGTGGAAGCGGCTGACGACAGCTCGGCCGATGCAATGATGGACACGGCTGATACGGCCGCGCCCGGCACGATTGTCGACGTCGCGGTTGGCAATCCCGATTTCTCGACGCTGGTCACCGCGGTTACCGCCGCCGACCTTGGCGAGACGCTGAGTGGCGCGGGGCCGTTTACCGTGTTCGCTCCGACCAATGCAGCCTTTGACAAGGTCGATCCCGACACGTTGAGCGCGTTGCTGATGCCCGAGAACAAGAGCGATCTCGCCGGCTTGCTCACCTATCATGTCGTTGCCGGCAAGATGACGGCTGCGGACATTGTCAAGGCGATCACCGATGGCGGTGGCACCGCAACGCTGACGACCGTGCAGGGTGCGCCGATCAAGGCCATGCTCGACGGTGATTCCGTTATTCTCGAAGATGGCACCGGCGCCAAGTCGACCGTCATCCTGACCGATGTCGATGCCTCGAACGGCGTTGTTCACGCGATCGATACGGTTGTCATGCCGGGCTAGTTTTTGTCCCCCGAACCCGAATGGACTGGAAGGGCTTCGCTGGCAGGCGGAGCCCTTTTCCATTGCCATTATTGTGGGTTTGCTTTCCCCGGAAGAGCCTAGTAACCCGCCCCTGCGAATTTCGTCATCGCCTGTGCGCATCCCGCGGCAGGCGGATTGATCACAAGAAAGGAAATTCATGTTCAACTCCCCCAAGATTATTCTGACGTCCATGCTGCTGGCGCTGGTCCCTGCCTGTTCCCAGGAACTGAGCAAAGAGGAACAGGAAATCCTCGACGCCCGCATGGCCGAGGAAAAACAGCCGACCAACATGATCGCCGTGTTGCAGGGCGATGCTGATCTCAGCACGGCTGGCATATTGATCGGCCTTTCGGGTGTGGGTGCCGAGATGCAGGACAATGGTCCCTACACGGCATTTGTCGCCACCAACGAAGCGTTCAACAAGATCGATGCGCAGGAGCTGAGCGAGCTGTTGTCGGCAGACAATAAGGATGAACTGAAAAGCATCGCCGAATATGGGCTGGTTCAGGGCAGCATGAGCTCCGCCGATATTGCCAAGGCAATCACCGATGGCGGCGGCACTGCGGAAATCGCCACCGTGGGCGGCGGCACGATCAAGGCGACGATGGACGGCGACACGATCACGCTTGAAGACGGCGCGGGCAACCAGGCGCATGTCACCAAGGCGGATGTGACGTCGACCAATGGTACGATCCATGTCGTCGACAATGTGCTGATGCCGAAATAGGTTCAGAATATTCCCGACCGAAAAGAAGGCCTCGCGGTTTTGCGGGGCCTTTTTTGTTGGGGGGAAGATTGAATAATATATGTACTGGGATAATGACGCCGTCACCACTGACGGCTGAATGGCAGATACGAATGCAGGAGCGAAATATGCCGCAACACTGGCTGATGAAATCGGAACCGGATGTCTATGGCTGGGACGATCTGGTGGCCGAGGGCGAAGGCACCTGGGACGGCGTGAAAAATGCCCAGGCGTCGAACAATATGAAGGCGATGAAAAAGGGTGATCAGGTGTTTTTCTATCATTCGCGTCAGGGGCTGGATGTGGTCGGGATCATGGAAGTGAGCGAGGAACATAGTCCCGATGTCACCACCGATCCGGAGCGCTGGGTCGTGGTCAAGGTCAAGCCGGTGCGGAAACTGGCCCGGCCGGTGTCGCTGAAGGCGATGAAGCAGAATCCGGAGCTTGAAGAGCTTGCGATCCTCAGGCAGTCGCGCCTGTCGGTGGCGCCAGTGACGGAGAAGCAATGGCAGGCGATTCTGGCGATGGCGGGCGAATAAACTCATCTGGCGGTTGAGTTTTTTCCGCAATGCTTTCAAGGCGTCGCGATGATCCTATTTTCCCTCATTCTCCTCTCCCTCGGTCTCGCCATGGATGCCTTTGCCGCTGCGGTGGCGCAGGGCGCGTCCAGTCGCCCGAGCCGGTCGATGGCGTTGCGGATGGCGCTTGCCTTTGGCCTTGCTCAGGCGATCATGCCGCTGCTGGGGTGGGGGCTTGGGATCGCCTTTGCTTCCTTTATCGAAACGGTCGCTCACTGGATCGCGCTGGTGCTGCTCGGCGGCCTCGGGCTGCGGATGATCAAGGAAGGCCTTGACCGCGACGCAGACGAGCCACTGAAAGAATTGTCGCTATGGCCGCTGCTGGTCGTGGCGATTGCCACCAGCATCGATGCGGCGATCGCCGGGATCACCCTGCCGAGCATTGGCGCGCCGATTGCTCTGGCCTGCGCGGTGATCGGGCTGACCACGGCGCTCCTGACCTGGCCTGGCGTCTATCTGGGCGCGCTGGCGGGAGCGAGAATCGGCAAATGGGCCGAGGTGCTGGGCGGGCTGATCCTGATCGGGCTGGGGATCAAGATATTTGTAATGCAGCAGTTTTTCGGAGGCTGAACGCTCCTATTTCTTGCGCAAGCCGCTGACCGTCGCTCCCGCCGCCGTCAGGAACTCGACATCGGTCTTCAGGTGCAGCAGGCGCAGGCCCTTGCACTGCATCGCCTCTGCCAGCGCGGGGGCGAATTGATCGGTGGTTTCGACCGTCGTGCTCCAGCCGCCGTAGGCTCTGGCGAGCATGGCAAAATCCGGATTCTTCAGCGAGGTCGCCGAAAGCCGCTCCGGATATTCGCGTTCCTGATGCAGGCGGATGGTGCCGAAGCTGCCATTGTCGATCACCAGCACCAGCAGGTTCGCGTCATATTGGACCGCGGTCGCCAGTTCCTGGCCGTTCATCATGAAATCGCCATCGCCGGCGACCACCACCGAGACGCGGTCGGGGAAGCGCAGCGCGGCGGCGACCGAGGCGGGGACGCCATAGCCCATCGCGCCGGAGGTCGGGGCGAGCTGGCTGGGGTAGGTGCCGTAAGTCCAGTAGCGGTGCCACCAGCCGGAAAAATTGCCGGCGCCGTTGCAGATGATCGCGTCGGCCGGGAGCTGGTCTTGCATTGTGGCAACGCACAGGCCGAGGTCGAGTTTTGCCGCTGTCGGTTTCGGGCGGGACCATTCCAGATAGTCCGCGTGCGCGGCTTTGCCGGCGTCAAACGGCAGCAGATCGTCGTCCCACAGCGCCACCTGCTCGGCAAATTCCCCCATCTCCGCGCAGATCGGCAGATCGGTGCGGTAGACATGGTTGAGCTCGTCGGGATCGGGGTGGACATGGACCAGAATCTGGTCGGGATGGTCGGGGGTGAGGAGCGTGTAACCGTCGGTGGTCGCCTCGCCGAGCCGCGCGCCGACCGCCAGCACCAGATCGGCATCCTTGATGCGCTGGGTCAGCTTCGGATTGGGGCCATAGCCGAGATTGCCGGCATAGACCGGGCTCTCGTTGGGGAAATTGTCCTGCCGCCTAAAGGCGACGGCGACCGGCAGGCCGATGCGCTCGGCATATTGGGCGAAATAATGCTTCGCCTTTTCGCTCCAGCCGGCGCCGCCGCCGATCGCGATCGGATTGGTCGCGTCGCGCAGCATGTCGGTCAAGGTCGTCATGGCATCAGGGCAGAGCGGCTGGGCCGGGGCGATCACCTTTGGCCGGTCGAGGGCTTCAACCTCGTCGCGCAACATGTCCTCGGGCAGGGCGAGAACCACCGGACCGGGGCGGCCCGAGCTCGCGGTGTCAAAGGCGCGGGCGATATATTCGGGAATCCGAGCCGCATTGTCGATCCGCGCCGCCCATTTGGCGAGCGGCGTGAACATCGCGGTGAAATCGACTTCCTGAAAGCCCTCGCGGTCGCGGTCGTCGCGGGCGACATCGCCGATAAAAAGGATCATCGGGGTGCTGTCCTGCATCGCGGCATGGACGCCGATGCTGGCATTGGTCGCGCCGGGGCCACGGGTGACAAAGGCGATACCGGGCTGTCCAGTCATCTTGCCGTCGGCCTCTGCCATGAAGGCGGCGCTGCCGTCCTGGCGGGTGGAGACGGTCTGGATGGTGCCGCAGTCGTGCAGCGCGTCGAGCACAGAGAGGAAGCTTTCCCCGGGGACGGTGAAGATGCGCTCGGTGCCCTGAATGACCAGCTGGTCGACGAGAATTTGTGCGCCGGTGCGTTTTTTCATTACTTCGTCCTTCACTTCCTTCTCCCGTGAGGGAGAAGGATACAGAGCCTTGCCAGCTTGCTGGCTAGGCGGAGTTGGATGAGGGCGTTCTGCCCTCGAGCCAGTGTACACCCTCACCCAGCTATGACTAGGCAACAAGTTGCCAAGTCGTCGCAACCAGTTCAAATCGATTTCGGGCCGAAATAATACCCCATATCATTTCTAGATCATGCCGGGGGCATGATCTACCCGAAGCCGATTTGAACTCCCTTAAGGGAGAGGGAACACTTCAGGCCTGATGGATCGCCTTGGTGACCATATAGGCTTTCAGGCCGTCGGGGCCGTCTTCCGATCCGTGGCCGCTTTCCTTGACGCCGCCGAAGGGGGCATCGCCGGGACTGACGGTCAGATTGTTGATCGCCACCATGCCGGCCTCGATTTTGTCACCGACCATATTGGCGGTGTGCAGATTGGAGGTGAAGGCATAAGCGGCAAGGCCGAGCGGCAGGCGGTTGGCCTGTTCGATCGCCTCGTCGAGTGTGTCGAACGGCCGCATCACCGCGACCGGGCCGAACGGCTCGTCGTTCATGATCTTCGCGTCGAGCGGGACGTGCGACAGCACCGTGGGATCGAAGAAAAAGCCCTTGTCGCCCCGCCGCTCGCCACCGAGCCGAACATCGGCGCCCTTGGTCCGCGCATCCGCGATCATCGCACCCATTGCGCTCGGCCGACGGGGATTGGCGAGGGGGCCCATGTCGACCGAATCAAAGCCGTCGCCGACGCTGACCTTTTGCGCGCGTTCGGTGAAGGCCTTTTCGAACCGGTCATAAATGCCGGACTGGACATAGAAGCGGGTCGGCGAGACGCAGACCTGGCCGGCATTGCGGAACTTTCCGGTGACCACCAGATCGAGCGTCTTTTCCAGATCGCAATCATCGAACACCAGCACCGGTGCATGACCGCCCAGTTCCATGGTGGTGCGCTTCATGCCGTCGGCGGCGAGCTTCATCAGATGCTTGCCGACCGGGACCGAGCCGGTGAAGCTGATCTTGCGGATCACCGGCGAGGCGATCAGATGGCTGGAGACTTCCGCCGGATCGCCAAAGACGACCTGGGCAACGCCGGAGGGCAGGCCGGCATCGAGCAGGCAGCGAATCATTTCGATCGGGCTGGCCGGGGTTTCCTCGGCCGGCTTGAGAATGATCGAACAGCCAGCGGCAATCGCGGGCGCGAGCTTGCGCACCGGCGTAAAGACCGGGAAATTCCACGGACTGAACGCGGCGACCGGGCCGACCGGCTGATATTTGACGAAACTGTTCTGGCCGGCGGGCCGGACCAGCACGCGGCCGTAACAGCGCTTGGCTTCCTCGGCCATGATATCGAAATGGCTGGCCGAGGCAGTGACCTCGCCAATCGCCTGCGCCAGCGGCTTGCCCTGCTCCTGGGTCATCAGCCGTCCGATTTCCGGCGCCCGCTCGCGCATCAGGTCGGCGGCCTTGTGCAGGATCGTGGCGCGCTCGGCCACCGGTGTGTCACGCCAGACCGGGAAGGCCCGCTCTGCCGCGTCCAGCGCGCGGTCCAGATCGGCTTTCGTCGCCTTCGGCAGATCGGCAATCGGTTCCCCGGTTGCGGGATTGACGACCTGGTGGATCGCGCGATCACCGCCGTCAATCCATTCGCCATCGATGTGGAATTGCAATGTACGGGGATATGTATTGGATATTGTAGAGGACATGGCTGCTCCTGTAACCTTCTGCCATAGCACTAGACTTGTCGCCGAATTCCCGCAATGACTGTGAAAAAATTTGAGAGGAGATGTTCATGGAAATCGTCACCGAAGGCCTGCGCTTTCCCGAAGGCCCCATCGCCATGCCTGATGGCAGCGTCATATTAGTCGAGATTGAGGCGCAAAGACTCACCCGGGTGCTGCCCGACGGCACCAAGCAGCTGGTTGCGGAAACCGGCGGCGGGCCCAATGGCGCCGCCCTGGGCCCCGACGGCAAAATCTATGTCTGCAACAATGGCGGCTTTGAATATCATGACGAAAACGGTTTTCTGACCCCGGCGGGAATCGCCAGGGATTATGTTGGCGGCAGCATCCAGCGAGTCGATCCCGAAACGGGCGAGGTCGAGACGCTCTACAAGGATGGCGACTTCGGCTGCATCCTGCGCGGCCCCAATGATATCCAGTTCGATAGCCACGGCGGCTTCTGGTTCACCGACCATGGCAAGACCGACTATGAAAAGCGTTGCCACGACATCGTCGGGATTTTCTACGCCAAGGCCGACGGCAGCCATCTGGAGGAAGTGATTTTTCCGTCCAATAACCCCAATGGCATCGGCATCTCGCCAGACGGCAAGACGCTTTATGCTGCGGAAACCTTCACCTGCCGACTGATGAAATTCAATATCACCGCCCCCGGCAAGGTTGCGCCCGACGCGGGGCCCGGCGGTCCGGGCATCCCGCTCTATCGCCCGTCTGGCTATAAATTTTTCGATAGTCTGGCGATGGAGGAATGCGGCAATATCTGTGTTGCCACCATCGGCGAAAGCGGGATCAGCGTGATTTCACCAGAGGGCGAACTGGTCGAATTTGTCGCGACGCCGGATATATTCACCACCAATATCTGCTTTGGCGGCGACGACATGATGGATGCCTGGATCTGTCTGTCGGCCACCGGCAAGCTGGTCAAGACCCGCTGGAAACGGCCGGGCATGAAACTCGAATATCTCAACAAATAGGAACTGTCCTTGTCCAGAATGCATGATGAATCACACCGGATCGACCGGGTCAGCTGGCTGCGCGCTGCGGTGCTGGGGGCGAATGACGGCATTGTCTCGACCGCCAGCCTGGTGGTCGGCGTGGCTGCGGCGGCGACGTCGCAGCAGACGATATTGCTGACCGCCTTTGCCGGTCTCGTCGCCGGCGCGATGTCGATGGCGGCAGGGGAATATGTCTCGGTCAGTTCGCAGGCCGACAGCGAAAAGGCGGAGCGGGCGAAGGAAGCCTGGGAACTGGAGCATCAGCCCAAGGCCGAGCGGATCGAGCTGATTTCGATCTACAAGAACCGGGGACTGACCGCCGATCTGGCAGAGCAGGTCGCCGACCAGATGACGGCCCATGACGCGCTCGGCACGCATCTTCGCGACGAACTGGGGCTGAGCAAACATTATTCCGCGCGGCCGCTACAGGCGGCCTTTGCCTCTGCTCTCGCCTTTGCGGCGGGGGCTATACTGCCGGTTATTCTTGCCGCTCTGCTCTCCGGCCAGATGCTGATCTGGGTCGTATCCGGTGCGGCGCTGGCCCTGCTCGCCGCGCTCGGCGCGACGGGCGCTATTCTGGGCGGAGCGCCGATCGGGCGACCCGTTATCCGCGTGACTTTCTGGGGCGCAGCGGCGATGGCCGCGACTGCCGCCATCGGATCAATTTTTGGAGCAGCCGTTGCATGACCTATGAAACCGTGATTTTCGATTTTGGCGGCGTAATTACGTCGTCTCCGTTTGAAGCGTTCAACCGGCTGGAGGCCGAAAAAGGCGTGCCAAAGGACAGCGTCCGCCAGATCAATACCGCCAATCCCGATGACAATGCCTGGGCCAGGTTCGAGCGGGCCGAAATTGATGCGGCCGGTTTTGACGAAGCCTTTGCGGCGGAAGCGCGCGCGATCGGCATCGAACTGCGTGGCGCCGATGTGCTGGCGCGGCTGGCCGGCGATGTGCGGCCGCGGATGGTCGAGACGCTGGACCGGCTGAAGGCCGAGGGCATCCGGATATCCTGCATCACCAACAATGTCCCTGCGGGCAAGGGCGCCGGCATGGCGATGGATGACAAGAAAGCGGCGGCGGTGAAAGACATCATGCTGCGGTTCGATCATATTATCGAAAGCAGCAAGGCCGGCATCCGCAAGCCTGATCCGCGAATCTACCAGATGATGTGCGAGGCGCTGAATGTCGAGCCGGCCGGGTGCATCTATCTTGATGATCTGGGCATCAACTGCAAACCGGCGGCGGCTCTCGGCATGGCAGCAATCAAGGTGTCCTCGGAGCAACAGGCGCTGGATGATCTGGGCGCCCTGCTGGACATGCAGCTGCCCTGATATTTCGCGCCAATCCGATCGAAGCTGTAACATTTTCGTCATCAATGAGTCGTCGAACGGTCGCGAAATCGCTATAGCGCGACGGGGATTGCAAGGTTGCGGGGATTCGTGGGTAACAGCTATTCGGACAGATTCGGGGCGATGGTCCGCTGGTATAACCAGCGGGGTCCTTATCCCGTTCTGTTGGCTGTCCTGGCGTTTCTGCTCCTGATTCAGGCGATCAGGCTGGTCTGGCTGGTGCTGACCCCGCTGGGGCCGGTCGGTGATTATCGCGCCAATGATGTCGAGGTGCTATCGCCGCAATCGCGGCTCACGCTGTTCAGCAGTTTCGATCCCTTTTTCCGTGGTGGCGCGGCGCAGACCGCCAATGTTGTCACATCATTGCAGCTGACGCTGTTCGGCATCCGCATGAACGAGGCCTCCGGACTGGGATCGGCGATCCTGGCGGGGTCGAACGGCGTGCAGGAAAATTATGCCGTCGGCGAGGAGATCATGTCCGGCGTGACGCTGAACAGCGTCGAATTTGATCATGTCGTCATCAGTCGCGGGGGCGTGCTGGAGAGTCTCTATCTCGACCAGTCGATCCCGGCGCAGACCGTCGGCACGGAAGACCCCGAAGCGCCGGTTTCGCTGGCAGCCGCCGGCAACGAGATACCCGGCATCGCATCGCTGGCACCGCGCAATGAAGCGGGCCGGGTCACCGGCATCGTGATCTCTCCGCTGGGTGATGGCAGCCTGTTCAAGAGCGCGGGTTTCCGCGATGGCGATATCATCGTGTCGATCAACGGCTCTCCGGTCGGCTCGACCAGCGATATCGAAGCGCTGAAGAGCCAGATCAAGCCCGGTGCCCGCCTGTCCGTCGAAGTCGAGCGCGGAGCCAATACGGTTCCGGTTGCTGTCAATCTTGGAGCCCAATAATGCGTAGCCACTTCGCCCGGATATTTGCCGTGCTTGCCCTTGCCGTCGGCCTGTGGGCCGCGCCGGCGTCGGCGCAGCATACGCTGAATGTCCGCGATGCCGATATCCGCGCCTTTGTCCAGGACGCCGCCAAGGTGACCGGTCGTACGTTCATCCTCGACAGCCGGGTGCAGGGCAAGGTTTCGGTGGTCACCGACCGGCCGCTTAGCCGCTCGGAATATTTCGAGATTTTCCTGTCAACGCTGCGCGCCAACAATCTGGTGGCGATCCCGACCACTCGCGGTGCCTATCGCATCCAGCCCGCCGACGGCGCGGCATCGCAGCCGAGCCGGATCGGTTCGCGCGGGGCCGAGGGCAACCAGCTGGTGACCGAAGTGGTGCGGCTCAAATCGATTGTCGCGGCCGAGGCGCTGGAAACGCTGCGTCCGCTGGTCAGCAAACAGGGCTCCATCACCGCCAACCGCAACGCCAACAGCCTGGTGATCGTCGACTATGCCGACAATATCCGGCGGATTCGCAGCCTGGTCGGGGAAATCGACCGCGACAGCGCCGCCAGCACGATCATCACCCTGAAAAATGCCGGGGCGCGGGAAATCGCGACCTCGCTGCAGGCACTGGCCGCCCAGGGCGGCGGCGAAGGCCTGCGCGCGCCGGTGACCGTGGTGCCGATCGACAGCAGCAACAGCATCGCCCTGCGCGGCGATCCCGGCGCGGTGTCGCGCTTTGCGCAAATGGCCCGGGAACTGGACAAGGGAGCCGAATCGGGCACCGAGATTCGCGTCCACCGGCTGGACTATGCCAATGCCGAGCAACTGTTGCCGGTGATCGAGAATTTGCTGGGCAGCAACGGCACCAGCGGCAGTTCCGCGACGGTTGTGCCTGCGGCCGCGGGCGAAGGGGCATCCGCTCCTGCTCCCGCTGCCATCAGTGGTGGTAACGGCAACGGGGGCAACGGGGGCAACGGGATCGCCAGTCGTGGTCCGGCCATCGTGACCCGGCTGGAAGGGACCAATGCGATCATTGTTGCGGCCAATCCCGATGTGCAGCGGATGATCGGCGAACTGATCCGCCAGCTCGACACGCGCCAGGAACAGGTGGTGGTCGAGGCGATCATTGTCGAGATTTCGGAAAATCTGGCCCGCGAGCTGGGCGTACAATGGCTGGTCGGCGGCAAGGATGTGCCCTTCGCGGTGACCAATTTCTCCAACGCCTCTCCCAATATCGTCGATGTCGCGGGCGGCCTGCTGGCGAAGCAGTTCGATACCACGACGACGACCACGACCACGACCGCGACAACGACCACGACCAACAGCGCGGTCGGCGATGTGCTGCGGAAGAATGCGGCTGACGCGGTGCTGGCCGCGCGCGGCGGCTTTGGCGGGTTTGCGACCAGCCTTGGCGGCAGCGCGGTGCTCGGGGCGATCATCAACGCGGTGCAGTCGGACAGCAACAGCAATGTCCTGTCGACGCCTTCGCTGACGGTGAACAACAATCTCAAGGGCAGCATCCTGTTCGGTCAGGAAATTCCGGTGTCGACCGGCGAGGCATTGTCGAACAATTTCGACAATGCCTTCCGCACGATCCAGCGGCAGAATGTCGGCATCGAGCTGGAAGTAACGCCGCAGATCAATGCCGGCGACGAGGTGCGGATGGAATTGCGGCAGCAGGTCAGTTCGATTGCCGGGCCGGTGTCCGATGATTTCAACGAGCTGATCATCAACAAGCGCGAGATCAATACCACGGTCACCGTTGGCGATGGCGAGATTATCGCGCTCGGCGGGCTGCTCGACGACAACGAGCGTCGGACGATCCAGAAGGTGCCGTTTCTGGGCGATATCCCGGTTCTGGGGGAGCTGTTCAGGTCGCGCGGCAAGTCGCGGGTCAAGACCAATCTGATGGTCTTCATCCGGCCGACGATCCTCAAGGACCCGAATGACGCGCGCCGCTTTTCGAGCAACCGCTACGGCTATATCCGGGACCAGCAGCTCAGCCGCGATCCCGATCAGGAACCGTCGATCGATGCGCTGGTCCGCGACTATCTCGGCACCGTGCCACCATCGGTCGAGGCGCGTCCGGATGACCAGATCATCTATGCGCCCGGCGATCTTCCTGCGGTCCGCGATCAGGGCGTGATCGAGCAGACCCCGCTGCCAGCAAGCGAGACCAGTGGGAACAGATGATGAAGATCGCCCGCGGCACAGAGGCGGTTGTTGCCGAAGCGGACAGCGGACCGGTCACCGCAGCGGTGGTCAAGGATCTGCCTTATGCTTATGCCCGCGACCATGGTCTGATCCTGCAGGATCGCAGCGGCGAACGGGCTTCGATCGCGATGCGGGCAGGCGCGGACCCCTCTGCTTTGCTGGAGGTGCGTCGTTATCTGGCGCTGCCCTTTGATGTGGAACTGGTCGATGGCCCGGCGTTCGAGAGGCTGCTGAGCGATCATTATGCAATGGATGGCTCGGCGGCGGCGATGGCCGGCGATATGGCGCTGGCCGGCGAGGGACTGGACGATATTGCGGGCGATATCCCGAGCGCAGAAGATCTGCTCGACAGTGCCGATGATGCGCCGACCATCCGGCTGATCAACGGCATCATTGCCGAAGCGGCAAGGCAGGGTGCGTCGGATATCCATATCGAACCCTATGAGACCGGGCTGGTGGTCAGAATGCGGGTTGATGGCGTGCTGACCGAGAAATTGCGCATGCCGCCGCATGTTGCCGGCGTGATCGTCAACCGGATCAAGGTGATGGCAAGACTCGATATAGCCGAACGGCGCATTCCGCAGGACGGCCGGATCAGCCTGACGCTGGGCGGCAAGCTGCTGGATGTGCGGGTCTCGACCCTGCCGAACCGGGCCAGCGAGCGCGTCGTAATGCGCATCCTCGACAAGGAAAGCGCAGGCATCTCGCTCGACCTGCTCGGCATGTCGGAAAGCACGCACGCGATTTTGACCGATGCGCTCTCCGAACCCAATGGCATCATTCTGGTGACCGGCCCGACCGGCTCGGGCAAGACCACCACGCTCTATGCGGGCCTGAAGCAGCTCAACGATGGCAGCCGCAATATTCTGACCATCGAGGACCCGGTGGAATATGCCATTGAGGGCATTGGCCAGACCCAGGTCAATGCCAAGGTCGGGCTGACCTTTGCCGCCGGCCTGAGAGCAATCTTGCGCCAGGATCCGGACGTGGTGATGATCGGCGAGATCCGTGACCGCGAGACCGCAGAGATTGCAGTGCAGGCGAGCCTGACCGGTCATCTGGTGCTTTCCACCGTCCACACCAATGATGCAGTCGGTGCGATCACCAGAATGCGCGACATGAAGGTGGAGCCGTTTCTGCTGGCCTCGACGCTGCGCGCGGTCATCGCCCAGCGTCTGGTCAGAAAGCTGTGCGAGCATTGCCGCACCCCGATCCAGGCGGATGGCAGCCTGGCCTCGCTGCTCGGTTTTGACAATGGCACGGTGGTCTACCGCGAGACCGGCTGCGAGCATTGCGCCCATACCGGCTTCCAGGGCCGGATCGGCGTGTTCGAGGCGATCCGCATCGACGACACGCTCAGGAAGCTGATCAATGATGGCGGCGACGAGGCCGCGATCAGTGCGCATGCGTTCCGGAACCAGCCGCATCTGGGTATGGCCGCGAGAGCCCTTGTCCGCGAAGGTCTGACCACGCCCGAAGAAGGCATCCGTATCTCTCGCCGCGAAAGCGAGGCGGTCGATGCCTGACTATGCCTATACCGCAATCGACCCCAAGGGCCGCGAAAAGACCGGGCGGCTGACGGCGGCCAGCGACGACGCCGCGCGCGCCAAACTGACCGAGCGGAATTTCTATGTGGTCAAGATGCAAGCGGCGCATGGCGGAAAGAGCAAGCAGGCGAGGGCGTCGGCCGGATTATTCGGCCCGAAAAAACTCTCCTCAAAGGAACTCACCCTGTTCACGCGGCAACTCTCTTCGCTGGCGCAGGTCAGCCCGCTGGAGGAAGCGCTGCGGCTGATCGGCAACCAGAATGAAAAGCCGCATGTCCAGCAGCGGATTGCCACCGTCCATGGCGGGGTGATCGAGGGGCAGCGCCTGTCCGAGGCGATGCGCCGCGAACCGAAAAGCTTTCCGCCGCTTTACCGGGCGATGATCGCCGCCGGCGAAAGCTCCGGCACCTTGCCCGATATCACCGAACGGCTGGCCGACCTGCTCGAGCGGCAGGCGGAATTGCGCGGCAAGCTGATCGGCACGCTGGCCTATCCGGCGGTGCTGGCGCTGGTTTCGATCATCGTCGTGGCTTTGCTGATGATCGCGGTCGTGCCCAAGGTGGTCGAGCAGTTCGACGATGTGAACCAGCAACTGCCGTTGGTCACGCGGATCGTGATCGGCATTTCCGGCTTTCTTGCGGACTGGTGGTGGATGATTGCGATTGTCCTTGGTCTGGCCGCGCTGATCGGCTGGCGGGCGCTGCAGGAGCCCCGGATCAAATTTCGCTTTGACGGTTTTCTGCTGCGCCTGCCATTTTTCGGCCGGTTGCTGCGCGATCTGCACGCGGCCCGTCTGGCCCGGACCCTGTCGACCATGGTGGCCAGCCGCCTGCCGATCATCGAAGGGCTGAAGCTGACCACCAATACGATCCACAACAGCGTATTGCGCAAGGCATCGGAAGATATGGTCGAGGCAATCCGCGGCGGCGGCAGCCTGTCCACTGCGCTGAAAAACACAGGGGTTTTTCCGCCGATGCTGGTCTATATGACCTCCAGCGGCGAGGCATCGGGGCAGCTGGATGACATGCTGGCGCGGGCGGCGGGCTATCTGGAGCGGGAATTTGACAATTTCAGTTCCACCGCCCTGTCGCTGCTGGAACCGCTGATCATCGTGGCCCTTGGCGGGCTGGTCGCACTGGTGATATTGGCGATCTTATTGCCGATCTTGCAGCTACAGAATCTGGCCGGACTATAGAACCGGAGCAAAGGAATGATCATGACAACAGATATCGAATCGCCTGGCGAGGCTTCCGTCCCGGAAAGCAAAAAGCGGAAAAAGCGCAATGGATTCACTCTCGTCGAGCTGATGGTGGTGATTTTCATCCTTGGCCTGCTGACAACGATCGTGGTGATCAATGTACTGCCCAGCCAGGATCGTGCGATGGTCGAAAAGGCGCGGGCGGATATTGCAACACTCGGTCAGGCGCTGGAAATGTACCGGCTCGACAATCTGGGCTATCCCTCTTCGTCAGACGGGCTGCAGGCGCTGATTGCACCACCCGCATCCCTCTCGACAACCGCACGCTACCGGCAGGGCGGCTATATCAAGAAGCTGCCCGATGACCCATGGGGTCGTCCCTATCAATATGACAATCCCGGACGTCAGGGACCCGGCTATGATCTCTATTCTCTCGGTGCCGATGGCGCACCGGGCGGCGAGGATGACAATGCCGATATCTACGCCGAATAAGACCAGCAGCGCGTGAACCCCGATATTCTTCTCACCGCCTTTCCGGCTACGGACGACGAGTCGCTCTATTGGTGGCACGTTGCTGATGGTGCGGTGCAGGCGTGGGGATGCGATCCGGACCCGCTGACCGCCTCGCAGGCCTATGGGCCGGATGCGGTGCCGGCAGATGTTCTGCTGATCGCGCTGGTCCCGTCGCATCTGACCAGCGTCATGGGGCATGAAGCGATCGAAGGCGCAACCGAAAGCCAGGCGCTTGCCGCTGCCAGAATGGCGGCAAAAGCGGCGAGCCTGGAAGGCGAGAAGGTTCATATCGCGGGGGCATTGACGGGTTCGGGCGAAGCGGTCACGGCATCAATCGGACGGGATATATTGTCGGCGGGTCTGGTCCATCTGCAGGCGCTCGGCATCGATCCGGATGCGATCATTCCTTCGGGCTGGTTGCTGCCGGTCGCCGGCGACGAGGCGGTTTCGGCGGATTTCGGATTTGACCGGGTTCTGCGGACCGGCATTGTCATCGCGAGCGATGATCCCGCGCTCCGGGAAATTTTCTTTGCCGACCGGACCATGTCGCCAATTACGGGCGACGATTTTGACGCGATGATGGTCGCTGCAGCGGACAAGACCGGCCTCAGTTTCCGCAGCGGGCCCTTTGCGAAAAAGATCCAGCGCGCGATGGACGCGAGGCAGAAACGCCGGCTCGGCTGGATGGTGGCTGCCCTGATCGTCGTCACGCTTGCCATCCCGCTGGTGCAGCTGGCCAAATATCACTGGGCGGCGAGCACCGCCGACGAGGCCGCGCTGGCCCATGCTGCGACCGTGGTCGGGGAGCAGGACAATCCGGACAGCGCCGAACGCGCGCTGGATCAGCGGCTGATCGCCGAAAATCGCGGCAATATCATGTTCCCGGTACCGGCCTCGGCGCTCTATTCTGCGCTGCAGCAGGCGCCCGCCGTGTCCATCTCCCGGATGGCCTATGGTGAAAACGGGATTGTTTCGGCGACCCTGTCCGCTGTTCGCAACGAGGATATCAATCCCGTTCTGATCGCGATGCAGGAAGCCGGGTTCATCATCACCGCAACGCCGCGCACCGATGCCACGGGTTCGGCGCAGGCAGATATTACGGTGAGGGCACCATGATCGAGAATGCGAGAAACTGGTTCGTGGGCCGCAGCAAGCGAGAGAAGATACTGGTCGGGATTGCCGGGCTGCTGCTTGCAGGGCTGATCGGCTTTTATGGCTTCGCCCGGCCCATGGTCGGGGCGATGGAGTCTGCCGAAGAGCGTTATCTTGCGGCGGTCGAGCGGCAGGCGCGGATCGATGCGAAAGTGGCGGCGCTGCGGCAGCCGGTGGATGGAACCGTGGTCCGCTTCAGTGGCGCAATTGACGCTTTTGTCGGGCAGAGCGCCGGCGAGACCGGCATCGCGGTGGCCTCGGTCACGCCGCAATCGGATAGCCGGGTCAATATGGTTGTGGAATCGGCCAAGCCGACCGCTCTGTTCGGCTGGCTGGCGCGGATCGAACAACAGGGAATTGCGGTCGAATCGCTCAGCATCAACCCGATGGACAATGGCACGATATCGGCTACGATGACCCTCCGGTCACAATAGCGGTTGCGCTCTATTCGACCGGTACGCTGTGACGCTGCTTGTCCGCGGGAAACATGATGCCGCCATCGTCGGCTGACATGGCTTCCGGTCCGGCAAGATCCGCTCGAGCGATCTTTGCCTCTTTCTGCACCCACTCGCCCTTTTCGTTGCGCACATAGGCGGGCGCGCGCTGGACATTCCAGACCAGACCCATTTTCTCCCAGAGATAGATGATCTGGCCATTGAGATCGAATTCCCACCAGGCCACCTGTGACGAGGCAGCGCGCGGGTGCTGGTGATGGTTGTTATGCCAGCCGTCGCCAAAGGTCATCCAGGCCATGAACCAGTTGTTGCGTGAGCCGTCCTTGGTCGCGAACCGCTGAGAGCCGAAGACATGGCCGATGCTGTTCACACCCATGACGAAGTTGAGAAAGAAGAAATTGCGGAAAAAGCCGCCGATCAGGATGGTGCCGATGATATATTCCGGACCGCCAAAGGCCAGCGCCCACAGCGCCGGAAAGACAATGCTCGAGAATATGGCAATCGACCAGCGATGCTTGTGGCACCACAGGACCTGCGGGTCGTCGATCAGGCCCTTGCCATAGACCCTCATGTCCGAGGTGGTATTGTCGAACAGCCAGCCGAAATGGGCAATGCCGAGACCCTTGAGCCTTCCCATTTTCTTGCCGTGGCCGTCGACATAAGGGCTGTGCACGTCGCCAACGTCATCGGAAAAGGCATGGTGGCGGCGGTGGTCGGCTGCCCATTTGAGCACCGATGCCTGGCAGGCCATTTGCGCCATGATACCGATCGCGAGGCGCATTTTTGGTCCCGCTTCAAAGGCGCGGTGCGTGAAATAGCGATGATAGCCGATGCCGACGCCCATGTTGATCAGCGCAAAACCGAACAGGAAGGCCGCCCATTCGACCCAGCCGGTTTGATGGGTCAGCGTCCAGTAGAGCGCGCCGAGCGAGCCGAGCACCATCGAGGAAAGCAATATGCCATATTCGATGCGCTTCGCCCGCGCCGCCGGACCGCCAATGATGACGCCATGCTGCGGATGCTGTTGCGACGGTATATAATCGTCGGGCTGGATATCGCTAAATGCAGTTGCCATCGACATATTTCCTCAGGTCCTGGGACAGAAACCCTAGGATATAGGCTATTTGCGATGATTACAATTGTGTTAACCAATAAGCGAGGTGCGCGGCGGGAAACCGACCGCATTGGTCAAGCGGGATGGCCCTCCTTTATCAGCAGTGCGACAGGCATGAAAAACCCGCCCAGACGGAAATGGTGTCTGGGCGGGTGATTGTGGCAAACGGGATTTGGACAGGTCTATTGGTCCTGAACATGTTGTCGATCGACACGGTTCATTCTCGGTGATGTGCGCGGGCCTTCGGGGCGTGCCTGTCTGGCCTGTGCCGGCCGGGCGACAGGAGGCCTGGCTTGCGGCTGCTGAATGGCTCCTGTCGGTCGGCGGACCGGCTGGCTGGTCCGGTCCGGGCGATTGCGCACAGGGGCCGCCTGGCCGACGCTGTCCGGTCGTGTCACCCGGTTTCCGGGGCGAGCGCCGGGCCGGTTGCGAACGCGCGGATCGTCGCGATCGCCGCGGTCACGATAGTGGCCCCGTCGTCCATCGCGTACTCCGTCACGATCGCCATGGCCCCGGTCGCGCCAGTCGGCTCTTTGGCCGCGACGGTAATCCTGGCCCCGGCGGTAATCGCGACCCCTGGCATGATGCCCGCCATAAGCGGCGCGCTGTCTGGCCCAATAATAGCGGTCACGGTCGCGCATCGCATGGCGCCTGCCGCCGCGGTCGAAAACATAGACGCCATGGCCGGGATAATAATATTGATCATACCAGCCGCCGCCATATCCGATATTGGCAAAGCCATAGCCAGTGTCGCAGGCATAATAGTCGTCGAACGGCGCATAGGGATCGCAGTCATAGCGGCTATTGTTGACATAGCCGTCGCCATAATAGCCGGAACCGCCGTACATACAGCCCCCCAGGCTCAGCAGGGCACCCGCTGCTATGGCGGATTTGAGCAATCGGGGGAGGGCTGAATGGGTCATGGTCTTTTCCTAGATATCGCTGCCGGTGGCGTTGTGCCTGCCGATTCGAACGGCCTTTTTCTGTCTTCATCATGCATAATGGCAAGTGATTGAATAGCTTATGAATGGAGTGTCTTGCTGACATTAATGAAAGTAGCTAGAATGAGGCCAATCGCGTTTCAGGAGATGTTCGTTGGCCACAGTTGCAGCAAAACCGCATGGTTACCCCTATCAGGAAAGCGCCAACCCGCACTGGGTGAAGCCACCCAGCGAGGAACAGCTGGCGCATATTCCCGGTGAACAGGGACTGCCAATCGTCGGCACGACCCTGAAAGTCATCAAGGACCCGATCGGGTTCGGCCAATATATGTTCGAACGCTATGGCTCGGTCTATCGCACCTACAGCTTTGGCAAGCAGAATGTCATGCTGCTGGGCGCCGATGCGACCGAACTGGTGATGTTCAACCGGGACAAGATATTCTCCAGCGAACAGGGCTGGGGACCAGTGCTCAACAATCTCTTTCCGCGCGGGCTGATGCTGATGGATTTCGAACGGCACCGGGCCGATCGGAAGGCGCTGTCCGTCGCCTTCAAGCCCGGGCCGATGAAACATCATTGTGCGGTACTGGGCGAGGGTATTCTGGAACGCGTCGCAGACTGGAGTGGAACCGAGTTCCAATTCTATCCGGCGATCAAGTCGCTTTCCCTCGACACGGCGGCGAGTGCCATATTGGGCATTCCCTGGGGACCGGAGGCGGACAAGATCAACAAGGCCTTTGTCGACGAGGTCCAGGCATCGATCGGCGTGGTGCGCGCTCCGATTCCGTTCACCAAGATGTGGAAAGGCGTGAAGGCGCGCGAATATCTGCTCGACTATTTCACTCCGCAGGTCAAGGAGCGCCGGGCCAAAGGGGGGGAGGACATCTTCACCCAGATCTGTCTCGCGACCCATGAAAATGGCGAACTGCTGACCGAAGACGAAGTCGTCGACCATATGAACTTCCTGATGATGGCGGCGCATGACACGATCACCTCGTCGGCGACCAGCATGACCTATCTGCTGGCCAAACATCCCGAATGGCAGGAGCGGCTGCGCGAGGAATGTCTGGCGGTTGCGCCGGCCGGGACGGTGCTCACGGTCGAGCAATTGGGCAAGCTGGAACTGACCGAAATGGCGTTCAAGGAAGCGCTCAGGCTGATCCCGCCGGTGCCCAGCATCCCGCGCCGGGCGCTCAAGGAATTCACCTTCCGCAACTACACTATTCCGGCCGGCACCAATATCGGCATCAGCCCGCAATTCGTGCACAAGATGGAAAAGCACTGGCCGGAACCGGAGAAGTTCGATCCGCTGCGCTTCACGCCGGAAAATTCCGCCGGTCGGCACAAATATGCCTGGGTGCCCTTTGGCGGCGGCGCGCATATGTGTCTCGGGCTGCATTTTGCCTATATGCAGATCAAGATATTGATGCACGCGATGCTGACCCAGAACCGGATCGTCCTGCAGGGCGGGCCGGATTACGAGCCGAAGTGGCAGGTCTTTCCCATTCCTCAACCCAGGGACGGTTTGCCGGTCCGGCTGGAGCGTCTCTAACTGTCCGCCGCACCGTACAAAAATTGACAGGTGCACCGGTGAATGGCACTCTTGGAGCCTGGTGGGGGAATGATCATGACGCGGATGAAACCAGGGGGCAAATCGTCGGCACGGCTGTTGCGGACGGTTGCGGCACTATGGCTGACCGGGCTGGCCGCGCAAGGGTGCAGCGGGGAAACGGAATCAACGACGGAACAGGCCGCAACGACCCTGCCAACCGAGAATATTATCAATGCGCGCTTTGACTGTATCAGCGATCTGACGCCGGTCGACCGTTTCTTCGTGGGCAATCTCAACAGCGACTTTGAGGCGACGGTGGCGGCTTTGGAGGTCTAGGCACCGACAGCTCCGCATATCCACAAGAGGCGAATTTTTTCAACATGCCGGTCAAAAGGCGCGGCGTGAACGACATGAAGGAGAATATATATGGCCGCATTCCGCATCCTTTCCTTTCTGATGGGATTCATTCCGCTCTGGTTCGGGGTCAACGGTCTGCTATTTGGTGCGGCGGAACATATGGGCGGGGATGCGTTTACCGCCTCGATGGACAACCAGTATCGCTATCTCTCCGGTGTCTATATCGGCGTCGGGCTGATGCTATTCTACAGCGCCGGCGACATCCGCAAGCGGGCGATGCTGTTCCGTTTCGCCATGCTGTTCTTCTTCATAGGCGGTTGCGCCCGGGTGGTTTCCTATCTGACGGTCGGCGCTCCGCCAACCGAGCAATTCGCCGCCATGTTCGTGGAAATATTGTCGCCGCTGTTGCTGCTCTGGCAGGCGCGGGTCTTGCGCCGCTAGGCAGAAGATCGGGGGAACGGCGATGCCATTCCCCGCAGATCACTTCGCCAGCATATCCTTCAGATAGCTGCCGGTGTAGCTCGCCTTGACCTTGGCGACCTCTTCCGGCGTGCCCTGCGCGACGATCTCGCCGCCGCGGACGCCGCCTTCCGGGCCGAGGTCGAGGATATGGTCGGCGGTCTTGATGACATCGAGATTATGCTCGATCACCACGACGCTGTTGCCCTGGTCGACCAGCCGCTGCAGCACCTGCAGCAGCTTGCGGACATCCTCGAAATGCAGGCCGGTGGTCGGCTCGTCGAGAATATAGAGCGTCTGCCCGGTCGAGCGCTTTGACAGTTCCTTGGCCAGCTTGACCCGCTGCGCCTCGCCGCCCGAAAGAGTGGTCGCCTGCTGGCCGACCTTCACATAGCCGAGGCCGACTTCATATAGCATCGCCATCCGGTCGCGGATCGGCGGCACCGCCTTGAAGAAGCTGACCGCGTCCTCGACCGTCATGTCGAGCACATCGGCGATCGACTTGCCCTTGAACTTCACTTCCAGCGTCTCGCGGTTGTAGCGCTTGCCGCCGCATTCCTCGCAAGTGACATAGACATCGGGCAGGAAGTGCATCTCGATCTTGATCAGCCCGTCGCCCTTGCAGACCTCGCAGCGGCCGCCCTTGACGTTGAAGCTGAAGCGGCCCGGCTTGTAGCCGCGCGCCTGCGCTTCCGGCAGACCGGCGAACCAGTCGCGGATATTGGTGAAGGCACCGGTATAGGTGGCCGGGTTCGAGCGAGGTGTGCGGCCGATCGGTGACTGGTCGATGTCGATGACCTTGTCGCAATATTGCAGGCCGGTGATCTTGTCATGCTTGCCGGCGATCACCCGCGCGCCATTGAGCGTGCGCGCCGCAGCGGCGTAGAGCGTGTCGATGGTGAAGGACGATTTTCCCGAGCCCGACAGGCCGGTTACGCAGGTGAAGGTGCCGAGCGGAATCGAGGCGGTGACATTCTGCAGGTTGTTGGCCGTCGCGCCGTGCACCGTCAATTTCTTGCCATTGCCCTTCCGCCGCTTGGCCGGCACCTCGATTTCGCGCGTGCCGTTGAGATAGGCAGCGGTCAGCGATTTCTTCGATTTCAGGATTTGTTTGAGTGTGCCTTCGGCCACGACCTCGCCGCCATGGACACCAGCCCCCGGACCCATATCGACAACCCAGTCGGCGGTCCGGATCGCGTCTTCGTCATGCTCGACCACGATCACCGTATTGCCGAGATCGCGCAGCCGCTTGAGCGTGGTCAGCAGCCGGTCATTGTCGCGCTGGTGCAGGCCGATGCTGGGCTCGTCGAGCACATAGAGCACGCCCGACAGGCCCGAGCCGATCTGGCTGGCCAGGCGGATGCGCTGGCTCTCGCCGCCCGACAGCGTGCCGCTGGTTCGGTCGAGATTGAGATAGTCGAGCCCGACATTGTTGAGAAAGCCGAGCCGCTCGATAATCTCTTTCAGGATCGGTTCGGCGATCTGGCTCTGGGTCTTGTCCAGCTGCGCGCCCAGACCTTCAAAAAAGACAAGCGCGTCGCCGACGCTGCGCCGGGTCGAGATGGAAATATCCTCGCCGGCGATCTTGACCGCCAGCGCTTCCGGCTTGAGCCGCGCGCCATGGCAGGTCTCGCAGGGAGCCGCGGCCTGAAACTTGGCCAGTTCTTCCTGCATCCAGGCGCTTTCGGTCTGCAGCATCCGGCGCCTGAGATTGCCGACGACGCCCTCGAACGGCTTCTTCACCTCGTAGGATTTGCGCCCGTCCTGAAAGCGCAGGGTCACCGGCAGGCCCTGGGTGCCGTTGAGGATGATATCGCGATGATGTTCGCTGAGCTCGTTCCACGGCGTGTCGAGATCGAATTCAAATTGCCGGGCGAGCGATCCCAGCACCTGCATATAATAAGGCGAGGGCGGGTTGGATTTCGCCCAGGGCACCACCGCGCCTTTCTTGATGCTCAGTGCCGGATTGGGGACGATCAGCTGGGGATCGAAATGGAGCTTCTCGCCGAGACCGTCGCAGGACGGGCAGGCACCCTGCGGCGCGTTGAACGAGAACAGGCGCGGGGCGATTTCCTCGATCGTGAAGCCGCTGACCGGGCAAGCGAAACGCTCGGAAAAGACGATCCGGTTGGGTGGCAGGCCGGTGCCCTTCATCTTGCCTTGGGGGGCATCCGTTAGCCCTGAGCTTGTCGAAGGGCGCTTTTCGTCCGCAAGGCGTGTCTCGACTTCGCTCGACACGAACGGGGTCTGGGCTTCCGCGACGCTCTGTCCTTCGACAGGCTCAGGACGAACGGATTTATTTGACGAACCAGCCTCTTCAATCACCGTTCGTGCTGAGCCTGTCGAAGCACGAACGGCTTCCGCCAAGGCCTCCTCAACCGTTCCATCCGCCAGATCGACAAAGGCCAGGCCATCGGCCAGCCGCAGGGCGGTCTCGAAACTGTCGGCGAGCCTCTGCTCCATGCCTTCGCGCACCACCAGCCGGTCAACCACCACCTCGATGTCATGCTTGAGCTTCTTGTCGAGCTTGGGCGTTTCCTCGATATCGTAAAATTCGCCGTCGACCCGGACACGCGTGAAGCCGGCCTTCTGCCACTCGAGCAGTTCCTTGCGATATTCGCCCTTGCGCCCGCGCACCACCGGGGCGAGCAGGAAGAAACGGGTCTTTTCCGGCAGGGTCATCACCCGGTCGACCATCTGCGACACCGTCTGCGCGGTGATCGGCAGGCCGGTGGCGGGCGAATAGGGCACGCCGGCGCGGGCCCAGAGCAGGCGCATATAGTCGTAAATCTCGGTAACGGTCGCGACGGTCGAGCGCGGGTTGCGGCTGGTGGTTTTCTGCTCGATCGAGATCGCGGGCGACAGGCCCTCGATATGCTCGACATCGGGCTTCTGCATCATCTCCAGAAACTGCCGCGCATAGGCGGACAGCGACTCGACATAGCGGCGCTGGCCCTCGGCATAGATGGTGTCGAAGGCGAGGCTGGACTTGCCGGAGCCGGACAGGCCGGTGATCACGATCAGCTTCTCGCGCGGAAGCTCGATATCGACGCCCTTGAGATTATGCTCCCGGGCGCCTTTGACTTTGATGTGGGTAAGACTCATGCGCGTGCTTTGCAGAAGATGCCGGAGAGAGTCCAGCGGGCCAAAAGAACAGGGTGACCTGCGCTATATGTTCAATGTTTGTTCTGTTTTCAAGGGGGAGTTTTATGGGGGGCGTGATGGGGGTCACGGGTGTTGGCCGATAAATGGCCGAAGGTGAGCAAGAATCAAACAGGGAATAGAACATGAGCAAGAAAGCCGTTCCGATACTTTTGTCAGCATCGATGATGTCAGCCTGCTCAACGACAAGTTTCTCGCCTCCTCCGGTTAATCTGGTCAATGCATCCGAAGTTCAGGGCAGTAACCGTTTTTTTTCATCTCGCTGCAGACCTGAAGAGATTGTCACAAGCGGGAATGGACGAGTGAAGATCACAAAAAATACTGAGGGAGCCCTCTTATTGATCGATAATTTTTTACTGGAATATCGCTGTCGTGCACATAGTGCTGCGAATGGTCGGCAGCTATTCGAGATACCGTCGTTTTTGGCGTTGGCTGGCACAGCTACGGCCGCTGCTTTTGGCGCTGGCCGGGATGTGTCCATAGCTGGCGGAGCAGCAAACTCGATATTGTCAGGTGGAAAAAACTACTATGCACCAAAGCAGAAAGCGTCCGTGTACGATAGTGCCGTAGACGCACTGTTGTGTATTAAGACCCGTTCGGTTGGAGTCAGCCCCTTTTTGATTGATAAAGCGACTCAGGTCGAAACCGACGCCAAAAAGAAATTGTCGACAATAGTGAGTTCATTTCTTTTCGAACGCGTAAACCCGCTCAAGCCCAATGAGAGAATAAAGGAAACCATCGAGTTTTCGCCGGCTAGAAAATATCACGAACTGGTGGCAGCGGCTCTGTTCTCGGTGGAAAGAATAACCGCTCAAAGGCTCAGCGAAACAGGGGTTTTTGATCCCGCAGGAGTCGTAGCCGAAATCAAGGCTCTGTCTGAAGATGAAGAAGAAGCAGAGAGCAATGCCAAGCCAGTTGCGGAAGCCAAGGCAAATATTCTGACCACCGATGACGCTGCTCAGAAAGCGATTATTCAAACAGACCTCTTTCTGGCAAAGCTTGAACCACAGCTTCAAACTTGCGTTGTCAGAGCAAAACTCTAGCGATGGCCTGCACGGATTGTCCCGTTAATTTGATTGTTTAACCCGCCCAAAAACCGCCCGATACCGCTCAAAAAATCCGACCATCTCCGGCGACCGCTTGCTCTTCATGTCGCAGAAGAATTTGCGGTTCCAGCCCTTGGCGGTGCCGAGATGGATCATGGCGTAGACATAGGCTAGTAACGCCGCCGAAAAGCCAAAGGCCGCGCCCATTCCCGCCGCAGCCCACACTACCGCCGCGATCACCGGATAGGCCAGCACCGGAAAGCTGATCGCCTTGCGGTAGTTGAAAATCGCCTTGCTCTCCCGCGTCGGCAGCCCGAACTTTCCGACCAGCGTCGATGTAAACGGCAGGCGGTTGTGGATGATAGCGGCCGGCATCTTGACCCACCACGGCACCGGCGCCAGCAGGATCGTGCCGAGTGCCAGCAGCTCGAAAAACGGATAGCGGATGACCAGCAGCGCCAGCACCTTGTAATCATGATATTGTTTCGCGGTATGGGCGATCAGCCCGTCGACGCCCTCGACCGCATAGCGTCCCTTCTCCCGGAAGCGGAAAACATTGTTGGGGAACATATAATATTTCATCCACCCCATGAAACCCGGCGTGTCGTCGCGCTTTGGCCGGATGCCGAGGACCCTGGCGACCTCGTCGGTGAACGTGCCGTACCAGACCAGATGGTCGGTCTTCTTCTCCGGTCGGCTGGCATAATAAGTCGCGTTATAGTCGGCGATCCGCTGATCGATATTGCCGCGAATGTCCGCACGAAAGGCGGGGTCGCTGATCATCCGGTGGACCAGCAGGCACTGCATCTCGCTGATATTGTTGAGCCCGCCGGTGAACGGGCGGGTGAAGCCGATGGTGTAGATATTGTCGAGCTTCGGCGAGGTGACGCCGAGAAACTGTTCGCGCGGCCGGTAGGCAAAGATGCCGCCGTCGCCCTGCATCCGGATATCGGGAATATTGGGCACTTCCTGATCCCCGTCGATGATCAGGTCAAAGCTGGCTGTCTCGCCGCCCTCGCTGATTGTCATCGCCTCGTGGTCGATGGTGGCGTCGGTCTTGTCCCACAGCTTGACATGGCCATGTTCGAGAAAGAAGGGCAGGTCGTTGATCAGATAGCCGTCGCGGATCTTCTGCTCGAGCGTCTTTTCGCAATAGAGCTTGTAGACGTCGATCGGCCAATATTTGATCGCGATATGGCCGTTTTCGACCGGCGCCTTTGCCCGGAAAAAGCTGCGGATATCCTTGTGCGGACGGATCGACCTGGGATGGCGCACGCCGAGGCTGTCGCGGTCGAAAAGCTTTGCGAAGCGATGGTGGATCAGCCCGTGGATATAGCCGCCGTCGATGAAGGCGCGGTAGCTCCATTTGCTGATTTCGGAGAAATTATGGCACTCCAGCTGGTCGAGCGGCACGAAGCGCGGGCCGTCGTCGAGCGGAGAAAAGGTGGCGAACATCTTGTCGAGGATGATGAAGCCGTTGGTGACCAGATGGACCTTGGCGCCATGGGCAACCAGCTTGGCGATCAGCAGATTGGAACTGTCGCCGGTCGAGGTGATCGCGACGCTCTTGCCCGCAAAACTGGCGTCGACCCTGATCTGCTTGAGATTGGCATTCATCAGCCGCCGAAAGGCGGTGGCGACCACGACATGGCGGGCGCGAAACTGTTCGCCGCTGTCGAGATGCACGATGCTGTGGTCCGCATGATTGTCGATACTGTCGACCCGGCCATGATGGATATTGGCGGCGTGGCGCGCGGCATATTTCTTGTGGATGTCGTAAAATTCGCGAGCGGTAGGGAAGCCGTCGGTAAATTTGTCTCCCTGTTCCTTCAGCATCTCGACCAGTTCGAAGGAATAGACGCTGCTCTGCAGCGAGCTGACCAGATCGAAATCCAGCGCATCGGCCGCTTCCAGCTGCTGCCAGATCGGGGTCATCGGCGATACCATCAGCCAGCCGATGCCGCTGGCTTCCAGTTCGCGGATCAGCGGCATGGTCGAAAAGCCGCCGCCGACGATCAGGACTTCAATTTCCCTTGCTTCCACCCTGCTGCTCCCTGCTGCCATCTTTTCCGATAACGCCTTGCCGGGGTAAAACCAACGCTCTTTTGGCGGCTCTGCGAGAAAGCGGTCAACCCTGGCAGGCCGGAGCCGCAAGAGCCGCTGCCGGTCGGGGTTTTGATCGACGGTCGATGGTCGTTGGTCGAATGAACCGGCGCCCGGCGTGCCGATCTGCTATGCAAAAGCGAGCTGAGTGACCATCCGGATATGGCAGATTTGCTTTCGGGTCGCATGGAAGCTCGACATGGGGGTGGTGTCAGAATGCGGATCCGCAACAGGCTGGACACGGGAATATTGCCTACCGCATGGGCAAGCTCCGGTTCCCGCTCCGGCCGATACCGCGCTCGCCCCCTGTTGGGCGCGGTCCTTGCGACGCTTCTGGTGCCATCCCCTTTGACTGCCCCCGTTCGGGCGCAATCGCCACCATACATCCGCCAAAAAACCGTCCCCTTCCTGCGCGTCTGACAATCATCGGGCCTTGGCAAGACCTGGACCACGGTCTTCGACGGCCTCTATGTCAGACAGGCGACGCAACCCGATCGCTGATCACTCGGCCATCAAATCCCGGACAAAGCCGATCAGGCCGGTCTGCCGCGACCGGCGCATCCGTTCGGTGGCCAGGATCTGCTTCACCTTGGCAAAGCAGGCGTCAAGATCGTCGTTGATCAGGACATAGTCATAGCCGTCCCAGTGGCTGATCTCGCTGACCGCTCGCTGCATCCGGCTTTCGATGATATCGGGTGCATCGGTGTTGCGGCTTTCCAGACGCTTGCGCAGTTCCTCCAGCGACGGCGGCAGGATGAAGACCCGCACGACATCCTGTCCGGCCCGCTGGTACAGTTGCTGCGTGCCCTGCCAGTCGATGTCGAACAGCACATCCTGTCCCGCTTCCAGGCTCTGCTGAACCGGCACCGTCGGCGTGCCGTAGCGGTTGCCGAAAACCGTGGCATATTCGAGGAAACTGTGGTCGGCGACCATCTCTTCAAACTGGTCACCGTTGACGAAATAATAATCCCTGCCATGTTCCTCGCCGGGCCGCTTGGGGCGCGTGGTGACGGATACGGACATGGCGATTTCCCGGTCCGCCTTCAGCAGCATATGCGCCAGCGTCGACTTGCCGGCCCCGGACGGCGAAGACAGCACGAACAGCAGCCCCCTGCGGTTCAGTTCGCGGTGATCATTGTCGATATTCTGGGAAGAGATATTGTCGGCCATAGCGGCTATTGGCCGAGAAGGGCGCATGGCGTCAAGATGCTTGTCCCGATGTTTTTCGATCCTGTCTGCCGGACCAATCATGCTGATGACAGTCTGGTAAAATCCGGCTATCGCCAGATCATGTTCCAGGGCCGTGTCAGTACGATATTTTATGCGATCGGCATCACCATCATGGTCGGCTGGCTGTTTTACGTTGGCAAGGACATCATCCTTCCCATTGTGACGGCGATCATATTGCTGCAGATTCTCTATGCCGCCAGCGCCACCGTCGCCCGCATTCCGGGATTGGGCCAGACGCCACTGTGGTTGCGTGCCACTCTGGCTCTGATCGGGGTGCTGGCGCTGCTTTTTGCGATGATCCGGATGCTGGTTGCCAGTCTGCAGAATCTGGTGCCCTCGCTGCCACTCTACCAGCGCAATCTGGAAAATCTGTTCGTGACATGGTTCCCGGTGCCGGTCGAAGCGGGTGCCGGCCGGCCAGAGATTTCCGAACTGATGGGGTCGCCGACCGCGATTTTCGACCGGGGCAGGGACGCCGCCGCCCAGGCGATCAGCGAATTTGCGACCCGTTTTTTTACCGAGATCGATATCGCTGCGCTGGCCCAGTCCGTTCTGGCCTCGCTGACCAGCTTTGGCGGATTTGTGTTTATCACCATCCTGTACGCCTCTTTCCTGCTCAGCGAGATCACCGGTTTTCCGGAAAAGGTGCGCCGGGCCTTCGGATCGGATGGCGCGTCCACCGACACGCTCAACATGATCACCCGGATCAACCATGATATCGGCAGCTATCTGGCGACCAAGACGCTGATCAATATCATGCTCGGCATCCTGTGCTGGGCGATATTGCGTCTGCTCGGCGTGGAATATGCCGCTCTCTGGGCGATCATCATCGGCCTGCTCAACTATATCCCCTATATCGGCTCGTTTGTGGGTGTCGCCTTTCCGGCGCTATTTGCCGTCGCCCAGTTTGGCACCTTGACCATCCCGCTGATTGCCACAGGCCTGATGACGGTCGCCCAGGTGGTGATCGGCAATATTGTCGAGCCCAAGATGCTGAGCAAATCGGTCAATCTCAGCCCGATGGTGGTGCTGGTTTCGCTGGCCATCTGGAGCAGTCTGTGGGGCATTCCGGGGGCGATTCTGGCCGTGCCGTTCACCACGATCCTGATGATCGTGCTGGCGCGCCGTCCCGGTACCCGGCCGATCGCGGCACTGCTGTCCAGCGATGGGAATGTCTAGCCCGGCGTGGCTGGCGGCTTCATGAAGAAGGCGGCGATCAGCCCGCTGACCAGCAGGGCAACCGCTCCGGCAAAGGCCAGATCATAGCTGCCGGTGGCCTCGAAAATAAAGCCCGCTCCGGCCGGAGCGGCGGCAGCAAAGGGCAGCATCACCGGCGCCAACACCGAATTTATGATCGGAAAGGCGCGCTCGCCATAATAATTGCCGATCACTACCGGTCCGAGCACAAGCAGGCTGCCGTAGCCGGCACCGAACAGCATGCCCATCGCCGAAAGCAGGATCAGGCCATGGCCCAGCCAGAAGCCGGACAGGCCTAGCGCCATCAGCGCAATCGAGCCGAACAGGGTCCAGCGCAGTTCAAACTGGTCGCCCAGCCACCCCGCCGGAATCCGCGCCAGTCCGCTGCCCAGAATCGCAAGGCCCATGATCGATGCGGCTTCGATTTTGGACAGTCCGTTGTCGGTCAGATGCAATAGCCCGTGGTTCAGCAAAAAGAAGAAGGTCCCAAGATAGCCCAGCGTGACCAGCATCAGCATATAGAGAGTCGGCGTCCGGATAACCTGCTTCATCGTCCAGTTATGACCGGTGCGATGGGTTTTGGGGCGCAGATTGCCGGCTGTTGGATCATCCGAGACCAGCGCGGGGTCGACATTGTCCGGGTGCTGGCCGATATCCTGCGGCCGGTTGATCACAAATTGCGCAGCAATCAGCGAGATGACGACCATGACGGCAGCAAGCAGCCAGGCAGCGCGCCAGCTGTCGAACTGCTCCATCAGGCTCGACAGGATCGGCTGCGAGAGGGCGCCGCCCAGCGCTGCCCCGGTCATGACGATACCAATGGTGGTGGATCTTTTGATACTGAACCAGCTGATCATCGCGGACTGCGAGCAGATCGGGCCGGTCAGGGCAAAGGACAGGCCCATGACAACGCCCCAGACCAGAATGAACTGCCAGATGGCGGAAACGGCCAGCACCAGCAAAATCAATCCCGCCAGCATCACCAGGAGCCCGATGGTAACCGTCTGGCGCACGCCGAATCGATGGATCAGATAACCGGTCAGCGGATAGGCCAGTCCCAGCATGATCAGCGCGACCGTCTGCGCGAGCGACGCCGTGCCACGGTTCCAGTGCATCGTTTCGACCATCGCGGGAAAAACGACGGAATAGGCGAAATAGACAAAGCCCGACGCGGCAAACTGGATGAAGAAGAGCAGGCCGACATTGGTCCAGCCATAGAATTTGCGGGGTGCTTGCCCCGATTGCGCGGTGGTCGCCAATATGCTCTCCTGTCCCGCTTTTACGGTCGACCAAGCTAGCTGACATTAGTGTCAGCGACAATCGTTATCGTCTTTTTCGTCTTTCTCGTGATTGGGGAGCTGGGACATTTTGCCATGAGCATAGGTCACAGGGTGAGCCCGTTCCAGCAGCGCAAGCTTAACCGCCATATCTTCCATTCGCTGATTAAAGCCGTTCTGGACCGAGCCGACGACTTCTTGGGCCTTGATGACCGCGTCCAGCTTCGCTTCGTTCTTGACCTCGCGAAGTTCCGCGCGGACATCCCTGATGAGTTCGCCCAGTGCCGCTATCGAATCGGCCATCTCTTTCTGGCTGGTCTGCAGGGAACGGATATTGTCGGTAATCTTCAAAATATCGAGAGCTTCCTGACCGCCCTCGATGATCTTCTTGCGACTGAACATGTTAACTGAGCGCCTCGGCCAAGCGGCTCCTGACATATTGAAGGTGATGGTCGGGACTGTCGATCGAGGCCCAGATCGATCGGATCTCGCGATGAATCTGGCTTTCCACGGCCTCGGCGCCGGCGCGCATCAGGGCATAGCCATTGATCTGCCCAATGAGACGAGACCGGGTCACCGCCAGCTGCGATGTCCAGGGGGTGTAACTCTCGTCCGCGAACCGATGATCGGAGACAGGCTCGATCTTGAGCAAATCGCTTCCAAACGGCCTACGGGCCGTGCCACCCGACTCAAAACGCGTATTGTATGCCGCCTTCCGCTCACCCTCACCGAGGGCAATAAATGGTGGGGAGTCCGAAGCGACAATGCCCTTGGTCACGTAGTAAATCGCCGAACGACGCTCTGACCGTTCTTCGCCGAATTTTTGATATGCCTTCTTTTTCTTCGCCATATTATCTGGCCTGCGCTTCTTTGATTCTCGGCTTCTGTATCACGATAAAGCTGCCAATGCCATGTCTGGCCGGTAACGTGGTACTGGAAATGAGCGGCGCAGGGCGAGCGAGTTACTGACGCTTGGCAAGCCTGTCACTGCTTTCCGGCGTGACCGGGTGTCCTTCTATATCGATCACGACCTCGGATGCGGGAAGGGCCTCGGCCTCTTTTGCATCATCATAGAGTTTCTTTGCGATCAGGGCCCCGCCAACCAGCAGCGCGCCGGGGACGGACCGGGTCGCGATCCGGGCGGCGAGCATGCCGAGGCCGAAGTTGCGCAAGCCATGGCCGCTAGTGTGTCGGCGGGCTTCGTAACCGACAAAGGTGGTGAACAGATTTCTGACTAGTGACATGATGGCCTGTTTCCCGGATCAGCGATGATCGCCGACCATATTCTCCGGCTTAACATGGGCATCATAGGTTTCGGCGTCAACCAGACCCAGTTCCAGCGCGGATGCGCGCAGCGTCTGACCGGTTTTATGGGCATATTTGGCAATCGCGGCAGCCTTGTCATAGCCGATCACCGGCGCAAGTGCAGTCACCAGCATCAGACTATTGTCGACCAGCTCCCTGATCCGCTTTTCATTCGCTTCCAGTCCTTCCACGCAGCGTTCGGAAAAACTGGACATGCCGATCGAGATAATCTCGATCGACCGCAGCACATTGGCGCCGATCAGCGGCTTGAACACATTCAGCTCGAGATGCCCCTGCAGCCCGCCGACGGTCACCGCCTGGTGATTGCCGATCACCTGCGCGGCAACCATGGTCAGCATCTCGCACTGGGTCGGGTTGACCTTGCCCGGCATGATCGAGCTGCCCGGTTCGTTCGCCGGCAGGTCGAGTTCGCCGAGGCCGGAGCGCGGCCCTGAGCCGAGCAGCCGGATATCATTGGCGATCTTGGTCAGCGACACCGCCAGCGTGTTGAGCGCGCCGGACAGTTCTACCATCGTGTCATGCGCGGCCAGCTCGGCAAACTTGTTCGGAGCCGAGGTGAATTTCAGGCCGGTAATCTTGGAGATTTCCTTGGCGATATGTTCGCCGAAATTTTCCGGCGCGTTGAGGCCGGTGCCGACCGCAGTGCCGCCCTGCGCCAGCTGGTGCAGCCGCGGCAAGACGCTCTCGATGCGGTCGCGCGCGGCCACGAGCTGCGCGGCATAGCCGGAAAATTCCTGGCCCAGGGTGAGCGGAGTAGCATCCTGCAAATGGGTGCGGCCGATCTTGACGATCTTTTTCCACCGCTGCGCCTTTTCCGCCAGCGCGTCGTGCAATTGTTCCAGCGCCGGGAACAGCTCGACCTCCAGCGCCCGCGCCGCGGCAACATGCATGGCGGTGGGAAAGCTGTCGTTCGACGACTGGCCGCGATTGACATGGTCATTGGGGTGGACCGGATATTTGCCGCCGCGAGTGCCGTAAATCGCCTCGTTGGCGACACCGGCGATCACTTCGTTGACGTTCATGTTGGTCTGGGTGCCGGAACCCGTCTGCCAGATGCTGAGCGGAAACTGGTTGTCATAGGCGCCGGTGCGCACGGCATTGGCTGCCTTTTCGATTCCTGCGGCAATTTCCGGATCGAGGCCGTGGATACCGTTGACTCGGGCAGCGGCCTGCTTGACCGCGGCGAGCGCGTGGATCAGCCGGATCGGCATGCGTTCGTGGCGGGGAAAGGGAAAATTCTCGATGCTGCGCTGCGTCTGGGCGCCCCAATAGGCATCGGCGGGAACTTCTATCTCGCCCAGGGAGTCGGTTTCTGTGCGGGTCCCGCTCACTTTTTCTTGCCGAAGTCCACCGTCACCACGTTGGAACCGTCATCGACCGGTTCGACCGAATCCGTCTCGCCGTCATTTTCCGCCGGGTCATGGTCGTTCAGATTGCCCTCAATCTCGTCGACCTGGAATTGCAGCGCGAAATCCACTGCCGGATCGACGAAGGAGGTGATCGCCGCGAACGGGATATGCAGCATCGAGCTGATCTGGTTGAAGCTCAGCCCGACCTCAAACCGGTCCTTGTCGACCTTCAGGTCCCAGTAGCGGTTCTGGATGACGATTGTCATCTCGTCCGGGAACCGCGCAATCAGGTGATCGGGAATATCGACGCCGGGCGCCCGGGTCTTGAAGGTGATGTAGAAATGATGATCGCCAGGCAGGCCGCCGGTGACGACTTGCCCCAGCACCCGTCCGACAACCGCACGCAGGGCCTCCTGCACGATCTCGTCGTAAGGAATCAGGCTATCGGGGGCATCATTGCTCATGTGCACTAGGTGGCGCGAAGCGAGCATGGGGTCAAGAGCGGAAAATGAATTTCGCGCCGGGCAAAGGCCCCGAAATTCTTGCCTGATCTGTCCAAGCCTTTATAGGCCTGTTGCATGAGAACAGCGACAATAGAGCGAAATACCAAGGAAACCGAAATTTTTGTCGAACTCAACCTCGACGGAACCGGTCAGTTTGATGTGTCGACCGGCATCGGCTTTCTCGACCATATGATCGAGCAATTCTCGCGCCATTCGCTGATCGACCTGACCATGCGGATCAAGGGTGATCTGCATGTCGACCAGCATCATACCACCGAAGACAGCGGTATCGCGCTTGGACAGGCGATTGAACAGGCACTGGGCGACAAGGCCGGGATCGTGCGTTACGGCAGCGCCTATTCGCCGATGGACGAGACGCTGAGCCGGGTTGCGCTGGATATTTCTGCGCGGCCCTATCTGGTCTGGAACGCGGGTTTTACGCAGGAACGGCTGGGCGAGATGGACACCGAGCTGTTCAAGCACTGGTTCCACAGCGTCGCCGATGCGGCGGGTATCACGCTGCATATCGAGCTGCTCTACGGCGAGAATAATCACCATATCGCGGAAAGCATCTTCAAGGGCTTTGCCCGGGCGATGCGCCAGGCAGTGGAGCGCGACCCGCGCAAGGGTGACGCGATTCCCTCGACGAAGGGGCAGCTGGGTGGCTGAGGTGCAATTCCCGCGTCAGCGGGCTTTTCTCGAAACCAATCCTGCGCCTTCGATTGTGAGCGCCTTCGGCGGTTGACTGGTCCATGTCTGAAACCATAGCTCTTATCGATTTCGGTGCCGGCAATCTGCACAGCGTCCACAATGCACTGATGGCTGCCGGAGCGGGGAATGTCGCCGTGACCGCAGATCCTGTGATGGTGGCGCAGGCAGACCGGATTATATTGCCCGGCGTTGGCGCCTTTGGTGCCTGCCGCGATGCTCTGTTTGCTATCGACGGCATGATTGATGCTCTTGAACAGCGGGTCCGGAAGGATGGCGTGCCCTTTCTCGGTATCTGTGTCGGGATGCAGATGCTGGCAGACAAGGGCATTGAATATGGCGCGCATGACGGCCTCGGCTGGATCGGCGGGACCGTGAAGGCGATCGAGTCAGCGGACGAGACGATAAAAATTCCCCATATGGGCTGGAATGACGTGACCCCGACCGCAGGACATGAGTTGCTGGAGAGCGGCGAGGCCTATTATCTGCATGGCTATCATTTTGATGTGGCCGACGAGGCCGACATATTGGCGACGACCAGCCACGGCGGATCGCTGGTGGCGGCGGTCGGTCGCGACAATATCGTCGGCGTGCAATTTCACCCGGAGAAAAGCCAGGCCTATGGACTGGCGTTTCTCCAGCAATTTCTGGAGTGGAAACCATGAATATGCTGAATGCCGTTCGTCCTGAGCCAGTGTTGCTGCGCAACGTCTGCGACTCCGAAGGACATTGTCCGTTTGATAAGCGTGGTTCGGCAGGCTCACCGCGAACGGACCAAAGCAAATGATCGTATTCCCAGCCATTGATCTCAAATCCGGCGAAGTCGTGCGGCTCGCCGAAGGCGATATGGACCGGGCGACCGTCTATGGCGACAATCCGGCGGAACAGGCCGGCCTGTTTGCCGCCGCCGGGGCCGAGCATATCCATGTTGTCGATCTCGACGGTGCCTTTGCCGGATCGCCGCGCAATGCCGAAGCGGTGGAAGCGATTGTCGCCAGCTTCCCCGGCTATGTGCAGCTGGGTGGCGGGATTCGCAATCGCGAGACGGTCGAGCGCTGGTTCGAGCTGGGGGTGGCCCGGCTGGTAATCGGCACGGCAGCGCTCAAGGATCCGGAGTTCGTCAGGGATATGGCGAAGGAATATGAAGGCGGCATTGTCGTCGCCGTGGACGCGCGCGACGGCATGGTCGCGACGGAAGGCTGGGCCGATGTGTCGGACGTCAGCGTCCGCGACCTTGCCCGCCGTTTTGAAGATGCGGGTGTCGCCTCGATCCTGTTCACCGATGTTGGCCGCGACGGCATGCTCACCGGCTGCAATATTGAAGCGACGGTCGATCTGGCACGCGGCGTCGATATTCCGGTGATCGCCAGCGGCGGGGTCAAGGGGCTGGACGATATCCATATGCTCAGCCAGTTCGCCAAGGATGGCATCGAAGGCGTGATCACCGGCCGTGCGCTCTATGACGGCCGGCTCGATCTGGCGACCGCGATCGCAATGGCCAATCGATGACATTCCCGTCGAACAAATATTGTGCTCCGGCCCCCGAGCCGGAGCCCTGGCGTCTGCAGCGCCCAGACCTGCGGGCTCCGCATCAAGTGCGGAGCACAGCTGCTATCAGGTTTTCCCTATGACCGTCCGGATTCGCGTCATTCCCTGTCTCGATGTCGCCAATGGCCGGGTGGTCAAGGGCGTCAATTTTGTCGATCTGCAGGACGCCGGTGATCCGGTCGAGCAGGCGCAGGCCTATGACGCCGCCGGCGCCGACGAACTATGCTTCCTCGATATCACCGCATCCCATGAAAAGCGCGACACGATTATCGATGTTGTCCGGCGCACCGCCGAGGTCTGCTTCATGCCGGTGACCGTCGGCGGCGGCGTGCGTACCGCAGATGATGCGCGAGCGCTGCTCATGGCCGGGGCCGACAAGGTCGCGGTAAACAGCGCCGCCGTGGCCCGGCCGGAAGTGGTCAGCGATATCGCTACCCGCTTCGGCAGCCAGTGCATGGTTGCCTCGATCGATGCCCGGCGCGTGGCCGAAGGGCGCTGGGAAATTTTCACGCATGGCGGGCGCACACCCACCGGAATTGATGCACTCGAACATGCCTTGCGCCTGGCGAAGCTGGGGGCAGGGGAGCTGCTGGTGACATCGATGGATCGCGATGGCACGCGGGACGGCTATGATCTCGAGCTGGTTCGCACCATCGCCGATGCCGTTTCGATTCCGGTCGTGGCGAGTGGCGGGGTCGGAAATCTGGATCATCTGGTCGAGGGCGTGACCCGGGGCCATGCCAATGCTGTACTCGCTGCCTCGATATTTCACTTTGGCGAGCATAGTATTGCCGAGGCCCATGATGCGCTGCGCGCGGCGGGGCTTCCGGCCCGTATCTGATCCCGTTCGCGACCGCTGGCGAACATCGCGATGATGCGGACTTTTCCGATCTGGCCCCCTCTAGCGGCATGCCTGACAGGTCGATTTGCCTCAATCCAGACCCTGCGACCATCGATTAATGTCGGGTTATTTTACAAAATCCGGTCGTCCGGAAACGGGATTAACTATTTCCATCATCAGAAAACCGGGCTTTTTGCGAAAGTGGCAGCGATCTTGCTTTACTATTCCTAGTCAATTTGAACTTGGATGGAGATAAATTTTGAAACCGATTAAATGTGCAGTTCTGACCGGCATTGCAGCCATGGCGTTTGCTGCAGGCGCTCCCGCGAACGCTACCTGGGGTAGCTCGGGCTGGGGTAGCTCTGGCTGGGGCAGTTCCGGCTGGGGAAGCTCCGGTTGGGGATCTTCGGGCAGCAGCTCGAGCAGCAGTAGCTCCAGCTCGAGCAGCAGCTCAAGTAGCTCCAGCTCCAGCGGCGGTAGCACGGGCTCCAGCGGCGGAACCCCGGTTCCTGAACCATCCAGCATGCTGATGCTCGGTCTCGGCCTGAGCGGTCTGGTAGCGGGCCGCGTGGCTGCCAAGCGCCGCAAGAAGAACTGATCTTCGTTAAAATAGCGCCGCAGGCGAGCAATCGCTTCGGGCACGAAAAGGGCCGCCAGTATCTGGTGGCCCTTTTTCATGGGCGATCTCTCGGTGGGTGAGGCGAACTTCTGTCGCTAGGACTTGACGAACCGGCGGCCTGTCGCGAAAACCCCCGGCAATGACCAATATTCTCAAATCTCTCGAAAAAACGATTCTGGACCGGCGTACAGCCGACCCCGGAACCAGCTATGTCGCCAGCCTTCGCGCCAAGGGGCGTGCTAAAATGGCTGAAAAGCTGGGTGAAGAGGCGATCGAAACGGTGATCGCAGCGGTCCAGGACGACCCGGCGGCAATGACCGGCGAAGCTGCGGACCTGCTCTTCCATCTGATGGTGCTGCTGGCCGACATGGATTTGTCGCTCGATGACGTGATCGCCGAACTGGCCCGCCGGGAAGGTCTGTCAGGACTGGATGAAAAAGCGGCAAGAGGAGCAAGCTGATGGCAATCGATCCGACCGAGCCTTATGATGACGACAATATTTTTGCGAAAATATTGCGCGGCGAAATCCCCAACAAGACGGTCTATGAGAATGAATGGGTGCTCGCCTTTCACGATATCAACCCGCAGGCCCCAGAGCATATATTGGTCATCCCCAAGGGCCGCTATGTCAGCTGGGACGATTTTTCGGCCTCGGCAAGCGAAGCGGAAATTGCCGCATTTGTCCGCGCCGTCGGCCATGTTGCGCGCGAAGCGGGTATGGTCGAGCCGGGCTATCGCCTGCTCGCCAATGTCGGCAAGAACGGCGATCAGGAAGTGGCCCATCTCCACGTCCATATTTTCGCCGGAAAACCGCTTGGCCCGATGCTGATGCGCAGCTAGTAACAGGCGCAACAAAGCCGAACAGGCAAAAATCGGGGAGTTGAGTGACATGGCAGGCGCAGCAATAGCAAAAGGCGAGGGCTGGTCCTCGCGAACCGCATTCATACTGGCCGCGATCGGTTCGGCCGTCGGACTGGGCAATCTGGTGCGATTTCCTGCCGAAGCCGGTGCCAATGGCGGCGGTGCCTTTGTCATATTCTATATTTTCTGCGTCCTGCTGATCGGCCTGCCGATCCTGCTTTCGGAAACGCTGATCGGCCGCCATGGCCACAGCTCGGCGATCGAGAGCATGAAGAAGGTGGCCATTGAATCACGCGCCTCCGGCTGGTGGTCGGTGGGAGCCGCTATCGGCATGGTCGGTGCGTTCCTGATCCTGACCTATTACAGCGTCCTCGCCGGTTGGATCGTTCATTTTATCGGCGTTTTTGCCGGCGACGTGGCTCATGCTGTCGCTTCCGGGACCCTGACCCAGGGCGCGCTCCAGGGCTCTTCGGTCGATCAGGTGCAGGGCATATTGCCCGCCCTGCAAGCGGACGAAGGCGAGATGCTCGCGATGCACGCCATCTTCATGGTGCTGACGGTAGCCGCCGTGGGCCGCGGGGTCAGCAGCGGGATCGAGAAGGTCGCGGTCTATTTGATGCCGATATTCTTCGTCCTGCTGATTGCCATCACCGTCTATGGCGCATTTACCGGTGCGTTCGGCGCGGCGCTTGATTTTCTGTTCGATTTCGAACCGGCGCGGCTGCTCAATCCTTCGGTGCAGCTGTCCGCGCTGGGCCAGGCCCTGTTCTCGCTGTCGCTCGGCTCGGCGCTGATGATCACTTATGGTGCCTATGCGGCGCGGGATATCAATCTCGCCAAAACATCCGTCCAGATCGCCGCAGCCGATACGTCGGTCGCCGTCATCGCCGGTCTGGCGATATTTCCGATCACTTTTGCGGCTCTCGCGCCGGCCAGCCTGGATGCGATTCTGTCCGGGCAGGAACAGGTGCAGGGCGGGCTGGGGCTGCTGTTCGTCAGCCTGCCGGTCGCCTTCCAGACGATGCCGGCGGGATCGCTGATCGGTCTGCTGTTCTTCATCATGGTATTTTTTGCCGCCCTGACCAGTTCGGTGGCCTTGCTGGAAGCCTCTGTCAGCTGGGCCATCGGTCGCTTCGACAAGCCGCGCTGGCTGGTCACCGCGGTTCTCGGCGGGCTGGCTTTCCTGATCGGTGGCTGGGCCAGCCTCTCTTTCAACAGTCAGGCCGATTTCCAGCCGTTCGATTTCATGATCTTCTCCGGGCAGCCGGTGTTCGGCATTATCGATGAACTGACCGCAAAAATCCTGCTGCCGACATCGGCGCTGCTGGTCTCGATATTTGTCGGCTGGATTGCGGACCGCCGGCTGATCGACAGCGAGAACGGGCTGGACGGCAATCTGCACCGCATCTGGCTGTTCCTGGTCCGCTGGCTGTGCCCGCTGGTCATATCGGCGATCCTGCTGACCGGTCTGTTCCCCGGCCTGTTGGGCCAGGGCTAGGCGATGGCGGGATCGAAGTCCCCGAAATGCCCGGTGTGCGGGCGGGTCGCCACGGCGGAATTCCGGCCTTTCTGCAGCGCGGGCTGCAAGGATCGTGACCTGCTGAAATGGCTGGGTGACGGCTATAAAATTCCCGGACCGGCGGTTTCGCCAGACGAACTCGCCGATCAATTTGCCGGAGATTCCGGTCGTGACGGAGAGGACTGAACCGGCGCAACAAAACCGCCATTTTTAGGCTGGACAAGCAGCAAGGCCCCCGCCTATAGCGTCGCTTCCTAAGGCCGCCAGCGCATCCCGCCGGCGCAGATGCCCGAGTAGCTCAGTTGGTAGAGCAAGCGACTGAAAATCGCTGTGTCGGTGGTTCGAATCCGCCCTCGGGCACCACAACGATCCCAAACGTTTCCAATACGATCCGATAAAAAGACTGACAGGCCACGCGATTAAAGCCGATGCAGTGAGTGCCTGTCGCGAAAAGAGTACAAGCCGTAAAACACGGCGCCATCCACGGAATCCCAGTGCGGCAACCGTGTCGAAAATGCCTGTAAATATGGATTTGCGTTTGGTAATTCGTTGGTACCGGATTCAAATTTCTCTCGAAAGTGCCGGGCCTTTCCGCCTTGCCGGCTTGCCATCCCGGAATTCGCGTCAAGATCGCAGGGGTTTCACTCTTCCACTCGCAAGCCGTCCTCACGCGTGTTCCACTTGTCGAATCTGAAGGTCGGCTGCGGTCGCGTTTCGCGGACTTCGAAAGCAATCGTTTCCGAGGCGGGAGTGCCCTGCGGCCGGATCACGGATACTCTGGCAGTGTGCGTGCCCGGCGTGAGGCTTCCGGGAACGCGAAAACGCCAAAGATGCGAGCTGTGATCTGCTGCCGAACCCTGCGGGCGGGGAGGCATCGGCGGCATCGGGGGCAGGCGACCCTGTATATAGCCCTGGTTTTGCGTTATTCCCGACGCGCTGCCGATTGCAGTGCGTGAAACCGTCAGCTGATGTTGCAAGGCGAAGGGGTCCGCATATTCGGGCCCGTTGCGGCTTGCTTCGCCTCTGGCCTCCTGCGTTCGCGTCATGGGCAGGGCGGGCCCGCCATCAATTGAGACTGTGACTTTGGTGTCGCTGTCGCCGAGCCAGACATTCGCCGTCAACCAGGAACCCGCCTCGATATCCGCGGGCGTCAGGAGCTTGACGTCTGGCAGGTCCTGAATGCTCAGTGGCGGCACTTCGCCGGCCCGGTGCGCCTCGGAATCGCGCCAATCGAGCAGAATCTTCGACCATTCGCGGAAAGCCGGCGTGTTGAAGGAAAGCCACATGGCCCTGCTCAGGGGCTGACCGGAAGCGAGATAGTCCAGGCTGTAGTCAAGGCCGCTCACCTTCATGTCGATATAGCCGCGAGGAGCACCGTCGCCCTGCAGGCTCATCGGCACGCCGGTTATGTCGAAATCGCCGCCCCACCAGTCGCCCGCGACGGCTCCGGCCACGACGTGGCGGAAGGGTATGCTGTCGACACCGACCGATTCGCGCCATCCGGCAAAGGAGTCCCCGGCCGCCAGGTTTTCCAGCGTGTGGCTGTGTCCCGACAGGTCGAGCGCTGTCCTGCCCTCCAGGATTTCGTACAGTCGCGCCGCGTTGTCGGTCTGATGTTGCCACTGCTCGCGGTTGTCAAAACCGACCAACGGAATGTGATGCCCGATTACAATGAGCCGGTCGCTCGGCGTGTGCCGGACGAGATTCGCAACGAACGTCATCTGATCTTCGGTAAAGCGCCCGTTATAGGTCTTGCGAGGATCCTCTCCGCAGAAATCCCGGCCGAACTTCTCGTAGTCGACCAGTCCGCAAGGATAGACGACGTTGTCGAGCCCGATAAACAGGACTTTCCCCACCTCGAAAGCATAGCTGGTGGGGCCGTATTCGCGCCGCCACGTGTCGGAACTGTCGCGATCCCGATCCGCGTCCGAATCATAGTCGTGATTGCCCTGAACCCACCATTGCGGGATCTCCGCCGCACCCAGAACGTCGGCGAGCCGCTGGATCAGATCGAGATCGTCCCCCACCAGATCGCCGAGCGCGAAGATGCAGGCTGGCTTCGTTTCCCGGTCACGCAGTTCCCGCAAGATCGTGTCGCGGGCATAGCCGACCTCGATATTGGACGTGACCTGCACGTCGCCCAGTATCGCGCAGCTGAAGTCCTCGCCCACCGGGCTCGGTGCCAGCGGAAAATTGATCGCTGCGGGGAGCGGGCCGGTCGGGACGAGGCCGCCGTAGCGCAAGGGCTTGGGTGATCCGGCCGGTTTGTGCTGATAGGCGAATTGCGGGATGAACCTCTTATCGGTCGGAACGCGCCAGCCTGCTGGCTGAATGACAAACACGCTCATATCCTGGAGCGCCGGCAGACTGTATTTGCCCTCCTGATTCGTCACTGCGATATCCCGACCGTTCGACACCTTGACGCCCTTGATCCCGGCTTCGCCATTATCCCGCCGGCCATTCCGGTTGGCATCATCGAATACCCACCCGGACGCGGTTTCGGCGCTGCCTGAAGCTCCGGTCACGACTTCAATGTCGGCGAAATAGGGGGCGGGCGAGACCTGCTCGGCATGCGCGTCCACCGTATCGAGAGGCCCAAATACCGCGCTCACAGCCAGCAGGACAGCTATTCGGCCAAGCCGAAGTTGGTTTTTCATGTCAAAACTCCAAAAATATCAACAGCAAAGCCACACTTTATGATGAATCGGGTTGCCGCCCTCTTTGCATTACGCGCGGTCGGACGGACGCTATGGAACCGCATTGTTTCAAGATAATGACGGTTTAACAGCGAACGCGACGGTTTCCTGGTGGGATTGCAAAGCGCTGGCGTGAAGTTTGTTACCAGTCAGAAAATAAAAGGAGTGTTGATATTATGATGTCTTGTCACAAAATATACACTTACAAACCTTAGTGGGCACTCCACGGATCGGACGAGAAGAACCGCCGCCTGCAAATGGCTGGCGCGCCCGGTCTCGGGACACATCCAGTTAGGGGATCATCAATGACTCATTTTTTCCGTGGGGCGCGCGCCACCGCCCTGTTGCGGGCAACTTTTCTGGTCGGCACTTCTCTTCCGGCGCTCGCCGGTCTGCATGGCGAAGCTCACGCCCAGGACTATACCAACGTCACCGCTTCGGGGCGGGTTACGGGGGAAGACGGTGCCCCCATCGCCGGAGCAATCGTTGCTCTGACTTCCAGCGATCGGGGGATTAACCGCACGGCGACGACGAACGACAGCGGGACTTACACCATCCCTCAACTTGCACCGGGCAATTACGACATCGTCGTGACAGCGGACGGCTATGCGACATATAAGGAGGCTGGCGTTGCGCTCACGCGCAACAATGGCGCTGCCAACAGCTTCAGTCTGGTCGCCTCTTCTGCCAGCGACAATGCGATCGTCGTGAACGGTGAACGCTTGGTTATCAACGATTTCGAAGATGCGACGATCGGTGCGACCATCAACGTCGCCGACATTGACCAGAGAGTCCCGATTGCCCGCTCGCTGCAGGATATTGTGATGATGGCGCCGGGTGCGGTGCGAGGGTCTTCCGGTGCCAATGCCGGCTTCGCCGACCAGGTGGCGATCAGCGGGGCGTCCTTCATCGAGAACGCTTTTTACGTGAACGGGCTCAACATCACCAACTTCCGCATGGGGCTTCAGCCAGTGGAAGTCCCCTACGACTTCTACAAGACGGTGGAAGTCAAGACCGGCGGCATGCCCGCCGAATTCGGCCGGGCCACCGGGGGCGTTGTGAACGCGGTGACCAAGTCCGGGAGTAACGACTTTCACGCTGGCGTGCTTGGTACGTGGGAACCCCAGGGCATGCGCGAATCCTCTCCCGCCACCTATTCCACCAATAACGAGAGCGCGACGCAGGACCGTCACGAGATCGTGATGCAGGGCAGCGGCCCGATCATTCGAGATCACCTGTTTGTGTATGGGCTCTACTCAATCCGCAAGTTCGAATCGCTGACCCCCGATCAGGACCAGGACAATGCGACGCGCGTTGTGAATGACAGCCCGTTCTGGGGTGTGAAGGTGGATGGATATATCACCGATGACCACCATCTCGAGTTCACCTATTTCGACACGACCAACGAAACGCGCACCCGCAGCATCGAATATGATCGCGCCACGGGCAAAGAAGGCGCCGAGACCGGTGGCACAAATGGTCGCGGCGGGGGCAAGAACTATGTCGCGCGGTACACCGGTACCGTGACGCCTTGGCTGACTGTGTCGGGCGCATATGGCGTGAACAAGCTGCGCGACGGCACGCTGCCGCTCGATATCGATAACGAGCGTGTGCTGGATTACAGGCAGAGCGATGCGGGTATCGATATCGGCCTGAACAAGGTCACCGATGCCTACGGCTATACTACTGACGAACGCGAATTCTTCCGCGGCGACGTCGATCTCACCTTCGATATGGCCGGCTTTCATCACCTGCGGCTCGGCTACGATCACGAAACCGACACGTCCGAGCAGGTCCATCAGACCATGGGCCAAGGCTTCTTCAAGATATTCACCGCCAATGCCGACACGGCCGAACGGCTGGGTATTGCAGAGGGCACCGATTATTACACAACGCGCGTCTACAGGAACAACGGTATCAGCACGGTCAAGAACGAAGCCTTCTATATCGAAGACGACTGGGCACTGATGGACGACCGTCTGCGGCTGCAGCTGGGCCTGCGCAACGACCGGTTCTCGAACCAGGGCGTCAACGGCGAGTCCTATTACGAATCTGGAAATCAATGGGCGCCGCGCGTTGGTGCGTCATATGACCTTCTCGGTGACGGGCGGACCAAGTTGTACGGTTTCTACGGCAAATACTATCTGCCGCTGGCAGCCGACATCAATCTCAACGTCATGGGCGGGCGCGAGACCTATACGCGTTACAATCTGCTCAACGGGCTCGATCCTGCGAAAGGTACGCCGCTGCCGGGCGATGCCATCCTTGGTGGAGATGGTCTGCGCGCATGCCCCGATACCGGTATCGCCAATTGCGAAGTCCAGGCGGACGGATCTCCGGCCGACCCCTCGGGCGCGATCGCGAATAATCTCAAGCCGCAATCGGCTGACGAGTTTATCGTGGGTGCCGAGCATCGCCTGTCGAACAGCATCAAGCTGGGTGCATATTTCACCCATCGCGAACTTGGCAATGTGATCGAGGATCTCACGGTCGATTTCGGCGCGCGTGCCTATTGCGTCGATCAGGGGTTTTCCGAGGCGGAATGCACGGCCGCTTATCCCGGCGGCAGCAATTGGGTCATCGCCAATCCCGGCGGAGACATAGAGGTGCAGATCAATCCGCTGCCCGACGGTTCAAAGCCGACCGTCACGCTTGCCGCCGACGATCTCGGCTATGATAAGCCGAAACGGCACTATAATGCCGTTACGCTTACTTTTGACCGCGAGTTCGACGGGAAATGGGGACTGTCGGCCAATTACACCTGGGCCATGAGCAAGGGCAATTATGAGGGAGGCGTCCGGTCGGAGAACGGCCAGCTTGCCGTCAACCGGGTTTCGGACTTCGACTCTCCGGGCTTCCAGAACGGGTCCTACGGCTATCTGCCGAACGACCGGCGACACACGCTCAAGCTCTTCGGCAGCTATCGGCCATTCGAATTTCTCGATCTTGGCGTGAACACGCTCGTTCAGTCTCCACGCAGCTACAGCTGTATCGGAACGGTGCCGCAGGAGGTCGATCCCTATGCCCACGGATATCATGGCTACAGCTATTACTGTAACGACAAGCTCGTGCCCCGCGGTACCGCATTCAAAGGCGACTGGATCTACAATGTGGATGTCAGCGCGGTTGCCCGCCTGCCGCTGGATGGACTGGACGCGTCCGTCCGGTTCGACATTTTCAATCTCTTCAACAGCAAGGGGGTAACTGCTTATAACGAGTTTGGCCAACTTTCGAACGATGCGCCAAATTCCAATTACGGCAAGCCCGAAGCCTATCAGACGCCTCGTTATGCCCGGGTGCAATTTCGGCTAGGATTCTAAGCTCTTCTGCTCCCGCCTGCCGGTCCATTCGGCAGGCGGGAATCATTCATGGTCTTTGGCCATTTTGCGGGCTATGCTTTGAAAGCTATCCGGATTACCGAACACGGCTCTGTGATACCGGGCCAGACCTTGACCCGAATGTGACGGAATAGAACAGCCTATGTTGAAAAGATCTGCACGACAGCGCGAGATAGTGGCAATGCTGCGCAGCGGCATCACCCTGTCGGTCGTCGGGCTTGCGGAAGAGCTCAATGTTTCCGATGAAACCGTGCGTCGCGAATTGCGGGTTCTCGAGAAACAGGGCGTCGTTCATCGCGAGCATGGCGGCGCACGTTTGGCGACGCCGACCCTGGAAGGACCGCTGCACCAGCGCATGGAGGCAAACGCCGAGGCGAAGCTTCGCATTGCAAGGGCCGCCGCGGACTTTGTGTCGGACGGAGACATCCTGTTCATCGATTCCGGCACAACGTCCTGCTACATTGCCCAGCAACTGGTTGACCGCAGATCGCTGACTATCATCACCAACTCTCTGCGCGTCGCTTCCGACCTCGGGGGCATCAACAACAACCGGCTTTTCCTGGCCTCAGGAGAGATGGATTACGGATACCGCGCCTTTTCGGACGCGACGGCGCAGGAATATATATCGGGCTTCACCCCACATCTGTCGATTCTCTCGGTTGGCGGGATCAGTCTCGATATGGGCCTCTCGGATTTTCACCCCGGCGAAGCTACCATGAGCCGCATTGCCTATGCCACCTCACAAAAGGTCTTGCTTGGCGCAGATTCATCGAAATTCGGCCGTCATGGGCTGATGCGGACGGCTCGATTGACCGATGTGGACATTCTGGTGACTGAAAAGAGACTTGATGCCGAGTTCGCCCAAGCTTTCTCTCACGCCGACGTCGTAATTGCATAAGCGTCGTGCCGGGCCAGAGCGGTAAAGAGCAGAGAGACGGCAATCAGCACTGCCCCAGCGGCGCTCACGGCTGAGTGAACGAGCCAGAACGCTTTGCTGCCCATGGTTTCATAATGGGTGCCGATCCAGCCAACCCATAGACTGGCGAAGAACCCGTGCAGATAAAACAGGCCGACCCACAGGCCGGTTTGTCCCTTCGGTGCAAGACTTGCCGCGATGCTCAATCCCGATGGCCATACGAGCACTACGGCCAGGTCGACCAGGACAAGATAGATCAGCAGCAACAGCAGGGGTACTTTTCCGCCAATTGCGTTTCCGCCAAAGGCGAGCACAAGGTAGCCCGCGGCACAGATCAGGCAGCCCAGGCCAATCTGTGTCAGGGGGCCAATTTCCGTTCCTCGCTTCGACAGGTGCCGGAAGACCGCCTGCGACGCGAAGAGGAGCAGGATCGTCACAAGTCCATCCAGTGCCAGTATCCAGCCGACCGGTATGTCCCAGGGGCCAATGGAAAGATCAACCCTTTGCTGGCTCCAGACCAGCACGATATTGGCTATCTGCCCATAGGCGGCAAAGCAGAGATAGGTGGCGATCATTCCCCCGCAGAGCCGCATTGTCGCATTCCGCTTCCCGGGGTCCTTTACGTCTTTCTCTCGACCCAGTGGTGCCCGAGGAGAATTCGCGGAGAAATCTACCGTGCAATATTTGTCGCTGACGATCCCGATATAGATGGCCAAGCCTATCGCTAGGCCGCCTGCGGCGAGGCCGAGGGCGACTTGCCAGCCGGCCAGGAGCGCAGCCGTTCCAATCGCCAGGGGGCCAAAGACGACACCCACATTCAGGAAGATGAGATAGTAGGAATATGCCCTTCGCCGCTGCGTTTCGTTTTCGAATAATACGCCCACCTGAACCGAAAGATTGCCTTTCAGCAGGCCGGTTCCTGCCGCAAACAGCACCAGGCCCGGAAGGAAGCCGATGATCGAAACCATCAGCAACAGACCCGCAATCATGCTCGCCCCTCCGGTCAGAACGGATCCCCGCCGACCAAGCATAAGGTCGCCGATCAACCCGCCGACCGGAATCGAAAGATAGACCAGGGCATTTGTGAAGCCGTAAATCTGCGACGCGAGCGCCAAGGGGCCCGTCGCGCCATCCGCGGCCCAGTCCAGAAAAGCGCGAAGGAGATCAAATCCGAATATGCTGCGGCTCTGCGGTATCAGCTCTTCGATCAGCAGAAGGGTCAAGATCGATTTGAGACCCGCAAGAGCAAAGCGCTCCCAGAACTCGGTTAACGACAGTCCGAGAAAAACAGCACGGCGCTGTAGCGACGATGTCGATTGCTCCTGCAACGGCTGCATGGGGCCTCCTTGGCAAAGGAGAGCGTATAAGCAGGATAGCGTAACATTATCATGACAGCCGCCATGCGCATTGGTCCAGGAGATAGGCGGCCACCGCGCCGTCTGATGGAAAGGACAGAATGGCCGCTTGGGAGCAGGGCCCGAGCCGGGGGGAACTGGGCCGATTGCGGACTGTCCGGTTCTGCAACACGGAACTCGTAAAACGGTCTGTCAGCGATAAGCACCAATTCAGCTGCCTTCACTTCTACTGTTCAACTTGGCGATAATTTCTGAGTGACCGCTCTGTAAAATCCACAAAATCGGTTCTCGTGAGAAACAATGAGAATTTTCTGATTTGGAATAATTCTCATTCTAGGCTACAAATTATTCAATTGAGTGCTGACCGCTCGCTTTGTCGCGGGAATCGGAACAGCGGAACCAGATGGGGATTGAGTCTATGAACAGCGACCACCGGCTGCTGAAATATGTAGCAGCATTTGTTTTAATTATACCCTTTTCGGTTTCCGTCACGGCAAAGCCACCGGAAAATTTCGACGAGCGGATCGAAGAGGTTCGGCAGAACGCCGGGGTGCCAGGCATGGCGGTCGCGATCGTCGAGCAGGGCGAGGCCACGCTGGTGAAGGGCTACGGCACGCGCAAGCTTGGTGGGAACCGGCCGGTCGACGAAGCGACAATTTTCCCGACCGGTTCAACCGGCAAGGCGGTGACGGTAGCAGGACTGGCCCTGCTGGTGGATCAGGGCATGATTGACTGGGATGACAAGGTGATCGACCATCTTCCTTGGTTCCGGATGTACGATCCCTATGTGACCCGCGAAATGACGATCCGCGACCTGCTGGTCCACCGCAGCGGTCTGGGACTGGGGGCTGGCGACCTGCTGTTCGTGCCCCGGACCAATTTGACCCGCAAGGAATCGGTGCGCCGTCTTTCCCATATCAAGCCAGCGACCAGCTTCCGCTATGGCTATGCCTATGACAATATCCTCTACATGGTCGCAGGCCAGTTGATCGAAGAGGTTACGGGGCAGACCTGGGAGGACTATATTGCGGAGCATATTTTCGCGAAAGCGGGAATGAGCGACAGCACTGCCGCCAGCGAACCGCGCTTTGCCGCCGAAAACCGGGCCTTTCCGCACGCGCGGATGAATGGCGGACTGCGTGGTGCCGGCGACCAGGAAATGCTCGACGAGCGTGATGAACTGGGCCGGACCGCTGCTCCCGCCGGTGGCCTGGCGCTCAGCGCCCGCGACATGGCGACTTGGCTGAAAATCCAGCTGGCCCATGGCAAGATGCCGAATGGTGAGCAGCTGTTCAGCGAACAGTCTTCGAAGGAAATGTGGACGCCGGTGGTACTTCAGCCGATCGGCGATCTGCCACCATCGCTGGCCGCAGCGCAGCCCAATTTCGATACCTATGCGCTGGGCTGGGATGTCAGTGACTATCGCGGGGTGAAGATCGTGTCGCATGGCGGCGCGGTGTTCGGGTTCCAGACCGTTGTTGCGATGATCCCGGGCAAGGATGTCGGCTTTGCGATCATGATCAATTCCGAGGATGGTCAGGTCCTGCGCGGCATGATGTCCGAACTGCTCGATCATTATCTCGATGCGCCAAAAGCGGATTGGCCGGAAAAATGGGCGGCTTTCCGCCAGCAGCGGATCGAAAAAGGGCTGGAGCTGCTGAAATCTGCCCAGGCGAAACCGGCAAAAGTCGGGCCTTCCCGGTCTCTTGACGCCTATGCGGGGGAATATGTCGATCCGTGGTACGGCAAAATCGTCGTCGGGCGCGACAAGCAGGGGCTGACGATCGATTTCACCTCGACTCCGCGGATGAACGGGCGGCTGGAACATTATCAATATGACAGTTTCGTCACTCGTCTGACCGACAAGGCGATTGAGCCGGCCGTCGTGACCTTCTCGCTTGATGCCGAGGGAGCAGTGGACCGCGTCACCATGAAGCCGCTCTCGCCGATCGCCGATTTCAGTTACGACTATCAGGATCTGCTGTTCCGCCCGGTTGCAGCGAAGAAATAGCAGCCCGACGGACCTTCCCCAAAAGAAAGAAAAATTTGATGACCGGACCAATTACCCTCGATGTTTCCACCGAGACCTTTCCCTATAGTGAGCCGTTTCGCATTTCCGGCCATCTGTTCACGGAAACGGAGGTGGTGCTGGTGACCCTGTCCGATGGCGAACATTCCGGTCGCGGCGAAGCGGCTGGCGCCTATTATCTGGGGGATGACAAGGCGAAGATGCTGGCCGACATCGAAACTGTGAGAGGCGAGATCGAGGCCGGTGCGACCCGGGAACAATTGCAGCAGCTTCTGCCGCATGGCGGTGCCCGCAATGCGCTCGACTGCGCCTGGTGGGAACTTGAGGCCAAGGCAAGCGGGACTCCGGTGTGGCAACTCGCCGGATTGCCCTCCGAACCAAAACCGCTGCTCACCACGATCACGCTGGGCGCGCAAGACCCCGAGATAATGGCGGAAAAAGCGGCGCGGCTGACGGATTTCAAGGCTTTGAAACTCAAGCTGACGGGCGATGCAGAAATGGATTATGCGCGGGTCAATGCTGTCCGCGCCGCTCGCCCTGAATGCTGGATCGGGGTCGACGCCAACCAGGGCTATAAGATTGACGGCCTCGCTGTGCTGGTTGACGTGCTTCTGGAAAATGGCGTGCAGCTGCTGGAACAGCCCTTGGCGAGAGGGCGTGAAAGCGATCTCGACGGGTTCGAGCGGCGGATGCCGTTTGCGGCGGACGAGAGCGCCCTTTGCCTGGCGGACGTGGACGCGATGGTCGGCCGTTTTGATGTGCTGAATATCAAGCTCGACAAATGTGGCGGCCTGACCGAGGGGCTGGCGATCGCCCGGCGTGCCAAGGAACTGGGAATGGGCGTGATGGTCGGCAACATGATGGGCAGCAGCCTGTCGATGGCACCGTCATTCATCGTCGGCCAGCTTTGTGATGTGGTCGATCTCGACGGACCGACATTTCTCGACCAAGACCGGTCACCGGCGGTGGAATATTCCGATGGCAATATATGGTGCCCTGCCGAACTGTGGGGAATGCGCGCTGCATAGACGTGCATCGCATATCCGGGGATACTCCGTCCAGAAACCGAGAAATTCATTGACAATTCTCTGTATAGACAATTAATGTCCTGATTAGGATAGTGGCTAGCGAGAGGATTGCAAATGGACAAGCAGGCAAGATTAACCCGACGATCATTTGTAGCGGGAGCCGGGGGAGCTGCCTTGGCATTTCCGATGGTCAATTTCGGCTATTATACGCTGAGCGCGGCAAGCTCCCGAAAATATTCCAGGCGCGCGATGGATATCGTGGGAGAGGCGCTGGTCATCGACATGCTGGCTCCCTTGCATATGGACTTCTCCCCCGATGCCAATACCAGGCCGCCGAGCGAGCAGGCGATTGCAGACTATAAGGCGAGCGGCATAACCGGCTTCCACAACTCCTTCGGCCTGGGTGGCCCCGACGCCTATACCGATACGCTGCGTTATTTCGCCAACTGGCAGGGCTATGCCGGCCGCAGTCCCGACGTCTTTGCGTTGATCGGAACCATGGCCGAACTGGAGCACGCCAAGGCAACCGGCCGGATCGGCGTGATCATGGGCGTTCAGAATGCCGATCATTTCCGGTCAGTAGAGGATGTCAAAACCTTCTATGATCTTGGTCAGCGCTGTTCGCAGCTTACGTACAACAGCCAGAATCTGCTGGGATCGGGCAGTACGGAGCGGGTTGACGGCGGCGTCAGCGACTATGGCGTTGAAATCATGAAGGCGATGAGCGAGGTCGGCATGCTGATCGACGTGTCGCACAGTGGCGACCAGACGACGCTGGATGCGGTCAAGCTGTCACCCGTACCGATCGCCTTTACGCACAGCAACTGCCGCGCCATTTCCGGCCATGTCCGCAGCAAGACCGACGAAGCGATCAAGGCGCTTGGCGACAAGGGCGGCGTGATGGGAATTGCCGGGGTCCGCCAGTTCGTGAGCAAGACCGATCCGACCAATATTACCCATATTGCCGACCATATCGATCACGTCGTAAAACTGACGGCAATCGAGCATGTCGGCATTGGCTCTGATTCGGACCTCAACGGCTATGATGACATGAAGCCGGAGCAGAACAAGATGCTGCGTTCCGCCTATAAAGGCAGCTATGCCTTTCGCGACAAGATTGACGTCGATGGTTTTGACCATCCGCTCAAGATGTTCGATCTCACTGAAGAACTGCTGCGACGCAATTATTCCGCTCAAAATATCAAGGCTGTGCTCGGAGGAAATTTCCAGCGCCTGCTACGCAATACATGGAAATAACCAGCGCCGGTCACGGCCCTTCTAGGAAATTATCATTATGAATGCCCCTTCATCGTTCAAGGACAATCCTCTGCCTGTGCTTCCGCAGCCCTATCTCGTGTTTCTCGGCGACACTACGGAACCTGGCTATGCAAAGACCGCCTTCGGTCTGCGCGACTGGGCTTCCGACCTGTGCGTTGGCGAATTTTCCTGCTCGCCGGATGCGGTAAGCATCGGCCTTCCGGCGATGACACCTGCGGAAGCGAAGGCGGCCGGCGCGCGCTCGCTGGTCATCGGGGTTGCCAATCCCGGCGGGGTTTTGCCGGAAAGCTGGACAGAGGCTCTGGTAGAGGCGCTGGATGCAGGTTTGAGTGTCGTCAGCGGTCTGCACGCGCGTCTGTCAGATGTGCCGGCGCTGCGCGAAGCGGCAGAGCGGTCCGGACAGCAACTGGTTGATATAAGGGTGCCTCCCAGCGCCATTCCTGTTGGCACCGGACGCAAACGCAGCGGGAAGCGACTGCTTGCCGTCGGCACCGACTGTGCGCTCGGCAAAAAATATGCCACGCTTGCGCTTGCCCGGGCGTTCAAGGAGCGGGGCGTGAATTGCGACTTCCGTGCTACGGGTCAGACCGGCATCATGATTTCAGGGGGGGGCATACCGATGGATGCGGTCATTTCGGATTTTGAAGCGGGGGCAGCCGAAATGCTCAGTCCCGATGCGCCGGGCGATCACTGGGATGTGATCGAGGGGCAGGGCTCTCTCTATCATCCCGCCTATGCTGCGGTGTCGCTCGGCCTTCTGCACGGCAGCCAGCCTGATGTCTTTGTCGTCTGTCACCAGCCTGGCCGCAAGACCATTCTCGGTTTGCCCGATTTTCCGCTGCCTGCCGTCGAGGATGTCATCGACCTGACCATCAGGCTGGGCAAGCGTACCAATCCCGCGATTCGCTGTGGCGGTGTCGCTTTCAACACGTCGGGGCTTGCCGCCGCCGAGGCTGAAAAGCTGATGGCGGAGGAAGGCGCGCGTCTGGGACTGCCCGTTGCCGACCCGATCCGCAAGGGTCCAGCGTTCGAGGCCTTGGTGACTTCCTGTCTGGGCGAAGAATGATGACCGCCGGGGCAGTCAGCGAAAAGGCAAGCTTTTTCCAGCGCTTTCTGCTCCCCGGTTTCGCGTTCAAGGGCTTTGTGATCGGCGGCGGCTATGCCACCGGTCGCGAGCTGGCAGAATTTTTCCTTGTCAGCGGCCCCTGGGGCGGCATCGCCGGAATGGTCCTGGCGATGCTCCTCTGGAGCCTGATCTGCGCCGCGACCTTTGCCTTTGCCGAGGCCTTCAGGGCCTTTGACTATCGCAGCTTTTTTGCCGCACTGCTGGGCCCCGGCTGGATCATCTTCGAAATCGCCTATGTGCTGTTCATCATCCTTGTCGTTGCGGTTTTTGGCGCAGCTGCCGGAGAAATCGGTGCGGCTATTTTCGGCATTCCGGTCATGGCAGGCTCCATCGTGCTGGCATTGGCCATCGTCGCGGCCACCGCTTTGGGCAATGAATCAGTCGAACGGCTTTTCAAGTTCGCCACGCCGTTCATCTACCTTGTTTATATCGTCTTCATGCTTCTTGCCTTCACCAGTTTCGGTGAACGGATCGCCGATCATTTTGCGGTCGCGGCCTCTCCGGAAAGCTGGGCGCTGGGCGGAGTGACCTATGCCAGCTATAATGTCGTCGGCGCGGTGGTCATTCTGCCGCTGCTTCGCCATCTTACCAGCCGCCGCGATGCGGTGATTGCTGGTCTGGCCGCGGGTCCGCTGGCGATGTGGCCAGCGATCATGTTCTTCGTCTGCATGGTTGCCTTTTATCCGGGCATTGAGGCGGAAACACTGCCGTCCAATTTCATGCTGGAAAAACTCAACAATCCGCTGTTCCAGATTGGTTTTCAGCTCATGATCTTCACTGCGCTTCTCGAAAGCGGCGTGGGGGCAATCCACTCGATCAACGAGCGGGTCGATCATGTGCTGAGGACACGGCGCAATATCGGCCTTGGCACCGTCGCCCGTATCGCTATTGCCGTCACAATCCTGATCGGCTGCATCTTCGTTGCCGACCGATTTGGCCTGATCGCCCTGATCGCGAGTGGCTATACCGCGCTCGCTTACATATTCATCGGCGTCTATATTCTGCCACTGATGACTCTGGGCGTCGTCAAGCTATACAGAAATGCTGGCCAACCCGGATTGCCGAATGACCCGGACATACAAGTAAAGGACGTACTATGAGAAAATCCCTTCTGATCTGCCTTTTGCTCTCCGGTTGCGCCTCTCCGCAGACGTTGCCGGCGGCACCCGAAGCGTTGCACAGCAGCTTTCTTGTGCTGGATACCCACCTCGATGTGCCAGTACATTTTTCCCGTCAGGGCTGGAGCTTTGCCGACGCCCATACGCTGGAAAATGATATTGTTCAGGTGGACATTCCGCGTATGGCCGCGGGCAATCTTGATGGCGGCTTTTTCTCCATTTACACCGCACAGGGGCCTTTGACCGACAAGGGCTATGCCGAAGCGCGTGACTTTGCCCTTGGCCGTTCGGACGAGATCGATGCGATGTTGTCGCAAAATGCGGACAAGATTCTGCCTGCCCGCACGGCCGCCGACGCGCGCCGGATTGATGCGGCCGGCAAGCTGATTGCCTTCAAGAGTATGGAAAACAGCTATCCGCTGGGCAAAGACCTCGGCTTGTTGCAGGAGTTCTACAAGCGGGGTGTGCGGATGGCCGGACCGGTGCATTCGTCAAACAACCAGTTCGCCGACTCTTCCGGCGATACGCCGAAATGGAACGGCCTTAGCCCGCTGGGCCGTGAATGGGTGAAGGAGATGAACCGGCTGGGTATGGTGATCGACGGCAGTCACGCCTCCGACACTGCCTTTGACCAGCTGGTGGCCCTGTCGAAGACGCCGCTGATCCTGAGTCACACGAGCCCGAAAGCGGTATCTGACCTTTCCCGCAATCTGGACGATGCCCGCATTCGCAAGCTGGCCGAATCGGGAGGCGCGATCTGTGTGTCGACGATTTTCCTGGCACCGATGAACCTTCCTCCCGAAAAAGCGGAACTGTTTGGCAAGCTCGATTATATCGGCGAGATGACGCCGAGCGAGCAGGCCGAATTTATCAAGGCCTGGAATGCGTTGGAGAAATCCGAACCACTCTGGGCGGTCGATTTCGAGAAATATATGGCGGCGGTCCTGCATGTCATCAAGGTTGCTGGCGTCGATCACACCTGCTTCGGCGGTGACTGGGACGGTGGCGGCGGTTTCAAGGGCTTTGCCGATATCAACGCATTGCCCAAGGTCACCGCTCGGCTCAAGCAGGCGGGCTATTCCGACACGGACATAGAGAAAATGTGGAGCGGCAATATCTTGCGGATAGTGGATGCGGCGGACGCTGCGCGGGAGAAATAGCCCCAACAATGCCCCGGGGCGGGAGAAGTGAGTTGAAGATTCAAAAATATCGTCCAGCATGGTCTGTCAGGTTCGCAGCTGCCCTTACAGCAACGCTTGCTTTTTCCCTTGGCTCGATCGCGCCGTCGCTCGCCGCAGAAACGGCCACGCCCGTTGCCGAAAAGGCGGAGTCCACTGGCTATGTCAGCGAGGACGCGATGATGCCGATGCGCGACGGCGTGAGGCTGCACGCGCAAATATGGCGACCCGCCGATCAAGAGACGGCGCTGCCCATCATCATGATGCGCTCTCCCTACGGGTTCACCAGGGAAAGGATTGTAGACTCCCTGAAAAAAGGTGGATCCTACGGCTATCTGGCAGAGGATGGATTTATTTTCGTCTTCCAGGATATTCGCGGCCGCTTCAGCTCGGAAGGGAATTATGTCACCCTGCGTCCGAGGAAAACCACCGCAGACGGCATAGACGAGTCCACCGATACCTATGACTCGATCGACTGGCTGGTAAAGAATCTGCCCGGAAATAACGGCAGAGTCGCGGTCACCGGCGTTTCCTACGGGGGCTGGACCGCAGCAATGGCGACCATTGATCCGCACCCCGCCCTGAAAGCCGTCTCGTCGCAAGCCTCTCCCGAGGATATGTTTATCGGCGACGATTTTGCCCATAATGGCGCGTTCCGGCTGGATTATGCCTGGTCATGGGTGAGCGCGCTTGAAGCCGACGGCAAGACAATGAAGCCGTTCCAGTTCGGAAGCGATGACGGCTATGCCTGGTACCTCGGGCAGACCGATCTCGCCACTTTGGACGAGCAGCATCTCGGGCGCAAAGCGCCGAGCTGGCAGAATTTTGTCGAGCACGGAAATTATGACGATTATTGGAAGCGTTCGCGTCCGTCGCAGATGATGCCGGCGAAGGTTGCGGTACCCAATCTGATCGTCGCCGGCTGGTATGATCAGGAAGATTTCTATGGCCCGCTCGAGATCTACAAGAATCAGGAGAAGGGTGACGAAAACGGGTTGAACTATATCGTCATCGGCCCGTGGAATCATGGCGGCTGGCGAGGCGAGGGCGCCAGCTACGGCCCCTTCGAGATGGGCGGGGAGACCGGAACCTATTTCCGCTCCCAGGTCGAATTGCCGTGGTTCCAATATTGGCTGAAGGGCGAAGGAACGCTCGACCAGCCGGAAGCGCTGGTGTTCGAGACCGGCAGCAACCGGTGGCAGAGGCTGGATTCATGGCCGCTCAAGGGCAAGGCCGAAGCGCGCAATCTTTATCTGCGTGCGGGCGGCAAACTGTCGTTTGAGCCGCCAGAGGCGGGTGAGGCTCCAGCGGCGAGCTTCGTCTCCGATCCGGCCAACCCGGTGCCTTACCGCCAGCGCAGCGATATCCAGCCGTTCCTGACCAAAGGATCGACCTGGTCCACCTGGCTGGCGGATGACCAGGCACCCTTTGCCAGCCGCAATGATGTGCTGTTCTGGCAGAGTGATCCGTTGCCCGCGGATATCACGATTTCCGGCGAGGTTGCGGCGCGGCTTTTCGCGAGCACGACCGGCAGCGATGCCGACTGGGTGGTGAAGCTGCTGGACGTCTATCCTGATGATGACGAGACGCCGGCAGAGCTGCGCGGGCGGCAGAGAATGATTGCCAATGATGTCTTCCGGGGCCGCTTTCGCAAAAGCTATGAAAATCCCGAACCGCTGGTGCCCGGGGCGGTGCTCGACTATGATATCGACCTGCATTATGCTTCGCACGTGTTCAAGAAGGGTCACAGAATAGCAGTGCAGGTGCAAAGCAGCTGGTTTCCGCTTATCAGTCGCAATCCGCAAAGCTGGGTGCCCAATATCCTTAAGGCAAAGCCGGAGGATTTTCAGGTACAGACCCACAGCATCTATCACACGCCGGAAAATGCGTCGGCGATCTCGGTCACTGTTTTGAATGCGGAATAGCCGGCCATAACGAAGAGGACAGGCAGCGAATGAAAAAGACTTTTCTACTGGCGGCAACCCTTTGCAGTGCCGCGCTGCCGATCGCTTTCCCTGCCGCTGCGGTGGCGCAGGACTATTCCAAATATAGCGAGGAGGCGCTGAAAGCCGAACTGGCCGACCATGCGGACGCGAAACTGGCGGTCCTCGTGCCAATGCGGGACGGAGTCGGTCTGTCGACCAACATCTATACGCCAAAACAGGGCAAGGGACCGTTTCCGGTAATCCTGTGGAAAACGCCGTACAGCGAGCATGACATCAAGGGTGGAACGCTGCGCTACGCTGTTGAAGCCGTGAAGCGAGGCTTTGTCTTTGTCGTGCAGAACGAGCGGGGCCGCTATTTTTCCGAAGGCGAATATGAGATACTCGGCAAGCTGCAAACCGATGGTTATGACACGCTGAGCTGGCTGGCGGCGCAGGATTTCTCGAACGGGAATATCGGAACTCTCGGCTGCTCCTCCTCGGCAGAATGGCAGCTGGCGCTTGCTGGCATGGATCATCCGGCGCACAAGGCGATGGTGCCGATGTCGGCGGGAGCGGGAATCGGCAAGGTCGGCCGCTTCCAGGAGCAGGGCAACTGGTACACCGGAGGCGTCCCGCGCAGCCTGTTCATCCCATGGCTGTATAATGTCGACAATCCCCTTCGCGCCCAGATCCCCTCGGGTCTCGACCAGCAGACCCGTGCACGCATTGCCGACTACAACAGCCTGGCCGCCTCCAAGCCGGAGGTCGAGTGGACGAAACAGATACAGCATCTGCCGGCTGACGAGATATTGAAGGACCTCGATGAGCCGGCGGGAACATTCGAGACGCTTATCGCGCGCGCACCGGGCGATCCGGCCTGGCGGGAGGGCGGATTATACCATGAGGACATGGGCTGGGGCGTGCCCAGCCTGTGGTTCAATTCATGGTACGACGTGTCGATCGGCCCCAATATGGAATTGTTCAACCACGCCCGGACCGCTGGCAAGGACAAGGAGACGCGCGACAATCAATATGTCGTCGTCGCTCCGACCGTGCATTGCGCCTATGGCAAGCTCGGCCCCGACACGGTGGTTGGCGACCGTGAAATGGGTGACACCAGCTTCGATGTCGATGGCGCGATCTTCGGCTGGTTCGATCGCTGGCTCAAGGGCGACCGGAAAGCCTTTCCCGCGACAACACCGCACGTCCGATATTTCAACATGGGCGAAAATGAATGGAAGTCCGCGCAGCAGTGGCCCCCCGCCGAAAGCCGGTCGGTCCGCTTTTATCTGCACAGCGAGGGCAGGGCGAACAGTCTTTACGGCGATGGCAGGCTGAGCATGGCGATGCCGGACCCCGATGAGCAGCCGGATTACTATCGCTACGACCCGCTGAACCCGGTTCAGACCATCGGTGGCGGCGATTGCTGCAATGGCGGCATCGTCATTCCTGGTGCCGCCGACCAGCGCGCGATCGAGGCGAGAAACGATGTCCTGGTCTATACCAGCGACCCCCTTGAAACCCCGCTCGATGTCACCGGTTTTGTCGATGCGGTGCTAAGCGTGTCGTCGAGCGCCAGGGATACCGATTTTGCAGTCAAGCTGGTCGATGTGGCTCCGGATGGCACGGCCTGGATCATCGGCGACACCATCCAGCGTGCGCGCTATCGCGACGGCTATGATGAACAGAAGATGATGGTCTCCGGGCAGGTCTACACGATCCGGCCGACCCCGATGACGACCAGTATCCGGTTCAGCAAGGGGCATCGAATCCGCGTGGAAGTCACGTCGTCCAACTTCCCGAAATTTATCCGCAACCTCAACAGCGGCGGGGACAATGCGAAGGAAAGCGAAGCGGTCGTGGCCGACAATAATATCCATCACGATATGGCGAACCCGTCCTATATTGATCTGCCAGTCATCCGTTAAGCCGACGGGCAGGAACAGGCCGGAGCGGCAGCGCGGCCGGAGCCGGGCGCCAGCACCAACTATCCCAAAAGCCAAAAAAAAAGGCGGCCAGTTTTCACTGGCCGCCTTGTCTCATTTATAAGGGGTAAATCAGAATTTCGCCTTGGCACCGACGGAAAAATAGGTGCCAATCACATCATAATGTGGATTGCCTTGGGGCGACAATGGCGGTTGGTTGTCGAACAGATTGTTGACGTTGCCGGAGAGCGTGAACCGGTCATTGACTTTGAACCGGACGCCGAGGTCGACGTAGGTCTCGGAAGCGGTCTTGTTGTTGATCACGGTGGTGAGCGAATGGTCATAAAGGCCGCCGTCAACATAGCGGACGCGGACATCGGCACCGAATTCGTCATTATCATAACCCGCACTCAAGGTGCCGCGCCATTTCGGCACACCATTTGGAGTGCCGGATCCAACATCCCCTGCGGTGTCTGTGCCGCCGATAACAAATTTGTCCACATAGGAAGCGATAGCCCTGATTTTCAAGGACCCGTCAAATATGGGCCGAATATAGGCTGCCTCAAAATCCAGTCCGCTGGTTTCAAAACGGGCGATATTTTGGTAGTTCGCCAACACTTGTACGACCGTGCCAGTGTCGTCGCGAGTGATGCGCGAACATGCCTCGGCGTTCCCCCCTCCGCATGCTGCAGTAAGCGCGGAGCCGCTTACAGTCGTGATAGCGCCCGTGATGCTGATATCATAATAATCAACCGACAGGCGGAAGCCGGGCAGGAAGGATGGAGAGATGGATCCACCAAAAGTCAGCGTGCTGCTGATTTCGGGGTTCAGGTCAGGATTGCCACCGGTGTACGTGGTGACGAGAGTCGGATTTGGATTATAAGCCGGATTGGCTGCCGCGCGGCCATCGGTATCCAGATCGACCAGCGGCCTGACGTTGATCGAACGAAGCGAGAAAAGCTCGTCGATTGACGGGGATCGAATGTCGCGCGACCGGGTGACACGGAGCAGCACATCGTTGAACAGGCGTGCCGTACCGCCGGCCTTCCAGGACCAGATGCCGCCGCTAGTGCTATAATCAGAATAGCGTGCGGCCCCGTTGAAATCGAGGGCGAACTTGTCTTCGATATCGAGCAGCGGCACGACAACTTCGGCAAAGCCTTCTTTTACGTTGAACCCGCCAGTCAGGTCTGAGTCATATACAGGAATACCAAAGCCGCCCGCCACCGTCTCCGGTGTACGCGTGCCTGTGAGTTCTTCCCAGCGCGCTTCTACGCCTACAGCAACAGTGACCGGACCAGCCCATAGCGCGAAAAGATCGCCCTGAACCTCGGCACCCAGCGAGTCGAGCTTGCTGGTGGTGAAGGAACGCTGCGTGCCGGTCACATAATCGAGCGATTCCGCTGAGGCATTATAACGACCGAATGGATTGAGCGGCACACAGGCAGGGTCATCATTGGCGGTAGATGCATCGGCATTGATGGCGCAGACGATCTGTCCTCCGCTAAGCACGGCGTCGACCGCATTGTTGAAATTGGCAGCGAGCCGCGCATTGGACAATGACTCGTCGCTATCGATCTCGCCATGGCTGTAATGGGCGCTATATTGGAACCCGTTGCCGAAGGTGCCGTCGATGCCGATCGCGCCTTCCTTGTTTTCGCGGATGCCGTCGAATCTCAGCATCAACAGGTCATCGAACAGTCGATAATAGCTGAAGCTGGTTTCGCCTGCTGCGGCCAGTTGGCTCTGTATTCCGCCGGACAGGAAGGGATTGTCTGACTGGATGGTTAGCGGCGGTATCAGGAAATCCGGGAGAAAGTCATAGTCGGATTCCGAACGACCGTAGGTGCCATCGATCCAGATCTTTGCATTTCCAATCTCATAGCTTGCCCGGGCATAGACGCTCAGGCGCTCAACCGGCGTTGATACGATGATATGATCGTACAGACCGACCGCATCGCTTCCACCCACGCCTTGGGCATTGGGGCCGTCAAACGGACGGAGGGAGCCATCGAGATTGAATGTCTGTCCGGCAAAAATCCCGGAAGTGATGAGACCGCCTCCGCCACTGATGCCGAAGGGCAGGGTGTTTACATCCCGGACCAGTTGCTGTCCTCCGGCGACAGGAATAAAGTTCGCGCTGCCAAGATTTTTGCGCGAGTTGCGGTCGAGAACCCCTTTGTCTTTCACATATTCCGCGCCGATCATGACATGGCCAGCACCGTCGGCAAAGGACGTACCATAGCTTCCTTCAAAGCCATAGCGCGCGCCGTCCCCCCGCGAGGAAATGCCATAGTCCGCACCAAGCGAAAGTCCCTCGAGTTCGTCATTAAGAATGATGTTCACCACCCCGGCGACGGCACCGGATCCCCATGCTGCCGAAGCGCCGCCGGTCACCACCTCGACGCGGGAAATCAGGCTGGCGGGAACGAAGTTGAGATTGTTGTCGCCAGCAAACCTCCGTCCGTTGACAAGGGTCAGCGTCCGGACGGTACCCAGACCGCGCAGGTCAACCGGGGCCGTACCGCTGCTCGTGTTGCCGACCGAAACTGTCGGGGTGACGGTGGGACGGAATTGCGGTTGATCATTCAGAACCTGTTGGATGCTTGACCGGTCACCCTGAAGGAGTTCATCACTCCCGATCACGGTGGTGGGAGTCGGCTGATCAAATCCTGCCTTGTTGATTCGCGAACCAGTAACTATGATCGTTTCCGAGACATTATCCTTGTCGTCGTTGGTGTCGGCTTGTGTCTGAGCCTGTACCCCGGTCGCGCTCAACAGCGCTATGGCAACGGCGCTAACATAGCCGCATTTCAAGAGCGCATTTTGCCTTTTCGTCACTTTGCTCGTCATATCTTACTCCCTCGATTGAAGAATTGTTGGTCGAATCTAGTGTAAATTTTCATTACAGGACAACATTCTCATTTTGTACTGATTTGCACAGCTTTCATAAAATCGCAACATAAATTACGAAAACTGCTGTCATGTGCGCTGCGATGGACCGTGTTCGCTGATTTTTCCGCTCTCGCGGTGACGGCAATTGACTGGGAAAGGGTGTCCAGGATGCCGTTCATGCTTTGCCAATAGCTGCTGGTTGGCAGGATATTTTGGCCAGAATTATATCATCGGACGCCAATCTCCGGAATGGCACTGCGCCGCTCATTTCTTCTGCTTGCCAACCTCATCGCCGTCGGCGTTCAGGGGAACGTCGAGAGTCGTTTTGGCAGTCATTCTTCTGCTCTGGCCGAGCCTGAATCATGGTGTTTGCCAAAAATTCGAATTCTATCCAATCAGGATTATTTTGGCGTAAATTGCCAAAGAAAACTGCTAATGCTATTTTTTTAGCGATAAAACTCTCTATTTTTCCAGCTTTTTGACAGAAATAGCTTAATGTGCCAAATAATCCTGATTGGAGAACCTGCGTAAAGGATATTGTCTATGTCACCGAAATTCAGCTCGGCCCTGTCATCGCTCCGAAATCATGTCTTTTTGGCAGTCGTGCCGGCGCTGTTGCTGCCGCTTCCGGTTGGCGCGAAGGTGCCGATGGAAGAGGCGCCAGCGATTGTGGCGGTCGACAAGATTGAGCGGCAAAGACTCGAAGCGCTTTCCTCTTTCATTGATCGGATGGTGGCCGACCAGCTCAAAAACAGTGAAGTGGCGGGGGCGGTCGTCACGGTCGTCTATGACGGACAGACAGTATCCAACAAGGGATATGGTTTCAAGAATATCGAGGCCAAAACTCCCGTCGACCCGAATGCCACGCTGTTCCACCCGGGTTCTGTTTCCAAGCTGTTCACCTGGGTCGCGCTGATGCAGCAGATCGAAGCCGGCACAGTCGATCTTGATGCCGACGTGAACAGCTATATCGACTTCGAAATTCCCCGCAACGGTTTCGCTTCCATCAAGGTCCGCGACCTGTTCTCCCACCGCCCCGGAATGAGCGATATCAGCGACTTCATTGTCTATGATGCCGAGCAGTTGATGCCCTACAGCGAGTGGATGAAGGCAAGGGTGCCCCGCCGCGTCTGGGCCCCCGGCGTTGAAACGGCCTACTCCAATTTCGGGGCGATGCTGGCGGGCTATATCGTCGAGCGCGTTTCGGGCGAGCCCTTTGATGAATATACCGCCAATCACATATTCAAGCCGCTGGGCATGACAGCGACTACCTTCTCGGAGCCGCTGACGGGGGCGATGGAAGAGAATATGGCGACCGGCTACAAGGTTGAGGATGGCCAGTTTGTAGCCAAGGGACCGGAATATCTCGGCCTGGTGATGCCTGCCGGTTCATCGGTCTCCACTGGCAGGGACATGGCGCGGTTCATGCTGGCCATGCTGAATGGCGGCACGCTGGACGGAACGCGGATATTGAAGCCGGAATCGGTGCGGCTGCTGGTCAGCGATTCAGCGGCGAATGCGCCGCGCCTCGAAGGAATGGCGCACGGTTTTCTCGTCGAACGGGAAGCCAGTCCCAGGCTTGTCGGCCATGCCGGCAATACAGTGGATTTTCACTCCGATCTCGTAATCGCTCCCGAACTGGGATTCGGATATTATATTTCGATGTCGGGCGGCGAGGGCAGTTCTGACGCCCGGACCGTGCTTACCAAGGCGATTGCCGGATATATGTTTCCGCAGAAGCCGACGGCACGCTGGAGCGGCGCGACCGAAACCGCACCAATGGGCCGGTACCGTTCCAACCGGCGCGACTATGGCAAGGTGCCGAACACCGACTATGACATCATGGTGACCGCAAAGGGGCCGGACAGTCTGGAGATCCTGGTCGAGGGTGAAAAGGCGATCTGGGAGCGGATCGGGCCACATCTCTACGAAAAGGTCACAGGCGTGCCGGACGGTGGCCCTTATGAACGGGCGGAATTTTACCAGACGGATCGCGGCGCCCGTCTGTCCTTCTCGTTTGAACCCTATACGGCCTATCATTTTATCGGGCCGGAGTGAGTGATGATGCGGCCGTCAGGCGCGAGATCGGAGGCTTGTGCCACCCTGGGCCGGGCCGGTTCACATTGCCCGCCTCGGGTGACCGCCTTCTCGCCAGGGCCACCGGAAAGGATTTTGTGATGGTAAGAACAGCAGGGTTCCCCGCTTCACTGACAGGGACGGCTGAGGCGGAAATGAAACCATGCGTCCGGAATTTCTCAAAATCTCCTTTCAATGCTAAGCGGAGGTTTGAGTTGACTAAGCAGATTCAATATTGTCAGAGACATAAAGAATAAATTGAAGGTAATCATGCTCGCTTCTGACGTAACCTTGGGCTCCATTCTTCGCAATCTGCGCCAGACCAATGGCTGGACGCTGAAGCAGATGAGCGCGAAATGCGGTATTCCGCTATCCACCTTGTCCAAGGTGGAGCATGATCGTCTGACATTGACTTACGACAAGTTGCTGCAGGTCAGTCAGCGCCTGGGCATCCGGATGTCCGAACTTTTTGCCGAGAACAGCGAGCCGGAACGGCCATCGATCATGGCGCGGCGCAGCATTGGCGACATTAAAAATTCCGTCCGGGTCGAAACTGCAAATTACGATTATTATTATCTGTGCACGGAACTTCGGCAAAAGCGCATGATTCCGGTCATCACCAAAATCCGGGCCAAGACTCCCGAGGAATTCGGTTCTCTTGTCCGTCATGAGGGTGAGGAATATATCTATGTGCTGAAGGGCCGGATCACGGTCTACACCGAATTTTATGACCCGGTTACGCTGGAAGAGGGACAGTCGATCTATATCGACGCCAAGATGGGGCATGCCTATCTTGCGGCCGACAGCTGCGACGAGGCGGATGTGCTGGGTGTCATGTCGAGCCCCGACGAGGAATTGATGCAGTCGCTGCTGTCGATTCATGAAGAGCAGAAAAAGCTCGAAGAACTCTAGATCCGCCGTCGCGCTAGGCCGTCACCACCAGCCCCATTGGCGGTCCCCGGACCGTTTGCAGATTTCCATCCTGTCGATGACTGAGGCCTGCCGGTATCGGGCGCAGACGGTTGAATCCGGGACCGGCAGACCTTCAGCAAATGTCAGTCACCGAACCTCGGTATAGACATATTCGTCCTGGGCATCACGCACGGTCAGCGTGCGGGCGCCATCAGTTTCGCCAACCAGCGCGCTCAGGCCAATCGCCCCTGGCGCTGCCGAAACGAGCGAAACGCTGCCGTCCGGGTTGGCCTCGGTGGCAATCGGTCCTTCGATAAAGCCGCCTTTCATCCATTTTGTGCCATCCCGTTCGCTGATCGTTATCGAACCGATGCCCGGGCTGACATATTTGGAAGCCAGATTGTCGAGCACGTCGGGGTCGCCCGGCAGAGTGAGTTCTGTGCGCCGTTTTGCGGTTTGCGTCTTAATACGCTCGCCAATCACGGCAATCTCGCTCGCAGCTTCCGGCTTGCCGTCATAAAGCACTTCCATCAGGCGCCGGAAAAACGGATCGATCATCGCCGCGCCGCTGTCCGCATTGGTCAGGATGACGGCACCGATATTGGCTTCGGGCAGGGCAAAGAAATTGCTGCGGTAGCCGAGCAGCGTGCCGCCATGGGTCACGACCGGAATCCCCCAGGAAATCTTTTCAAACAGGCCCATGCCATACCAGCTATTCTCTCCCACCGGCACCCCGCGCTTGCGGCGTTCAAGCAGATTTTCCTCGCTGACCACACGCTTGCCGTCTGGCCCCAGACCCTTGGACAGTTCCAGCTGGACATAATGCGCCATGTCGGCCGCGGTCGACCAGACGCCGCCGGCAGGGCGGTGCGGTTCGACGGTGCGATTGAAGTCGTTGGAGATGACGTGCACCTGCCCGTCGACATCAAGGCCGTGGGGCCTGGCCCAGTTGCCGGTCATCGCCGCATCGAAATCGAACGTGGTATCGACCATGGCAAGCGGTTCAAAGACCCGCTCGTCCATCGCCCGATCAAAGGCCGCGCCCAGTTCCATGTCGGGATAAGCCAGCGACCCTCCCAGATAGCCGGCGGCCGAAGCCATCAGATTGTTATACTGGAACAGTTCGCCGAAATCACTGGTCGGGTAGGATTCGGCCAGCTGGCGGAATGTATCGGTTGCCGGTGCACCGGCGTCGGCGAGAACGAACGCATAGTCCCTGCGCGGCAGGCCGGTGCAGGCGCAGACCAGATGCCGGACCAGCGTCGATTTGGTGGTTTCGTCGCTGCCCAGCCGGAAGGAAGGATAGAGAGAGGTCACCGGCGTATCCCAGTCCAGCATGCCGTCGTCAGCGAGGGTGGACAGCAACAGGGTGGCCATGCCCTTGGTGTTGGAGGCGACCATGAATTTTGTATGCTCGTCAACCGCTTCGGGAGAGTCAAGCGCACGCACCCCGACACCGCCTTCCCATACCACCTTGCCCTGATCAATGAGCGCGATACCGACGCCCGGGACATCAAGCGTGCGGGCGGAATCGGCGACAAACTGGCGCAGCGCCTCGATCCGCTCGGGTGTCAGCCGGTGCGCGGTCTTGCCGGCAAAAGTCTCCGGCTTGTAACCGGCTGGACGCAGGCTCTGTTCCATGATCGAAAGCGCGGCATAGCGCTTGTTCGCGGTGGTATCAGCGCCGTCGGTAATCATCACCGTCCATTCTCTGTCTTTCCTCATCACCAGAGCCGACACCACCATTTTTTCGGTGGGCGAAGTTTCATAGCTGATGTGGGCGCGCTCGTCCCAGCCGTCGCCTGCCGCGCCAGGCGTGACCAGGCGTACCGCGCGTTCGTCCGTGGCAGGCTTGTAGGCCGCCCATGCCTTGGCCGCAGCGGCGCGCGCGTCCGGCGCAGAATCGATGTTGACGATCGCAAGACTCAGATCTTTTTCAGGCGAGACAAAGACAGTTACCGGACCCTGTGCGCTTTTCGTCCAGTCTTCGGGAGCGGAATAGATGGCCCCGGAAACATCCGAACCCGGAACCTCGGCCTGGGCCGGTGCCTGCATGAACAATACCGCCGTGCCGCCCATCAGACTCAGGGCGAGCGATGCGATCCTCGATTTTCTCTTCTGTGTCACCTTCATCCGACGTCTCCTCTTCACTTGCAAATTCAGCTTCCAATGCTCGGCCCTCGAACAGATAAGAGCGTCAATTCTTGCTATATATTCTCTCGGAATATAGATATTTTCATATCAGGACAAGAATTATCTGATTTATCCAAATGAGAGGCACTGACGGCCGCAAAGGGGCGTTCTTGCTCCATCAGCCAGGCAAGACGGGCCAAAAGCTTTTTTCCGCCGGAGCGGTGACCCATGGGGAAGCGAATGGGCGAAGCGCGCCGGCAATCCGCTGCGCGAGTTGCGGCAGGCCGAAAAATTGGTCGCCGCTTCGCAATAGGCGCCCGCCTTTACGCCACCTTCGACGGCTGGCCCGACGCGACAATATCCCGGGCCATCCGGTCCGCGAGCAGATTGGTGGCGACTTTCTCCGCTTCCGACTGGCGGACCAGCTGCATCAGTCTCGCGGGGATCTGCGCCACGCGGGTTTCCACCGAGTCCGTTGTTTCACCGAGATATTCCGCCGCGACATTGATGATGCCTCCGGCATTCACCAGATAGTCGGGCGCATAGAGCACACCGCGATCGGCGAGCTGCTGGCCCTGTGCGACCGTTGCCAGCTGATTGTTGGCCGCGCCGCAGACGATGCCGGCCTTCAGATCCCGCACGTTTTCCTCGGTCAGAATCCCTCCGAGCGCGCAGGGAACGAATATGTCCATCGCCACAGTCGCCATATTGTCCGGTTTGACGATTTCCGCTCCAAATCTTGTGACAGCCAGCGAAGGACCCCGCGCATCGACATCGCTGACCAGAAGCTTGGCGCCCGCCTCGTGCAGCAGTTCGCACAGGGCAAAGCCGACCTGGCCAAGGCCCTGGACGCCGACCACCAGGTCCTGCAGGCCGGAACCGAAGCGATGGCGGGCCAGCGCTTCGATCGACAGGAATACGCCCTTCGCTGTCCAGGGTGCCGGATTGCCGCCTGCCAGTCCGGGGCGAGCCGGAAGGCCCGCAACAAATTGTGTGCTATGCCCCACAGCCTGCATGTCCTGGACCGAACAGCCGACATCCTCTGCCGTCACATAGGCACCGTCCAGGCTTTGCACCCAGCGGCCAAAGGTTTCGAACATCCGCGTTCGGTCAAAATCGGGCGCGCTGGCATTGGCTGGCAGCATAAGAACCGCCTTGCCGCCGCCAAAGGGCAGGCCGGCAAGAGCATTCTTGTAGGCCATGCCTTCGGACAGCCGCAGCGCATCCTCCACGGCATCATTGTAATTCTCATAGCGCAAGGCCCGGCATCCGCCGGCCGCTGGCCCCAGAGACGTCGAGTGGACGGCAATGATCGCCTTCACGCCCGTTGCATCGTCCTCAAAATTATAGACGGCTTCGTGGGTGACGAGCGGGTTGCGGTGGTTGACCATGATAGGCTCCTGAAAAGGTTTGTCGGAAAATCTATTCATATCTAGGCCAGAATCGCCGATATTATTGGTCTAATATTGACTGGAAAGAGTGATTAATGCATAAAATATCCACTAATACAAAATATTGGGAATAGAATATGCATCTTGACCGCTACGAGAAGAAGATTCTCGAAATCCTGCAGGAAGACGCCCGAATCTCGAGCGGCGAACTGGCGGACAAGGTTGGCCTGTCGCAGTCGCCCTGCTGGCGGCGGGTCAACATGCTCGAGGAATCCGGGGTGATCCGCAAACGGGTGGTGCTGGTCGACCGGAAAAAGGTCGGATTGCGCGCTCAGGTCTTTGCCCAGGTCAAGCTGTCGGCCCATGGCCGGGCGCATCTTGCGGATTTTGAAGCGGCCATTGCCGATATCCCAGAAATCATCGAATGTTTCGTCCTGATGGGAACGGTCGACTTCCTGCTGCGTGTGGTAACGGTGGATATCGAATCCTATGAAAGCCTGTTCTTCGAAAAGCTCTCCCGGCTGCCCGGCGTACAGGAAATAACGTCGAGTATCGCGCTGTCGGAAATCAAGAATTCCACCGCGCTGCCGATTCATCTGACGGAATAGCGGACCGGCGCGATCCGTTTGATCCGTCTCCGGCGCATCTTTCAAAAGGGTGGGCGAACGTCGGCGCTAGCGGTTGCGTGTGACTGCGATACAGGGCATCTGTCCGGCTCGTGCAAGAAGGAATGAATATGCCCGGTTGGATTGTTCGATTTTCGGTCCCCCTGATCCTGCTGCTGCTTAGCGGCCTGTTTCTGCTGCTGGCGACCCGCGCTCCCGGCGCGCTGTGGGGAGTTGCGTTCACGCTGCCGCTGCTCGCCATCGCGGTCCTCGATTTTGTACAGAAAAAACACTCGCTGCGCCGCAACTATCCGCTCATCGCGCGCTTCCGCTGGCTGTTCGAGGACCTGCGGCCCTATCTGCGCTCCTATATTGTCGAGAGCAACCAGGACGGCCGGCCGTTTGACAAGAATGCCCGGGCGCTGGTCTATGCGCGGTCAAAGAACCAGACGTCGACCCATCCCTTCGGCACCGAGCTGGACGTCTATTCCGACGAATATGAGTGGCTCAGCCATTCGGTCGCCCCCAATGAATCCGTACCCGCGGAATTTCGTCTCGCCATCGGCGGCCCGCAATGCACCAGACCCTATTCGGCTGCGATCCTCAATATCTCGGCGATGAGCTTCGGCTCGCTCGGCGGCAAGGCGATCGCAGCCCTGAACCTCGGTGCGAAACGGGGCAATTTCTATCATGATACGGGGGAGGGCTCGTTCAGCAAATATCATGCGCTCTATGATGGCGATATCGTCTGGGAACTGGGCAGCGGCTATTTCGGCTGCCGCGATGCCCAGGGGCATTTCGACGAGGACGCGTTCCGCAAGACGGCCACTCTCGACCAGATCAAGATGATCGAGATCAAGCTCAGCCAAGGGGCAAAGCCTGGTCATGGCGGGGTGCTTCCCGGTGCCAAGGTGACTCCCGAGATTGCCGAGACCCGCGGGATTCCGGTCGGTGAGGATTGTGTTTCGCCAGCCGCGCACAGCGCCTTCTCGACGCCGCTGGAGCTGCTCGCATGGGCGGCGCGGCTGCGCGAGCTGTCCGGCGGCAAGCCGGTCGGCATCAAGCTGTGCGTCGGTCAGCCGCACGAGGTTTTCGCGATCATCAAGGCGATGCTGGAAAGCGGCACGCTGCTCGATTTCATCGTCGTGGACGGCGCCGAAGGCGGGACTGGCGCTGCGCCCGTAGAGCTTTCTAACCGGGTTGGCATGCCGCTGCGCGAGGGACTGATCCTGGTGCGCAACGCGCTCGTGGGTGCCGGGCTGAAAGATCAGATCTCGCTCGGCGCAGCCGGCAAGGTCGTCAGCGGGGCCGGCCTCGCGATCAACATGGCGCTCGGTGCCGACTGGTGCAATGCGGCCCGCGCCTTCATGTTCTCGCTCGGCTGTGTCCAGTCGATGAAATGCCATACCGGCGACTGCCCGACCGGTGTCGCCACCCAGGATGAATCTCGCCAGCGCGCGCTGGTGATCGAGGACAAGGCCGAGCGCGTCTACCAGTTCCAGAAACAGACCGTCTCGGCCTTGCGCGATATCGTCGTGGCCATGGGGCTGGAAAGCCCGTGGCAGATTCGACCGCACCATCTGCACGAGCGCCTGAACGCGGCCAAGTCGAGCTCGATCGACCATATCTATCCGTTTCTGGAAAATGGTGCGCTGCTCGACGCCCCCGGCGACACGCCTTATGCCCATTATTGGGCGGCCGCACAAACCGGCAGTTTCCGGGCCGTACCCGCGGTGAAACAGACGCAATATGAAAAGACGGCGGCCCGATAGATGGCCAACAGCCGGACGGGATCGTGGCAGCTCGGAGCAGCAGAGCTTTCTCAACCGGTCGGATCACAAGACTTGCCTTCGAACCGCCTATTGCGATAGTCTCTGTCCATCAGACGACTGACAAACCCCACCAATAGATTGATCCTGTCCCGTCGCGCCGGGATATTGGAATCTGCCATCAAGCATACAGGAAAACGTTGATTCATGAGTACTCTTATCGACTTCCGGGACAAGGTCCGCACGCATCATCGCACCGATGAGGCGGAAATTCTGGAATATCTGATTTCGAATTTCGGCCCCGACGAGAATATGCGCAAACGGATCCAGGAACGCGCGATCCAGGTGGTTCGCGAAGTGCGCAGCGCCTCCGGGCCGACGCTGACCGAGAGTTTTCTCGGCGAATATGGCCTGTCCACCGATGAAGGGCTGGCGCTGATGACGCTGGCCGAAGCGCTGCTGCGCGTACCCGACAATCAGACGATCGATGACCTGATCGAGGACAAGATCGGCCCGTCCAACTGGCGCGACCATATCGGCCAGTCGGAAAGCTCGCTGGTCAACGCCTCGACCTACGCCCTCGAAATGACGCGCAGCGTGATCAACAAGCCGGAAAGCCGGGGACCGCTCGACGCCCTGCGCGGCGCTATCAAGCGACTGGGCGAGCCGGTCATCCGCCTCGCCGTGCGCCAGGCGATGAAGGAACTGGGCAACCAGTTTGTGCTCGGCGAGGATATGAAGCTGGCGCTGAAACGGGCCGAGAAATGGAAGGAAAAGGGCGCAACCTATTCCTATGACATGCTTGGAGAAGCCGCGATCACCCAGGAAGGCGCCGATGAATATTTCGCCGCCTATGCCGATGCGATCAAGGAAATCGCCAGGGTTGCCGTGTCCGACGATCTGCGGGAAAATCCGGGGCTCTCGATCAAGCTGTCGGCGCTCTATCCCCGCTACGAGATGGGCCAGCAGGCCAAGGCCGTGCCCGAGCTGGCCGAACGCGTCGGCGAACTGGCCCGCGCCGCCCGCGATGCCAATATCGGTCTCAATATCGATGCCGAGGAAGCCTATCGCCTGGGCCTGTCGCTCGACATGATCGAGATGGTGCTCAGCGATCCCCGCCTTGCGGGATGGGACGGTTTCGGCGTCGTGGTGCAGGCCTTCGGCAAGCGAGCGAGTTTCGTGCTCGACTGGCTCTATTCGCTGGCGACCCAGCTCGACCGCAAGATCATGGTCCGGCTGGTCAAGGGCGCCTATTGGGACAGCGAAATCAAGCGCGCGCAGATGGACGGCGTGCCCGACTTTCCCGTCTTTACCACCAAATCGGCCACGGACATCAGCTATATCTGCTGCGCTTCGCAGCTGCTCAACATGACCGACCGCATCTATCCGCAATTTGCCACGCATAACGCGCACAGCGTCGCGGCGATTCTGGAAATAGCCGGCAACCGGCAGGATTTCGAATTCCAGCGGCTGCACGGCATGGGCGAAACCCTGCACGAGGCGCTGCTGCGCAATGAAAAGGTCCGGTCACGCATCTACGCCCCGGTCGGCAAGCATCGCGAACTGCTCGCCTATCTGGTGCGCCGCCTGCTCGAAAATGGCGCCAATTCCTCCTTCGTCAACCAGCTGGCCAATCATTCGGTCGCTGCCGAAATGATTGCCACCGATCCGTTCGAGACCCTGAAGGCCGATCAGGAGGCGAGTCGGTCGAGGATCGTCAAGCCGGCCGATCTCTATATGCCGGAGCGGCTCAACTCGCGCGGCTGGGATCTCGCCAATCGTACCGACATGAACGACTATGTGTCGGAACGCGCGCCCTTCGCCGAGAAGCTCTGGCGCTCGTCGCCGATCACGGTACGCCCGGTGACCAGCGGCAGTGCGCACAAGATCTTCAATCCCGCCTTCAAGGACCTGCAGGTCGGCGAGGTTATCGAGGCCGACGAGCAGCAGGCGCTCGACGCCATCAGCGAAGCCAGGCCCTGGAATGTGCCGGTCGCCGATCGGGCAGCGGTGCTGCGCAAGGCCGCCGATCTCTATGAGCAGCATCACGGCGAAATTTTTGCGCTGCTGGCACGGGAAGCGGGCAAGACCCAGTTCGACACCATTGCCGAATTGCGCGAGGCCGTCGATTTCCTGCGCTATTACGCCAAGGAAGCGGAGAAACATCCCGAGAGCAAACCGCGCGGCCTGATCAGCTGCATCTCGCCATGGAACTTCCCGCTCGCGATTTTCACCGGCCAGGTGGCGGCAGCGCTGGCAGCGGGCAATGGGGTGCTGGCAAAGCCGGCAGACCAGACCCCGCTGATCGCGGCGCTGGCGACCAATTTGCTGCACGAAGCCGGCGTGCCCCTGCCGGCGTTGCAGCTGCTGCCGGGCGCAGGCGCGACGGTCGGAGCGGCGCTCAGCGGCGACGCCCGCATCAACGGCGTCTGCTTTACCGGCTCGACTGCCACCGCGCAGACCATCCACCGCAATATCGCCGAACATGGCCAGGCGGATTCGCTGCTGATCGCGGAGACCGGCGGTCTCAACTGCATGATCGCGGATTCGACCGCGCTGCCGGAACAGACCGTGCGCGACATCATCACCTCGGCCTTTCAGTCGGCCGGTCAGCGCTGCTCGGCCTTGCGGGTGCTCTATCTGCAAAAGGATGTCGCGGAGCCGTTTCTCAACATGCTGAACGGTGCAATGAACGCGCTCGAGATCGGCAACCCATGGTGGCTGTCGACCGACATCGGCCCGGTCATCGATCAGACGGCCCATGACAAGATCAGCAAGCATATTGCCGCTGCCAAGGCGGAAGGCCGGTTGCTGATGCAGCTGGAGACCCCGGATGACGGCCATTTTGTTGGCCCGGCGGTGATCAAGGTGGGCGGCATCAACGATCTGGAGGAAGAGATATTCGGGCCGGTCCTGCATGTTGCGACCTTTGAACATAACGAACTCGACCAGGTCATTCGCGATATCAACAATCGCGGCTACGGCCTGACCTTCGGCCTGCAGACCCGGATCGAGCGCCGCATCGACAAGCTGACCAGCGCGCTCAAGGTCGGCAATATCTATGTCAATCGCAACCAGGTCGGCGCCGTCGTCGGCTCCCAGCCCTTTGGCGGCGAAGGCCTGTCGGGCACCGGTCCGAAGGCCGGCGGGCCGCATTATCTGCCGCGCTTTTACGAACACAGCGGGCCAGCAAGCCCGGTCAGTGGCGGCGAGGACCTGTCACGCGATGCCGTGCAGACAGCGCTCGACCAGTTGCCCGCGGCCGATGCGCGGCCCCGCAGTTCTGAAATGATGCCGGGCCCGACCGGCGAATCCAACGAGCTGTTCACCTATGCGCGCGGCAAAATCCTCTGCCTTGGCCCCACGGTGGAGGATGCCGTGAAACAGGCGGAAACGGTGCGCCGGCAAGGCTGCCAACCGCTGATCTGCGTGCCCGGTGCCAGCGGCGATCAGGCGCTGGACGGATTTTTGGCACGCGCAATGCTGTCGACCCTGACCGGCATGGACGGGGTGGTCTGCTGGAGCGACATCGAGGATATCCGCGCGATCCGCATCGCCCTGGCCAAACGCGAAGGCGCGCTGCTGCCGCTGATCACCGAGCAAGATTTTGATCACCAGTGTCTGGTCGAGCGCCATGTCTGCATCGATACCACGGCGGCGGGAGGCAATGTCTCGCTGCTCACATAAGACGGTCAGAAAGGCGGGAACGGGAGTGCCGGATCTGATTGATCTGGCACTCCCCTTCCTGCGAAATGCTGAACGGCCAAAAGCCGATGCGCCTATCTGAGTTCGACCGCGCGCTCATATGCAGCCTGGAGCGTGTCGCGGATCAGGTCTGAATATTTCCCGTCGCCATTGAGGGCATTGAGTCCCGCAGCGGTCGTCCCGCCCTTGCTGGTGACATTGTTGCGCAGTTCCTCCAGCGGCTTGTCGGACTGCTGGGCCATTTCCAGCGTGCCCTGGACGGTCCCCAGAACCATGGTCCGGGCGTCCTCGGCGCTGAACCCCAGATTTTCAGCGGCTTCTATATAGGCGCGCAGCATCTCGAACACGTAGCCGGGACCGCTTCCGGCCACTGCGGTCAGCCGGTCGAGCATGTCTTCGCTGTCCACCCAGACAATCTCGCCCGAGCACAGGGCCAGTTGCTCTATGTCCTGCGAAGCCGTTTCGGTGACGCTGCCATGGGCATAGAGCCCGCTGACGCCTTTGCGGATGAAGGCAGGAAGATTTGGCATGATCCGGATGACCGACCGGCCGGGAGCGTGTGCCGCCAGCTTTTCTGCCGAATATCCGGCCGCGATCGAGCTGATCACGCCGGAAGCGGACAGATGCGGCAGATAGTCGGGCAGCACCGTGTCGATCAGCTGCGGCTTCAGGGCAACGATCAGATAGTCGAACATCGCGTCGTCCAGTTCGTCGACAGAACCGACCTGCGCCACATTATCGGGCAGCGGCGGATCGGCCGGATCGGCCACCGTGAACTCGTGATTGGTGTTTGCAGCCCATGCCTTTAGCAGTGCGCCGCCCATGTTTCCGCATCCGAGGAGCAATATCTTTTTCAAATCAATCTCTTATTGTTGGTGACAGGAAGGGTGGTATATCCTTAGAATACAAAACACACATGTCAACAAATGCTATTTATTAAAGCTTTTGTGCAAAAATATCTATTTTGATCACTAAATTATTGCGCTGGGCAGGTTCCGTCCCTACCTCCATGGCATATCAAAGAAGGGCATTTAATCCAATGGTACAAGGCAAAACCATCGTTGTAAAAGTCGGGTCCAGTCTGTTGGCCAATTCAGAACGGCTGACTCCGCGCTGGGCGTTCATGCACAATCTGCTCTCGGACATCGCTCAGCTGCGCGAATCCGGGGCAAAAGTCATCTTGTGCTCGTCCGGTTCGGTTGCCCTGGGATTGAACATGATCGGCGAACGGCCGGAGACCGCCGGTCTGCGCGACAAGCAGGCCGCCGCCGCTTGCGGCATGCCGCTGCTGCTCAATGGCTACAAGCAGGTTGCCCACGAATATAGTTTTGAAATCGCGCAGGTGCTGGTGACGTTGCGCGACCTCGAGGATCGCAAGCGCTTCCTGAACACCAAAAATACCGTCGACCGGCTGCTGGATGCGAATATCATGCCGATCATCAACGAAAATGACACGATCACGACCGAGGAAATCCGGGTCGGCGACAATGACCGCCTCTCCGCGAAAATTGCCCAGATGCTGCAGGCGGACAAGTTGATCATTCTCACTCAGGTCGATGGCCTGTTCGACCGCGATCCGTCGCAGCCGGGGGCCAAGCTGGTCGAGGAACTGAGCGATGTCTCTCCCTATCTCGCGGTCACCGAAGGCGTCAGCAGCCTTGGCAGCGGCGGCATGCTGACCAAGATACAGGCCGCCCATATGGCACAGAATGCTGGCTGCGAGACGCTGATCGCACACGGCGAATATGAGAATCCGGTGACATCGGTGCTCAATGGGGAACGGCCGCACACCACGATATTGGCCAATGAACGGCCCGAGTCCGCTTGGGCCAACTGGCTGTCCGACCGGCTGCAGATGGCCGGCAGCATCGTTGTCAATGAGAAGACCGCCGAAGCGTTCAAGGCGGGGCCGCGCCATATCGGCCGGGAAGACGTGCTCTCCATCCAGGGCCCCTATGTCAAAGGCGATGTCATCCACATTTACGGCGAATCCGGCACCGAGCTGGCCCGCGGCCTGACCAATTTCTCGTCCGATGAAACCATGGCTCTCGCCCGCAACCCGACCATGACGGCGATGCAGCTGCTGGGTTACAAGACCGGCGGTACGCTGATCACCGACAAGAATATGGTCGTGCTCGATGACCGGCATCTGCCCTGGGAATTGCCGTCGAACGAGGACATGACCGAAGTCATTACCCGGGACTAGATTTCGCCAACCTCCAGGATCGGCGCGGACTCGATCTGGTTCGCGTCCATCATCACCGCGATGCGCTGCACGGAGGAAATCAGCAGATTCTGCTCCCAGGGCTCGAGTTTCGAAAAGGCGATCAGAAAATCTTCCTGCAACAGTTCGGGCGCATTTTCGATGCAGGTCCGGCCCTTGTCGGTCAGCACGATCTCCACCGACCGCCGGTCGTCCTCGCTTCGCTCGCGCGTCACCATGGCTGATTTTTCCAGCCGGTCGACAATCGACGTGACCGTGGCGTGAGACAGATGCACCGACTTGGCGATCACCGACGGTTTCGACCGGCCGTGCTTCGCCAGCTCCTTCAGCAGCAACAGTTGCGGCGTCGTCTGGCCGGTTTCTTTCTCCAGCTTCTTCGACTGCAAATCGATCGCTCGGTTGATCTGGCGCAAGGCGACCAGAAGGGCGTTTGAATTGGACATGGCCAGCCTGTTACAGGATTTTTATGGCAATGACCCGGATTTTTGCACATTTTCTGGCGATGCGGGCAGGGTGCTGCTCCTAGGCCCAGACGGCACGAAACTTTGCTTTGTCCCCGACCAGATCGGCAAGGGTGAATCCGTCCAGATGGCGTAGGAAGGATTCGATCCCGTCGGCAAGAACATGGCGCAGGCCGCAGACCGGCGTGACAACGCAGCCATTGCCCCGGACATCGAAACATTCGACAAAGCCGCCGAACTCCTCGAACCTGCGGACGACCTGGCCGACATTTATGGTGTCGGCGGGCTGGTTGAGCATCAGCCCGCCGCTGCGCCCGCGGATACTCTCGACAAAGCCCTCCGCAGCCAGCCGCTGGGCGACCTTCATCAGATGGTTTTTCGATATGCCATATTGCCGGGCAATTTCGGTGATCGAATGCTGGCCGTCATGGGCGGCCAGATACATCAGGGTGCGCAGCGCATAGTCGGTCTGGACGGATAATCTCATAAAAGATGTATATCATATATTGCATTTAACTGCCAAGCGGCATAAACAGTACATATAAAATACATCTTAAAGGAGTCGCGATCATGACCGAAGCCAGCTATGCCGAACGCGCGCGGGCGAAAAAGACCGCCCAGGCCCATGCCTTGGGTATAAATGATGCCGTTATTTCCGATCTGGTCGAGCGCTTCTACGGCGCCGTCCGCGACGATGCCCTGCTCGGGCCAATCTTTGAATCCCATGTTGCGGACTGGACGCCGCATCTTGCCCGGATGAAGGATTTCTGGGCCTCCGTCACACTGGAGTCCGGCCGGTTTCGCGGCAATCCCATGCTCAAACATATCGCCATTGGTGGCCTCGATGCCGTCCATTTTGACCGCTGGCTGCTGCTCTGGAACCGGACGCTGGACAGCGTTGCCCCTGGCGAAGCCGCAGCAGAGGTCTTTCGTGCGGCGGCCGACCGGATCGCCGCCAGCCTGCTCATGGGTATCAAGGTCCAGCGCGACGGCTTGGAAACCGTTTCCAAGCAACAGGAGAGACCGTCGTGCTGATGGATTTTCAGATCGAGGGCGGGCAGGCGGTCGCCGCTGAAATCGCTGCCGAAATGCGGGACTTTTCTCGCCACCGCCGGCGCTCGCACGAAGTCCGGACCTTCGAGTTGGCGGCGTTGGCCCTGCTGGCGGTCTTCGCCTGCGCCTTTGCCGCCATCCGGGCCTTCGTCCGATGAACGGTGTCTCGCAACCCGTCGCGTCTTATGGTGCGTCACCGATATTCGATGAGCTCAGCCTGCCGGATTCCCTGCGCAACGAACACAGCACCCGCGACGGAACCTGGGGTCTGCTGCGGGTGCTTGAGGGCGAGGTTGAACTCGTCTTTATCGATCCGGCCTCCAGCCGGCGCGTAACGGTGGATGCACCTGCGCCCATTCCACCGCAATCGCCGCATTTTGTCAGGCTGCTTGGACCGATGAAGATGCAGGTCGAATTCTACAGGGAAAATCCTCTGCCGGACAATCCGGACTAGGACTTCATTTGCCTGACAGTCCGATCGCTATTCGCGCAGCGCACTCAGCGCCGCACCGGCGGCAAAGGGGGTGATCGCCACCAGCAGCAGCGAGATCGCGGCGAGAAACATGAGCGCGCTGCTCCCCTGCGCCGACAGGCTGCCAGCCCCGAAAATCAGCAGCGGAATCGCCAGCGGCACCAGCAGCAGTCCGCCGAGCGCGCCCGCGCCTTTCAGACCGGCGGTCAGCGCCGCGATCATCACCGCCAGCCCGGCGAGGGCAGGGGTCGCGATCGCCAGGCTGGCCAGCAGCGTGCCCAGCGCAGCGCCTTCCAGACCCATCAGTCCGCTCGCAAGAAAGGCAGCGAACAGCAGCGGCGGACCAAAGGAAAGCCAGTGCGAAACGAGCCGCGCCGCAGCCAAGATTTCATCTGAAAAACCGCGTGCAATCAACTGATCATGAAAGCCATTCTCCAGATCGGGCTGAACCAGCCGGTCAAGCGGCAGCAGCGTCGCCAGCAGCGCCGCGATCCACAATATCCCGCCGCCGGTCTGCAGCAGCAGATCGCGGTCCGGTCCCACCGCAAAGGGAAACAGCGTCGCCGCCGAAAGATAGAATATCACCGGCAGCCAGGTCCCGCCCCTGGCATAGCTTTGCCGCACATCGCGCCAGATGATCGTGGCGATCGCGCGGATCACAAACATGCTTCCAGTTCTTCCAGTGGCTGCAGCTGCAGCGACAGGTCAAAGGTGATCGGCAGCGGAATATGGCTCGCCGCCAGAATGATGCCGCCACCGTCGAGATGGGCCTGCAGCGCTGCCCCCAGCTGCGCCACCGAATCGCTGTCGAGCCCGTTGGCCGGTTCGTCGAGCAGCCACAATGTCGCGCCCGCCAGATAGGTCCGCGCCAGCCGCGCCCGCTGTCTTTGCCCGGTCGAAAAATAGCGGACCGGCACCTCCGCCAGATGGTCGAGCCCGGCACGCGCCATCGCAGCGCTGACCGCCGCTTCGCTTTGTCCGTCCAGCCTCGCCCAGAAGCCCAGCGCCTGCTCGAGCGGCAGATGCTCGTCCAGCGCCAGCCGGTCGTCGCACAGCGCCTTCGCTTGGGGGGCGGTACAGATGCCGGCAGACGGCTGGAGCAAGCCGGCGACCAGGCGAAGCAGGCTGGATTTGCCAACGCCGTTGGGACCGGTGAGCAGGCCGCCCTGTCCCGGCTCGAGGGTAAAGCTGAGGCCCCGGAACAATATCCGCCCGCCGCGCACGCAGCCCAGCGCCTCGGCGACGAGCCGATTGCTGCTTCCGGTTGACTGTCCCTCGTTCATCGCACAGACTTAAGGCACGAATTGGCGCGAAAGCCAAGCAAGGAGCAAGAAATATGGTAGCGCAACTGACCAATGACGAACGCAAGAAGGCTTTGAAGAAGCTGGCGGGCTGGGAATATGACCCGGAACGCGACGCGATCAGCCGGTCCTTCAAATTCGGTGACTTTACCGAAGCCTTTGCCTTCATGACCCGCGTCGCGTTGCACGCGGAAAAGGCCGACCATCATCCCGAATGGTTCAATGTCTACAACAAGGTCGAAGTCACGCTCACCACCCACGACGCCGGCGATGATGGTGGCCTGTCGCAGCGGGATTTGGATCTGGCCGATCTCATCGAGACCTGCCTCTAGCGCTTGTTGTCTTCCTCTCCGGCCAGAACGTCGCCGAGATTGCTGGCCAGGCTGACCGACTGTTTGCGCACCCGGCCCGGCATCCAGCGGGCAGCAAAGGCCAGCTGCTTGGCCATCTTGTTGACCGGGGTGTGGACCTTGTCGCCGTGCACGGCCTGCCATGCAGCAGGCCCGATGATCGACACCGGGCTGACCATGACACCGGCGGCTTCCAGCCGTTCCTTGCCGCTCTGGTTCGTGCCCTCGACCACTTCGGAAATGATATTGGTGTCGATGAAGCCGGGCATCAGCGAGCGTGACTTGATGCCATATTTGCGGAACTCGATGTCATGCGATTCGGCAAGACCGCGCACCGCAAATTTGGTCGCGCTGTAGACGCTGAGATCGGCCACGCCGTAAATGCCCGCTGCCGAGGCGGTATAGAGCACGCAGCTGTCGGGCGTGCTCTTCAGCATCTCGAAACAGGCCCGGGTGCCGCTGATCACGCCGGTCAGATTGATCGCGATCATCCGGTCTATGGCCTCGTCGGTCATCTCCTGGATCGGACCGCCTTCGCCAATGCCGGCATTGTTGAACAGCACATGCATCTTGCCGCCGGTGATCTCGCCAAATGCGGAGACCGCCTGCTTCCATTGCGCCCGGTCGGTGACATCCAGCCGGTGCACCGAGCTCCGGCCTTCGGGCAGAAGCGAGGCCGTTTCCGTCATGCCATTCTCGTTCACGTCGGCAATCCCGACAAACCAGCCCTTCTCGGCGAAATAGCGACCCACTTCCCGGCCCAGGCCGGATGCGCCGCCGGTGATGAAAATTGTTTTCTGCCCGCTTTGATAGCCCATGATCCGCTCCTGCCTCCTTATTAACATTGATGTTCATTCGACCCGTTTTTGGGACGGGCGTCAAGTGGGATTGGACATGCACGGCAAAGCGCGTCACTATATCTCCAATGCCTGTCTCCGGTCCTTCCCTCAGCCTGCACCAGCTGAGCCGTCATTACGGCGCGCTTCGTGCGGTCGATTCGGTTTCGCTGGAAATCGCTGCCGGTTCGCTGGTCGCCTTGGTGGGCCTGTCGGGCTCGGGAAAATCGACTCTGCTCAAGATGATCAACCGGCTGGTCGAGCCGACCAGCGGCACCATCCGGATCGGCGATGAGGCGGTCGATTCGATCGACCCCCATGTCCTGCGCCGCCGGATCGGCTATGTGTTCCAGAATATCGGTCTCTTCCCGCATATGACGATTGCCCGTAATATCGCCATCGGACTGGAACTCGCCGGCGAGAAAGAGGGCCGCAATGCCCGGGTGGCGGAGCTGCTCGATCTCGTGGAGCTGCCGCAGGATATGGCAACCCGCATGCCGGATCAGCTCAGCGGCGGCCAGCAGCAGCGGGTCGGCGTCGCTCGCGCGCTGGCCACGCGCCCAGGCCTGATGCTGATGGACGAGCCGTTCGGGGCGCTCGATCCGGTGACCCGCGACAATCTGACCGGCCAGTACAAGGCGCTGCATGAACGGCTGGGGCTGACCACCATCATCGTCACCCACGACATGGCCGAAGCGCTCTATCTGGCCGACCGCATCTTGGTGATGGAGGGTGGCCGGATCCGGGCGGACGCCACGCCCGCCGAACTTCTGTCGGGCGATGTCGGGGTGGAAGCCGAAGCGCTTGTCGCCATCCCGCGCGCCCAGGCCGCCCATCTGATCGCTTTGGGCAAGCGAGCGTGAGGGAAGGCTGGGGCCAGGCGCTCGCCCGCGTGCCGGAACTGCTCGCGGCGCATGTGCAGCTCAGCTTTTCCGCGCTGCTGCTGGCGATGGTCCTGTGCCTGCCGCTGGCGATCTGGGCAGCGCGGTCCCCCAAAATTGCCGCTGTCGCGCTCGCCGCCGCCAGCCTGATCCAGACCATCCCCGGTCTCGCGCTGCTGGCGCTCTTCTATCCCTTGCTGCTCGGCGTCTCGGCGCTGATCGGCGGCGGCATTTCCGCCTTCGGCTTTTTGCCGGCGCTGCTTGCGCTGACTCTTTACGCGCTGCTGCCGATCCTGCGCAACGCCGTCACCGGCCTGACCGGCGTCGATCCGGCGGTGGCGGAGGCGGCCGATGGCCTGGGCATGACCAGCTGGCAGAAGCTGCGCCATGTCGAGGCGCCGCTGGCCGCGCCGACGATCATGGCCGGCATTCGCACCGCGGCGGTCTGGACCATCGGCGCGGCCACGCTGTCGACGACGGTCGGCCAGCCGAGTCTGGGCGACCTGATCTTTGCCGGGCTGCAGACCCAGAACTGGACGCTGGTACTGGCGGGCTGCCTGGTATCTGCGGCGCTTGCAATCACGGTCGATTTCTCGCTCGGGCTGATCGAGCGCGGCATCCGCGAACGCCGCCGTCTGTGGGGCTGGGCGGGTGCGGTCATCCTTGCTGCAGGCCTCGCCATCGCGACGCTGCCGCTGCTGATCGCTCGTGACAATATCGTCGTGATCGGGGCGAAGAGTTTTTCCGAACAGTTCATTCTTGCGCGGCTGATCGGCTCGCGGCTCGAGGACGCAGGCTATGCCGTCCGCTACCGGGACGGCCTCGGATCGGCAGTGGTCTATCAGGCGCTGGCGGAGGGCGATATCGACGTTTATGTCGACTATTCCGGGACGATCTGGACCAACCAGATGCAGCGCACCGACAGCCAGCCTAAGGCGGCGATGCTCGACATAATTGCTGAATGGACAAAGGCCAGTCATGGAGTCACGATGCTCGGTACGCTGGGTTTTGAAAATAGCTATGCCTTCGCCGTCCGTCCGCAAGACGCCCGCCAAAAGTCTCTCAAAACCCTTGATGATTTGGCCCGGGTGTCGAGCGATTTCAATTTTGGTACCGATGTGGAATTTCTCGAACGGCCCGAATGGCGAATGGTGCAGGATGCCTATCCGATCCGCTTCAAGGATGCGCGCGCCTTCAGCCCGACCTTCATGTATCCGGCTCTGGCCAGCGGCGAGGTCGACGTGATCTCCGCCTTTTCCTCCGATGGCCGGATCGCGGCGAACAATTTTGTCGTACTCGAGGACAGCAAGGGGGCGGTGCCATCCTATGAGGCGATCCTGCTGCTTGCGCCCAAACGCAGCGGCGACGATAAATTTGTGGCAGCCCTGAAACCCCTGACCGGCGCAATCACGGTGGCAAATATGCGTGAAGCCAATTATATGGTCGATCGCAAGGACGACAAGAAAACTCCCAAACAGGCCGCGCTCTGGCTCGATGGAAAGGTGAAGGAACGACCGTGAAATCTGGATTTGCATATATATGGAGAATCGCCGGTCTGGCCATGCTGCTGATGACGGCCAGCTTTTCGGTCGCGGCCCGGGCAGAGGTGGCCGTGACTTTCTATTCGCACGATTTCGGCAAGAATTTCCCGCATGCCTTCTTCGTCGCCAAGGGAGAGACATCGGATGGCAAGAAGGTCGATACCGCCTTCGGTTTTACCGCAGTCAACGTCTCGCCGACGATATTGTTCGGGTCCGTCAACGGTCATGTAAAGGCGCCGTCGGCCGACTATATAGCCAGCAGCAATCCGCATTTTACCGTCAAGGTCGATGACCGAAAATATCGCGAGCTGATGGGTGTGGTGCAGAAATGGCAGACAATCCCGCAGAAAAGCTACAGTCTCAACAAGCGCAATTGTGTCCATTTCATCAATGATGCGATCAAGACGCTGGACCTCAAGACCAATTTGAAAACCGCCAACTGGAAAAAACCCCGGTCGTTCATGGAAGAGGTGATGCGGCTCAATCCGTTTCTCAAGTGATCAGCGAAAGACAGCGCCCATGACCGATGTTTGTATGATAATCGGCGCGGGCGCGGGGATCGGCGGCCATGTCGGCAAGCGCTTCGCCGCCGAGGGCTATCACGCGGCGCTGTGCCGCCGCAGTGACCAGCAGGGTCTGGATCAAATGGTCTCCGAAATCGAGGCGGCCGGCGGTCAGGCATCAGGTCATCTGCTCAATGCGGTGGATGAGGGCGCAATTGAAAAGCTGATCGACGAGGTCGAGGCCGATATCGGGCCGATCAACGTCCTCGTCTATAATCTCGGCGCGCAGATCGGCAACCGCTCGCTGGCCGATACCCCGCTCAAGCCCTTCGAACTGGGCTGGCGGGTGGGTACTCTCGGTCTGTTCCGGGTGGCGCAGAAACTGTTTCCGAAGATGGTGGAACGCGGCGGCGGCGCCCTGCTGGTGACCTCCGCCACCTCGGCGATACGCGGCAATGCCGGACAGCACAGCCATGCCGCTGCCATGGGCGGGCGAAGAATGCTCTGCCAGACGCTCAACGCCGAATTCGCCTCGCAGAATATCCATATCGCCCATATCCTGATCGACAGCGCGGTCAACGCGCCGGATACGCTGGGCAAGCTGCTCGGGCCGGAACGTTTCGCCAAATTGCGGGAAGCCAAGGCCCATGGCAAGGACGAGATCATGGAGCCGTCAGCGATCGCCGACACCTATTTCCACATCGCTCACCAGCACCGCTCGGCCTGGACCTTCGAACTCGACATGCGCGCCTTTACCGACACCGCCTGGTGGAACCACCCGCTTGATCTCTAAAGACGTGGAGAGAGAGGGGGCTGCGCTGTCAGGCGACCGACGGTAACAAGTTCTCGTTGGTCCCTTGCACCAGGCACGTCATTGCGAGCGCAGCGACGCAATCCAGAGCGGCAATCCCTTTGGATGACGGCAAGACGCTCTGGATTGCCGCGTCGCCTTCGGCTCCTCGCAATGACGGGGTCGATCCAGGATGCTACATCACCATCACATGATAATGGTGCCAGGTGAAGATCGCCACCGCTCCCCGATGCGGGGACCATGCCTCGGCCATCTGCCGCACATCCTTTTCGGACGGCCGTTCCGCCAGTTCCAGAAAATTGCCGACACCGACCTGGATCGCCAGATCACCGGCCGGCCAGATATCGGGGCGGCCCTCGGCGAACAGCAGATAGATTTCCGCCGACCAGCGACCGATCCCCTTGATCTGTGTCAGCAGCGCGATCGCTTCCTCGTCATCCTCCGGCAGATTGTCGAGATCAAGACCGCCGGACAGGATCAGTTCGGCCAGACTTCTGGCATAGCCCTGTTTCTGGCGCGACAGCCCGCAGGCGCGCAGTTCGTCAAATTCGGTCGCGATCAGCGCTTCCGCCGGGCAGCCTTCACCGAGCCGCGCTTCCAGCTTGTTCCAGACGGCTGCGGCAGAGGCCACGCTGACCTGCTGGCCGACAATGGTGCGGAGCAGGGTCTCATAGCCTGCCGGACGGATGCGCGGCTCCGGATAGCCCGACCGGGCAATGGCTGCTGCCAGTCTGGGCTCGACAGCACTGACATGGACCAGCCCGGCTTTGATCCTTTCTTTTGATAGGCCCATTGGATTCCTGTCGCCTTTTCGGCCCTTGATTCTTTTTGGCGGTCCAGACATAGCGTGCGGGATTTTCAAATAACAGTCAGTTAGGGGTAGCTATGCCAACGATTCATGTAACCGGCCGCGATGGCGAAGAAAAAGCGGTTTCCGTCGATGCGGGAATCAGCGTCATGGAAGCGATTCGCGACAACGGCTTTGACGAGCTGCTGGCGCTGTGCGGCGGCTGCTGCTCCTGCGCGACCTGTCACGTCCATGTCGATGCCGATTGGAAAGAAAAACTGCCGGAAATGAGCGAAGACGAGGATGATCTGCTCGAAAGCAGCGATCACCGTGACGAGTTTTCCCGCCTCAGCTGCCAGATCGAAGTTTCGGACGAACTGGACGGCCTGAAGGTCCGGATCGCCGAAGAAGACTGAATTTCTGTGCCCCTGCGAAAGCAGGGGCACATCTCCTGCTGTTGCCTTTGCATCTTCCGCTTCGTGGCTTCGTGCGAGGCCAACACGCCCTATCTCCCCAGACAGACGCGCAAAACCGCTCATAGGCCCCAACTTTGACGAACTTTGGGGACTGTCTCGAAGGGCGAAGCGGTCGTGTGCGTCGCTTCTATTTCGCCAGCTTGACGATAGCGCGCGGGCTGCCGTCGGGTCCGCTCTTGCCATCGACCTGCCAGCGCATGGTCTTGGTCGCACCATCGAGAGTCAGGCCATCCTCGCTATTGTTGCCCAGCACCTCGCCGTCGGTGACGATGGTGAACGTCCCGTCGATCGGCTGCATCTTTGGTTTGTCAGCCTCGCCGCCCATCGGCATTGGCCCCATCGCGCCCGCCAGACCGCCCGGACCGGCCATCGCCGGAGTCAGCACTTCCAGCTCGCCGCCACTGCGCCGGATGATCTGGACGAAGGGAAATTGCATGGTCGCACCGGGAATGGTCGGAAAAGCGAACATCTGGTCGAAACGGCCGCTGACCGCATATTCGACCTCGAACAGATTGTCGCCCATATATTCGACCCGGTTCCAGCCGTCATATTTGGCGAGCTGTTCGGCGAATTTTCTCATGCCTTCATCATCGCCCGGCACCGCTCCGCCGAACATCGCGCTCAGGGCATTGTTTCTCTGTGCGTCATTCGCTGCGTCGCCGCTGTCGGCCTCGTCCCCGGCCATGCCCGATTGCGAGGACATCGGATTGTCATCACCCTCGGCCATTTGCATCTGGCCGGCATAGGTAAAGCTGTAGGTGCCGTCGTTCATCAGCCGCAATTGCGATTCAAACTTTCCCGGAATCAGCAGGCAGCCTGCCAGCAGCATTGGCGCGACCAGTGCCAGCGCCCATTTCCAATAGATTCCCACGGCTATTCCCCCCGTTTTCTGGTATACTCCGCATATAGGGCAATCGCAGCGGCATTGGAAACATTCAGGCTTTCCATCCGCGGGCTCATCGGCAGGCGGGCCAGCGCGTCGCAATGGGCGGAAACATTCTGCCGCAGCCCTTCGCCTTCCGCCCCCATGACCAGCGCCAGCTTGCCGGTGCCCATCGCGCCTTCCAGTTCATCGCTGGCATCGCCGTCCAGTCCGATCCGCCAATAGCCGGCCTCGGCAATTTCATCGAGTGCGCGCGACAGGTTGACCACCCGGACCCAGGGCACGATTTCCAGCGCGCCCGACGCCGACTTGGCCAGCACGCCGGACTCCGGTGGTGCATGGCGGTCCTGGGTGATGATCGCGGCTGCATCAAAGGCAGCGGCAGAGCGCAGGATCGCGCCGACATTATGCGGGTCGGTGACCTGGTCGAGCAGCAGCAGCGGCCGGTCAGACTGTTGCTCCAGGATCTCGCCGAGCCAGATATCGGGCAGGGGATCAACATCGGCTACCATGCCCTGATGGGGTGCATCGCGCGGAATGACCCGGCCGAGATCGGCGACATCGCTGATCACGACGGCGATATCCGACGGAATTTCAAGGGTTGCCAGCGCCTCGCGGGTGATCGATATTTTCTTGATCACCCGGTTGGGATTGTCGAGCGCTGCCTCGATCGCATGCCGTCCCCAGAATTTGAGACCGCCGCCGGTTTTCTTGATGGATTTGTTTTTGCGTGCCATTTTCCCCCTCTAGCCGCTATGCCACCCGCGGACAGCCCTTTTTTTCAATCAATTTGCAAGGGCGGCATTGACAGTTTGCCCTGCCTTCGTCATTGAGCCGCTCTTGTCGCCGATGGCGGCCTTGGATACCCGGATGGACAGGTGGCCGAGTGGTTAAAGGCAGCAGACTGTAAATCTGCCCGCGTAAGCGTACATAGGTTCGAATCCTATCCTGTCCACCATCCCTCTGGCAAAACCATTGCCTTCCCCGACATTCTCGCTTGTTCTCAATTAACGGGAACCAAATGATAATCTCGGGGGTATGGCTTCTGACGTTGTGAGCGGGGTAGATCGGCGCGCTGATCGGCTTGATCCGGCAAGCAAGGCATATCATTTTTCAATGCATGCGGGTAGATGCTGGACCAGAATGAATAACGGAACGATTTTAGGAACTGTTGCGGCAGTTTTTTCGCTGGGCAGTGCCGGGCTGCATCCTGCCTTTGCACAAGAGGCAGATGCCGCAAAGACCGCGCAGGACCGCCGTGAACCCATTATCGACGATTCGGAATTTGACGCGACCATTCCGGCGATTGATGACCGTCCGGACGCCGCCATGGGCAGCGTGGCCGACTGGGATGCCGAACAGCAAAGACTGGAGCGCGAAGCGCGCCAGGAAAATGCCGAGGACGGCGTCGCGGCCTTGCCGGCGCTGCAGGATGGTGATCCGCAGGAGTTGATTGCGGACGCACCGGTCAATGATCCCGAAATCGATGATCCCCTGACAGCTATCGACCGGTTTGACGTCGAGCCGTTCGATGAGAGCCAATATACCGAAGCCGACGACAGCGCGCAGACATCGACCCTGCGCTATGACTACCGGATCGACGGCCTGGACTCTCTGGATGACAGTGGCAAATCGCAGATACGCCCGGTCAGCGCAGCCGACATTCGCTCGCGATTTGCGGACCTGTCGGCGCTGGAAGACGGCGACGGCAAGGCCGCCAACGGGGCGATGGTCTCCGCACGCATGGGTGAAGACCAGCAATTGCTTCTGGACATCATGTCCGGTCAGGGCTTTTTCGATGCCTCGGTCGATGGCGTGGTCGAACCGCCGCAGGCCGAAGGCGAGAAGCTGGTCGTCGTGCTCAAGGTCACCCCGGGCCAGCGCTACGATTTTGGCGCGATCATGTTCGATGCCGGCCCGGTCGTCCCGGCAGATCTGATCGAGAAGAATTTCGTACCCGCAACGGGCGAGCCGATCGTCGCCGAGCGGGTTCTTGCGGCCGAAGCCAATATCGCCGTTGTCCTGCCGCAGGAAGGTTATCCCTTTGCCCAGACCGGGCAAAGGGATATTCTGCTCGACCCCGAAACCGGCACCGGGGATTATACGCTGCCGGTCGAAACCGGGCCGCGCAGCAGCTATGGCGATATTGTCACCAGCGGCACCACCGCCTTCGATGCGGATCACATCAAGGTGCTAACCCGCTTCGAAAAAGGCGAGCTGTATGACAGCCGGATGGTCGATGATCTGCGCAAGGCTCTGGTCGCCACAGGACTGTTCTCGATCGTGTCGGTCAAGCCGTCGCCGAGCGGAGAGCTGGCGCCGGACGGCACCGAATATGCAACGATCAATGTCGACCAGGAGGCCGGCCCGCCCCGCACCCTGGCCGGCAGCGCCGGCTATGGCACCGGGCAGGGTTTTCGCCTGGAAGGCAGCTGGACGCATCGCAACCTGTTCCCGCCGGAAGGCGCGCTGATCGGCAGCGCGGTTGCCGGAACCCAGGAACAGGGCGCGGCACTGACCTTCCGCCGCAGCAATGCCGGTCGGCGCGACAGGACTGTGGAGGTGGGCATATCCGCGCTACACAGCGATTTCGAAGCCTATGAAGCCTTTACCGGAAAGCTGGCCGGACGGATTTCCTATGACAGCACGCCGATCTGGCAAAAGCGGCTGACCTACAGCTACGGCTTCGAAATTCTCGGCACCAACGAACAGGATTTCAATTTTGCCAACGGCAGCCGCGACCGGCGCACTTTCTATGTTGCGGCCCTGCCGGGACAAGTCACTTTTGACACCACCGACAATCTTCTCAATCCGACCGAAGGTTTCCGCTTGTCGGCGAAGCTGTCTCCCGAAGCGTCGCTGGGCAGCGGCGAGCAATTTTACGGCCGGGGCCTGCTGGAAGGCACGGCTTATTATCAGGTCGGCGACGGCATCATTCTGGCCGGGCGCGCGCGGGTCGGTTCGATTGCCGGTGCCGATCGCGAATTGATCGCACCGTCGCGCCGCTATTATGCCGGTGGCGGGGGATCGGTGCGCGGTTTCGGCTATCAGGAACTGGGGCCGAAAGATCCCGAGGATCGCCCGATTGGCGGACGCAGTCTGGTCGAGGGCGCAGCGGAAATACGCTATCGTTTCGGCGACTATGGTGTCGTCGGCTTCGTCGATGCCGGGCAGGTTTATACCAGCTCGACGCCCGGATTTGACAATCTGCGCTATGGCGTCGGCCTTGGCGGGCGCTTTTATACCAATTTCGGTCCGCTCCGGCTCGATGTGGCAACCCCGATCAACCGTCAGCCCGGCGAATCGCGGGTATCCATTTATATCTCGATCGGTCAGGCGTTCTGATGGCGGAGTCCGAAACCATGACAGCTGCCCACTCGCCCGGTTTATGGGAAAATAAATTTGTCATCGGTCTGGGCGCGCTGGTTGCGCTCCTGCTGGTTCTGGTGACGACGGGCTATTTCTGGCTCGACAGCAGCAGCGGTCATCGCTTCGTTGAAAGGCAGATCGAAGCGTTTCAGCTCGAAAATGGCATGCAGTTCGAAGTCGGCCGGATCGATGGCTCGATTTATCGCCAGATGAAAATTGTCGATCTCAAAATACGGGATCCCAAAGGCGTTTTTGCAACCGCAGAGACAGTCGAAATGGACTGGCGGCCCTTGGCCTTTATCGGAAGCCATGTAGATATTCGTTCGCTGATCGTGCCCAAGGCAGAATTTCTGCGCATGCCCGAACTTCTGCCCACGCCGTCCGAAGGCCCCCTGCTGCCCGACCTCGATATCGATATTGGAAAATTTGAAATCGGTGAACTGGATATTGCCAAGGCCGTCACCGGCGAAAGGCATTTGGTCAGCATAGCCTCGGATGTGAAAATAGCGGACGCCCGGGCGATATTGAACGGCAATTTGCGAGCGATTGTCGCGCCCGATGTGGCTGGTGGCGACCGGCTTGCCTTCAAGATCAATGCTGTTCCGGATCAGAATATTCTCGCCATAGCGCTGGATCTGGACGCTCCCGCCAACGGGCTGATTGCCGGGCTGTCGAGGACCGCTCAGCCGATGACCCTGTCGCTGGACGGCAAGGGTGACTGGACCAGATGGGACGGAGCGCTCACCGGCAAAAGCGGCGAGAAAATGCTGGCAGACGTTGCAATCGTGGCCCGCAACGGCACTTTCACGGTGCGCGGCGATGCGCGGCCCGGACTGTTTCTGTCCGGCCCGAGCCGCAATATGCTGGAACCGGTCACCAATATCGACTTTACCGCTGCGGGCGCAGAGCGAAAATTCAATATCAGGGGCCAGGTCGGAAGCGACAATTTCGCGCTGTCGACCAAAGGCCTTGTCGATCTCGGCAACAACAGCATGCGTGATCTCTCCGTCGACTTTCGCTTGCTCACGCCATCGGTCATCGCCACCAATCTGAGCGGTGCGGGCATCGCCGCGAACGTGGTTTTGAACGGCAAATTCGCATCCCCGACGATCGAATATGCGCTGAACGCGGCGCGCATCGGATTTGACGAGACCAGCGTGATCGGCCTGCGGGCCAGCGGCCGCGCACAAATGGACGAAGAGCAATGGCGGATCCCGTTACAGGCGCGGGCGCAGCGGATCGCGGGCCTGAATGAGGGCATCGGGTCCTTGCTGACCAATGTGCGGCTCGACGGTGATTTCGCCTTCGCCAACGGTCGGCTATTGTCCGATAATCTCAAGATCAATTCCAACCGGATTGATGCCACCGCAGTGGTCCTCGCCGATCTGAACGAAGGAACCTATACTGGCGGGCTCAATGGCCGGATCAACGGCTATCGCGTGGAGAGCGTGGGTGTCTTCAATATCGACAGCAACATCGATTTGAAATCCGGCAGCAACGGGGCATTCGCGCTGACCGGGACGGTTCGCGCCCGTTCCAGCCAGATATTCAATGACGGCGCGCGGGAATTTCTGGGCGGCAACAGCCTGATCGTCGCCGACATATCCTATGGCAGCAACGGGGCGGCACGGATCAAGAGCCTGAACGTCGCAGCACCGTCCTTCCGGCTTACCCAGGGCAGCGGCAGCTATGCCCCGTCTGGCCGCATCGATTTCGCCGCCAAGGGCATGTCCGATCAATATGGTCCGATCGGCGTCAAGGTCGGCGGCACCGTCGCCCGGCCGGTCGCGACGGTCGCGGCAGCCCGACCCGGTCTTGGAATTGGCATGGCCAACGTGGTTGCCACCATCAGGGGCAATGCCAAAGGCTATGCCGTGGTCGCCGGTGGCGATAGTGATTACGGGCCCTTCGACGCCAATGTCGATATTCTGGCCGGTAGCGGACCGCTCACGGTCGATGTCAATTCCGGAACCCGGTTTGCTGGCGTCGGCCTGACCGGCCGGATCAGGCAAACCGGGGCAGGGCCTTTTGCCGGACAGCTGGCGGCCAACGGGTCTGGTGTGAACGGCGATGTGATGCTGAGCGACTATAGCGGCAAGCAACGGGCCGTCATCGACGCAACTGCCGTCGATACGGTTTTGCCGGGACCAGCTGGCCTGGCAATCCAGCGCGCGATCATCGACGCCGACATCATTATGTTCGAGCAGCCGCAGGTTGTTGCCGATGTTCAGGTCCAGGGCCTGGAAATGCGGGAATTGCAGATTGCAGCCGCGCGGGCGAAGATCGATTATCGCGGCGGGCAGGGCACGGCGAAGATCATGGCCGAGGGGCGCAACAAATTTCCGTTCCGCTTTGCCGCCAATGCCATTCTTGATCCGAAGCTTTGGCGCGTGGCGCTTGACGGACGCGCCAACGGGGTGTCGTTCAAAACCCGCAACGCCGCACGGATCATTCCCGATAATAACCAGTATAAATTGCTTCCGACCACCATCGATCTTTCGAAAGGCAGCATCCAGCTGGCGGGCGATTACGGACGCGGACTGAATATCCAGAGCCGGCTGCAGGATGTCAATCTGGCACTGATCAACCCGATGATGCCGGGCCTTGGGCTGGGCGGAACGGCCACCGGCAGCCTTGATTTTAGACAAAGCTCGCCGGCGGCGTTCCCGGAAGCGGACGCTCGGCTGCGGATCGACGATTTTACCCGTACCAGCCTTGCCTCGGTCTCGCAGCCCGTTGATCTCCATCTGGTTGGACGGTTGCTGCCCGATGGGGGCAATGCGCGCGCCATCGTTCGCCGCCGGGGAGCGGTTATCGGACGGATGCAGGTCAATCTGACTCCGTTGCCGCCCGGCGCCGGCACCTGGACCACAAGGCTGCTTGCTGCCCCCTTGTCCGGCGGTATCCGCTACAATGGTCCAGCGAGCACCCTGTTCTCGCTCGCTGCCTTGCCGGATCAGGATTTGAAGGGCGCCATCGGTGTGGCCGCTGATTTCTCGGGCCGGGTGCAGAAACCGGTACTGACCGGCGTCGTTCGGGCCAATAATCTTATTTACGAAAATAACACCTACGGCACGCGTCTGACCCATATGAAAATACGGGGCGAGTTTACCAATGACCGGCTGGAAGTCACCGAACTTACGGCCAATGCCGGCGACGGTACAATCCGCGGTGAAGGCTTTGTCTCGCTCAGTTCCGACAAGGGCTATCCGCTCCAGTTGGCCCTCAATCTCGACAATGCGACCCTCGCGAAGGGGCATGACTTGGCCGCGTCGGCGACCGGCGATATCCAGCTGGTCAACAGCGCGACAACCCCCGCGACCATCCGGGGCCGCATTCGTCTGCCGGAAACGCGCTATAAAATCGTCTACGAAGGTTCGACCAAGGTTGCGACATTGACCGGCGTCCGGCGCAAGCCCGCTCTCGGCCGCAAGAAGATTACCGGCGATGCCGACCCGATCAGAGGAGTACCGAGCAACTGGAAGCTGGATATTGATCTCGTCGCTGACAATCAAATCTATGTGAGCGGCATGGGCCTCGATTCCGAATGGTCCGCCGATATCAAGATACGCGGGACGACGGGCGCGCCGATATTGACCGGCGGCATCGACCTGATCCGGGGAACGCTGGGTTTCGCCGGGCGGTCGTTTGACCTGCAGTCCGGGCGTCTGCGCTTCGACGGCAACTCGATGACCAACCCGACATTGCGGCTCGTGGCCAGCGGCGAGGCGGATGACGTCAATATCAATGTCAATATCACTGGCAGCGCGGAGAATCCCGAAATTGCTTTCAGCTCCACGCCCAGTCTGCCGCAGGACGAGATCATGGCGCGGATTCTGTTCGGCAACTCGATCGGCGAGCTCACTCCGATCCAGGCCGTACAGCTGGCTTCGTCTCTCAACGGCCTGCGCGGTGGCGGCGGGGGGCTCAACCCGCTGGGCGTGCTTCAGTCATCCGTCGGTATCGATCGTCTTCGGATACTGGGGGCCGACAAGGATACCGGGCGCGGCACCTCAATCGCCGCCGGTCAATATATTTCCAATGATGTCTATGTGGAAATTGTCACCGATGCCCGCGGCTATACGGCAACCCAGATCGAAATCAGCCTGACCCCGGCCTTGTCTGTGCTGAGTTCGGTGGGCAGCTTCGGCGGCTCGAACGTGAATGTGCGCTACCGGAAAGATTATTGATGCATTTGCGGACCCTTGTGTTGACAGTCTCCCTGTTCTCGCTCGGCGGATGCGAGAAGGATTTCGATGAAAAATATCAGGATAATCTCGAGGAACTGAACGAAGCGGCCAGCGAGATCGAAGCTGGCGTTGACCAGAAATTGTCCGAAGGGCGCGAAACGGACAAGATCATGCAATCCGCGACAGAGGACGAACATTTGGCCGAAACCAGGGGCAAAACCGCCAATGACCGCTGATCCCATTCACCAACCGCAGCATGATGAAGATCGTGAACTGGATGATATCGAGGCCGCTACGCCAGGGGCCAGCGCCCGTACGCCGCTGCATTTTCCGCCCAGGGCGTGGTGGGCGGTGCTCAAGCGTCTCTATGTGATGAACGACTTTCACAATCTGCCGTTGCTCGCCGCCGGGGTTGCGTTTTTCGCCTTTCTTGCCTTTGTCCCGCTGATCGCTGTGATCGCGCTGCTCTACGGGCTGATCGGTGATCCCAACACGGTTGCCGCCAGTATCGAGCAGGTGTCCGGCATCCTGCCCGACGCGGTGCTGACCATTTTGCGAGAACAGTTGCTGTCGATTGTCAGCACCAGCAAGGCTGCCAAGGGCTTCGGCCTTGCCCTGGCGCTGCTGGTCTCAACCTATGGCGCCATGCGGGCGGCCAACGCGATGATGAAGGCGCTGAATATCATCTACGAGGAGCATGAATCGCGCAATATATTCATGACCACCTGGGTTGGCGCGCAAATTACCATTGGTATGGCGGTCGTCGCGATTATCGGCCTGTCGGCGATTTCAGTCTTCACCTATATCAGCAACTTTCTGCAGGGCTATCTAGGCGACAATGTGCTGATATTCCTGAAAATCACAACCTGGATCACGGCAGGATTTCTGGTCAGCCTGACCTTCGGCCTGTTCTTTCGCTATGCTCCCGACCGTCGCCCGGCGAAATGGCGCTGGCTGTCGCTCGGATCGGTTGTGGCGACCTTGCTATGGCTCGGGATTACCATCGGCTTTGGCTATTATGCCGCCAATGTCAGCGATTATAACGCGACATACGGCTCGCTGGCCGCAGTCGTGATTTTCCTGATGTGGCTGTTTCTGTCGGCTTATTCCGTGCTGATCGGCGCTGAAATAAACGCCGAAACCGAGCGGCAGACCTTTCAGGATTCGACCTTGGGGGCAGACCGGCCGATTGGCCAGCGTGGCGCGGTAATGGCGGATACCGTGCTGCTCGACGAAGCGAGCCGGAAAATTCTCGAGAAAAAGCAACGCAGACGCGCCGACCGGCGGGCACGAAAAGCTGCAGAAGAAGACCGGTAGCCTCGGTTTGCCAAGCGGACTCCGCGACCGGCTTTCTTTTTTTCCAGTCACTGGCTTCTCAGCTTAGCCATCTTGACGCGCCGCGGGGCTTGATCCATGCGCTGGCGATGCGATTTTTCTCTGACAATGCGGCCTCGGTGCACCCCAGATTGCTGCAAGCGATGGCTGCGGCGAACGCGCCGGATACGGCCTATGACGGCGACACGCTGAGCGCGCAGCTCAACGCTGCCTTTTCCGACCTGTTCGAAACCGAGGTCGAGGCGCTCTGGGTGGCGACCGGCACCGCCGCCAATTGTCTGGCGCTCGCTGCCCTATGCCCGGCGCACAAGGGCGTGATCTGCCATAGGGAAGCCCATATCGAGCAGGATGAAGCCGGCGCACCCGGTTTCTTCACCGGCGGTGCCAAGCTGATGCTGCTAGACGGCGAAGGGGCCAAGCTGGCGCCGGAAACCGTGGAAGCCCATTGCGCGGCGATCCGCGACGATGTCCATCAGGTCCAGCCGGCTGCCGTCTCGATCACCAATGCCAGCGAATATGGTCTGGTCTACCGTCCCGACGAAGTCGCCGGACTGTCGGAAGTCTGCAGGGCGCGCGGCCTTGGCCTGCATATGGATGGTGCCCGCTTCGCCAATGCCGTGGCCACGCTCGGCTGTTCGCCGGCGGAACTGACCTGGAAGGCCGGGGTTGACGCGCTCAGCTTCGGTTTCGTCAAAAATGGCGGGATGAGCGCCGAGGCGCTGATCTTCTTTGACCGCAAGCTGGCCGCCGACACCCGCTATCGCCGCAAGCGCGCCGGCCATCTGCAGTCCAAGGGCCGCTTCCTTGCCGCGCAGATTCTGGCGATGCTCGAAGACGATCTGTGGCTAGACAATGCCCGTGCCGCCAATGCCGGGGCCCGGATCATCGCTGACGCCGCCGGTGACCGGCTGCTCTATCCGGTCGAGGCGAACGAGATTTTCATCCGGCTCTCCGCCGACGAGGCCGCTCAGTTGCGCGCCAGCGGCTTTGACTTTTACGACTGGGGCGAAGGGCAGGCGCGGCTGGTCACCAGCTGGAACCAGAGCGCCGACGATATCCGCCCGCTCGCCAAAGCGATCGCCGCATTGTGAGTGAAGAAGAGAGCACTGAACCCAGCCTGTTCAGCCCCCGCATCATGATCCCCTTTGTCCTGATCTCGCTGATCTGGGGCTCGACCTGGCTGGTGATCAAGGACCAGATATCCGAAGTGCCGGTCAGCTGGTCGGTCAGCTACCGGTTCATCATCGCCGCTGTCGCCATGTTCGCTCTCGCTGCGTTCAAGCGGCTGCCGTTCCGGCTCGACGCAGTCGGCTACGGGCTGGCGCTGATCCTCGGCTTTTTCCAGTTCACCTTCAATTTCAACTTTGTCTACAATGCCGAGATGTTCATCACCTCGGGACTGGTCGCGGTGCTGTTCGCGCTGCTGATGGTGCCCAATGCGATCATGGGGCGCATCTTTCTGGGGCACAAGTTTACCGCACCCTTTCTTGGCGGTTCGGCGATTGCCGCGGCGGGTATTGCGCTGCTCTTCTGGCACGAATATCGATCCTCCCCCGCCAGCCTGGAACAGGTGCTGCTTGGCGCGGCGCTGACCTTCGGCGGGATCATGTCAGCCTCCGTCGCCAATGTCATGCAGGCGGGGCAGCGCCTCAAATCCTATCCGATTATCACCGTTCTCGCCTGGGCGATGCTGTTCGGAGCGCTGATCAATGTCGTCATCTCCTGGGTCACCGTCGGGCCGCCGGTCTATGAAACCCGTTTCGCCTACTGGGGCGGCATCGTCTATCTCGGCGTCATTGGGTCGGTCGTGACCTTCCCGCTCTATTTCTCCATGATCCGCGAGATCGGCCCGGGCAAGGCGGCCTATACCAGCGTGCTGGTACCGGTGGTGGCGATGATCCTGTCGACGATCTTCGAAGGCTATGTCTGGACAGGACTGGCGGCGACCGGCGCAGTCCTCGCCATGCTCGGGCTGCTGGTCGCCTTGCGCGCCCGCAAGCCGAAACTGCCCCGCATCCCGGCCTGATATTCAGTCCAGCAGCGCCTGCATTCCCGCCTTGTAATCCGGATAGCGCGGTTCCCAGCCCAGCAGCCGCTTGGCCCGGCCGTTCGCGACGCGGCGGTTCTCGGCGTAAAAGCCCAGCGCCGCGTCGGACAGATCGGCCTCCTCCAGCGACTGCAGCGGCGGCACATCCATGCCCAGCAGCCGCGCGGCATGGGCGACGATTTCATGCTGCGGCGCGGGCAGGTCATCGGAAATATTATAGGCGCCCGCCGGACCCTCGAACGAGGCGATTACCCCCGCGACTATATCGTCCACATGAATCCGGCTGAACACCTGTCCCGGCATGTCGATCCGGCTGGATCTACCCTCGCGCACCCGGTCGAGCGGGCTGCGCCCGGGTCCATAGATGCCGGGCAGACGAAACACGTGCATGTCGTCGCGCAGATCCTGCCAATTCTGGTCGGCCGCGCTGCGCGCCTTGCGCCGGCCAGAGCCGATTGGCGCGCTCTCGTCGACCCAGGCGCCGTCGGCGTCGCCATAGACGCCGGTCGAGGAGAGATAGCCGCTCCATTTCAGTTGGGTGGCCCGGATCGCAGCGCCATAATGGTCCAGCACCGGCTCGCTGCCATCGCGGGCCGGCGGCACCGAGGACAGGACATGGCTGGCGGACTGCAGCGCTGCCCGAACCGATGGCGTGTCATCAAAGGCCAGCGCACCGTCCCGCGCTTCCCGGCGCGTGCCAATCACCTCCCAGCCTTCCGCTCGCAAACGGTCCGCAAGGCGCGAGGCACAATAGCCCATCCCGAAAATCAGCATGCGGTTGGCCATCGTCTATTCCTGCTCCAGCCGGCCCGGACTCAGCATGGCCGGATTTTTGACGTGATCCGCCTTCCACTGCATTGCTCCACGCACCCTGGTGGCGCCGGACGGGTGATCGAAAAACAGCATTTCCTCGATCGGGCCCGGCTCGATCTTGCGATATTCCGACAAACGCATCGCCACTTTTGCGAAGCCGTCGGGCTCTCTGGCCGTGTCGAGGCCAAAGCGATCCGCCTCGATTTCATTGATCCGGATCAGGCTGTTGATCGCCGGGGTGGCAAGGAAGAAATAGGCGGTCAGAATCAGGCTCAGCAGGGGTATCGCCGCCGGATCGCTGATATTTCCTACGCCCCATTTTGCCCCGTGTCGCTCGATCAGCCGCGGCGCCAGCTGCGCGACAAGGAACAGTCCCAGCGCGACGATCAGCGCGAGCACCAGCACAATGCGCCACGTGTGGCCCAGCACATAATGACCCATTTCATGGCCCATCACCGCGGCGACCTCGTCCGGTCCGGTGCGTTCCAGCAGATTGTCGTTCAGCGAGATCCGGATGGTCGGCCCGACCCCCGAAACATTGGCCGATATCCGCTTGTGCTGCCTGGACTGGTCGAACACGTAGATATGGTCGCCGGAAATATCATATTCCGCCGCCATTGCGACGATCCGGTCGCGCAGCGGCCCGTCGGCCATCTCGCTATAGTCGTTGAACAGCGGCGCAATGAACACCGGTCCGAGCAGCAGGCCGATGAACAGAAAGGCCGCGATCACTCCGGTGCCCCAGATCCACCACGATTTCGGTGCGCGCCGGATCACCGCAAAAATCGCCATCAGCAGCAGCGGAAAGACGATCAGCGAAATTACCAGCCCAATCACCTGTTCGCCGAACCAGCCGCCAAAATCCTGGCTCATCAGGCCATATTGCCGTTCCCGGAAAAAGCCCGTGTAAATGGTCCACGGCAGGGTGAACAGAAAGCCCGCGATCACATAGGGCAGGGCATAAAGGCTCGGCTGCAGCCATTTTTTGCTCGTAACCCGTTGAGCCCAGTCGCGGAACCGGGCGGACAGGCGCGACTGCAGAATAGCAAAGTCGACCAGCACACCGATCAGCGCGCCCCACAGGATCAGCCAATAGCCCCCTTCGAAATAGGCATTGGATTTCTCGAGATCGGCGCCCTGCAAACTGTCGATATAGGCGCGGCTTGCCTGTTCGACATCAAAAGCCGGCGCGCCATTCTGGGCGAGAGCGATTTCCGCCGGCAGCCCGGCGATCAACAGGACGGCGACAACAAAAAGCAATAATCTGGACATGACCCACTCCCTTTGCCTCAGCCATAAACGCAATTGCGCGAGGTGCAAATGGCTCTTATGGCGAGACCATGTTAGATATTCAAAAAGCTCCAAACGACGAAATGGCCGATGCCGCGCCAGCCCCCAGTGATCCTGCGACGATCCGCCGCGAGGACTACCGTCCGCCCGCCTGGTTCATCCCGGAAATCGCGCTCGACTTCGATCTTGCTCTCGAGCGAACCCTGGTGCGGTCGAAACTCGATGTCCGGCGTTCAAAAAGCGCCAAGGCGGATGAGCCGCTGGTCCTGCAGGGCGATGACATCCTGCCGCTCTCGGTCAAGGTTGACGGCGCGATCCGCAACGACTGGACGCTGGTGGAGGGCGATCTGGTCCTGCCGCTCGATGGCGCGTCGCATATCGTCGAGATCGAGGTCGAACTCGATCCGTCGACCAATACCCAACTGATGGGCCTTTATGCCTCCAACGGCATGCTGTGCACGCAGTGCGAGGCGGAAGGGTTCCGCCGCATAACTTTCGCCCCGGACCGTCCCGATGTGCTGAGCCGCTATTCGGTTCGCATGGAAGCCGACAAGGCAAAATTCCCGGTCCTGCTCTGCAATGGCGACAAGGTTGCCGAGGGCGATGCAGAAAATGGCCGCCACTGGGTGCAGTGGAACGATCCCTGGCTGAAGCCGAGCTATCTCTTTGCTCTCGTCGCGGGGGATCTGGTCGCCAACAGCGACAGTTTCACCACCCGCTCCGGAAAGCCTGTCGAACTCAATATCTGGGTTCGCGACGGCGATCTCGATCGTACCGGCCACGCGATGAAGGCGCTCAAGGATGCGATGCGCTGGGACGAGGAGACCTATGGCCGCGAATATGATCTCGGTCTGTTCAACATCGTCGCCGTCAGCGACTTCAACATGGGCGCGATGGAGAACAAGGGACTCAATATCTTCAACTCGCGCTATATTCTCGCCGACCCCGAGGTTGCCACGGACGGCGATTTCGATGGTATCGAAGGGGTGGTCGCGCATGAATATTTTCACAATTGGTCTGGCAACAGAGTGACTTGCCGGGACTGGTTCCAGCTCAGTCTCAAGGAGGGATTCACCGTCTACCGCGACCAGAGCTTTTCCGCCGACATGGGTTCGGCGGCGCTCAAGCGGATCGAGGATGTGCGGATATTGCGCGCGGCGCAATTCCCCGAGGATGCCGGCCCGCTGGCCCATCCTATCCGCCCGGACAGCTACCAGGAAATCTCCAATTTCTACACCGCCACCGTCTACAACAAGGGTGCGGAAGTCATCCGGATGATGGCGACGCTGATGGGTTCGGAAAATTTCCGCAAGGGCACCGATCTCTATTTTGATCGCCACGATGGCGAGGCAGCGACCTGCGAGGATTTTGTCACCGCAATGGAAGACGGCGGTTCGATCGATCTGAAACAGTTCCGCAAATGGTATGAAACGGCGGGTACGCCGCGAGTGTCGGTGAAGCTGTCGCACGATTCGCAGACCGGCACCGCGACGCTGCACTGCACGCAGAAAATTGCCCAGAAGGGCGAAAGGCCGGCGCCGTCCGATCTGGTCATCCCGCTGCGCACGGCGCTGCTCGATCCGGAAAGCGGTGCCCATGACGGGGAACAGCTGCTGCTGCTCGACCAGCCGGAAAAAAGCTTCACCTTTGACGGCCACAAGGATCATCCGATCCTGTCGATCAACCGCGGCTTCTCCGCGCCGATCATTCTGGAGAGCAACCAGAGCGCGGAGGAACTGGCGTTCCTGTCGGCGCATGACGACGATCCGTTCGCGCGGTTCGAAGCGATGCAGCAGCTGATGACCCATTATCTGACGGCAAAGATTTCCGGCACCCCGGTCGACCGCGACATCATTCTGCTGGCGATCGCCCGGATTCTTGCCGACCCGTCGCTCGATCCCGCCTTTCTGGCCGAAATCATTCTGCTGCCAAGCGAAGCATTTCTGGGCGACCAAATGGTCGAGGTCGATCCGCAGGCGATCCACGACGAGCGCGAGAAACTGCGCGGCAAGATCGGCGTGCAGTTCGAAAAGCAGTTCCGCAAACTCTACAAGGCCTGCGCGCCCGGCGAATTCTCGCTTGAGCCTGAAGCCAGGGCAAGGCGGAAGCTGCGCAATGTAACGCTTGGCTATCTCGCTGCCTCGTTCACCGAAAATGCTGCCGAGACCGCCTTCGAGCAATATCGCGATGCCGACAATATGACCGCCATGCAGGGCGCGCTGGGCGTGCTCTCTCATCTCGAGGCTGAGGAGCGTACCATCGCATTTGAAGATTTTTACAAGCGATTCAAGGGTAACCCGCTGGTTCTTGACAAGTGGTTCTCGCTGCAGGCGATGTCGCTGCGGCCCGACACGCTGAAACGCGTCGATGCCCTTTCGCGCCATCCCGATTTCACCCTGTCCAATCCCAATCGGGTGCGCGCGCTTTATGGCGCCTTCACCGGCAACCAGGTCCGTTTGCACGACCCGTCGGGCAAGGGCTATCAGATGATAGCCGAAATGGTGATCGCGCTGGACAAGCAGAATCCCCAGACCGCAGCGCGCTTCATTCCGGCGCTCGGCCGCTGGCGCCGCTTCGAGCGCGGCCGGTCGGAACTGATGCGGCTGGCGCTCGAGAAAATCGCTGCGCAGCCCGATCTGTCGAAAGATGTCTCCGAACAGGTTCACAAAAGCCTTGCTTGATGTCACCAGATCCCCCTTGCTCGAAGGCGTGACCCACGGCTTTCTGGGCCGGGCAGGGGGCGTTTCGGACGGTATTTACAGCGGCCTCAATATCGGTCTCGGCAGTGATGACGATCGCGACGCCATCATGGAAAATCGCCGCCGCGCTACCGAAGGCGTCTCGCCGGGCAGCGAACTGGTGACCGTGCACCAGATCCACAGCGCGGATGTTGTCACCGTCACCGGCCCGCTGCCGCTCGACCAGCGCCAGCAGGCCGACGCGATGGTCACCGACCGGCCAAAGCTGCTGCTTGGTATCCTGACCGCCGATTGCGTGCCGGTGCTATTCCACGATGCCAAAGCCGGTGTCATCGGCGCTGCCCATGCCGGCTGGAAAGGCGCCCTGGCCGGCGTTACCGACAATGTCCTCAGCGCCATGGAAAAGCTCGGCGCCGATCGCGGCGATATAGCTTGCGCCATTGGTCCCTGCATCGCCCAGCCCAGCTACGAGGTCGATGCCGCTTTCCGCACCCGGTTTCTGGACGCCGACCCGGCCAACGGCCGCTTCTTCGCCGCCGGCAAGCCCGGTCATTTCCAGTTCGATATCGAATCCTATGTCGCGGCGCGCCTGCAGGATGCGGGCGCCGGCGGCGTCGACAAATTGGGTCTCGATACCTACGTCCAAGAGGACCGCTATTACAGCTACCGCCGCTCCTGCCACCGCGGCGAACCGGGCTATGGTCGGCAGATCTCGCTGATTGGCATGGCGGAATAAGATTGATTTCCACGGTCACCCCGGCGAAAGCTGGGACGCGGAGCAACAGGATCTCGCAAAAATGGCGGGTTGATGTAACGCAGGGAGGGGAGAGAGCATGAACACGCAACGCATCGGTCTGTTTGCCGGGCTGGCCCTGTTCCTTGCCATGCTGCTGCTCCCTCACCCGGAATCGATGAGTCCCCAGGCGTGGAAGGCCGCGGCGCTAACCATCCTGATGGCGATCTGGTGGATGACCCAGGCAATCCCGCTGACCGCGACCGCTCTGCTGCCATTTCTGGCGCTGCCTACGATGGGCGTGATGACCACTGCCGAAACGGCGAGCGAATATTATTCGCCAATCCTGTTCCTGATCCTCGGCGGCGCCTTTCTGGCGCTGGCGATCGAGCGGGTCGGCCTGCACAAAAGACTGGCGCTGGCGATCATCGGTCTGTCGGGGAAAAGCGCCTGGGGCATATTATTCGCCTTCATGGCCGCCACGGGCCTGCTCAGCATGCTGATTTCCAATACCTCCTCGACGCTGATCATGGTGCCGATTGCGCTCGCCGTGCTTGTCGCCGGCGGCATAAAGGAAAAGGAAACCGAAGGCTTTGCCGGTGCCCTGATCATGGGCGTTGCCTTTGCCGCCTCGATCGGCGGTCTTGGCACCTTGGTCGGCAGCCCGACCAACGCCATCGCCGTCGGCCTGATCAACAAGACCCTGGGCATGCAGATCGACTTTCTCGGCTGGCTCAAATTCGGCCTGCCGATCGTCATCATCGGCATCCCCGTCTCCGCAGCCATATTGATTGTGGTTCAGAAGGTCGGTCGCAACAGTTTCGATGGCGAGCGGGCGAGGGCGGTGATCGGTGCGTCCGGCCCCTGGAGCCTGCCGGAAAAGCGGCTGGTTCCGGTGGTCGCTCTCGTCATGCTCGGCTGGCTGCTGCTGCCGGAGATCAAGCCCTTCTTCCCGGACGGGGCCCTGCACGACGGCAGCGTCGCCATCTTCGGCGGGCTGCTGCTCTTCATGCTGCCCGATGGCACCGGGCGCCAATTGCTCAACTGGGACGAGGCCGACCGTGCACCCTGGGGCGTGATCATGCTGTTTGGCGGCGGTCTGGCGCTGGCCGCCGGAATCATCGAATCCGGCCTCGCCGACTGGCTCGGCCTGATGCTGGAGCCGCTCAGGACCGTCCCGGTGATCGTCATTGCCATCGCGCTGGTCGCGCTGGTCATCCTCGTCACCGAATTTGCCTCCAACGTCGCCACCGCCAGCGGCGTCATGCCGGTGGTCGCCAGCCTGATCCTGGCGACCGGCGTCGATCCGATATTGCTTGCGGTGCCCGCCGCCATGGCCGCCAGCTGGGGCTTCATGCTGCCCAGCGGCACCGGACCCAATGCCATCGCCTGGGCCACCGGCCATATCGAATTGCCGAGAATGCTCAAGTCCGGCTTTCTTTTGGACCTCGCCGGCATCCCGATCATAATCGGCTGCATCTGGATGGTTGCCGTTGTAACGACGTAGCTTTTCGTCCATTGTTTCGCCAGAGTTGAAAGAACGGAGAGAAGAATATGTCCGATCATAATGATGACGTCGCCGGCATTCCGGTCACCCGCCGCATGCCCAAGGCTCCGATCGAGGAAATCGGCGGCCGCAAGCTGAAGCCGGCGACGCTGATGATGGGCCACGGCTATGATCCGGAACTGTCCGAAGGATCGCTGAAACCGCCGATCTTCCTCACCTCGACCTTCGCCTTTGAAAATGCCGCCGCCGGCAAGCGCTTTTTCGAAGGCATCACCGGCAAGCGACCCGGTGGTTCCGATGGCCTCGTCTATTCGCGCTTCAACGGCCCCAATCAGGAAATCCTCGAAGACCGGCTGAGCATCTGGGACGAGGCCGAGGATGCGCTGGTCTTTTCCAGCGGCATGTCGGCGATCACCACGGTGCTGCTCGCCAATGTCAACCAGGGCGATGTTGTCGTCCACAGCGGCCCTCTCTATGCCGCGACCGAAACGCTGATCAACAAGATCCTCGGACGCTTCGGCGTCACCTTCCTCGACTTTCCGGCCGGCGCGTCTCCGTCCGATGTCGCTGTGATGCTCGAACAGGCGAAGGAAAAGGCGAAAAGCAACGGCGGCAAGGTCGCGATTATCTATCTCGAAAGCCCGGCCAACCCGACCAATGCGCTGGTCGATATCGAGGGCGTCGCCGATGCCCGCGATCAGGTCTTTGGCAAGGATGCCGCGCCGCCGATCGCCATCGACAACACTTTCCTCGGCCCGCTCTGGCAGCAGCCGCTGAAACATGGCGCCGATATCGTCATCTACAGCCTCACCAAATATGTTGGCGGCCACAGCGACCTGGTCGCCGGCGGCGTACTCGGCAGCAAGGCCCATATGGACCCGATCCGCGCGATCCGGAACACGATCGGCACGATCTGCGACCCGAACACCGCCTGGATGCTGATGCGCAGCCTCGAGACGCTGGAATTGCGCATGACCCGCGCCGGTGAAAATGCCGAAAAGGTGTGCGCCTTCCTGCGCGACCATCCCAAGGTCGACGGCCTCGGCTATCTCGGCTTTATCGAGGACGAGCGCCAGAAGGACATTTACAAGCGCCATTGCAGCGGCGCCGGCTCGACTTTCTCGCTGTTCATCAAGGGCGGCGAGGCCGAGGCCTTCCGTTTCCTCGACACGATGAAGATCGCCAAGCTCGCGGTGAGCCTCGGCGGCACCGAAACGCTCGCCAGCCTGCCGGCAGCGATGACTCACCTGTCGGTCCCCGACGAGCGCAGGGCAGCCCTCGGCATCACCGACAATCTGGTGCGGATTTCGATAGGCGTCGAGGACCCGGACGACCTGATCGCCGATTTCGACCAGGCACTGGCTGCGGTCTGAGGCGAGGGACGGTCTCGCTTAGTGTGCGCTGCCCTCCGGCTGGCCCTTCGCGGTCGTTGATGTTTGGACCAGCGGATCAGAATGAAGGAGCTGCGAGGCAAGCTGGGGCCGGAGGGATATTTCCGCTGTCCTACACCCGCCGCATCGCTTATTATGGCACCGCTTTCTCAAAAAAGCTCGAAATAGGCTCTTTGACAAGCTGAATAGCCCAAGGCGGACAGTCCCGGCCCAATATCAGCCGCAGAGCATTTCGCGCCCGTCGAAAGATGACACTCGGCGCGCTTGGAACGAGAGGAAAAGCCCGGAATCATGGGGCTTTCCGGTAAAATTTACACAAAACAAAAACACGTCGGATCGTAAAGTTCGGAATGGCCCCCTGCCGCGCGCGGCATGACGCACTCAATCCCGGCCGACTCGCCTCAATCTTCCGCGACGACTTCGATCGACATTATTTCAATCGCGTCCTCGCGTCCGGCAAAATCGGCAAAGCCTCCTGCCTCCAGCGCGGTCATGGCGCGGCTGATCGGTGCGGAAAAGGAAACCCGCGCGCTGGACGGATCGGCCTCGTCGTCACCGACTATGGAGAGGGTCTTTTCCTTGCCGTTGAGCAGGAAGGTGACCCGGGTGCCAAATTCGACCGTGTCGCCGCTCGGCATCGGTGGCCGCTCCGCCGTTGATTGTCTGGTGTTCCAGTAGCGCAGGTCACGCTTGGCGATCTTGAGCGCGGTTTCGTCGGTCAGCTTGGCAATCTCTGCCTGCAGGGAAACGACCCGCTCCCTGATCAGTCGCAGCCCGCGCGCCGTGACCCAATTGGGGCCGACCGGAATCGGGTGCTCGAATTTCGGCTCCAGATGCTCGTCATCGCCTTCTCTGCGGAACGCCACGCTCATCGGTCAGCTGCCGGACTTCGGCGTTACCCATATATCGACTGGCGCGACGAACCGGCCATGCGCCGGTGTGCCGACATCGATCCGCTCGGCGGTGACCCGTTCGCCCGTCTCGAGCGTGAACGAGGCCCACGGCTTGGGCATCCGGCTGAAGGTCATTTTCTGGATCGGCGCTCCGGTGGCGCTGTTCATGATGGTGGCAAGGATACTCATGGCGGAGCGCTTGCGATGGATGCGCCAGACTGTCAACCGTCTACAGAGGGGCCGCCATATCAGCGCCAGTCGACAATGGGCCAGCCGCGCTGCTCGGCCAGCCGGCGCAGTGGCGGAGTCGGAGTCGTCGCGAACGCCTCGTCGGCAAATTCCAGCATTGCCCCGTCGCTGAAATGGTCGGAATAGGCGCGGACATGGCTATCGTTGCGGTGCCAGCCCTGCGCCGCGAAGAGCGCCTCGATCCGCCCGATCTTGGCATGGTCATAGCAATTCTCGCCGAGGATCTTCGGCCGCACCCGGCCTTCGCCATCGACTTCGAGCCGGGTGCCGATCACATGGTCAAAGCCGAGCCGCCGGGCGATTGCCTCGGCATATAGTTCGTAGGATGCGGTGACCAGCACCAGCGTCCGGCCCTCGGCCCGATCCGCCTCGATCTGGTCGAGCGCTTTCTGGTAGCGGTTGGAACGCAGCACATTCTCGGCAAACCGGTCGATATGCGGCTGCAAATCGGCCAGTTTCGGGCCGCTGCCCATCAGCAGGCGCTGGTTGAAGGTCTTCAATTGTCCGCGGCTGATCAGCTTGAGTCCGTAGCCCATGAAGCCAAACGGCAGCAGCGGCAGGAACATCAGCCGCCATCGTGCCCGCGCGAACAGCTGGTGGAACAGAAAGGGCGTGTAGGTCCCGCGCACCGTGATCGTCCGGTCCATGTCGTAAAGCGATATTTTCTGCATGCCATCCCGCAATTGCCGTTCGAGCGCTCCCATAGCAGCACTGCCCAAAAGCACCAAATATTTGAGCGGTTTAATCACTTGAGCTTTGTCCAAAATTCGGTCACCTATAGATGCGATGGCAATACCCAGCGATTTTGTAGAAGAAACGACCGAAGACGGAGCGGTTACACTGCATTTTTCCGGCGATCTTTCGATTGCCAGCCTGGGAGATTTGCCGGAGCGGCTCAGGGATTATGACGGGGTTATCAGCCGGCTCGATATAGCAGATATCGGCTATATGGACACGGTCGGTGCCTGGCTGGTGCACCGGACCGCCCGCGACAGGGAAGCGGAGATTGTCGGTGCCAATGATGATGCGCAGCGTCTGATTGCTGCGGTCTCCGCAGCCGACCAGGCGGCTGACATTCGTCCCGAAACACCTAATCCGGTTCTTCGCGTGCTGAACGAGGTTGGCGAAGCGACCACCGTCGCCTTCACCACGCTGAGCGGGCTGGTCGGCTTTCTGGGCGCGATCATGGTCGGCTTTTTCCGTTTGCTGCGGCATCCTGGCAAGATTCGATGGAACGCGGTGATCCAGCGCTTCGACGTCGTCGGGGTCCGGGCGCTCGGTATCATTGGCCTGATGAGCTTTCTCATCGGTCTGGTGATCGCGCAGCAGGGCGCGGTACAGCTGCGGCAGTTCGGTGCGGAAGTATTCACCGTCAACCTCGTCGGCCGGCTGACGCTGCGCGAGCTGGGAGTGCTGATGACCGCGATCATGGTGGCGGGGCGTTCGGGCTCGGCTTTTGCTGCGCAGCTTGGTACGATGAAGCTGACCGAGGAAATCGACGCGATGCGCACGATCGGCGTATCGCCTATTGAAGCGCTGGTACTGCCACGTTTCATCGCGGCCGTATTCATGCTGCCGCTGCTCGGTTTTTACGCCTCGGTGGTGGCGATCATTGGCGGCGGCCTGCTGAGCTGGGTCGAACTCGATATCCCTCCGGCAACCTTCTTCTCGCGAATCCGCGAGGTGGTTCCGCTGACCGATGTCTACGTCGGACTGGTGAAAGCGCCGGTATTTGGCGCGATCATAGCGATCACCGGCTGCTATCAGGGCATGCAGGTCAAGGGTAATGCCGAGGATGTGGGCATGCGCACCACGGCCGCAGTAGTGCAGGCGATCTTCCTGGTGATCGTGCTCGATGCCTTTTTCGCGGTCTTCTTCACCTGGATCGGATGGAATTGATGAGCGATTCGGATGCCATTACCTATGACCGGGATTACGACGGCCCGATTGTCAGCGTTCATGGCCTGCGCAACAGCTTTGGCGAGCAGGTGGTGCATGATAATCTCGATCTCGATGTCCGCCGCGGTGAAATCATCGGCGTGGTTGGCGGATCGGGCACCGGTAAATCGGTGCTGATGCGCTCGATTATCGGTTTGCAGACGCCAAAAGAGGGCGAGATTCGGGTCTTCGGCCAGCAGATATTGGGCAAATCCGATGCCGAAACGATCGAGATCCGCAAGCGCTGGGGCGTCCTGTTTCAGGGCGGCGCGCTATTTTCAACGCTCACCGTTGCCGAAAATGTGATGGTGCCGATCCGCGAATTCTATCCGGATATGGACCGCGAATTCCGGCGGGAAGTCGCCAAGTATAAGGTCTGCCTGTCCGGCCTGCCGCCCGACGCAGCACCGAAATATCCGTCGGAACTGTCCGGCGGCATGCGCAAACGCGCCGGTATCGCCAGGGCGCTGGCGCTGGATCCGGAACTGCTGTTTCTTGATGAACCAACCGCCGGGCTCGATCCGGTGGGTGCTGCCGCGTTCGACAATCTGACCAAGGAATTGCAGCAGACACTGGGCCTGACCGTGTTCCTGATCACCCATGATCTCGATACGCTGCACGCAATCTGTGACCGGGTCGCGGTGCTCGCGGACCAGCGGGTGATCGCGGTCGGTACGATCGACGAACTGCTTGCCCTCGATCATCCCTGGATTCAGGAATATTTCAATGGCCCGCGTGGCCGGATGGCTTCTGCCGGAAAAAAGATGCTGGGATGACGATAGTGAGACGAATCAGAGAATTGTTGCAGGTACCGGCACCGCTCGGCATAGAGGTGAAATAGATGGAAACGCGCTCCAACCATATCCTTGTCGGTGTTGTCACTTTGGCGATGCTGGCGCTTGTCGCAGCCTTTCTGGTCTGGATTGTCCGTTTTGGCGACGGCGAGACCAAGCAATATGACATATTCTTTTCCCAGTCGGTTGGTGGTCTGGCCGCAGGGACCGGCGTAACCTTTGCAGGCGTGCCCTCCGGGCAGGTGCTCAAGGTGGAGCTGTGGAAAAAGGATCCCAATTTCGTACGCGTGCGCATCGCGGTCAGCGAGGATACGCCGATCCTCGAAGGCACTACCGCCACCATCCAGAGCGTCAGCTTCACCGCACCGCCCAATATTCAGCTCGATGGGGCCAAGAAGGGCGCTCCGCCGATCACCGAGCTCGGCCCGGAAGGCGTCCCGGTGATTCCGACCAAGCCCGGAGCGCTTGGCGAATTGCTCAACAGCGCCCCCCTCGTGGTGGAGCGCTTGGCGACCCTTACCGAACGGCTGACAGAACTATTGTCGGACCAGAACCAGAAATCGATCAGCGGTATCCTGGCGAATACGGACAAGATGACCGCCAGCCTGGCGAGACAGGCACCGGAGCTGGAAGCGTTGATGAAAGAATCGCGAATTGCCATTCACAACGCTGGCGTGACTGCCGAGAAGCTGTCGCTCGTAGCAGACAATACCAACGACTTTCTCACCAACAATGGTCAGCCGATAGCCAAGAACCTCGCCAATACGCTGGAGGCCGCAGACAAGAGCTTGCGCGCCCTGGAAGGCGTGTTGAAAAATGCGCAGCCAGGGGCAGAGCATTTTTCGAACAAAACGCTGCCGGAAGTCGACCAGCTGGTGCAGGATATGCAGGCGCTGACCAAGTCGATGACCAGTGTGACCGAGCGGCTGGATCAGGGCGGGGCGGGATCCTTATTGTCGGCACCGACGCTGCCCGACTATGAGCCGGGACAATGAAGGGGCAGATATGATGCGCAAATTGGAACTTTTGACAGCTGCCGGCCTGTTGGGCGCGACAGCAGCGCTGGGTGGCTGCGTCAGTTTTGGCGGCGCTGAACCGCCGCCCTCCTTGCTGTCGCTTACGCCGGATCAGAAACTGTCCGCCGGAGCCATGCAGAGTGGACCCCAGGCCGGTTCGCTGGTCGTCGCTCTGCCGGCTGCTCCCCAGAAACTGAATACCGTTCGTGTACCGGTGCAGACCACCGGCAGCGCCATTGCCTATCTGAAAGATGCCGTGTGGGTCGACAAGCCTGCCCGCCTGTTTCAGGATCTGCTCAGCGAGACGATCGCGGCGCGCAACGGGAGGCTGGTTCTTACCGCCACTGAAGCGGGCGGACTTGCCGAAACCTATATCACTGGCGAGCTGGTCAATTTCGGCCTCGACGGACCCAGCCTGACGGTCACCGTTACCTATGACGCGGTCAAGATGACCAAAGACAAGCCGGTCTTGAAAAAGCGGTTCGAAGCCAGTGAATCGGTCTTTGCGGCAGAACCCGGCCCGGTGGGGCAGGGCCTGAACCGGGCGGCCAATAAAGTGGCTGCCGACGTTGCCGAATGGGTGGGCTGAACGGCTAGTCGGAGCCGCTATTCCTCGCCGTAGCTGAACCCTTCCGGTTCCGGCCAGTCGATTGCCGTGGTCGCCATGACCTGGAACAGGCATCCCATTTCTTCAGGGCCGGTCAGCCGGTGGAGCGCAGCCCTTATAGTTTCTGCCTGTTTCGGGCTTGCCGCGGTGAGCGCTGCGGCGCGCTGGTCGATGCCGAGCGACTTCAGCCACTGACCTTGTTGCGTCGGCCCGTTGACGGCCAGCAAACGGGTACGTGCAATATTGGCCAGTGTATGAAAATCAACATGGGCGGTGAGATCCGACGCTCCGGGACAGTCAAACGGACTGACCGGCATATGGTCCTTGATCGCCTGCAAAGTACTGCCGGTGCCCGGCCTCGTATAGCCATAATCAATGATCAGCAGGGTGCCACCCTGTTTCGCGAGGCGGTTGGCCAGATTGCCGGCCCATTCCACGCTGACCGGAGAGCGTTCCAATATCGTGCCGTCCGGAAATCCGCCGGTGGTGCAGCCAGCCGGATTTTCTGCAGGATCGACGCTCGGAACGGCGACAAATTTGCTGCGATCGCGCGCCACCATCTGCCGTCGCCAGCCTCCAGAGGTCGCAACGAATTGCTCAACCGGCAGGGCGTCGAAAAATTCATTGGCGACGATCAGCAGCGGCCCATCTCCCGGCAGGTCGGAAATGTCGTTGTGCCAGGTGGCATCGGGATGAAGTTGCGCCTGCCTTGCCTTCAAGACCGGACTCGTCTCGACAAAATGGACGTCCGGGCAGCAGCCGAACTTTGCCATGGATCGCTGCGCATCATGTGCCAGGGTGCCGCGCCCTGGACCAAGCTCGACATAATGGCAATGATCGGGCGACCCGTTGCGCAGCCACAGATCGGCCAGCCAGATACCGACAATTTCGCCAAACATCTGGCTGATTTCCGGAGCGGTGACGAAATCGCCATCTTCGCCAAGGGGGTCCTTGCTGGCATAATAATGGGCATTGGCGATCGCCATATAGTCGCCGAGCGGGATCGGGCCTTCGCGGTCGATCCGATCCGCGATTATATGCGCTGCAGTGGGGTGATCCGTCTGGATGCCGTCAGGCAACGCTCTTCTCTCCCGCCACCGATTCGACGCGCACGCGTCTTCTCTTCGCAGTCATTACCAGCCAGGCGCCCAGCAGGATCATCGGCACCGTAAGCCACTGCCCCATGCTGAAGCCCGATTGCTCGACCAGCCAGGTGAGCTGGGCATCCGGCTCGCGGAAGAACTCAACGGTAAAACGGCTGAAGCCGTAAACCAGCAGGCCAGCACCGACCAGTTTGCCCGGCTGATAGCGGGCATCGGTCCTCCAGAAGAGAAAGGAAAGGACGAGGAAATAAACGATACCTTCCAGCCCCGCTTCATATAGCTGGCTGGGATGGCGGGCGACGTCGCCACCCATCGGGAAAACGATCGCCCATGGCACATCGGTAGCCCGGCCCCACAGCTCGCCGTTGACGAAATTGGCAAGCCGTCCGAAGAAGAGGCCGAACGGGATCACGCAGGCGATATAATCGCACATCCGCAGAAAATCGAGCTTCTCGCGCCGCGCCGTCCACCACAGGGCCAGCACCACGCCAATCGTGCCGCCGTGCAGCGACATGCCGCCCTTCCACACCTGCAATATCCTGACTGGATCCTGCAATATCTCGGGACTGTAGAAAAACACATAGCCGAGACGACCGCCGATGATGATCCCGAGCGTTGCCCAGAAGATCATGTCATCGGCATGGCGCCGTGCCATCGGCGAACCAGGCTGGGCGATCAGTTTGGTGAGATACCAGTAGCCGATCAATATGCCGGCGAGATAGGCCAGCGAATACCATTTGAGCTGGAAAAACCCAAGGTCCACAGCATCGGGGGAGAGGCCAAGCTCCGTAAATTGGGTAAACTGGGCAGCATTGGCCAAGATAATATCAATCAACTCTTTTCCCCGTGTGGTTTCCTGTCCATATAAAGGGAAAATTCCCTATACCAAGAGGGAACAACGGGAGACTTGAATAATGGCGACTTCTGAATTGGATATGGTTATCGACAAAACGCTGGAGGCGTTGACCCAGCCTGGCCAGTTGCTGGAGCTCGACACGATCAGCAAATACGGTGTCGATTTGCCCGTCTTCAAGAATGCGCCGCAGAATGTTTCCGACTATTTTGCCTATTTCTGCCACCAGCACGCAGACAAGGAATTTCTGGTTGATGGTGAAATCCGGCTGACCTTTGCCGAGACCTATGCTGCGGCGCGCGCGCTGGCCGGCGGGCTGGTCGAAGGCTATGGGGTCCAGAAGGGCGACCGGATCGGTATTGCCGCACGCAATTCCGCCAACTGGATCGTTCTTGACATGGCGATCACGATGGCCGGCGGCATTTCCACCAAGCTGAATGGCTGGTGGCGAGGCGACGAACTCGCCGACGGGATCGAGGATGTTGGCTGTTCTTTCGTGTTTGCCGACTATCAGCGCGCCCAGCGACTGGTTGAATCCAAACGCAATCACGGCGCCACATTGCTGGTCTTCGAACATGACAAGCTGCCTCTCGAAGGGCTCAAGGTCATGCTGGAGAAGGGCGGTGGCGCGGAAACGCCGCTGCCGCAAATGCAGCCCGATGACAATGCAACGATCCTGTTTACATCCGGATCTACCGGAAAATCCAAGGGTGCCTATTCCGAACATCGCGCGGTTGTTCAGGGTGCGATGAGTTTCGTCGGCACGGTACTGGTGCTGGTGAATATCATGACCAAAGCCGGCACGATGCCGGAAGGCCAGCCAACCGCAATGGTCTGCGTGCCCCTGTTCCACGTCACCGCCTCGGTGCCGCTGGTGCTGGTCAGCTATGCGATCGGGCGGAAGCTGGTGATGCTGAACAAATGGGATGCCGAAGAGGCGATGCGGCTTATTGAGAAAGAGCGCGTGACCTATTTTGTCGGTGTGCCGCTGATGAGCATGGAAATCTATTCGCACCCGCATTTCGACAAATATGATCTCAGCAGCTGCGTCACCATGGCCGCCGGTGGTGCGCCCCGTCCGGTCGAGCATGTCCGGCGGATCAAGGAGAAAATGGGCGATGGCTATCCGGTGATCGGCTATGGCCTGACCGAAACCAACGGGGTCGGCTGTTCCAACCAGAACGAGAATTATCTCGCCAAGCCGGACAGCACGGGCCGCGCGACGCCCCCGATTGTTGAAGTCGCAATCCTCGACGATGACGGCAACAAGATGCCGCAGGGCGAGCGTGGCGAAGTGTGTATCCGCACTTCCGCCAATTTTACCGGCTACTGGAATAACGAGGAGGCAACCCGGGAAGCCTTTACCGACGACGGCTATTTCCGCACCGGTGATATCGGTTATCTCGATCCCGAGGACTATCTCTTCATCGTCGACCGCAAGAAGGAAATCATCATTCGTGGCGGCGAGAATATCAGCTGTCAGGAAGTGGAAGCTGCTGTCTATGCCAATCCGGCGGTTGCCGAGGCGTGCATTTTCGGGGTTCCAGACGAACGGTTTGGCGAAGTGCCGGCCCTCGTCTATCATACGAAGGAAGGACATAGTCTGTCCGAGGAAGAACTGATGGAATCGCTCAAGCACCAGCTCGCGCCGTTCAAGCTGCCGGTGCATGTCTGGCAATATGAAGAACCGCTGCCGAAACTCGGCACCGCAAAAATCGCAAAAATTGTCCTGGCGAAAAAGCATCGGGATGAGCTGGCCGCGACCGGATGAACGCACGCGCCAATATTCCCGCTGCTCCGGCTGATCCCGCTACGCGGATCAGCCGCCAGCGGGATATCATCAACCGCCGGGTGCTGGCCGACGAGATCGAGCAGCTGATCGCGGAGCATGGCATGCCGCAGGCGCGGCCGAAGATATTGGCGCTGCTGCAGAAAGCGCTCGACAATGGCCGAGCGGAAATCAGCGCGCGCTTGGTGAAACGGCCTTCCGCCGGTCACGAGATGGCTGCTGCACAATCTTTTCTCGTGGATCAGCTGGTCCGTCTGATCCACGACATTGCGGTGCATCATCAATATCCGGTAAGCAACCCGTCGTCCGGTGAACGGATCGCAGTGATGGCGGTCGGAGGATATGGCCGTGGCGAGATGGCACCGCACAGCGATGTCGACATCGCCTTCCTCACCCCGCACAAAACCAACAGCTGGGCCGAGCAGGTGGTCGAGGCAATGCTCTACTGGCTCTGGGATCTCGGCTTCAAGGTCGGGCAGAGCAGTCGCTCGATTGACGAAATGGTGCGCATGGCAAAGGATGATTTGTCGATCCGCACCGCCTTGCTGGAGGGACGCTATATCTGGGGCGACACCGGTGTCTATGACGAAGCCAAGCAGCGCTTCTTCAACGATGTCGTCGCCGGGACTGACAGCAGCTTTGTTGCAGAAAAGCTCGCCGAGAGGGATGCCCGGCACAAGAAAATGGGCGACAGCCGCTATGTCGTTGAGCCCAATGTCAAGGAAGGCAAGGGCGGCCTGCGCGATCTGCAGACGCTCTACTGGATCGGCAAATATATCTACCGGGTGACATCCGCCGGCGAACTGGTCGATGTCGGCCTGCTAACTGCCGACGAGTTCAAACGTTTTCGCAAGGCGGCCAATTTCCTCTGGGCGGTGCGCTGCCATATGCACGACATAACCGGTCGAGCAGAAGACCGGCTGACCTTCGATCTGCAGCCCGAGGTCGCCCGACGCATGCGCTTTGCCGACCGGCCAGGAAAATCTTCGGTCGAGCGCTTCATGCACTATTATTTTCTGAACGCCAAAGTGGTGGGGAACCTGACCGGTGTGTTCCTTGCCCATCTCGACGAGACTCATAATGCCGGGGTGCGCCGTTTCCTGCCGTCGCTGACCCGGAAGCCAAAGAAACTCAACGGCTTTGTACTTGATCGCGGGCGGCTCGCTCTGCCCAACGAAAAATTCTTTGAGGAAGACCCGATCCGGCTCTTGGAAATCTTCTGGCTGGCCGACAAGCATGAGCTGGAAATCCATCCGCTGGCGATGCGCTCTGCGCGGCGTGATTCCAAGCTGATCGACAACGGCATTCGCAAGGACGCGCGCGCCAACAAACTGTTTCTGGATGTGCTCTGCTCGCCGCGCGATCCCGAGCTGGTGCTGCGCTGGATGAACGAGGCAGCGATTTTTGGCCGTTTCATCCCAGATTTTGGCCGCGTGGTTGGACAGATGCAGTTCGACATGTATCACCATTATACGGTCGACGAGCATAGTATCCGGGCGATTGGACTGCTCGCCAAAATTGGCCGCGGTGACCTGGAGGCCGACCATCCCAACAGCACCGCGACGATGGAAAAATTGCAGAATCGGCGGGTATTGTTTGTTGCGACACTGCTGCACGATATCGCCAAGGGCCGCGGCGGCGACCACAGCGTCCTTGGGGCGGAAGTGGCGATGAAGCTTTGTCCGCGGCTTGGCCTGAAACCGCATGAAACCGAACTGGTCGCCTGGCTGGTGCGCAATCATCTGCTGATGTCAGCGGTCGCTTTCAAGCGGGATCTGTCGGACTTCAAGACCATCCAGGATTTTGCGAGCCGCGTGAAAAGCGTCGAGCGCCTCCGCCAGCTCACCGTGTTGACCGTTGTCGATATCCGCGCGGTCGGACCGGGAGTCTGGAACAGCTGGAAGCGACAATTGCTGACCGACCTGTTCGAAGCGGCCCAGGAAGTGCTGCTGCTGGGGCACAAGCAGCGTGGCCGCAAGGACCGAATCGACGAGAAAAAGGCGGTTCTGGCCGAGGCGTTGCAGCTGCCTGAAGCCGAATTCAGGAAACTGGTCCAGCGTTTCCCTGATGCCTACTGGATCGCAGAGCCGGATGATATCATTGCCCAGAATGTCCGACTTGTGCTCGACGCCGGGGACACGAACCTCGCTATTTTCGCGGATGTCTATCCCGAACGCGGTGCTACATTAATAACTGTCTATGCCGCCGATCATCCGGGCCTGTTTTACCGGATCGCGGGGGGCATCCATGTGTCCGGTGGCAATATCATCGATGCGCGCATCCACACCACCCGCGACGGCATGGCGCTGGACAATTTTCTGGTCCAGGATTCGCACGGCAAGCCTTTTTCCGAAAAAGGGCAGCTCGACCGGCTCAAGAAAGCGGTCGAGGATGCGATGGCCAACCGGACGAAGCTCTCCATCAAGCTGGAGGCTCGTCCGCTCGCTCATTCGCGCGCGGGGGCCTTTGCCATCACGCCCTTCGCGCTGGTCGACAATGATGCGTCCAACCGGTTCACAGTGATCGAGGTCAATGCGCAGGACCGACCGGCCTTGCTCAACGAACTGGCCTATGCACTGTTCGAATCCAAGGTCACGGTGCACAGCGCGCATATCGCCACTTACGGAGAGCGCGCGGTGGATACATTTTACATTACCGATCTGCTGGGCGGGAAAATCACGAGCAAGCAGCGGCTGAACGGGCTTCAGAAACGTCTGACCAATGCAGCCGAACGCAAGACGGATAAGGAAACCGCCTAGGGCAGCTTCTTTTTGAGCGCCGCCAGCGCCCCGAACGGACCGGCTTCCTCTTCCGATTTCAGCATCTCGCTCGCCACGACATCGGCATTGGGGCCGCGTGGAAAGGGGGGAAGCGCCAGGTAGAGCGTCTGTGCAATCGCTTCACCGAGATCGATCTGGCCGTTGTCATAATCGATGATGTCGCAATCTTCTTCGGTCAGCTCGATTTCCTCGTCACTGCCGTCAATGTTCAGTTCGGGCACGAAGGCGATCTCGAATTCTTCGCGCAGTCGCACCTGAAAGCTCTCCCCGGTTACCGAACAGCGCTGCTGCAGATCCGATTCGATCCGGCCGCTAAAACCGATCCTGTCCTCGCCGCCATGCAATGTGTAGGTCGCATCCAGCGTGGTAATTTTGGGCAGATCAAATCTCTCAGCCAGCTTCTGTCGTTCTTCCTCGCTGGCGGACAGCTTGCCCGATCGCGGGGTGGAGCCGATTTCCGACAGCTTCACGATATGAGAAAATTCAGGCTTATCCATCATGCCGTCGTTCCGCTGGCCGGCAGCTGGCCCGCTATGATCGCATCCGTGGCGCTCGCTAGCAACGCCGCATGATAGGCAGTCAACCGGTTGGCCAGAATATCCAGCGCGGCCTCGTCTGGCTTTTCGCCACGGAAAATGTTGCGGACAATCGCCGCGCGCAGGTCCGCTCCTTGTTCCAGCGCCTCCCGATAGGCACCGACCCGGCCACCGAGCGCCCCCATGATCCGGCCGACATGCTTGCCGACAATCATGTCGCCAATACCGATCTGGCGCAACTGGCCGTCCATGTCGCGAATGAACAGCTCGGTCAGCCATGCAATATCCTGACCCCGCTCCTCATCTTTTTCGAGCCGGATTAGAACCAGCGAGAATATCGCCGCGATCATGTCGAACCGTCCGTCCAGACTGTCCGGCACCTGGGCTTCTTCATACCAGCCCAGTTGCCGTCCCTCGCTGACGATCGCATTGTACAGCGGCTGCAATTTCGCATTGGGATTGTCTCTGGAAAAAATCTTGCTGAAAAAGGACATTGCTGGTTCCGCTGGTTGGATCGTAAGTTTATGGACGATCGGGTCGTTTGTTAAGTCTGGATACAGGGCATATTGATATTTATGGCCCGAGATGCAATGGGCGATGACGGGTCAGGTGCTGATACGGCGCTGGCTGGATAGTGGAGATTGAGTTAGATGGTCGGCAATATCAAGAAATACAGCCTCTGGCTCGGGCTGGTGGCTGGCACCATGACGATGGCCGGTTGCACCCAGGTGCGTGGACATCAGGGATATATTGCCGATGAAGTGCTGATGTCGGCCATCCAGCCGGGCGTCGACAATCGCCAGTCGGTTGAAGCTTCTCTGGGACGCCCCACCTTTACGGGTCAGTTTGACGACGATACTTGGTATTATCTGTCCCGCGACACGCGCCAATATGGCTTCAACAACCCGCATCCCCGCGAACAGCTGGTTATGCGCGTGAAATTCGACGCCGACGGAAATGTCAGCGCTGTCGACCGCACCGGCTTGGAGCTGGTAGCTAACATCAGCCCGGATGGCGACAAGACCCCGACGCTGGGTCGTAACCGGTCCTTCTTTGAAGAACTGTTCGGCAATATTGGCGCGGTCGGCGCTCCCGGAGCACAGGGCCCCAGCAACGATCCGACCAGGCCCTAGCAGCTAGCCTATTTGGCAATGCCACTGGCGGCGAGCACCGCCAGCGTGACCAGTTCCGATGCGCTGGATGCCATGGTGGCGATCTGTACCGATTTTTCCAGACCGACCAGCATCGGCCCGATCACCGAATCGCCACCCAGTTCGCGCAGCAATTTTGCCGACAGGTTGGCGGACTGGAGGCCTGGCATGACCAGCACATTGGCGGGCTGTGACAGACGGCTGAACGGATAGTTCGCCATCAGCTTGGGATTGAGCGCCACATCGGGTGCCATTTCGCCTTCATATTCGAAAGTCACGCGCCGCTGGTCGAGCAGCGCCACCGCTTCCCGCAAATTCTCCAGCCAGCGCCCTTCGGGATTGCCGAACGTGGAATAGCTGAGGAAGGCAACGCGCGGTTCGTGTCCCATCTGCCGAGCGACCGCAGCGGTCTGTTCGGCGATATCGGCAAGTTCGTGCGCGGTCGGGCGTTCGTTGACCGTGGTGTCGGCCATGAAAACCGTATGATGCTGGCCGACCATGATATGAATGCCAAGCGCGGTGCGGCCTTTCTCGACATCAATCACCTTCGCAACATCGCGGAAGGTTTGCGAATAGGGCCGGGTAACCCCGGTGATCATTGCGTCACCCTGGTCCATGGCCAGCAGCGCCGAGCCAAATATGTTGCGGTCCTGGTTGACCATCCGCTTGATATCGCGCTCCATATAGCCGCGGCGGTGGAGGCGATCGTACAGCATGCTCACCATATCGGGGACCAGAGGGCTGTTCCGGCTGTTGTGGACTTCGAAACTGTCCGGATCGCGCACACCCAGTTCCCTGAGTTTTTCCCGCACGCGATCGTCGCGCCCGACGAGAACCGGCGTGCCATAGCCGCCGTCCTGAAACTGGATGGCTGCGCGCAGCACGACATCTTCCTCGGCTTCGGCAAAGATGATCCGCTTCGGCGACAGGCGGCAGGCTTCATAGGCCTGGGTCAATACCGAGGTGGTGGGGTTGAGGCGGGCCTTCAGGCTCTGGCGATAGGCATCCAGATCCTCGATCGGCTTCTGGGCCACGCCGCTGTCCATGGCGGCCTTGGCCACCGCAGCCGATACCACGTCCATCAGGCGCGGATCGAAGGGGGCGGGAATGATATAGTCGACACCAAAGCTCGGTGCGTTCCCTCCATAAGCCACAGCGACTTCCTCCGGCACCTGTTCGCGCGCCAGTTCGGCGATCGCATGCGCCGCCGCAACTTTCATTTCCTCGTTGATCCGGGTCGCCCGCACGTCGAGCGCGCCGCGGAAGATGAAGGGAAAGCCCAAGACATTGTTGACTTGGTTGGGATAGTCAGAACGGCCGGTGGCGATAATCGCGTCGGGCCGCGCCGCCTTGGCATCAGGCGGAGTGATTTCAGGATCGGGATTGGCCATCGCAAAAATGATCGGCTGCGGTGCCATATGCTTGACCATTTCCGGTTTCAGCGCACCCGCGGCAGACAGGCCCAGGAAAACATCGGCACCGCTCAGCGCGTCGGTCAGAGTGCGCGAATCGGTATCGATGGCATGGGCCGATTTCCACTGATCGACATCGTCGCGACCGCGATAGATGACCCCGGTCCGGTCGCACATGGTCAGATTGTCATGCGGCACGCCAAGGCTCTTGATCAGCGAGGCGCAGGCAATAGCTGCCGCGCCGGCACCATTGACGACCACCTTGATGTCCTCGATCTTGCGGTTGGTTAGCAGGCAGGCGTTGATCAGGCCGGCCGCTGCGATAATCGCGGTACCGTGCTGGTCATCATGGAATACCGGGATATTCATCCGGTCGCGCAAGGTCTGCTCGATGATGAAACAATCGGGTGCAGCGATATCTTCCAGATTGATCCCGCCGAAGCTGGGTTCCATGATCTGCACAGCGTTGATGAAGGTTTCTGCATCCTCAGTGTCGAGTTCGAGATCGATCGAATCGACATCGGCGAAGCGCTTGAACAGGACCGCCTTGCCTTCCATCACCGGCTTGGCGGCAAGCGCACCAAGATTGCCGAGGCCAAGAATCGCGGTGCCGTTCGAGATGACGGCGACCAGATTGCCTTTCGCGGTATAATCATAGGCTTTCGAAGGATCTTCGGCGATCGCCCGGACCGGAACGGCAACCCCGGGAGAATAGGCGAGGCTGAGATCGCGCTGGGTCGCCATCGGCTTCGAGGCGATAATCTCGATTTTTCCGGGCCGGCCATGGGAATGGAACAGCAGGGCTTCCCGTTCAGAAAATTCCAGATTGGTCTCGGTCTTGTCAGCCAAATTATATCTCCGCATATTTGAGTGTCGGCTTAAATGTGCGCCGATCGGATGGTCATGTCCCGGCGCCGGGCTTACCCGCTTTGACGCAGCGCCGCAATATCAAGTAAATTTGAAAACGATATGTTCGCCGCCCTTTTATGTAGGGCTGCACTCGGCTATCGCGAGGCATGGCAACCCGGACTCAGGACAAGGTGGAAAAAACCAGCAAAGCGTCGTCATCGGCACCCGACAAGGTGACGCCGATGATGGAACAATATTTTGGTCTGAAAGAAAGGGCGGGCGACTGTCTGCTTTTCTACAGGATGGGCGACTTTTTTGAACTGTTCTACGAGGATGCCAAGCTCGCGGCCGCAGCGCTGGACATTGCGCTGACCTCGCGCGGCAAGAATGGCGGCGATGTGATCCCGATGTGCGGTGTGCCGGTTCATTCTGCCGAAGGCTATTTGGCGAAATTGATCCGGGCCGGTTTCAAGGTCGCTATTGCCGAACAGGTTGAAACACCTGCCGAGGCGAAGGCGAGGGGCGGCTACAAGGCGCTGGTGGCGCGGGACATCATCCGCTACGTGACCGCCGGCACGCTGACCGAAGACAATTTGCTCGACGCGCGCAGCGACAATATGCTGGTTGCTCTGGCCGAAGTGCAGGGCGAGATCGGACTGGCAGCGGCCGATATTTCGACCGGCAATTTCGAAATGGCGACCATCGCCGATGATGCGCTCGATGCGGAATTGGCCCGGCTCGCGCCCTCGGAAATCATTTGTCCGCCGTCGCTGCTGCCCCGGCTTGCCAAGGCAACCGGCTGGGCAAAGGAACATTTCGACAGTACGCAAGCCGACAGGCGTTTGCGCGAGCATTTCGGGGTGGCGACGCTCGATGGCATGGGCGAATTTTCGCGTGCCGAGCTGGCCAGCGCCGGCGGGCTGATCGCTTATGTCGACCATGTGTCCCAGGGCCATGCTCCCTATCTGCATCCGCCAAAAAGACGGGAGACGCGGGAATTTCTCTCGATCGACGGGCCGACCCGGGCAAGCCTGGAGATCGACCGAACGCTGGCTGGCGGACGGGAGGGCAGTCTGCTCCATGCCATTGATCGTACCGTGACCCCCGCCGGCGCTCGCCTGCTGGCCCGCGATCTGTCCGCCCCCTTGTTTACCGAACAGCCGATCAACCGTCGGCTCGGACTGGTGCAATGGTTCCATGATGGTTCGGCGATCCGCGACGATGTCCGCACTGAGCTGAAGGCGCTGCCCGATATCGGCCGGGCGCTCGGCCGGGTATCGGCAGGACGGGGCAGCCCCCGCGATCTCGGCCAAATTCGCGATGGCCTCGCCGGCGCGCGGATTCTGCGCGAGCGGCTCGCTCTGGCGCTGGGCCTGCCGGAACTGCTGGAAAATCTCCTTCCCGCGCTCGATGGTCATGGCGAGCTGGTCGACCTGCTGACCCGCGCGCTGGTCGAGACTCCTCCCACCGAAATGGCCAACGGCGGCTATATCGCCACCGGCTTTGACCCCGCGCTCGACGAATTGCGCAGCGCCAGTTCGGACGGCCGCAAGGCAATCGCGACGCTGGAGGCCCGCTACCGCGAGGCGACCGCGATCAATACGCTCAGGATCAAGCATAACGCCGTGCTCGGCTATTTCATTGAGGTTCCTGCCCGGCACGGCGACAGCCTGATGGCGGAAAATTCGGGCTTTACCCACCGGCAGACGCTCGCCGGCGTGGTCCGGTTCAACTCGACCGACCTGCACGAAGAGGCGCTGCGCGTATCGCAGGCGGGTGCCCATGCGCTGGCTGCCGAAGCCGCGCATTTCGAGCAACTGGTTGACCGGGTGCTGGCACGCAAGCAGGCGATCAGCGAAAGCGCCGATGCGCTGGCCCGGATCGACGTGGCAGCCGCCCTTGCCGAGCGCGCCGCCGAGGGCCAGTGGTGCCGACCCGAATTTGTCGATGGCAATATGCTCGTTATCGAAGCTGGCCGTCATCCCGTGGTCGAGGCAGCGCTGGCGACCAAGGGAGAGGCATTTGTCGCCAATGACTGTTCCCTGCGTCAGGACGAGCGGCTGTGGCTGGTGTCCGGACCCAATATGGGTGGTAAATCGACCTTTTTGCGGCAGAACGCGCTGATCGTCATTCTGGCGCAGGCCGGCGGATTTGTGCCTGCCTCATCGGCCAAGCTCAGTCTCGTCGACCGCCTGTTCAGCCGGGTCGGCGCTTCGGACAATCTCGCTCAGGGCCGGTCGACCTTCATGGTCGAGATGGTCGAAACCGCCGCGATCCTGTCGCAGGCGACCGAGCGCAGCTTCGTCATCCTCGATGAGGTGGGCAGGGGCACCTCGACCTACGATGGTCTCGCGCTGGCCTGGGCGGTGGTCGAGGCGGTGCACGAGACCAACCGCTGTCGCTGCCTTTTCGCCACCCATTATCACGAGCTGACCCGGCTCGCCGACCGGCTTGATTCTCTGTCGCTGCACCATGTCCGTGCCCGCGAATGGAAGGGCGATCTGGTGCTGCTCCACGAACTGGCCAAGGGTCCGGCCGACCGCAGCTACGGCCTCGCGGTCGCCAAACTGGCCGGCATCCCGAAGCCGGTTCTGAACCGCGCCAAGTCGGTGCTCGACAAGCTGGAGGCTGGCAAGGCGGAAACCGGTGGTCTGGCTGCCGGTCTTGGGGATCTGCCGCTATTCGCTGCGAGCCTTGCAGAAACCCAAGAAAAATCCGATAGCTTGCGCGAAGCTTTGGGCGGGCTTGATGTGGACGCGCTGTCGCCGCGCGAGGCGCTGGACCAATTATATGCGCTGAAGGCGCAACTCGAACAGGAATGACGCTATGAAAAAATGGATATTGATTTTGCTGGCCGTGGTCGTCGTTGGCGGCGGTGCCTTTGTCTATTATGCGCGCAATGCCAATGCCGAGCCGCTGGAGGTTGGTGCGACCGCGTCCGACTTTACCACGACCGGCGCGCTCGCTGGCAAGGAGTTCCGATTCTCGCTCGCCGACAAGCTGAAGGACGGTCCTGTTGTGCTCTATTTCTTCCCTAAGGTATTCACCGAGGGCTGCACAATCGAGGCCAATATGTTCGCTGATGCCACGGCAGAATTTAACGCGGCGGGAGCGACCGTGATCGGCATGTCCGGTGACGATATTGACGGGCTGAAGAAATTTTCGACCTCGGAATGCCGTGACAAGTTCGCGGTCGCCCGCGCCGATGACAAGATCATTGCCGACTATCAGGTCCGGATGGCGCCCGGTCTGGCGATGACCAACCGGACCAGCTATGTCATCGGTCAGGATGGCAAGATCGTCTTTGTCCACAGCGCGATGAAGCCGCAGGGCCATGTCACCGGCACGCTGGAAAAGGTGAAGCAGCTCTCCAAAAGCTGATTAAATACTTGCTTTTGCCGCACCTCTATACTGAAAGACGCCGATGACCGACCATTCACCCGATCCCGCGATGCTCGCGAAGGCGGAAACGCTGACCGATGCCTTGCCCTATATGCAGCGCTATACCGGCAAGACCTTTGTCGTGAAATATGGTGGCCATGCGATGGGCGACCCTGCGCTGGCGCGCAATTTTGCCGAAGATATCGTGCTGCTGAAGGCGGTCGGGATCAATCCCGTCGTCGTCCATGGTGGCGGCCCGCAAATCGGTGCGATGCTGGAGAGGATCGGGGTCGAAAGCAAATTTGTCGACGGCCTGCGCGTGACCACCAAGGAAACGGCAGAAATCGCCGAAATGGTCCTGTCCGGGGCGATCAACAAGGAGCTGGTCAGCTGGATCGAAAAGGCCGGCGGCCGGGCGATCGGCATTTCCGGCAAGGACGGCGGCTTCGTCAAGGCGGCCAAGCTGCGTCGCACCGAACGCGATCCGGACAGCAATATCGAACGGATCATCGATCTCGGCTATGTCGGCGAACCGAAAACGGTGAACCGCAGTGTCGTCGACATGATCTCGTCCGCCGGGATGATTCCGGTGATCGCACCGATCGGCGTGGGCGAGGATGGCCATACCTATAATATCAACGCCGACACCATGGCAGGTGCGGTTGCCTCGGCACTGCGCGCGGCGCGGCTGTTCCTGCTGACCGACGTCGCTGGCGTGCTCGACAAGCAGGGTGAGCTGCTGACCGATCTTGCGCCGCGAGCGATCAGTGAACTCGTACGCGATGGCACTATCTCGGGCGGTATGATCCCCAAGCTGGAAACCTGTGTGAAGGCGGTGCAAGAAGGCGTCGATGCGGCGGTTATCCTGGATGGCCGCATACCGCATGCGATGCTGCTCGAAATCTTCACCGTCAAGGGCGCGGGAACATTGGTCCGCGACGACTTTGAACCGGTTGATTAAACGACAGGCTGTCTTATATAGATGATACAGCATATTTCTGGCGCTGCCGGTGACAAACCGCTGGCCGCTCTGCCGGATTATCGATAAAGGGACCGCCATGGCATTTGCAATTCTTCAGATCATCTCCATCCTGCTCAACGTGGCGATAACGGTCATCATCGTGCAGGCGATCATGAGCTGGCTGCTGGCTTTCAACGTTATCAATCTGCAGAATGACATCGCCCGGGCGATCTGGACCACATTGGATGCGCTGACCGCACCGATTTACAATCCTATCCGCAAGATCATGCCGGACTTTGGTGCTATTGACCTGACACCCATGGTGGTCATCATCGGCATAATCATTCTTCAGGATGCGATCCTGCCGCCGCTGGCCCAGGCGCTTCTCGGTTGACCGCAGCGCAGATCATTGACGGCAAGGCCTTTGCCGCCGGTTTGCGCGAACGGATTCGCGAAGCAGTTCCGGCCTTTGTCAAGCAGACCGGTCGCGCGCCTGGTCTGGCCGTGGTGCTGGTCGGCGACGATCCGGCCAGTCAGGTCTATGTTGCGTCCAAGCACAAGGCGACGATAGCCGCCGGCATGGAAAGTTTCGAACACCGGCTGCCCGCCGATGTCGCCCAGGCAGAGCTGATCGCGCTGGTCGAGCAGCTGAACGCCGACGAGACCGTTGACGGCATATTGGTTCAGCTGCCGCTGCCAGAGGGCCTCGACGAAAAAGCAGTGGTCATGGCGATCAATCCCGACAAGGATGTCGATGGCCTGCACGTGATCAACGCCGGACGCCTCGCCAATGGCGAAGAAGCGCTGACGCCCTGCACCCCGCTGGGCAGCCTGATGCTGCTGAAAGATACATTGGGCGATCTGACCGGTCTCGACGCCGTCGTGGTGGGGCGTTCCATATTGGTCGGCAAGCCAATGGCACAGCTACTGCTGGCCGAAAATTGCACCGTGACCATGGCGCATAGTCGCACCCGGAACCTGCCCGATGTCGTCCGCCGCGCCGATATTGTTGTCGCTGCCGTCGGCCGCGCCGAGATGGTCAAGGGTGACTGGCTGAAGGATGGCGCGGTCGTGATTGACGTCGGAATCAACCGGCTGGAACCCGCGCCGGGCCAGGACAAGGGCCGTCTGGTTGGCGATGTCGCGACCGCCGAAGCGCTGGACCATGTGCGTGCGATCACTCCTGTGCCGGGTGGGGTTGGCCCGATGACCATTGCGGTGCTATTACGCAATACGCTGGTCGCCGCATCCGCGCGCGCCGGACTGGAAAAACCGAAGGGGCTCTGATGCGAATATTTGCCGCCATGGGGATCGCGCTGCTGTTGGCCGGTTGTGCCGCTGGCGGTGGTCGGCTGAACGACCGCGAACGCTATGACCGGGTGATGGGCAGTCCTGTGGCCAATCCCAGCGCGATCGTCCAGGCCGAACTGGCCTTTGCCCGCCTGGCCCAGGAAGAAGGGCAGTGGACCGCCTTTCGCGATACCGCTACCGACGATGCGATCATGTTCACCCCGGATCTGGTCAATGCGCAGCAGTGGCTGAAGGGCAAGGCGGATCCCGCCCAGGCGGTCACCTGGCAGCCGCATCATATCTATATGTCCTGTGATGGCAGCATCGCCGTGTCCACTGGTGCCTGGCAGAATGCCAAGGGCGACTCGGGCCGCTTTACCACGATCTGGCAGCAGCAGGATTTCGGCCAGCGCCGACCGAACAAGAAAACGGAGTGGAAATGGGTGTTCGATGATGGCGATGCACTGGACAGCCCGCTCGCAGAACCGGACTATGTGGAAACCGATGTCGCCTCTTGCAAAGCGGAAATACCGTCGGATTCCGTGCAGGCTGGTCTGACCGGCAGGAGCATGACCGCAGCCTCGCCGGACCGCAGCCTGGTATGGCACGCCGCTCTCCAGGATGATCGCTCACGCATCGTCTATGTCGATCTGGCGCAGGATGATGGCAGTTTCAAAAGGGTGCATGAATATACGGTCGCCGCGTCCGGCAAATGATCGAACTGTTCATCTCTTCGTTCATCACTTTTTTCGTGGTGATTGATCCGCCCGGCTGCGCCCCGATCTACGCCAGCCTGACCAGCGACGCGCCGCCGCGCGATCGCCGGATCATGGCGATCCGGGCGATTGTGGTTGCCGCAGTGATCCTGCTGGTTTTCGCGCTTTTCGGCGAACAGATGCTGGGTGCGCTTGGCATCAGCCTTGACAGCTTCCGGATTGCCGGCGGTATCATGCTGTTCCTGATCGCGCTGGAAATGGTGTTCGAAAAACGCACCGAACGGCGCGAGGACCGCGCGCAGGAAATCATCGAGCAGCCCGAGATCGAGGATGTGTCGATCTTTCCGATGGCCATGCCAATGATTGCCGGGCCCGGTTCGATTGCCGCAGTCATGCTGCTGACGTCGCAGAATGACGGTGTCGACAATGCGATGATCATTCTCGGCGCGCTGGGGGCGGTGCTGTTACTCACTCTGATGGGCCTGATTGCTGCAGGGCCGCTGATGCGAATCCTGGGCAACAAGGTCGAGGCGGTCATCACCCGCGTGCTTGGTGTTCTCTTGGGCGCGCTTGCCGTGCAATTTGTGGTGGACGGGCTGAACGCAAGCTTTTGACGGGTTTGTTCGCGCCGTTCAGGTCGCTATCGGTTTCGGACAAGGTGCTGACGATGCCGGTATGCCGGAGCAACTGGACGGCCCGCTCGGCTAGCAAGGGATTGGTAATCAGGCGTCGGATCAGCTGCTCCGGGTTTTCGTCTTTCTCGTTGCCATAGGCGGCGACCAGGCGGTCCCACGATAGCCGCGACTCCTTAACCCGGCCGTTTTTGGCATAAACCATGGCCATGGTAAGGTCATAATAGGGACCAACTCCGGTGCTGGAGGGGACGATTTTCTCCGCATATTCCAGCGCCTGCTTGTCTTTGCCCTCTGCAAGCAGCGTCAACACCAGCGCAGTTTCTGCGAGGATCGAACCCCGGGGATCCAGTGCAATTGCGCGGTTCAGATATTTGAGCGCATCAGGATCCGAACAGGCGAACAGATAGGCACCAGCCTGTGCCTGGATGGTTGCTTCATAGGGGTCAAGCGCTGCGGCTTTTTCGGCAAACTCCTTGCCGCGACTGCAATTGCCGTTGAGGAAACTCGACCGGGCGAGTGCAAAATTGGCCGATGCATGTTCTCTTCCCCGAATCATGGCCCGACGGGCATATTCCAGCGCCTTTTCTGGGTCCGGCTTTCTGCCGGTCGCCTCTTCGCGGAGGAAGGAGAGGAACGAGGCTGCCGCGAGCATGCTGCTGTCGAGATGGTCCACAGCCAGCGACTTTTCTATGCAGGATTCCACAACCGGCAACAATTCGGGATCACGATTGGCCCGGTAGCTCTCGAACCGGAGCAGGCAGGAATAACCGGTCATCGCGTCATCGGGCAGGCGCTTGCGCTGGTCCGTAGCGATCACACCGTAGGCGCTGCCGACGCGGCTGGCGATGGAACCGAACTTGTCCGGATAGTCGGCGGTTGATTGGGGCAGGGCCATTTGGGTCGACCATATGGTTTCGCTCTTCAACAGAGAAGTCAGCGAAAAACTGACTTCCGGGCCGGTCGGGCCTTCGGTCACCTGGCTTTCGAATAAATAGGAGTTTTGCCCCTGTTCAACGCTCATGTCCGGGCGTCCGGCCGCCAGCCGAACTTGCGCCGACCTGGCGAAGGCATCGGCAAAGAAATTCTGGATCGCGGCGCTTCTGTCGCTGGCTGTTTCTCCGGATTCCCGAGGCGAGGAGATGACATATATCTTGGGCGGCAGGCTATAGCTCGCCGGATCGTCGGCAATGTCCGCCGGAATGGCGGTGGCGGTGTTCAGCAGCCAGATCAGGCCAATCCCGATAAGGAGAAAGAAGGCTGCCAGTCCGAAGGTGCTCTGCCGGTGATCAAGCCGCGAAAACAGGAAGCTTTTTTCCGGTTTCAAGCTGTTCTGATCCGTATCCGGCGATGCCAGGCCGATCAGCTTGTCTTCCGGCTGGCTTTCATCCACTTCGATCTCGGCCGCATAATGGCCTATCGGGATATGCAGCCGGTGCTTACCACCATAAATGGCATAATGGGCGGCGAGCATTTTGCGCAATCGGCCAACCTGAACGCGCGGATAGCTGTCAGCCTGAACATCAAAATCCTCGGAACGGCCGAGCCCGTCCACCGCGACCTGATAGGCCTTGGGCGGGTTCCCCGGGTTGGTAATGGCCTCTTCCACCAGATAGCTCAGCAGTTGGGACATGACTGGCGAGCGGATGAAATCGGGGGATTGCAAAAGCGAGCGGGTTTCGGAGCGGAGCAGTTTGGCCCGCTGCTCTTCCGAGATCGGCGACGCCATTATCTGCGTCTCCCTTGGTGAACGCAGCCGCCACGCGGGCGCGGATGTATATGTAAGATGGTCAAGGGAATGCCACCCAGTCGCGCAGGCTGACCCAGCCCTCACTGCCGACGATGATATGGTCGTGAACGGTTATCCCCAGTTCCTTCGCGGCTTTCAGGAGTCTGGACGTGGCGTCGATATCGCCATCGCTTGGGCTGGGATCCCCTGACGGGTGATTATGCGCGAGAATCAGCGCCGACGCGTCCAGAGCGAGCGCCCGCTTGAGGATTTCGCGCGGATAAATGGGGGCTTCGGAAATCGATCCCCGACTCACGGCTTCGTCCCTGATCAGCCGGTTCTTGCAGTCCAGAAACAATACGCGCACTTCTTCGACCGGCAGCCGCGCCATGGCGACGATCAGATATTCAATCACGTCCGTGGCTTTTGACAGGCAGATGCGATCCACCATCTTTTCCTTGGACGAGATCAGCATCGCATCGCGGACCACCGACAGGATGGCCCGTCCGGGATTGCTCTCGGCCGCACGGGAATCGGAATATAAGACCGCCGCGAAGGAGCCGAATTCATCGATCAGCGATTCTGCGACGGCAGAAGCATTGTCTATTTTTGCAAGGCTGAAAAGTCGCTCCAGGATCTGTCGGCCCCGTACAGCCGTAGGCGCTGCTGATGACGATAGGTGCCAATGGTCAGAACGATCAGCATCGGATAGGCCCAGATGGCCCCTATTACGAAATAGGCTTGGGGAAGCAGCTCGGGAATGAGCATCTTTGGGATATGTGACAAAACCTGTATTATCTGCATCGAGCATATCCATATTGTCCAGTATCTTTCTGCATTTAACGCCAGCATTAGAAATGCGGCCAACATCGCCAGGTCCGTGATTAAAATCCCGACCTCCGGTTGCGCAAACCGATGTTCGGGCGAAGAGGCCGCGATGACAGTCAATATTGTTCCGAGAATGAAGATCATCACGGCCCGTCGTTCGGGCTGCCCACCTTTGACAGCCGAATAGAGGCAAACGGCCATCATGAGAGCTAAAAAGAAATCGATGCGAGACACTGCATTACACCACCAAATAGAGGGCGATCGGTTGAGCCTCCCGTATTGATTTTAGGCGCTTTCGACAACGCGGAGCGGATTTTGAACTTGGTCCGTGCCGTTGGCTTGTGCTGGAGGGCATTCAAAGACATCACCCCAGCTAACGGTCCGCAATCCGGCATCTTCGCGGTCTTCCGCAAGATGTTGATGCGCGGCCACAACATCCCGGTAGGAGCGAGCCGTCTGGGCTGCCGCATCGATCAGCTTTTCGGATGCTTCCATGCCCGCAGTCAGGGAAAAGCGCGTGCCTGGCGCCAGCCGGGCGGATGCTATGCTGCTCATCAGTTCGCCCATCTGGACCATGGTCAGATTGAGGGATTTTTCGACCTCGTGGATTTTCGTGGCGATTGGCCGGGCGGCTTCAATACGTTGGTTCAACATGTTACTCTCCTGACGCCAAAATACTGGGGCGTCCTTAGGTGACCAAAAAACCAGGGATTAGCCGGGGCTGATCAATCTGCTCACCACCATCGCGGCGAGACAGACAAAGGCGAATGCAAAGGCGAGCTTGACCGCTAGGTCGGCGATCGCCCAGATTCTTGCTCCCTTGCTTAGATCGTTGCTCAATTCTCCCTGCTTGCGAAACGGCACTGACAGAAGCGGGTTGGGAAATGTGGCATAAGACCGATAAGCCGATTGCACTTCCCTGACCCTGTCGGGTGACGCTGCCTGTTGTCCAGGCAAGGGGTAAACTGCGGGGGATTTGGGCTCTGGCGCAATCCCAATATTCTTGGCCACAAAATTTTTGGGATCATATCCCTCATGTTCCGCCAGCATCCGCGCCGCAGCCTTGCTGCTCGTGACTTGCAGTTTTTGCCGCGCGGATCGCAACCGTTCATTGATCACATTGGGCGTTACATCGATGGCCTGGGCTGCGGTTTTGGCATCATGGCCCTGCAGAAGCAGCTGCAGGGCCTCTTTTTCCTTTTCGTTAAGGTTATCGCAAGTCAGGCTGGTCATTGTGTCACCATATGTCAGGGTCAATCATTTGGCAAAAAGGAATGGTCGGCATAATGCTAACCGTCGGATTCCGTTGTACAAAGAATGTCATGTTGAATGTCCATGCCGGCGCTATAGCCCATGTAACCGCTACAAAGTGTTAACAGGACTCGACAATTTTTCGCGGAATTTCGCCATAGTGAAGCCGGCTATGTTAACTTGTAACGGCCGCCGGAGAGGCTTGATACGGTTTGACACTCGGTAAAAGCGAAATGTGGGTTCATATTCGTAGCTGTTCAGCAAGAAGCCCTTGGCGCTGGATGTTGTAAGGGTGGTCCGGGTTTCCGGTCTGCCTGTATGGCAATACGGCGTGCGATCATATCGTGATCTGTGACGAATGGAATATTCTGGTCAGTATTCCTTAGCTGCAATCGGCTTCGGACCAGAACCAAGAGGAAGCGTCCTTGCGAGGTCACTTCTTTGGGAATCAAATCCGGGTTGATCCAAATTCTCCCATAAATTGGATCAACCCGGAGATGATCCGGCATCACAATCCCGAAACCCAATATGATCATAATGTCCGGAACCAAATGTACCGGTTCGGGTATAATCGAGTGTTGTACAGTCGCGTAGAGTAAAGATTATGATTGATATGGTGGAAAATGAAGATGAGCGGTTCGATGAACGAGAGAGGGAACTCTTTTTTGGTCATATCGTGACCTGGGGATCGATTATTGCGGCGCTGGTCTTGGCGATAACCCTGACCCACTTCAACTCTTCGGAGCAGGAAGAAAAGGACCTCCCGGCGCAGGCCGAGCCGGCTTCGTGAGAGAATGACGGCTTTGGGCTTGTCCTGGCGTCACTATCAGCAACGCTGTACCAGCAACTCCTTCAATCGTCGCTTGATGCCTTTAGGGCACGCGCTTCCTCCACCAGCATGACCGGAATGCCATCCCGGATCGGATAGGCCAGGCCGGCGGCTTCGCTGATCAGTTCCTGCGCTTCTGCATCGTGGATTAGTGCCGTTCGTGTCATCGGGCAGACCAATATTTCCAGCAGTTCCGGATCAATGTCCTGTGGTTCCCGAGTCGGCGCGCCGTGGCTCATTGCAGAGTCACGCGGTCATCATCTCCATCCTGCCGGCCGAAAAACTGCAGCAGCTGGATGATCAATTCGGCGCGGTTGGCAAGGCCATCGACTTCCAGCAAGGCCTGCTTCGAGGCGACGTCAAAGGGTGCGATCTGTGCGATGCCATTGACAAAGGCCATGTCGTCGAGCCGTCCGATACTGTCCCAGTCCACTTGGTAGCCCTGCAATTCGGCAAATTTCCGCGATTCGATTTCAAGCGCGGCGCGTTCGGCGCTGGCCAGCACCTCGTCCATTTCCATATCGTCCTCGATTTCCGCCCGGACCTGCCGGAACGCGGTCGAGGCATCGATTTCCTCGATAATCCGGAATCGCGCCAGGCCTTCCAGCACGACATTGAAGCGGCCGTCGTCCAGCGCCTCGATATCGATGATCTTGCCAAGGCAGCCGACGTCGAACAGGGCAGGGCGATTGCCACCTTCCTTGGGCTGAATCATGCCGATCTGGCGGTCCCGGGCCATCGCGTCGTTGATCAGCGCGCGATAGCGGTCCTCGAATATGTGCAATGGCAGATGCATGCCGGGAAACAGCAGGGCCCCGGAAAGGGGAAAAATCGAGAGGCGTTTGGTTTCGCTCATCCGAACAGCACAGCGCTGAGCTTGCGGCGGGTGGCAGCGACCCATTCATCCTCGAGGCCGACCATTTCAAACAGCGACAGCAGTTTCTGCCGCGCCGCGCCCTCGTTCCAGTCCTTGTCCGCGGCGATGATCGTCAGCAGATGTTCTGCCGCTGCCTCATGATCGCCTGTCGCGATCAGGGCGCTGGCGAGGTCATATCTGGCCTGATGATCCTTCCCGTCCGACTCCACAGCGGCCTTCAGCGCCTCAAGAGCCCCTTCATCCGGCTTGTCCCTGGCCAGTTGCAGGGTGGTCCGGGCTCGCTCTATCGCCGGGTCGCTCTGCAGCTGTTCGGGCAATCCCTGGAGCGCCGCTTCGGCCTGATCGAGATGATCTGCCGCGACCATCGCCCGAATCAGCCCTCCGACCGCCTCGGCATTGTCGGGTGCCATCTCGGCAATTTGCGCGAATATGCCAGCGGCGCGCTCGGCATCGCCGCCTGCCAGCGTTTCCTCGCCCATCGCCAGCAGAGGTGCGATATCCTGTTCCGGTTCAGCGCCGCCGCCGACCGGCAATTGCTCGAGCAGCTGGTCAAGCGCACCGGTGAGCTGGCTCTCGCTGCGTGCGCTGGTCAGATCGGCGACCGGCTTTCCCTGGAAAATCGCGTAGACGGTGGGAATCGACTGCACCCGGAACTGTGCGGCAATAAATTTATTCTCGTCGACATTGATCTTGGCCAGCACCACACCCTTGTCGGCATATTGGGCGGCGACCTTCTCCAGCATCGGTGCCAGCGCCTTGCATGGTCCGCACCATTCGGCCCAGAAATCCAGGATAACGAGCTTCTCCATGCTCGGTCCCACAACCTCCCGCTGGAAAACCTCCACCGCTTTCTGTTCTTCGACTGTCAGTCCTGCTGTTGCCACATCATGCTCCTGTTATGGCGCCGGGCCAATGCCCGGACCAGCGCCCAAATCGATCATCTAGAGCGCTTTATGTGGGGAGCGAGGCGTCAATGCCAAGGATATTTTTGCATTTGCTGGCCCCAGGAGAGCAAATGGGGCTTGCGGGGTGTGAAAACCCATGCTAACCGCGCGCCTCAATGTGCTGCTGACCAAGTGATTACCCAAGTGTCGCAGCAACGCCGAGCGGGCGTAGCTCAGGGGTAGAGCACAACCTTGCCAAGGTTGGGGTCGAGAGTTCGAATCTCTTCGCCCGCTCCAGTTTTTCTGAATAAACTCAGTAGATTATGCAGGTCGCGGCGGCGCGAAATCTGCTTCCCCGCCCCACATTCTGCGTCGGGGAAGCATGGGGGAAGCAGTTGACAGCGTTTCATGGCGTGGACTTGCCGCCTTCGCCGGTAGAGGTTGTTATCCGTCAGTTTTGCAAGCTAGAATTCTAAATTGAGGGAGGCCGGGGCGATAGAGCGTCCCGGGCGACCCGATCGCATACTCGTCGCCGTGCCATGAAACTGGCGCTGGTGAGCAGTTCGCGTCTGTTTGGCACCAAGACATCCCCCGTTAAACTGCGGTCAGGCCTTGTGCCCGATAATCTCTCTCGCCATTTCTTCGGCGGCGGCTTCTGGCGTTTTGCCCGCCGCCTCGGCGCGCCCGAAAATTTGCAGGAGGCGGTCGTAAATCGCCGCAAGACTCTGATCGAGCGGCAGCACCTTGGCTTTCTCGTGCCCTGGAATGGTATTGAGGGCCGGCATACCGCTGATTATTCCGCCGGCATTGAGCACATAATCGGGGCCAAAGAGAATGCCTCGTTCGGCGAGAATCTCTCCTGCCCTGGAGCTTGCAAGCTGGTTATTGGCGGCGCCGGCCACTGCTTTTGCACAAATTTCCAAGGCAGATCTCTCAGTTACCACACCCCCCAAAGCGCAGGGGACATACAGATCGACATCCATTCGGTGGATATCCGACGGGGAGACCGCCTTGGCGCCAAACTCTGTCACAGCGGCAGCAACAACATCTTCCCGGACATCGGCCACGGTCAGTTCCGCCCCTTCCGCGTGCAACTGCTTTGCCACGCCCCATCCGACCGCACCGAGGCCCTGCACCGCCACGCGCATATTGCGGAAGCCATCCTGTCCGAATTTCCATTTCGCGACCGCCCGCAGGCCATGGATGACACCAATCGCGGTAGGAATGGACGGATCACCGGAATTCGCCGATATGCCAGCCATATAGGGGCTGACCTCCGCTATGGTTTCGACGTCGGCCACGCTCATGCCAACATCTTCGCCCGTGGCAAATGTCTGGCCGATCCGGTTGATGAAGCGCCCATAGGAATGCAGCAGTTCACGGCTCTTGATTGCGCCAGGATCTCCGATAATTACGCTTTTGCCACCTCCTACAGGAAGGCCGGCCAGCGCCGACTTGTAAGACATCGCCCGGGAAAGCCGCAGCGCATCTTCAAGGGCATGGAGGTCGGTATGATATGGCTTGAACCGCGTGCCCCCGCATGCCGGGCCAAGCTTTGTGGAGTGAATCGCAACGATGCATCTCAGGCCGACCTCCTCGTCGGTGAACACGCAGACTTGCTCATGATCGTCAAATTCCCGGGAATCCCATATGTCCATATTATCAACCTTCAGCTATTTTGGGTTTGCTGGCCGGAGCCAGTGATCCGATTGCGTCGGAAACGGAGGGAGAAACGACTTTGGCCGCACACCGCTCTGTTTCCAGTGCGTTCCTGAATGCAGGCCAGTCCATCTGACGTTCTATGTAATAGGCGACATTTGGCGCAAAAAACTTGTCAAGTCCGGGCAAGCGGGCATGCCATAATGCATAGCAAACCGAGATATCGGCGAGAGTGACGTTCCCTGCACGGATAATCCCGGCCTTCAGCCTGCTTTCCCCCTTGGTCAGCCGTGCGAACGAACTTCATCTGCACATACCCGTCCCGCAGCCGACGTGCAGCTCTCTTCAGGGCGCTTCAGAGAAGGCCTTCATGATTCGGTAGGCGAGCTCCGTGCCCTCTGTGAAACGCTCCGAACGGATGCGCTCGTCCCGACCGTGGGCCCTGATGTCGTCATGATCGACGAAGATCGATGGAGCGCCTAAGGTCGGAATGCCCAGGGTGCGCGTGAAAAGGGAATCCGAGCCGCCGGCATCCATGACAGGCACCACCGGTAATTCCGGCCAGAGCGAATGAACCGCTCCCTTGAAAGTGTCCAGGATCGCATCGGTAGGCTTTGATTCCTCGGCCGCCGCATCGGCATAGCGCAGACTCAGTTTAATTTTGGGGTCAGCCAGCACGGTTGTCAGCTGCGCTTGGACCGCTTTTACATTCTCCCCCGGTACCAGGCGACACTGTACCGTTGCCACCGCGCGCTGCGGTAACGCATTTTCGGCATGTCCGGCTTCCAGCATCGTCGCAATGCAGGTGGTGCGGAGCTGAGCGTTATCGGTTGGATTACCGGAAAGACGGTCAGCCGCTTTAATATCACTGCGTCCAACAGCCTCCATATCGGCCTTCCGCTCACCCGTCGCGAATTTCGCCTGCGCCGCATAATAGGCGCGCACGGTGTGCGTCAGCTTGGCTGGAAAGTGATAATCCGCCAGCCTGTTCAACCCGGCGGTGAGCGAATAGATCGCGCTGTCCGGTCGCGGTTCGGAGCTATGTCCTCCGCGGTTGGTCACCTCGACCTCGAACGTGGCGTAGAGCTTCTCGCTCGTCTGGACACCGTAATAGGCGCGTTTCCCGTGCCGGAAAACGGCTACCGGCGCATCGGGGTTGAGGATCAGCTTTACATCGAACAATGCCGGCTGCGACTGGATCAGCCATACAATGCCATCCTCGCCCCTTGTTTCCTCATCGGGACTGAAGACCGCGACAATATCGCCTGGAGGCGCATATGCTTCCTTGCGCAGCCGGATCATCGCCGCCGCCACATTCGCCGCTTCGCCCTTCATATCGAGCACCCCCCGTCCGTAGAGCCAGCCTTCCTGCTCGGTGAGCTTGAAGGGCGGCACGGTCCAGTCTTCCGGTTCCGCCGGAACCACGTCGAGATGCGACATATAGAGGAGCGGCCTGGCTTTCCCCCGCCCGCGCAAGCGCACGACGAGGTTCGCTTTTTCCGGCGCGGAAGGGCGTGCCACTATCGAAATATCCGATACTGGAAACCCGGCACGCAGGAAATGATCGCGCAATATCTCGGCCGTCTCTCTGGTCCCAAGAGCCGGGCTGGTATTGACCGCAACAAGCTCGGATAATATTGCCCGTGCATCTCCCGGATCAGCCGCCACGACCGTCGGCGCGACAGCGATGAAAGAGACCGCTACGGAAGCTAACCGAAGCGCTTTCCTAGTAATATCGCTGACCATATTATAATCTCCGCGAGGCAGCGCGAAACCGCACTCAATCTTGTTCGGTCCGTCTTATTCGGCTGGCGGGCCATCGCCCGCGCGAACCGCGAGGGGCCTGACATCGGACACCAGATGGAAAAGCAGCTTTCCGGGTGCTTCGAACTGGATTTCATGAGCGACGTCTTCGAACCAGACCAACTGTTTTTGTGGCGCCTGCAACTTTGTGAACCAGCGCTTCGCCAGCAGGCTGGACGTGGCATGGTCATGCTCGCCGGCAAAAATGAAAACGGGGCAGTCCACCTTGGTTATTTTGGTGAAGTCCAAATTCGCCATTTCCGGCAGAATGGCCATAGCGGTTATTCCGATATGGTCTCGCGCATCAATATCGTTCTTGGAATAATCTGGCGACAGCAATGCAGCATCTTCCTGAAAGGAAAGGTCATGACGATTCCAGGTCATTCCGCCAAAATAGGTTAGCCATTTTCTCTGGGCGATAACCTTCGGGATAGAGAGCTGCTTGTCAGGCTCAGGATAGGGGAGGATAGATTCCAGTTCCTTCACCGCCTCCTGATTACCGCTCATCCGCGCGGCCTGAAGCGCAAACTGGGTACCAAGCTGCTCATTCTCCTCAAAATTTATCGCCTGTCCCATACCAATATAGGCATGCAACCATTCGGGCCGACGCAATGCGAGATTGAGTCCGATAATCGTGCCCCAGCTGTGGCCAAGTAGGAATATCTTTTTCTTGCCGTAGCTTTCGCGCAGATAGGCTACCAACTCATCCGCATCGGAAACGAAACGGTCCAACGTCAGATCCTGAGCCAAAGTCTCAGGATCTGAAGACGCCATGGTCTTTCCAGCACCCCGTTGATCCCATTGAACCACGGTAAAAAGCCGATTGGTAGAACCAACTCGCGGGCATCTCTGTCACCGCAGGACCACCGTGGATAAACAGCAAAATAGGATTATCCCGGTCGCGCCCGCGTACGGAAATCCACTGATCAATCCCTCCGATATTGACTGATTTCAGCTCTTCGATTCCGTTATCCGCTGTGATCTTTCGGAGATTGCCGACAATCGCTTGTGCCTTTGTTCTGTCCACTGCAATGCTTGAAGCGCTTTCAGCATCTGCCAAGGGAGGGGATGCCGCCCGTGCGCAACCCGGTAAAACTGTCACGAGAGCAAAAGCGATCAGAAGCGCAGCTCCGCGAACATGGATACGACCCAAGAGCAAGGCTGGGATGTGAAATGCCGGCGTGAGCGTGCTTCTGATCATGGGAGCCTTCTAGAAATTATAACCGAAAGTGAGACCGAATGTTCTCGGCGTATTGATTGTATATCGGTCAAGGGTGATAGGGTTGCCGTTACGAACCCCAGACAAAATGTCGCGGGCCAACTGCGCACGGACATCGGTAAGGTTGGTTGCGAAGGCGGACACACTCCATACGGCAGTATCATAGGTGATCCGCGCATTCACGACAGCATATTCGTTGAGCGTTGATGCCGCGGGACCGAGAATGCTGGTTCGCTTGCCTTGGTACTGAACATCGCCGCGCAGCGTGAGCCGACCGTCGGTCCCGATATCCGTGCCCCATTCAGCGAAGCTGGAAGCGGACCATTTTGGCACTTGCGGCAGTTGCACACCAACAGTCGCGAAATTCGTCAGGCCCGGATTGAGAGACCGCAATTCCGCATCGGTATATGTGACCTGGCCGCCCAGACTCAGAGCGGGCGAAATCCGGGCATTGGCTTCCACTTCCAATCCCCGACTGCGCGCCTGGCCGGCGTTGGCGAAACCATTGAAGCCATCTTCGCGACTGATGTTCAGCTGAATATCCTTCCAGTCGATCCAGAATGCCGCAATATTGAGGGTAAGCGCTTGGCCGAACAGCTTGGATTTCAGGCCTGCTTCATAGTTCCACAGACTGTCCGGTCCAAAATCCTGCGCGATATCGACAACACATGTTGGGCAGGGCGGGAGGCCCGGGTTAACGCCGCCGATACGAAAACCTTTGCTCGCCTGCGCATACATGAGAATATCCGAACCGACCTTGTACGAGATGTTGACCTTCGGTGTTGTCGCAGTGTCACTGAATCGTCCGGTCTGCCGGTCCAATATGCCGCCAAGGGCCAGGCCGCCATTGACCGCGGTTGCCTTTCTTGACATCTGCGAGAGGCGAACGCCACCTGTAAGCTTGAGGCCGTCCACCGGCTCCACGGTAAGTTCCCCGAAGCCCGCTAATTGTTCGATGTTCGAATCAGTCGCCGCATAGAAAAAATTAGCGGCCGGTGCGGCCGGGATCGGCAGGTCCCGAATATTGATAGTCTGGGAATATTGTTCGTCCCGCTCGACAAAATAACCGCCAACAAGCCATTGAATCGGTCCGCTGCCCTGCGATGCCAGGCGCACTTCCTGGGTGATAGACTGAGCATCATAGCTCAGCTCCGAAATGCCCCGGGGAATACCCGCAAGAGCCTCCAGAAAATAGTCGATATCATTCTCAAAGGACCGTTTGCGGTCAAAATAGGACGTTGATGAGGTCAGCATGCCGAGGCCGATGTCGGCCTCCACCTTCAAGTTAATCATGCCAAAGCGGTCCGTGAATGGCTCCGGCTCGCTCTGATCCTTGACCAGCGCGGGATAATGGTCGGTGACGCGGCTGTAAGAACCGCTCTTGCTGTGCTGATATGCGCCCATGAGGGTAATATCCAGGGCATCTGTGGCCTGGTGCCGCAGGGCGAGGCGACCGCCATAGGTTGTTTCATCATTGATATCCGTGTCGCCGTTCAGACCATTGTCGAGAAAGCCGGAATTGTGCAGGCCATAGCCGACCGCACGAACCGCTGTCCTGTCGTCAAGCGGCAGATTCAGCCACGCATTGACCGAGCCGTTCAGGCCGCCATGCTTCGTCACAGAACCCGTCACCTCACCGAAGCCGGAAACCCCGGAAAAATCCGGCTGGTTTGTAATGACACGCACCGTACCGCCCAGTGATCCACTGCCAAAGAGCGTACCCTGTGGGCCGCGGAGTACCTCGACCCGATTGATGTCAAAGAGCTTGAGGTCCGGTTGCGACGACCCTTCGCTAACGGGTGTTTCATCAATATATACGCCGACCGTCGATTCCTTGCCGGTATCGACATCGGCTCCGCTGGACACACCGCGAATAAAGATCTGTGAGCGTCCTGGTCCATCGTCCTGAAACTGCACGCCAGCGACCGTCCGGCTATAATCGGCGAAGTTTACGGCTCCGAGCTTCTTCAAGTCATCGCCACCAACGGCCTGAATACTCAAAGGCACATCCTGCAGCCTCTCCGACCTGCGGGTTGCGGTTACGACAATTTCCCCATCACCATAATCCGAAACCTGCGCATCATCAGCCGTTGCCTGCTGCGCATTGGCCGGTGCCGCTAAAGGCATCGCGCAGGCCGCAACGCTTAACAGTTGATATTTGGTGAACCTCTTCATTGCCATAACCCCTTTTTTCCACTGCTTTGATGCTGTGTTATTATGTTGAGACCCAATGCTAGCCACGACATCGGTTGAGGCTCTGTCAATTTGGCGACATTTATGAGACCGATCGACAATTGGTCGGTTCTCCCTGCAGGCCAGATCGACAATGTTCCGATAAAATCAGGCGCAGATACCGCCCAACTGCGACAAGCCTCTTTTGGGGCAAGGCTGGATTAATGCTAGATACGAACCTGCTCGGCGATCCACTCGCTGAACTTAAGCATCGCAGCATTGCTTTGCCAATCAGCACGACGAACGAGATAATAAGCGTCTTCGCTTTCCAGCATATGGTCAAAAGGGATGACCAAAGTGCCCTGTGCAAGCTCCGGTTCAATCAGAAAACGGGGAATCAATGCCGCTCCCGCTCCGGAAGCAGCGGCTTGGGCCAGCATCAGAAACTGTTCGAACAGGGGTCCTTTTAGGGTAGGAATATCCTTCAGTCCCTGGCTTGCAAACCACCGGCTCCATGCGCTGCGGCGGGACGCCTGAAACAGCAATGGCTTGCCAATCAAGTCTTCCGGACCCTCTAGCGGATTTGCCGCCAGCCAGTCAGGCGAGCACACCGCCACGACCTGTTCGTGAAAAAGTGAAAGATGCGAGGCATCGGGCCAATCGGGCTGACCGAAATGGATCGCCGCATCAAATCCTTCGCCCCGCAGATCGAAGGAAAACGAGCGGGTTGCAAAATTGACCATCAAGTCCGGAAAGCGCGCCGTAAGGTCGGGCAGGCGCGGTGCCAGCCATCGCATGCCGAAACTGGGGAGCGTAGCAATATTCAGTTCCCTGCCACCGGTACGGTTAACGACTTGCTCCGTCGCCTCTCTGATCCTGTCGAGCGCCGGACGCACCTGATCCAGATAGGCGCGGCCAGCCGAATTGAGCACAACCCGCCGGCCGTGGCGGTCAAACAGCCCGGTCTGCAACCAGTCCTCGAGAAGCGCGATCTGGCGACTGATCGCGCTTTGCGTCAGCCCAATTTGCTCGCCTGCCCGAGAAAAACTGCCATAGCGCGCCGCAGCGACAAAGCTGTTGAGAGCACTGATCGGCGGCAGGGATTTCCGGCTTTCGTTCATTCCATTTCCTTATGAGCAGATGATAGTAATCCGTTTTGATTCGTCCAGATGCGGCTGTTACTGAATAATTCGCGATCAATCATACGGATTTTATCATGACCGTTAAGAATGAAGATAATATATTTCGATTGTCATCCTCGCTGCTCGGTGAAGAACAGGCAAGGCATATGCTGACGCTGCTCGAGCCGATGGTTCGTGACGAGTATTCCGATGGTGACCAGATATCGCGCGCGCAGTTCGCATCCGCAATGAATGTGGCTTTATTTGCCGATATCATGGATCGAGTGCCGCCGGCGCGTACCTATGTCGAAGATGTCGAACGCGACGGAGGACGCATTTGCTTCGATCATGGAGCGCTGCGTACCGTTTGTCTGACAGAAGGCAGCACCGGTGCGCTCCCACGCGGAGAAAAGGCTTTCCGGCGACTGCTGGAGCCGATGGGCTATGAAGAGGCGGCAATCTATCCGCTGCCAGCATTGCGGATGACCGGTCACGCCTATTGTCACAAAGATCATCCGGAAAGCATGCCCCAGTTTTTCGTGAGCGAACTGCATGTCGAAAAATTCGATGAAGAATTTGCGCAAGCTGCAGACCGGGTGTTCGGTACTTCGCGAGATCCTGTGGATGCACCAGCGCTGGAGGCGCTGGCGGTCTTGGAACGGAAGGATTCTCTTCCCTTTGATGTTGCGGCGGAAACCTTGCGCACAGTGGTGAGCGCATTTGATCGCCATCACGAGCGCCCGATGCTGAGCGACTACGAGATATTGAAAGCATCTTCCGGCGAGGCGGCGTGGATCGCCACCGAGGGTAATGCCTTCAATCATGCCACCGATCGCGTTCCCGACGTTTTCGCTCTCGCCGAAGCACAGAAAAGACTTGGCCGGCCTATGAAAGACAAGGTTGAATGCTCACAAAACGGGCGAGTTTGTCAGACGGCATTCCGCGCCGAAACAGTGGAGCGGCGTTTCGGTATCCCGGGGGCCGACGACTATCTGATGGCTGTGCCTGGCTCGTTCCATGAGTTTATCACGCGCAAGGTTGATCCAGAAACAGGCAGACTGGATCTGACGTTCGATGCCGGTAACGCGACGGCCATCTTCCATATGACACGGGCTGCCTGAAACGGATGGAGCTCTCACAGCTGCGCCATTCATCGATATCACACAAGTAACAGATGTAGAAAACCAAGGAGTATAGAGAATGTCCAGTCACCTTATGGCTGTCTACAATCGCGCCGACGTTGAGGTCGACCGGGGCGAAGGCGTCTGGCTGTACAGCCGGGACGGCCGGACATTTCTGGACTGTGTCTCGGGCATTGCAACGAACAGTCTGGGCCATGCTCATCCCGCGCTGGTCGCGGCATTGCACGAACAGGCGCGGAAGCTCTGGCATGTCTCCAACATCTTCCGGATCCCGGGGCAGGAGGATCTCGCACGCCGTCTGACGCAGAACAGTTTCGCCGATGTCGTTTTCTTCGGCAATTCCGGTTCGGAGGCGGTCGAATGCGCGCTTAAAACGGCACGGCGCTATCATGCCGTCAATGGCTCGCCCGAACGGATCGATATTGTTGGTTTTGCCGGCTCTTTCCACGGGCGGACCTACGCCACGATCAACGCCTCCGGCAATCCCGATTATCTCAGGGATTTCGGCCCGCGCCTGCCGGGCTATGAACAGCTCCGCAGCGACGATGCGGAATCGATCGAAGCGGCTATCCGCCGGCCGACAACGGCTGCGGTGATTGTGGAACCCGTGCAGGGCGAGGGTGGCGCGCGGGCGCTCAGCGAGCAATGGCTGCGCCATGTGCGCCGTCTTTGTACCGAGAATGGCGTGCTGCTGATCTATGACGAGGTGCAGAGCGGCATGGGCCGAACCGGCAAGCTCTTTGCCCATCAGTGGTTCGAAGGCCTCGCGCCCGATATCATGGCCGTCGCCAAGGCTCTGGGCGGCGGTTTCCCCATCGGTGCCTGCATGGCAACTGCCGAAGCAGCCAAGGGCATGACCTTTGGCGCGCACGGTTCGACTTTCGGTGGCAATCCGTTGGCGATGGCGGTGGGAATGGCCGCGTTCGATCTGATTGCTAAGGAGGAGACGCTGTCCAACGTGCTCAGCGTTTCGGCGCATCTACGCGAAGGGCTGGAACGTCTGGCTGCTGATTATACCGATATCGTGGAGGATGTTCGCGGCAAAGGGATGCTGATCGGGGTCAAGCTGATCCCCAATAACCGCGAAATGATGGCGATGGCGCGCGAGCATGGGCTGCTGGTCGCGGGCGGTGGAGAAAACTGCATCCGCCTGTTGCCACCGCTCATCATGACCATCGAAGAAGCGGACGAAGCTCTTTTGCGCCTCGGCGCCACATTTGCAGCCACGCGCGCTGCTGCCGCCAAGGTCGCATAATGCTGTTTGTCCGCGCAGCCGGCCCCTCCGACATTGATGCGTTGATGGAGCTTGCCTATCTTTCCGGAACGGGCTTCACAAGCCTGCCTGAGGACAGGCGGACCCTGGCCGAGCGGCTAGACCTCTCCGAAGCCAGTTTCGCCGGCAGCGTCGAACCAGCGCAGGCCTGGTATGTATTGATGCTGGAAAATACCGAAACTGGCCAGATCGAAGGTGTCGCCGGCGTGAAGGGCGGCGTGGGGACCGGCCGTCCGCACAATTCTTTCAGGGTCGTGACGCTCGCGCAATATTCTTCCGCGATCAATACCCGTTTTGACCATCAGGCCCTTGTTCTGGTGAACGAATGCAGCGGCTGTTCGGAGGTCGGTTCCCTCTTCTTGCGCCCTGGAAAGCGGCAGAGTGGTGCCGGATCGCTGCTTGCGCGCGCGCGTTATCTGCTGATCGGGGCAAACAGGGACCGCTTCCGCGAAACCATCATGTCGGAGCTGCGCGGATGGTTCGACGAGGCGGACAACAGCCCGTTCTGGGACGGTATTTCCAGCAAATTCTTCCGTCTTCCCTTTGCCGAAGCAGACAGGATGATCACGTCGACCGACGGGCAGTTCATTGCCGACCTGGCCCCGCGCCACCCGATCTATCTCGAGCTCGTCAACGAAGAAGCGCGCAATGCTATAGGCGCTGTGCACCGCCATGGTGTTCCTGCGATGAGGATGCTGGAGAAGGAAGGCTTCACCCGCTCAGGCCTTGTCGATATCTTTGACGGCGGACCGACCGTCACCTGCGCGCGCGACACCATCCGCACCATTCGTAAAAGCCGGAAGCTTGGCGTCAGAGTCGGGGCGATTGAAAGCAATGCGCCCGTTTGCGACATGCTCGTTTCTACTGGCAGTATCAGTGCATTTCGTACTATTCGAACCAACGTTGTTCTGGATCAGGACAATGTCGTCTTGCCTGCCGACAGCGCAGACCTTTTACGCCTGAGTGAAGGCGACCCCGTTCAAGTGAGTCCATATTCATGACCTTCAAATCCGTCGACCCCGCAACCGGTGAAATCATCTGGGAAGGTGCCGAGCATAAGGCAAGCGAATGCCTCGCCGCCGTTTCCCGCGCACGCAATGCTTTCCCCGGCTGGGCCGCTACACCTTTGGACGAACGCGTTGAAGTCGCGCGTCGTTATGCGGCGATATTGAAAGAGAAAAGCGAAGAGGTCGCGCATATGATCTCGCGTGAAACCGGGAAATTGCTGTGGGAAAGCCGGGCCGAAGCCGGCGCGATGGTCGGCAAGGTTGAGATCTCCATCACCGCGCAGGCCGAACGCGCAGGGTCACGCGAGCAAAGCATGCCATTTGGGCGAGCGATGTTGCGCCATCGTCCGCATGGCGTGATGGCCGTGCTTGGCCCCTATAACTTTCCGGGCCATCTTCCCAACGGCCATATCGTTCCGGCCTTGCTCGCCGGCAATTGTGTCGTGTTCAAACCCTCCGAAGAAACCCCCGGGACAGGCGAACTGATGACACAAGCCTGGCAGGCGGCCGGATTGCCCGATGGCGTTCTTGAGCTCGTACAGGGCGGACGGGAAACCGGCGCGGCTCTGCTCGACGCCGATATCGACGGGCTGCTGTTCACCGGCTCGGCAAGTGCCGGAAGCCATTTCCGGCGGCTGTTCGCCGATCGGCCGGCAGTGATCCTCGCGCTTGAACTGGGCGGAAACAATCCGCTCATCGCGTGGGACGGAGAGCCTGAAGCACTCGCTTCGCTGATCGCCCATTCTTCCTTCATCACCACCGGTCAGCGCTGTTCCTGCGCCCGGCGGCTGATCGTTCCCGAAGGCAAGGCAGGGGATGCCATAATCGAAGCGGCGGTCGAGCTCGCCCGGCGGTTGCCCGTGGGAGCATGGAATGAACCCGATGACGCCTTCATGGGGCCGCTAATCTCGGCCCGGACCGCGGACCAGGCGCGGGCCGCCGTTTCCGGGCTTCAGACAGCCGGCGCAAAAATGCTGCTGCCGGAAACGCCGCTGGAGGGCCGCAACGCGGCGTTCATGTCGCCGGTCATTCTGGAGACAACCGGGATCGACACGCCCGATGAAGAGATTTTTGCCCCGGTGCTGCAAATCCGGCGCGTGACCGATTTTGACGCGGCCATAGGGGAAGCCAACGCCACGCGGTTTGGCCTTTCCGCCGGGTTGTTGTCCCAGGATGCGGAGCTGTGGAAGCGGTTTTCACTCCGCGCCCGCGCGGGGATCGTTAACTGGAACCGCCCGACCACCGGCGCAGCGTCGTCCATGCCGTTCGGGGGCCTTGGCGATTCAGGCAATCATCGCCCCAGCGCCTATTATGCTGCGGATTACTGCGCCTATCCGATGGCGAGTTTTGAAGCGCCTGACATGGAACCGCTCACCATTCCCGGCATCGCAAAAGAATAACAACGCCCGATCAGCCGCCAAAATCGATACGTCCGAGCGGTATAGGCGCCATGCAGCGCTGCACCGCTCCGGCGAGCTGACGCACTCCGGCTGGTACGAAACGGTGATAATGACCGATGTTGCGTGGCCCTATCCCATGTTCGGCGCTGAAGCTGCCGCCATATTCCTGCACGACGCAATCGAAAATCATTTCGCGCGCGCCTTTGACCATCGCGGGGTCGGGTGCGCCGTTCGCTGTGGGCCAGACCAGATTAAAATGCAGCCCGCCGTCACCGATATGGCCGAAATCGTGAAGCCTCAGGTCCGGAAACGCCTTCGCCAGTCGTGCGGCCATATCGGCTCGGAACCGCATCACGTCGCCACGCCGCAGCGCGATGTCGCAGGCGATGACGGTCCCGGAGGCGCGCAGCCCTTCCGGGATGGCATGGCGGATCGCCCAAAGACCGTCGCGCCGGTCTACCGCAACATCAATAACCGGCGCGTCCTCACCCTCCATGAAGGGTTCGAGCGCGGCGGCCAACTGCTCTTCCAGCAAATCACCATCCAGAGCTTCCCCTGCCGAGAGTTCCACCAGCACCGCATAGTCCGGCATCACCGCAAAGGGCGCGCGCAGCGTCGGCACATGGTCCAGGGCCGCCTTCAACGCCGGTCTGCTTATCCCTTCAAAGGCAGACAAGAGCGCACCGAAATCTTTTTCCAGCGCAAGCAGCAGCCCTACCGCCGCCGCAGGATTCCGCAGCGCGATCATCGCGGTCGTCTGCACAACGGGCTTTCGCTGCAAGGCCACAGTTGCGCGGGTAACGATACCGGTCGATCCACCGCTTCCTACGAGAAGCTGTTTGAGATCGAGACCGGTATTGTTCTTCCACAACGGAGCGCCAAGCGAGTGCTGCGTGCCTTTATCATTCGCCTGGACAAATTCCAGTGCCATCAGATTGGCGCGGACATCCCCATATCTCAGCAGCCGTGCGCCTCCGGTATTGGCCGCAATCATCCCGCCGATGGATGGATCTGCACCAAGATCTATGGGGAAAAACAGGCCATGTTCGGCCGCAGCCGCATTGAGCGTGGACAGGCGGACGCCAGCATCTACGGTTGCGGTTCGATTGACCGGATCAATCTCGATATGGGTCGAAAGGCGATCGAGATTTATGATCAGGCTCCGGCCTTCCTTCGAGGCAAGTCCTGCTCCGGCCAGTCCGGTTTGGCCACCCTGAACGACGATCGGCGTTCCTGTTTCCGCAGCCCATCGAACGAGAGCTGAAACCTCCTCGGCGCCCGAAGGGCGTACGACGGCAAACGGGATGCCCCCGTCTTTCCCGCGCCCATCGCTCTGGTAGCCTGCCAAGTCCTCCCTATCGACGAGAACATGTGTCCTTCCCGCAATGGCGCGAAGCTGCTCGATTGAAGATTCCTTGCCGTCCATATGGTTTCCGTTATCTCGCGTCATTGCGAGTCCTGTCATTCAAAAGTCCATTGCGGAGCAGTGAAGGGGGCAATGATTTGCTTCGATACCCGCGAGGCATATGCCTCGCAAAATGGATTAAATTCATCTGTATATGATATTTAGGCATCTACTGCAGCGGCTGCTCTCAAAACAGCAATCCCAACCGAAAGGGGCATTGTTTTCGCTCTTGACGAACGGGGGTTTATGGTTGCCTGATAGCCCCTATGACGGAAATCTATTCCACCTTCGATCTTCTGCAATGGCTGGACGATGAAGCCCGGGCGGCCTTCAAGGCTGCTTGCCGCCCGCGCAAATATCGCGCAGGCCAGGTGATCTATATGCAGGGTGATTCCGGCACCGAGATGTTTCGCCTTTGCAAAGGCACGGTGAGCTTTGTGGTAAACCATGTGGATGGAAAGGAGATGATGTTCACCACCTTTCAGCCTGGAGACTGTTTCGGGGATAGCAGTCTGATCGATGGTGAAGGTCGCCCTCAGACGGCAGAGGCTCTGACAGACCTGGAAGTTGAAGTTCTCGATGGGTCGGAGTTCAACCGGCTGCGCGAGCGGTTTCGCTGTTTCGACAACGCCTTGCTGAGATCGGTCATGCGCCAGTTCCGGCTGATATGCACATATTATGAAGATGCAAGCATGAATCCGCTGGCCGTCCGCGTGGCGACCCGGATAGTCAGTGCTGCAGAGTCCTTTGCCCCGCGCAATGGTGATGGTTCCGGTTTGGCAGTGCCACTTTCCCAGTCGGTCCTTGCGTCATTGGCAGGGGCCTCGCGTCAGTCGGTCAACAAGGTCCTGAATTCCTTCCAAGCCGAAAAACTGATCAAGATCGAATATGGTCATTTGGTCATTCTCGATCTGGAAGGGGTCCGGGACTATGCGGCACGCCTATAGTAAGTTGCCGGCTTCCCCTTAAACTATCTCAATATTTCGCCATTTGCCTGACTGTCGATATGGCCGAATCTCACGCGAGATCGTGTCTCGATTCATCCAATCTTTGCTGCGATTGTAACTCATCAATCGATCTGTGGTTGTCACTTAGACGACATCCTCGCCTGGATATGCTTGATATACAATCAGGCAGGAGAGCATATGATGACCCAGAAGATTGTTTCCCTCGACGACAAGTGGACCGTTACATCCGGCCGCATTCTGCTTAACGGCACACAGGCGCTGGCTAGAATATTGCTGGCGCAATCTTGGCTGGACCGCCGGGCCGGGTTGAACACGGCAGGCTATATCAGCGGTTACCGCGGCTCCCCCCTTGGCAATGTCGATACGACTTTGTGGTCCATCGCCAAGCGGCTGGAGGCGAACGATATTCGCTTCCAGCCCGGTGTGAACGAGGACCTTGCCGCTACGGCTGTCGCCGGTACACAGCAGATTGACCAGGTTCCGGGTGCGCGCTTCGATGGCGTATTTGCAGCATGGTATGGCAAAGGCCCCGGCGTCGACCGCTCGGGCGATGCCTTCAAACATGGGCATTATGCAGGTGCCCATAGCAAAGGCGGGGTCACGCTGTTCTATGGCGATGACCATGCGGGCAAATCCTCCACGGTCGCATTTCAGAGCGAACAGGCCATGGCCGCTAATCTGATACCATGTTTCTATCCGGCGGACGTCGGAGAGATATTCCATTACGGACTGCTCGCCCTGGCACTTTCCCGTCACTCCGGTTTGTGGACAGCGATGAAATGCATCAACGAGGTGGTTGAACAGACCGCAACGGTTGATATCGATATCGACAATTTTTCGCCTTCCCTGCCGCCAGTCGGAACCTTGCCGCCAGAAGGGCTCCACGCCGTCATACGCCCGTTCAATCCTTTGCGGGCAGAACAGATTGTCGTTGAGCACCGGCTGCCGCTCGTCGTTCCATTCGTCCGAGCGAACAGGATCGACCGAACGGTCTTCCGTTCCGATCACGCTCGTCTCGCCATTGTCAGCGCAGGCAAGAGCCACGGGGACGTGCTTCAGGCGCTTAGCTTGTTGGGGCTGGATGAAGCGGCGGCAAGCGCGCTCGGGATATCGCTTTACAAGGTCGGTTGCATCTGGCCGCTCGATAGCGAGAGCGTGGCCGAGTTTGCGCGGGGACATGAAACGCTGCTGGTGGTGGAGGAAAAGAAAAGCTTCCTTGAGGCCCAGATCGCCAGCGCCTTCGTCAACTTGGCCGATATGCCGCGTCTTGTCGGCAAGACGGATGACGATGGCGCTCAATTATTGTCGTCCGTCCTGCCGCTCGAGCCTGCGGATATCGCCGGGGTGATCGCGCGCCGCCTCGAAAAAATGGGTGCTCTGGATCATCGGGTTCGGGACGCCAGCCAAGCATTGGCGTCCTCGCCCGCACCCAGCAGCCTGCCCATGAAACGCAGCCCGTTTTTCTGCTCGGGCTGTCCACACAACCGCTCGACCCGCATTCCCGACGGCAGCCTGTCGATGACCGGCATCGGATGCCATACCATGGTTAATTTCATCGCGCCCGACAAGGCCATGCTGCCGACACAAATGGGAGGCGAGGGCGCGAACTGGACCGGTCTGGCTCATTTTACCGATACCCCGCATATTTTCCAGAATATGGGAGACGGCACTTATTATCATTCCGGCCTGCTTGCGATACGCGCAGGCGTCAGCTCCGGGGTAAACATCACCTACAAGATTCTGTATAATGACGCTGTGGCCATGACCGGCGGCCAGCCGGTCGATGGTCCACTCTCGGTATCGGAAATCGCGCAGCAGGTTCGCCATGAGGGCGTACAGCGCATCGCCGTGCTGAGCGACAATCCCGACCATCATCGTGGTGACCACAACTTCCCGTCCGGCGTGACCATCGGCCACCGCGACGACCTCGACAGCGTGCAGCGCGAGCTGCGCGAGGTGCCGGGCACGAGCGTGCTGATATATGAGCAGACCTGCGCCGCGGAAAAACGCCGCCGCCGCAAGCGCGGGAAATTTCCCAACCCGCCCAAGCGCATGTTTATCGCCGAGAATGTCTGTGAAGGCTGCGGCGACTGCTCGGTTCAATCGAGCTGCGTGAGCATATTGCCCAAAGAGACTGCATTCGGCCTGAAAAGAACCATCGACCAGTCGAGCTGCAACAAGGACTATAGCTGCGCGCTGGGCTTCTGCCCGTCCTTCATTACGGTTCATGACGCCGAGCCGCGGAAGCCCAAGGGCGTTACTATCGACGAGCGTCTTTTGGAGAACCTGCCTGATCCGGTTCCACCGGCCGGGCCGTGCAACATCATGGTCGCAGGCATCGGCGGTACCGGCGTCATCACGGTCGGTGCGCTGATCGGCATGGCCGCGCACATCGAAGGCCGCGCGGTCTCGCTGTTCGACATGACCGGGCTTGCCCAGAAAAATGGCGCGGTCTTCAGCCATATTCGCATCGCCGATGGGCCGACCGATATACATACCCAGCGGCTCGGCCGCAGCGAGGCCGATGTTTTGCTGGCTTTCGACCTGATTGCGGCGCTCTCGCCAGAGGCGAGCAATACATTGGCTTCCGGCCGAACGCATGCGATCGCCAATGAGGCCGTCGCGCCCACGGTTGCTTTTCAGCTGAACCGGGACGCTGTCCCGGAGCCGGAAACCCTGCTGAGCAACCTGCGTAATCTGGTTGGCAATGATCGCCTGACATCGGTCGATACAACCGAACTGGCCCTGCGTCTGACGGGCGACTGCATTGCTGCGAATCTGATGATGGTGGGCATTGCGGTACAGGCAGGCTTGCTTCCGGTCAGCCCGAAAGCGCTTGAGCAGGCTATCAACCTGAACGGGGTTGCCGTCCAACTCAACCTTACGGCTTTCCGGCTCGGGAGGCTTTTCGTCGCCGATCCTGATAAAGTCATGGCGCTTGCGGGGCAAAACGTCGAGACGCAGACGCTTCCTCAAACATGCGAGGATATCATCGCCCACAGATCGCAGCATCTCGCAGCATATCAGGGCGAGGCGCTCGTCCGTCGTTATCGCGACAAGCTTGCCAGGGTCCGGCGGGCCGAACAGAAGGCCGTCCCCGGCTCTGACACGCTGACGCGTGTTTTCGCCCATAATTATGCGCGGCTGCTTGCGATCAAGGACGAATATGAGGTCGCGCGCCTGCTCACCGATCCCGAACTGCATGCCCGCATTGCTGCTGATTTTGAGAATGGTGCACGGCTGAGCTTCAACATGGCGCCGCCGTTCCTGCTGGATCATTCCGCCATGGGACGGCCGCGCAAGCGCAGCTTTCCCGCCTGGATTATGTTGCCTGTGCTGCGAGTGCTGGCGCGGTTGAAATCACTCAGGGGAACGCCGTTCGACCTCTTCGGATATAGCCGCGAAAGACGCGCCGAGCGCAAGTTGATCAGCGATTACGAGGCCCTTGTCGAACGCACTCTCGAGCGACTGACCGCCGACAATGCGCAGCAGGCTGCCGCGTTGATAGGAAAGGTGGAATCCATTCGTGGCTATGGCCCCGTAAAGGCAGAAGCCATGATGGTTTATGAGAAGGAAATCGAGCAGGCAGAACGCGATTTACCGGTTGATTGCGGGGCAGAATTGGAGAAGGCTTGAACAGCTGATCTTTTTCGGGATGGTCACACCCCCAGTAGCAACAGGCAAAGGTAAACATCGGTTTCACGACCAGTTATTCAGGGGGGAGCGGCTCTCAAACGCAGAAAGCTACAACTCTCAATACCTGCCACGTCCTGAAAGCGGGATCGGCAAAAATTGGCGGTGCACTCTTTTCGACCTTGGAGCGACAAAGGTGGACAATTTATCAAATGGTCACCCTTAACAGGGACCTTAACCTGCCATTCCGTCCCGACATGACTGGCATCCCGGCAGTCCGGGCTATAGTGGATATAGGGACGGTCCCATCGACCTCATGCCGTGCAACATCATCTGAAGGATCAGCCGAATGCCAGTCTCCCGCCTCGTCATCACCGCTCTTCTGATCGTCTCCGCCCTGAATCTGGCGCTTATGGTGCCTGGAGGCTTTGTGGAAACACGCGATTTCAGCGCCTATCCCGCCGTGGTGCTGGGCGCCTTCAATCTATTCCTGACCGTGCTCGGCCTGGGAAGTCTGGTGCTCGCCTATTTCGTTGCGAAGACCGGCAAGGGACATGGCTGGGCCTGTCTTGCCGGTCTCGCCTTCGTCGCCGTCTATCTGCTCGATCTCGGCCGCATCTTCCCGGTGCCGCCCAACCCGATGTCGACGCTGCTGGCGACGCTGGAATGGACCGGGACAGCGCTGGGTGCGGCCTTGGCCGTATCCAGCATCGTACTGCGCCGTCCGGCGAACACGGCAAGCGTAGCCGGACCAGTGGTTTCCACGCCGATCGCGTTGGGCCTTGTCCTTGTTGCCCTGATCATTATCGCCTTTGCAACCAAGTCGGCAATGGGCCTTTAGGCCGGGCAGGGACGCGGGAAACGCCGGGGTGGTAGCCTGTAAAGCGCTGTCACTGCGTTTCGAATGAGCCGCCGACCGCCTGATGCAGCGTGATCTGGTTCTGGAGGCGTTCGAGCTGGTTGGCCGATAATGCCACATCCGCTGACCGGCGGCGCTCCTGGGCGTCCAGCCAGGCGCGCAGCGGCACGGCGCCAGCGCGGTAGCGAATCTCGTAAATGCGCTCGACCTCCATCGCCGCGCCGCGCGAGCGCCGCAATGATTCGCTTTGCGCCGCCAGAGTCAGGCGTGCCGACAGCGCGTTCTCGACCTCTGAAAGCGCCGTGTAGAGCGATTTGCGGAAAAGCACGACCGCCTCCTCGGTTTGCGTCCGGGCGATCGCGCTGTCGAACCGCATCGCCTCCCAATTCAGAAAGGGCAGCGCCAGCCCGGCGCCAAGCGTCGCGATCGGATTGGCGAGCACATGGAGCAGCGAAGCGCTCGATCCTCCCAGCGAACCGGTCAAGGTGAGTGCCGGATAATAGCTCAGCCGAGTCGCGTCGCCATTTGCCAGCGTCCTGCGCAGGCGCAGCTCGGCCGCTCGCAAGTCGGGGCGCCGTCCGAGCAACTCCGCCGGAATGCCGGCCGCGACCGGGGGCAGGGGGGTGGCGTTCAGCAGCTGAGGCTCTTTCACCGGCATTTGCGCGCCGTCGAGCAGCACGCCGATCGACTCGCGCGCTTCGGTGCGGATCTGGATCAGCTGCTGCAGGGCCGCTTCCTGTGCAGCCACCGACTGGACAACCTCATTGCGTTCAAGGCCCGAGACAGCACCGGCGCGATATTGCGTTTCGACCAACGCCTGGGTCTGCCGGCTGTAGGCCAGGCTTAGCTCGGCAAGAGTGATACGCTCGTTGGCAAAGGCGATCTGCCAATAGAGGGTGGCGGTGGTACCGACGAGCGCAAGTGCGGCGGCGTCGCGATCCTCGCCAGTGGCGCGGGCCTCGAAGGCGGCGGCGTCCCGCTGTGCAGCGATCTTGCCGAACAGGTCGACTTCCCAGGACAGGCCGACCGAGCCGCTCGCGGCTTCGGTGGCTGGCTTGCCGTTATTCAACGCGCGCGAAACACCGGTCGAGACGCTGCCGCTCGGGATCGGCAACAGGGCGTTGCCCGCGAGCCGCGCCTGAAGCGTGGCGCGGCGCACGCGAATGGCGGCGACGGCGAGGTCCGGATTGCGCGCGATTGCCGTCTCGATCAGCGAATCAAGCGCGGGATCGTTGAACTCCGTCCACCAGCGGTCTTGGCGCACCGGCCCCATGTTAGCGGCTTTGGCATGTTCGAACTGCGCGGGCATGGGCACTGGCGGTGTCACATAAGATGTCCGGCCCAGCGAGGTGCAGCCTGCGAGAAGCATGACGCTGACGACGGCGAAAGATGTCCTGTATCGCATCAGTCGCGCGCCAGGGCTTCGACCGGATCCAGCCGGGCGGCGTTGCGTGCGGGCAGAAATCCGAACAGCACGCCGATCGCGGTTGAGCAGAGGAAAGCGAAGAGGATCGGGGCAAGGGAAAAGACCACATGGAAACCGGAGCCGGACAGATTGATCGCGAATCCCACGAGCAGTGCGAGAAGGACGCCGATGACGCCTCCGATCAGGCAGACAAGCACCGCCTCGATCAGGAACTGGTGGAGAATGTCGCTCTGGCGGGCGCCGACCGCGATGCGAACGCCGATCTCCTTGGTTCGTTCCGTGACCGAGACCAGCATGATGTTCATGACACCGATACCGCCCACCAGCAGCGCGATCACCGCGATCGAAGAGATGAGCAGAGTCAGCGTCTTGCTCGCGCCGGTCACGGCGCGGCGAATCTGGTCGGAGTTGAAGATAAAAAAGTCCTGGCTTCGATGACGGGTTGTAAGAAGATGGGTGACCGCGCCCTGTGCGATTTCGCTGGTGACGCGATCGGCGACCCGCACGGTAATGCTTTCAAGCCGGGAATTGCCGACAAGGCGCGCAGCGGCGGCTGTATAGGGCACGTAGACCGTGGGAGAGGAACTTCCGAACCCGCCTTGCGACGGCTTGAGCACACCGATGACCCGGGCAGGCATGGTTCCGAGCAATATCACCGCACCGAGCGGGCTTTGGCCCTGGGGGAACAGCGCCGTGCGCGCCTTGCTGTCGAGCACCGCAACCTGCATGATGGCATCCACCGCCGCTTGGTCGAACAGCCGGCCCGATGCTGTGTGCAGGCCCCGCACGCGAAAATAGTCTGCGCCTACTCCGTTCACCTGGGTAGAGGCGGCGATGTTGCGCACGCGGGCGCTGACACTGGCCGAGATATTGGGGGTGACGCTGTCGACATAGGGCTGGCGCGCCAGCGCATTGGCGTCGGCAACGGTCAGCGTCTGAATCGCGCCGGCGCGCGGATCGCCGAAATCCTTGCCCGGAAAAATGTCGATGGTGTTGGTGCCGAGGTCGCTGATCTGGCTCATCACTTTTTCCTGCGCTCCCTTGCCCAGGCCCACCACCGATACCACCGAGGCGATACCGATGATGATACCAAGCATTGTCAGAAAAGTGCGGGTGCGATGGGCGTTCATGGCGATCAGCGCCATACGCAGTGCTTCGCTGAAGCGGTCTGCCAGCGCGCGCCAGGTGGAAGCTTCGCTGGCCGCAGGCGGCGCGGATCTGGCCACGGCAGCTGACTTGCCGGGCACGCGGCGGTCGCTGACGATCACCCCGTCGCTGATTTCGATGATGCGATGGGCATGGGCAGCCACCGCCGCATCGTGCGTCACGAGGATCACCGCATGACCATCGGCATTCAGCTGCTCGAGGATACGCATGACTTCCTCGCCGCTTGCCTTGTCGAGCGCGCCGGTGGGCTCATCGGCCAGGATTACCGCGCCACCGTTCATCAGCGCCCGCGCGATCGAGACCCGCTGCTGCTGGCCGCCGGACAGTTCCCCCGGTCTATGGTGGGTTCGATCCCCGAGTCCCAGCCGCGCAAGCAGCGCTTCCGCGCGCTGATGTCTTGCGGCCGGATCCCGGCCCGCATAAATGGCGGGTACCTCGACATTGCCCGTCGCGCTGAGGTCGGACAGCAAATGATAACGCTGAAAGATGAACCCGAAATATTCCCGCCGCAGAGCGGCCAGTTCGTCGGGTTCCAGTTCTTCCGTCAGACGGCCGCCGACCCGGTAAGTCCCCGCGGTCGGCCGGTCTAGACAGCCAAGGATGTTCATCAGGGTGGATTTTCCGGAACCCGATGCGCCCATAATCGCGACGAACTCGCCCTGGCAGATTTCCAGGTCGACGTCCTTGAGCACGGCGATCACGCTGGTCCCTGCGTGATATTCGCGGCGCACACCTGTCATCTGAAGCAGCGGTTCAGACATATCAGAAGTCCATTCCGACGTCGGAAGGCGCTGCAGCCGGTGCCGCTTCGACCAGCGCCACTTTGTCGCCGGGCCGCAAGCCGGAGCGCACGACAATATTGGTATCGTCTCCAATCCCGACCATGATCGGGCGCTCCTCGAGCTTGCCTCCTGCGCCGACGACCTTGACCGTCGCGTGCCCCTTGCTGTCGCGGCGTATCACGGCTGCAGCGGGCACCAGGATCGCGCGCTTCGCTTTTGCCAGCAGAACAGAGACCTGCGCTGTCATCGAGGGGCGCAAACGCCTGTCGGAATTGGGCACATCAAACTGGGCTATATAATATATCGCGCTGGCGGTGCTCGCCTGCGTCCCGCTGGTTGACGTCGAGGCTGTACCTTCGTTGACGATGGATTCCGGGGCCGGTTCGATTTTTTCAATACGGGCATAATGACGGCGCTCCGATCCGCTCATCGTGGTGAACCAGACGGTCTGTCCCGGACGGACCTTTTCGATATCGGCTTCCGATATCTCGGCCCGCACCGTCATCACATCAAGCTTGGCCAGCATCACGATAGTCGGCGCAGACTGGAAAGAATTCAGGGTCTGGCCCTGTTTGGTGACCACGGCGACAACCACCCCGTCCATCGGCGCGACAATCCGCGTGTAGCCAAGATTGGTACGCGCAATATCCGCCTGCGTGCGCGCCTGGACGATTTGCGCGTCGAGTCCTTTCACATCATTGCGGGCGGCGTCCAGGGTGGCGCGCGCCGCTTCATAATCGGCGCGGGCAGTCGCGTCGGCCGCCAGCATCATCTGCTGGCGCTTGAATGCCAGTTCGGCCTGTATCAGGGTTGCTGCCCGTGCGGATCGCTGCGCCCGAAGCGCGTCGACTCCGGCTTGCGCTGCACGGAGTGCCTGCTGCTGGGGTTGGGCGTCGATGTCAGCGATCGGGTCGCCTGCGCGGACCGACTGACCAAGCGCTACATGAAGCCGCGTGACCTGCCCGGAGACTTGCGCGCCGACATTAACCAGCTCTTTGGGTTTGAGCTTGCCGGTGGCAAGGACGGTTTGCTCGATATCGCCGATCTTGACGACACCAGTGGTGAACCCGGCTGCGGGTGAAGACCGGAACACCAATGCATAGAATGCCAGCCCCCCAAGGAGCAGGAGCAGAGGCAGGCCGAACAGGATGAGTTTTCGTTTGCGCATTTGGTTCCACTAAACTGCTTTGCGCAATCGGTGGTGTAAGGTCTTCGTAAGCAGAGTGAAAAGATTGCGTAAAGATGGGCTTTTGGGTGGTCAGGCCAGTATTGTTGTTGAGGCGGCTGTGGTAACGAGCAGCAGATGACCGAGATACTTCTGATCGACGACGACGCAGAGCTGAGCGAGATGCTGGACGAGTTTCTTGCCGGAGAAGGCTTTGCCGTGACATCGGTGATCAACGGAGAAGACGGTGTCGAACTGGCGTTGTCCGGGCGGTTTGCTGCCGTCATTCTTGACATCATGCTGCCGCGAATCAACGGCATCGAAGTGCTGCGCCGCGTCCGTGCCAATAGCGAACTGCCCATAATCATGCTGACCGCGCGGGGTGACGATATCGATCGTGTTGTCGGTCTGGAACTGGGTGCGGACGACTATATCGCAAAACCTTATTATCCACGCGAGCTGGTCGCGCGGTTGCGTGCGGTGCTGCGGCGAACGGACAGTCCGCAGCGTGATCGGCCTGTCTCTCTGGCAAAGCTGAAACTGGATGCCGCCCGCCGGGAGACGTCTTGGGACGGACGCCCGATTGATCTGACCGTGACCGAGTTTAATCTGCTCGAGGCCCTGATGCGCAGCGGTGATACGGTCGCGACAAAGGACACCCTGTCGCTGACCGCCCTGGGCCGCGCGCGCCAGCCTTATGATCGCAGTATCGATGTTCATATCAGCAACCTGCGTTTGAAGCTGCATGCCGCAACCGCTGCGCGGCTCACGATAGAGACGGTGCGAGGCGTCGGCTATCGCATCCAGGTGGCAGCATGAGATTGCGCCTGTTCTGGAAGATCTGGCTTGGTTTCTGGGCCACATTTCTGCTGTTGAGCTATGGTCTGTGGCTATACTGGTCGGTTCAGCCAGACCCCACCGCCATCGATTGGGATGCGCCTCGGGCTGCCGGCACTGTGCTTATTGCATCCGCTGCAAATGCGCTCGAAGAGGGCGGCGTGGCAGGTCTGAAGCGGCAGATTGCCGCGTGGCCCCGAATAGAGCAAAAGCGGTTGAGCCTGCGCTCCGGGCCGGGGCCCTGCAGCCCGACCGGCAAAAGGGAACTGGCCATTCCGGTGTCGTCGGGGGGGACAGGTTATTGTCTTCGCTATGCGACGCCCGCTCTGCCCAAAGACGATAGCGAGGCTATCATGCCGCCCGATTTTCTTGTCGCGACCGCGCTAGCCGGTCTTGCATTCAGCGCCGGGCTTGCCTGGTATCTGACAAAGCCGATCTATCAGTTGCGCAAAGGTTTCGATCGGCTCGCAGATGGAGACTTTGGTGTGCGTCTGGGACCGGCGATGGGGCGTCGAAGAGACGAGATCGCGGACCTTGCTGGTGATTTCGACCGGATGGCCGAAGGTCTGGCCGAGCTGGTCGCGGCGCGCGACCGCTTGCTGCACGACGTCTCCCACGAATTGCGATCACCGCTGGCCCGTATGCGACTGGCGAGCGGTTTGTTGCGCCGGGATCCCGCACGGTTTGAAACCTCGCTCGATCGCATCGATCACGAGGCGGATCATCTTGACCAGATTGTCGGGGAACTGCTGACTCTCGCGCGCTTCGAAAGCGGTGCCGAGCGGAGCGAAGAATATTTCGAAGTGGTGGAAATTCTCAACATCGTGCTCTCCGATGTAAAGTTTGAGGCCACCTCTCAAAATGTCCGGATCGAGACCGATTTCAGGATCGAGGCAAGCGAAGATGACTGGCTGGTCGCAGGGAGCGGCTTGCTGGCGCGCCGCGCGGTCGAAAATGTCCTGCGCAATGCGGTCCGTTTCTCGCCCCGTGGCGAGGCAATCCAGATGCGGCTCACACGATCCGGGGGCAATTGCACGATCTTTATCGAGGATGTCGGGCCGGGCATCCGGGCGGCGGAACCAAGAGGGCTGCTCAAGCCATTTGTGCAGGACCGCTCACCGGAAAGCGCAGGCTATGGTCTCGGTCTCGCGATCGCCCAGCGAGCGGTTGCGGCTTGTGCTGGCACCCTCGATCTGGCGAACCGGAACCCAACCGGATTAAGCGTGTCGATTACATTTCCCCTGGCGCTCGCGCACGGTCGTTCGGTATAAAGGTTCAGCCAGATAAACCCTCCCGCTGCTCCAATATGCGCGTGACCAGTTCCAGGTCGGCGGGCTTGTCGACATCGATCGCTGATTCCGGGAAGGGCAGGACCACAGGCGCGGCGTGCAGCGACAGGCGCTGACCGGCCTTTGCCATGGCGTCCTGGAAACCGATCGTCCGGCTCAGCGCCCGCAGCAGCAGCCAGGGACCGAACTGGGCAAATATCTTCCAGCCCTTCTTGCGGTCTTTCTCGACCGTCGACCACAGGGCAAGCGCAGGTCTGGCCGCTTCATTGTGCAGGGCAAAGAGATTGGCGCCGCTATAGGCTCCGCCGCGGAATTTCAGCCAGGTCCGGCGCGCGGCGGGATAGGCGGCCAGCATCGTCCGGCGCTCGACCACGCCGACCGCGACATCCTGGCCGCTATGGGCCTGCAGGAAATAGTCGATCATCTCCTCGGTCAGCAAGGCATTGTCCGCGGTGGTGACCAGCACCGGCCATGGCGCGATGGCGCTGCCGGCAATCTTGTGGATGCTCGCTGCAAGGCCATCATTGGATTGCGCAAAGCCGATTCGTTCATTTTCCGCCAGATCGGCATCCAGACCGGCTTTCAGCGCATCGGGCGCCTGCGCCATGATGATGATCCTGCCGACATGGGCGGAGCCCAGCAGCGCGCGCGTAACCCGTTCCAGCATCGACCGTCCGGCAATCGGGATCAGCGCCTTGTAGCGGACGTTGCAATAGGCGGCCATCGGGTCCCCCTCGGGGCGCTGGCCAGCCATGATGACCGCGGTCCAGAGCGCAAATCCGCCAGCCTGGCTATCTGCATCAGTAACAGGGGGTAAGGGCATCCATGTTTTTTCCCATAGCGGCCTTAAAAAGCCGGGTGCATGGCAAGCGCTTTAACCACCGTTGACGGATTTGCAAAGCAGGTGCCGCAAACATCCGGTTCTGCCGTGCCGGAAGCAATGCCGGATGCCGACCGCGTAGACTTCCGCAAATAATTTGTCCAAGGACGGAAACAGGCGGATTGGTTCCGCTCGTGGCGGAAAGCAGATGAGGTCGGATCGACGATGGAAGAGAAATGAAACCCGATTCATCCAGCGGCGTTCAGCGCATCGGCTTTCTGTTCAATCATGACGAACTGCATCAGGTCGCCCATATCGCGCCGATCATTTCCGCGCTGCAGCGGCGCGCGCCCGGAGCCAGTGTCGAAGTCATCACCTCCAGCGAGCGGCAGGCCGATGCGGTGCGCACCTTTCTCGATCCCGCTTTGGCAGGCCCGGTCTTCCGGTCGATCCGCCCGCATGGCGGTACCCGGCTGGTCGAAAAAATGCTCGGCAATATCGTGCCGCTCAACCGGCTGAGCAGTCTGAAGCGCAACGCCGATCTGTTCCGGCAGTTCGACGCGCTGGTGGTGCCGGAGACCACAACGACTTTCCTCAAGAAAAATGGCCAGATGGGCCGGCCAAAGCTGATCTTCTTTCCCCATGGCGCCGGCGACCGGTCGATCGGCTTTTCCCGGGAAATCAGCCTGTTCGACTATGTGCTGCTACCCGGCGCGAAAACCCGCGACCGGATGCTCGCGGCCGGAGTGATCCGCCCCGACAATCACCGCATCGTCGGCTATCCCAAGTTCGAGACCTATGGAGACCGTCCCCCGGTCCGGCTGTTCGACAATGACCGGCCGACCGTGCTCTACAACCCGCATTTCGATCCCTTGCTGTCGTCCTGGTTCCGCTTTGGCGAGCAGGTTCTCGACTATTTTGCGAACCAGACCGTCTATAATCTGGTGTTCGCGCCGCATGTCATGCTGTTCCAGCGCAAGCTGCTGGCTTCGGTCGAGCATCGGCTGCTGCGGTTTCGCCAGCGCATCGACCCGCGCTACGCCAGGTTCGACCATATCCATATCGACACCGGCAGCCCGCGCAGCGTCGACATGACCTATACCAACGCCGCCGATATCTATCTCGGCGATGTCAGCAGCCAGATTTACGAATTTATCCGGAAGCCCCGCCCGGCGATTTTCCTCAATTCCCATGATGCGCAGTGGCGCGGCAATCCCAATTACGAGCACTGGACCTTCGGCCCGGTGCTCGATGATCCCGCTGGTCTGGAAGCAGCCTTGGCCGCAGTCCGGCCGCTGCCGGAAGAATATCGGCAGACACAGAATCGGGCCTTTGCCTATTCTTTCGACAGGGAAAATCCCGATCCTCCGTCCCAGCGTGCGGCGGCGGCGATTGCGGAATTTCTGCAGCTTCCGGAACAGAACCCGCCGCTTTCTAAAGGCTAGCCGGCTCGATCGTCAGAAAATCCCGGATCTCCACCGAATTGGGTCCCAGGGTAATCGGGTTTTTGACGGCCGGCAGCACGCAGATATCGAACAGTTCGGTGATCGCGCCCTCGAACCGCAGCCAGTGGGCGAGGCTGCCATCCGCCTGCGACACGATCTGTACCCCGCACCAGGCCTTGCGGTCCTGTTCCCGCAGCCGGTCATCCAGCGCCAGACCCTCGAAATGGCCCTGCCGCGGTTTCGACAGGGTGACGAAGGCATGATGTCCGTGAAACGCCAGCCCGCGCAGAAAGCCGGGGAAAAAGGCCAGCGGGACGAAGCCGCCGCCGGCCGGGTCGAGCCAGCCGAGGTCCCCGGTCCCGGAATTGAGCAGCCATATCCGTCCGCCATGGAAACGCGGGCTGTGCGGCATCGACAGGCCTTCGCCGATGATCGCATCGCTCTCCACATCAATGATCAGCCCGCCCCCGTCCCGGTCCTCGCGCCAGCCGTCGAGCGTGTCGGAACGCGACACGGCGCTGACATATTTCGGCTTGCCGTCGACCATCGCCAGGCCGTTGAGGTGGCAGCGATCCTCGGGCACAAGCCGGCTGATGAAATCGGGCCTCCAGACAGGTTTGAAACTGTGCGTCAGGCTGGGCTCGCACAGGCAGTTATAGCGGGTGTTAACGAACAGGATCCTGCCATTGTCGCGGATGCCCAGCTCGTGGATATCGACATTGCCGGTGGTCTGCAGATTGCGCGGCACATAGACCTTGTCGTGCACCTGATTGGCCCGCTGGCCGGGAGCGAGGACATTTTCCATCCGCACGATCTGGGTCAGCGTCCCCAGATAGATCCGGCTGGCATCGCCGGTCAGGCCCATCGCCTGCGGATAGACCGCTTCGTGCAGCGCCAGCTTGCCGTCGGGCCCATGGCCGATCAGATAGAGCCGACCGGTCTGATAAGAGGTAAAGCCCAGCGCGATATTGCTGGATTCCAGAAATTCGGTGAGGCCGGGAGAGAAGCTGATATCGATAGTGCCGGTCTCGGTGGCGGCGGTCGGCCCGGCTTCGGTGGGGGTGTTCCGGTCTTCCGGCGCGATGGTCTCGACGCCGCTGGCGCCCGGCATGTCCTTGCTCACTATGTCGCTCTCCGATGCTCCGGACGACGATCATTCCATAAAAGGATGGTGGCGCAAAGGCTTAAATGTTCAGATCCACCGACCGTCAATACCGACCGCGGCCGGTTGCGCGTCAGAAATCGACCGCAATGCCCTTGTGCTCCCAGTCGCCATAGCGGGTCGGGCCGCTTTTGGCCGCAATCTCGTCGGCCTTCTCGATCGGATCGGGCTCCGGCACCGGCTTGCTTTTGGAAAGATAAGCGGGCGGTTTGACATGGGCTGGTCGCTCGCCGGGTTTTCTATCGCTTTCGGTCATATTTTTGCCTGTTCGCCAAATTGAATGGTCCCGCCTCAGACCCTATATTGAGACCATGTTGAACATAATCAAGCGAGTATAGACAGTGAATTTCATGAAAACAGGCATGCTGCTGGCGGCGCTGACCGCGCTGTTCATGGTATTGGGCTATTCGCTGGGCGGCAGCGGCGGCGCGATCCTCGCCTTGCTGGTCGCCGCCGGCATGAACCTTTTCACCTACTGGAACGCCGACAAGATCGTGCTGAAAATGCACAATGCGGTCGAGGTGGACGCGTCCAGCCATCCCCAATTCTACAACATGGTCCGCAATCTGGCACAGCGGGCACAGCTGCCGATGCCGAAAGTCTATATCGTCGATCAGGCCCAGCCCAACGCCTTTGCCACCGGCCGCGATCCCGAACATGCGGCCGTTGCCGCCACCACCGGCCTGCTCCAGATGCTCAGCCATGACGAGATCGAGGGCGTGATGGCGCACGAACTCGGCCATGTGAAAAACCGAGACACATTGATCATGACCATGGTGGCGACAATCGCCGGTGCGGTCTCGATGCTCGCCAATTTCGGGTTGTTCTTCCGCGATCGCAACGCTGGCATTGCCGGGATCATGGCCGTCCTGATCGCGCCCTTTGCCGCGATGATCGTGCAGATGGCGATCAGCCGCACCCGCGAATTTGGCGCCGATGCAGCCGCCGCGCAGATCAGCGGCAAGCCGCTGTCGCTGGCATCCGCGCTTGGCAAAATCTCCGGCGTCGCCGCCCGCACGCCCAATCCGGTGGCCGAGCGCAATCCGGCCGCCTCCCAGCTCTATATCGTGCCCGGCGGCGTCCGCCAGATGTTCTCGACCCATCCCGCAACCGAAGACCGGATCGCGGCACTACAGGCGATGGCGCAGGGCGGCGGCTCCGACGGCTGGTCCGCTCGTCCCGATGAAATCGGCGACATGGGCCGCCTGCGCAAGCCCAGCGCGCTTGATCCTACGCGATAGCAGAATGGCCCGGCGTTGTGTCGCTCGATTTGTGTTCAGGCCTTGCTGCCTGTCGAAGGGTCCTCGAGGGCCAGCCGCTTGGCAATCCTCGCGGTTTGCACGACGAACAGACTGATCAGCAAAACCCCCACGCTGCCGACAAACAGGTCGAATATGTTGAGCTGGAAGAAGATCGGATGCTCCCGTCCGGCGATCAGCATCGACAGCGTAAGACCGATCAGGACCAGCCGCAATTCGGTTGGGCCGGCATTGAGATAGGAAAGCCTGAGTTCGCCCAGCACCCGAACCGACAGAAAGGCATGAATCGACATCAGCAGATATCCGACCAGCGCGATCAGCGCGACCTCCATCTGGACATAGGGAGTGATGCCGATACCGACCACGACCAGCACTGTCGCAAAGCCGTCGCAGCTGTGATCGAGAAAATAGCCGTAACGCGGCCGTTCGATCTTCCGGAACCGGGCCAGGCTGCCATCCAGCGAATCGCCAAACCAGTGCACGACATATCCGGCGATTGACAACAGCAGCCAGGCCGGGTGCAGATTGCTGGCGACATAGCCGCCGAACACCAGGAAAGCGCCGATCATTCCCGTCATCGTCAGCATATCCGGCGTCGCCCAGGCCGGCATGCCGGCACAGAGGCGGTTGAGCGCACGCCGTTCCAGCCGGGCGATCATATTGTCCTGGATGCGCTCGATCGGAGCGGTGCTGCGTTGGTCGTTGGTTTTGGTTTTCATGGCTTTTCTCTCGCGACGCGCCTTTCCTGCCAGCATAGGCTCATGCTCGGATATCAGACGGAATTTGCGATCTCGGGGGAATGTGGACCGGCAGACTGTCAGGCGCGCCGGTCGTAAGATTACAGTGTAAAAGTCTGATATTCTTGTTCAAATGAGCAAGTTTTTGCGCTCGTTCGGGCAACTATAGCCGGAATCAGCACCATATCAATCAAAAGGGAGCCGGAGGCCGCTGCCGGCTCACATCAACCGGTCAGCCTGCCTTGGCCTCGCTCTTGTCCTTCAGCCTGCGGTTGCGCTGGATTATATTGAGCAGTTCCACCGCGAGCGAGAAACCCATCGCCGCGTAAATATAGCCCTTGGGCACATGGAAGCCCAGGCTGTCGGCAATCAGGACCAGCCCGATCATCACCAGAAAGGCGAGCGCAAGCATCACCAGCGTCGGGTTTTTCTCGATGAAACGGGCCAGCGGATCCGCTGCCAGCATCATCACGCCGACGGTGATCACCACGGCCGCCACCATGATCGGGATATCGTCCGTCATGCCAACCGCGGTCAGGATGGAATCAATGGAAAAGACAACATCAATGGCAATGATCTGCACCAGTACGGTACCGAAGCTGGCCACCGCAGCCGTCGCAATGCCCGGCGTCTTGTCAAGCAGATCTCCGGAATTGTCTTCCGGCTCCATCGTGTGGTGAATTTCGTTGGTCGCCTTCCACAGTAGGAACAGGCCGCCGGCCAGCAGGATGAGATCGCGGCCGGAAAATGCCGTCTCGAAGCTGGCCTCGCCATATTCATTGGGAGCGCCCTGCAGGCCAAGATCGAACAAGGGGGTTTGCAGCGTCACAATCCAGCCGATCAGCATGAGCAGCCCGATCCGCATGACCAGGGCCAGCGAAAGTCCGATCCGCCTTGCCTTGGCCTGCTGATGTACGGGCAGCTTGTTCGACAGAATCGCGATGAAGATCAGGTTGTCGACGCCGAGTACGATTTCCAGGGCGATGAGCGTCAGCAGGGCAAGCCATGCAGCGGGGTCCGACAGAAGGGATAAAATTTCCATGCAGCGGCTTTTGCCGATCATCGCGGAAAAGACAAGCGACTACATTTCGCGAGGGGGCAACGGCACCCCCTCCGCGCAGCCTCAGATCGCTAAGGAAGCCGGGCTGTTTCGAAGAGGAGGGATGGTCTCTTCAGATTCGGACAGGTCGGTGGGACCCTCGCCGACAGCCATCCGTCCCCGGGCTCTGGGCTGCAGGAAAAGCAGGCTCAGGAAATAGCCGATAATCGCGCTCGCCCCATAACCGACTATCGGCGTGGGGTAGGCCCCCATGGCACCAGCGGCGATCAGCGTTAGCCAGCAGGACGCAAACACATAGTGCAGGGTTGACCGCTCTGGCTTTGGCACAAATACTATCGGTGAGACCAGCAACAGGCACCCGCCCCAGAGCGCCAGTCCGACCCACAAGGAGATATCAAAGGCGGACCATAATATATGATCGACAAAGGGCACCGCTGGCAGGCCATCAGGCAGCTGAGCGCGAAGGCAACGGCTTCCCTGTCCCGTTCGATCACCGCCATTTCCGCAATCATCGCTTGCGCCCAATTTTTCCGATGATCGGGTGCAATCGCAAGGATCACCCATTTGAGCACGCCCCGTATCATATCGGCTTGGCCCGCAAACCGGAGTGGGCCGTCCGGCGACCGTCGCTGAGCAGACTCTTTGCCAAGGCACGCCCGGCCTCCGTCAGGCCATAAAGGTGGCGGGGAGGGCGCCCTCCGACCGTCGTTTCTTGCCAGTGCGAGGCCAGCATCCCCTGGTCTTCTAGTCGCGCGAGCATGGGATAGAGAGTGCCGGGCTTTATTCCGGTGATTTGCATGATCTCATAGCCATGCAGGCTGTCTGGCGCGTTGAACAAGGCGATCAGTGCCTGTTTAGTCGCCTTTGATGGTACCCTCTGTTTTCGCATGACCGTTTATATCGATATATATCGACTTATTGTCAATCACATTGTTTCCCCGCCGCCGCCCCCCATCCAAAGCTTGATCGAAAAGCAGGAAAATCCGTGCGATGAGAAAATGCACACTATCCGGTCTGCGCATGTCCCGGCTTCGGTGGCTGGTCCAGCCTATCACCGGATAACCTCGTGCCTTGATCATCGTGATTCGCCAGACACAGATATATGGTCGGACAACGATCCGCACGACCCTTGAAAAACAGGCGAAGTCTATATATAGTTATCATGATAACTAAAGGAGTGTTCATGACGGATCAACTGAATGTCATCGCAAAAATCAAGCCGCATACCGAAAATCTTGGTGCGGCGCGCAATGCAATCTGTGCGATCGTCGATCGCACCCGCGCCGAGCCGGGCTGCATCACATTCCGGTTGAGCGAAAACGCGAAGGACGGAAGCTTGCATCTTTATGAGGAGTGGCGCGATGAAGCTGCTCTGGAAGCGCATCATCAACAGCCATACACCAAGGCGGTTTTCGAAGCCTACAAGGACTGGTTGGTGGAAGAGCCAGATATCATTCACTTGCGTCCGGTTTGCTAGCGCTATGTTTTTTCTAAAAGACTTACCGAGCAGGCGAATGGTCGAAGGATATGCGGACCGCTTCGACAGCGTCGACCCGGCCAGGGTGCTTGGCGCGCTGTCTCTTATGCGAACCGGCAGCCTCCTGATCCGCAAGCTGGAAGCCTATTTTGCATCGCATGACCTCTCGCAATTGCGCTTCCTTATCCTGATCCTCATCGACCGCGAGCCGGATCGCACGACTTTGGCCGTGAGCGAGATTGCCGGAAGGCTGGACGTGTCGAGACCGGTTGTCACCCGGACGCTCCAAACCTTGAGGGAGGCTGGGCTGATAGCAATTGCCGCCGGCGAGGACGACGCAAGATCGAGGGAAGTTTCTCTAACGCGGTCGGGCGAGAGCAAGCTGGCTGAAGTACTGCCGGGATATTTCTCGATACTCCATGGCGCGATGTAGTAAGACGGTGGGAAAGTTTGCCTTCGGGTAACAAAACGAGCGTGCGAACGACGGCAATCGTGCGATAAGCTGACCAGCTGCTTCTGCATCGGCCACTTTCCGCCCGTCCAAAAGCTTGATCGAAACGCGGGAAGGTCTATGCGATGCGGCAGAGCAATCCATCCGGTTTGCTGATGTCCCGGCTTTGCGGGGCAAGCCAGTGCGGAATCGAACCATGAACGAACCCAACAACAAAATCCCCGGCCTCGCGACACGCCAGTCCGCCATCCGCTTGCTCGACGCCGTTTGCCGGCGCGGTGAGACGCTGGACCAGGCGATGCCCGCTGCGACGGGCAAGCTGGGCAATCCGTCCGACAAGGCGCTGGCCCACAATATCGCCGCCAATGTGCTGCGCTGGATGACCGCGCTCGATGCGATGATCGACAGCGCTACCCGCAACCGGCTCGCTGACGATGCCAAGCCGCGCATGGCGTTGCGCATCGCGCTCGCCCAGGTGCTAATCCTCAACACGCCGCAACATGCCGCGATTTCCACCGCCTTGCCGCTGGTCCATGGCGGACCGCGCCGGCTGGTCCACGGCGTCTTTTCCACGGTCATGCGCGGCGTCGAATCGGGCGCGCTGAAACTGCCCGAATATCCCGAAATACCGGGCGAGACGCTCGACCGCTGGACCCACAATTGGGGTGAGGATGTCGCCCTTGCGGCCAATGCAGCATGGGCCAGCCCCGCGCCGCTCGATCTCAGCTTCCGCACCGACGATACCGGCTCTCTGGAAGGCCTGTCGCTCGCGCCCAAACATCTGAGGATGCTTCCAGCTCTTCCAGTCACCGGGCTGGCCGGCTTCGATGAAGGCCAGTTCTGGGTGCAGGATATGGCCGCTTCGATCCCGGCCCGGTTGCTCGACGAGGGCAAGGGCCGCACCATATTCGATCTCTGCGCCGCTCCCGGCGGCAAGACCATGCAACTCGCCAGCAATGGCTGGAAGGTCATCTCGGTCGACAATAACGCTAGGCGGATGGAGCGCTTCCAGGACAATCTCAGGCGCACTGGTCTCGAGGCGGAGCAGGTCATCGCCGATCTGATGCAATGGCAGCCCGCTGAACCCGCCGATGCAGTCCTGCTCGACGCCCCGTGCAGCGCCACCGGTATCTTCCGCCGCCACCCCGATGTGCTGCACTGTATCGGCGCGCGGCAGATCGCCGACCGCGCCGAGACCCAGCGCGCGCTGCTCGACCGCACCGCCCCCTGGGTCAAGCCCGGCGGCACGCTTGTATACGCGGTCTGTTCGCTGGAACCCGAGGAAGGCGAGGAACAGATCGAAGCCTTTCTCGAGCGTCACGGCAATTTTGCCATCGATCCGGTTACCGCCGACGAGCTGCCGCAAGGCATGTCGCCGACCGGCAATGGTTGCGTCCGCACCCTGCCGACCACGCTCGCCGAACAGGGCCATGTCGACGGCTTTTTCATCGCGCGGCTGATTCGCGGAAGTTAATTTTCTACATATTGTGAACCTGTCCCCAATCTGTCCACAAGGGACTGTGGACTGACGGGAATCGCGCCTTGCCTGATCCGTGCAAAAATTCTAGTGCCGGGTTCAGTTTAAGGAAGCGCCATGTCCGACAATATTCGTATCGCCCCGTCCATTCTCTCCGCCGATTTTGCGCGGCTGGGCGAAGAGGTGCAGGCTATCGACCGGGCTGGCTGCGACTGGATCCATGTCGATGTCATGGATGGCCATTTCGTCCCTAATATCACGATCGGCCCGGCGGTGGTAAAAGCGCTTCGCCCGCACAGCGCCAAGCCGTTCGATGTTCATCTGATGATTTCGCCGGTCGACCAGTATCTGGAGGCCTTTGCCGAGGCCGGCGCCGATATTATCTCTTTCCACCCGGAAGCAGGGCCGCACCCGCACCGCACGGTGCAGACGATCCACGCGCTCGGCAAGCAGGCCGGGCTGGTGCTCAATCCCGCAACCCCGCTCGACATACTGGACTATCTGATCGACGATCTTGACCTGATCCTGGTGATGAGCGTCAACCCCGGCTTTGGCGGGCAGAGTTTCATCGACAGCCAGCTGCGCAAGATCGAGGCGATCCGGAGCCGGATCACCGCCACCGGCAAGGATATCAGGCTGGAGGTCGATGGCGGCATCGATCTCAACACCGCGCCAAAGGCGATCGCGGCAGGTGCCGATACATTGGTGGCCGGCACGGCCACCTTCCGCGGCGGGCCTGACCATTATGCGGCGAATATCACGGGCCTGAGGGGTGAATGACCACAGGCCGGCCTGACCGTCTCGATCTGGGCGACAGCGACCCCGACGATCCCTCGACCCACGACGAAAATGACAGCGCCTCAGATGGCCGCAGCCTGACGCTGCGCCACGACCGCAACCGCGGCCAGTCGCTCGCCGAACAGGCGGCGATGCTCTATTACCGGATGACCTGGCGGATGCCGATGCACCGGCTGCGCCTGTCGGGAAAACTGCCATTGCGGCTGCTGGCTGTGCCGGTCGATCCGGTCGAGGGCGACCGGGTCCAGGGCATGGCGGTGCGCGCAGGCCATTTCCTGTTCCGCGGTCTCAAGAAAAAGCACGAGAATATCGACTTCGCCAATCTCCGCCTGCCGCCGCAATTCGAGGATTATATCCACCGTTTCCAGTGGCTTCGCGACCTCGATACCGCCGCCTCGCGCGACCAGGCGGTGCCGGTCGCGGAAAAGCTGATCAGCCAGTGGCTCGACGCCAATGGCGGAGTCATTCGCCAGCCCGCCTGGCGACCCGACAATTGCGGCTGGCGGCTGATGATCTGGGCCAGCCATGCGCCGCTGATCCTGTCATCCCGCGACCTCATCTACCGCTCCAAGCTGCTCAACAATATCGCTCGCACCGCTCGCCATCTTGACCGCACCGCCGACAAAGCGGAATCCAGCCTCGGCCGACTGGTGGCGTGGAGCGGGGTGGTCGCCGCATCCTTGCTGCTGCCCGAGGGCCGTGTACGCCAGATCGTTGGGGAAGCCGGTCTGGAAAAGGCGATGGGCGAGTTTTTCTTCGCCGATGGCGGCTCGGTCTCCCGCTCCCCGCTCAACCAGATCGACGCGGTCATCCTGCTGTCTATGCTGAAGCAGGTCTATCTGGCGCGCAAGGAGGATCCGCCCGAGTTTCTCGTGGAAGCGCTCAACAAGGCGGTACCACCGCTGACCGCTCTCACGCATTTTGACGGGACCATGGGCAACTGGCAGGGCAGCGGTGCGACATCGGCCGAACAAATTGCGCAAGTGATAGAAGCCAGCGGCGTACGCGCGCGACCGCTCCGGCAGGCCCGAGAATGGGGCTATCAGCGGGTTACCGCGGGGCGCTCGGTGCTGATTGTCGACGCCGCGCCGCCGCCGATCGCGCGCATGGCGGTGGCCGGCTGTGCTTCGACCCTGGCCTTTGAATTTTCCAACGGCGGCTGCCGGATCATCAGCAATTGCGGCGGCGCGGGACTGGTCGGTGCCACTATTCCGGCAGCGCTCGCGCGCGGCCTGCGCACCACCGCTGCGCATAGCACCCTGTGCATCGCCGACAGCAACAGCACCTCGATTCTCGCCGACGGCAAGCTTGGCCGCGGCGTCAGCGAGGTCGAGCTGTTCCGCCGCGATGTCGAAAACGCCACCCGGCTTGAGGCCAGTCATGACGGCTATGCCCGGCGCTTCGGCCTGGTCCACAAGCGCCTGTTGCTGTTGCGCTCCGATGGTCTCGAGCTGCGCGGCGAGGATATGCTGATTCCCGACGGCAAGAAGCGCCGCCGCCGCAAGGAAGATATAGAATATGCCGTGCGCTTTCATCTCGGGCCGGATATAGAAAGCGACCTGATCTCGGAAGGGAAGGGCGTTTTGTTGCGCCTGACAGACGGGAATCTGTGGCAGTTCCGTTCAACGAGCGGTGACATTCAGCTGGAAGAAAGCGTCTGGGTCGACGGCATGGGCATCGGTCATGCGGTCAGGCAGATGGTGATTGGCGGAGCAGTGGGCAGGGGCGGTGGTGCCACCGGCTGGCTGCTCAAACATATGGGATAGAAATGACAGAGAATATCAAAATCAAACGCGCGCTTTTGTCGGTATCGGACAAGAGCGGCCTCGCCGAACTCGGCCAGAAGCTCGCGGCCATGGATGTGGCCCTGATCTCTACCGGCGGCACCGCAAAGGCACTGCGCGACGCAGGGCTTGAGGTTGCGGATATCAGCGATGTGACCAATTTTCCCGAGATGATGGATGGCCGCGTCAAGACGCTCCATCCCAAGGTCCACGGCGGCCTGCTCGCCCGGCGCGATGATGCCGGTCATGTCGCCTCGATGGAGGAACATGACATCGCCGGCATCGATCTGGTGATCGTCAATCTCTATCCCTTCGCCCAGACCGTCGCCAAGGGCGCCGAGCGTGACGAGATTATCGAGAATATCGATATCGGTGGCCCCTCGATGGTCCGCAGCGCCGCCAAGAACCACGACTTCGTCACCATCGTTACCGATCCCTCGGACTATGACACACTGCTCACCGAGCTGCAGGACCATGACGGCGCCACCTCGCTCGCCTTCCGCAAGAATATGGCCGCCAAGGCCTTTGCCGCGACCGCCCGCTATGACGGCATGATTGCCCAGTGGTTCGGCTTTGCCGATCAGGGCAAGATGTTCCCCGACACGCTGCCACTGACGATGAGCCGCCCGGTCGAACTGCGCTATGGCGAAAATCCGCACCAGAGCGCCGCTCTTTATCTGCCGGATGGCCCGTCCGCCAGCGGCATTGCGCAGGCGGAGCAGCTGCAGGGCAAGGCGCTCAGCTATAATAATTACAACGACGCCGATGCCGCGCTTGAGCTGGTCAGCGAATTCCGCGATGGCCCGCCGACCGTGGTGATCGTCAAGCACGCCAATCCCTGCGGCGTCGCCAGCGCCGACAATATTGTCGATGCGTATAAAGAGGCGCTCGCCTGCGACAGCGTTTCTGCTTTCGGCGGCATCATCGCGGTCAACCGCCCGCTCGACGGCGCCGCGGCGGAAGCCATGACCGGTATCTTCACCGAGGTCGTCTGCGCGCCCGATGCCGATGACGACGCCCGCGCCATCTTCGCCAAGAAGAAGAACCTACGCCTGCTGCTGACCGGCGAATTGCCCGACCCCGCCCGCACCGGCATGAACGTGAAAAATATCGCCGGCGGCTATCTGCTGCAGACCCGCGACAATGGCCATGTCTCCCGCGCGGATCTCAAATGCGTGACCAAACGCGAGCCGAGCGAGCAGGAAATGGCAGACTGCCTGTTCGCCTGGACGGTCGCCAAACATGTCAAATCCAATGCGATTGTCTATGCCAAGGACGGGGCCACGGCGGGCGTCGGTGCCGGCCAGATGAACCGCCTCGAATCCGCCCGCATCGCCGCTTGGAAAGCCAAGGATGCAGCGGAAAAAGCCGGCTGGAGCGAAACCCGCACGATCGGCTCGTCGGTCGCCTCAGACGCCTTTTTTCCCTTTGCCGATGGCTTGATGGCAGCGGTCGAAGCGGGAGCAACCGCGGTAATCCAGCCCGGCGGCTCGATCCGCGACGACGAAGTCATTGCCGCTGCGGACGAAGCGGGTCTCGCCATGCTGTTCACCGGCATGCGTCATTTCCGGCATTAGGTGAGGGTGCCCCTGCGCAGGCAGGGGCCCATCTCCAGTATCATAATCTTTTTACCCGGGCTTTTAGGGAGCGCACTGCTGGCTCAACCGTTTGAACAGTTTAACCATAAATCAGAAACGAGCTTTCACGAGCTGGACCCCTGCCTGCGCAGGGGCACATGATCAATCCGACATAGGACAATGGCAAAAAAGAACCTATTCCCTCCTCGCGAAGAGATGCTGGCGCTGGCCAAAGACGGCGAACTGACCGTCAAGGTCACTCCCAATGCGGGCGAAAACAGCATCAGCCTGCCTGGGAAAGGCAGCTCGGACCTCACGCTGCTGGTCCGTATCACCGCAACCCCCGAAAATGGCAAAGCCAATGCAGCGGTTCTGAAACTGCTTTCCAAGGCGCTCGGCCTGCCCAAAACATCGCTGGAAATCATCCGCGGCCACAATGCCCGAACGAAGGTTATCGCTATTCCCGATTGAACCTTCCCACTCCCGTGCGGAAGAGGATGACACCAGATTCAACGAAAAGCACGTGCCCCTGCGAAGGCAGGGGCCCATCTCCTGACCCATGATTTTTATGCAGGCGTGATGGAAGAAAGCACTCGCGCCGCAAGCGCCTTGGCGCTTCGACGATCGCAAAAGAGGCTATTTCACAAGATGGGCTCCTGCCTTCGCAGGAGCACCCCCATCACTCCGGAACGGCTGCCTGTGCGTTCTGGCCGTCGCCTTCCGGCGCAGCGATAATGTCGCGGGTCACGCTGCCCTTGGCAACGGTATAGGTTTCGGGGTCACCAACCGAAGAGCGGATTCCGGCATCGGAATCACCGGCCTGGCCGACCACGGCCGATTCGGTCACGCTGCGCGCTTGCGGGCCGCCGAACAGGGCTTCCAGCGTCTGCTGTTGCAGGCCACCGGTCTGGGGACGAGGCTGACCGGGCTGCGGCGGAACCAATGTGAAATCGGGCGGGATGACCAGCGGTGGCTGGCGCGAAACCGCGAATTCATCGGGCCGGTCGCGGTCGAACAGTCCCGTGGAACCGCATGCGGTCAGGCTGGCCAGCGAAACAAGGCTGATGGCGACGGTCGATTTACGCATGATTATGTCCCTCAAAAATCTCTTGTGGAGCCTGATAGCGCGCTCCTGTCACAGGTCAACTTTCGTCAAGCTGAACATGGTCTTTTGTCTCCGGCTTCTTTTCGCGGATTAACAGCGCCCGCGCAAGCAGGATCACCACGCCGATGCTGATACAGGCATCGGCGAGGTTGAAAATCAGGAACGGCCGGAAGTCGCCGATATGCAGGTCGGCAAAGTCTGCAACATAGCCCAGCCGCGCGCGATCAACGATATTGCCCATCGCGCCACCCAGGATCAGGCCCAGCGCGACAATATCCCATTTCGCCTTTTCGCGGTTCATCCACAGGAAGACTGCGATCCCGATCAGACCGGTCAGCGCCACCAGCGCCCAGCGCTGCAAGTCGCTGGAAGCGGTGAGAAAACCCATCGAAACCCCGTAATTCTGCGCCCAGGTCAGGTTGAAGAACGGCAGCAGCTCGATCTGTCCCCTGGCCGGCAGCTGAAGTGGCTCCATCACCAGAAATTTGCTCAGCTGGTCCAGGCCAAAGATCAGGAACGCAATGACCAGTCCGGTGCGGCGATATTTTTTGATTCTATCAGTATCAGTCATTTCATTTTCCGTTCGTGGCGAGCGCAGTCGAGACACATTGGCGGGGTGAAGAAGGTCTCTCGACTTCGCTCGAGACGAACGGCAAGAATATCACGCGCCCAAAACCTCGGCACAACGATCACACAGCGCGCCATCCTCTTCCACCTCGGGAAGCAACCGCCAGCAGCGCCCGCATTTGTGATTGTCGGTTTTGGTAATCTTCACTGCGACATTGGAGAGAGAGTCCAAGACATCATATTCGGTAAGATCATTGGCTGTTTTATTTATCCGAACCTCGGAAACGATAAATAAATCAGCCAGTTCATCCGATGATTCCGATTCTAGATCGTGGCAGTTTGCAAAGCTAAACTCAGCCACTGCCCCAAGACTTGAGCGAATCTCTTTTCTAGTCCGGTAGGGTTCAATGGCTTCCGTTGTCATGGTGCGGTAGTGTCGCAGGCGTTCCCATTTTCGCTGTAAACCATCGTCCATCCAACCCGCATCCACCTTTGGCCATTCCTTCAAATGGATCGAGTCATTCTCGTCCGGGAACCGGCTCTGCCAGATTTCCTCGGCGGTAAACACCAGCACCGGCGCGATATAGCGGGTGAGGGCGTGGAACAATATGTCCATCACCGTCCGATAGGCCATGCGCTTCGGATCATCCGGCGCATCGCAATAGAGGCAATCCTTGCGGATATCGAAGAAGAAGGCGCTGAGATCCTCCTGCGCAAAGGCGTTCAGCACCCGCATATAGGGCCCGAAGGCAAAATCATTCACATGCTGCTTCAGCTCGGCATCCACTTCCGCCAGCCGGTGCAGGATATAGCGCTCCAGCTCCGGCATATCGGCCACCGCCACCCGCTCGGCATCGGTATAATCACCGAGGCCGCCCAGCATGTAGCGGAAGGTATTGCGCAGCTTCCGGTAGCTGTCGGAAACCCCTTTCAGGATTTCGTCACCGATCCGGTGGTCCTCGGTAAAGTCGACACTCGCCGCCCACAGCCGCAGGATATCCGCGCCCTGCACATCGATGATCTTCTTGGGATCGAGCGTGTTGCCGAGCGACTTGGACATTTTCTTGCCGGTCTTGTCGAGCGTCATGCCGTGGGTCAGCACCGCCTTGTAGGGCGCCCGCCCCCGCGTGCCGCAGCTTTCCAGCAGGCTCGACTGGAACCAGCCGCGATGCTGATCGCTGCCTTCCAGATAAAGGTCCGCCGGTGACTGCTGCTCCGGCCATTTGCCGCTCTCCAGCACAAAGGCATGGGTGCAGCCGCTGTCGAACCAGACATCGAGAATATCGGTGATCACTTCATAATCGTCGAGCGCATAGGCGTTGCCCAGGAACTCCTGATGATCGGCATTGAACCAGGCATCCGCCCCGCCGGTCTTGAACGCGGTGATGATCCGCGCATTGACCGCCGGATCGTGGAGATATTCGCCGCTCTTGCGGTCGACATAAAGCGCAATCGGCACGCCCCAGGCCCGCTGGCGGCTAAGCACCCAGTCGGGCCGGCCCTCGACCATGGATTCCAGACGGCGACGCCCGCGTTCCGGCACAAAGCGCACTTTGTTGCGGATCTCGTCGAGCGCGACATCGCGGAGCGTCCCCCTCCCGCTTGCGGGAGGGGTTAGGGGTGGGTTTGGGTCATCTTTAGGCCCACCCCCGGCCCCTCCCGCGAGCGGGAGGGGGGAGTCCATCGGCACAAACCACTGCGGCGTGCAGCGATAGATGATCTTCGCCTTCGACCGCCAGCTGTGCGGATAGCTATGGGTAAAATCGGCGCTGGCCGAGAGCAGCGCGCCCGCCTCGCGCAAATCCGAACAGATCGGGCCGTCCGGGCCGTTGAAATTCTTGTTGATCACCCCGCCGGATCGTTCATCCCCGCGCGGCAGCCATTCCCAGTCCTCGCGATAGACCCCGTCCGCCTCGACCGCGAACACCGGGTTGATGCCGTTCTTCTTGCACAGATCGAAATCATCCTCGCCGTGATCGGGCGACATATGCACCAGCCCGGTACCCGCATCGGTGGTGACGAAGTGCGAACCGTCGAGGAAGGGGCGGGGCTTGGTGTAGAATTCGCTGTCCGGGAATTTGTCAGCCATCGGGTGTTTGGTTGTGGCGCCGGCGAGTTTACTACCCATAATCGGGTTGAAGCCTGGAACAGGGCCTGGATAATCACTGTTGCTGGCAACAATACCATGGCCAATCCGATTTAAGAACGGTTCGACTAATTCAGCTGCCACCAAAAAACGATTACCGTTACCATCATTCCATAATACGTAACTTACATCCGCCCCATAAGCCAAAGCCTGATTAACCGGAATCGTCCACGGCGTCGTGGTCCAGATTACCGCATGCGCACCAACCAGTTCCGGCGCATTCGGCGCCTCCACGATCTCGAACGCCACATCAATCTGCGTGGAAACAATATCCTCATATTCCACCTCGGCCTCGGCCAGCGCGGTCTTCTCGACCGGCGACCACATCACCGGCTTGGCACCGCGATACAGCTGCCCCGCTTCGGCGAATTTCAGCAGCTCGGCAACAATCGCCGCCTCGGCGTCATAATCCATCGTCAGATAGGGCTTGTCCCACTGCGCCAGGATGCCCAGCCGCTTGAACTCCTCGCGCTGCACATCGACCCAATGGTCGGCATAGGTCCGGCATTCGGCGCGGAATTCGCTGGCCGGGACCTCGTCCTTGTTGCGCTTCTTCTTGCGATATTCTTCCTCGATCTTCCACTCGATCGGCAGGCCGTGGCAATCCCAGCCCGGCACATAGGGCGCGTCCTTGCCGAGCAGCGACTGCGAGCGGACCACCAGATCCTTCAGCGTCTTGTTGAGGCTGTGGCCGATATGGATATTGCCATTGGCATAGGGCGGGCCGTCATGCAGAATGAATTTCTCGCGCCCGGCGCGCGCTTCGCGCAGCTTTTCATAAAGACCAATCTTCTGCCAGTGCGCCAGAATCGCCGGCTCCTTCTGCGCAAGGCCGGCTTTCATCGGGAAATCGGTTTTCGGCAGGAAAACCGTGTCTTTATAATCTGCTTTCGGATCGGTCATGACCGCGGGGATTAGGGGACGCGGGGCGCCGGTGCAAGCGGGATTTGTGCCCGTGCAGCAACCGTTCGTCCTGAGCTTGTCGAAGGACCTCTGTCGGTACGCCAGGTGGTTCGACAGGCTCACCACGAACGGTTTTAAAGCAACCAGACTAACCGCCAATTTTGCCGTTAGTGGTGAGCCTGTCGAACCAGGCCTCTCGTCGAAAGGCACCGTTCACCTGCGGTGGCCTGCGGCTCGACAGGCTCAGGGCTAACGGCAGCCACGCTGAAGACCAACGGATTTAGGCCAGCAGCGCTCTCGCTCGCTCGCAATCCTGCTCCATCTGAACTTTCAGCGCATCCAGATCGTCAAACTTCTCTTCGCCGCGCAGGAAATGGTGCAGCTCGACCTCGATCGTCTGGCCGTAGAGGTCTTCCGCAAAATCGAAGAAATGGGGTTCGAGCAGTTCTTTCGGGGGGTCGAACATCGGTCGCACGCCGAGGCTCGCCGCGCCGTTCAGCACCCGGCCATCGCGCAGGCGGCCCTTGACCGCATAGATGCCATATTTCGGGCGCAGATATTGGCCCATGTCGATATTGGCGGTCGGATAGCCCAGTTCCCGCCCGTTCTTGTCGCCGTGGATCACCTTGCCCTGGATCGCAAAAGGCCGGGTCAGCAGCCGGTTCGCTTCCTCGCAATGGCCTTCCTTCAGTGCCGCCCGGATTCGGCTGGAGGAGATCACATCGTCGCTGTCGCTGATCGGCCGCACCGCTTCGCTTTTCAGCCCATGCGCCGCACCGACCTCGCGCAGCAGGTCGATATTGCCCTTGGCGCCCTTGCCAAAGGTGAAATCGGCACCGGTCACCACGCCGGCCGCGCCAAAGCGCTCGACCAGCAGCTCGGTGATAAAATCCTCCGCCGTCGTACCCGCCAGTCCGGCGTTGAATTCAAAAACCAGCATCGCGCTCGCGCCCGCATCGCAGAACAGCCGCTGGCGCTGGTCGAGACTGGTCAGGCGAAACGGCGGCAGATCGGGCTTGAAAAAGCGCACCGGATGCGGATCAAAGGTCGCGATAATCGCTGGCCGTCCTTCGTCCCGCGCCCAGTTCAGCGCCTTGCCGGCAACCGCCTGATGGCCGAAATGAAAGCCGTCAAAATTGCCCAGCGCCAGAATCGCCCCGCGCAGGTCGCCTTCGATCCGGTCATGTCCGTTCAGTCTGATCATCGAATCGCTATCGCGGGATTTTCCATTTGGTTCAACAAGTTCGTCATGCCGGGGCAGGCCGGTCTCTATTCCGTCACCAGCTCGCGGGCATCGGCCCCCGGCTTGACCACCAGCGGCGTTTCCGGGGTCACCGGTCCCTGCGGCATTGTGGCGACCGGCATTGGCTCCACACCCGCCCTGATGACCCGCAGCGCATTGAGTCCCATCACCGCCCGGATTTCCGCCTCGGTAAAGCCGGCGTCGATCAGCGCCTGGGTGATCTGGACAATCCCGCTGGTGTCAAATCTTGTCGTCACCGCGCCGTCAAAATCGCTGCCCAGGGCGACATGCTCGATCCCGACCAGATCGCGGACATGCCTGACTGCCTTGGCTACAGTCTTGGGATCGGTATCGCACATCGCGCCATCCCAGTAGCCGAGGCCAATGACCCCGCCGGTGGCGGCGACGCCCCTGATCTCCGCATCGGTCAGATTCCGATTGACCCCGCACACCGCCTGCACACCGCCATGGCTGGAGACCACCGGACGCCGCGCCATCTTGAGAATATCGGCAACCGTTGCATGGCTCGAATGGGCGATATCGACGATCATTCCCTTCTGCTCCATGTCGCGGACGATGGTCCGGCCGAATTTGGTCAGTCCGCCCTTTTTCTCGCCGTGCATCGACCCGGCCAGTTCATTGTCGAAAAAATGCACCAGCCCAGCCATCCGCATGCCCGAGTCATAAAGCCTCTGGAGATTCTCCCGCTTGCCTTCCAGCGTCTGCAGCCCCTCTGCCGAGAACAGCACGCCGATCGGCCGCCGGTTGCGGGCGCGAAATTCGACCAGCCCGTCGACGTCGGCGGAATTGCTGATCTTGGCCAGCGCCCCAGCCGAATCCTTCACCGCCCGGTCCAGCTTTTGCGCGTGATAGAGTTGCCGCTCGAGCAGCGAGAACCATGTCCGCATCGGCTGCAGCTGCGCGATCGCCAGCATGGTGATATTGTCTGTGTCGGCGCTGTTGCTGTCATAATTCTGGCCGCGCGGGGTCTTGGTCACGCTGGAGAATATCTGCAGCCCGACATTGCCCTGCTGCATCCGTCTCAGGTCGATATGGCCATAGGTGACGGGGTCGGTGATCTTGCGCTGCCACAATAATGTGTCGCCGTGCAGATCGACGATCATCAGACTGTCATGCAGCCGCTGCGCCTCTGCGCTGATCTCCGGTAGCGGCTTGCCGTCGACCATATTGGTCTGCTTTTCGAACCAGGCTGGCCCGAAGATCAGGAATGCGACGATGGCAACCGCGATCAGACCGAGAAGAGCCAGCGCGACTTTCTTCATGGCAGTTTTCGCTTCAGGGTAACAAAGCTGTAGGCCGGCTTGCCGTTTTTCGCCTCATGATCCTCGCGCGCCGTTTCTTCCCAGACCGCCTTGTCGAAGGCTGGCATTTTGGTATCGCCCTCGGGCTCGCTGTGCACTTCGGTCAGCTCGATCCGGTCGGCGCGGTTCAGAAATGCCTTGTAGATCTGTGCGCCGCCAATCACCGCGATATGCGGCGCATTGGCCATTTTCAGTGCTTCTTCGACGCTATCCGCGACATCCGCGCCATCGCCTTCCCAGTTCGTGTCCCGGCTGAGCACGATATGGCGTCGGCCTGGCAACAGGCCCGGCAGGCTGTCAAAAGTCTTGCGTCCCATGATCATCGGCTTGCCCATTGTCATGGTCTTGAATCGCCTCTGATCCTCGGGCAGGTGCCACGGAATGCTGTCGCCGTTGCCGATCACGCCATTGTCGGCGCGGGCAAGAAAGAAAATGATTTCAGGATGGTTCATAGGCGACGCCTAGCGCAGTTCCGGCGGACTGCAAATTAGAAATATGTTTTGGTGACATGACCCATTTTGCGGCCCGGCCTAGTCTCGCCCTTGCCATAGAGATGCAGGTGATTGGCGCCGTCGGCCAGCAGTGCCTGCCATTCGTCCGCCTGTGGCCCGATCAGATTGTGCATCTCGACCCGACTCGCCGCCAGCCCGGTGTCGCCGAGGGGCAGGCCGCAGATCGCCCGGATATGATTCTCGAACTGGCTGGTGACCGCGCCTTCGATCGTCCAGTGGCCGCTATTGTGCACGCGCGGGGCCATCTCGTTGAAGACCGGCCCGGCTTCGGTGGCAAAAAATTCGCAGGTCAGCACGCCGACATAGTCCATCGCCTCGGCCATCCGGGCGGCCAGCGCCCGGGCCGCGTCCTGCTGTGCCAGGATGGCATCGGGGGCGGGTGCGGTCGAGATGGCCAAAATCCCGTCCTCATGGACATTGTGGGGGGTGTTCCAGAAGCGGACTTCGCCGTCCTGTCCGCGCACCAGGATCACCGAAAATTCGTGGGAAAAGGTCACGAAACCTTCGGCAACACAGGGCTTTCCGGCCACCGCCTGCCAATGATCTTCGAGATCGTCTCCCGGCCTTATGCGGGACTGTCCCTTGCCGTCATAGCCCATGCGAATTGTCTTCAGGATCGCCGGGGTGCCGATCTCTGCTATTGCAATGTCAAGCGTGGCGCGATCGCTGACTTCCGCAAAGGGTGCCGTGGTGCCACCATGATCGCGGGCAAAGACTTTCTCGGCGATCCGGTTCTGCGCGATATCCAGCGCGGCAATCGGCGGATGCAGCGGTGCGCAGTCCCGAATCTTCTGCAGCGGACCGACCGGCACATTTTCAAATTCGAAGGTGACCACGTCGCAGCTTTCGGCAAAGCGGGTGAGGGCCGCGACATCGTCATCCTGGGCGCATGTGAACTCTGCGGCCACTTCGGCGGCGACGCTGTTCGCATTGGGCGCATAGACATGACAGCGATAGCCCAGTTGCGCCGCTGCCACGCTCAGCATCCGGCCAAGCTGGCCGCCGCCCAATATGCCGATGGTTGATCCGGGAGCAAGTGTGCGCATAGGGATGGTTATGCGGGCTCGTCGGCGACGGCGTCGGTCTGCGCCGCGCGCCAGGCGTCCAGCCGCTCTGCCAGCGCCGGATCGGAATTGGCGAGTATCGCTGCTGCCAGCAGCGCCGCATTTTTCGCGCCCGCGTCGCCGATCGCCAGCGTTCCGACCGGGATGCCCGCGGGCATCTGGGCAATCGAGAGCAGGCTGTCGATGCCGCTCAGTGCCTTGGACTGAATGGGTACTCCGAGCACCGGAAGCCGGGTCATTGAGGCCGCCATGCCGGGCAGATGGGCGGCCCCGCCGGCCCCCGCAATGATGACTTTCAGGCCGCGTTCCGCCGCCGAAGTCGCATAGTCATAGAGGCGGCCAGGGGTGCGGTGTGCCGAGACGATCTTCTTCTCGTGCGCTATGTGCAGTGAGTCCAGAATGTCGCTGGCGAGTTTCATCGTCGCCCAGTCGGACTGGCTACCCATGATTATTCCAACCGGAGGAGGTGCTTCGACCATTTCTGCCCCTGACAAATACTGCGGAAGCAAAGCCGTTTAGTCGGGAATGTCTGACGACGCAATGACGCTTATGGTGCCAGTGAAAATTCCTGATGCCGGGCCTGCACTTGCCCGATGAGTTCGGTTTCCGGGATGCGGGACGCAATTATAGGCCCGTTCTCCGAATAACCTGTTGTGTTTTAAAATATGCATAAATATAATTTGAATCAGAACTAGGGATCGCAAATAAAATGCAACCAGATCGAGCGGGGCATCCTCCAAATTGCGGACAATGCGCCATATTAAGGCGGGAAATAGTTGTTCTGAAAGAGCAGCTGGCTGAAATGAAGCAGCACGCCTATCATGATGCGCTGACCGGACTTTCAAACCGTCGTCTTTTTGTTGAGAGCCTTCAGGACCGCGTCGCAAGATGCCAGCGATATGGCGACAATTGTGCGGTTTTGTTCGTCGACGTCGACAATCTGAAGGCGGTCAATGACGAACATGGCCATTCCGTCGGAGACGCATTGCTCGTCCGGTTGTCCGAAATATTGAAAGGGCATATCCGGACATCGGATGTTGTAGCGCGAATTGGCGGCGATGAATTCGCGCTGCTGTTCGACAACCTGAACGGCGATCAGGTGGCGGACAAGATCGACTTTCTCCTTGAACAATTCCGCAATGAAAATTTTGTCTACGACGGCAAGAAATTGCCTTTCGGTGCTTCGATCGGCTATTGTTTCGTGGGTCCAAGGGACACGACGGAGGGCCTCATGTCCCGCGCCGATGCCGCCATGTACCGCGCGAAAGACGAGTCCAGATAAGGCCTTCGCAGAGGAGGGAGATCGCACCAGTCGACAGGCGTATATCGGATTCCCTGCGTCTGGTGGAAGTTCAGGATGCCGAAGAAACGTTTCGGCTCACTCGGCGACGGTTCAGTTGCAATACCGCAAATACGGCGACCCAATATTCCATTTTACTAATCCCGCAAAATACCATCTGACTAATCATGTAAAATAGGCAATTATTGTTTTATTTATAAAATTGTTCCACAAACAGATATTATCGGTCTCGTATATTTTTCAGTATCAATGTAAGTTCTAACAGAAGGACTTTAGTAGATGGAGCCGCACAATTATCAGGATACACTCACCGGCATTTCAAACCGGCGCTTTTTCGTAGAAAACCTCGACTGCCGGCGTCAGCGATGCGTGGAAAATGGCGACAATTGCGCTATATTGTTTGTCGATGTCGAAAATTTGAAAGCGGTCAACACCGCTTATGGGCGCACTGTCGGGGATGCGTTATTGATGCGCGTGGCAAAAATTTTGAAACAGCACATCCGGGAAGCGGATGTGGCAGCCCGCATCGGTGGAGACGAGTTTGGTCTGTTGCTCGAACATTTGAACGGAGATCAGGTCGAGGACAAGATCGCTTTCCTCCTCGCCCAGCTTCACGGCGAACACATCTTCCATGCCAGCGAGAAGATTCCTCTCGGTGCCTCCATAGATTATTGCTGCATGGGCCCGCAGGATACGACCGACGGACTAATGTCGCGGGCGGAATTCACGAGCTATCGGTCAAAAGACAGGCCTGCCTTGCCGCCGGAACTATCGCTCTGATAGATAATAGCGTTCGATCTCGTTAAGATCGTCGTCCAGCTCATAGATAATCGGCTGGCCGGTCGGTATTTCCAGTCCAGTGATCTCGTCGTCCGGAATTTTGGACAGATGCTTGACCAGCGCGCGCAAGCTGTTGCCATGCGCCGAGATCAATATGCGTTTGCCATTCTGCAATTCGGGGGCAATCCGGCTTTTCCAGTAGGGCAATACCCGTGCAATCGTATCCTTCAGGCTTTCCGTCGACGGCACTTCAATGCCCTTGTAGCGCGGGTCGCTGGACATCTGATAGGGACTGTCCGAAGCCATGGGCGGCGGCGGTGTATCAAAACTGCGGCGCCAGATATGGACCTGTTCGTCGCCATGCTGCTCGCGGGTTTCCTGCTTGTTGAGACCCGTCAGGCCGCCGTAATGGCGCTCGTTGAGCCGATAGTTTTTCTCCACCGGCAGCCACAGTCGGCCCATTTCCTCGAGTGCGAGGTTGAGCGTCTTGATCGCCCGCGTCTGGACACTGGTGAAACAGGCATCCGGATCGATGCCGCGTTCTTTCATCAGCTGCCCGGCGGCCTTTGCCTCCTCAACGCCCTTTTCGGTGACATCGACATCCCACCATCCGGTAAAGCGGTTTTCGAGATTCCATTGCGACTGGCCGTGGCGGAGAAGGATGAGTTGCGGCATTGATGGTCCTTAAGCTTGTTTCGATCACCCCTAGCGGCGATGACAGGGGCCGCCAAGAGTGATTTCGGATGATTATCGGGAACCCTTGTCGTCAGGAGTGTGGAAAGCCAGTGGGATCGAGCCTAAGTGGGGGCGCGCCATTTTTGCCCGCTGACGGCAACGGGCTGCTCAGCGGCTGATCCTCGCTGCCGTTACGGCAACTGCCGGAAACGGGCGTGTCATTTTTGCATCTGTCTTTGAAAAGGGTCCCGGCAAGCGGGATTTCAACCTCGATTCGATGTAACATTTTTGCAACGTTTGTGTGGGAATCGTTGCTTGTCTGCGCCTCTCCGCTTGATCTAACGGCTCAATTAAACGACGGACGGCGCCCCACAGCTGTCGTAAATACAAGCCATCCCCCAGCAAAATGGCGATGACGACCACGAGTTCAACAGGAGTAAATATGAAGATCTTCAATAAATTTCTGATGGCGGCGCTTTGCACGTCCGCCATGACCACCCCCGCCTTGGCCCAGGATCAGGCCCCGGATAGTGCGCAGCAGGCAGAATCCTATGATGATAATGTGATCATCGTCACCGCGACCCGTCGTGCGCAGGATGTGCAGGCCATTCCTCTCGCCGTGACCGCCGTAAGCCCGGTTCAACTCGAACGCCAGGGCGTGGTCAGTGTCAGCCAGATCACCAATGTCTCCTCCAGCTTCTCCACCTCGAACGCGCAATTGGCGTCGGGTTCCGTCGTGCTTCGCATCCGCGGTGTCGGCACAACCTCTAACAATATCGGTTTTGAATCGGCTGTCGGTATCTTCATCGACGGCGCCTATCAGTCCCGTCCGGGTGTCGCGCTTTCCGAATTTGTCGACGTCGAGCGCGTCGAAGTGCTGCGTGGCCCACAGGGCACGCTGTTCGGTCGCAACACCTCGGCCGGTGCTCTCAACATCACCAATGTTCGTCCCGACCTGAGCGAATTCGGCGGTTTCGCCAATGCCACCTATGGCAATCGCGATCTCTACGGCGTCCAGGGTGCGGTCAATGTGCCGATCGTTCAGGACAAGCTCGCTCTGCGCGTCACCGGCGCCTATCGCGAACGCGACGGCTATGTCACCGTGGTTGACGGCAGTGGCGCAAAGATCGGCGAATCGAACGGCACCGACCAGTATCTGGTCCGTGCCCAGCTCGGCTTCGAAAGCGACAGCGGCATCCGCGGCCGTCTGATCGGCGACTATGCCAAGAGCTCCGCGGGTTGCTGCACGCCTGTCGAAGTCCTGAAATCCCCGCTGGAAACGTCAGGCCTGTTCGCTGCTGTCGGACTGGGCTCTCGTGGCGGCATGGCGGCACCGGTTGTTCCGTCGAGCCCGTTCGATACGACCAATGCTCAGGTTGCGGTCGACAACCGCATCGCGACCGCCAATTTTGCGCCACAGACGAAATTTGATCAATGGGGCGTCACTGGCGAAATCGAAGTGCCCCTGGGTGATGTCGCCGACCTGATCTATATCGGATCCTATCGCGAATATGACGCCGTCGAAGCCTATGATTCCGATTTCTCGGCGCTTGACGTGTTCAACGTCACCGACAACCAGACCTCGATCGAAACCATGACCCACGAACTGCGGGTCCAGGGCGAAGCCTTTGACGGTGCCCTGAACTGGCTCGTCGGCGGATATTATTCCAAGGAAGATATCTCGCAGAGCGTGTCATTTGCGCTCGGCGCGGACTTCGACCGGCTCGTCGGTGCCACCCTGGCCGGTGCTACCGGAGGTGCCAGCCTGAATCCGGCTAGCCCGATTTTCTTCGGCGCAACTCCGCTGCAGAATATCACCGGCTTTGATCCGTCGACGATCACCAACAACAACCAATATGCGCAAAACAGCAAAAGCTGGTCGATCTTCACGCATAATACGCTCGAAGTGACCGATGGGCTCGAGCTGACGGTTGGTCTGCGCTATTCGGATGAAAGCAAGGATGGCAGCTTCGTCAGCGGCGGCGGCAACAACCCGGTTTGCCCGGCAATTGTTGGTGCAATCTCTCCCGGTGGCAGTCTGAGTGGACTGCCTGCCGCTCTGCAGAACGCGTTTTTCGGTCTGGGCTGCTTCGCCTTCACGTCGCCAGCCGATGCGCCTTATGCCGCAGTCCTGCCATCCCCGCGGACCTTCAGCAGCCAGTATAAAGACAATGAACTGATCTACACCGGCAAGATCGCTTATGCCTTTGCCGATCCGGTCAATGTCTATGCCAGCTTCACCCACGGCTATAAATCGGGTGGCTTTAACCTCGACTCGACCGCTGCCGTCGGCGGCGCTGATCCGCGCTTTGCTTCGGAAACGGTTAATGCCTACGAAGTTGGCCTGAAAGCCAAGTTCCTGGACAATGCGGTGACATTGAACCTGGCTGCATTCCGCGAGGAATTCACCAACTTCCAGGTTCTGGAATTCACCGGTGCCCAGTTCCAGACCTTCAATGTTCCGAAGGCGGAAACCCAGGGCGTGGAAATCGAAACGACGATCCGTCCGGACGAGCATTTCACGGTCAATGCTGCCATGACGATCACCGATGCCAACTATCCGAATGATTGCGCCGGGACCCAGACCGCTGCGAACGTCCTGGCCTTGTGTGGCAATTCGCTGACCAACGCACCGGATATTGTCGGTATTGCAGGCGCTACCTATACCAATGATATTGGCAGCAACCTGAAATATTTCCTCAACGCCCAGGTGCGTATGGAAAGCGATCGCCGGACTTCGACCCAGGCGATTGATCCCGCCAATCTCGCGGCCAATATCCCCGTTCCGTTCGATGAGCAGGATGGCAACATCAAGATCAACCTGCGCGCCGGTATCGGCAGCCAGGACGATGTCTGGGGCCTCGAGGCCTTCGTGACCAACCTGACCAATGAGGTCACCCGTGGCGTGACCTTCAACACGGTGGCGCGTTCCGGTTCGCGGTCGGCCTTCATTCAGGAACCCCGCAGCTACGGACTGACCCTGCGCGGCAAGTTCTAGGCCAGCACCCAACAGGGTGGCATTTTGCCGCCAGACAATCAGGGGCCGGGTTTTCCGGCCCCTTTTTATTGCGCGGCCCGGCCATTGATGCAAAAGACGAAGCCTATGAAAAAATTTATCTTCCAGACGGTTCCCGTGCTCCATTTCGGCGAAGGCTGCCTTGCTGAACTGCCCCGCCAGATCGCTGCCCTGCGCGCCTCGCGGCCGATGATCGTCACCGACAGGGGCATAGTCGACGCCGGACTGATTGCACCGGTTGAACAGACCTTGCGCGCCGCTGGTCTCGAGGTCGCGATCTTCGACTCCGTGGTCGCCGATCCGCCGGAGAAAATCGTCTTGCAGGCGATCGACACTGCGAAAGCGGCCGGCGTCGATATCGTCATCGGTCTCGGTGGCGGCAGCTCGCTCGACACCGCGAAGGTGGTCGCTGCGCTCGCGGTCGACGGTGCCCAGCCGCTGGCCGAAATTTACGGCGTCGGCGCGCTGCAGCGAAAGGGCCTGCCGACCATATTGATCCCGACCACCTCCGGCACCGGATCGGAGGTCACCGCCATCTCGATCCTGACCACGGGCGAAACCACCAAGGCGGGGATCGTCTCGCCCTATCTGTTTGCCGATGTCGCGCTGCTCGACCCGGCGCTGACCCTCGGGCTGCCCGCCGCCGTCACCGCCGCCACCGGCATCGATGCAATGATCCATGCGATCGAGGCCTTTACCGGTCGCCATGCCAAGAATCCGGTCTCCGACATGCTGGCGATCGAGGCGCTGAAACTGCTGACGAGCAATATCGAATCCGCCTGTTCCGACGGGCAGAATATGCAGGCCCGCGAGGCGATGCTGCGCGGATCGATGCTCGCCGGCCAGGCCTTTGCCAATTCGCCGGTTGGCGCGATCCACGCGCTCGCCTATCCGCTCGGTGGCATCTATCATGTCCCGCACGGCCTCTCCAACGCGCTGGTCATGCCTTATGTCATGCAGTATAATCTCGAGGCCGCCGCTCCGCTCTACGCCCAGCTGGCCGATGCGCTGAATGTGCCGCGCGGCAGCGAGAACAGCGACGAGGCGAGGGCACAGCAACTGATCGACTATCTCGAAGGTCTGGCGGTCAAGGTGAAGGCCCCCCGCAAGTTGCGCGAGATCGGCATCAAACAGGATGCGACAAGCGAACTGGCGGAAGCGGCGATGCTGCAGACCCGCCTGCTGATGAACAATCCCAAAGAACTGACCCAGGCCGATGCGCAGAGAATCTACGATGCCGCCTGGTAAAGCTGCCCGCGCAGAGCCGCCGGTCCGCTCCGCCTATCGCGCCGGCTCGCTGATCACCACCCGCTGGAACGACAATGACCCCTATGGCCATGTCAACAACGCCATCTATTATTTCTGGTTCGACACCGCGGTGAACCGCTATCTGGTCGAGCAGGGCGCGCTCGATATTACTGGCGGCGCCACCATCGGCCTGGTCGTTAACACCAGCTGCGACTATTTCGCCCCGATCGCCTTTCCCGATGACGTGATGGCACGCATCCGCGTCGACCGGCTCGGCAACAGCAGCGTCACCTATGGCGTCGGCCTGTTCCGCGGCGACGAGGACAGCGCCTCGGCCGCCGGCAGCTTTACCCATGTCTATGTCGACCGCGAAACCCGTCGGCCGGTTTCCCTGCCATCCCCCTTGCGTTCCGCGCTGGAAGCGATAGAGTTTTAATCAACTGATTAAACTCTTGGGAGAGAGACATGCTTCGACCGTTTGACAATGACGAACGCCGTGAATTCCGTGCCACCTGCCGCCGCTTCATCGAAACCGAACTGCAGCCGCACGCCAACGAATGGGACGAGGCGGGCGAAATCCCATGGGAGATGCACCAGAAGGTCGGCGCGCTCGGCGTCTGGGGCTTTGGCGTCGACGAGAAATATGGCGGCCTCGGCATGGACGATATCTTCATGCGCGCCGCCTGGGGCGAGGAAGCAGCCCGCGCCCATAATGGCGGCACGCTGGCGGCGCTCGGCGGTCGCTCGATCTCGATCGGCCCGATCCACAAGCTCGCGTCAGAGGACATTAAGGACCGCATCCTCAAGGACATCGTGCTCGGCAACAAAGGCTCCAGCCTCGGCATCACCGAGCCCGGCGGCGGCTCCGATGTCGCCAATATGCAGACCACCGCGCGGCAGGACGGCAACCACTGGGTGATCAACGGTGCCAAGACCTTCATCACCGGCGGCATGACCGCCGACTATTATGTCATCGGCGCCCGCACCGGCGGCGAAGGGCTGGAAGGAATCTCGCTGTTTCTGGTCGAGAAAGATGCCGAGGGCTTCTCCCGCACCGCGCTCGACAAGAAAATGGGCTGGTGGGCCTCGGACCAGGCCTCGCTCTATTTCGACGACGTCCGCGTCCCGGCCGAGAACATGCTCGGCGAAGAGGGCCGCGGCTTCATCCAGATCATGCACAATTTCAACCACGAGCGGCTCGGCATGGTCGCGCAGAGTCTCGGCATGATGCGGGTGCTGCTCGAATATGCGATTGATTATGCGCAGCAGCGCGAAACCTTCGGCAAGCCGCTGATCCGGCACCAGGTGATCCGCCACAAGATCGCCGAGATGTCGGCCCGCATCGACCGGCTCGACGCCTGGCTGAACCAGATCTGCTGGCTCGCGGAACAGGGCGAGATGCCGGTCGCGCAGATCTGCAAGGCCAAGTTCAGCGCCACCAAGGATCTCGAATATTGCGCCAGCGAGGCGATGCAGATCCTCGGCGGCGCCGGCTATCTGCGCGGCAACCCGGTCGAGCGCTTCTACCGCGAGGTCAAGGTGATGGCGATCGGCGGCGGCTCGGAGGAGATCATGCGCGATCTCGCGGTCCGGCAAATGGGCCTCTGATCCCGCTTGCCATTTCCGCGTCCGGGTGGATAAACAGCGCGTCCGAACCCCGTTCGTGCTGAGCCTGTCGAAGCACGCAGCGGCAACAGGCAAACAACCGGCCTCGACACTATGGGCTGATGGAACAACATATGTCCGATTTGATCTCTGCCGACCGCCAAACCGAGGATGCGCCGCCCCTGCTGCCCTCGGGCTCGGTGCTGATCGGCCTGCTGTCCTTTGCAATGATGGACGTGGCGATGAAGCGCCTGTCGATCGATCTCGGTGCCTATAATGCGCTGCTCTGGCGGGTGCTGACCGCGCTGGTGCTGGTCTCGATCCTCTACCTGCCGCGTCGCCCGAAAATGCCGGGCCCGACCGCGCGCAAGGTGCACCTCCAGCGCGGTATCATCGTCGTCTTCATGTCCTATCTCTTCTTCTGGGGCCTCGCCCGGGTGCCGCTGGCCGAGGCAATCGCGCTGTCCTTCATCGCGCCGATCATCGCTCTCTATCTGGCGGCGGTGTTCCTCGGCGAGACCATCCACCGCAACGCCATCTATGCCTCGCTGCTCGGATTCGGCGGCGTGCTGGTGATCGCATGGGGCAGGGCGTCGGGCGACTATGATGAAGCGGCGTTGCTCGGGATCGGCGCGATCCTGGCATCTGCTGTGCTCTATGCCGGCAATCTGGTGATCCAGCGACAGCAGGCCCTGCTCGCCGGCCCGCTCGAGATCAGCTTCTCGCAAAATCTGATCATCGGCGCATCCTTCCTGCTGCTTGCGCCCTTCTTCGCGGTGCTGCCCGACCGCGCCTCGCTCCCCTATATCGGGGCGGGCGGGGCCCTGTCGGTGATCTCGGCCCTGTTCATCGCCTGGGGCTACCGGCGGGCCGAGGCGAAATATCTGATCAATCTGGAATATAGCGCCTTCATCTGGGCGGCGATCTTCGGCTGGCTGTTCTTCCGGGAACCGATCAGCTGGACCACGGTGGCCGGCGCCCTGTTGATCGTTGCCGGCTGCTATCTCGCCACTCGCCGCGACCGCAAGGTCGCCCATATCGAAACGACCGCGGTCTGACCGCCGTGCTGCGCATCCCCAACCGGCAGGCCCGCTGGCTCTGGCTCGAGGCGCAGGGCCTGTCCGACAGCCCGACCGGTCCGCTGGACCTGCCGGACACCATCCGCCGCCTCGGCTTTGTCCAGCTCGACACCATCCAGAACGTCACCCGCGCCCACCATCACATCCTGTGGAGCCGCAACCAGAATTACCGCGAACCGATGCTCGACCGGATACTGGGCCGGGACCGGACGGTCTTCGAGCATTTCACTCACGACGCCTCGATTCTGCCCATGGAATTTTACCCGATGTGGCAACGCCAGTTCCGGCGGCTGGGGGCAAAGGTCGCCGGTTACGCATCCTATCAGAAGGCGGCCCAGCAAATCGCCCCGGAGCAGATCAAGGCCCGGATCACGCAGGAAGGCCCGCTCTCCACTCATGATTTCGATACCCGGGTCGAGGGCGAAAAGCAGATGTGGGACCGTCCGCCGCACAAACGGGTGCTCGATCAGCTCTGGTATGCCGGCGACCTCGCGACCTCCCACCGCCAGAATTTTGCCAAATATTATGACCTGACGGAACGCGTCATCCCGTCGCATCATCGCGAAGCCGCTCATGAGGATTCCGCTCAGATCGACTGGCTGTGCCGCAATGCACTGGACCGTCTCGCCTTCGCTTCGCTGGGTGAAATCCAGCGTTTCTGGGGCGCGGTCGATGCGAAAGAAGTGCGAGCCTGGTCACAATCGGTTCGCGATCCTGTTCCGGTCCTGGTGGAATCGCGCGACGGAACATGGCGCAATGCGCTTGCTGCGGTGGATATCGAGTCGCGTCTGGCCGCTGTTCCCACGCCGACATCCCGGCTGCGAATCATCAATCCGTTCGACCCGGTGGTGCGCGATCGTAACCGGCTGGAAGCGCTGTTCGGCTTTGCCTATCGCAACGAAATGTTCGTGCCCGCCGCGCAGCGCAAATGGGGCTATTATGTCTATCCGATATTGGAAGGCGACCGTTTCGTCGGCCGGATCGAGATCAAGGCAGACCGCTCCGCCGGCACGCTCCGGGTAACGCAATTCTGGCAGGAACGGAGCATCGCCTGGCCTGCCGGACGACAGGCAAAGCTGACGGCAGAACTGGGGCGTCTGGGACGGCTGATCGGAGTCAGCGAAATATTGTGGGAATGTGACCGCGCGTAAAATCGCGGGCTGGCGTTACTTGACGGTGCCGCGAAAGCGCAATTCGCCGGATGCGCCGGGGGCAATCGGCTTTGGCAATATCCAGCGGATATGGGTGACATCGGACGCCACCGCTGGCCGGCTGGCTTGCTCGCCATCAACCACGCTCAGTTCCGCCAATTTTCCGAAGGTCTTGCCGCCATCCACCGAGACCAGCGCCCAGTCTTCCAGCACCTCGACAAAGCTGACAGCCTTGTGGACGGGATTGTTGACCACAAAGCCGGTCACAGCCTGGTCGCCGCTATTCTGATAGCGATTGATGAACAGCAGCTTGTCTCCGGGCACGATCTTGACGGTCGCAGGATCGACGAGCTCCGTAGCATTTTCGCCATTTTCCGATTGCACCGTCCGCTCGACCTTGATCAGGCTGTCGATTTTTACATCGCTTTGCGGGTCAGCGGTCGCTGCCGCAAGCGGAGCGGCATAGGCAATATGAGATACGGACACCCCGGTCATCAGAACACCGGCAACTAGAGTTGCTTCGAGCAAAATCATACGCATATTCGACATTTCACTGATCCTGTTCATCCATATGGGATCGGGCAATGGCACCCGGTCCGTCTTCACCGGGAATATCGACAAACTTGGTTAATTTCCCGTTAAAGCTTTTCGTGAAATTGGCGGTCCGGTGCCGAGAGAGCGGAACATCTTGCAAAAACTGTGGTATGCCGAACGGGCGTTGTTATTCGTTGGCGTCGCGATTCATCAATCGCTAAAGAGAAAGGCGATGGGTCGAACCACATATCGTTGCTGCCGCGGCATGCTGTTTATTCTGCTGATGGGTGCGCTCATCCGGCCGGCCAGCGCCCAGACCGCAGCTGCGCCTCCTGCAGCCGCAACGGACGAGACGGATCTCGAAACACCGCTCGACCCGGATCAGCCGCTCACCGAGTTTCCGGATTTCGGTGTTGAATGGCCCGATCTGGATAACACGACCGAGCCGACGCTTGACGAGAGCGAGACGGAAACCACTGCTGTCCCGGCCTTGGAAGAGACCAGCCCGGATCAGCAGGCACCGGCTGAGCAGGCACCGGCCGAGGAACGGCTGTTCGAGAACGATAGCGCGGCTGACGAGTATCGACCCACGGATGCGTTGGCGGAAACCGCCTATCGGATCAGCTTTGAAGGATTGCCCGATAGGCTGGGGGAAAGCTTTGCCAGCCGCTTCGAGATATTATCGGCGCTGGAACAATATCGCGACGACCATGCCAATTTTGCCCAGATTCGCAGACGCGCGCAAAGCGATGAAGAACTGGTCGAACGGCTGCTCAGAATAGAGGGCTATTATGACGCTGTCGTCCAGACGCGTTTTGAGACCGACGGTGCGGAGCGTGTCCATGTGGTCATTGAGGTCCAGTCGGGGCCGCTATATAAGCTCGCCGCGATCACCTTGCCCGGCCTCGAAAAGGCTGTGCCGCCCGATCCGGAAAATTTCCGCGAGACCTTTGGCTTGCAGACAGGGGCAATCGTCAACAGCGACGAGATCACGGAAGCCATTGGCCGGCTTGATACCGCGATGGTGGAAAATGGCTATGCCTTTGGCAAAACCGGCGAACCCGAGCTGGAAATCGATCATGCCGCGCGTCTGGGCGGTCTCGAAGTTCCGGTCGTGCCCGGCGGTCGTTTCCATTACCGTTCGATCGTCATGGCGCAGAGCGATCTGTTCGATGCCGATCATGTGCAGATGATCGCCCGTTTCGCCCCCGGCGATCTCTACCAGGCCTCGGATGTCGAGGATTTGCGCCGGGCCCTGATCGCGACCGGTCTGGTTTCGACCCTGTCCATCGACCCCGTGGTGGCCGACGATCCGGACAAGGTGGATATCGCGGTTAACCTGACCCCGGCACCGCTGCGCACCATCGCTGGCGAACTGGGCTATGGCACCGGCGAAGGCGCCCGCGCCGAAATCAGCTGGGAGCACCGGAATTTCTTTCCGCCGGAAGGCCTGATCCGCTTCACCGGCGTCCTTGCAACGCAGGAACAATCCGGCAGCATTGCCTATCGCCGCAACAATTACCACCGTCGGGACAATGTTCTGAACGGTCGCACGGCGCTCAGCGTCGTCGATCGCCCGGCGTTCAAGGCGCAGACTTTCTCTGTTGCCGCCAATATCGAGCGGAAAAGCAGTCTGATTTACCAGAAACGCTGGAGCTGGTCCGCGGGCGTCGAACTGCTGGCATCGCGGGAAACCGATGTCACCGGGCCCACCGGTGCGACCGGGCGGAACACCTATTTCATCGGCGCGCTGCCCGGACTCGTCACCTTTGACGCCAGCGACGATCTGCTCGATCCGACCAGGGGCTTTCGTCTGTCGGCCCGGGTGGCGCCGGAAGCGTCCCTGCAAAGTGGCAGCTTTTTCTACGTCCGCAACCAGTTCGACGGCAGCGCCTATTTCCCGGTCTCCGACAAGATCGTGCTGGCCGGACGCACCCGGCTCGGCTCGATCGTAGGCGCCGGCAACAACCGTATCGCGCCCTCCCGCCGCCTCTATGCCGGCGGTGGCGGCTCGGTTCGCGGCTATGGCTATCAGAGCATCGGTCCGCGCGACCCCAATAACGATCCCGTGGGTGGCCGCTCGCTGGTGGAATTCGCGCTCGAGGCACGGGTCAAGACCGGATGGTTCGGCGGCAATCTGGGCATCGTGCCCTTCATCGACGGCGGCAATGTCTATACCAGCAGCACCCCCGACTTTTCCGGCATGCGCTACGGGGCCGGTATTGGGGTGCGCTATTATAGCGATTTCGGACCGATCCGAATCGATGTCGGTACACCGATCAACCCGCAACCGGGTGACACGCGCGTCGCCGTCTATGTATCGCTTGGGCAGGCCTTCTAGATGGCAGAGCATCTCGAAAGCACCGCTGCAAGGTCCCGCCGCTGGCGCTGGCCGCTGCGCAGCCTGCTGGGCCTGGCGGTGCTGGCCGGTCTTGCTCTGGCCGGTGCTGCTCTCTGGCTGGACAGCGACGCCGGGCATCGCTTTATAATCGGTCAGGTTGAGGCGCTGGCTCCGGAAACCGGACTGCGCATCCGCGTCGGCGAGATTGACGGCTCGATTTACAGCGAGGCCGAAGTGAAGGGGCTCACGCTCAGCGATCCCAAGGGCCCTTTTTTCAGGGCGGAGACAGTGGCGGTAGACTGGAACCCGCTGGCCTGGATATTCAACGAACTCAATATTTCCGAGGCCGTAATCAAAAATGCACGGCTCGACCGCTTGCCCGATTTGATCGATACCGGAAAAGACCAGCCGCTGTTGCCGGGTTTCGACATTTATATCGGTGCCTTCCGCGCCGACAATATGGCGCTGGGAAAAGCCATTACCGGCTCCGAACAGCTGGCCAACCTGTCAGGCTCGGCCGACATAAGGGCCGGCCGGGCAATGGTCCATCTCGATGCAACGACCACCGGCAGCGGCGACAAGCTGTTTCTCGCCCTGAACGCGGAACCGGAACGCAAGAAACTGGATATCGATGCCGAAGTGATTGCTCCGGCCGGTGGTGTATTGGCCGGTGCGCTCGGACTCGAGCGCGATCTGGCCGTAACCGTCAAGGGCGACGGCAGCTGGCAGAAATGGAACGGCGAGCTCAACGCGCTCAGCAAGGGTGAGTCCCTCGCGCAAATCACGCTGGAAGCGACTGACGGATTGTTCGCCTATGACGGAAACCTGACAGGCTCCGTGATGCCCGCAGGGCTGGCGCAAAAGCTGGCGTCGCCCCGTCTGCTGATCAAGGGCACCGCGCGGTTCGAGAACCGGCTGGCATCGCTGGATATGGAGGCCCGGTCGAAGGCGCTGGTCCTGACTGCGCAGGGCGGCGTTGATCTCGGACGCGCCAGTCTCGACGCGATGCGGATCGAGAGCCGGCTGATCGATCCGTCGGCGCTCGCCCGCAATCTGAAGGCGCAGGATTTCGAGCTCAAGGCCCTGCTCAACGGCAAATTCTCCGAACTTCGCTATCAATATCTGCTGACTGCGCCGCAGCTGGCGATCGGCAAGACTTTGCTGACCGGTGTTCGGGGCGAAGGGGAGGGGCGCCGCGAGGCGGGTGGCTGGAACATTCCGCTCGAACTATCCGTCGGTACGGTGATCGGAAACGGCGAATTGCTGAAGCGATTGCTGTCCGGCTTTACCGCAACCGGCTTGCTCCGCCTTGAAAAGGATTTGCTGTTTGCCAAGCGCGCCCGCGTCTCGACCGGAACCGCCAAGGGCACGCTGGACTTTGAAATGCGTCCCTCGACCGGTGATTTTGGGATCAATATCGCGGCCACCGCGCCGTCCTTTGCCATGCCGGGAGTCGGGGTCGCCGATATCATAGCAGATATCGATCTCGGGCCCGGAAATGGCGGTTTGGCGCTGGATGGCCAGATCGACGCCCGCTTGCGGCGCTTTGATATCGCCTTCCTGCGCGAGCTGGCGGGCGGTCTTCCGCGGTTGCAAACCGGGCTGTCGCTCGGACCGGACGGACGTTTGCGATTCACCAATCTCAATGTCAAAGCCCCCGATCTGATGTTCAGGGGTTCGGGCAAACAGACCGGGGCAGCGACCTTCACCTTCCAGGGATCGGGCAGCCAGAACAGCTACGGGACTTTTGATCTCAAGCTCGACGGTCCGCTCGAACGGCCCAAAATCGCTCTGCTGCTCGACAGTCCGCTTCCCGCAGCCGGCCTGTCTGCGGTTCGTCTCGATCTCGATCCGGTCAAGGCGGGATTTTCCTATACCGCCGTCGGCGGCTCGACGCTGGGACCGTTCAGCAGCGAAGGCGCGATTGTAACGGCGCCCGGTCAGGATACCGCCGTGCGGGTCGACCGGCTGCTGGTTTCCGACACGCTTGCCACGGGTACGATCCTGACCACCGCAAGGGGGCTCTCGGGCACGCTGGCGGTCAGCGGCGGCGGCGTCAACGGAGACGTGCTGTTCCGGCCCGGCGACGGACGGCAGCTGATCCGCGCCAATCTCAAGGCGGAAAACGCCCGCTTCGATGGCAATCCGCCGCTCTTCATCCGCACCGCTCAGCTCGACGCCGATATCGTCCTGATCGAAGGCCGGTCCAATATCGACGCCACGCTCCGGGCGCAGGGGATCAGCCGCGGCGAGTTGGTTGTTGGCCGGATCGCCGGCAATGCCAAGCTGACCAACGGCAGGGGTACGGCCACCTTTGCCGTGGCCGGAACGCGGGGCAGCACGTTCGAATTTCAGGCGAAAGCCGATATCTCTCCCGATCTGTACCGGATCACCGGTGCCGGCGAGTTTGAGGGCCGCAGCCTCCGGCTGGCCCGCCCGCTTGAGCTCCGACGGGTTGGCAATGGCTGGACCGCGTCGCCGACCACGATCAGCTATGGCAGTGGCAACGTCCGCCTGTCCGGTCGGTGGGGAGGCGGCGATTCCAGGCTCGATCTGGCAATGGCGAAAATGCCGCTGTCGCTGCTCGACATCGCCTATGGGGATCTTGGTCTGGGCGGCACCGCCAGCGGAACCGTCAAGCTCAGCCAGACCGGCGCGCAGGTGCCGGTTGGCGACGCCAGGCTGACGGTGAAGGGGCTGACACGCTCCGGTCTGATCCTCACCTCCACGCCGGTGGATCTCGGCCTCAATATCGCCATCTCCCAGCGCAATGCAGCGGCGCGCGGAATCATCAGGTCGCCCGGTGGCCAGACCATCGGCCGCTTCCAGGGCAGGGTGACCGGACTGGGCACGGGGCGCTGGCAGGACGAGCTGTTGCGCCGGCCGCTATTTGCGCAGGCCCGTTTCAATGGCGGTGCCGAAAGCCTGTGGCGTCTCACCGGCGTCGAAACCTTCGACCTGACCGGGCCGGTGGCGGCCAGTGCCGATGTCAGCGGGAGCCTCGCCAGCCCCCAGATCAAGGGTCAGGTCCGCACCAGCAGTGCGCGGCTGGAAAGCCCGCTGACCGGAACCATTGTCTCCAATATCAAGGCCGCCGGGCAGTTTGACGGTTCGCGCCTCGTGCTGTCCAACCTGACCGGAACAACCGCCAACGGCGGAACCGTGAGCGGCAGCGGCAGCTTCAACTTTGCCGTCGCGCCCGGCGAGGGGATCGGCATCTCTGTGGATGTTGATGCCCGGCAGGCGGCGCTGATCGCCCGCGATGATTTTGCCGCCACCGTGACCGGTCCGATCAAGATTCGCAGCTCGCCCGATGGTGGCCTGATTTCGGGTGACGTGGTCCTCAACCGCAGCTTCTTCCGCTTTGGCCAGGCCAGCGCCCGCGCCAGCCTGCCGGACATCAAGACCCGCGAAATCAACCGGCGCGCGGACGAACGGCCGGTGCGGGTTCGTGACCGGCCCTGGCGTTTCGACCTGACCGCGAACGCGCCGAACCGGTTGCGCGTCGAAGGCATGGGCCTCGACAGCGAATGGAGCGCCAATCTCAAGATTTCCGGACCAGTGGACAATTTCGCCATGGTCGGCACAGCCAACATGCTTCAGGGCAATTATACCTTCGCCGGCCGGCGCTTCCGGCTCGAGCGCGGGCGAATCCGTTTTGTCGGCAACCAGCCGGTCAATCCGATCCTGGATATCGAGGCCGAGGCCAATCTGACCGGCCTCAACGCCACGATCAACGTCACCGGCACCGGCAACGAGCCGGAGATCGCCTTCGCCAGCATCCCGGCGCTGCCGCAGGACGAACTGCTCTCGCGGATCCTGTTTGGCGCCTCGATTGCCAATCTGTCCGCGCCGGAAGCGGTCCAGCTGGCGGCGGCCGTCGCCTCGCTGAACAGCAGCGGCGGCGGTCTTGATCCGATCAACCAGCTGCGCAAGGCGGTGGGTCTTGACCGGCTCCGGATATTGCCTTCCGACACCGATGCCGGCTCGGGCACCTCGATTGCCGCCGGCAAATATATCACGCGCCGAATCTATGTCGAGCTGATCACCGACGGCAAGGGTTATAGCGCGACCCAGCTGGAATTCCAGATCACCCGCTGGCTGTCGATCCTGTCGACCATCTCGACTCTCGGCCGGCAGAGCGCCAATGTGCGGGTGAGCAAGGACTACTGATTTGCTCCCGTGGGGGAGGATGCGATCCGGGCGCGGTGATAGCGTCGCTGCTCTTTCTGCCCACGCAGACCCTTACCGGCCGGGAGCAGCGGCCCGGCCTTGGGAACCTATAACAGAAAGGGCCAGAGAGCGGTCGTCGCAACCGCCAGACTGCCAGCCATGATAGCGCCGGCAAGCAGCCGGGTGCCATGCAGTCTGGTCCACAGCAGAAATCCCGTGATGCTCATGGCAACCAGCGCGCCGGCGATCGTGTCCATGAACAGAACCCAGACCAGCCCCACGCCGGAGCCCTTGTGGAGATTTTTAAGAAACCCCCAGAGATTCTGGCTGCTTTGCTTGACCGAAACGCTGGCGGAACCCTTCACATGTTCGACGGTCAGACGGCCATTGGGATGATTGAAACTCAATTCCCATTTTTCGGCCTCCGAGCGTTCCCTGCCGAGAAACCGCTTGGCTGATTTCTGGTCGCTCTTCTCGCCCTTGCCTGGGCCCTTGCCGCGGGGAGGGCGCGGTTCGCTTGGAAGAGAAAATTCGGCCTGGGCCCATTTGCCCAGCGCATCCTCATCCTTGATCGACCCTGCCGGGACGGCAATATCCATCGCACTCACTTCAATGGGCTCGCCGGTCTCGATTTTCCATATGCTGCGGTGATTGAGCAATATGCCGCTCGTCCCCAGCATCAGGAAGAGCAAGGCACCCCAGAAGCCGGTCCAGGCGTGGGTGCGCTTGAGCCATCGGACGGCAGCGCCGCGCTGCCATTCCCGCGGGACGAACAGCAGACCGGACTGGTTCCGCTTTTTCGGCGTGACAGGTTTCGGGATCATAGGTCTGCCCATTTCCGCAACAGGTTATGGAAAGTCGAGGTCAGGCCCAGCACACTGGGATGCTTGTCCCCCAGTTCCTGCCGGGCCAGGGTAATCGACTGATCAAAACGGTATAGCAGCGCACGATTGCTGTCATCGCGCACCATCGACTGCGTCCAGAAGAACGAGGCCCAGCGGCTGCCCCGTGTAATCGGTTCGACCCGATGCAGGCTGTCGGCGGGATAGAGGACCATGTCGCCGGCCGGAAGCTTCACCCGCTGTTCGCCATAATGATCCTCGATCACCAGTTCGCCGCCATCATAATCCTCCGGATCGGTCAGGAACAAGGTCGACGAAAGGTCGGTCCGGATCCGCTGCCGTGCGGAACCGATATAGCGGATGGCATTGTCGACATGGCTGTCAAAGCCCATGCCTTCATTATAGCGGTTGAACAGCGGCGGAAAGACGCGGTGGGGGAGGGCCGCCGCGTTGAACATCGCATTGCTGCCCAGTGCGCGCAGGATGATCTCGCCCAGTGCCTTGGCTTCCGGCGCTTCCTCGGGAACCTGCAGATTCTTCTTCGCCAGCGCCGCTTGCGCGCCGGAGGTCACATTCCCGTCCACCCATTCTGTTTCGGCAAGCGTCTTGCGAAGATGGTTCACCTCTTCGCGGCTCAGGACGGACGGGATGTGTAACAGCATCAAATGACTTTCTTCTGTGGACCGCTAGCTCAGAATGAAACCCCAAAGCTCGCCAAGAACGACCGGCCGGCAGCAGGAACAACACGGCTGCCGTTTACCTGCGAATAATAGAGCTTATTGGTCAGATTATAACCGTTAATTGCAATCCGGTATTTCCCGAAGTCATAGGCCAGCAGTCCGTCGACCGCGACATAGGATGGCGCGACCTGCGAATTCTGGCTGTTGAGAAAGACCTTGGACTGATAATTGCCGCCAACGCCGATCTCCAGACCCTTCAGACTTCCCTCCACCGGCTTGTAGGCCGCCCACAGACTGGCGGAATGTTTGGGAACATAGCGAACCTGCCGTCCGATCGCGTCGGTATCCAGATCGCCGGACCGCGTGAAGGCCTCGGTGATCTCCGCATCGACATAGGAATAGTTCAGCGTCAGCAGCAGGTCGGCGCTTACCGCGCCGCTGGCCCCCAGTTCAAATCCGCGCAGCCGCTGTTTCGGTTCGCTCGATACGACCGTGACATTGGTAACCGGATCGACTTCCCGCGCATTGTTGCGGTCGATCTGATAGATCGCGGTCTGGACGAGCAGCTTGTCGCCGAAAAGATTGAGCTTCAGCCCGAGGTCGAACGTTTCGGTCGTTTCGGGGTCGAGATCATTTCCGCTGATCCCGCCATTTTCCGCGGGCGTCGACAGGCTGCCATTGCTGAGGGAATTTCCAGGCGGCACCGCAGCCTTGCTGTAGGACAGATACACACTGGCATTGTCGGAAGGCTCCCAGATGATCGACGCTTTCGGACTCCATAAATCACTGCTGGCTTCCGCTCGCGTGAAGCAGCTCGTAAAGCTGCCGGTGGCTCCGTTGCAGGACGTCAGCGCCTCTCCGCGACTGTCTGTGAGGTCGGTCGTGTCCTGGCTGCTCTTGAAATGCTGATAGCGGACTCCCGCGTTGATCGACAGTTGCGGCGTGACCCACAGACGCTCGTCAACGAACAGCGAGATGTCGGTCGCTTCTGCGTCGCGGAGCCGGTAGATGGCCGTAGGATAGACAGGCGCATCCACTGCCGATGGGTTGAGCAGGGGCCGGGACACGGAGCTTGCCGGGCGCTGCGTATCGGAACGCTTGTTGGTCTGGTAGGAAACGTCCCAGCCAACGATCAGTTCATTGCGCAGCTCGCCAAGCGATTTTTCGATCAGTGCGGTGGAGACATTCTGAATCCCGCGCGTCGTCTGATCCTGAAGACCGCGGGCACTGGCCGAGACCATCGGCACGGTCAGCGGATCGCCGTCCAGCAGGGCGTCACCGCAGGCATCGTTGCAACTGGTCGGCGTTTGCCGGAACTTACGGGTATAGACGCCAACCTTGGTGTCGCTGGTGAGGCTGATCCAGTCATTGGCCTGATGGGCAAAGCGCGCTGTCAGCGTGTTGACCGTGACCTTGTCCCGGTCGGCGGCAAAGCCGTAAAAGTTGGAGCGCGGTACCCCGAATTCCGGTGCCGGCCGTTCGATATCGGTGGTATCGCTGGTCCGGATGATCGGCACACCATAATCCACGCGCTTGTCCTCATCCTGATGGAAGAAGATCAGGTCGAAATTCGTGTCATTGCCGATCCCGAAACCCGCCGCTGCAGCAAAGCCAAAGCGATTGGAATAGACGCTGTCACGGTCTGCCGTGTCGGCCGTGTGGCCCATGATATTGAGCCGGAGACCACTGCTGTCGCTCAGCGCCAGATTGGCATCGGCAGTCCCGCGCAGATAATCGTCCGTTCCGCCAGCGACGTTGAAGCTGAACCGGTCTTCGGCCAGAGCGCGCTTCGACTGGGTGTTGATCGCACCGCCGGACACGCCGCGGCCCAATGCGGTGGAGGACGAGCCCTTCAGCACCTGCACTGATTCATAGTTGAATGCGTCGCGGGTAAAGGCTCCGAAATCCCGAAGGCCATCGGTAAAGATATCGTCGCGGGCTGCCTGGCCGCGAATGAAGAACTGGTCGCCATTGACCGTGCCGCCTTCGCCGACGGCGGTGGTGACGCCCGCGACATTGCGCAGGGCATCGGCGAGCGTCGTCGCTTGCCGGTCATCGAGGATTTCTCTGTTCACGACGTTGATCGTTTGCGGCGCATCGATCAGGGGGCCGCGCATCGTGGCCAGATCGATTTCTTCCCCTCTGCCAATAACGACAATCTGGCCCTCCGCCGCTTCATCGGCTGCTGCAGCGCCGGCATCTTCAGCGGCAAATGCGGTTCCTGGGGTTGCCATCAGCATGGCGGCGGCGATTGAACCGGTGCCGAAAGCGGCGCGGCGAGAGACCTTAGAATCAGACACGAATATTCCCCATCAGTTAAAGACAGAAGTCCGCTATTGATAATCATTCTCATTGTCAACAGCGGTTATTCTTTGATCGATAGGATCGGGATCGCAAGCAAAATTTTGCTTGCCCTTTTCCGTTGCGAAGCCAGCCGCTCACGCCTCTGAATTCGATAAGAAAACATGTCCTTCCAACGGTTTGTGATGGCTCCGGCTTGCTGCGGGAAAAGCGACCCGGCCCACAAGCGTCGATCAAATAAATGGGCCCGGAGCAATTGCTTGCCCCGGGCCTTTTTTGATCCGTCTGAGCGAAAAGATCAGCTCGAATAATACATGTCGAACTCGACCGGGCTCGGCTGGGTTTCCCGGCGGCTGACTTCTTCCCACCTCAGTTCGGCATAGGCGTCGATCTGGTCCTTGGGAGACATCGCCCTTGAGCAGGAACTCGCGGTCGGCTTCCGGCGCGTTGAGCGGCTCGCGCAGCGAACCGCAGAAGGTCGACACTTCGGCCGGGGGGCAGGTCACAGAGATTCTTGTCCACCCCGTCGTCGGGGCTTTGATCGATTTGCGAAACAACACAAGCAGGAAAACAGCGTCAGGCAGCAAGCTTTCGGATGTTTGCAAGCTCCCGCGCTTTTTCCTTGCTTACCGGAGGACAGAGATAATAGCCCTGAAGCCGATCGCATCCCAATCCCCCCAGCACGGCAACCTGATCTTTGCACTCCACTTTCTCGGCGGTTGAGGGCGCGCCTATTGCTGAGCATAATTGTATGATGCCTTGGACCAGCCGCCGTGCATCCCGTGAATGGATAATATCGGCTATCAACTCGCCGTCGATCTTCACCCTGTCGAATTTCATCTGTTGTAGATATGTGATGGACGCGAACCCCGAGCCAAAATCATCGAGAGCAACCCGGATCCCAGTCTTCCGGAGAAGGTCGAGTTGTTCGCGAGCCGTATCGAAGTCTGACAACAGCGAGGTCTCGGTTACTTCTACTTCAAGCCGCCCTGGATCGAAACCGTAACGCTTGCATAGCGACAAAATCATCAATGGCGTGCTCGGTCGGCTGAGATCCACCCCGCTCAGGTTGATGGAAAGTCCTATTGCCGGGTCCCAGCTTGTTGCTGCGCGGATGGCAGCGTCAAAAATTTGCTCGGACAGCGCGGCAATGCTGTCTGTTTGTTCCGCGATTTCGATAAATTCGAGCGGTGGAATCAGTCCAAGTTCCGGGTGGTTCCAACGTACTAGCGCTTCGAAACAGGCAATTTTCTTGGTCTGAACATCGAAAATCGGTTGAAATACAACCTCGATAGTCGGCGCGGGATTGGTTTCTCGGAGCGATTGCTCGATAATTATGCGCCGCTTCAAACGCGCCGCCATGGTTGGCAAGAACCAGGACATTGCCTTGCCCCCGTGGTTTTTTACCTCGTAAAGGGCGACGTCGGCTCGCGACATGACCGCCAGTGCGGATGCATCCAGTTCGGAGTGGCTAGCAAGCCCAACAGATGCCGATAACCGAAGGTTTGAATCTGATAAGGAGAATGGTCGACTCATTTCCAGAACGAGTGTAGCGCCGGTTTCACTGAATTTATCGCTGGCTTCGTCTGCCACCATCAATACGGCGAATTCGTCGCCGCCCAGTCTGGCGACCATTCGACAGTCCTGGCATACCTTTTGCAAACGTATGCCGGCCTGGATCAGGACGTCATCGCCAGAGGCATGCCCGAACGTGTCGTTGATCGCCTTGAAGCCATCGAGATCGATCAGCGCCACGGCTACGGTCTCGCTATTTTTCGATATTGCGCCGACGGTTTCTTCGAGACATTCGGTGAAGGCGCGCCGGTTGGGCATTCCCGTCAGTGGATCGGAATATGCGAGTGCCTTGACCTGTGAGCGAGATATGACGCTCTCGATAAGATAATTATACTGATGCACAACCAGACGCAGGATCAAGAGAAAAATAAGGAGCAGGTTCACGCCTGCGGCTATTTTCATATGGACGCCGGACGTCAGCAATACGACGATAACCGGAGTGGTCGCGAGAAATACAGTTGCGAAGGCGGCTTTTGGCAGGCTGCTCAGGCAGTAGGTGCAAGCAATCGCACCAAAAGCTATGAACAGCGGTACGAACGGGTTTTCGCCGGGGTCCCACTGCGGCAAAGCGACACTCCACACGCCCAGCCCCAGACTGACAACGGCCGCGATAACCGTAGTTGATTGTAAATAAAGGGTGATCCGCGCCTCGCTGGGTGTGAGATGTTTTCGAGCCAACCAGATTGCTGCGCGGACCACCACGAGCGACAGGAAGACGCCCGGGACCACGACCGACAAAAGCGCCGGGACCGAACCATATACCGAATAACACAAGACGATAGTATTGATTAGCAGCACACCGTATAGTGTAGGCACTTGGGTACGAAGGTTGCGAAATTGTTCGGCCTGCAGTTCTGGTCGTAACTGGGACGGCAAATTAACCGTGAATTTCAAAACTACTCTCCACTGGTGGTAATCCACAATGGGCACTGAAGGTTAATATATTTACCTATTCGAATTCTCGTTCAAATAGACCCCGCGTGACTCACTGCCAGTATATCGCGGTGTCGATTTGCAGACCCTTATTCGGGTTCGACCGGTCCTCGCGGGTCCATGATCTTGTTTACAAGTGAATCGGCTCCGGCATTGCCGAGCAGGCGGCCCATTTCGATAGCAACTTCAGGGGTCATGCTAACCACGTCCCCGTTGTGGCCTTCAACAAATACATGCCCGTCTTCGACCCATACTTTTCTTGGTTTACCGTAAGTCTCGGCCGCAGCCAAGCGCTCGGAAATCTTGGCTCGTTCCGCGATAGACGGCAGCTTGAACTTTGCCATTACTGTCCCCCCCTGAAAATCTATCTACGAATTGCTTCCAATCCGCGAGATGTTCCTAGTTTAGCGACGCAGCATACACGAATTGGCTGATTATTAAAAGATGTCCGCCTGAAGCCACGAAAAAGCCCGAAGCAATCGCTTGCCCCGGGCTTCCTGTCTTCAGTCTGACCGAAAAGATCAGCTCGAATAATACATGTCGAACTCGACCGGGCTCGGCTGGGTTTCCCAGCGGCTGACTTCTTCCCACTTCAGTTCGGCATAGGCGTCGATCTGGTCCTTGGAGAAAACATCGCCCTTGAGCAGGAACTCGTGATCCGCTTCCAGCGCGTTGAGCGCCTCGCGCAGCGAACCGCAGACGGTGGGCACTTCGGCCAGCTCTGCCGGCGGCAGATCATAGAGATTCTTGTCCATCGCGTCGCCGGGGTGGATCTTGTTTTCGATGCCGTCGAGACCGGCCATCAGCAAGGCTGCCGAGGACAGATAGGGATTGGCAAGCGGATCGGGGAAGCGGAACTCGACGCGCTTCGCCTTGTCGCCGGCGCCATAAGGGATACGGCAGGATGCGGAGCGGTTGCGGCTCGAATAAGCGAGCAGCACAGGCGCTTCAAAGCCCGGCACCAGTCGCTTGTAGCTGTTGGTGGTCGGGTTGGAGAAAGCGTTGATCGCCTTGGCATGCTTGATCACGCCGCCGATATAATGGAGGCACATTTCCGACAGGCCGGCATATTCATTGCCGGCGAACAGTGGCTTGCCGTCCTTCCAGATCGACATGTGGGTGTGCATGCCGCTGCCATTGTCGTCCTTGATCGGCTTCGGCATGAAGGTTGCGGTCTTGCCATAGGCATGGGCGACCTGCTGCACGACATATTTGTAGACCTGCACACGGTCGCAGGTCTGGGTCAGCGTGCCAAAGGTGATGCCCAGCTCGTGCTGCGCCGAGGCCACTTCGTGATGGTGCTTGTCCATCGGCAGGCCCATTTCCAGCATGGTCGCGACCATCTCGCCGCGGATGTCCATGCAGCTGTCGACCGGCGCAACCGGGAAATAGCCGCCCTTGGCGCGCGGGCGATGGCCCATGTTGCCGACATCATAGTCGCGGCCGCTATTGGTCGGCAGTTCGATATCATCGATGCGGAAGCCGGAGCGGTCATAGCCATTCTCGAACTTCACATCGTCGAACATGAAAAATTCCGGTTCCGGGCCGACATAGACGGTGTCGCCGATCCCGGTCGATTTCAGATAGGCCTCGGCGCGGACCGCGGTCGAGCGCGGGTCGCGGCTGTACAGCGATCCGTCACCCGGCTCGACGATATTGCAGACCAGGATCATCATCGGAGTGGCCGAGAACGGATCGATATAGACCGCGTCGAGATCGGGACGCAGGATCATGTCGGATTCGTTGATCGCCTTCCAGCCCTCGATCGAGCTGCCGTCAAACATGAAGCCTTCTTCCAGCACGTCCTCGTCGATAACCTCGGCACACATTGACAGATGCTGCCACTTGCCGCGCGGATCGGTGAAGCGGACATCGACCCACTCGATCTCCTGTTCCTTGATCATCTTGATAATATCGGATGCTGAATTGGCCATTTTTTATCCCTTGGTGTTGATATGTTTGGATTGGTTGCGAAAAAGATCAGATGGCGTCGTTGTCACGCTCTCCGGTGCGGATGCGCAGCGCGGCCTCGACCGGAATGACAAAAATCTTGCCGTCGCCAATGCGGCCAGTCTGGGCCGCGGCGGAAATCGCCTCGACCGTGCGGTCGGCAAGACCGTCCTCGACCACCACTTCCAGCTTCACCTTGGGGAGGAAGTCGACGACATATTCCGCGCCGCGATACAGTTCGGTATGGCCCTTCTGCCGGCCAAATCCTTTTGCCTCGGTCACAGTGATCCCCGACACGCCCACTTCGTGCAGCGCTTCCTTCACTTCATCGAGCTTGAAGGGTTTGATGATCGCTTCGATTTTTTTCATTTTATACGTCCCCGTGTCCCTCTTCCTCGACCGTTTCCCTTGCGCAAAGGAAAATGGCCTCGGCCGGGCACAATTGCCCGATACTATTCAATTACCATGCCAGATTCGATTCGCGAACAGAATCACCGGAATGCGTGCTTGCATTGCTAATAGCTATTCGGGTCGCTGACAATGGCGCTCAAAAAACAGGCATTTACGCGGGCAAATGACCATAATTTGGGCAGCTGATGCAAGCCAAAGGGAGGCAATGTCGCTACCGCGCTTGGGGTGCCGTCATCTCCGGCAGATTCTTCTTCGTCCAGATCGACCGGTTGACCACATAATGGCGGATATTCTCGACCTGCTCGGGGCTGAGCTGCGAGGCGAAGCCGACCATGCCATGCTCTTTCAGCGCGCCGCCGGTAACCACCGACGCCCAGGCTTCCTTGTCGCCCAGCACACCGCTGATCCTGAGGTCCGGCGTGAAGCCGTTGCCGACCGCGCTGTCGCCGTGACAGACGATGCAGTTGCGACCGTAGAGTCCCTTGCCGGCAGCGATCTGCTCCGGCGTGCCGGTCTGCTGGGGTGGATCCCAGACGATGTCACCCTTGTCGAGCAACGGCGGCAATTTTGCCTGTCCGTTCAGTTTCAGTACCACCAGCCGGGGGATATTGGGTACCTGTCGGGTCACCCCCCCGGCGACTCCGGCGACCAGCGGAAAGGCACCGCCCTTGCTGGTCAGAAAGGCTATATATTGCACGCCGTCGACAATGTAGGTCGAAGGCGCGCTGACAATGCCCGACTGCATCGGCAGGCTCAGCAATTCCTCGCCCTTGTCGGCCGAATAGGCCTTGAACAAGCCAGTGCTGGTGCCCTGGAACACCAGATTGCCGGCGGTGGTCATGGTCCCGCCATTCCACGCCGCCGGATAATCGACTGTCCATTCGACTTTGCCGGTCTTCGGGTTGAACGCCACCAGCTGGCCGGTGGTCGCGGCAATCGCAGCCTTGTAGACATCCTTGTCGTCGGGCAGCTGGGCGATCGACCAGTCGACCCCGACGTTGAAGCCGAGCCGCTCGCGCTTCTTGTCGATCTCAGAGACCGGCACGGCATAGCCCTGCGGAATTTGCTGCGCCGGGATATAGACCAGGCCGGTGTTGGGATTATAGCTCATCGGATGCCAGTTATGCGCCCCGAGCGCGCCCGGAATCGCGACAAAGGGCTTGCCGGTCTTGTAGAAGCGGGCATCGGGATTCTCGATCGGCCGTCCGGTTTCCAGATCATAGCCGGTCGCCCAGTTGATCCCCTCGACAAAGGGCTCAGCGCTGATCAGCGTGCCGTCGATCCGGTCGATGACGAAGAAAAAGCCGTTCTTCGGTGCGTGGTAGAGCACCTTGCGCATCTTGCCGTCGATCGGCATCTCTGCCTGGATGATATGCTGGGTGGCGGTATAGTCCCAGCTTTCCGCTGGCGTTTCCTGATAGTGCCAGAGATATTTGCCGGTATCGGGATTGACCGCCACGATCGAGGACAGGAACAGATTGTCGCCTTCGCCGCCGGAGCGCAGCCCGTGGTTCCACGGATTGCCATTGCCGACGCCGAAATAGAGCTGGTCGAGTTCCTCGTCATAGACGATGCTGTCCCAGACCGTCCCGCCGCCGCCGGATTCCTTCCATTCGCCATCGCTCCAGGTCGCCGCTGCCGCTTTTGCGAAAATCTCGTCGCTCGCCGCCCCGTCCGGTTTTCCTTCCGGATTGGGCACGGTGTAGAAGCGCCATTTGAGATTGCCGTCGCGGGTGTCATAGGCGGAGACATAGCCGCGCACGCCGAATTCGGCGCCGCCATTGCCGATGATCACCATATTCTTGACCACGCGCGGCGCACCGGTGATCGTATAGGGCTTGCTGTTGTCAGTGGTCTGGGTTTCCCACAGCCGCGCGCCGGTATTGGCATCAAGCGCGATCAGGCGGCCGTCGATGGTCCCGAAAAACAGCTTGCCGCGGTTGATCGCCACGCCCCGGTTGACCACGTCGCAGCAGGCATCGACCGCCTTGGCGCCGTCGACTCCCGGATCATAGGACCAGATTTCCTCGCCGGTCTTGGCATCATAGGCAAAGACCTTGGACCAGGCGGTGGAGATATAGAGCTTGCCGGCGACTTCGATCGGCGTCGCTTCCTGTCCGCGGGCGTCGGGCAGGTCCTTGAACCAGGCGATGCCGAGCTTGTCGACATTGCCGCTGTTGATCTGCTCGAGCGGGCTGAAGCGCTGTTCCTTGGCGTCAAAGCCAATATTGCTCCAGTCGGCGTCCACCACCGTATCGGTCGTTTCCGGCACACTGGTCTGGCTTTCGCACGCCACCAGCAGCAACGGCATCAATAACAAACCCAACCTGCGCATCACCCGTCTCCCACTCCGCCGGACGGTAAGCCGCCCATGCAGTTTAACTGACTAGCTAAGCTATGGGCGAGAGGTCAAGGGTTATGGGTAAAGGGTCAATGGGTACGGAACCGGGGGCCGGATAATATTTTTGTTCCGGAGTGGAACAGGGCCGTGATGCCGTTGACTTTTCTGATGCAGTTCGCCGCTAAAAGGCGGTTATGAGATTGGCAACCATCACCAACTGGGCCTATGGTACGACGGTCGCGCTGACCATCATTTCGGGCGCAACCATGCTTATGGCTTCGAATGCGCACGAACACGAACGCGCGGCCGAGGCGCAGCGCTATCGGCTCGACCGGGCGACGCAGAATCTGGGCCTCGATATGTTTGCGCTCACTGGTCAGGCTCGCCAATATGTCATTACCGGCGATACCACGCATCTCGCCGTCTATAATCGCACGGCAAAAGCGCTGAAACCGGTTGAAGACCGGCTTCGTCATGTGAACGACGCCGGGGCGGGTGCCGACGAGTTGAACGCGCTCAAGGAAGCCGTGCGCTGGGCCGACAGTCTGCATGACGAACAGCGGGCGGCGCTCGCTGCACGCCAGCAAGGGGATGACGAGCGAGCACGGCAGATCATATTCGGCGCCGAATATGAGCGGCAGCTTGACCGGGTTCAGGCGATGATCGAACGGTTTCAGTATCGCCTCGATCAGCGGACCGGCGCTGAAGTGAAACAGGCAGCCGCCATTGCCAGCCTGTGGAAGACGGTCTCCGAAATTCTTCTGGCGACTACCGGTCTGCTGTTTCTTTGCGTCCTCTATTTCGTGTTCAAACGGCGGGTGCTGCATCCGGTGGTCCGTCTCAGCGACGTCGTCACGCGGCTTGCGGCGGAGGATTACACGGTTGAAGCCCCGGATGAGAGCCAGATCGACGAGATCGGGGACATGGCCCAGGCGATTGGTCTGTTTCGGGAAAATGCGATCGAGCGCCAGCGTCTGGAGACCGAACGCGATGCCGATCGCGCCATGCGCGACTTGCTCTCGCGGATGACCCAGCGGATGCAGGGCTGTGACTCCTTGCTTGACCTGACGGAAGTTGTGCAGCGCTTCGTACCGGAAATCATCCCCGGACTGGCCGGCCGGCTCTATTTGCTCGACGACTCGCGCAACGCAATGATGGAGACATGCCAATGGCTGTCGCCCAGGCATTCCCGCAGCGAATTCTCACCGCTTGCCTGCTGGGCGCTGCGGCGCGGCTTGCCGCACCGACCCGCCGGCAAGGCCGTTGATGTGCCGTGCGACCATCTCGTGACCGGCGATGATGACAAGATCATCGATTCGATCTGCCTGCCGCTGACCGTGCATCAGGAAACGCTGGGACTGATCTATCTTGAGCCAGCCAGTGCCGCCGGGGAAGCGATTGAGGTATCCGAAGTCTATCTCAACATGCTCTCCGAAAATATCGGGCTGGCGGTGTCGAACATGCGGCTGCGCGATGCGCTGCGCGAGATGGCGATGGCGGATTCTCTGACCGGCCTGGCCAATCGCCGGAAGATGGAAGCGGATCTCGCTTTGCAAATCGCCGAAGCCGAACGCCAGAATCTGCCGATCAGCTGCCTGATGATCGATGTCGATCACTTCAAGCATTTCAACGACCGTTTTGGCCATGATGCCGGCGACGCTATCCTGCGCGAGCTGGGCCACACGCTCAGTAATTCGGCGCGGCAGCAGGACATGGCGTTCCGCTATGGCGGCGAGGAATTTTTGCTGCTGATGCCCGGAATGGAAGCGGAGCGCGCATTGCTGCGCGCGGAGGAAATTCGTGAGCGAATTGCCGATCTTGATATCCGCTATGGCGGCGAGACCCTTGGCCCGGTCACCGTGTCGATTGGTGTCGCCAGCCTGCCGGTGCATTGCGACGGGGACCATCTTGTAAAGACGGCCGACGACGCGCTGCTGCGCGCCAAATCGGGCGGCCGCAACCGTGTCGAATCCGCAGGCGGAAGAAAGAGCGCCGCCTGATCAGCGCTCTACCGCATAGCGCAGCGCGACCATGCCGCTGCGATAGGCTCTGCTTGCCAGCAGATGCAATGCCACGTCCTTGTCCAGCCCCTCGAAGAAGCTGATTCCCTTGCCGATCAGAACCGGCAGGATCGAATAGCGGATCTCGTCCGCCAGGCCGAGCCGCATCATGTTCCCGGCGAGCTGGCCGCCGCCAGCGACCCAGATATTGGCATAGCGGCTTCTCAACTGCCTGAGCAGGCCCCGCAGGTCCTCGCCATGGAAGGTCACGCTCTCCCGGCTGCGCTCGAGCGCGCGGCTGGTGAGGACAAGCACCGGCTTGTCACCATAGGCCCAGCCCAGCCCCCGCTTCTCGAAATCGAGCGCGGTCAGATAGGTGCCCGATCCCATCAGATAACAGTCGATCCCCTCCAGAAAGCGGCTCACATAGTCGGCATCCAGTTCCTCGCCCGCTGCATATTCATCTTCGGTTTCCATCCAGTCGACGCTGCCATCCTCGCGCGCGATATAGCCGTCCAGGCTCGCCGCCATGTGAATGGTGATCCGGCCCTCATTCTCTGCCATCATCTGTCCCCCCCTCTGCAAAGGCCGCCAGCGCTCCGGCAAGCGCGATCCGGTGGTCGCGGTTCCAGGGCGGGGCGAAGCGGCCGGACGCCTCTGTTTCCTTCGTGCGATAGGCCGCCGCCTTCTGCATCGCCGTCTGCTGCTGGCTGTCAAACCATCCGACCTGCCAGCCGCGCGCTTCCGCAGCCCTTGCCAGTTCCTCCCGGTACATCACACCATCGGCCCGCGCATTGGCCCAGTAATCAGCGATACATTCTTCGACGCTGTCCGGCATTTTCGGGATCGCCCGCAGGGCGAGGGCGGCGCGATCCAGGCCCAGCCGCTCTGCCAGTTCCGCCAGTTGCCGCTCGCTATGGGCCTGCGCCGACCCGCGCACTTTTTCCACCATCGCTACCGCCTCGGCCAGCGGCAGTCGCCGGCTTGCATCATGATGGGGCAGGCCGGGCAGATCGTCATCCTTCAACAGCACCTTGCAGCGGTCGACAACCGCCCCGTCAGCCTCCAGCGTCACCAGCACTGCCCAGCCGGCATGGTCCGACACGCCTACTACCGGTATCGCCTTTCTTTCCACCTCGACACTCCCGCCGGAATCGGCTAGAATTAATTAATGAATGATCATTTATAAATCAATGGCCAGAACAAAGCAACTCTCTGATGAAACCGTCCTGGAGGCGGTGATGCCGGTGATCTTCGGCAAGGGTCCGCGCGAATTCACGCTGGGCGAGGCGGGCCGCGCGGCAGGCCTGTCAGCCGGCACGCTGCTGCAGCGCTTCGGCAGCAAGCAGGGACTGGTGATCGCCGCGCTGGAGCTTGCCAATCGCCGCAATTTCGCTGCGCTCGACCGGCTCCCCGAGGCCACTGGCGCGGAGGCGATCATCCGGATTTTCGTCGATCGCACACCCGGCCCGGAACATGAGCATCTGGTCAGCGATCAGCTGCTATGGCTCCGGGAGAGCATGGCCGACGTTGCCGTAAATGCGGTCAGCCGCGACTATTTCGTTCAGTTCCGCAAGGCACTGGCCGACCGAATGCCGGTGATGGCAATCCCTGCCGATCAGGCGGTGCTGCTGGTCGAGGCGTTGTGGCACGGTTCGATGATCCAGTGGGGCATTGGCCGCGACGGCCATTTGCGGGCTTATGTCGAACGCAATCTGCGCCGCTGGTTCGCGCTCGCCGGGGCATCGCCGCCATCCGGTGGGGCAGGGTGAAACGACTCACTGGAGGACAACAAAATGAATGCGTGCGTTTGTCAGCGACCGAGTGCCATCGGTCTGCCCGGCACTAGGCCGTCCTGCGCTGTTGCTCGACGAGCGTCTGCTTCTCACCGTCCAGCTCAATGGCGGTCCGCAGCTGGGCGAGGCCGACGGGCCTGCTGATCAAAAAGCCCTGCAAGGCGTCAAATCCAAGGGTTTCGGCGAGTATCTTCTCTTCTTCGGTCTCGATGCCCTCGCAGACCGTGCTGGCGCCCAGCGCCTTGGCCATATGGATGATGGAAACCAGAAAATCGATCAGATGCGGCCGGTCGGTGATGGTGTTGATCAGCGAACGGTCGACTTTCAGGACATTGATGGGAAGGTCCAGTAGCGTCCGGTAATTCGCATAGCCCCTGCCAAAATCGTCCAGCGCGATCCTGATGCCGGCGGCGCTCAATTGTTCGAGATTGCTGCGCGCCGTCCGCGACTTTTCCATCACCGCGGTCTCGATAATCTCGATCAGGACCGTGCCGGGATCAATCCGATATTTGCGCAGCGTGGCCAGAAAATTCGTGGCATATCCCAGCGAGGTGACATCACTGGGACTCGCATTGACCGAGAAATATTCGATGCTGCCGCTCTGGATGAACGGGCCCAGCTCGCGGCAGGCCCGTTTGAGCACAATCTGGTCGACATGCACCAACAGGCCCAGCCGTCCGGCGATAAAGATGAATTCTTCCGGGGAAATGACGCCGAGCGTCGGGTGCGTCCAGCGGGCCAGCACTTCCACCCCCTGGATATGGCCCTCGCTCGTGTCGAAAATCGGCTGGTACACGACCGAGATATCCTCCCGGTCGATCGCGGTCCTGAGGCCCGTTTCAAGCTGCCGCAGCCGCAAGTCGTCGGAATGGTCGGACGCCTCGAATTTTCGGATATGGCCCTTGCCGCCCTTCTTGGCCTTCATCAGCGCCAGATCGGCATAGCGTTTCAGCTCGCTCAGATTCTTGGTATCGAACGGATGTCTTGTATAGCCCAGCGAGCCCGAGGCATCCACTTCCCGCTTGAAATCGGTGACCGGCCGAAAGACGAGATCGGCCATCCCGCGAAGTCTTTCCTTCACCTCATGGGTTGGTTGCCCGCCGCACTCCAGCAGCACCGCAAACTCGTCGCCGCCCAGTCGCGACACCGAGAAAATGGGGCCCAGCGAATTGAACCGTTCAGCGACCTGGCAAAGCACCCGGTCGCCCATCTGGTGCCCGAACGTGTCATTGATATGCTTGAAATCATCCAGATCGATGAAGACCAAAGTGAAGGACCCCGACATTTTGTCACAGCGCTTGGACAGCGACTGCAGGTCGGCCTGGAAGCCAAGCCGGTTGCGCACCTTCGTCAGCGGATCGGTGTGGGCCAGGCTCTGCGCGGTTTCCCGTTCGCGCTCAAGGCTGCGCAGCCGCTGTTCATATTGCCTGGCATGGCCGTCTGCCTTGCTCTGCAACTGGGACAGCAGCAGATTGCTCTGTGCCTGCGCGCTCTTGAAGTCCGACCGGGTTTTCCTGAGATCCTCCGGGCTGGCCACGGCTTCGATAATCATCCCGATAAGGCCCGGCTTGCCATCTTCCAGCGTGATCGGAAATTTCCGGGTGAGGGCGAATGTGCCTTCGCCAATCTCTTCGAAACTGGTGCTGGTCTCGCCGCCTAACACCAGATCGTCTTCCCGCCAGAAGATATCGACCTGCTCTTCGTTGAAAAGGGTCGTGTCGTCCCGCCCGATAAAATCGTCCAGGCCGATCAGGTCGGCGAACGCCTGGTTGCCGTAGATCCAGCTATGGTCGGCGGCCTTTGCGAAGACCGGCAACGGCAGCGCGTCCAGCACGCGCCGGATTTCCATCGAGCTCATCATCGCTCAGGCAGATTCCGTGATCGCAGCGGTGCCGCAGGCAGCAGGCCGGACCCCGTTCGGTCCGCGAAAATTGCGCCCGCAGGCCATCCGATGTGCGGCGCGATCGTGCCACCGCAACCACCCCTGACCCGTAGCGGATACAGGAATGCGCTGTCACTCTTTCTCGCCAAGTTGAACAATATCAAATCCGACTGCCTTGCAGAACCCTTCTGGGAAAGGCTCACCTTAGACAGGAGGAGTTAAGTCGAGGTAAATTCTGCCTTTACCGCGCCGGTCCGGCGGGTCATTCGGGCTCGATCTGCCGGGATGCAGGTTCGATCAGGGCGGACTGCGGGACGACAGGCGCTTGCCCGCCCGCCTGATCGCGCTGTTCGTCCCCGTCCAGCTCCCGGCGAAAGTGGCGCAGCCCCTGGCCGAGATCGCCCATGATCCCGGACAGCCGCCCGGGCCCGAACAGCAGAAACACGACCAGCGCCACGATGATCCAGTGGCTCGCGGACAATATTCCCATGGTCATTTTCTCCGTCATTGGTCAGCCGGAATCCGGGCTGCCGGACATATAAATCACGCGCCGCGGTGCAACAAGCGGGAACTGCAGGGGGTAAGGGGAAAGACGCAGCGGCCGGCACTCGCGCCCGCCGGCCCGCTCAGCGCTGCTTTCTGGTCGTCGCCGCGTTGAAATCGGGATCCTTTTTCGCCACCCAGTCAACGAACTTGCGGATCACCGGATCGGCGAGGAGTGCCTCGACATCCATGCCGTGCCGCTGCAGCTCGCTGTTGGTGAAATGGGTGATCAACGTCTGCTGGCAGATCGGATGCATCGGCACCACATCCCGGCCGCCCCGGCTTTTCGGCACCGGATGATGCCAGACAATGGTCTCGCCGGTCGGCCGCCCGCACAGCCAGCAGGGCAGGGGCACGGGAGCCTCCTGCTCCTCGTCGAGCGGTTCTCGGTAGCCGCCATGTTTCGAATGTTTGCGGGCCATGTCTGTGTACCTCGATTGCGGGAACGTGCGCTGCTCGCCTAGGATGACGCGGCCCGGATTGCCAGACAAAGCGCGATTGCGCTACCGCCTGAGCCAGTGCCGCATGCCGAACCAGGCCAGCACGACCAGCCCCAATATCGTACAAAAGCCCACCACGCCCCAGAATGCCCAGCGTTCCTGCGCAAACGGGATGCCGGTGACGTTCATGCCGAGCAACCCGGTGACAAAGGTCAGCGGCAGAAAGATGAAGGCGACCACCGCGATCATCAGGCTGCGTTGATCGATCAGCTCTGCCCTCAGGTCGGTGAGCTGCTCGTGCAGCAGCGCCGCGCGCTCGCGGATCGCTTCCAGCTCCTCTGCCATGCGGGCGAACAGGTCGGCGGCCTCGCGAATATGCAGCAGGTCCTCATCGGCCAGCCAGTTGACCTTCAGACCAACCAGCACGATCAGCGCATCGCGATCGGGTGCTATGAACCGCCGGAACGCGATCGCCTCCGACCGGATCGTTGCGATCCGGCGGCGCAGCTGGTAGATATTGCCCGCGTCCAGCTCGCTTTCGCAGCCATCGACCTCGTCGCCCAGACTGACCACTTCCGGGTCCATGCTGCCGCTGATCGCCTTGGCAAAGGCCGCCACCAGATCCCCCGGATCGGAAATAGCGCCGCTGCGCATCATGCGCTCGACCTCGCTGGTTGCGGCCAGACCGCGGCGGCTGACCGAGATCACCCGGTTGCCATGCACCCAGGCGCGGATCGAGACCAGACTGTCCCCATCGGACGCCGTCTCGACCGCCGGCCCGCGCAGGTTGATCAGCGCCCCGTCCCCGATCTGGTCGCACCGCGGCCGCGTTTCCGAAGCCACCAGCGCCCGCATCACCACCTCCGGAATATCTTCCTGCTTGATCGCCGAGGCCAGTTCCGCGCTGTCTGCCTGCTCGAAATGTTCCCAAAGAAAATCGCCCTCGACCGGGACGCAGGCCTGCCCGTCGGCAATCGCGGTCACGGCATCGTCATGGTATAGCAGCGTGAAGCTTTTCATCAGCCGCAAGCGCTCAGGGACGGCTGTCCTTGCGCTGCTGCTTCGGATAGTCCTCCGGCTTGACGGTGGAGACATTGGGACGATCATCGACCTTCTCCGGCTTCTGACCGCCGGGGGTTTCCCCGTCCGGGTCCTTGTCGGTGTCCTTGTCCTTGTTCAGGTCCGCCGCATCCTCGGCATCGCCATAGGTGCCGCCGGCCTTGCCCTTGTCCATGCCATAGGAACTGTCCGGCCGGTGCGGGGTGCCGGTGGTGCCGCCCGGATTCTCCCGTTCATATTCGTGCCGATGTTCGTTCTTGTCATCCTTGCGGGTCATGGGGGTCTCTCCGTTTGCGGGTGTGTGGGGAATTTACGCCGGGGAAGAGGGAAGGTTCCCGCGGGCAGGGGGTTGCCTGGCGGTGGGGGGTGTTGATTGCCGGATAAAGCTGGCTGGCGCGAAACATCCTAATATAATTGAGGCAGTAGGGGGAGCCGCCTCTAGCCGCGCTGATATATCCAGGCAGCCCACAGCCATCCCGCAATCAGCATGGTCCCGCCAATGGGCGTTACAGCGCCCAGCCATCGCGGTGCGCCGAACGCCATCGCGTATAAGGTCAGGGCGAACAAGGCGGAGCCGCCAAGAAGCAATAGTGCCGGCCCTCTGGCCACGCCCATGATGGCCAGCGTCGCAATCGCATGCGTCAACTGATAAAGGCCGCCCGTCCGCAACCATTCCGCTTCCTGTTGCCCCGGCGCAGCATGCGCTCCGAAAGCGCCTGCTGCGACAGCCACCGCTGCTGAAATAGCGGCAATAAATCCGATCATCATATCTGGTCCTTTCGATTCCCGAGCATGGAACCATAAGTTGGTCCAGACGTCACGGGTTAGTTTTGGATTTTCGTGATGGTCGGGGCAATTCCCCAATTCAGATTACGGTTACAATGCACTCCTTGGGTAATTGAGTGCACTGTCGCCGGAATTTCGAGAAGGTTGCAGCCGGCCTGCGCCGCATCCGCCAGCAGGCGCATCTTATTTTTTGCAAGCCCTAGTCGCTTTTAGGTGTTTCAGGCGCGTTGATGATGGCGGGCCTGAAGAGTGCTTCCGCTTTTTCAATCGCCGCTTCTATCTCCGCTGCGATGGCATCGCCATCAGCGAGTCCTTCCCAAATCCGCTCTTCCATTCTTTGCCGGTTGCGGGCGATGTCGCGGTGCTCTCCATGCATGTCTTCTCGCATCAACATAGAGGCGGCGACTTGGACCGTGTGGAGCGCCTGCCAAATTTCAATAAATGGCGCGTCCGCTTCCTCACCAAAAAGCGCAATGGCGCGATATCGGGCAGCGTAGAAATCGTTGAAGAACTCGGATGACTGGTTGGCCCTGCTCAGCACCGGATAGTATGAGTCTCGAGCGTTTCGAACAGCTTCATTCTCCGCATCCCTCCCCGCTCGATCGTTATTTTCCGAAGAATAAGACGCCGGACTTCGAATGCTCTTAAGGCGCGCGCGGGCTTCATAAAAGGCCGCAAGCTGTTCTTCGGCGAACTCAGATTGGCGATGCCACTTTGCTATCTCCACATTGTGGCTGAACCTACGCTCTTCCAGACTGACGTCGTAAGCATATTTCTTGTCGGAGAGCTTTTCTTCAAACCTTAGGCGGTCTTTGTGAAAGCGGTTGTTCATCCACAGCGCGGCGAGCGTGCCGATCAACGCGATGATCGCAGCCAGTAGGATTGGTTGTAAGTAGAAAGGAGTGTCGTTCGATGTGATCGTCAGAGTTGGGCCATCAGGCATTTCAACAACAGCCTGGGCTTGGTCACTCCGTGTAAGAACAGCGGGCACATCCGTGACCACTGACTCAGTGGTTGGCGTGCCAGCAGGTGCGCGGAGGACGGCTTCGGAGTTGCCCATCTAGGGTTGCCGCTCCTCCAGCCGACGAAGTAGGACCGACGCGAACGATAGGTGGTCAAGACAGCGATCAATGGGGTCAGTAGTAATGTCGTGGCCGCGTGGGTTTCGAATTGCCGACATGGAACCGGCAAAGATAAACCTATAGCCCAGCTGCTCGTCAATCTCGCTCTGTGTGGAGAGAGGTGTCAGGCGGATTTTGGGATTCGTGTCCGTGAATGCGGCCATCATTAGCTTCTGGCCGCTCTCGTTTATGCCCGACAACTTCTTTACTTGGTTGTCGAGGTATTTGAATGCTTCAAAGGTAGCTTGTGAGTAATGCCCGTTGTTGAAGAGCTTCTGCGACACCGTGCTGATCTCAGGATGGATGTTGCGCTCATCGAACGGGTGAGACTGCCCGCCCTCTTCGTCCGCCTTGTAAGACAGATTGCTTGCGGCCCTGGCAATTCGCTCGAAGGCGGCCAAAGGTTTATACATACAGATTCGCTCGGATGCTCTTAAAGATGTTGTCGTAGGTCTCCTTCGAGCCGTTGGCTGGCAAATTAATCTCGATCCGCACCGTAAGCGCCATGTCCTTGCGACCGTCGGACAAACCGAGCCCGGTCTTATCCTTGGCAGCACCACCCGCCGCAGGCTTCGTCTTGGCCTGAGGAGTCGCTGCTTTGGCCCTGCTTTCCCGTGCCTTGGCGGGTGTCCTCGGCGCAACCTTTTCCTCCACGTTCTCATGACCAGCGAGAGATCGGAACACCTGAAAAACGCCAGCCTGACGCCCACCAATAACCTCGCTCGTTTTATCGGTCGTCCGAAAGTAACCGGTCAGTTCGCTTTTAGTCATCGTCCACACGTCATCGGCCCGTAGCTCAAACAGGTCGCTATACGCCTCCTTGACCAGCCCTTCGAAAGCCTCAGGGAACTTGTCGTCGGGGAGCAAGAGGATGTCGTGGCCCTCGGTCGTGCGCTTGCCTTCCTCGTCGACAAGTCCGAGGAACTGAAGGGCATTGATGACATAGCTCTCGTTGTTAGAAGCCAGCCCGAACTTCTTGACAGTTTCCGACGTCACTGTCGCTGGAAAATTCTTACGCAGGAACGCGATCATCTGCGCAATATTTCCGGGGCCTGAAATGTAAGGATGTGAAGCCATGAATTCTCCTGTAGTCGCGATTATATTGGCGCTCTTAGCAGTCAGGATAATTTCAACTTATAATGAATGCAACTTTGAGCGTTACCTTAGTATTCTCGATCATAATTTGGATGGTAGCGACCTTATAGTTTGTTGGATAGTATGTTGATGATGTAAATTTGAATCAAACGACTTTAGCGGCAGTCATTTGCATCGCGAATAACCCGCTTCAATTCCAATCATCCCAATTTCCCCTCAATAAGGCGGGCAATCCAGCCCTTTCGGGCTCTTCGTAAAGATGTCGCAACCACCCTTGGTAATCCTAGTAGCATGGTCCAAGTGCGCTGAAAAAAAGACGGCAATGCCGTCTTTTTTCTTGCATTTAGGACGGCATTGCCGTACATATCCTGCATGGATAAAGCGCCGATCCATACTGTCGTCGCGACGCTCGCTTTCCAGAAAAGGGTCAAGGCCCTCGGTGTTAGCGAGACCGAACTCAACGCGATTTACGATCTGTATCAGTCGCAGCCGGGCTTCGGCAAGATCGAGCCTCGCACCGGCGGCTTGCGCAAGGGGCGCGTCGCCAAGGCGGCGACGGGCAAGAGCGGCGGGTACCGGGTGTTCAGCTTTTTCGCTGACGCCGCCAATCCGGTCTTCCTGCTGTGGATGATTGACAAGACCGACGACGACAGTCTGACCGGCGAACAGAAAATTGCTTTCAAGGCAGCCCTTGCAAAGCTCAAGAAGGAACTGAAAAAATGAAGGACGACGATTTCAGCGGCATCATGGAAGGCATTGAGGATGCGACTGCCTTTGTTCAGGGAAATCAGGCGCGCGCGCGCGTGGTGGTGGGGCCGGATATTAAGGCGCTCAGGAAGCGCATCAAGATGACCCAGGCGAAATTTGCAAAAACCTATCACTTGCCGCTCGGGACGGTGAAGGACTGGGAGCAGGGAAGGCGTCAGCCTGATGCGCCCGCCCGCGCCTTGCTTGCCGTGATCGAAGACGATCCCGAGGCGGTGCAAAAGGCGCTGGGAACCGGTTAGTCACCCCCTCAATAAGGCGGACAATCCAGCCCCTTCGCACTCTTCGTAAAGATCTCGTTCCCGTCCTCGGTAATCCCGATACTATGCTCGAACTGCGCCGTCAGCGACCGGTCGCGGGTCACCGCGGTCCAGCCATCATCCAGCATCTTGCAGGCATATTTGCCGATATTGATCATCGGCTCGATGGTAAAGAACATGCCGGGGCGCAGCTCCGGGCCGGTGCCGGGGTTGCCGGCGTGGACCACTTCCGGCGCGTCGTGGAACATCTGCCCCAGGCCATGGCCGCAGAAATCGCGAACCACCGAATAGCGGTGCCCCTCGGCGTGGCTCTGGATCGCGTGCGCGACATCGCCCATCCGGTTGCCCGGCTTGGCCTGCTCGATGCCCAGCATCAGACATTCATAGGTCACCTGCACGAGCTTGCTCGCCTTGATCGGGGTCTTGCCGACCAGATACATGCGGCTGGTGTCGCCGTGCCAGCCGTCGACAATCGGGGTCACGTCGATATTGACGATATCGCCCTCGTTCAATTTCTTGTCGCCGGGGATGCCGTGGCACACGACATGGTTGATCGAGGTGCAGCAGCTGTGGGTGAAGCCGCGATAGCCCAGCGTCGCCGGGACGGCGCCAGCGGCAAAGGTCTGCTGGCGCACGAAATCGTCGAGCTCGCCGGTGGTCACGCCGGGGACGACCAGCGGCACCAGCGCATCGAGGATATCGGCGGCCAGCCGGCCGGCCCGGCGCATGCCCTCGAACCCTTCCGGGCCGTGCAGCTTGATCGCGCCGGTGCGGGATTGCGGAGTGGTGTCTTCTACGGTCAGATAGTCTGTCATGCGGCCTATATAACGACGGATTTGCGAATATGCGAGGCCTGGCGTGCCGATATTGTCAGATTTTTAATGGAAATCGGCTAGGCGCCATGGTTTGTCGACCAGAGCAAGGCCATGCGTACCAGACTGAAGATATTGCTGATCCTGGCGGCGCTGCTGCTCGGCTGGCCACAGACGATCCTCCGGCTGGAATCGCTGATCGCGCCGGATTTTCAGCCGGTCGCTCTGGTCGCCTATAGCGGGCTGCTCGGCCTCTGCCTGGTCGGCATGTTCAGCGCCGCGTTCATCCCGGTGGCGGCGGTGCGCTGGGGCTTCGCGCTGTTCATCTCGGTCGCCGGAATCCTGGTCGAAACCTACCAGAGTTCGGTCGAGGACCATATGCCCTATGACGCGTTCATCAGCATGATCAATGCGTCCGGCTCGCTGCACGAGGCCTGGGGCCAATATGCCGGGTCGATCGTGATCGGCGGGGTGCAGGCGCTGCTGCTGCTGCTCGGCATCGGGCTCAGCACGCACCGCGCGGGCAGGGCGCACAGCAAGAAGCTGATCGCCGCGCCGCTGCTGATCCTGCTGGTGCTGGCCGGCATCCTGTTCATCCGCGGCGGCGATGGCGCGCGCGGCCTGCCGCCAGGCTATACCGGCGCCGCCTATTCGCTGCTCTACGGTTATGAGCGCTCGACCGACGTCGTGGCGCCGCGCGGACCGGTCAGGCTGCCGCTGGTCAGGCCGCTGAACGGCGACGGCGATATCGTGCTGCTGGTCGACGAGAGCATCTCCGGTCAATATCTCGATATCAACAGCGATCGCGGCATCTACAGCGGCCTGAAGGCGCCGGGGAACGGCGTCGCGGTCCATAATTTCGGCCTGGCCGTATCGATCGCCCACTGCAGCGCGGCGGTCAATTACACGCTGCGGCATGGCGGTACCCGCGACGACTATGTGCGGATCAACGGCACCATGCCCTCGATCTGGTCCTATGCCAGAAAGGCCGGGCTGGAGACGGTCTATATCGACGTCCCTCGCACCAACAGGATTTTCAACAATATGATGGACGAGGCAGAGGCGAAGGATATCGACCGGTGGATCCAGTTTGACGATGTCCCGATCCAGCGCCGCGATCATGCCGCCGCCGATGCCCTCGCCGGCCTGCTCAACGACGGCAAGCGGCAGTTCATCTATGTCCAGAAGATCGGCGCGCATTTTCCGATCCACGACAAATATCCGGATGCCTATATGCGCTACCGGCCAGCGCTGCCGCGCGGCCAGTTCCTCAACATCTCCGATACCGGCGACCGCACCGGCTTCTCCGGTTCGCGGGAAAGCTGGGTCCGCTACCGCAACGCCTATCGCAACACCCTGCTGTGGAATATCGGTGCCTTTTTCGACCGGCTGCTTGGCGAGGCCGATCTGGCGGATTCGACGATCATCTATCTCGCCGATCACGGCCAGAATCTGCACGAACGCGGCGGCACCGGCGTCGTCACCCACTGCTCGCCCGATCCGAAGCCGGAAGAGGGGCTGGTGCCGCTGGTGGTGCTGCAATCCGCCGATCCCGCCAGGCGCTCCGGCGGAATCGACTGGGACGCCGCCGCCGCCCAGGGCCGGAACCGGACCAGCCATTTCCAGATATTCCCGACGGTGCTCGGGTTGATGGGCTATGATCCGCAGACGGTGCAGGCGATCTACGGCAGCGACCTGCGCAGGGTGGACGAGACGGCGCCCTTTGCCTTCAACTATCAGTTCAACGCTCGCCTCGGCCGCCCGCCGAGCTGGAAAACCATCGATCTCGACCAGATCGCCTGGCCGCCCGAAGGCGATTTTGCCCCCGTGCCCGCCGCCAAGCGCGGGCAGGCGGTCGCCGCGCCTCCGCCCTCGCACCGCCGCGCTGCCACCGGCACCAAATAACATATTCCCAAAGCGCTTCCGCTCGCTCTATACAGCCGCCATGAATGACACAAAAATCTGGACCGCCGCGCTGATCGTGATCGGCGACGAAATCCTCTCCGGCCGCACCCAGGACAAGAATATCGCGCAGGTCGCCAGCTGGCTCAATGTCCAGGGCATCCGCCTTGCCGAGGTGCGCGTGGTCGCCGACGACATGGGCCATATCGCCGAGGCGGTGAACATCCTGCGCGCCCGCAACGACTATCTGTTCACCACCGGCGGCATCGGCCCGACCCATGACGACATCAGCGTCGACGCGGTCGCCGCTGCGCTCGGCGTCGATGTCATCATCCATCCCGAGGCCCGCGCGATCCTCGAGACCTATTACGAAAGCCGCGGCGGCCTCAACGAGGGCCGGCTGCGCATGGCCCGGGTGCCCGACGGCGCCGAGCTGATCCCCAACCGCATGTCCGGCGCGCCCGGCATCCATATCGACAATATCTACATGATGGCCGGCGTCCCCCATATCACCGCCGGCATGCTCGACGCGCTCACCGGCACGCTCGAGGGCGGCGCGCCCCTGCTCTCCGCCACGCTCGGCGCCTGGGCCCCGGAAAGCGAGATCGCGAGCATCCTGCGCGACACCGAAAAGGCCCACGACGGCTGCGTCATCGGCAGCTATCCCTTCTTCCGCAGCGGCACCGTCGGCGCCAATTTCGTCGTCCGCTCGACCGAACCCCACGAGCTGGAAACCTGCCGCGCCGCGCTGAAAGCGAGCCTCGAGGAGGCCGGCTACGAAGTCACCGACGGCGGCATCTGAGGGCAGCTCTCGCGGTCAGCAACCCGGTGCTCCGCGCTTGACGCGGAGTTCTGAAGACAAAAGGTGATCGCGTTTCGACGCGCAGGGCTCCGCGTCAAGCGCGGAGCACAACAGCCATCACCCCTCGCCATATTTCGCCTCCCACTCCGCCACCCGCGCCTCGCGCGCCTGCAGCTCGGCCTCCTCCTGCTGCTGCCGCGCCAGCAGCTTCACCCGCATCGCGCCCAGCTTGGCGTCGAGCGACGCCCGCACCGCCATCATCTCCTCCTGCTCGCTGACCTTGTTGCCCGCCTCGTCAAAGCGCAGCCCGTCCTGCCATTCCTCCCAGGTGATCACCTTGTCCGCCGTCCGCGACCCGACCCGGCCGCCGAGATCGCCGCGCTTGATCAGCAGCGCCAGCATCGCGTCCGACGGCGCCACCCGCCGCTCGACCTCCTCGCCGTGGCGGTAGATCACCGTCTCCTTGCCGACCACCGCATGCTGGTGCGCCACCGCCACCAGCCCGCGCTGCGCATTGGCCTGTGCCTCCTCCCACAGCACCGCAATCTCCGGCTCGCGCCGGCGCAGCCGGTAGGCCGATGTGGTCGAAATCCCCGCCACCCGGCAGGCATCGCGCACACAGCCACTCTCGCGCAGCACCGCCAGAAAGGTCTTGCGCCGCGCCTCGGTCCAGCCATCGTGGCGCGGCGCGCGGGGTTTTTTTGTCACAATTTTCGTCATCTTCGTCATCCTGAACTTATTTCAGGACCCCGTCCGGCACCATGCAATCTCAAGGGGTCCTGAAATAAATTCAGGATGACGAGTGAGCGCGTGCCGGCCACCATTCGCTTTCTTCTGTGCCATGCCGAATCCATACCAGAACCCCCAACCTGTAGGAAAGCCTGTTGGATCAGGGAACTTGTGCTCCGCGCTCGATGCGGAGCCCTGCGCGGCAAGAACCATCGGTGAGCTGGGCCAGGGCTCCGCGTCAGGCGCGGAGCACATCACCCCGTTCGTGTCGAGCCCTTCGGCTGCCTGCCAAGGCAGGCGCTCAGGACAGGCCAAGGTCGAGCCACCGAGCCACCGGGCCACCGAGCTGCCGTTCGTCCTGAGCCTGTCGAGCCGAAGGCCAGCGCAGCTAACGACACTTTGCGACGAGAGGTGCACTTCGACAGGCTCAGTGCGAACGGATTACCCAATGACCGTTACTGCCAACCTACGGTCTCTTCCACCACGCCCAAAATCTGCTATAAAGCCCCCGTGACGATGCTCGAAAAATTTATGGCCTTTGCCAAGGACCTGCCCGCCGACCGGCTGGAATCGGTGGAGATCACGCTCGCCCAGATCATGGAGAGCCATTCGGAAAAATATGATCTGACGCCCGACCAGCTGGCGGAACTGGACCGGCGGGTGGCGGAAGAGCGGCCGGAATTTTCGAACCCGGAAGATATCACCAAATTGTTCGGCAAACCCTTCTCGGCATGAAGCTTGTTTTCCGCAAGGAAGCGGAAGCCGATCTACGTTCCATCATCGACTATTTTGAGGGTTTAGCGCCAGAGGCGGTCGGCAATATATTGTCCGACATCTCCCGCTCGATCAACCTGCTGACCCGTTTCCCGCGCGCGGGCACGCCCGTGCCGGATCGCCACTATCGGCGGATTGTAACGATCAAATATCATTTCAAGATCGCATATGAGGGGAGCGAGCAGGAGATCGTCGTGCTCGGTATTTTCCGCTATCAGGGTCGCGAGCTTTAGGGGTTTTATCAGTCCCTGTTTGGGGACTGTTGCACCTGTCACTGCAATTGAAAAATTTGTTCGCCGCCGCCGTCAGTGCGAGGACCCCGGACTTGATCCGGGGGACGCGGCAATCCAGAGTGTCTGGCCGCGATCATCAGCGCCTGCCGCACTGGATTGCCACGCTGTGCTCGCAATGACGCCCCGTTCGCGCCGATCGCAGGCGACACCGGGGCAACGCAAAACCCGCCTCCTGTGCTCCGCGCTCGACGCGGAGCCCTGCGCATCGAAGAACCAATGGTGAGGGTGGCCAGAGCTCCGCGTCAGGCGCGGAGCACCCCGCTCGTGTCGAGCGAAGTCGAGACACCCGGCCACAGCGCATCACCCAGTAGCACACCTTCGTCATCCTGAGCCGACAGGCCAGCGCAGCTAACGACCCCGTGCTCCGCACCCGATGCGGAGCCCTGCGCGGCAATAACCAGTGGTGAGCGAGGCCAGAGCTCCGCGTCAAGCGCGGAGCACACAACCGTTCCCCCACCTCGTCATCCTGAACTTGTTTCAGGACCCCGACCGGCACTGCGCAATTTCACGAGATCCTGAACCAAGTTCAGGATGACGAGGGAATGGAAATGACCCCAACTGCCAACACCGCCATCTTCCGCCAGCCGCAAAATATGCTATACCACCTCCATGACGATGCTCGAAAAATTCATGGCTTTTGCCAGGGACCTGCCGGCGGAAAGCCGGGAATCGCTGGAGATCACGCTTGCCCAGATCATGGACAGCTATTCCGGAAAATATGATTTCACGCCCGATCAACTGGCGGACATGGAAAAGCGCATGGCCGAGGAAAATCCGGAATATGCTTCACCCGAGGCAATTACCGCCATTTTCGGCAAGCCCTTCTCTGCATGAAATCGATAATATTCCGCTCCCGAGCGGAACGGGACTTGCTTGAAATTGTCGACTATTTTTCGGACTATTCGCCACGGACTGCGGTAAAAGTGCTCGACGACATCTACCGCTCGATCGACCAGCTGGCCTATTTTCCCCACTCGGGCCGACCAGTTGAAGGTCAGGAGTTCCGGCGTCTCGTCACAATCAAATATCATTTTGTTATCGGCTATGCGGTGACCGCGGATGCGGTGACTATCATCGGTATCTACCGCTATCAGGACCGGGAGGTTTGATCGGTTCCCCGTTCGGTCCTGTTCCCCGGCGTAGGCCGGGGCCCAGAACTGTCCTGTCCGATCGTGGCCAGAGCTCCGCGTCAAGCGCGGAGCACCCGCACCAGCTACCGTCATTGCGAGCGCAGCGAAGCAATCCAGGGCGTCTGGCCGCCATCCCCATTGCCTGCCGCGCTGGATTGCCGCGCTGCACTCGCAATGACATCCCGTTCGCGTCGATCGCAGCCGACACCGGGGCAACGCAAAACCCGCGTCCTGTGCTCCGCGCTCGACGCGGAGCCCTGCGCGGCAATAACCATTGGTGAGTGAGGCCAGAGCTCCGCGTCAAGCGCGGAGCACAGGGGGTGCAGAACACTTCGTCATCCTGAGCCGAAGACCAGCGCAGCTAACTCGTTTCAGGATCTCGTGGGATTGAGCACTGCCGACAGGGATCCTGAACCAAGTTCAGGATGACGAATTCACACCCCACAACCGTTCGTGTCGAGCGAAGTCGAGACACAAGCCAAACCGAAACCCTATCACCCCATCCGCAGACCCTTGCCATCCCCGCGAAGGGCGAAGCGAGGCAGGGGACTCGCTGAGCGATCCAGCGAGCAAAAAACGCCAGCACCGCTGATGGCATTTGTCGGGTTGGGTAATTGGTGCAGTGTCGCTGTCATCCATCCCCGAATAAGAAATTGTTCACCGGTGTAGGCGCGCAGGCGACTGGCCAGGCGGGGCATGGCCATCAAGCCGAGCGCCCAGAACAGTCCGGTCCGATCGTCTGGACCCCGCTCTTCAGCGGGGCACGCGAAAGGATGGCAGGGCTTAGCCGCTAATCGGGGATTGTTGCACCTGTCACGGTAATTCGAGGCCCTTGTGCTCCGCGCTCGACGCGGAGCCCTGCACGGCAACAACCATCAGTGAGCGACGCCAGAGCTCCGCGTCGGAGCGCGGAGCACATGGAGCCAACACCCTTCGTCATCCTGAACTCGTTTCAGGACCCCTGGAGATTGTGCACCGAGGCCCGAGATCCTGAAATAAATTCAGGATGACGAATTCACCCACCCCCGTTCGTGTCGAGCGAAGTCGAGACACAAGCCAAACCAAAAGCCACACCACCCCATCTGCAAGCCCTAGCCATCCCCGCGAAGGGCGAAGCGAGGCAGGGGACTCGCCGAGCGACCCAGCGAACAAAAAACGCCCGCCCCGCTGACGTTATTTATTGGGTCGGGCAATTGAGGCGCTGTCACCGTAATCTCTGTTCCTCAAGCCCATCGCACTTTAACCACAATTCAGTGAATCAGCCTATTAATTGTTCATCTTACGGTGCATTACCTTTTGGCGGGAGGAATTAAATCGTTATGCAATCTAAAATAGAGCTTACCGTAGGCAAGAAAAATCTTGAAGAAATTCTGAATGCGAGACCGGCAAATTCGGCCGAGTGGAACGAAGCTCAAAATCGCTTTCAGTTCGTAGATCGGCTCCTTCATGAGTGCTTAGGTTGGGAGCACCCAAACATCGAAGTCGAGTCTCGAGATGAGAATAATGGCATATCCGATTATCTGCTTGGCCGACCGGTTAAGGCAGTGCTGGAAGCCAAGCGCGAGTCCGTCGAGTTTGAAAATATCCCTCAAGCAAGCAATAAAATAGTTTATAAGTTGAGCAGCTTAATACAATTGTCGAAGACGCTCGACGCTGCTGTCAAGCAAGCGATTGGCTATAGCGTCATGCGCGGAGCCCAGATTGCGATTGTTTGCAATGGCCCTCAGATCGTAGTTTTTCAAGCGATTGTAATTGGTTCATCGCCTTTAGATGGTGAATGTTATCTTTTTAATGGATTTGACCAGATTCTCGATAAGTTCGCTGTTGTCTGGTCACTATTATCTCCGGAGGGCATTCAAGAGAACAAGGCATATCGAGAACTCGCAAAGCACAGAAATCCCAGAGTGCCTGCGAAAGCTTCCAGCGCGATTCCTGATCGGATGATTCACAGATATAGGAACGATTTTCAAGAAAATCTCCATACACTTTCATCGCTTCTACTGGAACAGTTGGAGGAGGACGTGTCCATAAAGCAGCAATTTTACGACGAATGCTACGTCCCGATTTCAGCCAATAACCGGCACAGCCTGTTGTCAAAAAATATAATCACCGCTCGTTATCGAAGGGCAACAGACGGTAACGATAAGCCGATTGAGGCTAAGGATAATTCGAGCATTGTGACGCGTCAGAATCGAGGTGCCAATCCCGATGCAATTGCTGCTCGTTATAACTCCCGCCCAATTGTGGTCTTAGGCGATGTAGGGGTGGGAAAAACATCTTTCTTCGAAAACCTGCTATATCAATCTGAAAAGGCGCAGGACCAGACAATTTTTGTTCACCTCAATTTGGGAATCTCGGCAAATTTGACGGACGATCTAAAGCAATATGTTTTAAAGCAATTACCGGCTTCGATATTGGAGGCCTCGGGAATAAATATCGAAGCCGATTCTTTTGTCGATGCTATTTATCAGTTGGAGTTAGACCGTTTTGATGAGGGAGTGCATGGTAAGTGGAAGACGAGAAATACTCATAAGTATAACTCTAAGAAAATGAAATACAAAGGAGGGTTGGTTGATGATAAGGAAGGTCATTTAATTAAGTCAATTTCTCACATTGTGAATGGCATGAACAGAGATCTTGTAGTCTTTATTGACAATGCTGATCAGAGAACATTCGAAGATCAACAGCAAGCATTTCTAATTGCTCAGGAATTGTCGGCGAAGTCCAGCGCATTGGTTTTCGTCGCGTTGCGCCCAAGTACCTTTCACCGATCCAAATTAACAGGCGCTTTGTCCGGTTATCAGAACCGGATTCTAACGATTTCGCCCCCTCCCGCAGATGAAGTATTGTTGAAGCGAATAACGTTCGCAGTTAGGGTCGCCGAAGGTAAGGCTGCCCCTCAATCCCTTCAGGGCATCATGCTTCACACCGGAAGTATGGTCACGTTTCTAAAGGTATTAATAAGAGCTATACGTTCTGATAACGATATAAGGCGGTTTTTGAATAATATTACTGGAGGTAATACGCGTCTTATCATAGAATTAATTTCTAGTTTTTGTGGAAGTCCAAACGTTGATGCAAGAAAAATTGTCAATATAGAAGAGGAGAAAGGAAATTATGTAATACCTATGCACGAATTTACTAAGCATGCGCTGTTGGGTGAATATTCATATTACAACCAAATTTCTTCAGTGGTGGCTTGCAATCTATTTGATGTTATGAGTCCCGACCCTAGAGAACATTTTCTTAAATCTGCTATAGTCGCCTATTTGACTGCTCCACACGGTATAAGAAAAAATGACGGATTTCTGTCAGGTAAAGAAATTTTTGCCGAAATGACCGCCATCGGTTTTGGTGAAGATCAAATCTCCATGGCGTTAAAAACGCTATCTGAAAGAAGGCTAATTGAAACTCCATTTTCTTATTATCGGGAAATAGATAAAGTGGACGAGAAAGAGAGTATCGAGCTCGATTATCGAGCAACCTCTATCGGGATTTATCACATTCAACATTGGGCTGGCCAGTTTGGCTATCTTGATGCAATGTCGATCGATACACCTGTCATGGATGATGATGCGAGACGCGATATTTTCAGTATGGCTCAATCATTTCAAATCGCAGATCGATTTCAAAAAACAGATAAGTTCCGGTCTTATCTACTTGATCAATGGAACAATTCTAATATAACTATTCCTTATCTAGATTTTGGCCGAATACTTGCAGGCGGGGAAAAGTCTTTCGCAAGTGTTGATAAGGCCATCATGAAATTAGGTTTGAAAAGAAAATATATCGAAAAATCTTCCGAACCCTGATTTTAATTGCATGCTGCGAATGGCGCCAGTTACATTTTCTACATCATCCCTGTTTGCCTTCCTATATTGTGACGTGCGCTTACAAGCGACAGACATGCCGCTGGCCCGAAGATAGCGTGCTGCTAATTGGTCGATATCGCGGTCTTAAACCTTGCTCTGCTTGTTGCCTCTCCACCCCCCCTGCGCTAAAGCCCTCCCGAACACCCGAATCCCACCTCCGCCACGGCCCCAACCGGCCAGGCTCTCCCCGCCGTGTGGGTTTCGAAAACCATAAACGAAAGGGCAACCACCACCATGACCACCACCGGCAAAGACACCCTCGGCACCCGCTCGACGCTCACCGTCAATGGCACCGATTACGCCTATTATTCGCTCGCCAAGGCGGCGGAGAAGCTCGGCAATATCGACAAGCTGCCCTATACGCTCAAAGTGCTGCTGGAAAATATGCTGCGCTTCGAGGATGACGGCTTTACCGTCGCCACCAAGGATGCGCAGGCGGTGGTCGACTGGCAGAAGGAAGCGAAAAGCCCGGCGGAGATTCAATATCGCCCGGCCCGCGTGCTGATGCAGGATTTCACCGGCGTTCCCGCCGTGGTCGATCTCGCGGCGATGCGCGACGGCATCAAGGCGCTGGGCGGCAATGCCGAGCAGATCAACCCGCAGGTGCCGGTGCACCTGGTCATCGACCACTCGGTGATGGTCGACGAATTCGGCACGCCCAAGGCGTTCGAACATAATGTCGAGCTGGAATATCAGCGCAATATGGAGCGCTACGAATTTCTGAAATGGGGATCGAAGGCGTTTGACAATTTCCAGGTCGTGCCGCCCGGAACCGGCATCTGCCACCAGGTCAATCTGGAAAATATCGCGAAAGCCGTCTGGTCGTCGCCGGACGAGAGCGGCCAGCTGGTCGCCTATCCCGACACCTGCGTCGGCACCGACAGCCACACGACGATGATCAACGGTCTCGGCGTGCTCGGCTGGGGCGTTGGCGGGATCGAGGCGGAAGCCGCGATGCTCGGCCAGCCGGTATCGATGCTGATCCCGGAAGTGGTCGGCTTCAAGCTCACCGGCAAGCTCGCCGAGGGCATCACCGCGACCGATCTCGTGCTGACCTGCGTGCAGATGCTGCGCCATGTCGGCGTGGTCGGCAGCTTTGTCGAATTTTACGGCCCCGGCCTCAAGGAACTGTCGCTCGCCGACCGCGCGACCATCGCCAATATGGCGCCGGAATATGGCGCGACCTGCGGCTATTTCCCGATCGACGAAAAGACACTGGAATATCTCGAGCTGACCGGCCGCAGCGCCCAGGACATCGCGCTGACCGAAGCCTATGCGCGCGAGCAGGGCTTCTGGCGCTATGACGAGACCACCAAGGACGCGATCTACACCAAGACGCTCGAGCTCGACATCAGCACCGTCGTGCCGTCGCTCTCCGGACCGAAACTGCCGCAGCAGCGCGTGTCGATGGCCGAGCTCGACGAGGGCTTCAACCGCGATCTCAAGGAAGTGTTTGGCGTCGATGATGACGGCAAGCGCGTCGATGTCGAGGGCAGCGACGAGGGCTTTGCCCATGGCGATGTCGCGATCGCCGCGATCACCAGCTGCACCAACACCTCCAACCCGACGGTGCTGATCGCCGCCGGTCTGGTCGCGCGCAAGGCACGGGAACGCGGGCTGCAGCGCAAGCCGTGGGTGAAATCATCGCTGGCGCCGGGATCGCAGGTGGTCACCGACTATCTCGACAAGGCGGGGCTTTCGGAGGATCTCAACTATCTCGGCTTCAATCTGGTCGGCTATGGCTGCACCACCTGCATCGGCAATTCGGGCCCGCTGCCGGCGCCGATTTCCAAGGCGATCAACGATCATGATCTGGTCGCTGCCTCGGTATTGTCCGGCAACCGCAATTTCGAGGGCCGGGTGTCGCAGGACGTGCGCGCCAACTATCTCGCCTCGCCGCCGCTGGTCGTCGCTTATGCGATCAAGGGCACCGTCCGTCAGGACATGTACGAAACGCCGATCGGGCAGGGCAAGGACGGCGAGGACGTGTTCCTCAAGGATATCTGGCCGACCAACGCCGAGGTGACCGATATGGTCAACAGCTTCGTCAACCGCGACATGTTCATGAGCCGCTACGCCAATGTCTATGACGGCGACGAGCAGTGGCGGGCGATCGACGTCACCGGCGGCGCGACCTACCAGTGGCGCGCGGGCTCGACCTATGTTGCCAACCCGCCCTATTTCGAGGGCATGACGATGACGCCGGAGCCGATCAGCGATATCATCGAGGCGAAGACGCTGGCGCTGCTGGGTGACAGCATCACCACCGACCATATCTCCCCCGCCGGCGCCATCAAGGAAGACAGCCCGGCCGGAGAATATCTGAAAAATCATCAGGTTAGCAAGGAAGACTTCAATTCATACGGCTCCCGCCGCGGCAACCACGAAGTCATGATGCGCGGCACCTTCGCGAATATCCGCATAAAGAATGAAATGGCCGACGGAAAAGAGGGCGGCTACACCAAGTATAACGGCGAAATCATGCCGATCTACGACGCCGCGATGAAGTACAAGGCCGACGGCACGCCGCTGGTCGTTATCGGCGGCGAACAATATGGTACGGGCTCCTCGCGCGACTGGGCGGCAAAGGGCACCAACCTGCTCGGCGTCCGTGCGGTCATCGTCGAAAGCTACGAGCGGATCCACCGTTCGAACCTGGTCGGCATGGGCGTGCTGCCGCTGCAGTTCGCCGAAGGCACGGATCGCGAGATCCTCAGCCTCGACGGCAGCGAAAGCTTCACGATCAAGGGTGTCGCCACGCTGAAGCCGCTGCAGGACGTCGAAGTCGAAATGACCCGCGCCGATGGCACCAAGTCGACCTTCAACACGATCTGCCGGATCGATACCGCCAATGAAATGGAATATTTCCTCAACGGCGGCATCCTGCACTATGTGTTGCGGAATCTGGCCAAGGGCTGATTTCGCTGCCGGCTTGCCGGTCTCCGGATATCGTCCTCTGCCCCGAAAATGCGGGGCAGAGGGCAATATCGGCAAGATTCGACCGCAATCGGTTGAAAAGTGGCACCTTTTCGTAAGCTTCTCTTAACAATATTCTTTTATTCGGGTGCAATGAGCAATGTATCCGGGTGTAAAGTGTGCCGTGACGGACTGGACCTTGGCATCGGGTTATCGATGGCCTTTCAGCCAATATTCAATATCCGCACCGAAAAGACCTGGGCCTATGAGGCGCTGGTTCGCGGGACCGATGGCCAGCCGGCGGAAGATATTCTCGCAGCGGTAACTCCGGGAAAACGCTACGCCTTTGACCAGGCCTGCCGCGTCGCTGCGATCGAAAAATCCGTTGCCGCAGGTATCCTGCAGACCGACGCCAGGCTTTCGATCAACTTTCTGCCCAACGCGATCTATTCGGCCGAAGCCTGTATCCGCCTGACGCTGCAGACGGCCGCCGAGCAGGGCTTTCCGACCTCCCGTCTCATCTTCGAATTTACCGAAAACGAAAAAATGGCGGACACCAGCCACATCAAGAATATCCTGAAGTCCTACAAGAAAATGGGCTTTGCAACGGCGCTGGACGATTTCGGCGCGGGCTATGCGGGACTTCAGCTTCTGGCGGATTTCCAGACCGATTTCATCAAGCTCGATATGGCGCTCATCCGCAATATCGATCAAGACATGCCGCGCCGGATGATCGTCGAATCCATCGTGAAGCTCTGCCGCCGCATGGACATCACGATCATCGCCGAAGGGGTCGAGACCCGAGCAGAGCTGGCGGCGATCCGCGATATGGGAATTGACCTGGTACAGGGCTTTCTGCTCGCGCGGCCGGCTTTTGAGAAACTTCCCCTGCTCGACCATGATGGGGGCGCACTGCACTGGAAGAAAAAGGCTGCGGCCTGATCCGCGCGGCGGAAATACCGCCGGTAGCCCGGCAGAAAATCGATACGGATATTGCCTGCACGCAAAGCAGCCAACCCGATTTGACGACGGTTGCTAGCGCGCGATATGCATTTCCTGCCTGCTGCTTGGCTGCGTCGTTTCGGCCTGCAAACCGTTCAGGATCGTGTTGATCACGATTCTTAGCCGAGTTTCCGTCGCCAGATGCATCATCTCCATCATCAGCATGGGGTTGCAGAATGGCTGCATCATGGTGTTCACAAGCGACACCAGACTGTCCAGCTCCAGCCCCTTGAAATAGCCCTTTTCCATCGCTTCAGCGAGGATCATTGCCATATAGTGGTCGGCCAGATCGACATAGCCCTTGATCACTTCGAAATGTTCCTCCCCCAGTTCCATGTAGGATTGAAACAGGCCCGGATCGTCCTCGAAGCGTGCCCGCTTGACCGCGAGCCGCTTTGCAAAAAACTGAAAGAGTTTTTCTTCCACCGGCATGTCCGCCGAGACCAGCTCTTCCATGATGATTTCCAGTTCCGCGAACCATTCCCCGGCCATTGCCTCGGCTAGCGCATCCTTGCTCTCGAAAAACCGGTAAAGATTGGAAGGCGACATACCCACCGCAGTAGCGAGGTCGGTCATCGTGAAACTGATCGAGCCTCTCTCCTGGATTATATGCTCGGCGGCATCCATGATCCTCGTGCGGGTGGCCGCAATATCTGTTTCGGGGCGGGGCATCGACGGGCTCCTGTATAAGGCTCCTTCGCGCGGCAGCATAGCCAGCGTGACCTATATAGGTGATACGGTTTCATGATAAAAGCCAAAATCCTTCATCATTCAATTATCTCAGAGGTAATGTCCCTCCGGTTCATCAATGGTCGCCAGTGCTGAACCGCCGCTGCGAGGGACTTGCGGGTGCCCGGCCATCGCTGTACTCTTGCTGGCAGCTGGTGCTGCACGATCCTATTTCTGTGCCGCAACAGATATTTAGGACAGGTTCATTTTTAACGCGCTAGCATCCAGCGTCTAAAGGGAGAGAGAATATGCGGCTTTTCGGATTTGCCGGATTTTTGCTGGCCAGCGCTGCGACGCCCGCGATCAGCCAGTCAGCGCCGGATGAATCGGCGCAGGGTGATATCTCGGTCACCATCTACAACAACAATCAGGCGCTGGTGCAGGATGTCCGCACCCTGAACCTGCCCAGGGGACGCAGCAAGCAGCAGTTCCCGGATGTCTCTGCGCAAATTCGTGCGGAAACCGTAACTCTCTCCGGGCCCGCTATTGGCATCGTCGAACAGAATTTCGATTTTGACCTGCTCACTCCGGCGAAGCTGATGGAAAAGGCGGTTGGGCAGACGGTGACGCTGATCCGCACCAATCCGGCGACCGGTGCAGAAACCCGGGTTCGCGCGCAAATTCTCGCGGCCAATGGCGGCGTGGTCATGAAGATCGGCGACACGATCGAAGTGCTCCGCGACGATGGTCTGCCAGTCAGGGTTATCTTCGATCGGGTGCCGCCCAATTTGCGCGCCCGGCCGACGCTGTCGATCACGCTGGAGTCGGCCGGAGGGCAGGTGCCCACGGCGCTGAGCTATCTGACGCCCGGCCTCGGCTGGAAGGCAGATTATGTGACGCTGTTCGACGAAGCCAAACAGACGATCGATGTGCAGGGCTGGGTGACGCTGACCAACAACAGCGGCACCGATTATCGCAATGCCGATGTCTTGCTGGTGGCGGGAAGCCCCAATAACGGTCGCGGCCGGAACAGCTCTCCTCAATGGCCGACCGGCACGATCGACAGCGCCGGCACCGAATCCAATGATCGCGAGCGGCTGGGCGATTATTATCTCTATCCGCTCGCCGAACGCACCACGGTCGCCAACGCCCAGCAGAAGCAGGTCAGTTTTCTCGATGTGACGGCGGCACCTGCGCGCAAAGTCTACGAATATACCAACGGCTGGCTGGGCTCCAGTGATGCGGCCAGCGCCAGTTCCGTTCTCAAATTCTCGACCTCCCGCTCCGGCGGGCTGGGTGATCAGCTGCCCGCCGGCATCATGCGCGTCTATATGCGCGACCGGCGCGGCGATCCCCAGTTCATCGGCGAGAGCCAGATTGAGGCGACCCCGATGGGCTCCTCCATGTCGATCCGCACCGGCGATGCATTCGACGTCAAGGTCAAGACCGTGGTCGAGGAACGCACGCGACGTTCGGCCAGCCGCTGGCGCACGAAAATGCGCTATGAGGTGACCAACGCCCGTCCGGAAGCGGTCACGGTCGACCTCGCCCAGGCGGGCCTTTGGGGTGACGTGCGCATCGAGCAGGAAAGCCAGGCCAGCGAGAGGGTGTCCGCGGACAAGGCGGAATGGAGCCTGAACGTCCCGGCCAATGGCAGCGTGACGGTGACGGCAACCTTCGACAGCCGCTACTGACCGGGGCGCTGGCCGGGTGATCATCGTCTCTCGCTTTGTTGTTTTCTGGGCGCTGGTTCTGGCGCTTCAGGCTGTGCCGCTGGCTGCTCAGCAGCTGGTTGTCTCGGACAAGCCGGAAGATGTCTCGATCACCATCTACCGCGCGCCTGACCGCGGCGACCGGCCGATCAACGCCGGCTGGCCTCAGGGCTATGCGCTGATCACGGAAACCCGGACGATAAATTTGCCCGCCGGCGAGGCGCTGGTTCGCTTCGAGGGCGTGGCGGAGGGCCTGTTTCCCGAAAGCGCGATCATCACAGGATTGCCCAACGGCGTACGGGAAAAAAACCGGGATGCGCGGCTGCTGTCGCCGCAGGGACTGGTCGACGCCTATCTCAAGCGCGCCGTCTCGATCACGCGGACCGACAAGGCCACCGGCGTGTCCCGCACCGAAAATGTGTTCATCACCGCAGGGACGGACGGGGGCGTCATTTTCGAAAGCGACGCGGGCTTTGAGGCCCTGCGCTGCACGGGTCTGCCCGAGCGTATGACCTTCTCCGAAGTCCCCGCCGGTCTCTCTGCCAAACCGACCCTGTCCATCCTCACCACGTCCGAGCGCCCGACATCCGCGAAACTGACTCTGACCTATCTCGCGTCGGGCTTTGACTGGCAGGCCAATTATGTTGCCACGGTCAGGAAAAGCGAAGCGGGGGAACAGACAAAAATGGATCTGTTCGCTTGGTTGACCGTGGCCAATGGCGGAAAACAGAGCTTTGACAAGGCCGATATGATGGTGATCGCCGGAGAACCCAATCGGGAAGCGCGGGAGGATCAGGTGCGTCCGACCGGCGGCCCGCTGCAAATTCGCTGCTGGCCGATGCAGCGTACCGACCAGGTGCCCTATCGTACGGGATATCCACCGCCGCCACCACCACCTCCGCCACCGCCTGCAATGGCGATGATGGACGCAGCCGGGGGTGAATCGATCATCGTCACCGCTCAGCGCCGGAACGGGGAAATGCTGGAAATGGCGGCGCCGGTAGCGGCGGTGGTGGCGGAACAGGAAGATCTGGGCGACCTGAAGCTCTATCGCGTCCCCGAACGGGTCACGGTAAACGGCAAGGGACAGAAACAGGTCGCGATGATCGTCCAGCCCGATGTCCGCTATGACCGCGTCTATGTGGCCGACGCCCGGGATTATTCAGGTGACAGCGCGCCGCTGTCCTATATCCTGCGAAGCAGGAATGACGAGAAATCGGGGCTGGGTGTCCCCTTGCCGGCCGGCCAGGTCGCGGTCTTTGAAAACAGCCCGGTGGGACCGTTGCTGGCAGGCGAGGGGGATTTGCCGGATCGCGCCATAGACAATGAGGTCGAAATCCTCGTCGGCCAGTCTTCCGATGTTCGCCTGTCCGTCAACGAATTGCGCCGCACCAAAAGCAAATCCTATCAGCGCGCGACAATTTCCAATGCCCGGGATCATCCCGTCGATGTCGAAATGGAAATTCCCTATGAAATCGCCGGCAGGGCAAGGGGCGTGGAGAAGATTGACGGGGTGCCCACCTGGCGGGTGACCGTTCCGGCCCACGACGAGGCGGAGCTCGATTATTCGATCCAGTTGCGCTGATCTGCAGGTCGCGGCCTATTTGAGATAATATTCCTTCGATTCTTCGGGGATCACTCTGGGATGGTGATTTTCATCCAGCGCGACAAAGGTGAACAGTCCGCTGGTCACAGGGACCTTTTCTTCATCGAGATTGCGGGATGCAATGACATCCAGCCGGATCGCGACGGATGTCCGTCCGATCCGCTCCACCCGGGCATAGACCGATATCAGGTCGCGGGTCAGGATCGGCGCGATAAACTCCATCGCCTCGATCGCCACCGTTGCGGTCGACCCGCGCGCCACGCGGGCCGCCATGATGCCGCCTGCAATATCCATTTGCGACAGCACCCAGCCACCGAAGATATGACCGTTGTTGTTCAGATCGCGCGGCTGCGGGGCAACCCGCAAGACCGGTTGCAGCTTTGCCAGCTCTTTCAGATCATCTTCACTCATTGGGATCAACGCTCCTTGAAACCGGATCATCTATCGACTCGTCATGGCCGGATTCGCTGGACAGGAACACCAGCCCCATCAATCCGGCCATCAGCATCAGGGCCAGCGCCACGCCGCCTGCAGTCGCGATATACATGTGAATCGACACAAATCCGTGCAGGTAAAAAAGAATGGCACAGGCGATCGCAATACAAAGCAGGGTGAATTTCCCCATGCCGCGCATCAATCGCCAATATCGTGCCCATGCCACGCTGGCATAGACCGGATCATCAAGGCGGGAAGGCTGGGGCAAAAAAGTCTCCATCGGTTTTCGCGGTAGTGGACTGATAGCATGCTACCATCAAGTGCCATCACTTTCAAAAATATGTTATGAGCATGCAATAAACAGAATCAGAAAAGAGGAGAGGGACGATGACCATCCAGTCGATTTTGCAGGGGCGCAGCGGCGAAATATACAGCTGTGCTGCTGATGTGCCCGTTTCTCGCGCCGTCGAGATATTGGCGGAAAGGCGCATCGGCGCGCTGCCGGTGCTGGACGGCGACAGGGTTGTCGGCATATTCTCCGAACGCGATGTTCTCCATTGTCTTCGCACCCATGGCCCTTCTGCCGTGGATCATGTGGTGCGCGATGTGATGACCTCGGACGTGATTTCTGTCGAACGGACCAAGAGCGTCATCGGCGCGCTGTCGCTGATGACCAAAAGACGGATCCGGCATCTGCCGGTGGTCGAGGATGACAAGCTGGTCGGCTTTGTCTCGATCGGCGATCTGGTCAAATATCGGATCGACAAGATCGAAAGCGAAGCGGCGGCGATGCGGGACTATATCCAGTCGACCTAGCGAACGGAAATGCCGTTCTGCTGCAGATAGGCAAGGCTTGCCTTGCGCACGGCCGCTGCCCGCTCTGTCGCATCGGCAAACCGGTCGCGATAGGCCCTGGACCGGATTTCGAGACTCAGTGGAATATCCTGGGGCAGCGCCTTGACAATCGCGGCCACGGGCAGGGCACCTTCGCCCGGACAACTGCGCAGGTCGATCGCATCCTCCAGATAGGCCTCGAAATTGTCCCCGCAGTCCCGTTGGCCGTCGCAGATCTGGGTATAGGGCAATAAACATGCTTCCAATTCTTCCAGTTGCGCAGGCCTGTGACCCGCCCGCTGGAAATGGATCGCGTCAATCAGCAGCGCCGCCGCCGGATGATCGGCCTTGCCGATGATCGCGAGCGCGCTCTCCATCGACTGCACTGCGGTAATCTTCAGAAATTCCAGCGCCACCCGCATATTGCCGGGCGCCGCCCAGTCGCACAGTTGATGCAGCGCCTCTGCGGTCCGGTCCGGATCGGGTTCCGAGCTGACCACCAGCACATTGGCGGCCCCCAGTTCCACGCCGGCCTCGATGATCCGCTTGTGGTCATCGGTCAGCTTGCCGCCTTCGGGTATCCAGACCACTTCGACATCGAGCACCGCAAGCGCATGGTCCGCGATCGCCGCCTTGGTGGCCGCCAGCGCCGCCGCGTCCCACTTGTCCGGTTCAATCGTGAATCCGCAATGGCTGAATCCCGCCGCTCCGGCAGCACGCGCCACCTGCTCGGGTTGATATTCGGGCAAGGTCCCCGCGGCGAGAGATAATATATGGCTCATGTGGGCGATGCTGCGCTCGTCGCCGCGCTACGACAACGGACATTTTAGTCAGGGCCATGCCACGAGAACTCGATCATCGCCCGATCAGGCCTGTTCCGACCCCGGTTCTGCCGCGATCGGTTGCGGTGGCTTGCGCCGGATGATCAGCCGGATCGCTTCGCTCAGGGTCGGCTTGGCCAATATATAGAGCAGGCCGACATAGGCGAGGCCGCCGGTACCGACCAGCAGTACCAGCCGCGCATAGACGATCATCTCCGGCAGCATCTGGTCGACGCAATAGACAATCGCCGCCATTGCGACAGAGGCGGACAGGCCAGGCCAGACCGCGGCGCCGATTTCCCGGGCGCTGATCCCGATATGGCGATGCGACTGGGAATAGGTGAAGATTGTCAGCAGGGGAAAGGCGATCACCCAGCCCCAGGCGAGGCCGTAGACCCCATATTGGATCGCGATAAGGAAGGTCAGCGGCATCAGCACCGCGCCGAACATGTTGGTACGGGCGGTCACTTGCGGCCGGCCCAGCGCATTATTGGCCGGCGTGAACAAAATCTGCAGGGTCATGACCGGCATCGCCAGAGCGAGAATGGCAACAAAGGGCGACATCTCTGTCCACTTGGGCCCGAACAGGGTTTCCACCAGCGGATAGGCGGTCACCACCATGCCGAAATAGAGCGGGCAGGAGATCAGCATGACCAGTCGAACCGCTTTTAGAAAGGACCAGGCCAAGGCGCGCGGATCCGATTGCAGGCGGGCATAGGCCGGGAAGGCGACTTCATTGAGCGGCGGCACAAATTTGGCGGCAAAGATCGTCGTCAGAAACAGGGCCTCGGCATAGAGGCCGAGATCATGGGGATTGAGATAGCGGCCGGCGATGAAAATGTCGGACTGGCTCTGGATCGTCCAGAACAGGTGGCTCGCCAGCAGGGTGGCGCCAAATCCGAACATCGCGCCTGCTCCCTTGAAGTTGAACGTCGGCAGGATATAGAATTTTACCGCGATCACGAGGCAGATCGCCCGGCTCCAGAATATCGCCAGCGGCGCATAGACCAGCGTCCACACGCCATAGCCATTATAGGCAAAATAGAGAGCGGTGACGGCACCGACCGCTGCCGAGACCAGATTGATGATGGCCGGCTTCTTGAATTCGAGATCGCGCGTCATCAGCGCCTCGGGTAAGGCCATGAACGGAGTCGCCAGATAGATCAGCGACTGCACGCGCAGCAGGTCGGCGACGATCGGCTGGCGATAATAGTCGGCCGCCACCGATGCGAGGATCAGCTGCAGGATTGCGATGCCGCCATTCAGCAGCAAAAGCATGCCGAAGGCCTGGCGAATCTGGATCGGCTCGACTTTCTCTGCCTGGATGATCGAGCTGACCAGACCATAGCCATTCATGAAACTCAGAAAAACCAGAATGACCTGGGTCATGGCAAATATGCCATAATCTTCCGGATTCAGGATGCGAATCACCGCCAGGGTCGACCCCCAGGCAATGACCTGGGAGAGGATTTGCGTGCCGGAGCGCCAGAAAACGGCGCTTCTTACGCGATTGCCGAAATTGCTGTCGCTGGGCGAGGGGGCGGTTTCATTCAACATGGTGTAACGGTCTGGATGCCTTTATATCGTCTGCAGGGCGGTCATAGACGGCAATTACGAATATTTTTGAAACAAAAGTGAAAAACTCTGTTGACCGAATCCGGTCGTCTCTCTAGAGGTCTTTTCATCGGCACGACGCGGCTCACACGGGCCCCACATTGCTGGTCGTCAAAATTAGTAACAACGGTTCTCCCCGGTAGCGATAGCGGGAAAAATCGTTGTCTGCGTTTTGATGGG